>Ga0209026_1000021_pt1 | contig 375165 bp, 306 predicted proteins | sample AraplaCL_Col_mCL_FD_184262 | JGI IMG/M metagenome (GOLD analysis project Ga0209026, IMG submission 184262) | Arabidopsis root microbial communities from the University of North Carolina, USA - plate scrape CL_Col_mCL (SPAdes) (version 2) | ecosystem: Host-associated > Plants > Roots >... | reverse complement strand
AAACCAATGGCAAGGCCGAGCGCTTCATCCAGTCCGCCTTGCGCGAGTGGGCCTACGGCTGGACATACCAGAACTCAGCACACCGCGCCAAGGCTCTCGCCAGCTGGCAGCACCACTACAACTGCCATCGGCCTCATAGCGGCATCGGTGGCGTGTCGCCCATCTCCAGGGTCAGCACTTCAAGACACGACCTGTTGACGGTTCACAACTAGTCCGCCGACCGCCCGGCCGACCGGACCGGCCGCCGATCGGCCGGGGCGCTCCGGCGATGGCGATTTCGTGCCACAAATCACGCCCGGGCCGCGCACGGCGGCGGCCCCTGCGCGACGATTGAACCCTTCCCGCGCTCGACGGCATGCACGGGGGACGACGCCCCCCGCCAGCCATGAACACCGCCCCGACACCCCAGCCCTCCTCCCGCCCCGCCGCGGCCGCCGGCGGCCTGCACGACGACGCCGAGGATCGCCGCCTGGTCGCGTGCGTCTGCGCGCACGAGCTGGCCGCCTTCGAATCGCTGTACCGCCGCTACCACCCTCGCCTGTGCCGCTTCCTGCATCGCATGCTGCGGCCGGAACACCTCGTCGAGGAGGTGCTCGACGACACCATGTACGTCGTCTGGAAGCAGGCCGAGCGCTTCAACGGCACGAGCAAGGTGTCGACCTGGATCTTCGCCATCGCCTACCGCAAGGCGCTGAAGGCGCTGTCGCGCCACGAGGATCCGGTGGCCACCACCGCCGAGGACGACGCCGACCACCCGGCGGCCGACCCGTCCGAACGCCCCGAGGCGCGCATGAGCCTGGCCCAGGCGCGGGCGGCGATCGACAGCGCGCTGCGGGCGCTGTCGGCCGACCAGCGCGCCGCCGTCGAGCTGACGTACTTCCACGGCTTCAGCTATCCCGAGATCGCGCAGATCGTCGACTGCCCCACCGACACGGTCAAGACGCGCATGTTCCACGCCCGCAAGCGCCTGAGGACGGCGTTCGGCGGCCAGCTGGACGACTGGCTGTGACCGCCGCCCGGCCGCCAGCCGGCGCCCGCGCCGCATCGCGCGGCACGAAAGCTTGCACGATGACCCGCCACGCGCCGAAATCGCCGATGATCACGTCCGGGGCCCGGCCCCTGGAGGCTGCGAGCAGCTTCCCAACCTGGAGACTGGCATGAGCGGTCAGATCCTTCGCCTCGAACCCGATCCGCACGTCGCCGTGCAGCGGCTGCTGCCGTGGTACCTCACGGGCCGCCTCGAGACCGCGGAGCACGACATCGTCGAGACCCACCTGGCGCAGTGCCCCGAGTGCCGCGCCGAGCTCGAGACCGAGCGCCAGTGGCAGCTGCTGCATCCGGGCCATGGCGCCCAGGTGGACGTCGAGGAAGGCTGGGCCCGCATGCGCGCCCGCCTGTCCGGCGAGCCGCCGGCGACGGCGCCCGCGCCGCTGCGGGCGCCGATGCCCCCGGCCGCCCCGCGCCGCCGCGGCTGGCTGCCGCCGGCCTGGCGCACGCCCCCGCGCCTGCCTGCGCGCGCCTGGGCCGCGCCGGCGCTGCTGTCGCTCGCGCTGCTGGCGGCCATCGGCCTCACGCTGCGTCCCGTCGCACCGGCGGCACAGTATGTCACCCTGTCGGCGCCCGCCGAGGCCGGCGCCACCGCGGTCGTGCGCTTCAGGCCCGAGGCCACCGAGGCGCAGATCCGCCTCGGCCTGAAGGACAGCGGCGCGCGGCTGGTCGACGGGCCCACCGTGAGCGACGCCTACGTCGTGCGCCTGCCGCGCGAGCACTACGCCGCGGCGCTCGACAAGCTGCGCCGGGAGCCGGGCGTCGCGCTCGTCGAGGCGCTGGAGAGCGCGTCGCCATGACCTGGCGCCTCGCCTGCCGCCGCGTTGCGCTGGCCGTCGTCCTGGGCCTGGTGTCGCTGGCCGCGCGCGCAGGCGACGACGCCGCGTCGGCGCCGCCCGCGGCGGCCGCCTCGGCCCCGCGCGAGCTGCTGGTGATGCTGCGTGCACCCACCGCGCATGCCCGCATCGACGGCAGCTACGGCAGTGGCGCTGGCTACGGCGACGCCGCGCGCGCGCAGTCGCAGGCCCGCGTGGGCGCGCGCCTGGCGGCTGCGCACGGGTTCACGGTCGTCACGCTGTGGGCGCTGCCCGCGCTCGGCATGGACTGCGTCGTGCTCGCCCTGCCGGCCGGCGCCGACGTGCAGCACAGCATCGCCGCGCTGGAGGCGCATCCCGAGGTGGAATGGGCACAGGCGATGAACGAGTTCCACGCCCAGGGCCACGCCGATCCGCTGTACGCGCTGCAGCCCGTGGCCGCGCAGTGGCACCTGGACGACCTGCACGCGGTGGCCACGGGCCGCAGGGTGCACGTGGCCATCATCGACAGCGCCGTCGACGACACGCATCCCGACCTGGCCCAGGCCGTGCAGGCGCGCGCCAACTTCGTCGACGACCATGCCTGGGTGCCCGAGCTGCACGGCACCGCGGTGGCCGGACTGGTGGCCGCGCGCGCCGACAACGGCATGGGCATCGTCGGCATCGCGCCCGACGCCCAGCTGTACGCGCTGCGGGCGTGCTGGGAGGTCAGCGCGGCGCGCACGCTGTGCAACTCGCTGAGCCTGGCCAAGGCCCTGAGCTTCGCGATCGAGCGCCGCGCCGAGGTCATCAACATGAGCCTGTCCGGGCCCGACGACCTGCTGCTGGGGCGGCTGATCGACGTGGCGCTCTCGCATCGCCAGCAAGTCGTGGCGGCCGTCGACGCCCAGGTGGCGGGCGGCGGCTTCCCGGCCGCGCATCCGGGCGTGATCGCCGTGGCCGACGCGCAGTCCGGCGCGCCGCCCGCCGGCCTGCCCGGCGCCTGGGCCGCGCCCGCACGCGACCTGCCCACCACCGTGCCGGGCGGCGGCTGGCGCATGGTCACTGGCACCTCGTTCGCGGCGGGCGAGGTTTCCGGCCTGCTCGCGGTGATGGACCAGGCGCAGGCACGTGCCGACCGCGCCACCTTGCCGCGGCTTGTGCGCCTGCCCGGCGGCGGCATCGACGCGTGCGCCTCGCTGCTCACCGCCGCGCAGCCGGCGACCGCCGACGCGAGCGCCGTGCCCGGCTGCCGCGCGCTGCTGGCGGCCGTCGGCCCCTCGGCCAACGTGGCCGCCTCGCCATGACGCACCGCGGCCAGGGCACCCCCGATTGACGGCACCCGCACGCAGCAACGCGCGGTGCGGCGCCCGGCGCCAGGGTGCGCGCTGCCTGCTCGGGACAGCGGCGCTCGCGCTGGCGTGCGCGGCGCACGCCCAGTTCGCGGGCACGCTCGCCCTGGCCAGCAGCAACCGCTATCGCGGCATGGGCACCGGAGACGCCGGCCCCGTCATACGCGCCAGCGTGATGGCCGACCTTCCGGTGGGCGCCTACGGCGGCGTCTCGGGCCTCTGGCGCACGCGTGACGCGAGCCTGGCGAGCGCGGAGGGGATGGTCGGCTGGAGCGGCCGGGTCGACGCGCTGCCGCCCGAGTGGGGCTGGGACGCGGCACTGCACCGCGCGCACTACGAGGCGGCCGGCGCCAGGGATTTCACGGAGGTGATGCTGGGCGTGCTGGGCCCCGGCTTCACGCTGCGCAGCTGGTACTCGCCGCACTACTTCGGCGGCTATACGCACGTGTTCTACACCGAGCTCAACGCCAGCCGCGCGATCGGCGAGCGCTGGCACGCGTTCGGCCACCTCGGCCGGCTGCACTACGGCCCCGCGGCCGACTACCAGGAACGCACGCCGGATCGCACCGATACGCTGGTGGGTATCGCACTCACGCTCTCGCGCTGGGACGTGCAGCTGGCGCGCGACGGTATCCTGGCCGGCCACGCGCGCAGCGGCCTCGACGCGCGGGCGCGCCGCCCGGCCTGGATCGCGAGCGCGAGCATCGCCTTCTGAAAGGCTTGAACCGCGGCCGCGGCCATCGGCATCCACGTGCAGGCGCTGCAACCGCGTCGCATTCCAACACTGGAGCCGAGACCATGACCGAGACCTCTATCGCCCGCCCCCTGCCCTTCGCCTTCGCGTTCGCCACCGCCGCGCTCCTGGCCGCCTGCGGCGGCGGTGGCGGCGGCACCTCCGCGCCGCCCAGCAACAGCGGCGGCGGCGAGAACTGCATGAACGGCCCCTACGGCACCACGTGCACGCCCACCGGCACCACCTTCGGCGGCGCGGGCGGCGGCAACTACGTGGCCAACACGCTGGTGAGCGACAACACCGCCACGCAGGCGCTGCACCACGACACCCACCTCGTCAATGCCTGGGGCCTCGCGTTCAACCCGCAGGGTTACTCGTGGGTCGCCAACGCCGGCACGGGCACCTCGACGCTGTACGACGGTACCGGCGTGCCGCAGTCGCTGGTGGTGACGCTGAACCAGGGCGACCCGTCCGGCATCGTGTTCAACGGCTCGACCGACTTCTCGATCACCGAGAACGGCGTGAGCGGCGCGGCACCCTTCGTGTTCGCGACGCTGCAGGGCCAGATCTCGGCGTGGGCCCCGACCGTCGACGGCACGCACTCGTTCACGATCGTCGACAACAGCACCTCCGGCGCCGTCTACACGGGCCTGGCGATCAACACCGGCACCGGCGGCGACATGCTTTACGCGGCCAACTTCACCAAGGGCAAGGTGGACGTGTTCAGCGGCAGCTTCTCGCCGGTCACGACGGCGGGCGGTTTCACCGATCCCACGCTGCCCGCGGGCTATGCGCCGTTCGGCATCCAGCAGATCGGCGGCAAGGTCTACGTCGCCTATGCGCAGCCCGACCCGGTCACGCACGAGAAGGTCGGTGCCGGCCTGGGCCTGGTCGACGTGTTCGACCTGCAAGGCAACCTGACGCAGCACCTGGTGGGCACCGGCGGCGCGCTCAACGCGCCCTGGGGCCTGGCGATGGCGCCGGCCAACTTCGGCAAGTTCTCCAACATGCTGCTGGTGGGCAACTTCGGCGACGGCAAGATCAACGTCTTCGATCCCACCACCGGCGCGATGGTGGGCACGGTCAGCAACAACGACGGCTCGGCCATCGTGGTGCCGGGGCTGTGGGCGCTGCAGTTCGGCAACGACCTGCACAGCCAGCCGACGAACACGCTGTTCTACACGGCCGGCCCGGGCGACGAGCAGCACGGGCTGTACGGGCGCATCGACATGAACTGACGCGCCTGCCTGGTCTCGAGGGGCCTGGCTCCGGCGTTCGCACGCGGCGATGCCGGAATGGCGAGTCCGGTGCCTGCTCCGAATCGAAGCTCGTCCATGCGCGCCGCCGGGGTGGGACTCGCGTGGATCCGGGGCCAGGCGCCGCCCAGGGGTCGCAGTCGGCGTTCCGGCGACGTCGCGCGGCGGAGCCAGGCCGCTCTGCCTCAGCGGCCGGAGGCCGGCGCGCCAAGGCCTTTCCTGGCCCGCCCCGACCTGCTCAGGGGCCCCACGCGTACCGGGCCGTTGCCGGCACTGTGTGCCCGTCCAGCAGAATTGTTGTCGGGCGCGTGCTTTTTGGCTTGACCCATGGTATGATCGAAGACTTTTCTCCCCGCCCGGAGCACTAATACCAAATGGCAACCTCTTCCAAAGCCAAGAAGCGCACCGTCCGTCTCGCGTCGGGCCGCAAGCGCGCCCGCCAAGACGTCAAGCTGAACGCGCACAATTCGTCGCTGCGCTCGAAGTTCCGCACCGTCATCAAGAACGTCCAGAAGGCTGTCGCCGCCGGTGATTCGGCCAAGGCCGCCGATCTGTTCAAGTCCGCCCAGTCCACGATCGACTCGATCGCCGACAAGGGTCTGTTCCACAAGAACAAGGCTGCTCGCCACAAGAGCCGCCTGGCTGCCAAGGTCAAGGCCCTGGCTGCCCCTGCCGCCGCCTAAAGCGGCTTCCCGGGCGGGAATGTGGAAAGGGCGCTTCGGCGCCCTTTTTGCTTTTAGGGGCTTGACGTCGGCGCACCGCACCTCCTTCGGCGCCTTGGCGCGGGTGGATCCTGCGGCTGCGCGCAGGATGACGGCCTGGGGCTGACGCCGACCAGCGTCGCGCCCACGTCACATGCCGTTCCCAGTCGCGTCATCCTGCGCGCAGTCGCAGGATCCACCTCGGCCAGCCGACCACCCGGCGGAAGAACGAGGCTGCGACGAGACGCGGCCGTTGTCGTTTCCGAGACGCTTAGGGCGCCGCCTTCGGCGTCGCCTGGAACCGGCCGTCCTCGGTCAGCTCACCCTCGACCACCGGCAGCTTGTTGTCGCGCGCGAAGTTCATGACGAAGTCCCAGGCCATCGGCTCCAGGGCCTTCAGGCGCTCGTCGACGATCACGTTCTTCACGTTGTCGATCAGCCGCGGCACGCAGTACGGCGAGTAGCCGATGAACGACCCGATGCCGCCCTTGGCCCCGCCGGGCCGGAAACACGACATCGCGCCCGCCAGACGCTCCGCCCAATCGCTCGGGCGGAAGGCGCGCCCGTCCAGGGTCTGGCCCTGGATGAAGAATTGACGGGGTTGAGCCGGGTTCATCGAGATCGGTGAGGCGGGGAACCTCGTATTGTGCCTTGCGCTGCTGCATCGCACCAATCTTGTGGGTTACGAAGCGGGTTCACGCCCGTGCAATCTGCCGGCCTTTAGAATGTTTCTCCCCCTGGCCGGCACCCGTTGGGAGCGCGAACGCAACCCGACCGCCGGCCATTTCTCTTCCCGCAGCCCGACAGGAGCCTTCCGCGATGACCCAACCCGCCGCCATGCCCCATGTGATGAACACCTACGGCCGCCTGCCGTTCGCGTTGTCGCACGGCCGAGGCAGCCGAGTCTGGGACACCGAGGGCCGCGAGTACCTGGACGCGCTGGCCGGCATCGCCGTCAACACACTCGGCCATGCCCATCCGAAGCTGGTGGCGGCCATCGCCGACCAGGCGGGCAAGCTCATCCACACGTCCAACTACTACCAGGTGCCGCTGCAGGAGACGCTGGGCGCGATGCTGGCCGAGCGTTCGGGGCTGTCGGCCGCCTTCTTCTGCTCCACCGGCCTGGAGGCCAACGAGGCGGCGATCAAGATCGCGCGCAAGTACGGCCACGACAAGGGCATCGACAGTCCCGAGATCATCGTCTGCGAGCGCGCCTTCCACGGCCGCTCGCTGGCCACGCTGTCGGCCACCGGCAACCCGAAGATCCAGGCCGGCTTCGGCCCGCTGGTCGAGGGCTTCGTGCGCGTGCCGTTCAACGACGCCGCCGCCGTGCGCGCGGTGGCGCAGTCGCGCAGGAACGTCGTCGCCGTGATGCTGGAGCCCGTGCAGGGCGAAGGCGGCATCAACCCGGCCCGCAACGACTACCTGCGCGAGCTGCGCGCCCTCTGCGACGAGAACGGCTGGCTGCTGATGCTCGACGAGGTGCAGTGCGGCATCGCGCGCACCGGCAAGTGGTTCGCGTTCCAGTGGTCCGGCATCCAGCCCGACGTGATGTCGCTCGCCAAGGGCCTGGGCTCGGGCGTCCCGGTGGGCGCGCTGGTGGTGGGCCCGCGCGCGAAGGACGTGTTCGGCCCCGGCAACCACGGCAGCACCTTCGGCGGCAACCCGCTGGCGATGCGCGCCGCCATCGAGACGCTGAACGTCATCGAGGCCGACGGCCTGATGAAGAACGCCGAGGTGGTGGGCGAGCACCTGCGCGGCGCGCTCCGGCGCGAGCTGGGCGGCCTGGCGGGCGTCGTCGACGTGCGCGGCGAGGGCCTGATGATCGGCGTCGAGCTCGCCAGGCCGTGCGGCGCGATCCTCACGCGCGCGGCCGAGGCGGGCCTGCTGGTCAGCGTCACGGCCGACACGGTGATCCGCATCGTGCCGCCGCTGATCTTCACCGTGGCCGACGCCGACGAGGTCGTCGCCAAGCTGGCGCCGCTGGTCAAGGCCTTCCTCGCGGAGCAGGCATGAAGCCCGGCGACACGCTCATGAAGCACTACCTGCAGTTCAAGGACTTCCGGGCCGAGGAATACGCCTACCTGTTCGAGCGCACCCGCGAGATCAAGAAGCGCTTCAAGAACTACGAGAAGTACATCCCGCTCGTGGATCGCACGCTGGCGATGATCTTCGAGAAGGCCTCCACGCGCACCCGCGTGAGCTTCGAGGCCGGCATGTACCAGATGGGCGGCTCGGTGGTGAACCTGACCACCGGCGACAGCCAGCTGGGGCGCGCCGAGCCGATCGAGGACTCGGCACGCGTGATCAGCCGCATGGTGGACATCGTGATGATCCGCACGTTCGAGCAGACCAAGATCGAGCGCTTCGCGGCGCACTCGCGCGTGCCGGTCATCAACGGCCTCACGAACGAGTTCCACCCGTGCCAGATCATGGCCGACCTGTTCACCTTCATCGAGTACCGCGGCGCCATCGCCGGCAGGACGGTGGCCTGGGTGGGCGACGGCAACAACATGGCCAACACCTGGGTGCAGGCCGCCGACATCCTCGGCTTCACGCTGCACGTGAGCACCCCCAGCGGCTACGAGCTCGACTTCGATGTCGCCGGCGTGAAGAACCGCGCCTGCGTCAAGCTGTTCGACAACCCGCTGGACGCCTGCCGTGGCGCCGACCTCGTCACCACCGACGTGTGGACGAGCATGGGCTACGAGGCCGAGAACGAGCGCCGCCTGGTCGACTTCGAGAAATGGTGCGTCGACGCCGAGATGATGGCCGTCGCCAGGCCGGACGCGCTGTTCATGCACTGCCTGCCCGCGCACCGCGGCGAGGAGGTGACCGCCGAGGTGATCGACGGCCCGCAGTCGGTGGTGTGGGACGAGGCGGAGAACCGCATGCACGTGCAGAAGGCGCTGATGGAATACCTGCTGCTGGGGCGCATCGGGTAATTTCGCACCCGGCCGGCCAGGCCCGCGGCCAGGGTTCTGGCGTTTCCCCGACAGCGCGCCGCAGTCATGGGCAGCGACGACGCTGATCGCGCCGTCGAGGCGAAGGCCAGACCCCGTTCGCGGGGACGGATGGCGCCCCGGTGCACGACCGGCGTCAGGCCGCGTCGACCAGCGCGCGCAGCCGTTCGTCGCGGATCTGCAGTACCTCGAACAGGCCCAGCGCGCGCAGCGCGGGCAGGTCGCGCGCGATCTCGCGTGAGGCCTGCGCGCGGACGTCCGCGCTCGCACGGGCGTCCGTCCACGCGCGCGCGTTCGCGAGGAAGGCCGCGACGGTGCCCTTGCGGATGGTGACGCCCTGGAACTGGCCGTGGTCGACGTCGTCGGGGAGGATCTGGTCGGCGCGCATGCGGAGTCCTTTCATCGGGATGCGTTGATGGCAGGACTTCACTGTAGGCAGCGCGTGCTGGCCTGTCTGAGGCAAACTGGCCAATCGATACCGCAAAACCGCCATGCCCGCCGTCGCCACCTCGTCCTTCGCCGATGCCCTCGCCCGGCTGCGCCGCGGCGACGGGCCGGAGCTCGTCGCGCGCGCCGGCGTCGAGCGCACGAGCCGCGTCACGCCGCCGCATCGCCATCCGGAAGGCCAGCTGTTCGGCGCGACGCGCGGCGTGCTCACGGTGGGGACGGACGACGGCCTGTGGGTGGTGCCGGCCAGCCACGCGGTGTGGATGCCGCCGCACCGGCGCCATTCGCTGCGTTCGCACGGGCCGTTCGACGGCTGCAGCGTCTACGTCGCCGAGGCTGCCTGTGCCAGCCTGCCCGGCGCGACCTGCGCCATCCGCTGCAGCGGGCTGCTGCGCGAGGCGATCGCGCGCGCCGCCACCTGGACCGGCCGCGCCGACGACGCACCGCGCCGGCGCATCGCCGGCGTGATCCTCGACGAGCTGCGCGCCGCGCCGCCCGAGCCGCTCGGCCTGCCGCTGCCCTCCGACGCCAGGCTGATGAAGATCGCGCGGGCGCTCCTGGACGACCTGTCGGACCCGCGCGGCCTCGAGGACTGGGCCGCGCACGGCGCGCTGTCGGCGCGCACGCTGTCGCGCCGTTTCCTCGACGAGACAGGTTGCACGTTCGCCGACTGGCGCCAGCGCGCGCGCCTGATGCGCGCCATCGAGCTGCTGGCCACCGGCACGCCGGTCACCACCATCGCGCTCTCTCTGGGCTACGACAACGTCAGCGCGTTCATCGCGATGTTCCGGCGCGCGCACGGCGTCACGCCGGCGCGCTTCCTGCACTCGCGCGACTGAGCCGCCTCAACGGGGCTGCCGGTTGTCCCTGAGCATGTTGCAGAACAGCGCGCCCTGCTCGATCGCGTCGTCGAGCGCGACGTGCGAGTGCGGCAGGTCGTCGAACCAGTGGCGGGGCATGCGCTGCTTCGTCGCCGCGCGGTAGTCGGTGCGCAGCTGCGCCATCGCGAACGTCTTCACGTCGAGGGCCGAGTGGCTGAACGGGCTGCGGCCGGCGAAGCGGATCAGGTACCAGTACACGAACAGGAAATCGAAGCCCGCCGGATACGCGACGAACACCGGCCTGCCTTGCAGCGCCTCGATCCACGCGACATAGCGCGCCATCACTTCCTCCGGCGCTTGCAGGTCGCTTCGGCACGCGGCCCAGGCCTCGGGCTGCGTCGCCCACCATGCCGCGGTCTGCGGATGAGCTGATGCGCCGTGCAAGGTCTCGAGGTTGGCCGAGAACGTGGACAGCAGCCGCTTGTCCGCCGTGTAGGCCGCGGCGCCCAGGCTCAGCATCGAGTGCGGACCCGGGATGGGGCCGTCGGTCTCGACATCGGTGCTGATGTAGATCTCGCTCATGGCCGGCCGATTCTAGGGGCCGCACGCACCTCAGAACTAACCCCTAGCCGCAATGGACGGGCACAGCGAATGCCATCTGCGCCACGCGGAAGAGCTCGGTTCGCGGGCTCCGAATAACGAAGGATCTGCCATGTCCAAAGACACCGGCTCCGTTGCGAGCTCTGACTACTCCTGGATGAAACTGTATGCGGCCGTCGCGGCCCTTCCGCTCGCGCTGGCGGCCTGCGGCGGCGGTGGTGGCGGCGGCACGCCCGCGCCGCCGCAGTCGCCCCCGCCCTCGCCGTCCCCCGCGCCGGCACCGTCACCCGGCGTGTCGATCACGGTGACGCCGTCGGCCACCACCACCGTTCAGGGCGGCCCCACGATCACGCTCGTGGCCGCGGTCACGGGCAGCACCGACACGCCCACGTGGACGCTCACCGGCCCCGGCTCGATCAGCGCGAGCAGCGGCACCACAATCACTTACACGCCCCCGGCGGCCGGCACGCTCACTGCAAACGCGACGGTAACTATTGCCGCCGCGCTGACAGGCGCCACCACGCAGAACGTGACGCTGACCGTCACCGTCGCGGCACTCGCCGGCCAGACCTGGAGCAATGCGACGACGACGCCGATCGGCAACCTGGAGGGCGTGGATTTCGGTGTCAACCGCTACGTCGCGGTGTCCGACCAGGGCGCCGCCCTCGCGAGCACCGACGGCAGTACGTGGACCGCGGTGCCGCTGTTCACGTCCAACGTGTCGACCGACCACTTCAAGGCCTACGGACTCGCGCATTCCAGCAACACGATGGTGGCCGTGGGAGCCATCTCGCCGACGCCCTACACCTCGTCCAGCGGCGCCGTGGCCTACAGCACCAACGGCACGACGTGGACCATGGGCTCGCTGCCGGCGGGCGCCACGCCGATCCACAGCGTGATCTGGGGCAGCCGCTTCATCGGCCTCGGCGAAGGCGGCCACCTGTACAACAGCACCGACGGCCATTCGTGGTCGGCGCTGACCACCATCACCGGCGTGGGCACGCTCAACTCGGGGGTCTTCGGCAACGGCAAGTACGTCGCGGTCGGCGACAAGGGCTACATCGCGGCGAGCGGCGACAGCGTGGCCTGGCTCGCAGGCCAGGTGGTCGTCGTCGGCGGCAATCCCATCAACCTGCACGGCGTCACGTGGACCGGCTCGATGTTCGTGGCGGTGGGCGACAACGGCCTGATCACCACCAGCAAGGACGGCTCGGCCTGGACGACGCCGGCGACGTCCGCGGTGTCGGGCACGCTGCGCTCGGTCTCGGCATCGACCGGCGGCGAGATCGTGATCGTCGGCGACAACGGCATCGAGACCAGCGAGGACGGCGTGCACTGGACGGCGCGCGATGCCAACGGCGCCGTGGCGCTGAACGCCGTCACGTACGCGAGCGGCAAGTTCGTCGCGGCGGGAGCCAACAGCACCATCAAGACGTCGTCGGGCGACTGAGCCCGGAGCTCAGCGGACCGCGCCGGCCGTCCCCGCGGCCGGCGTTTCCATGTCCGCGTCCGTCAGCGTGCGCAGGAACGCGACGATGTCGTCGATGTCGCGCTCGTCCAGCCGCGGCTGCCCGTCGGGCCGCGGCGCGAACGGGATCTCGCGATTGACGAAGGGCACCGCGTCCGCGGGCAGGTCGTCGTAGCAGTGCACGCTGCCGTCGGCGTTGCGCGCGTACCAGCGCGCGGGATCGATGTCGCGCGTGGCGTAGAACGCGACCGCGTCACGCAGCGAGTGCAGCGATCCGTTGTGGAAGAAGCTCGTGCGCAGCGCCACGTTGCGCAGCGTGGGCGTGCGAAAGCGTCCGCAGAAGCCGGGATCGTCGCTCAGGCCGGGCCGGCCCGAACGGCACAGGCCGAGGTCGGCTTGCGCGCCGCGCGCGAGCGAGGCGATCGGCTGCGACGCGGACGGTGATGGCGCCAGCGGCGGCAGGTCCGCGCGCCGCGGCGCGGCCACCGCGATGAAGCCGCCGTCGGTGAACAGCGGCGCGCGGCCGCTGGCGCTGCGCCGGCTCGGATGGCAGCCGTCGCAGTTGCCCCTGCCCGGATCGCGGTACAGCGCGAGCCCGCGCAGCTCGGCATCGCTGAGCGCCGCGCGGCCGGCCAGCCAGCGGTCGTAGCGGCTGTCGAACGGCGCGAAGGCGGGGGCCTGCTCGAACACCTCGAAGGCGAGCGCCATCCAGCCCACCACCTGCGACGGATCGGCGAACACGTCGCCGCGCGGCGGGTTGAACGCGGCGCGGAACCGCGCGGCGTACGGCGCGGCGGCGAGACGGCGCGCCAGCGACGCGGCGTCGGCGTTGGCCATCTCGCGCGCGTCGAACAGCGGGATCAGCGCCTGCTCGCGCGCGGTGTCCGCGCGGCCGTCCCAGGTGAGGCCGCCGGTGGGGCCGCCGTCCGCGCCGTGCGTCTCCTCGTCGTCGGTCGTGTGCTCGGTGAAGCGGCCGGCGAACTGCGCGTAGCGCAGCGACGGGATCGCGCGCGTGCCGTCGTGCTCGGGGTCGTCGTCGCGGAACGGGCTGGGCGTGCGCGCCGTGGGCCCGAAGGCCGCGACCGGGTCGTGGCAGCTCGCACACGAAACGCGGCCGCTGGCCGACAGGCCCGGGTCGTCGAACATCGCGCGGCCCAGCGCCGTCAGCTCCGCGACGCTGGGGCGGTCGCCATAGGCACGCGGCTGCGGCACGACGGGCGCGGGCCCGGCCGCCGCCAGCGCGGCGCCGGCCAGCAGCGTCGCGACCACGGTCGCACGCGCACGCCGCATCACCGGGCCGCCCGCGTCAGTGCGCGCGCAGTTCGAGCGCCGCCGTCAGGTCGCCCATCGCGGGCAGGCCGTTGGCCTCCAGCGACGCGTCGCGCAGCTTCAGGCCGGGCAGCAGCGGCAGCGACCAGCGATGCGCGATGAAGCGCACGATGGAGCCGGTGTCGTAGGGCGTGTGGTCGACGAAGCCGCGGCGCGCGAACGGCGAGACGATCACCGCCGGGATGCGCGTGCCCGGCCCGACCAGGTCGGCCCTGGGCGGCGCCACCTCGTCCCACTGGCCGCCGTTCTCGTCGTAGGTGACGACCACGAGCATGTGCGCCCACTGCGGGCTGGCCTGCAGCCTGGCGATGGTGTCGGCCAGGTGCGCGTCGCCTTCGGCCAGGCTCGCGTAGCCGGGATGCTCGTTGTTCTTGCCGATGGGCTTGTAGAACACGACCGGCGGCAGCCTGCCGGCGGCCGCGTCGGCCACGAGGTCGTCGTAGTCCTTCAGGTGCGCGGCGCGGTCGGCGGCGTGCGTCTTGGGGTCGAAGGCCGCGTAGTAGTTGAAGGGCTGGTGGTGCGCCTGGAAGTCGCCGGAGGCGTCGTCGTAGACCTTGGTGCGGTCGGCCAGCGCGGCCTTCCAGCCGCCCGAGTACCACGTCCACGCGACGCCCTTGCCGGTGAGCAGGTCGCCGATGGTCGTGAGCGTCTGCGGCGGCAGCGTGGTGGGTTCGGCGGGCGTGGCGTACTGGCCCGAGGGGTCGTCGGGCGATGGCGGGTTGTAGCTGGGCTGGTACGGCGGCTGCATCGTGTTGATGCTGTGGAACGTGCCGTCGCCCATGTAGTCCTTGGGCGTGAGGTTGCCGCTCTTCCTGAACACGGGCGGACCGGCCAGCGCCGAGGCGGGCGAGTTGTCGGCCAGCGCGAGTTCGGGCAGGTACTTGCCGGCGGCGTCGGTCCGCAGCTCGGTGATCGACGGATGCGCGGGTGCCGTGTCGGCATTCGGATACTCGGGCATGCAGGCGCACACGAGGTACTGGTGGTTCAGGTACGAGCCGCCGAACGCGCCCTGGAAGAAGCGGTCGGCCAGCGTGTACTCGCGCGCCACCTTCCACATCGCGGTGCGGCTGCCGTCGAAGTACCCCATCACCATCGCGCCGGAATCGCCCCAGGCGGCGAACTTGTCGTTCAGGCCGCCGTCGATCTGCATCTGGTTCTCGAAGAAGCGGTGGCTCAGGTCGCGCGTGATGATCGCGTTGCCGACGACGGGCGCGCCCCAGGCGGGCGTCGGCGAGTCGATCTGGAACGGCGCGTTGGGCAGCACGTTGGTGGTCTGCGCCTGCGTCACCGTCACCGGCTGGCCGGCGGCGGTCAACCCTCCCCAGGCCGGCGGCAGCTTGCCCAGCACGGTGCCGTCGCGGTCCTTCTGCGGCGCGAACGCGGGCGCGCCCTTCTTCCTCGCGTCCCGCGCCGCCGGCACGCCGGCGGCGCCGGGGAAGTTGGCGAACAGGTTGTTGAAGCTGCGGTTCTCGGCGTAGATGACGACGACGTTGGCGATGCGATCGAGGTCGAGCCGGCTCGCGAGCGCGGCGGCGAGATCGTCCTTGCGGCCGGTGGACGCGACGGCGGCGGCGATGCGATCGAGCGCGGACTCCTGCTCGGCCACGAGCGTGGCGCGGGCCTTGTCCGAAGACAGGCCGTCCGACACCGGGTCGGCCAGGCCCAGGCGCGCCCGGAGCTTCTCGTCGGCGGCTGCCGGCGTCGTGTCGCCGCCCGAGGCATCGATGATGGCCTGCAGTTCGGTCGACAGCGGCCCGACCTGCACCGGGCCGGCATCGATGCCGCGCGGGCTCCTCAGCACGAGCGCACGCTTGACGGCCGCCTTCGTGCCGGTCGCGGTGTCCACCAGGAAGGCGGCCTTGCCGACCTCCGCGGCGATCGCGCCGCTGCCCGCCAGCCTGAACCTGCCGTCCTTGCCGGAGAACACGGCCGGCTCGTTGCCGTCGCAGCGCGCGTTGCCGTTGCGGTCGACGCAGACCTTGGCATGCGCGAAGACCTTGCCGTCCGCGCCCAGGACGACCCCCTCGGTGCCGGTCGTCTTGGCCGCGACCGGCACGGCGGCGGCGGCGAGGAAGGCCGCGGCGAGCGCGGACGTCAGCGGAGGAAGGCGCAGGTGTCGGGACATGGAGGGTTCTCGTTGCCTGGGGTGGAGGAGGCGCGATGGCGCCGATCGTGCCGGATTCTCGCCGTGAATCCATGCACGACAGGGACAAGGCGTAACCGGGTGCGGGGTTTACACCGTCCCTTGGACGCGGGTGGGCTTGCGTAATCCCGTACCGGAGCTGTCAGGAAGTGCTGGCAACATGGCCGCCGCACAGAAGATGAATTGCCGATGACCAAGATCGCGGTCGTGACCGACCTGCACGCCAACCGGGAAGCCGTCGAGGCCGTCTTCGCCCACGCCCGCGCGCAAGGCGCCACGGAGTGGGCATTCCTGGGTGATTTCGTCGGGTATGGCGCCGACCCCGCCTGGGTCGTCGACCAGGTGCGCGAGATGGTGGACGCCGGCGCGGTGGCCGTCTGCGGCAACCACGACGAGGCCGCCGTCATCGGCAGCACCCCGCAGATGCGCCCCGAGGCCCGCATGGTCATCGACTGGACGCGGGCGCAGCTCGACCCCGGCCAGCTCGACTTCCTCGCCGCCCTGCCGTTCCAGGTGCAGCGCGACGACGTGCTGTACGTGCACGCCAACGCCTTCGCTCCCAGCCAGTGGGAGTACGTGCAGGGCCGCGCCGACGCCGTGCGCTCGATCCACGCCACCTCCTGCCACTACACCTTCTGCGGCCACGTCCACGAGCCGCGCCTGTACCACCTGGGCGCCACCGGCAAGGCGGGCGACTTCTCGCCCACGCCCGAGGTCGCCATCCCGCTGCCCGGCTATCGCCAGTGGCTGGTGATCCCCGGCTCCGCCGGCCAGCCGCGCGACGGCAATCCCGCGGCCTGCTACGCGATGTTCGAGCCCGATGCGCAGCGGATCACGTATCACCGTGTACCCTACGACCACGAGAGCGCCGCCGCCAAGATCCGCGCGGCGGGCCTGCCCGAGCGGCTGGCCGCGCGACTCGCGGAGGGGGTGTAGGCGTGAACGACAAACCCAGGCCGAAGGCGCCCGCCGCCCCGTCCGGCATGGCGCGCTCCAGCGGCGCCTTCGACTCGGGCGCCGGCAGCCGCATGAAGCGCTCCGGCGAGTGGAAGTACGACATCGGCGGCATGGCGCCGCCGCTCGAGCGCGGCGCGATCGTCGACGGCTTCCTGCTGGAGAAGCGCCTGCACCAGGGCGGCATGGCCAGCATGTGGCGCGTCAGCCGCGTGGACGCGGAGGGCAAGCCTGCGCCGGTGGAAGGCGAGCCGCCGCTGATCATGAAGGTGCCGCGCATCAAGGGCGGCGAGGATCCGGCCACGATCGTCGGCTACGAGGTCGAGCAGATGATCATGCCGGCGCTGACCGGCCACCACGTGCCGAAGTACATCGCGCGCGGCGACTTCACGCGCCAGCCCTTCATCGTGATGGAGCACATCGCGGGCGACACGCTGCGCCCGCGCCTGGCCGAGGCGCCGCTGGCCCTCGACGAGATCGCCGAGATCGGCATCAAGGTGGCCAACGCGCTGCACGACCTGCACCGCCAGCATGTCGTGCACCTGGACGTGAAGCCCAGCAACATCATGATCCGCCCCGACGGCGCGGCAGTGATGGTGGACTACGGCCTGTCGCGCCACGAGCACCTGCCGGACCTGCTGGAAGAGGAGTTCTCGCTGCCGATGGGCACCGGGCCCTACATGTCGCCCGAGCAGGTGCAGTTCATCCGCAACGACCCACGCTCGGACCTGTTCGCGCTCGGCGTGATGCTGTACCACTTCACCACCGGCGAGCGCCCGTTCGGCGCGCCGACCTCGGTGCGCGGCCTGCGCAAGCGCCTGTGGATCGACCCGGTGCCGCCGCGCGCGCTGCGCAAGGACTGCCCGCCCTGGCTGCAGGAGGTGATCCTGAAGTGCCTGGAAGTGCAACCGGACAAGCGCTACCAGACCGCGGCGCAGCTGGCGCTGGACCTGCAGCAGCCCGACCAGATCGTGCTGACGCGGCGCGCCGAACGCATGGTGCGCTCGAGCCAGTGGACGCGACTGAAGCGCTGGTTCTTCGCACTCGGCGCCGAGCCCGCGGAGGCCGCGGCGCCATCGGCCACCGAGGTGCTCAATCGCAGCAACATCATCATGGCCGCGGTCGACGTCGACAACGCGTCGCCGGAGCTGCTCGACCAGCTGCGCGAGACGGTGCGCCGCATCGTGCTCACCGAGCCCGGCGCGCGCCTGGCCTGCGTCAGCGTGATGCGCATCGCGCGCATCGGCACCGACGCGCTGACCGACCACACCGGCAAGAGCCTGCACGTCAAGCAGCTCGTCGGACTGAAGCACTGGGCGCGGCCCATCAGCAAGTCGCTCAACCTCGAGGACGGCCGCCTCACCTTCCACGTGCTGGAGGCGCCCGACCCGGCCGACGCGCTGGTCGACTTCGCCAGGCGCAACCAGGTCGACCACATCGTGATGGGCGCGCGCGGCGTCTCGGCGCTGCGGCGCTACCTCGGCAGCGTCTCGTCCACGGTCGTCGCGGAATCGCTTTGCACCGTCACCGTGGTGCGGGCGAGCGCGCCCGACGCGGTGCCCGCCGAACCGGTGAAGCAGGCGACGCCGTCCGATGGCATCTCGTAGCCGCTTCGCCGCCGTGGTCGCGGCCTCGCTGTCGCTGGCGTCGTCCGCCCAGGCGATGGGCGGCGCCGACTGCCCGCCCGAGGACCTGGCGCCGGTCGACGCCTGGCTCGCGCAGCACCCGTGGCCCGCGGGCGCCACGGCGCCCGGCGCGATGGTCGCCGCGGCCTGCCAGCCGTGGCCGTCCGACAGGACCGTGCTGATCGTCGTGGCCGCGTATGCGCAGGACCAGGACAAGGGCAAGAACCTGGTCGTCGCGCTCGTGGACACCAAGGCGATGACGGTGCGTTCCGCGTTCCAGGGCGCGGTGCGCGAGGACGGCACGTGGAGCGTCGCGCAGGGCAGCCTGCACATCGACGCGGCGTCCTACGACCTCGCCCCAGGCGTGCGCGCGATCGGCGTCGACGTGACGTCCGACCCGGTCGCCGGCACGCTCGTGCGCGACGGCGTCACCGCCGCGCGCAGCCTGTTCGTGGCCGACGGCCCGCGGCTGCGCCTGGTGCTGGACGGCTTCGTGCTCGCCACGTGGCGCCAGGACGCCGGGGCCCGGCCCGCGTCGTCGTCCGCGAAGATCGCCGTCGACCCGCACCGCACGAACGGCTTCGCGGACCTGCGCATCACGCGAACGTCGACGACCGCGGGTGGCACGAAGCAGGATCGCACGACGCTGGTGTACGACGGTGTCCACTACGTGGCCGGCGCGAGCTGGGTTCGGCACGAGATCGAGCCGCAGCGCTGAGCGCGGGGGCATCGCGCGACCGGGTTCGGCGAAGCGGCGCGCGCGGTAAGCTCGCGCCATGGCCAAGCTCTGGGACATCTCTCCGCCCGTCGACGCGCGCTCGCCCGTGTTCCCGGGCGACACCGAATATCGCCAGGTGTGGGGCGCGACGATCGGGCCGGGCTGCCCCGTCAATGTCAGCGCCATCACGCTGTCGCCGCACACCGGCGCGCACGCCGACGCGCCGCTGCACTACGAGGCCGGCGCCGCGACGATCGGCGAAGTGCCGCTCGAGCCCTTCCTGGGCCCCTGCCGAGTGATCCATGCGATCGGCAGCGGCCCGCTGGTGGAGATGCGCCACCTCGCGCACGCCCTGCCGCCCGCGGCCGCGTCGCTGCCCGCGCGCGTGCTGGTGCGCACCTACACGCGCGCGCCGCTCGACCGGTTCGACCCCGACTGCGCCGCCTTCGCGCCCGCCACGGTGGAGGCGCTGGCCGACCTCGGCGTCAGCCTGGTGGGCATCGACACCGCCAGCGTCGACCCCGCCGCCAGCAAGACGCTGGACAGCCACCAGGTGCTGCGCCGCCGCGGACTGCGCGTGCTGGAGAACCTGGTGCTCGACGACGTGCCCGAAGGCGACTACGAACTGATCGCCCTGCCGCTCAGGCTCACGAGTGCCGACGCGAGCCCGGTGCGGGCGGTGCTGCGCGCGCTGGACTGAGCGCTCGCCATCGGGCCCCTGCCTCCGATAGCGTCGCCACGCGTCCCGAGGGCCACGAACGCAGGGCAGCGGCGCCCATGTTTGCGTTGACCCGGGTCGCGAAGCGGGCGAATAATTCCGCGCGCACTCGCCAGTGCGCGCGCCGGTCGTTGCGCGGGCTCCTCGCGCCGACGCTGTCCACCAGCCCGCGGAGGGTATCGAGATGGACGAAGCCAAGTTGAACGAATTCATGGGCAAGCTCGTGGTCGACATGGGCGGCGCGGCGATCCTCGCCAACGTCATCCTCGGCGAGGAACTGGGCCTGTACAAGGCGATGGCCGACGGCGAGCCGGTGACCCCGGAGCAGCTCGCCGAGCGCACGGGCTGCAACGCCCGCCTGGTGCGCGAGTGGCTGAGCGGCCAGGCCGCCAGCGGCTATGTCGAGCACGACACGGGACGCTTCCGCCTGCCCGAGGAACAGGCGATGGCGCTGGCGATCGAGGACTCGCCGGTCTACGTGGCGGGCGGGGCATCGGTGTTGTCGAGCATGTACCTCGACAAGGACAAGCTGGTGGCCGCCATGCGCGGCGACGGCGCCCTGTCCTGGGCCGACCACCATCCCTGCCTGTTCTCCGGCACCGAGCGCTTCTTCCGCCCGGGCTACCGGGCCCACCTGGTCAGCGAATGGCTGCCGGCGCTCGACGGCGTCGTCGAGAAGCTCGAAAAGGGCGCGAAGGTGGCCGACATCGGCTGCGGCCACGGCGCGTCGACCGTGATCATGGCGCAGGCGTTCCCGAAGTCGACCTTCCTGGGCTACGACTTCCACGACAAGTCGATCGCCAAGGCGCGCGAACGCGCGGCCGAGGCGGGCGTCGGCGATCGCGTGAAGTTCACGAAGTCCACCGCGCGCGAATTCCCCGGCGGCGACTTCGACCTCGTGTGCTTCTTCGACTGCCTGCACGACATGGGCGACCCGGTGGGCGCCGCGCACCGCGCGCACGAGGCCCTCAAGCCCGGCGGCACCGTGCTGCTGGTCGAGCCCTTCGCCAACGACGAGCTCGACGACAACATCAACCCGGTCGGGCGCATGTTCTACGCGGCGTCGACGTGCATCTGCACGCCCAACTCGCTGTCGCAGGAGGTCAAGCTGGGCCTGGGCGCGCAGGCGGGCGAGCGCCGCCTGGCGCACGTGTTCCACCAGGCCGGCTTCAAGCACTTCCGCCGCGCCACCGAGACGCCGTTCAACCTGGTGCTCGAGGCGCGCAAGTAGCGCGCGCGCCTGGCGCTCGGCGGCGGGCGGCCGCCGAGCGCGAAAACCTCGGTTTTCACGGGGAAAGACGCCCGGCATCCACGGCGGGCAACGCCTAAAATCGAGAATCCGAACGGCACGCCGGTGCGCCGCCCCATCCAGGCGCTGCCCCGGCACCCCTCTCCTGCCCGGCCGGCCATCCGCCCCGCGGCGCCGCCAACCGCGAAAGACACCCATGGACACCCGCACCTCCCCCGCCCGCGCCCGCATCGCCCGACTGCGTGAGGTGATGCACCGGCACGGGGTCGACGCCGTGCTGGTGCCGTCCAGCGACCCGCACCTGTCCGAGTACCTGCCCGGCCGCTGGCAGGGTCGCCAGCACTTCTCAGGCTTCACCGGCTCGATGGGCACGCTGGCCGTCACCGCCGACAAGGCGGCCGTGTTCGCCGACAGCCGCTACTGGACGCAGGCCGAGGCCGAGCTGCAGGGCAGCGGCATCGCGCTCGTCAGGATCCCCACCGGCACCGCCGCCCACCACCTCGACTGGCTGGCCACGGAGGTGCGCCCTGGCGGCGTGGTGGCCGTCGACGGCGCGGTGCTGGGCCTGGCGGCGTCGCAGGCGCTGCACGCCCGCCTGGCGGCCGCCGGCATCTCGCTCAGGACCGACGTCGACGTCCTGGCCGACGCCTGGGACGAGCGCGCCGAACTGCCCGCCGCACGCGTCTACGAGCACGCCGCTCCGCATGCCGCGCAGTCGCGCGCCGACAAGCTGGCCCACGTGCGCGCCGCGATGGCCGCGCTCGGCGCCACGCACCACTTCGTCTCCACCGTCGACGACATCGCCTGGATCACCAACCTGCGCGGCGCCGACGTCGACTACAACCCGGTCTTCCTGGCCCACCTGCTGATCGCCAGGGACGGTGCCACGCTGTTCGTCGGCGCCGGCAAGATCGACGCCGCGCTGCAGGCCGCGCTGGCCGCCGACGGTGTCCAGTTGGCCGACTACGCCGCCGCCGGCGCCGCGCTGGCCGCGTTGACCAGGGACGCGGTGCTGCTGGTCGACCCGCGCCGCGTCACGCTGGGCTTTCGCGAGCAGGTGGCCGACGGCGTGCGCGTCATCGAGTCCATCAACCCGAGCACGCTGGCCAAGAGCCGCAAGACGGCCGAGGAACTGGCGTTCGTCCGCGAGGCGATGGCGCAGGACGGCGCCGCCATGTGCGCGTTCTACGCCTGGTTCGACAAGGCCACCGCGGCCGACCGCCCGTTCGGCCCCGTCACCGAGATCACCATCGACGAGAAGCTGTCGGGCGAGCGCCGCAAGCGCCCGGGCTTCGTCGGCCTGAGCTTCCCCGTCATCGCCGGCTGGAACGCCAACGGCGCGATGCCGCACTACCGCGCCACGCCGGATTCGCATGCCACGATCGAGGGCGACGGCCTGCTGCTGATCGACTCCGGCGGCCAGTATGTCGGTGGCACCACCGACATCACCCGCGTCTGGCCGGTGGGCAACATCACCGCGCAGCAGCGCCAGGACTACACCCGCGTCCTGCAGGGCACGCTGGCGCTGAGCCAGGCGCGCTTCCCGCGCGGCACGCTGTCGCCGATGCTCGACGCGCTGGCGCGGGCACCGCTGTGGGCCGCCAAGCTGGACTATGGCCACGGCACCGGCCATGGCGTGGGCTATTTCCTGAACGTGCACGAGGGACCGCAGAGCATCAGCAAGGCGATGACGGAGCCCGCCCACGCGATGGAGCCCGGCATGATCACGTCGATCGAGCCGGGCCTGTACCGTCCGGGCCAGTGGGGCATCCGCATCGAGAACCTGGTGGCCAACGTCGCCATCGGCGCCAACGAGTTCGGCGACTTCCTCGAGTTCGAGACGCTGACGCTGTGCCCGATCGACACCCGCTGCATCGAACCCGGCATGCTCAGGGCCACAGACGTCGCCTGGCTCAACGCCTACCACGCCACCGTGCGCGAGCGCCTGCTGCCGCTGGTCGATGGCGACGCGAAGGACTGGCTGATCAAGCGCACCGAGCCGTTCGCGGGTTGAGCCCTGCGCGCGGGCGCCGCCGCGGGCACGCCCCCGCGCGTCACGCGCGCGCGCTCGCGCATGCAGTGCGCGCCTGCACGCGGCGCCCGTCCGTGGCGCCCATCCGCAGTCACGCTCGTCCACTGGTCATCCTGCGCGAAGTCGCAGGAACCAGCCCGCCGATCCGGCCCGCGCGCCCTTGACCGGCGTGGATTCTGCGACTCCGCTTCGCTCCGCGCAGAATGACAAACCTGGTCACCCCCGTCATCCTGCGCGAAGTCGCAGGATCCACCCCGGCCAACCAGCCCGCCCATCAGCCCGCGCCGCGGCCGGCGTGGATTCTGCGACTCCGCTTCGCTCCGCGCAGAATGACAAACCTGGCCACCCCGTCATCCTGCGCGAAGTCGCAGGATCCACCTTGGCCAACCAGCCCGCCCATCAGCCCGCGCCCCGGCCGGCGTGGATTCTGCGACTCCGCTTCGCTCCGCGCAGAATGACAAGCTTGGCCACCCCGTCATCCTGCGCGAAGTCGCAAGATCCACCCCGGCCAACCAGCCCGCCTATCAGCCCGCACCCCGGCCGGCGTGGATTCTGCGACTCCGCTTCGCTCCGCGCAGAATGACAAGCTTGGCCACCCCGTCATCCTGCGCGAAGTCGCAGGATCCACCCCGGCCAACCAAGTCGCCGACCCAATGGCGACGCCCGTCGCCCTGCCTCCGGCGCGGGATGCGACACTGTCACCCCCGCGCCTGGCGCGGCGGTCCGCCCGAAGGCGGGCCATCGGAATCCACCTCACGGAGATCGCCATGGGCGCTCAATGGAAAGAAAAGGGCAAGGCCGCCGTCGCCGATGCCAAGGGCAAGCTGTTCGGCAAGCTCGTCAAGGACATCATGATCGCCGCGCGCGGCGGCGCCGACCCGAAGGACAACGCCAGGCTGCGCATGACGATCGAGGCGGCGCGCAAGGTCTCGATGCCCAAGGACACGCTGGAGCGCGCCATCAAGAAGGGCGCGGGCCTGAGCGGCGAGACGATCAACTACACCAGCGTCATCTACGAAGGCTTCGCGCCGCATCGCGTGCCGGTCGTCGTGGAGTGCCTGACCGACAACGTCAATCGCACCGCCTCCGACATGCGCGTGCTGTTTCGCAAGGGCCAGCAGGGCACGCCGGGCTCGGTGACCTGGGACTTCGACCACGTCGGCATGGTCGAGGCCGAAGCGAAGGACGGCGCCGACGCCGAGCTCGCCGCCATCGAGGCCGGCGCCCAGGACTTCGAGGCCGGCGACCAGGAAGGCACCACGCTGTTCATCACCGATGCCGCCGACCTCGACGTCGTCGCCAAGGCGCTGCCCGACCACGGCTTCGTCGTGCTGTCCGCCAAGCTCGGCTACAAGCCCAGGAACCCGGTCGACCCGGCGTCGCTGAGCCCCGAGGCGCTGGAGGAAGTCGAGAGCTTCCTGCAGGCGATGGACGCGAACGACGACGTGCAGAACGTCTACGCCGGCCTGGCCGGCTGACCGCCCTCGCCGCCAGCATCCCTTGAGCGCGGCGCTGGCAGCCGCGGGCCAGGCACCGCTGCCCGACTCGCGCTTCGTGGACTGCACCCATCCGTGGTCGTATTTCGGGATGCTCGAACAGTTCGCGGCCCTGCAGCAGCGGACGGCGCGCCAACAGGTCGCGATGCCCGGCCCACCCGGCGCCCCGGCCGCAACGACGCGTGCCCCTGCGGATCGGGCCGAACGTACAAGCACTGCCACGGCGCCGGCGCTCCGGGCGCGTAGTCCGGCGGCGACGACTCGCCATCGAGGCGCCTGGCAAGCCGGCATCGCGCGACCGGCGGCGCCGCGACGCGGCGTCCATCCTCCGTCCGGGGGAATGGCAAGCACGTCGCTGACGGGAACAATCCGCGGCTGGCGTCGCCGCATCGGGAAGGCGCCTGCCAGCCGAAAAAGGATGTGCCGCATGGCCTTGGAGGTCTTCTCCGCCGAATACCGCACGCTCAAGGAGATCGTCGCGAAGGGACAGTTCGACGAGCCGTTGAAGGCCGCGATGGGCCAGATGGGAAACATCTTCGGCACGGACGGCTTCGATCCGGACTGCGAGGCCCCGCTGGAGCTGATGCGCGGCCTGCTGTTCGTCCAGGAGCACGATCGCATCCTGAGTTCCGCCGGCATCGATCCCAAGGCCACCACGGCGCCCCCGCTCGAGAGCGTCATGCGCGCGGCGGCACTGAAATTCCTGCGCCATCTCTACCTGGTGCACCAGCGCGGCAGCCAGAAAGTGTGGGTCGCGGACACCCCGAAGTCCTACCGCCACTTTCCGAGCGGCGAGCTCGACAGCGCCAAGTCCAGCATGCTCAACCTGCGGGCGCGCCTGGGCGAGAAGGACGAGCAGTTCGGCCCGCAACGCCGCGCCGCCCTCGGCGAGGCCGTCACCACCGGGCTGGCCTGGTGCCAGCGCACAAACATGGCGCTGGCCGAAGCCGCCGCGAACCCTGCGTCGAAGACCATGGAGAAGGTCAGGCGGTGGTTCTCGTCCGGCGTCACCACCGAGGAGGACCTCGAGCAGATGATCGGCGAGCTGCAGGCCAGCTTCAAGAAGGTGACCGCGACGCTCAATTCCAACCAGATGGTCTTCACCGACATGCCCTCTCTGCGCGGCGCCACGTCAGGCGAGGACTTCAAGCTTCTCAACGCCTACGCCTTCGTGTTCGGAGGTCGCTGGGAGAAGCTGCCCATCGTCTACATCGAGAACCTGTTCTTCGGACAGCATCGCTCGCCGCTGCCGGACCGCACCCTGTGGGCGCTCACGGTCGTGCACGAGGTCACGCACATCGACTGCAGCACCAAGGACCATCGCTACGACGAATCGGGCCTGAAGTGCGGCCCGATGTTCGATCCCGACGACGCCGTCGAGAACGCCGACAGCTGGGCCTATTTCTGCGCCGACTGCGCGGATGCGCTGACGCCCTCGCAGATCAACGCTGCGATGATCGGCTTCTGACACGGCGCCATGTCGTCCCATCCCGCCAATTTCGCGCTCGCCGGCCTGTGCTTCGTCACGGCCGCCTGCGCCTCGCCGGCCCCGCAGGGCCAGGAGAACACCATGAGCCAGGATCCTCCGCTGCCGTCCGTGTCGGCCAAGCGCGGCAACATTCCCAAGGTGCCGGCCGTCCGCGTGGGCGACGTCCGTTTCGAGCAGGCCCGCCTGTCGCGCAAGGAGGCCGGCGACGGCCAGCGCCTGGGCTACCTCGCCGCCTACAGGGGCGACACCGACGAACTGCTGTGGCGCGTGCGCGTCTACGCCATCCAGTACGTGCCGCACCTGGAGGGTGACGTGCAGGATGTGTTCTTCACGGCCATGCGACTGTCGCCCGACGGCCGCCAGATCCTGATCGACAACGAGCTCGGCAAGCACTTCGCCGTCGACATCGACGGCGAGCACGCGGTCCACGCCCTGCCGTAGTCGCGCCCCGCAGGCGCGGGCCGCACGATCGCCGCCGACCTACGGCAACCGGCCGGGCGAGTCACGCCGGGGCCGGCGCCCTGCGCTCACTCCAGCCGGAACGCGTGCACCAGCGTGTTCAGGCTCTCGGCCTGGCCACGCAGCGATTCGGCCGCGGCGGCGCTTTCCTCGACCAGCGCGGCATTCTGCTGCGTCATCGTCTCGAGCTGCTGCACCGAGCCGCCCACCTGCACGATGCCCGACGACTGCTCCGCGGCGGCGGCGCTGATCTCGGAGATGATGGCCGTCACGCGCTCGACGCTGGACTCGATCTCGCGCATCGTGGCGCCGGCGTCGGCGACCTGGCGGGCGCCCGTCTCGACGCGCTCGACCGAGGCGCCGATCAGCGACTTGATCTCCTTGGCCGCGCCGGCCGAGCGTTGCGCCAGCGAACGCACCTCGGAGGCGACGACGGCGAAGCCGCGGCCCTGCTCGCCGGCGCGCGCGGCTTCCACCGCGGCGTTCAGCGCGAGGATGTTGGTCTGGAAGGCGATGCCGTCGATCACGCCGATGATGTCGGAGATCTTGCGCGACGAGGCGTTGATCTCGTCCATCGTGGAGACGACGGTCGACACCGCCTGCGCGCCGCGGCGCGCGACGTCGCTGGCCGAGGTGGCGAGCGTGTTGGCCTGCGAGGCGGCGTCGGCGCTCTGGCGCACGTTGCCGGTCAGCTGCGTCATCGCGCTGGCGGCGTGCTGCAGGTTGCCCGCGGTCTGCTCGGTGCGCTCGCTCAGGTCCTGGTTGCCGACGGCCACCTCGCGGCTGGCGGTGCCGATCGATTCGGCGGTGCTGCGGATGTGGCCCACGAGGTCGCGCAGGCGCGCCTGCATCGTGGAGAGCGCGTGCAGGAGCTGGCCCAGCTCGTCGTCGCGCTCGGCGCGCACGTGCACCGACAGGTCGCCGTCGGCGACGCGGCGCGCGAACGCCATCGCGTTGGCCAGCGGCCGCTTGACGCTGCCGATCACGCGCCAGCCCACGAGCGAGCCGACGCCGATGGCCGCCAGCGCGAACACGCCCAGGATGGTCATCAGCGTGGCCTCGGCGGTGCGCGCGCTCGACGCGGCAGCGGCGTTATCGGCCGCGATTGCCTTCTGTAGCGACTGCAGCTGACCGCGCCACTGCTTTTCCAGCGGCAGGATGCGGTTGGTCAGCGACAGCGCGGCCTCGACGTTGTTGCCGTCGGCGGCCTGGTCGGCCGTCTCCTGCAGCATCGGGATCGTCGTCGCCGCGAGCGCCGCGATGTCCTTGACCACGCGCCGTTCGTCGTCGTTGCCGCCGGCCCCGGCGGCCAGCGCCTGCAGCGACTTCTCGTCCGCGAGGTAGCGCGCCTTGGCGGCCTTGAACACGTCGACCTCCGCGGTGATCGACTTCATCTCGGTCATCAGCGCGACGCCGCGTACCTGGATGGCCATCTCGTCCATCGAGTTGCGCAGGTGGCCGACGGCATCGGACATCGCATTGTTGACCTCGACCACGCGTTCGACCTTCGCGGCGATCACCTGCGCCTGCCAGGCGCTGACGGCCGAGCCCAGCAACGACAACGCCACGAGGGTGCCGAAGCCGAACGCGAGTCGCTGGGCGACGGAGAAATTCTTGCGGGAGGAAGAGTGCGACATGGAGCAGACCTGACAGGGGGACTCCCCGGGCTATCGGCTGTCCCGGCCGGAAATTGAGCAGGGCGACCGCTGTCAGCGCACATAGTTCTCATCCGGACCGGGACGCGCGATCGGTCGTCCAGGCCGCCGCGAGGCGTTTCGGGCAGCGGACACCCGCTTCGCGGACAATGCCCCGCCAAAAGGGGAGCGACATGTCGGAAACGAATCTGGCGGGGCCGCACGCCGAGGCGGCCCCGGAACAGGGAGGGCGCGCGCCGCTTTGGCGCTGGATCGTGCAGGGCGCGCGCAGCATCGTCTTCCTGCGGCCCGACTGGACCGGCCTGCGCGGCACGCCGCTGCTGCTGGCAGGGGCCTGCCTCGCGGACTACGCCGCGGTGATCGCCATCACCCGGCTGTACATCGCGGGGCCGGCGGGCTTCCACTGGTACTTCCTGGGGTACGGCTGGTTCCAGGCCGTGCTGGTCGCCTGGGCCTGCTGGCTGGCCTGCCCGACGACCGGTGCGCGCGACGACACGGGCACCGACCTCGTCGACGCCGGCTCGCTGCTGACCATGCTGTGGGTGCAGGGCGCGCTGTTCACCACCGCCAGCTGCCTCGTCTTCCTGCCCGTCGCACGGGGCTTCGCCGGCCTGCACTGGCCCACCGGCGCGCTGGCGTACCTCCCGCTGCTCGCCAATGTCGGCTGGATGCTGGGGGCGCAGATCCGCCTGGGACTCGCGAGCACGCGCACCGTGGCGGCGTGGTCGCGCGCCGCCCTGGTGGCGGCGCTGCTGGTGGCCATGGCGCTGGGCCTGCTGCTCCGGCTGGACTATTGGTATCCCGACAAGACGGCGCGTGCGAGCAGCCGGGCCGCGGCGAGCGCGGACGGCGCGACGGCGTCGAGCGCGCCGGCCAATGGGGCAAAGGCCGACGAGAACGCTGGCGACGAGGGCGACGCAGACGCCGACGTCCCCATGCTCAAGCTCACGCAGGAGATGTTCGAGCACCAGCAGCAGCTCCTCGCGACCCAGCTCGACGCCATCGCGCCGCGGCGCCCGGGTGTCGCCGGCATGTACGCCATCACCTTCGCACCGTATGCGGACGTCGACGTCTTCATGCGCGAGAGCGCGGTCGTCGCCGGGGTCATGGAACAGCGCTTCGACACGCGCGGCCGCACGCTGCAGCTGGTCAACAACCTCAAGACGACGGACAGCCTGCCGTGGGCGACCCCGTTGAACCTGCAGCGCGCCATCGCACGCATGGCGCAGCGCATGGATCGCGACAACGACATCCTGTTCATCCACCTGACGTCGCACGGCGGCGCAGACGGCCGCCTGGCCGCGGAATTCTTCCCGCTGACGGTCGACGAGCTCACGCCGCAGACCTTGCGTCGCTGGCTGGACGACGCGCACGTCCGCAACCGCGTCATCTCGATCTCGGCCTGCTTCTCGGGCAGCTGGATCGCGCCGCTGGCCGGCGACGACACGCTCGTCATGACGGCCGCCGACGCCGAGCACACGTCGTACGGCTGCGGCTCGAAGTCGACGCTGACCTTCTTCGGCCAGGCCATGTACCACGAGCAACTGCGCCACACCTGGTCGTTCGAGCAAGCCCACGCCGCGTCGCGCAAGCTCATCGCGCAACGTGAGAAGGAAGCGGGAAAGACGGACGGCTACTCGAACCCGCAGATCAGCGTGGGGCCGCGCATTCGCGAACGCCTCAAGGCCCTGGAGGCACGCCTGGCCGCGTCAGGGACCGGGGTGCGGTAGGTCGGATCAGGCATGGCGTCACGCGCCATGGTGGCGTGTCGCCATGTCGGCATCGACGCATCAATATTGCCGGAACCAGTGCACGTGGTTGCGGCTCACGCTGAGCGTCTCGCTGCGGCCCTTCAGGTGCACCTCGGCCGTCTCGTTGGGTCCCTTGATCACTTGCGCCACGTAGCGCAGGTTCACGATGGTGGAGCGGTGGATCTGGATGAAGGTCTCGGGCTCGAGCCCGTCCAGCAGTTCGCGGATCGACTTGCGGATCAGCGCCTCGCCGCCCACCCACACGACCAGGGTGTACTTCTCGTCGGAGCGGAAGTACAGCACCTCGTCGACCGGGATCAGCTTGATCATCTGTCCGACCGACGCGCGGATCCACTGCAGGCGATCACCCGCCGGCGCGCGGCGGCGCAGCTCGCCGGCGAGCGCGCTGAGCACGGCGTCGAGGTCGCCGGGTGGCAGCCGGCCGAGTGCCGCCGAGGCTTCGGGCGCGGCGGCCCCGAGGCCCGCGACGGGGTCCGGCATGCCGTCGGCCGCGCTCATGCGACGCCGCTCGGCGACGCGACGGCGCAGGCGCGCGACGCTCTCGGCCAGCCGTTCCGCATCGAAGGGCTTGACGAGGTAGTCGATGGCCCCCTGCTCGAACGCGGCGACGGCGTACTGCTCGTAGGCGGTGACGAAGACGATCTGCGCGTCCGGGCCCATCAGGCGCGCGGCCTCGACGCCGTTCATCCCGGGCATGTGCACGTCCAGGAAGACGACGTCGGGCTGCAGTTGCACGACGAGGTCGACCGCCTCGCGGCCGTTGCGCGCCTCGCCGGCGATCTCGAGCTCGGGCCACAGCTGCGCCAGGTGGTGGGCGAGGTGCGTGCGCAGCAGGGGTTCGTCGTCGACGATCAGTGCGCGCACCGCGCCCGGGGCGCCAGGCCCGCGCGGCCGGCTGGCGGTGTCGTCGTCGGGGAGTTCGGAATCGATCATGAAGTGGCAGGGGTGGCGTGCGAGGCGGGCACGTCGATCAGGATCTCGGCCAGCAGCCCGTGCGGCGCGACCTCGGTGAGCTCGAGGCGGGCGGCCCCGCCGTAGAACGCGGCCAGCCGCTCGCGCAGGTTCACGAGGCCGGTGCCGGGCACCGCGGACTCGCCCATGCCCACGCCGTCGTCGCGCACCGCCAGGCGCACCGTGTCGCCCGAGCGCGCGATGCTCACCGCGATGCTGCCGCCGGTCTCCGACGGGTCGATGCCGTGGCGCACCGCATTCTCCACCAGCGTCAGCAGCAGCATCGGCGGGCACGGGAAGCCTTGAAGCGCCGGGTCGCCCTCGACCGTGAAGCGCAGCCGGTCGGGCATGCGCAGGTGCATCAGCTCGAGGTAGCTGCGCACCAGCGTCGTCTCGCGGCCCAGGCGCGCGTCGCCGTCGTCCAGGCGCGGCATCGTGGCCTTGAGGTAGGCGATCAGGCTGCGCAGCACCGCCGGCGCACGCGGCGAGCCGGTCTCGACGAGCGCCTGCACGTTGGCCAGCGTGTTGAACAGGAAGTGCGGCTCGACCTGCGCGGTGAGGACGGCCAGGCGCGCGTCGGCGGCGTGGCGCTCCAGGCGCGAGCGCTCGAGTGCCAGCTCGAGGCCCATCGCCTTGGCCTCGGAGTCGCGCTGGCGTTCCAGCGCGCCGAGCGCCAGCATCAGGCCGACGATGGTGCCGGTGCCGGAAATGAGGATGAAGCCCTGGATGCGGCCCTCGTGCTGCACGACCGCGCTGAAATCGCCGCCGGTGGCCAGCAGGTAGACGGCCAGCGTGGCCAGGATGGCGCCGCACAGCACCGACACCGACTGCAGCACCCACGGCGGCACCAGGCGCTGGGTGGAGGCCACCGCGGCGCTGCGCGCCAGCAGCGTGACGAAGCCCACGAACAGCGTGCGCCCCAGCAGCACGGTGAACGGCAGCTCGAAGATCGGGCTCATCACGATCGCGACCACCAGCGAGGACGCCAGCGTCAGCCCGATCATGCGCGGCGTGAGCGCCCGCAGGAAGCGGCCCCAGCGCGAACGCGGCGGCTCCTCGGCCTCGGGACCGGGCGGCGCAGCGTGAAGAAAGGAGGACATGGCGGCACGATAACGCGCGCCGCCGCGCCCGGCCATGGTCGGCGGCCCGCGGTGCGACGGACGACGGATGGCGGGGGACGGGCGGCGGGCGCCCGCGACCGCAGCGGCTCCTCGTCCCCGTCAGTAGCCGGCGCGCTGCATCGGCGCGGCCAGCGCGACACGCAGCGTCTCGGCGCAGTCGGCCAGGTGCAGGCGCGTGGCCTCGCTCAGGCCGGGCCGGCGCCGCGCCGCCTCGATGCGCGGCAGCAGGGCCACGGCCTCGGCGCGCTGGGTCGAACGCATGTCCACCCGCACCCCGCCCGGCGTGCGCAGCAGCACGGCGGCCAGGTGGTTGACGTGGTCGCGCTGCAGCTCGCGCCGGCGCGTCGGGATGTCGCCCTTGCCGTCCGGCCCGAAGTTGGCGGCGTCCTGCCACAGCGAACGCGTGACGCGGGCATAGACCTCGGCCGTGGTGAGCGCGTGCGCCTGCGCGGCACGATCGAGCTTGGGTGCGCTGTCCTCCAGGCGCTGGGCCAGCCCGTCGCTCATCAGCGCGTTGAGCACCTGGCGCTGCAGGCCCAGCATCACCGATTCGACCGGGTAGTCGGTGGGCACCGGATCGCCGCCGGCCGAGGTGTCGCCGCGCTCGAGGAAGTCGGGGGCGAGGCGGCGCTGCAGCGCCGGCGAGACGCGGAAGCTGTCGGCCGCCAGCACGCCGTCGACGAGCGCGTCGAGCGCCGCGCGCTGCACGTCGCCCGGCACCGGCTCCATCGGATCGCGGCCGGAGCCAGGGAAGTCGCGCAACGTCGACACCCCGCCCAGCTGGCGCAGCAGCACGCCGGCCGAGCGCGTGGCGTCGCGCAGCGCGAACGTGACGGAGCGCCGCAGCAGGCCGTAGTCCTCGGTGGGCTTGAGCGGGCGCGTCTCCTGGCGCGCGAAAAGGTCGCGCGCGATGGCGATGCGCTTCTTCGCGTAGGCCACCGGGTCGGCGCCGAGGTCGCCCTGCAGCGACGCCGGATCCACGCCGAGGAAGTTGTCCTCGTCGGTGCCGTAGTCCAGGCCCGGCTCGGTGTTGCGCGCCGCGATCCTGAGCAGTTCGGCCTTCTGCTGCGCCGGCGTGGCATCCGCCGGCAGCGGCTTGTAGGCGTACTCGATGGCCCAGTAGTCGTACGGCCCCAGCGTCGAGTCGAAGGGCTTGCCGGCCGCCTCGCCGGGGCGCGGCAGGTTGATCGGCAGGTAGTCCATCACCGAGCCGCCGAGGGGGTGCGTCTTCGTGAACTCGGGATTGTCGAGATCCTTCTCGCTGTTCATGCGCGAGGCGCGGAAGTTGTGGCGCAGGCCCAGCGTGTGGCCGACCTCGTGCATCGTCACGTCGGTCAGGTAGGCCTCGACGTAGGCCTCGGCCTCGGGGCTGTCGGGGTCGATCTCGCCGCGCGCGGCCAGGACGTCCAGCCCGTAGCCGGCCTGCTCGGCCTCGTACGGGCCCGCCATGCAGAAGTCGTCGGACGCGGCCGCGGCGCCGCGGCCCACGGTGGTCGCGGCCGGCGGCAGCTCCGACGCCGGCGCCTGCAGCAGCGACGACAGCGAGGCGGAGCCCGCCGGGTCGAGCACCTGCGAGCGCACGTTGCGCAGGTCGCGCGAGGACAGGCTCTCGATGGAGATCGCCGCGTCGAGGATCTCGCCGGTGCGCGGATCGACGTGCGTCGGCCCGATCGCGCCGTAGAGGGGCTCGGCGTTGACCGTCCAGCGCACGGAGGTGACACCGAGGTCCAGCGTATCGAAGCTGGCGTCCTCGGGCTGCACCTTGACGACGATGGCGTCCTTGAAGCCGATGCGCTCGAAGGCCTTGTTCCATTCCAGGATGCCGCGGGTGATGGCGGCGCGATATTTCACCGGGATCGTGCGGTCCAGCCAGTACGTGATGGGCTTGACCGGCTCGGACAGCGCCGCGGCCGGATCCTTCTTCTCGAGGCGCCAGTGGTTGACGAAGCGCTCGCGCGGGGAGCGCGCCAGGTCGTCCGTGAAGTCGGCCACCGTGGTGGTGAAGTAGCCCACGCGCGGGTCGGCCGGGCGCGCGGCCATCGGCTTCTCGGGCAGGCGCGCCAGCGAGTAGTGCAGGCCCAGGAACAGGCTGCGCGCATCCGGCACGAAGCTGGGCAGCGTGGGCTGCGGCGTGTTGGGCGGCGCGTTGGGGAACGAGGTGGCGATCGACTGCGTGAAGTAGTGCGCCGTGACGTCGAACATCACCTCGTCGGCCGAGCCGCGCACGCTGTCGAAGTAGGAGTTGCGCTGGTCGAACGCATAGCCCTGGCGGTACATCTGCTGCAGGTGGATGGCCATGCCCAGCGTGTCGACCAGGAACAGGCTGTTGGCGTCGACCAGCACGCCGTGCGAGCCGGCGTCGGCCTGGCTGGCCACAGGCGCGCTGCCGACCAGGCTGCTGGAGTAGGCGGCCGCCACGGCGCGCGCCTCGGGCGTGCCGGCCTTCGCGCGGAACGTCTCGTTCAGGGCGACCAGCTGCACGATGTTGTGGATCTTGCGGAACTCGACGATCTGCGGCGCGCCCCAGGGCGAGTACGCGCGCATCACCGTGCCGCCGAACAGGCCGCCCTCGCCCAGGCCCTGCGAGATCTTGGGCGAGAAGAACATCGGCCTGTTGAAGTCCTCGGGCCGCAGCTCCAGCCAGACCTTGTCCTCCTTCTGCCAGAGCGTGAGCATGCCCTCGACCTTGCGCGCTCCCTGGGTCACCGTGGCGAACGGCGGCAACGGCGGCCCGGACGGCGCCGCGGCGCGCGCCGGCGTGCCGGGCTTGGCGGCCGCCGCGCTCGCGCCGCTGGCCGGCGTCGCCGCCGACGCGGCCGCCGCAGGCTCGGTCGCCGCGACGTCGGTGATGGCGCCGGGCGGCTGCACCGCCTCGGGCGCGGTCGCGCAGGCGCTCAGCAGCGCGAGGCAGGCGGACGCCAGCACGGTCGACGACGGGTTCGGGCGGTTCTGAGGCATGGGGTCAGGAGTCGTGAGAGGGCGAGAGGTTCCGGGGCGGGCAAAAGTACGGCAAAAAAGTCAGTGATTACCCTGTACGCTGGATTCGGTACGTATAGAATATGCATACCGAAAGGTTCAGCATCCTACTTTCAAATCGCGGGGTCGAACACCATGGAAGCCACCGTCGCCGAACGCGGCCAGATCACGTTGCCCAAGGCCGTGCGCGATGCGCTCGGGCTGGCGAAAGGCACCGTGCTCAAGGTCGAGCTGGATGGCGGCAGGATCATCCTGCGCAAGGACGTCAGCGATGCGATCTCGCGCGTGCGCGGCCGGTTCAAGCTGCCCGACGGCGTCTCCGCCGACGACGTGATGCAGGACCTGCGCGGCCGCAAGCCGGGCGAGACGCCCGAATTCTAATGATGCGCCACCCCGGGCTCCTGTCTGCGTGCTGTCCCCGCGAGGCCGCACGGTGATCGCCATCGACACCTCCGTGCTGATCGATCTGCTGGGCGACGGCGAAGGCGCCGACGCGGCCGAGGCCTGCCTGCGCCTGGCGCTCGGCAGCGGCCCCGTGGTGGTGTGCGACGTCGTGGCCAGCGAGATCACGGCCGGCCTCGGCCACGGCGCCGAGGTGATGGACGCGCTCGAGGACATGGGCCTGGGCTTCTCGTCCATCGAGCAGCGCTCCGCCGTGCGCGCCGGCGAGATGCAGCGCAAGTACATGCAGCGCGCGCGCGCCGCTGGCCAGGCCGTGGCCACCCCGCGCACGATGCCCGACTTCCTCGTGGGAGCGCACGCGCTCCTGCAGTGCAACGGCCTCATCACGCGTGATGAAGGCTTCTTCCGCGACTACTTCAAGGGCCTGAAAGTCATCGTCCCGAAATGACCGCCCCACGCTCCCTGGCGGTCGCTGCCCCCGAGGGGCCGGCCGCGACGGGCCCGGCGGAGCCGGCTCCCGCGCTCCCTCGCACTTCAGGGCGCGATCCCAGCGGCAGCGCCGGCAATGAACAGCCAGACCTCGACTCCCTCACCAATTCGTTTTCACCCGCTCACCCAGGAGAACTTGATGCTTGAAGCCTACCGCCAACACGTGGCCGAACGTGCCGCCCTCGGCATCCCGCCGCTGCCCTTGTCCGCGCAGCAGACGGCCGACGTCATCGAGCTGCTGAAGGCGCCGCCGGCCGGCGAGGAGGCGTTCCTGCTGGACCTGCTGACGCACCGCGTGCCCCCGGGCGTGGACGACGCCGCCAAGGTCAAGGCCAGCTTCCTGTCGGCCGTGGCGCACGGCGACGTCGCCGTGGCGCTGATCTCGCGCGCCAAGGCCACCGAGCTGCTGGGCACGATGCTGGGCGGCTACAACGTCAAGCCGCTGATCGACCTGCTCGATCACGCCGGCGTCGCCCACGAAGCCGCGAACGCGCTGAAGAAGACGCTGCTGATGTTCGACTACTTCCACGACGTCGCCGAGAAGGCCACGGCCGGCAACAAGTTCGCCGCGGAAGTGATCGCCAGCTGGTCCGACGCCGAGTGGTTCACCGCGCGTCCGGAAGTGCCCAGGAAGATCACGGTCACCGTGTTCAAGGTCACCGGCGAGACCAACACCGACGACCTGTCGCCCGCGCCCGATGCGTGGAGCCGCCCCGACATCCCGCTGCACTACCTGGCGATGCTGAAGAACGCACGCCCCGGCATCACGCCGGAGGAGGACGGCAAGCGCGGCCCGATGCAGTTCATTGAAGGCCTGAAGAAGAAGGGCCACCTCGTGGCCTACGTCGGCGACGTGGTGGGCACCGGCTCCAGCCGCAAGAGCGCCACCAACTCGGTGATCTGGGCCACGGGCGAGGACATCCCCTTCGTGCCGAACAAGCGCTTCGGCGGCGTCACGCTCGGCGGCAAGATCGCCCCGATCTTCTTCAACACGCAGGAAGACTCCGGCGCCCTGCCGATCGAGGTCGACGTCACGGCGTTCGACATGGGCGACGTCATCGACATCTTCCCGTACGACGGCCGCATCGAGAAGGACGGCGCGAAGGTCGTCGACTTCAAGCTGAAGTCCGACGTGCTGTTCGACGAGGTGCGCGCCGGCGGCCGCATCAACCTGATCATCGGCCGCTCGCTCACCGCCAAGGCGCGCGAGTTCCTCAAGCTGCCCGCCTCCACCGCGTTCCGCCTGCCGCAGTCGCCGGCCGCGTCGAACAAGGGCTTCTCGCTGGCGCAGAAGATGGTCGGCCGCGCCTGCGGCCTGCCGGAAGGCCAGGGCGTGCGCCCCGGCACCTACTGCGAGCCGAAGATGACCACCGTCGGCAGCCAGGACACCACCGGCCCGATGACCCGCGACGAGCTGAAGGACCTGGCCTGCCTGGGCTTCTCGGCCGACATGGTGATGCAGTCGTTCTGCCACACCGCGGCGTACCCCAAGCCGGTCGACGTCAAGATGCACCACGAGCTGCCCGCGTTCATCTCGAACCGCGGCGGCGTCGCGCTGCGTCCGGGTGACGGCGTCATCCACTCGTGGCTGAACCGCCTGCTGCTGCCCGACACCGTGGGCACCGGCGGCGACAGCCATACGCGCTTCCCGATCGGCATCAGCTTCCCGGCCGGCTCCGGCCTGGTGGCCTTCGGCGCAGCCACCGGCGTGATGCCGCTGGACATGCCCGAGTCGATCCTCGTGCGCTTCAAGGGCACGATGCAGCCCGGCATCACGCTGCGCGACCTGGTGCACGCGATCCCGCTGTACGCGATCAAGCGCGGCCTGCTGACGGTCGCCAAGCAGGGCAAGGTCAACGCGTTCTCGGGCCGCATCCTCGAGATCGAGGGCCTGCCCGACCTGAAGGTGGAACAGGCGTTCGAGCTGTCGGACGCCTCCGCCGAGCGTTCGGCCGCCGGCTGCACGGTGCACCTGAACAAGGAGCCGATCATCGAGTACATGACCTCGAACATCGTGCTCATGAAGAACATGATCGCCGACGGCTACCAGGACAAGCGCACGCTGGAGCGCCGCATCAAGGCGATGGAGGCGTGGATCGCCGACCCGCAGCTGCTCAAGGCCGACGCGGACGCCGACTACGCCGAGGTCATCGAGATCGACCTGGCGGAGATCACCGAGCCGATCCTGTGCTGCCCGAACGACCCGGACGACGCCAAGTTCCTCTCCGACGTGGCCGGCACCAAGATCGACGAGGTCTTCATCGGCTCGTGCATGACCAACATCGGCCACTTCCGCGCGGCGTCCAAGCTGCTCGAAGGCAAGCGCGACATCCCGGTCAAGCTGTGGGTCGCCCCGCCCACCAAGATGGACGCCTCCGAGCTGACCAAGGAAGGCCACTACGGCACCTTCGGCACCGCCGGCGCGCGCATGGAGATGCCGGGCTGCTCGCTGTGCATGGGCAACCAGGCGCAGGTGCGCGAAGGCGCGACCGTGGTCTCCACGTCGACCCGCAACTTCCCGAACCGCCTCGGCAAGAACTCCAACGTGTTCCTGGCCTCGGCCGAACTCGCCGCGATCGCGTCCAAGCTGGGCCGCATCCCGTCGGTGGCCGAGTACCACGCGGACATGGGCGTGATCAACGCCGACGGCTCGAAGATCTATCGCTACATGAACTTCGACAAGATCGAGGAATTCGCGGACAAGGCGAAGACCGTGACGGCGTGATCCACGCGCGCGCGCCGCACCATGAAGAAGGGGCCGAACGATCGGCCCCTTTTTCCTTGATGCCCGCGTGTGTCAGAACGCGTAGGTGGCGCCCAGCATGAAGCTCCTGGCGTTGGTCGGGCTGTTGGTGGCCTTGACGCGGGTGACGTCGACGTCGGCCTCGAGGCGGACGTTCGGCACGATCGCATAGGTCAGGCCGGCGCCGACGTAGGGCTGCCAGTAGTCCTGCGAGTGCGAGCTGGAGGTCATCGTGACCGGCGTGCCGAGGTTGATGTAGGTGTAGTCCGAGCGCGCCCGGCCGACGGCGAGGCCGCCCCGCACCACCGCGCCGAAGCCGCCGCCGAACTGCGGGCGCCACGCGCCGCCGACACCGATGCTGTCGATCTTGCTGTCGACGCTGCCTCGGGTCGAGCCGTGCTTGAACGCGCCCAGATGGGTGTAGATGCCTTCGATCGCGAAGTCCGTGTTCGGCCAGGCATAGCCGACGAGCGCCTTGACGCTCGTGGCATCGTTGGAGCAATTGCCCGCCGGGTCGTAGATGCACGTGTTGGTGCGGCCGGCGGCCAGGCCGACGTAGGTCTGTGCGAAGGCCGTGGTGCCGGACGCGGCGAGTGCGCACGCCGCGAGGATCTTGAATTTCATCAGTTCTCCCTGAACCGTTTCGTTGATGAGCGGCGGATTCTAGGCAGCCGGCGGTGAAGCAATGTTTCGCGTGTTGCGCCGAGGAGTCAGTGCGGCGAGTGCGCCCGGACGACCCGCCCAACGAGGAAACCCCCGACGCGGGCCGCGCGGTACGCCGTCGATATCCGCGCCTTCGACGACATCCGGCGCCACGGCCGGATCGAAGGTCGTTGGCGCGACGCGCGCCGCGCGCGCCATGCCGGGGTCGCCGCCGATGCTTATGCGGCACCGGCGCAAGGCGAGGCGCCGGCTTGCGCTATCTTGGCGCCATGTCCGTGCCCGCCTCCGACTTGCTGATCCGTCCCTTCGACGCCCCGTGCGGCGCGGAGGTGATCGGCCTCGACCTGTCGCGCCCGCTGGCCGACGCCGACTTCGCGCGCATCCACCGCGCGCACCTCGACCACCACGTGCTGGTGTTCCGCGACATGGCCATCACGCCGGCGCAGCAGGTCGCGTTCAGCCGCCGCTTCGGACCGCTGCAGCGGCATGTGCTGAGCAACTTCGCGCTGCCCGGCCACCCCGAGGTGCTGGTGATCTCCAACATCAAGGAGGGCGGCCGGCCGATCGGGCTCGGCGACGCGGGCGTGTACTGGCACTCCGACCTGTCGTACCTGCCGCGGCCGAGCCTGGGGTCGATGCTGCATGCGCAGGAGTTGCCCGCCGAGGGCGGCGACACCTTGTTCGCGAACCAGCACCACGCGTGGGACGCGCTGCCGGCCGCGCTGCGCGATGCGGTCGCGGGCCGGCGCGCCGAGCACTGGTACCTGTGCAAGTACGCCGAGCTGCAGCGCCGCAACCCCTGGCGCCCCGACCTGACCCCGGCGCAGATCGAGGCGGTGCCGCCGGTGGCCCAGCCCATCGTGCGCACGCATCCCGAGACCGGCCGCCGCGCGCTGTTCGTCAGCGAGCACTTCACCACCCGCGTGCTGGGCGTGCCCGAGGACGAGAGCCGCGCGCTGCTGGCCGAGCTGTTCGCGCACACGACGCGCGACGAGCTTGTCTACCGCCACCGCTGGCAGCCCGGCGACATGGTGTTCTGGGACAACCGCTCGCTGATGCACCTGGCCGGCGGCGCGCCCGACCACCTGCGGCGGCGCCTGAACCGCACGACCATCGAGGGCGACGAGCCGTTCTGAGCCTGCGTGCGGGTGCGCCGCGCGCCGCGAAGCCCCATCGCGACAGACCGGCCGCGATCCATGTCTCGGAGCGGTCGCGGCCCGAAGGGCGTGGTCGCGCCGAACCTGCCGTAAACCCTGAATCGCCCGACCCCAACCTGCCATGTCCGGATGCAAGAATGCGCTGCTCCACTGTCGGAGAAAAGGGAGTCCCATGAAAAAACTGATTGCCGCGACCGTGGTCGCGATGTCCCTCGTCGGCTGCGCCTCCGTCCCCAAGGGCGATCCGCAGCAGGACGCCGCCGCCAAGACCTTCAAGGTCGCGCCGGACAAGGCCGGCGTGTACGTCTATCGCAACGAGACGATGGGCGCGGCCATCTCGATGGACGTCGCCATGGACGGCAGCGTCATCGGCACCACCGGCGCCCACACCTACCTGTACAAGGAAGTGGCGCCGGGCAAGCACACCATCGTGTCGCAGGGCGAGGACAAGCTGGACATCGACGCCGCGCCGGGCACGCTCACCTTCGTGTGGCAGGAGGTGAAGCTGGGCATGATGGCCGCCGGCTCGAAGCTGCACCTCGTCGATGCCGCGGAAGGCAAGAAGGGCGTTGCCGAGAGCTCGCTGGCCGCGACGAAGTAAGCCGCCCCTTCGACGCCGGGCCGCCCGCGTTCGCGCAGGTGGCCTTTTTCTTGGCTCTTCGCCCATTCGCGGGAATGTGGCGTCGCCCGCATGAACGAGATCGTCAACTCGGCAAAAACGTGGCCGCTCCAACACGCTGTCATCCTGCGCGCAGTCGCAGGTTCCACCTCTGCACCGCGACGATGGCTAGACCGTGGCTCGGCCGGCGTGGATCCTGCGACTGCGCGCAGGATGACGCGTTCCTTCTTCGTTGCGGCAGGGTCTCGCGTCGAGCGCCCCCCGCAAATCGGCGATGAACCTTTTTCTTGGCTTCAAAGAAAGCCGATCGACAGCCACGGCACTGCCGCCACCACGATGGTGCCGACCAGCAGCGCCGTCATGTAGCGCATCATCGGACGGATGCCGCGGTCCGGGTTGACGCGGGCGATGGCGCAGGCCGAGTAGTACCCGACGCCCAGCGGCGGCGCGAACAGGCCCAGGCCCATCGCGAGCGTGGCGACCATCGCGTAGTGCACCTCGTGGATGCCCAGCTGGCGCGCGATCGGGAACAGCAGCGGACCGAACAGCACCATCGCCGGAATGCCTTCCAGCACCGAGCCGAGGATCACGAACGCGACGATGGACACCGCCAGGAACATTGGCGCGCCGCCCGGCAGCCCGGCCATCGTGCCAGCGAGCCAGCCCGAGAAGCCCGATTGCGTCAGCCCCCAGGCCATTGCGGTGGCGGTGCCGATGATCAGCAGGATGGCGCCCGACAGCGCCGCCGTGCCCACCAGCATCCTGCCCAGCGCACGCCAGCGCAACTGGCGATACAGCCCGGCGCCGACGACCAGCGCGTAGGCGATGCCGATGGTCGAGACCTCCGTGGCCGTGGCCACGCCCTCCACCACCGCGGCGCGGATCAGGAACGGCAGTGCCAGCGCAGGCAAGGCGATCGCGAACAGCTTCAGGTTCTGCCGCCACGGCGTCCTGGGCACGTGCGACAGGTCCTCGCCGCGGCTGCGCCAGCCGACGACGGTGCACAGGATCAGGCCCAGGACGAGCGCCGGCAGCAGGCCGCCGGCGAACAGCGCGGCGATCGACACGCCCGTCACCGAGCCGATGGTGATCAGCACCAGGCTGGGCGGCACCGTCTCGGTCTGGGCGCCGGTGGCCGCGAGCAGCGCGACGAGCTCGCCCTCGTCGGCGCCACGCGCCTTCATCTCGGGAAACAGCGCGGGTGCCACCGCGGCCATGTCGGCGGCCTTGGCGCCGGAGATGCCCGAGACCAGGTACATCGCGCCGACCAGCACGACCTGCAGGCCGCCGCGCACGTGGCCCAGCAGGCCCGCGAGGAAGGCGACCATCGCGCGCGCCATGCCGGTGGCCTCGAGCAGCTGGCCCAGGAACACGAACAGCGGCACCGCCAGCAGGATCAGGTGCGACATGCCCTCGTCCATGCGGCCGACGATCACGGGCATCGGCGTGCCGGTGGCCAGCGCCAGGTAGCCGAAGGTGCCCAGGCCGAACGCGAACGCGATCGGGATGCCGGCCAGCACGCTGCCCGCGGACACGCCCACGAAGAAGATCAGCAGGTTCAGCCGCCCGAGATCCTCGAACGCGGGGCGTGCGAACCAGAACGCCGCGCACAGGCCCGCCACCAGCACGAGGGCGCCGACCAGGTGCTTGACGCTGGCCTCGCGCAGCAGCCGCAGGACGGCGAAGACGCCCATCAGCGCGATGCCGATCGGCATGGCGATCTCGCGCCACAGGTTGGAGATCTCGAGCGCCGGCGTCGTGATGTCGGCCTCGTCGCGCGCATGCTCCCACGCAGGTCCGAGCACCATCGCCAGGAACGCGAGGCACGCGCAGGTGGCCACGGCCTCCATGAGGGCGCGGCCGCCGGGCGACAGGCGGGCGACGACGGCCGTCATGCGCATGTGCTCGGCGCGCCGCAGCGCGATGACGGCGCCGAACATCGCCAGCCACAGGAACAGGATGGAGGCGAGCTCGTCGGACCACACGAGCGGGCTGTGGAAGACGAAGCGCGCGACGACGCCGGCCAGCAGCACGGCGATGTCGGCCACCACCAGCACGGCGGCGGGGACTTCCACCACCCAGCCGAGCGCCCGGTCGACGCGCGCCAGCCAGCCGCGCGGGCGGGCGGCCTGCGACACGATGGGCCCGTTGGCGGCCTCGGGCAGCGCGTGGCCGAGCGCGTCGCGGGTCGGGTCGACCGCGAGGTCGTCGAGTCGGACGACTTGTTTCATGTTCGGATCTCCCGCGCCCGGCGCGTGCGCTCCGGGCGGGCTGGTTCAACGACGAGCCGGCGCCGCGGGCTCAGGACAGCTTGCCGACGCTGCGTTCCAGCACGCCCCAGCCCTCGTCGCCGAACTTGGCCTTCCAGTCGCTGTAGAAGTTGGCCTTGCGCAGCTGGTCGCGGAACGGTGCGGCGTCGGTCGCGTTGAACACCATGCCCTTGGCCGCGAGATCCTTCTGCAGGCTGGCGTTGAGCTCGGCGACGTCCGCGCGCTCCTTCACGCCGGCGGCGTTGATGTGCCTGGCGACGATCGCCTGCAGGTCGGGCGGCAGCTTGTCCCACGACTTCTTGTTGGCGAGGAACCAGAAGCCGTCCCACATGTGGTTGGTCAGCGAGCAGTACTTCTGCACCTCGTAGAGCTTGGCCGTGGCGATGATGGCCAGCGGGTTCTCCTGGCCTTCCACCACCTTGGTCTGCAGCGACGAGTACACCTCGGCGAAGTTGATCGAGGCTGGCGACGCGTCGAAGGCCTTGAACATCGACGTCCACAGCGGCGACGGCGGCACGCGCAGCTTCATGCCCTTGAAGTCCGCCGGGCTGACGATGGGCTTGGTCGACGTCGTGGTCTGGCGGAAGCCGTTGTCCCAGATCTTGTCCATCACGACGAGATCCTTCCTGGCGATCTGCCCGCGGATCCAGGCGCCGAGCTCGCCGTCCATGGCCTTCCAGACGGTGGCGTAATCGGGGAACGCGAAGCCGATGCCGCTGATCTGCGCGGCGGGCACCAGCGTGCCCAGGATCAGGCCGGACAGCGTGAAGAAGTCGACGCCACCCGAGCGCAGCTGGCCCAGCGTGTCGGTGTCCGAGCCGAGCTGGTTGCTCGGGAAGATCTGGATCTCGACCCGGCCCCTGGTCTCGGCGCGGATCGCATCGGCCATCTCCTTGGCACGCACGTTCATCGGGTGCGTCACCGGCAGGTTGTTCGCGTACTTGAACGTGAACTCGGCCTTCTGCGCGAACGCGCCCATCGTGGGCAGCGCGAGGCCGGTGGCGGCGCCGGCGAGGATCTGGCGGCGGGTGAGTTGCATGTCGTTGTCTCCGTTGTTGGCTGTGATGTCGTCTCGTCGACGGGGCCTCCTGGAGGCCGTCGCGCATCGGCGGTGCCGATGATTGTGATGGCTCAGGCGGCGGTGGATTCCCTCGTCTTCCCCAACCCTGTGGATTCCCACAATTGCCCGCATGCGAAGAGTCGTTCGCGCACGTCCTTCTTGGTGACCTTGCCATAGGCGGACTTCGGCAACGCGCTCCAGAAGACCACGTGACGCGGCCAGCGGTAGCGCGCGCAGCGGCCCTCGAGATGGGCCAGCAGCGCCGCGGCGTCGCAGTCGTGGCCGTCGCGCACGACGACCACCGCCACGCCGACCTCGCCCCACTTCTCGTCGGGCACGCCGAGCACGGCCACCTCGGCGACGGCCGGGTGCGTCAGCAGCACCTCCTCGACCTCGCGCGGGTAGACGTTCGATCCGCCCGAGATGTACATGTCGGACTCGCGGCCGGTGATGTAGAGCAGCCCGCGCGCGTCCATGCGCCCCAGGTCGCCGGTGTGGAACCAGCCGCCGCGCAGCGCCCTGGCCGTGGCCTCGGCATCGTCGTGGTAGCCCGCGAACACGCCGGGGCCGCGGCAGCAGATCTCGCCGACCTCGCCGACGGGCAGCGGATGGCCCTCGGCATCGAGGATGGCCACCTCCATGCCGGTGCGCGCCCGGCCGCAGGAGCCGATGTTGGCCTCGGGCGCGTCGTCGTCGGCCGAGTGCATGGCCGGCGGCAGCACCGTGATGCACCCCGTCACCTCGCCGAGGCCGAAGTACTGCACCAGCACCGGCCCCAGGGCGCGCAACGCGCGCCGCTGGTCGGCGCGGTACATCGGCGCGCCGGCGTAGATCACGTAGCGCAGCGACGAGTGGTCGTGCGCGTCGACGGCCGGATGCTCGACCAGCATCTTGACGATCGTGGGCACCGTGAACAGGTTGCTGATGCGATGGCGCTCGACGAGCTGCCAGAACAGCGCCGGGTCGAGCCTGTCCGACGGCAGCAGCACCGTGGCCGCGCCGCGCGCCACGTTCAGCAGCGCGTGGATGCCGGCGCCGTGCGACAGCGGCGCCACCGCGATCGAGACGTCGTGCTCGGTGGTGCCGGGGATCAGGTCGGCCAGGTGGTTGGTGACGATGAAGGCCATCTGGCCGTGGGTCAGCATGCCGGCCTTGGGCCGCCCCGTCGTGCCCGACGTGTAGAAGAACCACAGCGGATCCTCGGCCGCCACCGTGGCCTCGTGCGGCGCGGCGCCGCGATGGGCTGCGACCAGGGACTCCCAGTTCGCCTGCCCCGGCGCACCCGAGCCCATGGGCACGACCACGCGCAGCGCGGGCGAGGCCTCGCGCACCGCCTGCACGTGGGCCTCGAACCCGTCATCGACCAGCATCGCCACCGCGCCGCTCGATGCCCCGAGGGTCGCGACCTCCGGCGGCGTCAGGCGGAAGTTGACCGGCACCCACACGGCGCCGAGCCGGAATGCGACCCAGCAGCTCTCGAACATCGCCAGCGTGTTGCGCGACTGCACGAGCAGGCGGTCGCCCTGGCGGATGCCCTGCTCGCGCAGCGCGGCCACCATCGCGTCGACGCGGGCGTCGATCTCGCCCCACGTCCATTGCCGCCCGCCCTGGATCACGCCCGGGCGATCCGGGTGCAACGCGGCGGTCTGGCGCAGCAGCTGCGAGAGGTTGCAGGCCTGGGCGGGATGGCTCACGCCGCCTCCAGCAAGCTGAGGTAGTTCGCGACGGCCGCGCCGCCCATGTTGAAGACCGCCCCGAGTCCCGCCCGCGGCAGCTGCATGGCGCCGGCGCTGCCGGTCAGCTGCATGGCCGCCATGACGTGCTGCGACACGCCCGTCGCGCCGATGGGATGTCCGCGCGACTTCAGGCCGCCCGACGGATTGACCGGCAGCCTGCCGTCGCGCCGCGTGTCGCCGTCGAGGATGGCGCGCGCGCCCTGCCCGTGCGGGCGCAGGCCCATCGCCTCGTATTCCAGCAGCTCGGCGATCGTGAAGCAGTCGTGCGTCTCGACGAAGTGGAGGTCGGCGAGCGCGACACCGGCGGTCTCCAGGCCGCGCTGCCAGGCGAGCGCGGCGCCTTCGAACAGCGTCGGGTCGCGGCGCGACAGCGGCAGGTACTCGTTGACCTGCGTGCGCGAGCGCCAGCGCACGGGACGCACGAGCGCGCCGGCGACGGGCTCGCCCGCGATCACCAGCGCCGCGGCGCCGTCCGACACCAGCGAGCAGTCCGAGCGCTTGAGCGGGCCGGCGACGAACGGATTCCTGTCGGACGGGTGGCGGCAGAACTCGTAGCCGAGGTCGCGCTTCATGTGCGCATACGGATTGCGCACGCCGTTCTCGTGGTTCTTGGCCGAGATCGCGGCGAGCGCGTCGCTCTGGTCGCCGAAGCGCTCGAAGTAGACGCCGGCGATGTCGCCGAACACGCCCGCGAAGCCACCGGCGGTGTCGGCCTCCTCCTTGACGTACGAGCACTTGAGCAGCGTCTCGCCGATCTGCGCGCCGGGCAGCGTGTTCATCTTCTCCATGCCGATCACCAGCGCATGCCGGACGCGGCCCGAGCCGACCGCGTCGAGCGCGGCCCAGATCGCGGCCGAGCCGGTGGCGCAGGCGTTCTCGACGCGCACCGCGGGCACGTGGCGGAACTCGGGGATCGCGACGCCGGCCAGTGCACCGCTGAAGTCCTGCTGCACGAAGCCCCCGTTGAAGTGGCCGACGAAGATGCCGTCGATATCCGACAGTTGCAGGCCCGCGCTCGCCACCGCGGGCAGCGCGGCGTCACGGATCAGCTGTTCCAGGTCGATGGCGTCGAGCTTGCCGAAGGGCGTGTGGCCCCAGCCGATGATGTGTGCGTTGTTCATGGGTGTCCTGCGGGTTGTCTCGAATTCGTTGCGCGTGGGTCGTTCAGCCTGGTTCGGATAGTGAACCTGGCGCGTCGCCTCACGCCGCCTGACGGACGAATTCTGCGCAGGACGCCTCGGTTGCGACACGCCTGCTGCGTCGCAGCATCGGAGAAATCGGTTCACATCGTGGTCGGGCCACCGAGGTCGCATGCGGCCCTGATGCCCTTCGCTTCGAGCCCGTCGCTCCCGTCGCGCATGGCCCCGGACAGCAGGCTGGACAGGGGCTCGGCTCTCCGGCGCCAGGAGCGACGCGGGGAGGTTTCGCCGGGGTCCTTCGCTTGGTTCAGCCTCGCGGCATCATCGAAAGTCGGGCGGCGAACGGGCCAGAGCGGTCTTGGCAAGGGTCGGCCTTGGGATAGGCTGGCAACCTCGGCTGGGTGCGTTCGGCCTGGTCGCAGGCGCCGAAGGCGCTGTTCAAGCCAGAAGCGGCCTTTCGCGATCGTCCGCGATATGGTCGCCCGCTGAACATGCCCGCTTGCCAAACGAGCCATCACAGCCTTCCGAAGCATGACGTCTCGCAGCCTCGCCCTCTGGTTTGTCTTTGCCGCCGCATTGCCGGTCCGCGCCCAATTCGCCCCGGGCCAGCAAACGTCGCTGCGACACCCTGGGCACGCGAATGCAAGGCATGCACCGGCCGCTCCATTCTTGGCCATGCAATGCAGAGGCGTGATGGACAACCGTTGGTGCCACGGGAGGCAGTCGGCAAGACCGAACAAGATTGCGCCGGCCGTCTTCCCGTGCCTGGCATCGGCAGCGCTTCGGATAAGTCCATGGCGAGGTCGACCGCCTCCCGAGTCCGAAACGGGTCGCGCCCAGCGCTCGGCCGCTGACGTCGATGCGCAGGGATGCCGCGCACGGCGGTCGGACACCGATGGATCGGCAGCGGGCGGCGCAGCAGGCTGACCCAAGGTCTCAGTTCGGCCAGAAGCGGCTGTCCGTGAACGTCCGGTTTCGGGTAGGCTGCCGGCAACGAAACTCGGGCCGCTTGAGACAAGAACTGGCGCGCCTCTCGGAACGGCTTGGCGCTCTCGTTGTACTCTTGTGACCTGAATCCCGCCAGGATCTCGCGATGGGGTGTCCAGGGCTGTGCGCCGCACGCCGCCATCGCCCGATCCCACCAGGCGGCGGCTTCGTCCTAACGCGGCCGGCAGATGCCTGCGAAGTCGACGTCGCGCTTGCGAGCCGAACCGAGGGTCGACCGGCATCCGTGTAATTTCACGCCAAAACGGGTCTAACTCGTTGTCGGCATTCAGAACTTTCAATCTTCGCAACCACGGTCGGAGCTGCTCATGAGGACAAGGCAGAATTTCTGTTATCGCTGTCGTTGTGCCGCGAGGTGTTCGAGCCCTTCTCCGCGACACGCTCCCGATGCCGGCCTATGCGCGATTGTCAGAGGCTGTTTGCCACCAGATCGCCGAAGCAGCGAACTGCTGCATCCGGGGCGAATGGGGCATCGCAACATGTTCTGATCGAACGCGAGCAATAGCGGATCTGGTCTCGACAGGTGAGGCCATGCTCTCACCCCATCGTGGGGCGCTAATCAGAAAGTGTTGCTTCGAGCAGTCGGCCACTGGTTTGACTGCACATGCCGGCCCCGACTCGCTTGCTGGCACCGAAATGGAAGGTGCAGTGCAGAAGAGCGGCACCCGTGCCAACCAGAACGGCCGATGCATTCGCATTTTGGGCGTCGACCTTCCCGCCGAACGATACCCCGCGGATTTCGATCGAGACAGTCATCGAGTCCTGGCCGCTCGATGCGATGGTGCCGACGAAGCGGGCGCCGTCAGTACGATCAAGCAGCACAAGACGTTCGTTTGCACGCTGCTGCAACCAATCAAAGTGGCGACGAGCGCACCCAGCAACGACGCCGTCCGTGTCATAGATGCTTGCAAGTCGTTCGCATGGATACGGCATAGGGTACTCGGGCTAGAGTCGCCAGGGCCATCCCACGTTGCGGGTATGCATGCCGCCTCTCAATGCGACCAGTGAGCCACCAACGCTGGCGGTCGATGGCGCGGGCACTTCGGGCGACATTTGCCAAGTGTGCGATCGGGCCATTGCGATGGCGTCGAGGTCGCACGGGCAGAAAATTCAAGCGCCTTCTGATATGGCGATCGCTCGTGATGTCAAAAACGACGAGGTCCTGCCTAGTTGAAGGCCCCAGACGTTGACGCCCACTGGCCGGAACTGGCGCAGGGCAACGGCGGTGGTGCCGGCCAAGGCGGTAGTCCTGCTTGCACGCCGTATACAACAGTTTGAAACCGCTTTCAATCCCAGGGCGCAGCGATGCGGCCGGGATGCGTCTTCCCTATGCTCCGCTCGACAACAGGGAGACAACGATGACGAACTGTGTCAGCGGAAGCCGCAGCCGTGCCTGGACCCGTTGGATGCTGGCGCAGCTGCTCTGCGCGCCGGCTTTCGCGTCCGCACAGTCGGACATTCCAACGCCGCTGCAGTCCTCGGACTTCACGATCGACCTGCAACGTGTAGATATCACCGGCCAGCGGTTCAATGACTACCTCAATCAGGGCATTAGCTTTGACCCCTTCGATATCCCGGGGTTGAACGTTACCCTGCCGACCTCCTTCACGATCGACACCAAGGACAAAGAGGCGCAGGCTAATGCGTCGAGCCCCGATTGCGGACGACAGCCGCAAGGTCCGCACCCGGTGATCCTGAAGACCGGCGAAAAGAACACTACGGAGACCGATTTCGCCTCCGTCGGAATGTATGGCCTGTCCTTCACCCGTGTATACCGCAGCACGAATGCGATCTCCGGCATGATGGGGGTGGGCTGGAAGAGCGAATTCGACTGGAATATGAACACGACCGGCAGCGGTGGCTGCTTCAGCTCCGGAGGCACCTGCTATCCGCGGCTCGTGAATGTGTTCTTTCCGGACGGCTCGCATTACACCTACGTCCTGGATACCGGACGACTGGTCTACACAGCCGGTAATGCGGATCGGCTGGGCGAGATCACCTTCCAGCTGGCCGGCGCCGAGCGTTGGACGCTCACCTCTGGCAGCGGCATCTACGGGTTCGACAATAACGGCGGCCTACTGCGCCGCGTCACACCCAACGGATCGGTGACAACGACGCTGACCGGCGCGTCCGGCGGCATCCTGGTGTCCAACAACGCCGGCCAGTCGATGCTCCTGAGCTTGGTCGGCGGCAAGATCCACACCATCACGGATCCAGACAACAAGGTCTGGACTTACGACTACAACGCGAATGGCAACCTCGCTAAGGTGACCTCTCCCGGCGGCCATACGCGCATCTATGGCTATGACCCTGTGCAGAAGAACGCCTTGACCAGCATCACGGTCGACGGCGTCCAGACGCTCGCGGTGAGCTACTACTCGGACAATGGTCGTGTCAAAACGAGCGGCACGCCGGACGGCGAGTACGTTGACTCGTATACCTATGGCAGTAACGCCACGACGCTGTCGAACCAGGCCGGCGACGTACAAACCTATACCTTCGGCAGTTTCGGCTCGCTCGGCGTCAACCACGCCGGCACGACCTCGTGCGCGTCGGCACTTAGCAGCATCGTCTACGACTCACTCGGCTACATCGACTACACGGTTGACTTCAACGGCTACAAGACCGATTACACCTACGATTCGACGGGCTTGCTGAAGGACTGGACCGTCCAGGCCGGTTCCGCCAACGCCCGCAAGACCACCGTGTCCTGGTGGATGTATGGCGTCTCCAGAAAACCCGTCAAGTACACCTACTACGGCACGAGCGGCACCGCCTACAAGTCGACGACATACGACTACTACGGCAACGCCGGGCCGATCTTCGGCCTGATGAAGTCGCGAACCGACAAGGACGAGGTGGGCGGCGCGCTCGTTGCGAAGACGGACTACGCGTACACGTTCGACTCGTCGAACCATATGCGCACGCGGGTCGAGACCCGCGAACTGCCCACTGGCTCGGTGTCGACCACGTACGCATTCGACTCGTCGGGCAACCTGACGTCTTATACGGACGCGGCTGGAAACGTCACCGCCTACGCCAACTACAACGGCCTGGGCCATCCGGGTACGATCACTTGGCCAGGCGGCGCGGTCGAGTCGGTGGTCTACGATGAGTACGGCAACACCGTGTCGGACACCATCGCTTCGTCCTCCGGCACGGGCACATCGCACTACGCCTATGACGGCGACAGCCACCTGATCTCCTACACGCTGGCCAAGGGCGAGACCGCCGTGCTGCACTACACGCCTGGCGGACGACTCGCGACCATCACTGATTCGGCTGGCAAGAGCACGACCTACACGCACGTCGCTTCGAGCAACGTGTTCGGTCGCTCCTCCGAGCGCGACGCCGTCACTTGGTCGGGTTCGACACCCAACGTGTCCGTGGCCGGCAGCTTCAATGCGAGTTGGCAACTTGACAGCCGCGACCGACTGTGGAAAGAGAGCGGCAACAGCGGGCAGTTGACAACCTACACCAACGACAAGCAAGGCAACATCATCGGCCAGACCGACGGCATCAGCACCGCCACCATGACCCCGGACGGAGAGGGCCGCAACACCTCGCAGACCAACCCGGACGCGGGGCAGATTCTCTACTCCTGGGCGGACGACGGCAACTTGGCGACGATGCGCAGCCCGCGCGGCCTGCTGTTCCAGTTCAAACGCAACGGGCTTGGGGGACTCAAGGAGATCGACAACCCGGACTTCGGCAACAGCACGTACGTGTCAGACGCGTTCGGACGCTATGAGTTCGAGGCGCGCTCCAATGGCACGTCCATCGTCTACAGCTGGGACGGCCTGGATCGGCCAGTTTCTCGCACCTCAAACGGCGCCACGGAGACCTATCGCTACGACGAGGGCAACGGCAAGGGTGAGTTGTCGTCGTTCTCGAACGCGTCCGGATCGCGCACCTATGGATTCGATACTGCCGGCCGCATCACGTCTCAGACCGACACGATCTTCGGCCAGACGTACCAGCAGACGCGGCAGTACAACGGTGCCGGCCTGCTGATAGCGCAGACCTACCCGAGCGGGCTACGCCTAGCCTTCGGTTATTCGGCGGACGGCCGAGTCACAAGCATCTCGAGCAACGTGCCGGCGACGCCGACGATCGTTTCCAGCGTCCTCTACCAGCCGAGCGGCGGTGCCATCTACGGCTGGCTGTACGGCAACGGCAGCGGCAAATCGCTGCAGTTCGACGCGGACGGTCGGCTTGCAGGCATGACCACCACCGGCGTGCAGAACGCGTCGTTCACCTATCTGAATGACGACTCACTATTGACCCAAACGGACTCGTTGCAGCCTGAAGTCAATTCGACCTACGGCTACGACTCTAGCAAGCGGCTGACGAGCGTTTCGCGCAGTGGCGACGCGCAGTCACTCACGTGGGATACCGACTGGAACCGCACGTCACTCACTCGAGCGGGGGCATCGTCGACCTACGGCTATCCAGCGGGCAGCAATCAGCTAAATTCTGTCGGCGGCGTGGGCGTCGCATACATGACGGGCGGTGGTGACTTCTATGCCTGGGGCGCCAAGGGCTATTCGCGCGACGAATTTGACCGCTTGGCCGCGTTCTACATGAATGGCACGCTAACCGGCCAGTATCGCTACAACACGCTGAACCAACGCGTCTACAAGTCGACCGCCAGCGGCATCACCAACTACGTCTACGACTCCAAGGGCCGCTTGATCTCCGAGATCACCGGCGGCGCGGAGACTGATTATGTGTGGCTGCGAAACCAACTGGTGGCCTTGTACCGCGGCGGCCAAATCTTTTTTGTCAACACGGACTTCACGGGGCGGCCACAGGCCGTCACCAACGCCGCCAACACGGTGGTGTGGAAGGCCAAGAATGCCCCCTTCGACATCACGGTGCAGGTCGACACGATTGGCGGGCTCAACATCCGCTTCCCGGGACAGTACTACGACGCGGAGTCGGCGATGTACTACAACGGCCGGCGCTACTACGAGCCGTCGCTGGGCCGCTACATCGAGAGCGATCCAGCCGGCTTGCTGGGCGGATTGAACACCTACACCTACGCCAACGGCAACCCGCTCTCGAACGCCGACCCGAGCGGCATGAACGGCATCAAGATCAGCCTGTTCGCCGGCACCGGCGCCGAGATCGCGATCGGCCGCAACCCGAACGGCTCCGGATTCATGACCCTGCAGTTCGGCTACGGCATCGGCGGCGGCGCGGAGTGGGATCCGAACATGACTTCGCCGGGTTACCAGGAGTGCCAGTGCGGAGCGTGGACGCTAGCCTACGGGCTCTATGCCGACTTCAAGGCGCAGGTTGGGCCGGTCAAGGGAGGTGCTGGGGTGAGCGTCGGGCGCACGGTCAATGCATGCGGCAGCGCGCAGTACGGCGGGCCCAAGGGCAAGTTGTCGCTTAAGGACGGGTTGGGAATGAAGCTCAGCGCGTCGGCGGGCGGGCAACTCTCACTGGCTGGCGGCGGCTCGGCCGCCGAGGAGTGCACATGTGGAAATTGAGACGACCCACCTGGCGACATGCTGCGTTGTTCGCGGCCCTTGTCGCGGCGGCGTACGGAGTCGCCTACGCGCTTGCCGTCAACGGCGAGCCGTACGAGTTCGCCCGTCAATTCGTGGCCGAGGACAGCCGCGTGATCCAGGTGACTGGCGCCCAGCGCAAGCAGAGCCTGGGCGTGCGACAAGGCTGGAGTTACACCTTCGGGGACCGGCAGGGTGATGCGTCCCTCACCGTGCGGGTCGAAGGAGCCCAAGGGCACTTCGACATTCCGCTCGTACTGGACAAGCGCGACGGCCGTTGGAGTGTCCGCAGCGCGTCCGCGGTCGACGAGCACGGCAATGCTGTAGCCATCATCCCGCAACCGCTGCCAGGCGTGCGCTCGCGCTAACGACTCACTGGAGGTTGAACTGCCTGTCGCTCTCGGCCACCGTGACCGCTACTATCGGCTGCTAGAAGTGTGTACGGCCAATTCAAGCGTTCTCCGATATGGCGATTGCTTTTGCTGTCAAAAGGACGAGGTCCACCTGACTGTGGGTGTCGGCCATGAGCGGAAGTTCGCGAGCGTCGGCTCCCGGGAAGTCCACCCGAGCCGCCGGCCAGTCGCCAAATACAGTCACTTCATGAAGCCAAGATTCGCACCAGAGTATTGGGCCGAGCTTTTCAGACGAGGCGGCTACGACGATCTCGTCCAGATCACCTCCTTCCTGTGCGGCGCGAGCGCCTTCGACGTGTCCAAGGATGACTACGGTCTCGGGTTGAAGCCGTTCTTGCTGGTCGAGAGCCTCAATTGGTTCTCCAAATCCATCAGGTCGGGCGGCATCACCTATTTCGAGTCCACCCCCAGCAGCAGGCAGGCACTGATGGCTCGCGCGTTGACCGCGCACGCGCCCGCGGGGTTCGCCGAGAAATACGAGGCAGGCGTCAGCGCATTTCTAGCCGGAACTCCGCTCTCCTCCGTTGACGCGTGGGTCGACGAAAATGACGCAGGCAACAATGCCTGGCTGCAGATGCTTGCGGCGGATCTGCAGACGCAGCTACTAGTGATGGTCTCGTAGGCCCGCAGTCGGCCAGGAGCGGGCGCTCGCGATAGGCTGCTTCCGGGTCGGTCAATCGTTTGCGGCCCGATTAGACTTCGGCTTGCCCTGAAGATGAGGACTGCAGATGGACAATGCCGAATTCGAACGAAGGAAGATGGTGGCCCTTGCAGCAATTCGGCAAGCCCACGGCACGGAAGACGGTGAGGACAGCATCGACCTGTTCGTCGCCCACCACGCGGAAGAGCTGCCTCAGGACTATTGGCAGGAGCAGCTTGCAACGGCGACGCCCGATTCGGCAGCCGTGATTGGACTCCTCGTTTGCCGTTCGTCCTGGGGCAAGGACGACCTCGAGAATTTCGACTTCACGCTACCGGGCGACGTCACCGATTACGTCGTTTCGGCGCACTTCGACGAGAAGGGCGAAATTGACGGCATTTCCATGGAGAGTTGAGGCTTGAGAGACAGGACGCGGCCACAAGCGGCCTGTTACGAGCGTCAGCGTAAGCGAACAGCGAAGTCATGTTGACCGCGCTGCGCCGCCGTAGGAGCCTCGTGTCCGCTTAACTTACGCGGACACATGGACACTTACGGGGTCGATCTGATGGGGCGGCGCCGCCGCCGGCGGCACAGCGCCGAGTTCAAGACGGCGGTCATCGCGGAGTGCATGCGACCAGGCGTGTCCGTCGCCGCGGTCGCCCTGGCGCACAGCCTGAACGCCAACATGCTCCGCAAGTGGGTGATCGATGCCGAGCACAAGGGGCCGGCGGTGAAGCCTGCGCCAATCGTGACCGAGGAGGCTTCGCTGCCCGGATCCAGCTTCGTGCCGCTGGCCTTCAAGGCCGATCCCGTGAGCGGCGACATTCATATCGAGCTGCAGCGGAACGGCACGACGATCAAGATCGCGTGGCCGGCTTCGGCGGCGTCGGACTGCGCCGCATGGTTGCGGGACTGGCTACGATGATCAGGGTCGACGCGGTATGGCTATGCGTTGAGCCGATGGACATGCGCGCCGGCACGGACACCGCTCTGGCGCGCGTCGTCCAGGTCTTCGGCGCCGCCAGGCCACATCACGCCTATGTCTTCGCGAACAAGAGGTCGACGCGGCTCAAGGTGCTCGTGCATGACGGCATCGGCATCTGGCTTGCAGCGCGCCGCTTGTACCAAGGAAGGTTCATCTGGCCAGGTGGGGGCTGCGGGGCGCCGACGTCGCTGACGCGCGAGCAACTTGACGCGCTCGTGCTCGGCCTGCCCTGGCAACGGGTCGGCGAAGCCGGAACTATCACGCTGCTGTAAGACGGTCCATTGCCGGATCTGCCAATGGCTTCGGCGTCCCGACGCCGGCACACTGGGCGCCGATGATCGACATCGCGCAACTCGACCTCGCCAAGCTCGACGAACTTGACGCCGAGCAACTGCGTGAACTCACCCGCCTGCTGCTCGCTCGCACCGGACGCGATGCCGACGAGATCGCATGGCGGGACGCCAAGATCGACAAGCTCACGTTCGAGCTGGCCCAGCTCAAGCGCCTGAAGTTCGACCGCATCGGCGAGCAGTTCAACGCCGACCAGCGCGCGCTGTTCAGCGAGGCGGTCGACGAGGACATCGCGGCCCTGGAAGAGCGCCTGAAGGCGCTCAAGGCCACGCTGCCGCCCAAGGAAGGCGAGCAGAAGAAGATCCCGAAGCGCACGGCGCTGCCGGAGCGCTTCCCCCGCCGGGACGTGAACCACGAACCGCAGAACACGACGTGTTCCTGTGGCTGCGCCATGAAGCGCATCGGCGAGGACATCAGCGAGAAGCTCGACTACACGCCCGGCACCTTCACCGTTGAACGGCATGTGCGCGGCAAGTGGGCCTGCATGGCTTGCAAGTCACTCGTGCAGGCTCCGGTGCCGGCCGCGGTGATCGACAAGGGCATCCCGACTGCCGCGCTGCTCGCGCAAGTGCTCGTAGCCAAGTACGCCGACCACCTGCCTCTCTACCGCCAGGAAGCCATCTTCGGCCGCGCCGGCCTGGCGATCCCGCGCTCGACTCTGGCGGCTTGGGTTGGCCAGTGCGGCGTGCAGCTGGAGCCGCTGGCGGAGGCGCTCAGGGCCGAACTGATGAAGTGCCAGGTGCTGCACGCCGACGAGACGCCGGTGGCGGTGCTGGCGCCTGGCAAGGGCAAGACGCAGCGCGCCTACCTCTGGGCCTACGCGGCGGCGACCAGCGAACCGATCAAGGCCGTGGTCTACGACTTCGCTCCGGGGAGATCGGGCGAGCATGCCAGGGTCTTCCTCGGCCACGATCCCGAGCGACGAGAACGGGACCAGGTGCCGTGGAAGGGGCACCTCGTCTGCGACGATTACAGCGGGTACAAGGCACTGTTCGACGAGGGCGTCGTCGAGGTTGGCTGCATGGCACACGCAAGACGCAAGTTTGTCGAGCTGCACGCGGCCAACAAGAGTTCAGTTGCCGGAACTGCACTGGAACTGATCGGCGAGCTCTATGACGTCGAGCGGGACATCCGCGATCTGGATTCCGATAACCGGCTGCGCCACCGAATCGAACGAAGCACGCCTCTCGCCAAGGCTTTGCACGACTGGCTCGTGCTCCAGCGGGCTAAGATTCCCGGCGGCACCGCCACGGCGAAGGCGCTCGACTACAGCCTCAACCGTTGGGAGGCTCTCACACGGTTCCTCGCCGACGCTCGATTGCCGATCGACAACAACCACGACGAACAGCAGATCCGTCCCTGGGCGACAGGCCGGAAGAACTGGCTTTTTGCGGGTACGCTAGCGGCCGGCCAGCGCGCCGCGGCGATCACGAGTCTGATCCAGTCGGCCAAGCTCAACGGACACGATCCGTATGCCTATATCAAGGACATGCTGACCCGATTGCCGACCCACCGGGCTCGCGACATCGACGAACTGTTGCCGCATCGCTGGGTAGCCCCATCGGCTGACTAACGTAAGTCGATGTCGAGGAGCCGCGACCTTCCAACTAGAGCATCCACAAGATCGAGTTAAGCTGAGGCCCCGCACCGCGACGGTGTCCATGAATGGCCGAAGACGTGAACAGCCATACCCCTGACGCCACCCCGGCAGTCAAAGACGGAGACCGTGAACACCCGATTGCCGGCGCGTGGCGGCCGATGCTTTGCGAGGTCGTGCGTTGCTTCGTCGACGGCGACTACGCCCTCTCAAGGGGCGTTGATGGGGTGGACCCAGTTTCATCAGAGACCGAGGAACATATTCGCGCCTACGTGGCGGACTATGGCGCCACGCTAGTCGAACTGCCCGAAGAGACTTGGCAGACCTCGGTGGCGCAGTGGTACGGCAGCTTTTGGGATGTGTTGGTCGACCTATGGACTGCCGAGGAAGGCCGGAGCGACCTGGTGCTTCAGGGGCGGATCACTGAGTCCGAGGCAGGCACTCGTTTCTCGATACACATGGTCTACGTCCCGTAGCTGGTTCCGCAGCGGCGTACGACTTAGGTTGCTGGCAGGTGGCCTCGGCGTTCGTCAACATGACTTCGCTGGCTGCTTACGGCCTTGTAGCCAGAATAGTCGTCGCAGACGAGCGTACCGTGCCAGCCGCTGCCCGCGACGTCGGTGTCGATGCCCAGGAAGTCTCTCGCGTGCTCGCCACCGCGGCTCTCAGTGAAGTCGAAGACGACAGCCTTCACTGGATCGAAGTTCGTCGTGCAATAACTCCAGATGTAGGCGCGATGCGTCTTGCCCTTGCCAGGCTTGAGCATGGCCACCGGCGTCTCATCGGCGTGCAGGATGCGATGGCTGAGCAGTTCTTCGCGCAGCGCGTCGACGAGCGCCTGCAACTGTGCGCCGCAGGTGCCTACCCAGTCTGCCAAGGTCGACTGCGGGATCGCCAGGCCGGCGCGTCCAAATATCTTCTCCTGGCGGTAAAGCGGCAGATGGTCGACGAATTTGGCGATCATCACATGCGCCAGCAGGCCGGAGGTCGGGATGCCTTTGTCGATCACGTGCGGCGGCACCGGCGCCTGCACGAGGGTCTCGCAGTCCGCGCAAACCCACTTGCCTCGCACATGTCGTTCGACCGAGAAGACACCCGGCGCATAGTCGAGCTTCTCGGAGACATCCTCGCCGATGCGCTTCATCGAGCAGCCGCAGGTGCAGGTCGTGCTCTCGGGCTCATGCCGATGTTCGGTGCGCGGCAGTTCCGGAGGCAGCGGCTTGCGCTTGGGCGTTTCCTTTTCCGCAGGCGCCGCAGCTTTCGCAGCCGCCCGGGCCTTGTCGAGTTCAGCCTGCGCGGCGGCGAGGTCGGTGTCGATCGTCTCCTCGAGAAGGCTGCGCTGCTCGGGCGAGAAGTGCTCGGACGTCGCGGCAAACTTCAGCCGCTTGAGCACTGCCATCTCGTGCGTGATCTTGTCGATCACCTTCTGCTTGAAGGCGAGTTCGTCGCGCAGCGACTGCACGAGCGCCAGCAGTTCGGGCTTGTCGATGGAGGCGAGTTCGGCGTCGCTGATCACGAGGTGGATCGTGCCCGAACGGCGCGCGCCGGTCCATAGGCAGATGCCGCAATTGCCTTACAAGATGCGGATGACGCCGGCTTCGCCCAGTCGCTGCCAGGGCAAGCCCAGGACGAGTGCGTCGAGCTGTTCGCGGCTGAGCGTCACGGTCCCGGTGATGTCGCGTGGCCAGGCGAACTTGCCCGTGTTCAAGCGTCGTGCAGCCAGCCATACGCCGATGCCGTCGTGCACCAGCACCTTCATGCGATTGGCGCGACGATTGGCGAAGAGGTAGGCTGTGTGCGGCCGTGCGGCGCCGAACACGGCCACGACGCGCGCCAACGCGGACTCAGTGCCGGCACGCATGTCCAGTGGCTCGACGGACAGCCAGACCGCCTCGACGCGGATCACCGCAGCAACTCTCGCATCCAGACGGCGAACTCTGTCGCAGCCGACACCGGCCAGACGACCGTTATTGCTACGGCTCCTCGGCGCAACTCAATCCGTAAGTCGCCGACGGGCGTGGGGTCGGGCTGCGCCGGCAGCGCCACCGGTACGAACTCCGTATTCACGGCCTTGACGGCCACTTCGCTCTCTCGAGCCAGTTGCCGCCAGCGGTGCACGACGTTGGCGTTGATGCCATGAGCCATCGCCACCTTCGCTACCGACGCCCCCGCCACCTCGCAATCCGCCAGTACCCGAGCCTTCGCATCCGCGCCGTACCGGCGCCTGGTCGCAGTCTTCTCGCTTCCCATCGCGTCCACCTATTTTTACGTGGACACGATCCTTGCCGGTGCCGGCGCACGATTCAAGATGGGATCACCGTGGCCTTACGAGTGATCGAACCGTTTGCCTGTTCGACTGGCCGCTTGCGCTGCATTGCTGTCCCTGGCGATGCATCCTCGAGGGTTCGCCGGTTGCCTCCGCCGAACTCGGATTTTGGCCCCGGTTCCGGCCGGCGCCTCACGCGTCAGTGGCCGCGTCACCGGCCGGTATGAGGCGGACTGCTGACGCTCAGGAGCTCGGCCGCCACGGCTCCGGGTCGGTCGGTGCCCAAATGACCGCTGCTCCGGTCTGCGAACTCACGCTCTCGACCCGAAGCTGTCCTTCGCTGATCAAGGTGAATCGCCGGCAAGCGGACGTTCCGGAACGAGGTACCGGACGTTATCGCAACGCGTCTAGCGCCCGAGCCTCGAGCTCCCTGACAAATTCGTCCTTCAGCGCTGCATAAGTATGACTGTCGTTGCCGCATTCTGCGGCCGCACGGAGCTTAACGGCCGCGTAGGCGTCGCGGGCCTCGGTGTTGGCTCGCAAGAAGTCGCGCAGAGCAAGATGGCGAAGGACGTCGTGAGATCCGGTGCAATACGCGTGGACATGATGCGTCCGCTCCCAGGATCCCTTGACGAAGTAGCGACGCCCGGGAATTCCGTTCTCACCGCGCGGTACGTATCCAAGCCCGCAAAAGGCACCTGTTTGAGAGTCGAGCGACTCGACATTGGGTACCTCGACAAGGATGTCGATGATCGGCTTCGAGGCCAGCCCGCGTACGGACGTGCTGCCGATATGGTGGATTCGCGCGCCCGTTCCAAGAATGGTCGCAAGTGCTTGCCGTTCATGCTCAAACATGGTCGGCCACAGCGGGTTGAAAGGCGCGATCTCAACCGTTCTCTTGCTCAAGAGATTGCTCCGCCGAGGTTCCGATGCTCCACTGCGCAGAAGCAGTCACTCGCGGTCGTCCGCACTTGGCCGAATTCCGAAATAGTCAGTGCTAGGCTGAAGCGCTGATCCAGCGCTTGGCTCGCCCGTGCCACGATGTTCGCCCGAAGCCAGCATCCGTGAGCGCCAGTTCTGTACCTTGGTCGTCCAACACCACGGCTCCGAACGAATGCCACCATGTTCCCCCTGGGCGATCGTAGCGGATCTTCATTGAAACTTCGTTGCCCGACCTCGTGACGGACTCGATAGTGATCGACGATTCGGCCTGCTGCCGGACATCCCCGGTCGATGCATTCTGGAGCCAGTTCGGATCGTGTCGCTGCACGAACAAGCGGCCACCTGGCTTGAGGTGACGCCGGGCTGCAGCCAGAAATGACGCCCGCGTGGCCGGATCCGGATGATTGATCAGACAACTCGCGAGAATCACGACGTCAAAACTCTCGGCCAACTTCAGTTGCTCAATCTCACAGAGGACGGTCGTGACTTCGCGAGGCATGCCGGCAAGCATCTCTGCCGAGTTGTCGACACCGGTGACTGACAAACCCTGACCGACCAATTGGCGTGTCAGGCGACCTGTGCCGCATCCCAGTTCGAGAGTGCGCGAGCCGGCGCTCAACTCGCCAATGATGTCGTCGAGCTCGCCAAGATAAGGGAGGTCGCGATAGAGCTCCACGGAGCAACCATCGCTTGTTTGAGCGCCGGGGCCGGCCCCTGCGAAAACGTGCGTCATAGGCTGGCAGCTTACCCGTAACCTGCCGCTCGCGATCGTCCGGTCATGGCCGAACTGCGACGGCACCGACCTGCGACACGACGCTGATCACTGCTCAGCGCACCCGCTCCAACCTCGCGGTGTAGCCCTTGCTGGCCATGCACTGATTGATCATGCTTCGCTCGCGGATCACATCGCGCAGCGGTGCCGCGTCCCTTTGGCACGCATAGACGTCCTGCTGATATTGCTGTTCAGTCGTCGCTGCCTTGTAGTAGGTCGTGACCATCACAGGTTCGGCATTGCACCCGGCCAGGCAGCCGACAAAGAGAATGAACACTCTCAAGGGCGAAGCCCTCGAGACGATCCAAATTTGAGGCGGCCGATGCATATTTGCTAGCCTACCTGAAAGCGGCCGGTCCCAGGCGTCTGGAATTGGCCGTCACCCGCGTATGCGCCGACTATGCCAGCCCAGATCGGTCTGCTTTAACTTCGTCGTTGAGCGAGTCCAAGTCGCGGGATAGATGATCGCACTGGTCGCCTTCCCCAGCCCCGATCAGACGAATTTGAACGACGCGATTCTTCCCCTTGTAGCGGATGCACCCAACGTCCTGAACGGTAAATGCCCCGATCATCTGCCACGTCTCTTTCGCTGAGGAGGGTTGCTTCCGTACGTAGCAGTGGCCGTCCGGAGCGTAGGCAAATAGTTCTGGCGCTTCGGACGTAGGCATCCCGCAGGATGTGCAGCACCCATCCTCGACGTAGAAGTCACCCGGCACGTTTTCCGGGAAGGGAATTCGTTCAGACACGTAATGCTCTTTCCAAGGAACCCCACCCGGAAGCAGACTGTCGCGACCGGCTGCTTATGGCCGACAGCTCCAGTACGGCACCGTCGCTGAAACCGGTCACCCAACCGGGGCCGCCCTGAAGCGTACCTCAGGTCGGCCGAGTACCCGACGCATCGGCAGGCGGCGAGCCGAATCCCGCTGACCCGTCGGGGGGCCTCAGGCTCAGATTTCGGTTTGCTCCGAGATCTCCAAGGCATCGTCTACCTCGATGCCCAGATACCTGACGGCGGACTCGAGCTTCGAATGTCCAAGAAGGAGCTGGACCGCACGCAGGTTCTTCGTGCGCCGATAGATCAGCGTGGCCTTGGTTCGCCGCATCGAGTGCGTGGCGTACGCCGATGGATCCAGTCCCAGCTCATCGACCCATTGGCCTAGGATGCGCGCGTACTGGCGAGTTCCCAGGTGCGGAGACCCGTTCAAACGACTAGGAAAGAGGAAGTCCTCGGACTTGAGCCCGGCGTGCTTGATCCACGCCTGAACTGCTTCACGGGCCGCCGCGGTGATCTCGAATTGGACGGGCCTCTGCGTCTTGCGCTGCAGCACGATCGCCCGCGTTGCGACTTGGTCACCGTGGCAGACGTCGCGGACCTTCAGCGCGACCAGATCGCAAACTCGCAGCTTGCTGTCGATTCCGAGGTTGAACAACGCGAGCTCGCGCATGCGATCCTGTGCCTGAAGGCGGACACGGAGTGCCCAGATGTCCTTGACCTTGAACGGTGCCTTCTGCCCGACAATCTTGCCCTTGTTCCACGGCTCGCGATGGACGGATGCGACGTTCGCTTCCATGATGGTCTCCCATCGAGTTGAGGGACTCCCACGATGCGCCTCCGCCGCTCCAGTTCGCGGTCCCTCTCGTGCTACGCTGCTGCCCAGCGTGCGCGAGCGACCGGTTTGAGCGAGGTACCAGAACACGAGGTGCCGGCCATGAGCAGCCGCTGGCGAACGGCAGCTTTGAGGTAGGCTGACGCGTGACGTTGCAATCTGTGAGCTTGGAGATCGCCGATGCGGAGTCCGGCCCGCCGCTGGTTTGGATGTTGGGGTGGGCGCGGCAGGTTGAGCGCGATGCCCTGCGAGAACACCTCGGTCCGCCGCTTCACGTAGTGACCGATAGCACGCGCACCTTTGGTGGCGACGAGGATTGGTGGCTCTATCAGGCGGGAACAGGGGAAACGCTGGCGGTCTGCCTGCGCGTTCCGTATGGTGACGCTGTTTTGTACTCAAATGCGAAATCACCTCGAAGCACATCGGAGCTGGTGAAGGCACTTTCGCCCTGGCCCGTCGAGATCTTCAGCGAATGTGTTGCGTTGACCGGTTGAATCCGCCAGCGGAAGCCGCCGTAGAAAAGAGCTGCCGGACAAGTGGCACATGCCAAGCTACCACTGCCCGTCGTGAACTCTAGCCGCCTCGCCACCAATGCACTTGAGAATCCGTGCGTCGCGCGCCGTGTGCTCGTCAGTCAAGAGTGGAACCCTGTTAAACAGGCCCCAGTTCTCGACCAAGCGCGCCGAAGCCCGCACGAGCAATTCCCCCGCATCCACCTGCTCCCCATCCTTGACGAGCTTCTTGGCTGGACTCACCGGATCCACCTCGTCACAACGCTCCAGCGTCCCGGTCTCGTACAGCCGCTCGACCAATTCGCCCTCCGCATCGAAAGCCGCCCGCAGCGCAATCCCGCCCCATCGCTCGATGAGCAACCGCGTGACGACGCCCGTGAACTCATCGAGCATCGCCGCGAAGTCCGAGTCGTCGGCCGCCGCGTTCAACGCGAAGCCCTTCTTGCTCAAGCGGAACTGAACCAGACGAACCTGGCCGTGCACGCCGACGAAGCCGAGCGAGTAGCCGCGTTCCATGACGACGTTCCTGGCGTCGTCGCCGAGAGCGGCGGCGAGGCGGTCGCGGGAGGAATCGGAGGACATGAGGGCATGCTCGGCGGGTGGGAGGGTCGGGCCAGTCTAGAGCGCGCGGGGCAGCGGCGCATTCGGGCGCGCCCTCGGGAGGGGCGGGTTGGCGGGGGTGGATCCTGCGACTGCGCGCAGGATGACCGGCTGGTGGTGATGCGCTGTCGCGGGCGGCGTGCTCGCGGCGAGGCTGGCTGGGTTGGTTGCAGCCGGGCCTCTACGAGTCACCCCATGGCGGGCGGGAGGTGGATCCTGCGACTGCGCGCAGGATGACACGCTGGCGTCGGTGACTCGGTGACTCGGTGACTCGGTGACTCGGTGACTCGGTGACCCGGTGACGTCGGTGACGTCGGCGACCTCGCTGACGGCCCGGAGGGCGCTGACGCGGCAGCGGCCCCTACTCCGCTAACAACCACGCCGGCGGCGTGCGGATCTCCATGAAGTTCTCCGGCTTCGCCGGCGCCTTGAATCCGAACTGCGCATACAGCCCGTGCGCATCCCTCGTCGCGAGCAGGAACCGCCGCATGCCTTGCAGGTCCGGATGCGCCAGCACTGCCTCGACGAGCCGCTTCGACAACCCCTGCCCGCGGTGCGCCTCCAGCACGTACACGTCGGCCAGGTAGGCGAAGCTGGACCTGTCTGTCACAACGCGGGCGAAACCGACCTGGGTATCGCCGTGCCCAGCCTGGCCATCGAGCACGTACAGCCCGAAGCACAGCGAGTTCGCGATCGCGCGGGCGACGACGTCGCGCGGGATGCCGGGCGACCAGTAGCTGCGGGTCAGGTAGGCGTGGATGGCATCGAGCTGCAACCGGCTCGGGTCGGTGCTGATTTCGTAGGTGTTCACCCTGGGTATTCTGACGGGCTGGAAGACGCTTCCGCGGGGCTGCCGGGCATGCGTCGTTGCCATATCGAAACTTGTATGGTTTCGAATGCAAAAACGATTTGCCGGATATCGCATCGCTGCCTAGCATGCGGGCCACTGGTCGTGCATCGGCAGCTGCTTCGCGGGCCAGGGACCGCCCTCTTTCCGAGGCGGCACACGAACGACAGGAGACGAGAAATCATGACCATCCAACGCCGCGCGGTCCTGGCCGCCACCCTGGTGGCCGCAGCCATCGCCAGCCCTTCGGCCTTCGCGCAGAAGAAGATCGTGCTGGGCTTCAGCCAGATCGGCGCCGAGAGCGAATGGCGCACCGCCAACACCGAGTCGATCAAGCAGGCGGCCAAGGACGCCGGCATCGAGCTGAAGTTCTCGGACGCGCAGCAGAAGCAGGAGAACCAGATCAAGGCGATCCGCTCGTTCATCGCGCAGAAGGTCGACGTGATCGGCCTGTCGCCGGTGGTCGAGACGGGCTGGGACACGGTGCTGCAGGAAGCCAAGGCCGCGCACATCCCCGTCATCCTCACCGACCGCGCCGTCGACTCCAAGGACAAGAGCCTGTACGTGACCTTCATGGGCTCGGACTTCGTCGAGGAAGGCCGCAAGGCGGGCAACTGGCTCGAGAACTTCGAGAAGGGCAAGCCCGGTCCGATCAACATCGTCGAGCTGCAGGGCACCGTGGGCTCGGCGCCGGCGATCGACCGCAAGAAGGGCTTCGAGGAGATCATCTCCAAGGACAGCCGCATGAAGATCATCCGTTCGCAGACGGGCGACTTCACGCGCGCCAAGGGCAAGGAAGTGATGGAGGCGTTCCTCAAGGCCGAGGGCAAGAACATCAACGTGCTCTACGCGCACAACGACGACATGGCCATCGGCGCCATCCAGGCGATCGAGGAAGCCGGCCTGAAGCCGGGCAAGGACATCACCATCATCTCGATCGACGGCGTCAAGGGCGCGTTCGAGGCCATGATGGCCGGCAAGCTCAACGTGTCGGTGGAATGCTCGCCGCTGCTGGGCCCGCAGCTGATGGCCGCGGTCAAGGACGTGGTGGCGGGCAAGCCGATCCCGGCGCGCATCGTGACCAAGGAAAGCATCTTCCCGCAGGAAGTGGCCGCCGCCGAGTTCCCCAAGCGCAAGTACTGATCGATGTCGCTGCCCCCGCACTGGCGCGGCTCCCGCCGGCCGCAGGCCCACCCGAGTGGAGGGAGACGAGGCTCGCAGCCGAGACGAACCGAACGCCCCCTCGGGGGGCAGCGACCAGCGGGAGCGTGGGGGCCGTCATGTTGAACGCCGATGCGATCACAAAGCGCTTCGGCGCCGTCACCGTGCTGGACGACGTCCACCTGCACCTGCGGGCGGGCGAGGTCCACGCGTTGATGGGGCAGAACGGCGCGGGCAAGTCCACGCTGATCAAGATCCTCACGGGCGTGATCCCGGCCAACGCCGGCACGCTCACGCTGGACGGCGCGCCCATCGCGCCGGCCAGTCCGCTCGATTCCCAGAAGCTGGGCATCAGCACCGTCTACCAGGAAGTCAACCTCTGCCCCAACCTCACGGTGGCGGAAAACATCTTCGCGGGACGCTATCCGCGGCGCGGCTGGAGCGGCTTCAAGGCCATCGACGGCCCGCGCATGGTGCGCGAGACGCGCGCCCTGCTCACCCGCCTGAACCTCGACATCGATCCCACCCGGACGCTGGGCACGCTGCCCGTGGCCATCCAGCAGCTCGTGGCCATCGGCCGCGCGTTGAGCGTGCAGGCCAAGGTGCTGATCCTCGACGAGCCGACGTCCAGCCTGGACGACAGCGAGGTCGAGAGCCTGTTCGCGGTGCTGCGCGGCCTGCGCTCGTCGGGCCTGGCCATCCTGTTCGTCACGCACTTCCTCGACCAGGTCTACGCGATCTCCGACCGCATCACCGTGCTGCGCAACGGCCGCTTCGTCGGCGAATGGACGCCCGCGCAGCTGCCCGCGCCGGCGCTGGTGGCGGCGATGGTGGGGCGCGACGTGGCGCTGGCGTCGGCGGAGGCCGTCGATGCCGAGGTCGCGGCCAGGCCCGTATCCGGCACGGCCGCCCCGCGGCTGTCGCTGCGCGGCTTCGGCGCGGAGCGGCGCATCCATCCGCTGGACCTCGACCTGCGCGACGGCGAGGTCGTCGGCGTCGCCGGCCTGCTCGGCTCGGGCCGCACGGAGCTGGCGCGCCTGATGTTCGGGCTCGACGCCGCCGACGCCGGCACGCTGGCCGTGCAGGGCGAGACGGTGCGCTTCACGCATCCGGCCCAGGCCGTCAGGCTGGGGCTGGCGTTCTGCCCCGAGGAACGCAAGTCCGACGGCATCGTCGGCGAGCTGAGCGTGCGCGAGAACATCGTGCTGGCGCTGCAGGCGCGCACCGGGCTGTGGCCCTGCATCCGGCCTGCGAAGCAGCGCGAGCTGGCGCAGAAGTACATCGACCTGCTGGGCATCCGCGCCGCCGATTCGGACATGCCGATCGCGCTGCTGTCCGGCGGCAACCAGCAGAAGGCCTTGCTCGCGCGCTGGCTCGCCACGCAGCCGCGCGTGCTGATCCTGGACGAACCCACGCGCGGCATCGACGTCGCCGCCAAGCAGGAACTGATGAACGAAGTGATGCGCCTCGCGCGCGAGGGCATGGCCGTGCTGTTCATCTCGTCGGAGATCGACGAGGTGCTGCGCATCTCCGACCGCATCGTCGTGATGCGCGATCGCCGCAAGGCCGGCGAGCTGCCGCGCGGCGCCACCGAGGCCGAGGTGATGAGCCTCATCTGCGAGCCGGCGGCAGCATGACCACGTCGCACGAAATGAACGCTTCGCCGCCCCGTCCCGCGCCGCAACTCCCGCCGCCGGACTCGGCCTGGTTGCGCGCCGCGCGCCATCCGCTCGTCTGGCCGCTGGTCACGCTGGCGCTGATCCTGGCCGTCAACGCGAGCCTGAATCCCGGCCTGTGGCACCTCGAGTGGCGCGACGGGCACCTGTACGGCAGCCTGGTCGACATCGTCAACCGCGCCGCGCCGCTGGCGATCGTCGCGCTCGGGCTGACACTGGTGATCGCCACGCGCGGCATCGACATCTCGGTGGGCGCCGTGGTCGCCATCTCCGGCGCCGTCGCCGCGCTGATGATCGGCGGCGACCTGAAGATCGTCGACGGCCAGCCGGTGCACATCAGCCACTGGCCGCTGCCGGTGGCGCTGCTGGCCGCGCTCGTCGCGGCCGCGGCCTGCGGCGCGTGGAACGGCCTGCTGGTGGCGCGCGCCGGCCTGCAGCCCATCATCGCGACGCTGATCATGATGCTGGCCGGCCGCGGCGCCGCGCAGCTGCTCACGGGCGGCCAGATCATCACGATCTACTACCCGCCCTACTTCGTCATCGGCAACGGCTTCTTCCTCGGCGTGCCGGTGGCCGCGCTGCTGGCGCTGGCCGTGTGGCTGGGCATGACGCTGCTGCTCGATCGCAGCGCGCTGGGCCTGTTCATCCAGGCGATCGGCATCAACCCGCGGGCCGCGCGCGTCGCCGGCGTGCGGGCGCGCACGATCACGATCTGCGTGTACGCGTTCTGCGGGCTGTGCGCGGGCGTCGCGGGGCTGATCGTCAGCTCCAACGTCAAGAGCGCCGACGGCAACAACGCCGGCATCCTGATGGAGCTCGACGCCATCCTGGCGGTCACCGTCGGGGGCACGCTGCTGACGGGCGGCCGCTTCACGCTGGCCGGCACGGTGATCGGCGCGCTGATCATCCAGACGCTGACGTCCACCATCTACGCGATCGGGGTGCCGCCCGAGATCAACCTGGTCGTCAAGGCCGTCGTCGTGTTCGCCGTGATGCTGCTGCAGTCGCCCGAGTTCCGCCGCCAGGTGCGCGCGCTGGCCTTCCGTGGAGGCGCGCGATGAACGCCCTTCGCCTAAAGGGCCTGCGCATCCCGCCGGTGGTGGCCAGCGTGCTGCTGCTGCTGGCGATGGTGAGCTTCGGCGGCGTCATGTACACCGGCTTCTTCAGCGCCCAGGTGTTCCTGAACCTGCTGATCGACAACGCCTTCCTGCTGGTCGTCGCGGTCGGCATGACCTTCGTGATCCTGACCGGCGGCATCGACCTCTCGGTGGGCTCGGTGGTGGCGTTGACGACAATGGTCTCGGCCGCGCTGGTGGAGCATCGCCACTGGCCGGCGGGTGTCGTCGTCCCGCTGGTGCTGGCCGGCGGCGCGCTGTTCGGCGCGCTGCAGGGCTGGCTGGTGGCGCGCTTCCGGCTGCAGCCGTTCCTGGTGACGCTGGCCGGCATGTTCCTGGCGCGCGGCCTGTGCTACGTGATCAGCATCGATTCCATCAGCATCACCGACCCCACCTTCACCGCCATCGCGCAGGCCAAGGTGCCGTTGTTCGAGGGCGCGGCGGTCTCGGTGGGCTCGATCATCGCGCTGGCCACTTTCGCGCTGGGCGTGTTCGTCGCGCACGGCACGGCGTTCGGCCGCAACGTCTACGCGATCGGCGGCAGCGAGCATTCGGCGCTTCTGATGGGCCTGCCGGTGGGGCGCACGCTGGTGGGCGTGTATGCGTTGAGCGGCTTCTGCGCGGCGCTCGGCGGCGTGCTGTTCACGTTCTACATGCTCTCTGGCTACGGCCTGCACGCCAACGGGCTGGAGCTCGACGCCATCGCCTCGGTGGTGATCGGCGGCACGCTGCTGGCCGGCGGCGTTGGCCTGGTGGCCGGCACGCTGTGCGGCGTGCTGATGCTGGGGCTGATCCAGACGCTGATCACCTTCGACGGCTCGCTGAGCGCCTGGTGGACGAAGATCGTCATCGGCGCCCTGCTGCTGGCGTTCTGCCTGCTGCAGCGGCTGACGCAGCGCGGGCAGCCGGGCAGCGAGCCGGCGATGGCCTGAGAGCCGCCGCGCCAGGGCTGGCCGACCACGACTTCGCTGAACTGCATGACGGGCTTGATGTCCGTGTCGTTGGCGATGTCGCCCGGCATCTGCTTGGCGTGCGGCCCGAAGCCGGCCTGGAACACCTCCAGGGACTCGCCGCCGATGTAGCGCATGCCGACACAGGGAGCGGGCTCGCCGGGAGCGGCCGCGGAGCCACAGGGGGGACGTCGATGCCAGGTCGGCGGCCGACTCGGACGTCCGTGTCGGGTCTTGGCGGGCCCCCGCGCGCTGCGCTCGGCTGACGCGCACGCATCTTGCCCGCCATCGCGTGCGGCGCCTTTCGAGGTGTTGCCGCTCATCAACGTCGAAGGAGAGCCAAGTGAAACGCTGCCTCCCCGCCCTTGTGCTTGCGTGCCTGGCCGGCTCGGCCATGGCTGACGCGACCTACAGCTACACCGGCCGTCCACTGACCGTCTACGACTACGGCGACCCGGTAGGTCAGATCGCCCCGCTGACGATCATGCTGGATTTTTCCTCCGACGGATCGGCGCTGCTGGACTGGTCCATCTCCCAGCCTGACATGGGAACGATCGATCCATCCAACGTGTTCACCGTCAAGACCGGCAACATCGGGGACTCGCCCGCCATCTATTTCTACACGGACGCGTCGGGAGCGGTGACCAGCTGGTACATCGGCGCGGAAGTGCTGGATCCGAACTCGCCTCCCGGTACGTGGTGGTGGACCAAGTTCGCCCAGTCGTGGTACGGCGTCGTCCTGGGCAGCCCGCCGCTCCCGGTCGGGATCTACGCGGAAGAAGTCGCCAACAAAGGGTTCAACGCGGACGCGCCCGGCACCTGGACCTCGTCGGGTGGCGTGCTGCCGAACTTCGCGTACGGCGACCGCGCCGACCTCGGGATCCTGACACCCCCGGTGCCGGAGCCCGCGTCGAGCTGGCTGTCGCTGGCCGGACTGGGCGCTCTCGTGGCTTGGCGCCGCCAGGCTGCCTCGCGCGATCCGGATCGCCGCTCGCACTAGACGCCGCCCGGCCTGGCGGACACGGGGAACCGCCCGGGCGAGGACACCGCTCACCCCCTCGGATGCGCCAGGAAGAATCGCAGCATCTCCGCGCTCGCATCCGGCCCGCGCGGATCCGAGAACGTGCCACCGGGGTCCCCGCCCGACCACGCGTGGCCGGCGCCGTGGATCGTCCACTGCTCGCCGCGCTCGGCGCCCTGCCCGCCGATCCAGATCCGGCGCGAGTACGGCAGTCCTGAAGCGCTGGCTCCGCGTTGCACGTCGTCGAGGGCGGTCACGCCCGCCGCCAGCAGGATGCGTTCGCCGTTGACGACGTTGACGGTGGCGTCGGCGTCGCCATGGAAGACGATGGTCGGCGGCGTCGCGCCCGCCTTGGGCACGCGGCGCGGTCCCGTCGCGCCGCCGCCCATGGCCGCGAACGCGCTCTGCACGTCGGTCGCCGAGCCCGCGGCCAGGCCCGAGTGCACGCCCACCGCGGCGAACAACTCGGGATAGGCGTCGCCCAGGATCGCGGCCATCGCGCCGCCGGCCGACAGCCCCGCGACGTAGACGCGCGCCGGGTCGACGCCGTGCGTGGCGATCACGTGGCGCACCATGCCCGCGAGGATGCCCGGCTCGCCCTTGCCGCGCGCCTGGTGGTTGTGCTTGAACCAGTTCCAGCAGCGCTGCGCATTGCCCCGCTGCGACTGCGCCGGATACAGCACGAGGAAGCCCCGGGCCCGCGCGAGCGCGTTCATGCGCGTGCCGCGCGCGAAATCGTCGGGATCCTGCGTGCAGCCGTGCAGCATCACGACCAGCGGCAGCGGCCGCGCGCCCGGCCGCGCCGGCTCGAACAGCTTGTAGTCGCGCGTGCCGCAGTCGTTGCGGAAATGTCCGGACGTGAACGACTCCGCCGGCGCGCGCGCGGCCGCGTCGGTTGTGACATCGGGCTCGCCGACCACGCGCGCCTCGACATCGATCACGTCGTCGTCGGCCTGCGCCGGCACGCCCGCCGCGGCGCTGTGCGGGGCGGGCGGCTGGCCGCCCAACGCCCGCTGGATCGCCGCGGTCGCCTCCATCAGGCTGCCGCCGCGCATCAGGCGCGCGGCCTCGTCCAATCCTCGCTGGAATTCCTCGTTCATGGCTTCATCCGATCGGCCAACGCGGCCTTCACCGCCGCACTGGCATGCCACGCGCCCAGCACCACCAGCGAGTTCACGGTCTCGCGCGCCAGCTCGGGCATGACGTCCGGCGCGATGGTCAACAGGCCCAGCACCCGCACGTCCAGCGTCTGGCCGCGCGCCTTGGCGGCCTCCAGCTCGGCGACCGTCAGGTGATGGATGCCCAGCACCAGCGTGCGCCGGCTGACCACCTGCCGGACGGCCTCGGCATGCGAGGCGATCTGGTTGCGGATGGCGGTGCGGATCAGGTCCGAGCGGTTGGCGTAGAAGCCTTCCTGCACGAGCAGGTCGATCTGGCCGAGATCGACGAAGCCCACGTTGATCGTGATCTTCTCGTCGACCGGCTTGGCGCTGGCGGCGGGTCTCAGGGCTGGCATGGCGCCATCCTACAACCATCCAAGTGGATGGTCAATGAACGCGTGCTCAGGGCGCCCGGCGCATTTCCTGGTGGACGATGCCCGCTTCCTCGAAGCGTTCGCCATGCGGCTGGAAGCCGGCGCGGCGATAGAAGCCGAATGCCGTGATCTGCGCGTGCAGCGCCACTTCCCGGTCGCCGCGCTGTCCTGCGGCGGCCATCAAGGCCTCCAGCATCGCGCGTCCGACGCTGGCGCCGCGCACGGCGCGACTGACTGCCATGCGGCCGATGCGCGCCGGGTGGCCCGGGGCGTCGGCGGCCAGCAGCCGGCCGGTGCCCACGGCCAGGCCGAGGCGATTGCGCGCCAGCGCGTGCACGGCGGCGATGTCAGCGGCGTCGCGCTCGAGTGCCAGCGGCACCTTCTGCTCCTCCACGAACACCGCGGTGCGGATCGCCTGCGCCTCGGGGCCGAGCTCGTTCCAGCCGCCCACGGTGACCTCGACCATGGGCTCGCCCGCCTCGTATGCGCGGAACGCGTCGACCAGCGCCGTCGGAGCGGGCCTGGGCTTCTTCGTGGCCGCGTCCGTCCACACGTAGACGATCTCGCCGTGCACCAGCAGTTCCTCGCCGCGGAACACGCCGGCGACGAAACGCAGCGAGCTGGTGCCGGCCGCCTCGAAGCGGATGCCGACCTCGAGCGCGTCGTCGTAGCGCGCCGGGGCCAGGTACTCCAGCGTCGACTTGCGCACGAACAGGTCGCCGTCCAGCGCGGCGATCGTGTCCTCGTACGGCAGCGCCAGCGCGCGCCACCAGTTGCCCATCGCGGTGTCGACGTACATCAGGTAGTGGCCGTTGAAGACCACCTTCTGCATGTCCACCTCGGCCCAGCGCACGCGCAGCGGGTCGGCGAATCGGAAATCGGAGCGTCTCATTCGAAGGCCTTCCTGAGGGCGTTGGCGATGGCCTGCTGGGCCTGCCCCGCTTCGGGCAGCATGCGGCCCATCTTGATGAAATCGTGCGTCATGCCGCGGTAGATCTCGAGATCGACCGGGACACCCGCCGAGCGCAGGATGTCGCCGTACGCGACGCCCTCGTCGACCAGCGGATCACACTCGGCGATGACCAGGCAGGCCGGCGCGACGCCCTCGTGCTCGGGTGCGAGCGCGGGCGCGAAGCGCCAGTCGGTTCGGTCGGCGACGGCGATGTAGTTGTCGAAGAACCAGTCCACCGCCTGCCGCTCCAGCAGGAAGCCGTGCGCGAAGCGCGCGTGCGACGGGGTATCGGCGTGCGCGATGGTGCCGGGCGTGATCAGCACCTGCAGCGCGAGCCTCAGGCGGGCGTCGCGCGCCATCAACGCGCACACCGCGGCCAGCGTGCCGCCGGCGCTGTCGCCGCCGACGGCCAGGCGTGAGGTGTCCAGGCCCAGGCGCGCGCCGGTCTCCGGTCGCGCCAGGGCCTGCAGCGCGCTCCAGCAGTCGTCGACGGCGGTCGGGAAGCGGTGTTCCGGGGCGAGGCGGTAGTCGAGCGCGACGACCGCGGCGGCGCTGCGCCTGGCGAGCTGGCGGCACAGGCTGTCGTGCGTCTCGAGGTTGCCGATGGTGAAGCCGCCGCCGTGCAGGTACAGCAGCACGGGCAGGACGTCCGGCGACGGCGCGTACAGGCGCGCGGCGAGCGCGACCCCGCCGGCGCCGGGCAGCGTGATGTCCTCCACGCGCGCCAGGGGCACGCGCGGCGGCTCCAGCACCTCGGCCGCCGCGGTGTAGGCGACGCGCGCCTCGGGCGGCGACATCGTCTCGAAGCCGGGTCGGTCGGCGCGCTGGATGCGCTCGAGCAGCGCGGCCATGCGCGGGGTCAGGAGATCTTGGGCGGACACGGGAAAGCGGTGGCGGGCGGCGAAACCGGCAAGCATACGGCCTGGCGTCGGCCCGTGCCGGCGGTTCGGCATTCGAACCGGGCGCCCGGCCGCGCGACGCGCCCGCGACAGCAGCGGCCTGCGTCCCGCCCTACACTGCGTCGTCGCCCTCAGCTTCAGACCGCCATGGCCCGCTTCCAGTACGTCACGCAGATCGAGATCGACGCCGGCGTCGTGCGCCTGCTCCCGCAGGAATGCAGGGCCGCCGGCATCGCCAGGCCGCTGGTGGTGACCGACGCCGGCGTGCGCGCCGCGGGGGTGCTGGACATCGCGCTGGCCGCGCTCGCCGGCGTGCCGCACGCCGTGTTCGACCAGACGCCCGGCAACCCGAACGAGGCCGCCGTGCGCGCGGCCACGGCCGTCTACCGCGACAACGGCTGCGACGGCCTGATCGCCGTGGGCGGCGGCTCCAGCATCGACCTCGCCAAGGGCGTCGCGATCGCCGCCACGCACGAGGGCCCGCTGGCGAACTGGGCCACGATCACCGGGGGCGCCGAGAAGATCACGGGCAAGGCTGCGCCGCTGATCGCCGTGCCCACCACCGCGGGCACCGGCAGCGAGGTGGCGCGCGGTGCCATCCTGATCGTCGACGACGGCCGCAAGCTGGGCTTCCACAACTGGCACCTGCTGCCGCGCGTCGCGCTGCTGGACCCCGACCTGACGATGGGCCTGCCGCCGATGCTCACGGCGGCCACCGGCATGGACGCCATCGCGCATTGCCTGGAGACCTTCATGTCGGCCAAGGTCAACCCGCCCGCCGACGGCATCGCGCTGGACGGCCTGCGGCGCGGCTGGGGCCACATCGAACGCGCCACCCGCGACGGCCGCACCGACAGGGAGGCGCGCTGGAACTTGATGAGCGCCAGCATGCAGGGGGCGCTCGCCTTCCAGAAGGGGCTGGGCTGCGTGCACAGCCTCAGCCACAGCCTGGGCGGCGTGAATCCGAAGCTGCACCACGGCACGCTCAACGCCGTGTTCCTGCCGGCCGTCATCCGCTTCAACGCGGACTGCGACTCGATGCGCCGCGAAGACCGCCTGAACCGCATGGCCCACGCGATGGGCCTGCCCGGTGGCCGCGACTACGCCGACGGCCAGGCGGTCGCCCAGGCCGTGTTCGACATGACCGCACGCCTGGGCCTGCCCACCGGCCTCGCGGCGATGGGCGTGAGCGAATCTCTGTTCGACGAGATCATCGACCACGCGCTGGTCGACCACTGCCACGCGACCAATCCGCGCCTGGCCACGCGCGACGACTATCGTCGGATGCTGCAGGAATCGATGTAGCCCGCGCGCTTGGGCGTCACGCGCGGGCCTGCCCTCGCACGGGGGCTCAGGCGCTGCGCGTGCGCGTGGGCACGTCGACACTGGCCTTGATCGCGTTGGAGTACGGGCAGATCGTGTGCGTCGTCTCCACCAGCTTCTTCGCGTCGGCGTCGGCCATGCCGGGCAGCAGCACGTCGAGTTCGGCGGTGATGCCGAAGCCGCCTTCCGAACGCGGCCCGATGCCTACCGTGGCGGTGACTGTCGAGCCATTGGGCACCTGGGTCTTGAGCTGCTGCGCGGCCACGCGCATCGCGCCCAGGAAGCAGGCCGAGTAGCCGAGCGCGAACAGCTTCTCCGGGTTCGCGCCGTCCCCGCCGGGGCCACCGAGCTCCTTGGGCATCACGAGCTGGAACGACAGCGTGCCGTCGGCCAGCGACGTCCTGCCATCGCGGCCGCCGCCGGTCGCGGTGGCGGTGGTCTTGTACTTCGCGTCCACGGGCATGTCGAGTCTCCTTGGGGTGGCGGGTCGGGGTATGGCGGACATGCTAGCCAACGGGCCGTGCACGCGTGCGACGCGCCCGCGAACGACCCTGCCCGCGACGCGCACTAACATCGGCGCATGAGCACCCTCACCTCCGACGCCTTCGCCGACTGGCACGCCCGCATCGCCGCCGCCTGGAAGATCGCCGACACCCTGACGCCGCAGGAACTCGTGCGGACCATCGACACGCTGTGCAGCGAGCGCCCGGCCGACGACCCGTACGCGCAGTTCGAGCGCGCCTGCGCCCGCGACACCGCCGGCATCGAGGGCGAGGCGGAGCCGCTGTACCGCGCCGCGCTGGGCAGCGGCGCGCTCGACCCCTACCGCCGCGCCCGCGCCAGCATCCAGCTGGGCAGCACGCTCAAGCACCTGGGCCGCCTCGACGAGAGCGAACAGCTGCTGCTGGCGCAGCTCGAGCGCTGCCGCGCCGAGGGACCGGGCGCCGCGCTGCACGACGAAGTGCGGGCCGTCCTCGCGTTCACGTGGATCGCGCAGGGACGCACGCTCGAGGCCGCGGCGCTCGCGCTGGAGACGCTGGCGCCGCACCTGACGCGCTACAACCGCTCGATGGCGGCGAACGCACGCGCGCTGACGGCCCGCACGCCAGCCTGAAGCGTCCGTACCGCCGCCGGCGTGGCGCACCGGACGAACGTTCCGTGATCGGCCCCGCTCGGCGGGGCATTCGCATTGCCTCGCCCGGTGTCGCGCCTCGACGGTCGAGGCGCGATCACGCAGGGGAATTGCAATGAACCAGTCCATCAACAGGATCGCAGCCGCGCTGGCGGTGATGGGGGCGATCGGCCTCGCCCAGGCGCAGGGCACGGGCTCGGGCGCCGGCTCGTCGGGCACGGGCGCCCCGGGCAACGCCGGCACGCCCTCGGGCGGCACGAGTCCCACGGGCGGCAGCAACGCCGGCACGTCGACCGGTAAAGCCAGCCCGACCGCCAACACCGGCAACTCGGCCGACACCGGCGCCAACGTGCGAAGCTCGCCGGACACCAGTGGCACGAGCACCACGACGCCCTCGCACAGGAAGCATTCGCACGCCAAGCGCGCGAAGCGTTCGACCGAGCGGGCCAGCGAGCCGTCCGGCAGCTGAGCGCGAGGCGACGGAGACGCCGCGCCCGCAGCCGGTGGCGGCGTCTCCGGGCCGTTTCGCTCAATCGGCGATCGGCATCGTCTCCGGCTGCCGCGCCGGTTCGCGCTGCAGCGCCTCGATGAAGGCGCGGTTGAACGCCGGCAGGTCGGCCGGCTTGCGGCTGGACGTCCAGTTGCCGTCGCTGACCACCTCCTTGTCGACCCAGGTCGCGCCGGCATTGCGCAGGTCGTCCTGCAACGACGGCCAGCTCGTCAGCGTGCGGCCCGACACGAGGTCGGCCGAGATCAGCAGCCAGGGCCCGTGGCACACGACCGCCAGCGGCTTGCCGGCCTGGTCGATGGACTTCGCGAAGGCCTGCGCGAGCGGGTTCATGCGCAGCGCGTCGGCGTTGACGACGCCGCCGGGCAGCACGAGGCCGTCGTAGTCCTCGGGCCGCGCCTGGTCGAGCGACACGCTCACCGGGAACGTGTCGCCCTTGTCGTGGTGCTTCATGCCGGTCACCGCCGGGCCCTTGGGCGCGACGATGTGCACGGTGACGCCGGCGGCCTCCAGCGCCTTCTTCGGCTCGGCCAGCTCGGCCTGCTCGAACAGGTCGTCGACCACGATGGCGACCTTCATGTCCTTGAGTTGCTTCGTCATGGGATCCTCTCTCGTCCACGGAACGCACCGAAGTGCGGATCTCCGGGGGCGGCAGGCCCCATGCCCGGCCGAGGAACCCGCGCGGACAAAAAAAGCCCACCCGGTGCTCAAGTCGGGTGGGCTTCATCGTCGCTCCTGACCGGCGCCTGCCCCTCGCAGCCGCCCGTCAAGGCAACGTCACGCTCACGCGTGCTTCTTGTCGAAGAACTGCTCGTCTTCGGTGGAACCCTTCAGCGCGCCGGTGGAGGCTTCGCGCTCGATCGTCGTCGTCACGGCGTCGAAGTAGCCCGTGCCGACCTCGCGCTGGTGCTTGACCGCGGTGAAGCCCTTCTCGGCCGCGGCGAATTCCGATTCCTGCAGCTCGACGAACGCGCTCATGTTGTTGCGCGCGTAGCCGTAGGCCAGGTTGAACATCGAGTAGTTCAGGGCGTGGAAGCCGGCCAGCGTGATGAACTGGAACTTGTAGCCCATCGCGCCGAGTTCGCGCTGGAACTTGGCGATGGTGGCGTCGTCGAGGTTCTTCTTCCAGTTGAACGACGGCGAGCAGTTGTAGGCCAGCAGCTTGCCCGGGAACTTGGCGTGGATCGCGTCGGCGAAGGCCTTGGCGAACGCGAGGTCGGGCTTGCCCGTCTCGCACCAGATCATGTCGGCGTACGGCGCGTAGGCCAGGCCGCGGCTGATGGCCTGCTCCAGGCCGTTGCGCGTGCGGAAGAAGCCTTCGACGGTGCGCTCGCCGGTGCAGAACGGCTTGTCGTTGTCGTCGATGTCGCTGGTGACCAGGTCGCCGGCTTCGGCGTCGGTGCGCGCCAGCAGCACGGTGGACACGCCCATCACGTCGGAGGCCAGGCGGGCCGCGGCGAGCTTGGCGACGGCCTCGCGCGTGGGCACCAGCACCTTGCCGCCCATGTGGCCGCACTTCTTCGCGGCCGCCAGCTGGTCCTCGAAGTGCACGCCCGAGGCGCCGGCCTCGATCATGGACTTCATCAGCTCGAACGCGTTGAGCACGCCGCCGAAGCCGGCTTCGGCGTCGGCCACGATCGGCGCGAAGAAGTCGATGTCGTTCTTGCCCTCCGACCACTGGATCTCGTCGGCACGCTTGAACGTGGCGTTGATCTTCTTGACGACCTTGGGCACCGAGTCCACCGAGTACAGCGACTGGTCGGGGTACATCTCGCCGTTGCTGTTGGCGTCGCCGGCGACCTGCCAGCCCGACAGGTAGATGGCCTTGAGGCCGGCCTTGACCTGCTGCATGGCCTGGTTGCCCGTCAGCGCGCCCAGCGCGTTGATGAAGGGCTCGGTGTTGATCAGGTTCCACAGCTTCTCGGCGCCGCGGCGCGCCAGCGTGTGGTCGATCTGCAGCGAGCCGCGCAGGCGCACGACGTCGGCCGCCGAGTACGTGCGCTTGACGCCCTTCCAGCGCGGGTTCTCGGCCCAGTCCTTCTCGAGGGCGGCGATCTGCTGGTCACGGGTGAGTTGGGTCATGGTGGCTTCCTTCGGAGGTTCGTGAAGAGGGGGAAGAAGAGGCGATTCGTTGGGATCAAGCGTAATCCTCTTGCAAGAGAAAAGGAAGACTTGTGTCTTATATAAGACTAAAGAAGTCTGCCATGTAAAACAATGACTTAGGTTCTCGGTGTCGCAATGCGGAAAGCCATTTCTCATAACGAGAAATTTTGTTGCATCGCACCAGCGCATCATTCCACATTACGGAAAGTCCTCTCCGATGCGAAATTGACGGTTTCCGAAGCGCCGGTTCGCGGATCGCAAGGCGTTCGCACATGTGCCGCGCGCGATGCAAATCCGGGCTCGGCGGCTCGCCCGCGGCCGGTCCGCGACATTCGAAGGGTCGCGGGAACCGTCCTCGCAGGGCTCGCGCGCGGACGCGTCGCGTACCGCGAACGAGTGATCCCGAAAGGCGTCGCCAAAGCGGCCGAGCAAGGGCACAGCACGCTCGCCGCGGGCGCTGCTCCCGACACGGAACTGACACATGTCAAGAGGCGGAAACGCCCTGCTGCCGTTACACCTTTTGGGGGGAAAAGAATCTTGCGAAAGGCGTCGCCCCATGCGATGCTGAAGTCAACCAACCGACGTCCATTTCGAGGAGATGCCGTGAACGAAACCCGCTCCAACGACACCTTGCCGATGCTCGACCGCCTCGATGCAACGCACGACCAGATGCGCTACTGGCTGGGCGAGTTGCAGACGCTGGTGAACCACATGGAAGACCGCGGCTGGGACATCTGGGCGCGCGACCACGCCCGATCGGTGATCGACTTCTTCTCGCACACGGCCCGCCAGCACCACGTCGACGTCGACCGCCAGATCTTCCCGCTCGTCTCGGGCCGCGGCGACGCCTCCATCGACATGAGCATCGACCGCCTGCGCCAGGACCAGGGCTGGCTCGAGGAGAACTGGCGCGAGGTGCTAGCGCAGCTGCAGCCGGTGGCCGAAGGCTTCGGCGGCTACGACGTCGACATGCTGCGCCACGCGGCCGACGTCTACGCCGCCTTGCTGCTGGAGCATCTGGCGCTCGAGCAAGGCAGCGTGTTCCCGGCCGCGCGTGCGTCGGCGGACAAGCAGATGAAGGCCTCCGAAGTGCGCCGCGGCGGCGCCGAACTCAGCGCGGCCGCCTGAAAGCCCCGGCAGCGGGCCGGCAGCGCCGGCAGCGGGCCGGCAGCGCCGGTCCGCGCCGGCGAGGCTACTCGCCCACCCGCAGCGCCGTCGTCTTCTTGACGGTGCGCAGCACCAGCATCGAATTCGAACGCTCCACGCCCGGCAGGCGCATCAGCACGTCGGTGTGGAAGCGTTCCAGGTCCTCGGCGTCGCGGTACGCGAAGCGGATCAGGTAGTCGTTCGACCCGGCCACGTAATAGCAGTCCAGGATCTCCGGCGCCTCGACGACCGCCTGCTCGAACGCCTCCAGCAGCGCGTTGCTCATCGTCGCCAGGTTGATGATCGTGAAGCTGATGCCGCTCTGGCCGACCAGCTTCGGATTGAGCAGCGCCACATAGCCCGCGATGACCCCGGAGTCCTCCAGCTGCTTCACGCGCCGCAGGCAGGCCGACGGCGACAGGTGCACACGCGCCGCCAGCTCCACGTTGGGCAGCCTGCCGTCGTTCTGCAGTTCGCTCAAAATGCTGCGATCGATCGCATCCAATTGCAGGGATTTCGGTAATTGGCGCATGAGATGCGAATGGATTGGACGTTCTTCGCATGATATTGCGTTTTCCGGGGTTTGCCCTGCGTCATCCTGCGCGCACATTGCGCGGCCTCCTCGCTACAGTCGAGCCATCGATCGAACGACATCGATGACAGCGACGACAGCACGTCCGACCTGAACAGAAAGACCCCCATGGCCACCGATCTCGACGCGTACTGGATGCCGTTCACGGCGAACCGCCAGTTCAAGAAGTCCCCGCGCCTGTTCACGCAGGCCCAGGGCATGTTCTTCACCACCGACGACGGCCGCCAGGTGCTCGACGGCATCGCGGGCCTGTGGTGCGTCAACGCGGGCCACGGCCGCACGAAGATCACCGAGGCCATCCAGCGCCAGGCGGCGGAGATGGACTTCTGTCCGCCGTTCCAGATGGCGCACCCGAAGGCCTTCGCGCTCGCCGAGACGGTCGCCGCGATCGCGCCCGCCGGGCTGAACCGCGTGTTCTTCACCAACTCGGGCTCCGAATCGGTCGAGACCGCGCTGAAGATGGCCATCGCCTACCACCGTGTGCGCGGCGAAGGCCAGCGCACGCGCCTGATCGGCCGCGAGCGCGGCTACCACGGCGTGAACTTCGGCGGCATCTCGGTAGGCGGCATCGTCGCGAACCGCAAGATGTTCGGCACGATGCTGGGCGGCGTCGACCACATCCGCCACACGCACGATCCGGCGCGCAACGCGTTCAGCGTCGGGCAGCCCGCGCACGGCGCCGAGTTCGCGGACGACCTCGAGAAGGTGATCGCGCTGCACGACGCGTCCACCATCGCCGCGGTGATCGTCGAGCCGGTGGCCGGCTCCACGGGGGTGCTGATCCCGCCGCAGGGCTACCTGCAGCGCCTGCGCGAGATCTGCGACCGGCACGGCATCCTGCTGATCTTCGACGAGGTCATCACCGGCTTCGGCCGGACCGGCGCGCCGTTCGCAGCCCAGACCTTCGGCGTGACGCCCGACCTGATGACGGTGGCCAAGGGCCTGACCAACGGCGCGGTGCCCATGGGGGCGGTGCTCGCGAAGCAGTCCCTCCACGACACCTTCATGACCGGGCCGGAGCACCTGATCGAGTTCTTCCACGGCTACACGTACTCGGCGCACCCGCTGGCCTGCGCGGCCGGCCTGGCCACGCTGGAGACCTACGCCGACGACGGCCTGCTGACGCGCGCGAGCGAGCTGTCGGGCCACTTCGCCGAGGCGCTGCACTCGCTCAAGGGCTTGCCCAACGTCATCGACATCCGCAACATCGGCCTGGTGGGCGGCGTGGAGTTGGCGTCCATCCCCGGCTCGCCGACCAAGCGCGCGTTCGACGTCTTCCTCGACTGCTACGACAAGGGCGTGCTGGTGCGCACCACGGGCGACATCATCGCGCTGTCCCCGCCGCTGATCATCGAACGCTCGCAGATCGACCAGCTGGTCGAGACCCTGGCCGGCGCCATCCGCCGCGCGGCCTGAGTCCCCAGGCGGGCGCCGGAAGCCCGCCGCGAGCACCTGAAAGACAATCCGGCGGGCACTTGTCCAGACAAGCAGCCGCCTTCCCGAAAAGGCTTGCCTAGCGCACACGGTTCATGACATTCCTGACTTCGGACCGCGAACTCTCGCGGAATTCGTACTACGCCGCGACCGCGCCCCGGTTGCAGCGGCATGCGCCTGTCTCGGGTGCAATCCGCTGCGACGTCGCGATCGTCGGCGGCGGCCTCGCCGGCCTTAGCGCGGCGCTCGAGCTGCGCGAGCGCGGCCTCGATGTCGTCGTGCTCGAGGCCCGCGAGCTCGGTTCCGGCGCCAGTGGCCGCAACGGCGGCCAGGCGATCCACGGCCTGGCCTGCGGGCAGGACGTCATCGAGGCGCAGCTGGGCCTGGAGGATTCACGCCGCGTCTGGGACATGACGATCGAGGCGCTCGACATGCTGCGCGCCCGCATCTCCAGGCACGTCATCGACTGCGAATGGCGCGACGGCTTCCTGGGCGTGGCCACCAGCGAACGCAAGGGCCGGGCGCTCGCCAGGTGGGCCGACGAGATCGAGGCCAAGTACCACTACCCGCTCACGCGCATCGCGCCCGCCGAGATCACGCGCTGGGTGTCCAGCGGCCGCTACCACAGCGGCATCCACGATCCGCGCTCGGGCCACCTGCATCCGCTGAAGTACGTGCTGGGCCTCGCGCGCGCGGCCGCGGCCGCGGGGGTGCGCCTGCACGAGGACACCCGCGTCACCGCCTTCCGGCAGGACGACCGGGGCGTCACGCTCGTCACGCCCGCGGGCGAGGTGCGCGCCGCACAGGCGCTGCTGGCGGGCAACGTCTACCTGCAGGACGTCGCGCCCGCGCTCGAGTCGCGCATCATGCCGGTCGGCACCTACATCGTCTGCTCCGAGCCGGTGACACCGGCGCTGGCCGACGCACTGATCCCCACGCGCTCGGCGGTCTGCGACACCGACTTCGTGCTCGACTACTACCGCACCACCAACGACCACCGCATGCTGTTCGGCGGCCGCGTCAGCTACAGCACGAAGACACCGGCCAACCTGCGCGAAAGCATGCGTCGCCGCATGGTCGACACCCTGCCCCAGCTCGCCTCGGCGAAAATCGAGTTCGCGTGGGGCGGCTTCGTCGACATCACGATGAACCGGGCGCCGGACTTCGGCCGCATCGGCAACAACGTCTACTACCTGCAGGGCTTCTCGGGCCACGGCCTGGCGCTGACGGGGCTGGCCGGCCGCGTCGTGGCCGAGGCCATGACCGGCGACGCCGGCCGCTTCGACCTGTTCGCACGCCTGAAGCACCACGCGTTCCCGGGCGGCCGGCTGTTGCGCACCCCCGCGCTCGTGCTGGGCATGGCCTGGTATCGCCTGAAGGATCTGCTGTGACGCAACACCACCCCCACCCCACCGATCCCGTGACCGCCGCCCCGAACGTCCCCGCCACCGCCGCGCCCGCCGCCAGCCTGCCGCTCGTGCTGGTGCCCGCCTGCAACAAGATGCTGGGCGACCATCCGTACCACATCGCCGGCAAGAAGTACGCCGACGCGGTGCGCCTGGCCGGCTGCCTGCCCATCGTCGTGCCCAACGCCGACCCGACGGAGCTGCAGGCGCTGCTCGCGATCGCCGACGGCGTGTTCCTCACCGGCTCGCCCAGCAACGTGCACCCGTCGCATTTCGACGAGGACGTGCTCGACCTGTCGCTGCCGCTCGACCCGGCCCGCGACGCCTGGACGCTGCCGCTGGTCCGCCACGCGCTGGCCGCGGGCCTGCCGCTGTTCACGATCTGCCGCGGCACGCAGGAGACCAACGTCGCGCTCGGCGGCTCGCTGCACCAGGCGGTGCACGACGTCGAGGGCAAGGCCGACCACCGTGCCGACCACGACCAACCCGTGGACGTGCAGTACGGCCCGGCGCACGAGGTGTTCGTCGAGCCGGGCGGCGTGCTGGAGCGCGTCGTCGGGCGCGCACGATTCGACGTCAACTCGGTGCACGGCCAGGCCGTCAACCGCCTCGGCGCGGGCCTGCGCGTGGAGGCCCGCGCGCCGGACGGCGTCGTCGAGGCGTTCTCCGCGGCCGACGCCAAAGGGTTCAACCTGTGCGTGCAGTGGCACCCCGAGTGGCAAGCTGCGAACAACGATGTCTCGATGCGCATGCTGACCGCGTTCGGCCAGGCCTGCCGCCAGTGGAAGGAAGGACGCCGCGGCCCCCATCCGTAGGAAGCCGCGCTGCAGCGCGCCCGTCCGCCGATTCCTTCGCGACGTGGCACGAGGACTGCATGCCCCGGCCGCGTCCAACTGACTTCGAAGAAAGACAACCATGAGCATCAATCGACAACTTGCCAACTTCGCCGAACTCGAGCAGTGGCTCAACCTGCACCGGGTCACGGAGATCGAGTGCCTCGTGCCCGACCTGACCGGCGTCGCGCGCGGCAAGATCCTGCCACGCGAGAAGTTCACCGAGGACCGCGGCATGCGGCTGCCCGAGGCGATCGTGGCGATGGGCGTGACGGGCGAATTCCCGTCCGAAGGCCCGTACTACGACGTCATCACCCCCACCGACCGCGACATGCACCTGCGGCCCGACCCCACCACGGTGCGCATCGTGCCCTGGGCGACGGACCCCACCGCGCAGGTGCTGCACGATTGCTACGACCCCAGCGGCAACCTCATCTCGTTCGCGCCGCGCTCGGTGCTGCGCAACGTGATCGAGCTGTACTCGGCCAAGGGCTGGAGCCCGATCGTGGCGCCCGAGCTCGAGTTCTACCTCGTGGCCCGCAACACCGATCCCGACATGCCGCTCAAGCCGCCCATTGGCCGCAGCGGCCGCTCCGAGACCTCGCGCCAGGCCTACTCGATCGACGCCGTCAACGAGTTCGACCCGCTGTTCGAGGACGTGTACGACTACTGCCAGAAAATGGAGCTCAACGTCGACACGCTGATCCACGAGGTCGGCGCCGGCCAGATGGAGATCAACTTCTTCCACGACGCCCCGCTGGGCCTGGCCGACGAGGTGTTCTTCTTCAAGCGCACGGTGCGCGAGTGCGCGCTGCGCCACGACATGTTCGCCACCTTCATGGCCAAGCCGATCGCCGGCGAGCCGGGCAGCGCGATGCACGTGCACCAGAGCGTGGTCAACACGCTCACCGGCAAGAACATCTTCTCCAACGAGGACGGCTCGCCCACGCAGGAGTTCTACTGGTACATCGGCGGCCTGCAGCGCTACACGCCGGCCGCGATGGCGCTGTTCGCCCCGTACGTCAACTCGTACCGCCGGCTGGCGCGCCACACCGCGGCGCCGATCAACATCCAGTGGGGCACGGACAACCGCACCGTGGGCATCCGCTCGCCGATCGCCTCGCCACAGGCGCGCCGCATCGAGAACCGCGTGATCGGCGCCGACGCCAACCCGTACTGCGCGCTGGCCGCCACGCTCGCGTGCGGCTACCTCGGCATCAAGAACAGGATCAACCCCTCGGCCGAATGCAAGGGCGACGCCTACCTGGGCGAGTACGCGCTGCCGCGCTCGCTCGGCGAGGCGCTCCAGCTGCTGCGCGACGAGAGCGACCTGCACGAGGTGCTCGGCAAGGACTTCGTCACCGTCTACACCGAGATCAAGGAGATCGAGCACGCCGAGTTCATGAAGGTGATCTCGCCGTGGGAGCGCGAGCACCTGCTGCTCCACGTCTGAGCCCTGTTGCCAGGATGCGGCCGGCGCGCGGGAGACGAGCGCGCCGCCCGCCCACCCACTACATCACGACCTGAAGAGTTCCGCCATGATCACCACCCGCACCACCAAGCAGTGGCAGGAAGCCGACTCCAGCCACTTCCTGCATCCGTTCACCGACCACCAGTCGCTCGCGGCCAAGGGCGCGCGCATCGTCGAACGCGGCGAAGGCATCTACATCTGGGACACGGACGGCAACAAGATCCTCGACGCGATGTCGGGCCTGTGGTGCGTCAACGCGGGCTACGGCCAGCGCGAGCTCATCGACGCCGCCACGAAGCAGCTCGAGACGCTGCCCTTCTACAACGCGTTCTTCAACACGTCGACCCCGCCGGCCATCGAGCTCGGCGAGCTGCTGCCGCAGGTCGCGCCCGCGGGCTTCCGGCACTTCTCCTTCTCCAGCTCCGGCTCGGAGAGCAACGACACCAACGTGCGCATGGTGCGCCGCTACTGGGACCTGCTCGGCCAGCCGCAACGCCAGGTGATCATCGGCCGCCACAACGGCTACCACGGCTCCACGATGGCCGGCGCCTCGCTCTCGGGGATGTCGGGCATGCACGCGCAGGGCGGGCTGCCGATCCCCAACATCGTGCACGTCGAGCAGCCGCACTGGTACGAACTGGGGCGCGACATGACGCCCGAGGCGTTCGGCCTGAAGGCGGCGGCCACGCTGGAGGCCAAGATCCTGGAGCTCGGCGCCGACACGGTGGCCGCGTTCATCGGCGAGCCCGTGCAGGGTGCCGGCGGCGTCATCGTGCCGCCGTCCACCTACTGGCCCGAGATCCAGCGCATCTGCCGCAAGTACGACATCCTGCTGATCTCCGACGAGGTGATCTGCGGGTTCGGACGCACCGGCCACTGGTTCGGCTGCCAGACCTTCGGCGTGCAGCCCGACCTCATCACCTTCGCCAAGGGCGTCACCTCGGGCTACATCCCGCTGGGCGGCGTGATGGTCGGCGAGCGCGTGGCCAAGGTGCTCATCGAGCAAGGCGGCGAGTTCAACCACGGCTACACCTACTCCGGCCACCCGGTGGCCTGTGCGGTGGCGGTGGCCAACATCAAGCTGCTGCAGCGCCTGAAGATCGTGGAGCACGTGCGCGACGACGTCGGCCCGTATCTTGCAAGCCGCTTCGAGGAACTGCGCGATCATCCGCTGGTGGGCCATACCCAGGCCTGCGGCCTGATGGGCGCGGTGCAGATGGTCAAGGACAAGGCGAGCGGCACCCCGTTCGCGGGCGACCTCGCGGTCGGCATGATCTGCCGCGCGCACTGCTTCGCCAACGGGCTCGTGATGCGCGCCGTGGGCGACCGCATGATCGTGGCGCCGCCGCTCGTCATCACCCGCGCGCAGATCGACGAGCTCGTCACCAAGGCCCGCCTCTGCCTCGACCTGACGCTGGCCGACGTCAAGGCCCGCGGCTGGTTCTGAGATCATCCGCGTCTTGCCGTCGAGCAAGCCGGCGCCTGTCGCTGTCCTGGCTGCGTTTCCCGCAGTCAACCTTTATTTGCCGTTGGAGGTCTTTCGATGAAGTCCCCGTTCCACGTCCTGGCCCGCTTCGCGGGCGTCCTCGCCCTGACCGCCCTCGCGGGTGCGGCGCACGCGCAGGAGGAAGAGAAGGTCCTCAACATCTACAACTGGTCGGACTACATCGCCGACGACACGATCAGGAACTTCGAGAAGGAGACGGGCATCAAGGTCCGCTACGACAACTTCGACTCCAACGAGATCCTGCACGCCAAGCTGGTGGCCGGCAAGACGGGCTATGACATCGTGGTGCCGTCGTCGAACTGGGCGCGCATGCAGATCCAGGGCGACCTGTTCCAGAAGCTGGACAAGTCCAAGATCCCGAACCTGAAGAACGTCGATCCCGCGGTCGCCGCGCAACTGGCCAAGATCGATCCGGGCAACCAGTACGTGGTCGACTGGATGTGGGGCTTCACGACGGTGGGCATTAACGTGGACAAGGTCAAGGCGGCCCTCGGCGGCACCCCGATGCCCGACAACGTGTGGGACCTGGTGTTCAAGCCGGAGTACATGTCCAAGCTGAAGTCCTGCGGCGTGTCCTTCCTCGACTCCGGCGACGAGATCATCCCGGCCGCCCTGCACTACGCCGGCAAGCCGCGCGTCACGACCAACGCCTCCGACTACCAGCAGGCGCTGACGATGCTCAAGGCGGTGCGCCCGTACGTGACGCTGTTCAGCTCCTCCGGTTACATCAACGACATGGCCGACGGCTCCGTCTGCCTGGCCATCGGCTGGTCCGGCGACATCAACATCGCCCGCCAGCGCGCCATCGACAACAAGACCGGCCAGAAGATCGAGGCGTTGCTGCCCAAGAACGGCGGCCTGCTGTTCTTCGACGTGATGGCCATCCCCAAGGACGCGCCGCATCCGCAGAACGCGCTCAAGTGGATCAACTACATCCTGCGTCCCGAGGTCGACGCCGGGCTGACCAACAAGGTCTTCTACGCGAACCCGAACAAGGAATCGAAGCCGTTCATCCTGCCCGCGGTCGCCAACAACCCCACCGTGTTCCTGGCGCCCGAGGAACTGGCCAAGATGGCCGGCACGGCCGACGCCCTGAACAACGAGATCCGCCGGCTGCAGAACCGCACCTACACGTCCTTCAAGACCGGCATCTGAGGCCCCGAGGCCCGGAGCCCGCGACGCTGCGAAAATCGCGCGTTTCGCCCGGCGGCGGCGCGCGATGGGGTCGCGCGTCCGCTCGCCGAATTCCGAGAACTCCGACAAGACGCCCGAGGAGGCGACCCGACTCATGAGCACCAGCGCCGACAACACGAAGTTCCTCCAGATCCAGGACGTGGTGAAGGACTTCGGCGGCTACAAGGCCGTCAACCATGTCAATCTCGACATCGCCAAGGGCGAGATCTTCGCGCTGCTCGGCTCGTCGGGCTGCGGCAAGACGACCCTGCTGCGCATGCTGGCCGGCTTCGAGACGCCCACGTCGGGCCGCATCATCCTCAACGGCCAGGATCTCGCCGGCCTGCCGCCGTACGAGCGTCCGCTGAACATGATGTTCCAGTCGTACGCCCTGTTCCCGCACCTGACCGTGTGGGACAACATCGCCTTCGGCCTGCGTCGCGACCACTGGCCGCGCGACAAGGTCGACGAACGCGTCGAGCAGATGCTCAAGCTCGTGCAGCTGGGCAAGTACGCCAAGCGCAAGCCGCACCAGCTCTCCGGCGGCCAGCAGCAGCGCGTGGCACTGGCGCGCAGCCTGGCCAAGCAGCCGGAGCTGCTGCTGCTGGACGAGCCGCTGGGTGCACTCGACAAGAAGCTGCGCGAGGAGACGCAGATCGAGCTGGTCAACATCATCGAGTCGGTGGGCGTGACCTGCGTGATGGTCACCCACGACCAGGAAGAGGCGATGACCATGGCCTCGCGCATCGCGGTGATGAGCGAGGGCCGCTTCCTGCAGGTGGGCTCGCCGTCCGAGGTGTACGAGACGCCGGCCACCCGCTTCGTCGCCGACTTCATCGGCAACGTCAACCTGATGGACGGCACCGTCACGGTCGACGAGGCCGACCACGTCATCATCGACTGCGCCGACTGCCGGCACTACGTCGGCCACGGCATCACCGGCACGGTCGGCATGCCCGTCACGGTGGCGCTGCGGCCCGAGAAGATCACGCTGCAACGCGAGAAGCCGGCCGACCCGTTCAACTGCGTGGCCGGCAAGATCGAGGAGCTGTCGTACTTCGGCTCGTCCACGGTCTTCCGCGTGAAGCTGGCCAGCGGCATGGTGCTGGCCGTGAGCATGGCCAACACCGAGCGCCACAGCGACAGCGCGCTCACCTGGGGCGACGCCGTCTGGGCGAGCTGGTCGCCGCAGGCCCACGTCGTGCTGACGCAGTAAGGGAGCACCGGACATGGAAGCTTCCGACAAGAAGACCGCCTGGCGCCCCTCGTGGTGGCGCGGCCGCACGGCGGTCATCGGCGTGCCCTATTTCTGGCTGCTGCTGTTCTTCCTCGCCCCGTTCCTGATCGTCGCCAACTACTCGGTCTCCGAGATGGGCGCGATCCGCGCGGAGGACATCGCCAGCGTCTCCGACGGCGCGATCAAGCTGGTGATGAAGTACACCAACTACCAGCGCCTGTGGCCGACCCAGGACACGCTGTATCTCTACGCGTACTGGGCCAGCATCAAGTACGCGTTCGTGACGACGTTCTTCTGCCTGCTGATCGGCTACCCGTTCGCCTACTTCATGGCGCGCGCCAGGCAGTCGCTGCAGCCCACGCTGCTGATGCTGGTGATGCTGCCGTTCTGGACGTCGTTCCTGCTGCGCGTGTACGCCTGGAAGGGCCTGCTCGACGACGGCGGCTGGGTGGCCAGCGTCATCACGGCGACCCACTTCGACCACGTGCTCGCCCGGCTGGGGGTGATCGAGGTGCCGGGCCAGCTGATGCACACCACGTTCTCGCTGATCATCGGCATGACGTACACGTACCTGCCGTTCATGATCCTGCCGCTGTACGCGAACCTGTCGAAGATGGACCTGCGCCTGCTCGAGGCCGCGTCCGACCTCGGCGCCACGCCGTGGGTGGCGTTCTGGCGCATCACGGTGCCGCTGTCCAAGGCCGGCATCATCGCCGGCTCGATGCTGGTGTTCATCCCCTGCGTGGGCGAGTACGTCACCCCCGACCTGCTGGGCGGCCCGTCCACGCTGATGATCGGCCGCGTCATCTGGGACGAGAACTTCAACAACAACGATCCGCCGATGGCGGCCGCGGTCGCCGTGGTGCTCGTGCTGCTGATCGTGGTGCCGCTGGCGTATTTCAACAAGTACCAGGCCGAGGCGCAGGAGGCGCGCAAGTGAAAGATTCGACGTCAGTCATTTCAGACGCGGGCGCCGCGCCGGGCCGCCCCAAGCAAGACCGCGCCCCCTCGGGGGGTCGGACTGCGTACTCGCAGGACGGGAGGCAGTCATGAAGAATCGTGCGCTGTTCGGAACGAAGTTCGCCAAGGGCTTCGGCCGCGCCTGGCTGGTCGGGGGCTTCCTGTTCCTGTACCTGCCGATGGTCGCGCTGATGGTGTTCTCGTTCAACCATTCGCGGCTGGCGTCGCACTGGGGCGGCTTCTCGCTCGAGTGGTACCGCAAGCTGGCGGACGACACCGAGATCATCAACGGCCTGTGGCTGTCGCTGAAGATCGCCGTGACGTCGGCCACCGGCTCGGTGATCCTGGGCACGATGGCGGCATTCACGCTCGTCAAGTACAAGCGCTTCCGCGGCCGCACCTTCTTCAGCGGCATGGTCAACGCGCCGCTGGTGATGCCCGAGGTGATCCAGGGCCTGTCGCTGCTGCTGATGATGGTGGCCATCCAGCGCCTCATTGGCTTCCCGGAGCGCGGCTTCTTCACGATCTGGCTGGGCCACCTGATGATCGGCATGTCGTACGCGGCGGTCGTGGTGCAGGCGCGCCTGCAGGACCTGAACCCGCAGCTCGAGGAGGCCGCGATGGACCTCGGCGCGCGTCCGTGGCAGGTCTTCCGGCTCGTCACCTTCCCCATGATCACGCAGTCGCTGATCTCCGCCTGGCTGCTCACCTTCAGCCTGTCGCTCGACGACGTCGTGTCCTCGGCCTTCCTGAGCGGGCCCGGCGCGACCACGATGCCGCTGGTGATCTTCTCGCGCGCCCGCCTGGGGCTCGACCCCAGCGTCAACGCGGTGGCCACCGTGATGATCGTCGTCGTCGCCCTCTGCGTCGCCGCCGCGAGCATCTGGGTCGCCCGCGCCGAGCGCCGGCGCGCCGCCGAGATCAGCGCCGCCCAGCGCGACGATGCCTGAACCGATTCCAGCCGACGTATCCAACAACACCCCTGAGGAGTTTCCGATGAAGTCCTTGCGTCCCACCGCCCTCGCCTGCGCGATCGCCCTCGCGTTCGGCGTCGCCACGCCCGCCTCGGCCCAGACCAATGCGGAGGTGCTCAAGGAGCTCGCCGCGCTGAAGGCCCGCATCGCCGAACTCGAGAAGAAGCTGGCGGCCGTGCCCGAGGCGCCCGCCGACGGCCAGCAGGCGCAGTGGGGCATGACCCCCGAGCAGGCTGCCGACTTCAACAAGCTGGTCGTCAAGACCGAGGCGCTGGAGGACGCGAACGAGTCGCACGGCTACAAGGACCTCAAGATCAGCGGCTACATGGATCCGACGTTCATCTGGAACAAGGACCAGCACCGCGCCGGCTTCCAGTTCCTGAGCCCGGTGTCCGAGGACGGCTACAACTACGACGACTCCTACTTCGGCACGGTGCAGCTCGACTTCCAGAAGGAGCTCGAGGGCGGCACCAAGTGGCGCCTGACGCTGATGCCGCAGCGCGGCGCCGGCACCGTCGCCGACCCGGGCGGCATGTCCGTCGTCCACGAAGCCTCGTTCTCGATCCCGCTGGGCGACCTGCAGACGCGCCTGATCGGCGGCCAGATCCCCGACTGGTCCGGCTACGAGTACATCCAGCCCACCACGACCAAGCTCGTGACCCGCGGCATGCTGCTGGACTTCACCGAGCCCACGACCTATACCGGCCTGGGCATGGAGATCATCCGCGGCAAGTGGGACGTCAAGGGCCTGGTCGCGAACTTCAACACGGCGATGAACCAGCCCAAGCAGATGTCGCCGGTGCTGGCCTACCGCGTCGACTACTCCAAGGGCGAGTTCTCGGGCTGGGGCCTGGCCGGCGTCGAGGGCAAGGTGCACAACTTCAACTACGACACCGGCGTGATCGGCGGCGCGTCGCAGAACACGATGCTGCACCTGATCGAGGCCGACGCCTACTTCATCCGCGGCGACCTCACGCTGCAGGGCCAGGTCGGCTTCGGCAAGCAGAAGGGTGCGGCCATCACGCCCGACGCGGACGGCAACGCCCGCGACGCGCAGTGGTGGGGGCTGTCCGGCCTGGCCGCGTACAAGTTCCAGCCCCGCTTCGAAGGCGTCGTCCGGGCCGACTACATCAACGACTCGAAGAACGGCGGCGGCCTGCTGGGCTACACCGGCTACTACGACGGCCAGGGCGCGCTCGGCGACACCCGCAACGGCTTCGGCGTCTCGCCCAACTGCACGCTGGGCGCGGACTGCAAGGGCGCGAACCGCGGCGCCGTCGCGCTCGGCTTCAACTACCTGCTGACGCCCAACACCACCATCAAGGCCGAGTACCGCCTCGACGTCGCCAACCAGGCCGTGTTCCTGGACGTCAAGACGGGCACCTTCAAGAAGAACAACTCCCTGCTGGGAACAACGATGGTCGTGAGCTTCTAAGACATGTGAACCCCCTCGCTCCTTCCGTCGCTGCCCCCCGAGGGGGAGCTCGGATGGGCTCGGCTGCGAGCCTCGCTTCCCGAGAGAGTACCCTTCCGACAGCGGGAGGGCTTCCGCCGACAGGCCGGCCACGAGCCGGCCCCGTCGATTCCGACTGGAGACATTGATGAGCACCACCCCGAACTGGGCCGAGCGCGCCACCGCGCTCAAGATCGACGGCCGCATGCTGGTCGACGGCAAGCGCGTCGCCACGCAGACCGGCGAGACCTTCGCCAAGCATTCCCCCATCGACGCGCGCCTGCTGGGCCCCATCGCCCGCGGCGTGGCGGCGGACATCGACATGGCGGTGCGCTCGGCGCGCGCGGCGTTCGAGGACGGCCGCTGGGCCGGCAAGGCGCCGGCGCAGCGCAAGAAGGTGCTGCAGCGTTTCGCCGAACTGATCCTCGGCGCGAAGGAAGAGCTCGCGCTGCTCGAGACGCTGGACATGGGCAAGCCCATCCAGTACTCGCTGGCGGTCGACGTGCCCGCCGCGGCGCGCTGCATCGCGTGGTATGCCGAGGCGGTCGACAAGATCTACGACGAGATCGCGCCCACGGCGGCGAACGCGCTCGCGCTCGTCACGCGCGAGCCCATGGGCGTCATCGGCGTGATCGTGCCCTGGAACTACCCGATGATCATGGCCGCCTGGAAGCTGGGGCCCGCGCTGGCGGCCGGCAACTCCGTCGTGCTCAAGCCCAGCGAGAAGAGCCCGCTGACCGCGCTGCGCATGGCCGAGCTCGCGCTCGAGGCCGGCCTGCCGCCAGGCGTGTTCAACGTGGTGCCCGGCTTCGGCCACGAGGCCGGCGAGGCGCTGGCGCTGCACATGGAGGTCGACGCGATCGGCTTCACCGGCTCCACGCGCGTGGGCCGCCGCATGTACGAGTACGCCGGCAAATCCAACCTGAAGCGCGTCTACAACGAACTGGGCGGCAAGTCGGCGTTCGTCGTGTTCGACGACTTCGCCGACGTCGCGCGCGCCGCGCGGACGGTGGCCGGCGGCATGTTCTTCAACCAGGGCGAGTCGTGCAACGCGCCGTCGCGCGTGCTGGTGCACGAGCGCATCGCCGACGAGTTCGTCGCCACGCTGCGCACCGAGGCCCCCAAGTACGCCCCGGCCGATCCGCTGGACGCCAGGACCGAGATGGGCGCCCTGGTCGACGACACGCAGCTGCGCACCGTGCTGGGCTACATCGAGTCGGGCAGCGCGCAAGGCGCGCGCATCGTCAGCGGCGGCCGGCAGGCGCGCGCGGATACGGGCGGCTACTACGTCGAGCCCACCGTGTTCGACAACGTCACCAACGACATGAAGATCGCGCAGGAAGAGATCTTCGGGCCGGTGATGTCCGTGATCCGCTTCAGGACGGAGGACGAGGCGATCGCGCTGGCGAACAACTCGAGCTACGGCCTGCAGGCGAGCTGCTGGAGCGACAACATCAACCGCGCCCACCGCGTCGCTCGCGCGCTGCGCGCCGGCACCGTGCACGTCAACTCGTACGACGAGGACGACATCACCGTGCCGTTCGGCGGCTACAAGCAGAGCGGCAACGGGCGCGACAAGTCGCTGCACGCGTTCGACAAGTACACCGAGCTCAAGACGACCTGGATCCGGATCGACGGCCAGAAGTAGCCGTCATCGACCCTGTGCCCTGCCACGCCGTCGTCCCGGAGGTTTCGCGCCTCCGGGCGCTTGAACACGCCCGTCCATGACCTCCGATCCCACCGACGACGAGCTCACCGCTCTGCAATCGACGTTGCGGCAGCAAGGCGTTCACACGCTGCTCGCGCAATTCGTGGACGTGCATGGCACGCCCAAGGGCAAGTGGCTGCCGCTGCACCAGCTCGCCGTGCTGGTGCGTGACGGCGCGGGCTTCGCGGGGCCGTCCATCTGGGGCACCGCCCTGCCCCGCACCGGCCCGCGCAGCGAGTACTACGCGCGGGCCGATCTGCGCACGTTGAGCGTCCTGCCCTGGATGCCGGGCGTCGCGCGGCTCGCCTGCGACGGCTTCGTCGCCGGGGCGCCATTCGACAATTGCCCGCGCCAGGTGCTGCGCCGCGCCACCGCGCGCCTGGCGCAGCGCGGCTGGACGCTGCAGGTCGGCATCGAGCCGGAGTTCTTCCTGCTGAAGAAGGCGGACGGCCGCTGGCTGCCGTTCGACGACGCCGACCGCCTGGACAAGCCGTCCTACGACCTCAAGAGCCTGCCGCGCCAGGCGCCGTTCCTGCACGAGCTGCGCGGCGCCCTCGAGGCCGCCGGCATGAAGGTGCTGCAGATCGACCACGAGGACGCGCACGGCCAGTACGAGATCAACTTCGAGAACGCCGAGGCACTCGCCAGTGCCGACAACGTCACGCTGTTCAAGCTCGCCGCACACACGCTCGCCGAGCGCCAGGGCGCGGTGTTCTCGATGATGCCCAAGCCCTTCGCCAACCAGCCGGGCAGCGGCCTGCACTTCCACGTCTCGCTGTGGGACGGCGACCGCTGCGTGTTCGCCAGCGAAGACGGGCGGCCCGGCCTGTCGGCGCTCGGCGGCCATTTCGTCGCCGGCGTGCTGGCGCACAGCGCCGGACTGACCGCGCTGGCGGCGCCGACGGTCAATTCGTACAAGCGGCTGGTCGTCGGCGAGTCGCTGTCCGGCACGAGCTGGGCGCCGGCCTATGTCGCCCACGGGCCGAACAACCGCACGGCCGTGGTGCGCAGCCTGAACGGCCGCTTCGAATGGCGATTGCCCGACGCCAGCGCCAACCCCTACCTCGCGCTCGCCGGATTGATCGCGGCGGGCCTCGACGGCATCGACCGCGCGCTCGACCCCGGCCCGGCCTGCACCGACGACCTGTTCGCGCTTGACCTCGCGCAGATCCGCTCCCGCGGCATCGCGCTGCTGCCGCAAAGCCTGGAGCAGGCCCTCGACGCGCTGCGCGGCGACGAGGTCGTGCGTGGCGCGCTGGGCGAGTCGCTGGCCGCGGAGTTCGATCGCCTCAAGTGCGTCGAGTGGACCGAGTACGCGCGCCACGTCAGCGCCTGGGAGCTGGAGCGCTACGCGGCACTGTTCTGAGCGCGGCCGCCGCGCCGCACGGCCGACAGTTCGTCGAACACGTTACCTGCGGGCACAGGGTCCCCGCATGGCGTCGGCCTATGCTGGACGGTCGCCCCTCCGTGCCCGCCCCGCCATGCCCGCTCCGACCCGCTCCGCCGTCACGCCGTTCATCGGTGCGGCCTTCGCCGCAATACTGACCGCCTGCGGCGGCGGCTCCGGCGATGGCGGCACGCCGACGTCGCCCGCTGCCCCCACGCCGTCCCCCGTTCCGACGCCTGCGCCGGCGCCGATCCCCACGCCTGCCCCGGCGCCGACACCCGCGCCCACGCCGAGCCCCGCGCCCAGCCCCGCGCCAACGCCCGCGCCCACCCCGGCGCCCACCCCCGCACCGACGCCGGCCCCCACGCCCGCACCGACCCCGGCGCCGACGCCTGCGCCGACCCCGACCCCGCCGCCTTCGCCCTCGCCCTCGCCCAGTCCCGATGTCACCATCACGCTGACGCCGACGTCGACCCATGCCATCTCGCCCTGCATCTACGGACTGAACTTCGCCACGGGCATCGCGAACGCGCCGCCGCTGGTCACGCTCGATCGCGCGGGCGGCAACCGCTGGACGGCCTACAACTGGGAGAACAACGCCTCCAACGCCGGCAGCGACTACCTCTACGAGAGCGACAACTACCTGAGCGGCAGCAGCGTGCCTGCCGAGGCCGTGCGCGCCTTGATCGCGGCCGACCACGCCGCGGGTACCGCCAGCCTGGTGACCGTGCAGATGCAGGGCTGGGTGTCGGCGGACGAGGCCGGACCGGTCAGCACGTCCAACCCGCCCGACACCACGCGCTTCAAGCCGGTCGTCTTCAAGAAGAGCACGCAGTCCGCCGCGGCCTTCACCACGTCGCCGCCGACGTCCGACAACGCCGTCTACATGGACGAGTTCGCGTGGGCACTCGACCAGAAGTTCGCCGGCCAGGGCATCTTCGCTGCGAACGCCGCGACGCCCACCCTCGTGCAGCTCGACAACGAGCCCGAGCTCTGGAACTCCACGCATCTCGAGATCCAGGGCAGCACGCCCGTCTCGTCGGACGCCTACATCGCCAAGACCCTCGCGCTCACGAAGGCGCTGAAGGACCAGTTCCCCGGCATGACCATCGTCGGCCCCGCGCACTACGGCTTCGGCGGCCTGTACTCGTGGCAGGGCGAACTCGGGGCGACGCCGTCGGGCGCCGACTGGTTCGCCGACAAGTACCTGGCCGCGCTGAAGACGGCCAGTGCGAGCTACGGCAAGCCGCTGGTCGACATCTACGACTTCCACTGGTATTCGGAGGCGCGCGACCCGTCGGGCAACCGCATCACCGGCCTGAATGGCACTTCTCTGACGGACGCCCAGGTGCAGGCCATCGCGCAGAGCCCGCGCAGCCTGTGGGACCCGAGCTATTCCGAGTCCTCCTGGATCCACGACGTGCTGGGCGGGCCGATCCGGCTGCTGCCGCGCCTGCAGGCCAAGATCGCCGCGTCCGATCCGGGCATGGCACTCGGCATCACCGAGTACAACAACGGCGGCTGCAAGCACATCGCCGGCACGCTCGCGCAGGCCGACAACCTCGGCATCTTCGGCGCTCAGGGCGTGCGGGCCGCCACGTACTGGCCGCTGGCCAGCGACGAGCCCTTCTGCTTCGCCGCGTTCCGCGCCTTCCGCGGCTACGACGGCGGCAGCGCCGTCTTCGGCGACACGGCGGTGCAGGCCACGTCGAGCAACGTGCAGGCCGTCGCGGCCTACGCCAGCACCGACAGCGCGCACGCCGGCCGGGCCGTGTTCGTCGCCATCAACCGGTCGACGGGCACGCAGCAGGTGGCGTTCTCGGGACTGCCCGTGTCGGGCACCGCCCACCTGTGGCGCATCAGCGCGTCGTCCGCCGCAGGCCAGAACCCCGTCAAGCCGGTGTCCGCGGGCACGCAGGCGGTGTCGGGCACGTCGTTCAGCGTGTCGCTGCCGGCGCTGAGCGTGACGACAATCGACGTCGACTGACGTCGCTGCTTCGTTCCCGGGGACGTACGCCTCGAGGCCCCGAAACCCCGCCGAATGCCGCGCGGTGCCGCTGGCCGCCGGCCGGCCTCCATGCAATGATCGGGCCTCGTTCCGGATCGCGCCACGCCTGCCTCACCGCACGATGAATCCCACGCTCGAAATCGCCGGCTTCGACGAGCACGACCATCCGGGCTGGATGCGCCTCGAATTGAAGACGCCGGCCGCCACGTTGCGGACCTTCGCCAACGAGGACGCCCCGCCGCAATTCCTGCTGGGCGTGGACGGCGATGCCGACGGAGCGCTGGTCGACCGCATCCTCGCCGCGCTCGACACCGTCGACGTGCAGCGCGAGACGGCCTCCGCGTTCGCCCTGCCCGCCGCCATCGCACCGTTCGACACCCTCGGCTTCGTGCGCGGCCCCGAGCGCCGGCTGCTGCGCGGCATCCTCGAGGACGACGGCGTGCTGCAGGTCCTCCCGATGTACGCCTGCGAGCTCACCGCCGAAGACCGCCTCCCCCCGCTCGCCGCCTTCCGCAACTGGACGAACCTGCTGTCGCTCGACCGCGCGCCGCAGCCGTGGTTCCACTTCCGCATGCACGGCCGGCCGTCGGGGCTGGACGTGGCGCACTGGGCCACCGAGGCCTGGATGACCTTCGAGGACTATCTCGCCGTCCTGTCGCGGGACGACGAGGCCTGGCTCGAGGTGCGCAACCGCAAGGGCCGCATCCTGCGGGTGTCCGGTGACGCCGGATGGGAAGGGGCCGCCGGGCGCATCGCGGCGCACGTGGCGCGACACCCCGCGGCGTGAGGGGCGGCGACGCGGCCGGCCAGCCGGTCCGCCATCGCCGACGATGCTGTTGCACACTGGACCCATGCCGGCCCTGAAATCGATCTCGTCCTGGACCTCCGCCGCGGCCTGCGCACTGGCTGCGGTCGCGGCCTGCACGGCGGCCGACACGGTCCGCATCGGCTTCATCGGCGACCTGGGTTCCGAGCTCGGGATCGGTGGCCGCAACGGCGCGGAACTCGCGGTGAGCACGCTCAACGCCAGGGGCGGCCCGCGCTACGAGCTGCAGGTCGAGAACGACCGCGACGACCCGAAGGTCGTGCAGTCGTCCGTCAGGTCGCTGGCGGCGAGGGGGACGGCGTTCGTGGTCGGTCCCATGACCAGCACCATGGCCGTGGCCGCGGTGCCGGAAGCCAATCGCGTCGGGCTCGTCATGATCTCGCCCACGGCGACCACCGACGCGCTGTCCGGCAAGGACGACTTCTTCTTCCGCACCGCCGCCGACGCCCCGACCGGCGCGCGGCAGCTCGCACGCGTCCTCCATGACCGCGGGCTGCGCTCCGTGGTGGTGCTGATGGACATCGCCAACGGCGCCTACTCGTCGAGCTTCGGTCACGCGGCCGCGATGGAATTCCTGCGCCTGGGCGGCGCATCGGCGGCCGAGCTCGGGTATTGGTCCGGCAAGTCGCTCGACTTCGCGTCCGCCCTCTCGCACGTCGACGCGCAGGCGCCGGACGCCGTCGTCCTGGTCGACAACCCGACGGACGCCGCCATCGCGAGCCAGCACCTGCGGCGCACGATGCCGCAGGTCGTGATCGCCCTGTCGCCGTGGGGCGCGAACACGCAATACCTGCAGGTCGGGGGCCGGGCGGCCGAGGGCGCCATCGCCTTGCAGGCCGTCGACCTCGAGAGCCCGTTGGCGCCGATGCGTGCCTTCGCCGACCGCTACCGGGAGCGCTTCGGCGAGGCCCCCACCACGCCCGCGGTGCAGGCCTACGAGGCCGTCATGCTGGGCGTCGACGCCATGAACCGCGGCGGCGCGAAAGCGCTGCGCGCGACGCTGTCGGAGCCTGGGCCGCGCCCGGGACTCGATGGCGAATTCCTCATGGACGCCCACGGCGACACGCAGCGCGCGATGCACCTCACCCGGGTGCGCGACGGGCGCTTCGAAGCCCTGTCGAAATAGCGACGGCGTCGTCGACGCACGCGCCCCTCACAGGCACGCCAGCGCCGCCACCAACGCCACCGGCATCGCCACCGCCCCCACCTTCAGGAACTGCCACGCCGACACGTGCTCGCCCTCGCGGCGCAGCGCCACCAGCCACAGGATGGTGGCCAGCGACCCCGTCACCGACAGGTTGGGCCCGAGGTCGATGCCGATGGCCACCGCCGCACGCACGCCGTCCGGCATCATTCCGGAATTGACGGCCGTGCCGGCGATCAGGCCGGCGGGCAGGTTGTTCATCAGGTTGGACGCGAAAGCGACGATCGCGCCCGCGCCCCAGGCGGTCTCGCGCGGCGCCGCGTGCGCGGCCGCGCGCAGCACTTCCGTCAAGGCCGAAAGAAGTCCCGTGCGACCGACGCCGGCCACCAGCACGAACAGCCCCGCCACCAGCGCGAGCACGCTCCACGACACGTGCTGCAACAGCCCCCACGGCGCCTCGCGCTTGCTGGCCTGCACCGCGGCGATGGCCAGGCCGGAGGCGATCAGCGTGGGGGCGCCCAGCGGAAAGCCGAGCGCCGAGGCCGCCAGCATCGCCAGCACGACGCCGCCGATGCCGATGGCCGCCAGCCGTCCCGTGCCCGACAGGCGCGGCACGTGCGAGTCGTGGTCGACAGGCTCGGCCAGTTCGCCGCGGAACAGCAGCGCGAGGACTGCCCAGGTCACCACGACGGCGGCCAGCGACGGCAGCGCGAACGCCCGCAGCCACGCCAGCAGCGGCGGCATGTGCTCGCCGAACACGACGAGGTTGGCCGGGTTGGAGATCGGCAGCACGAAGCTCGCGGCGTTGGCGATCAGGGCGCACGCGAACAGGTAGGGCAGCGGCCGCGCGCCGGCCCGCTTGGCGACGGCGTAGACGGCGGGCGTGAGCACGACGGCGGTCGCGTCGTTGGACATGAACACCGTCACCACCACGCCGATGCCATAGACGAGCCCGAACAGCCGGCGGGCCGACCCGCCGGCGTGGCGCACCGCCCAGCCGGCCAGCGTGTCGAACAGGCCCTCGCGGCGTGCCAGCTCGGACAGCAGCATCATGCCGATCAGGAACAGGTAGACGTCCGTACCCTCGAGCACCGCCTGCAACGCGGTCGACGGCGGCAGCAGGCCCGTCAGCAGGAGCGCCAGCGCGCCGCCCACGGCCCAGACGGCCTCGGGCCAGCGGCCCGGCCGCACGATGACGCAGGCGGTCGCGCCGGCGGCGATGGCCCAGATGGCCAGGTTGGAGAAAGCGGCGGCGGGCCAGTGGATCATGCGTTCGGTGGGGTCGGTCGAAGGGATGGGCGGGCGCCCTTCTCGGCAGGCGCCGTGCCCTGCATTGTCATCGCGACAAACAACGGCCTTTTCGCACCCATTTCGCCGAACGCCCGGCGCCCGGGAAGGACTAGCATCCAGGCTGACCGTCTCTCAGTGTGACCGCCGCGGAGTGCCCATGACGCAAGACAACCGTCCCGTGAACCTCGAGTTCGACCTGCCTGCCCAGCCGCAATCGCTGGTCAAGCTGGCCGCGCTGCTGCGCGAGGACGACATCAACCTGAACGCCATCGGCAGCCTGATCGAAGGCGACATGTCGTTCGCGGCCGCCGTGATGAAGGCCGTCAACTCGCCGCTGTACGGGCTGAAGGGCCGCGTGCAGAGCGTGCAGCAGGCCGTCACCTACCTCGGCGTGCGCGAGATCTCGGCCATCGCCTACGAGACCGGCCTGCAGGCCGCCTTCCCGCAGGTGCCGCAACTGCTGGCCGTGTGGGAGCGCGCGAGCCTCCGTGGCCTTCTGATGGGCCGCCTCGCCCAGGCGCTGTCGATGGAAGCCTGGAGCGCGCACACCGCCGGCCTGTTCGAGGAATGCGGCAAGGCGGTGCTGTACCGGCACGCGCCCGAGAAATACGCGCCGATGCTGGCCTCGGCCCGCGACGACGTGCAGCTCGCCGAGATGGAACACGAGGCCTTCGGCTGCGGCCATGACGACGTCGGCGCCAACCTCTGCGAGGCCTGGGGGCTGACCCCGGCGGCCGTCGCCAGCGTGCGCCACCACGTCAGCATCCACACGACGGGCCGGCTGCCGCGGGTCTCGCACCGCTACATCTGCGTGCTGTCGGCCCTCGCCCACACCATCGTCAACGACCCCGAGCGCCTCGACGAGGTGGCCATGAAGCTGGCGCCCCAGGCGATGCTGGACCAGACCTCCCTGCTGCGCGGCCTGCACCGCGTCAAGGACAAGATCGACGACGCGCTGGCCAGCGCCTGAGCATCGCCTCGCCGACGCGAAGGGCAGCCGAGGCTGCCCTTTTTCGCGCCCGCCCGGCCCGTCAGGCCGCGAGCGCCGGCCGCGGCGCGCCCGCGTGCGCGAGGCGCGACACCTCCGACGGCGCCAGCGTCTTCACCTTGTGGTCCGACCATACCTGGCGCCAGCGCCGTGCGCCGGCGACGCCGTTCCACAGCCCCAGCATGTGGCGCGAGGCCTGTGACCAGTGGTGCTCGCTGGACTGCAGCCGCTCGAGGTACGCGACCATCGCCGCCTCGACCTCCTCGCGCGAACGCTCGCGTGCCGGGCCGCCGAGGAAGCGGGCATCCCAGTCGGCCATGCACCAGGGGTCGTGGTAGGCCTCGCGGCCGATCATCACGCCGTCGACGTGTTCCAGGTGCGCCGCGATGGCGTCGTCGCCCTTCACGCCGCCATTGAGCACGATCGTGAAGTCGGGGAAGTCCTTCTTCAGCTGGTAGACGAATTCGTAGCGCAGCGGCGGGATCGTGCGATTGTCCTTCGGGCTCAGGCCCTGCAGCCAGGCGTTGCGCGCGTGGACGATGAACACCGTGCAGCCGCCGGCGGCCACGGTGCCGACGAAGTCGCGCACGAAGTCGTAGCTCTCCACCTTGTCGATGCCGATGCGGTGCTTGACCGTCACCGGCAGCGTGCACGCATCGCGCATCGCCGCCACGCTGTCGCGCACCAGCTCGGCCTCGCGCATCAGGCACGCGCCGAACGCGCCGCGCTGCACCCGCTCGCTGGGGCAGCCGCAATTGAGGTTGACCTCGTCGTAGCCCCACTGCTGCGCCAGCTTCGCGCACGCCGCCAGCGCGTCGGGCTCGCTGCCGCCCAGCTGCAGCGCCACCGGATGCTCCTCGTCGCTGAAATCGAGATGCCGCGGCTGGTTGCCATGCAGCAACGCGCCGGTGGTCACCATCTCGGTGTACAGCAGCGTCTTGCGCGTGATCAGCCGGTGGAGGAAGCGGCAGTGGCGATCGGTCCAGTCCATCATCGGTGCAACGCTCAGGCGCCAGGGGTTGCGCTCGGCGCCAACTCGTTGATTTTCTTGGGAAATCATTGGGATATTGTCGCTCCGAACTGGCCGGCGCGCAGCGACAGACCTCACCCTCGGCTTGAATGTCCGATAATTGAACAGCTACGCCCCACGCCCATCGGCAAGCCTCCGCCGCCCTGCTACGAAAGGTCAAAGTATGGATACGCCCAACGCAAAGTACGGGATTCCAACCGCCAAGCGCTCTTCCAAGTTGAAGCCCAAGACCAGCATCTCCGCCGGCGGCACCAATGCGAAAACCATCGCAGCGGCGAAGAAGGTCATGGCGGAACATCGAACCGTGATCAAGGCCCTCGCGAAGCGCTAAGCGATGCTGAGCGCCAAGGACGTCATGGCCATCCACGACCTCATCCTCGCTGAGGAAGGAGGCTTGTCGGGCGACCACGGCATGGGTGCCGTGGAGGGCGCCCTTTCGCGCGTCGTGAATCACATCGACTACGCCGGCATGGACGACGTCTTCGAGATCGCCGCGATGTACGCCGTTGCCATCGCACGCGGGCACGTGTTCAACGACGCCAACAAGCGCACGGCGTTGGTGAGCGCGCTTGCATACCTCGACACTGAAGGTATCTCGATGAAGCGCAGTGCTCAGCTCGAAGAGATCATGGTCGATGTAGCTCAAGGCCTGCTCGACGAACAAGCTCTTGCAGACGTGCTGTACGCGCTGCATACCTCGTCGAATTGAGTCATCACCCGCAGTCATAGATGGCGAGCGGCCAATCCATGCGAGTCTATTTAGACGACGAACGAGCAACCCCACCTGGCTGGGTGAGAGTGTTTTGGCCAGATGAAGCCATTGCCCTGTTGGAAACAGGGCAAGTTGATGAACTCAGCCTGGACCATGATCTTGGAGACGATCAACGCGGCACCGGCTATGACGTCGTGCTGTGGGTTGAGGAGGCTGTCGCGCTGCGTGGATTCAGGCCGCCAAGAATGTTCGTGCATTCGGCCAATTCGTCCGCGCGTCAAAAGATGCTGGCAGGGATTGGTGCCATCGAAGCCCTGGCGCGCGCCAACGAACGTTGAGCGCCTCCCGTGCAACTGGGGGCGCCTTGGAAACCAGGGCAGACCGCCAGAGCGCAACTTCGTGCAACTCGCGTCGGGAGACGCAGAAAAATCTTTCTGAATCAGCGGGTTATACGACCCTACGTCCAGTCCATCATCGGGGCGACGGACAGGCGCCAGGGGCTAACTTGTTGATTTTGTTCGGAAAACATGGCCATCCATTGTCGCTGCGAACGCGCGGTCACGCAAAGCCAGGGCCTCCCCTGCGTGCGGGCGCCGGCGCGCGAGGTCGGCGGCGTCGCCGCAACCGTCGAGCAAGTCGCTTGGCAGCCCTTCGTGTGCAAGCGTGACTTCCGCCTGATTTCAGTCGCTGTCGCATCCGCAAGGCCGGTCACGCGCGCGAAGCGACCGCCCGGTCCGGAGCACAATCGTGCCCACGAATGCGACGGGCGGGCCCTGGAGGGGGACGCCGCACCGTCGCCGCGAACCGGCGATGGATCCAAGAACTAGATGAAGCTTCTCTCGCGCCTGCCGCTGCGGGCCCTGCTCACGCTGCCCTACCTCGTGCTCGTCCTGGGCACGGCCATCGTCATCGGCGTGCTGTCGTACGCCGCCGGCCGCGACACGGTCGACGACCTGTCGGGGCAGCTGCTCACCGAGACCGTGCACCGGATCGAGCAGGCGGTCGAAGGCCATGTGTCGGGCTCGGCGGCGGTGCTGGAGGTCGCGTTCCCCAAGGGCATCCCGGCGCCCGAGTCCATCGCCGCCGAGCTGCCGGCGCTGCGCGAGCGCTTCTGGCTGGCGACATCGGTGCATCGCGACCCGAACAACTACGCCTACTACGGCGACCGCGACGGCCGCTTCATCGGGCTGTGGCGCTCGTCGGAGAACGACGCCGAGCTGCGGCTGCGCGCCGAAGGCACCGGCCCGCGCAGCCTCTACCACTACAGTGGCATCGCGGGCGAGCTGGGCCGCCCCGACGTGGAGACGCGCATCTTCGAGCCGCGCGAACGGCCCTGGTACAAGGCCGGCTCCGCCGTCACGCTGCAGACCTGGACCTCGATCTACATCGACTTCAAGCTGCAGCAGCTGGTGGCCACGCGCGCGCGGCGCGTCAACGACCGCGCCGGCGCGTTCAAGGGCGTCGTCGCCACCGACCTGTCGCTGCAGCAGGTGACGTCGTTCCTGCAGCGCCTGGCGCTCAGCACCAACGGCCTGGCCATGGTGATGGAGAAGGACGGCAACCTGATCGGCGTCTCGCGCGGCGCGCACATCCGCAAGCAGGCCGACGGCACCAACGTGCGCCTGAACGCGGCCGACAGCAGCGACCCGCTCGTCACGGCCACCTACGCCGCCGTGCGCGGCCTGGCCGACACCGCCGGCGACGCCCGCCCGCACACCACGGTCTTCACCGCGCCCGACGGCTCCGCCGTCCAGGTGGGCTATGCACGCCTGACCGACGACGCCGGGCTGGACTGGGTGATCATGGTGGCCGTGCCGCGCAAGGACTTCCTGCACGGCATTCTCGACAACTTCCGCCGCACGGTGCTGCTGGCCGTGATCGCGGCCGTGTTCGTGACGCTGACCGGCATGCTGGTGCTGGCCACCGTCACGCGCGAGCTGCGCCGGCTGGCGGCCGCGGCGCGCCGCGTCGGCGAGGGCAGCGTGGCGCCGTTCGCGGAATCGCAACGCAAGGACGAGCTCGGCGACCTCGCGCGCAGCTTCGCCGACATGCAGCGCCGCCTGCTCACCGACCCGCTGACCGGGCTGGCCAACCGCGAGGCGCTCATCCGGCGCGTCGAGGACCGCATCGTGGCGCAGCGCCGCCGCGGCGACCCGCGGCCGTTCGGCGTGCTGTTCGTCGACATCAACCACTTCAAGAAGATCAACGACGAATTCGGCCACGACATCGGCGATGCCGTGCTGCGCGAGCTCGGCCGCCGCCTGGCCGCGGCCGTCCACGGCGACGACCTCGTGGCGCGCTTCGCCGGCGACGAGTTCCTGGTGCTGCTGGACGCGATCGAGCGCCGCGAGGACGCCGAGCAGGTGCGCGTGAAGATCGAGCAGGTGCTGCGCCAGCCGCTGGAGGTGCTGACCGGCAGCAAGACGCTGGAGCCGGCGCTCGGCGCGGCGGTCGGCGTGGCCGTCTACCCCGAGGACGGGCAGGACGTGGAGACCCTCGTGCGCCACGCCGACCAGCAGATGTACCTGCGCAAGCGGGCCGACTAGGCCCTGTTCGCGCCGAACGCGCGGCGCCCGGGCGCTCGGAGAGCTCGCGCAATCCGGCCTTATCCCACCGCGAGCACCTTCTCCGGCTGCCCCACCGCGGCCAGCGTGCGGCGGATGCCCTCGGCGTACGGCGTCTTGTGGACCGGGCCGATCAACGACTGCAGCGCGCCGTCGTCCATGAGCACCGGGTCGGTCAACAGGTAGTGCATCTCCACCATCTCGCGCATGAACGGGTTGAACAGGCCCAGGAGGCGCAGCAGCGTCTTGCCGGCGACGCGGCGCTTGAGCGGCCGCCCCGTCTGGCGCTCCATCTCGCGCACCATTTCCTGCTGCGAGGTCACGCCCGCGCCGGCGAGGTGCAGGACACGACCCTGCGCGGCCGGGGTGTCGATGATCCGCGCGACCACCGGGCCGACGTCCGGCACGAAGACGAACTCGTGCGGCACGTCGAGCGGGCCCACCATGTCGGCGGTGCCGCCCTGCACCGCGGCCTTGGCGGCGCCGTCCAGCAGGCTCTTGTCGACGCCCGGGCCGTAGAAGTCGGGCAGGCGCAGCACGGTGGCGTTGATGCGGCCCTCGGCATGCGCCTGCAGCAGCAGGTCTTCCTGCGCCTTGCGCATGCGGCCCTTGAAGGTGTGCGGCGTGCGCGGCTGGTCTTCGCGGATCGGGGCGCGGCCGGCGGGGCCGTACGGGTACACGGTGCCGATCAGGATGAAGTTGCGCACGCCCGCGGCGATCGCGCCGCCCAGCGTCTTGCGCATCAGCTCGGGGTGCAGCTCGAACCGCCAGTAGTCGACGCCGACGAGGTAGACGATCGTGTCGATGCCCTCGGCCGCCGCACGCACCGACTCCGGTGCGTCGGGGTTCCAGGTCACGACCTCGGCGAGCGGGTCGGCGCCGAAGCTCTTGCGCAGGCTGGCCTCGGAGCGGCCGACGACGCGGTACGGCCGGCCCTGGGCGGCGAGCGCGTGGGCGATGGATTGGCCGATGGCACCGGCGGCACCGAACAGGGCGATCTTGGACATGGCGATTCTCCTTGGGGTCAGAACGAGAGGTGGCGGAAGAAGGCGGCGACACGGGCCTGGAGTTCCTGCACGTAGCCGTCGAACAGCGGCCGCACGGGCACCCTCAGCCACGCCTCGAGCGCGACGACGGCCAGGCCGGCGAGCGCGACGCCGGCGAGGCGCGCGACCGGCAGCAGGCTGCAATCGACGGGAACGGAGGTGGCGGGGTTGAACATGTCGGGCTTTCGGGAGGTGCTGCGCGTTGCCGCTGCGATGCACGCAGTTTGCAAAAACCCGGGGCATTTGAAAATTGCCTAGAATCGCATTACTGCTATACGTTCTTGAATACCATGGCCGACACCGAGCCGAACTGGGAGTGGTACCGCAGCTTCATCGCCGTGCTGGAGACGGGTTCGCTGTCCGCCGCTGGCCGCGCCCTGAACATGACGCAGCCCACCGTGGGCCGCCACGTCGACAGCCTCGAGGCGGCGCTGCAGCTCAAGCTGTTCACGCGCTCGTTCGACGGCTTCGCGCCGACCGACGCGGCGCTGGCGCTCAAGCCCTACGCGAGCAGCCTGGCGGCCACCGCCGCGGCACTGCGCCGCGTCGCGTCCAGCCAAGGCGGCGGCGTGCGCGGCACCGTGCGCCTGACGGCCAGCGAGATCGTCAGCAACGAGGTGCTGCCGCCCATCCTCGCCGACCTGCGCGACGCGCACCCCGGGCTGGTCATCGAGCTGGTGCCGTCCAACAAGGTGGAGAACCTGCTGCGCCGCGACGCCGACATCGCCGTGCGCATGACGACGCCGGCGCAGGACGCGCTCGTGGCCAGGCGGGTGGCGAGCATCGACGTGGGCCTGCACGCCCATCGCCGCTACCTCGACCGGCATGGCACGCCGCGCACGCTCGACGAGCTCGCCGGCCACGCGTTGATCGGCTGGGACACCGAGACGGCCTACATCCGCCAGTTCCAGGATCGCTTCCCGGCCATCACGCGCGAGCGCTTCGCGCTGCGCACCGACAGCGACGTCGCGCAGCTCGCCGCCATCCGCGCCGGGCTGGGCATCGGGATGTGCCAGGCACGGCTGGCCGCGCGCGATCCGGCCCTGGTGCGGCTGTTCGAGCCGACGATCTCGCTGAACCTCGACACCTGGATCGCGATGCACGCGGACCTGCGCGACAGCCCGCGCTGCGCCGTCACGTTCGCCGCGCTCGCCGACGGCCTCGCCGCCTACGCGCGCGGCACGTAACGGGCGTCGTCACTCCACCGCGCCGATCGTGCACAGCGCCGTGTTGCGCGCGACGCCGCGCTGGTCGGTGGCCGGGCAGTCGTGGCCCGACTTGCGCAGCGGGCTGCTCGATCCCGGCACGATCGTGGGCGTGTAGCCACCGTTGCTGCCGAGGGCGCCCAGCAGCGGATCCGCGAAGCGGATGCCGGTCACGCAGAGGTTGTCGTTGAGGCCGCCGACCGGCCGCTTGACGGGCCACTGCACGTCGTCGCTGCCCAGGCCCGGCGAGAAGAAGCACTGCATCGGCGAGCCGCCGTCCTTGCTCAGGTTGTTGGCGAAGACGGTGTTGGTGACCGGGAACGACATCGCGCCGAAGATCGCCGCGCTGAAGTAGCCCGGGCCGCCGCTGGACTGGTTGCCGCTGAACGTCGCGTTGCGGATGAAGCCGCTGGCGCTCGCGTTGGACAGCTGCAGCGCGCCGCCGACGCCCTTGCTGGCGACATTGCCCGAGAACGTCGTGTTGGTGACCTGCAGGTTGTCGTTGATCAGGTCGGCGGCGCCGGCGGAGGTCGACGCGACGTTGTTGGCGAAGGTCGAGGCGGTGATCGCCAGCGGGTTGGCGTTCTGCACGTACAGCGCACCGCCCGTCTTCGCCTGGTTGGCCTGGAACACCGAGCGGTCGAAGGTCGTGGGCCGCGCGGCACCGTCGGCCGTGCGGAACAGCGCGCCGCCGAACGCGCCGGCCGTGTTGGCGCTGAAGGTGCTGCCGCAGACGGTCTGGTTGACGTCCGAGCCACCGTCGATGACGATCGCGCCGCCGTTGCCGCCCGCCCCGCCCTGGTTCGCGCCGGCCACGCCCGCGCAGCCCTGCGCGGTGCCGCCGACGTAGTTGCCGCCGGCGCCGGTGGCCTTGTTGTTCGAGAACGCGGAGTTGTACACGCGGCCGTCGCTCTGCAGCAGTCCCACCGCGCCGCCGTTGGCGCCGCTGTTGCCGTCGAAGGTCGAGCTGATGACCGACACGTCCACCGAGCCGAGCGCGTAGATCGCGCCGCCGCCGACGTCGGGACCGGTCGTCGACGCCGCGTTGTTGCGGAAGGTCACGTCGATCGTGTGCAGCACGGCGTCGCGCACGTAGATCGCGCCGCCTGCTCCGTCGGCCCAGCCGAACGAGCAGCTCGCGTTGCTGGCGTCGGGCGCGACGTACTTCGTGCCGGCCGCCTTGCCGTTGGCCAGCGTGATGTGCTGCAGCGTCAGGCCCGTCTTCGTGGCGCGGTAGTTCGCGCTGTAGACCTCGATCAGCCGCGTGCGGCCCCCGGCGTCGAGCGTGACCAGGCCGCCGCCGTCGATGACCGTGGAGCGCGTGGCGGGCACCTGCAGGGTCGTGTAGACCGGGATCGTCGTCGCGGCCGCGCCGCAGTTGAACGTGATGACGGACGCGGCGTTGATCGCCGACTGCAGCGCGGCCGCGGTGCAGCTGGCCGGCGTGCCGTTGCCCACGACGAACGCGCCCGCGGTGCTGGACGAGACGATCGGGGCGACGCACACGCGCGTGGGCGCGGCGAGCGCGCTGGCGGCGGCCGCCGCGGCGGCGGCGCCGAGCAGCGTCGCGCGCAGCGGCGCGGCAAGGCGCAGGGCGGCGCGCGGCGCGCGGACGGACGAAGGAGCGAGGAAACGATGCATGGGACCCTGGATTGCTGGAGGAATCGATCGCGGATTCTGCGAAGCGATGCCTCGGGCCGCCAGCGTCCTGCTCTTCCCTTGCGACGTCGTTACGCGCTGCTCACCGCCGTAGCCGCGCGATACGTTACCGATCGCAAAGACGCTTGATCGTCACGACGCTTGGTCGAAGACGCCGACACGGCTGATCGCGCGATCAAGGGAAGCTGGCCCACGAGCGGGTGTTCGAAGGCGCGGTGCTCACCCGGACCGAGCGCGCGCGTGGGTCGCAGCAGGCGGCTCCCGAACCGCCGCCGCTTCAGTCGAGGTCGCGCAGCGGATGCGCATGCGCCGGCCACGGCGAGGCGAAGAAGGCCTCCACCATCGCGGGGCGCAGCTCGGCGACCGTCGCCGGGTTCCAGCGCGGCGAATGGTCCTTGTCGACCGCCAGCGCGCGGATACCCTCCAGGGTTTCGCTCGCGGCGCCCGGCCGCAGGTGGAAGCAGTGGCGCACGAGGCCGCGTTCCATGCGCAGGTCGTCGGCCAGCGTCATCGTCCGGGCACGGCGGATCTGTTCCAGCGTGACCGCCATCATCAGTGGCGAGCGCTGCGCCAGCGCCTTCGCCTGCGCGGCGGCGAACTCGCCCTGCTCCACCGCCAGCGCGGCGACGATGGCCGCGAGATCGGCCCGTGAGAACGCGCGCTCGATCATCGCGGCCTGCGTCGCCAGCGGCGCCGGGCCCGGATCGAGCGTGAACGGGTTGACCGCCGACAGCGCGCCCACGCCATCGACGGCGGTGGCGTCGGCCACCGCCTGCACGAGCGCGTCGACGCTGTGCGACGCCACGCAGGCGTCCGCCCATCCCACGGCCAGCGCGTCGGCCGCGCCCAGCACGTGCCCCGACAGGCCCAGGAACTCGCCCAGGTGGCCGGGCGCCTGCGCGAGGAACCAGCCGCCGCCCACGTCGGGGAACAGGCCGATGTTGGTCTCGGGCATCGCGAGCCTGGCATGCTCGGTGACGATGCGCATCGAGCAGCCCTGCGCGAGTCCCATCCCGCCGCCCATCGTGATGCCGTCCATCAGCACGAAGCTGGGCTTGCCGAAGGTGTGGATCAGGTGGTTGAGCGCGTATTCCTCGCTGAAGAAATCCTCGAGCGTCGGCTCGCCCGCCAGCGCCGCCGCGTGGAAGTAGCGGATGTCGCCGCCGGCGCAGAACGCCGGCGCCTTGCCGGGGCGGTTCGCGCCGCGCAGCAGCACCGCGCCGACCTGCGCGTCGTCGCGCCAGGCCAGCAGCTGGCCGGTGATGGCGCGGATCATCTCCAGCGACAGCGCGTTGAGCGCCTGCGGCCGGTTGAGCGTGACGATGCCCAGATGGCCGCGTCGCTCGGCCAGCACGTGGGTGTCGGGATGGGACATGGCGTTTCCTAGGCCGGCGCCGCGGCGACGCGTCCGCGCAGGCTCAGCAGTTCGTTGAACACGAGGGCACCGACGACCACGGCGCCGCCGGTGAGCGCGGCGCTGCCGGGGGCCTCGCCCGCGCCCACCCACGCCCACAGCACGCCGAAGATCACCTCCAGCAGCCCGATCAGCGCCACCTCGGGCGCCGGGAGCGCGCGCGACACGCGCACCAGCAGCAGGCAGGGGATGGCCAGTTGCACGATGCCCAGCCCGAACAGCAGGCCGAGGTCGTGCACGTTGGACTTGAACGGCCACGCGAACGGCAGCGTGGCCAGCGCCGACAGCGCCGCGCCGATCAGCACGGCGCTGAACAGGTCGGGCTGCGACGCGGGCGTCTCGGTGCTGTCGTCGGCCGCCGGCCTTGCGCGGCCGGCGTGCTGCAGCACCGTGTAGTTCAGCGCCGACGCCAGGGGCACCAGCAGCGCCACCGCCATGCCCGCGAGGCTGGCGGCATCGGCGGCCTGCATGTTGTGGCCGAACATCCACGCGATGCCCATGCCCGCCACCGCGATCGCCATCCAGGTGCGCGCCGGCTGGCGGTGATGCAGGAAGACGCGCGCGAAGACCGCCGTCAGCAGCGGGCTGATCGACATCGTCACCAGCACGTTGGCCACGCGCGTCATCGTCAGCGCCACCATGAAGGCCGTGAACATGACGCTCCAGCACAGGCCCGACAGCCACACGACGCGCGGCGAGCGCAGCAGCTCGGCCCACAGCGACCAGCCGCGCATCCACGTCAGCGCGACGCCCAGGCCGACGAGGTTGAACAGGCTGCGGAAGAACGTGACCTCGAAGCTCTCGGCCGTCTGCAGCGAGCGGCTCACGACGCCCGCGATGCTCCACATCAACGTCACCACGACCATGCCGATCGCGGCGCGGGCATGGCCCATCGCGTGCGGGGAATTCGGTTCGGCGGCGGCGGTCACGGCATCTCCTCGTCGGTGTCGGGATGAAGACTCATCTTAAGGGCGAGGTCGCCGAATTCGCTGCGGTATCCGACCAAAACAAAGGCGACCGGCCTCGCGGCGGGTCGCCTTTCGCACCTCCGGACGGAGGGTTCGCGTCAGTCCTTGCGGGCGCGCTTGCGTTCGTTCTCGGTCAGGTGACGCTTGCGCAGGCGCACGCTCTTGGGCGTGATCTCGACCAGCTCGTCGTCGTCGATGAACTCGACGCCGTATTCCAGCGTGAGGTCGATCGGCGGCGTGATCTTGATCGCGTCTTCCTTGCCGGACACCCGGAAGTTGGTCAGCTGCTTGGTGCGCGTGGCGTTGACGACGAGGTCGTTGTCGCGGTTGTGGATGCCCACGATCATGCCCTCGTACACCGGGTCGTTCGCCTTGACGAACATGCGGCCGCGGTCGTCGAGCTTGCCGAGCGCGTAGGTGAAGATCTCGCCGGCGTCCATCGAGATCAGCACGCCGTTCTTGCGGCCGCCGATGTCGCCCTTGTGCGGCTCGTAGCCGTCGAAGATGTTGGAGATCAGGCCCGAGCCGCGCGTCAGGTTCATGAACTCGTTGGAGAAGCCGATCAGGCCGCGCGCCGGGATGCGGTACTCCAGGCGCACGCGGCCGTTGCCGTCCGGCTCCATGTTCACGAGCTCGCCCTTGCGCTCGCCGAGCGCCTGCATCACGCCGCCCTGGTGCGCCTCTTCGACGTCCGCCGTGACGAGCTCGATCGGCTCGTGGCGCACGCCATCGATGTCGTGGAACACCACGCGCGGCTTCGAGACGGCCAGCTCGAAGCCTTCGCGGCGCATGTTCTCCAGCAGGATGGTCAGGTGCAATTCGCCGCGGCCCATCACCTCGAAGATGCCGTCCTCGTCGGTCTCGGCCACGCGCAGCGCGACGTTGTGCTGCAGTTCCTTCTGCAGGCGGTCCCAGATCTGGCGGCTGGTGACGTACTTGCCTTCGCGGCCGGCCAGCGGCGACGTGTTGACGCAGAAGTTCATCGTCAGCGTCGGCTCGTCGACCTTCAGGCGCGGCAGGGGCATCGGGTTGGTCGGGTCGGTGACGGTCACGCCGATGTTGACCTCGTCGATGCCGTTGATCAGCACGATCTCGCCGGGGCCGGCTTCCGTGACCTGCACGCGGTCCAGGCCCTGGAACGTCAGCACCTGGTTGACGCGGCCCTTGACGGGCTTGCCGTCCGGGCCTTCCATCACGACCACGTCCATCGACGGCCTGATCGTGCCCTGGTTGATGCGGCCCACGCCGATGCGGCCGACGAAGGTGGAGAAGTCGAGCGCGGAGATCTGCAGCTGCAGCGGCGCGTCGGCGTCGCCGCCGTGCGGCTGGACGTGCTGGAGCACCGTGTCGAACAGCGCCGACATGTCCTCGCCCCACTTCTCGCCCGGCGCGCCTTCGTTGAGCGACGACCAGCCGTTGATGCCCGAGGCGTAGACCACGGGGAAGTCGAGCTGCTCGTCGGTCGCGCCGAGCTTGTCGAACAGGTCGAAGGCGGCGTTGACGACGGCCTCGGGCTTGGCGCCCGGCTTGTCGACCTTGTTGACGACGACGATCGGGCGCAGGCCGAGGGCCAGCGCCTTCTTCGTGACGAAGCGGGTCTGCGGCATCGGGCCTTCCTGGGCATCGATCAGCAGCACGACACCGTCGACCATCGACAGCGCGCGCTCGACCTCGCCGCCGAAGTCCGCGTGGCCCGGGGTGTCGACGATGTTGATGTGCGTGCCCTTCCAGCTGACCGCGCAGTTCTTGGCCAGGATGGTGATGCCGCGTTCGCGTTCGATCGCGTTGTTGTCCATCACGGTGTCGACGACCTTCTCGTGCTCGGCGAAGGTGCCGCTCTGGCGGAGCAGCTGGTCGACGAGCGTGGTCTTGCCATGGTCGACGTGGGCGATGATGGCGATGTTGCGGATCTGCGTGCTTGTGGTCATGACGGTCTTCTGGAGGGATCTGGTTCAGTTCGGCAGGCCCTGCACTTCGGCGGGGCTCAGCAGGCGGTCGGCGATCAGTTCGCCCGCCGTGATGTGCGCGCTGCCCAGCAGCGCGTGGAGTTCGGGGCCGTACACGCGGACGTGCGGGCGGTCGGGTTCGGCCACGCGCCGGCGCAGGCCGGTCAGGAAACGCGCCGCCTCGCTGGCCTCGAGGCGCACGGCCGGCCAGTCGGCCAGCAGGGAATCGGGTCGGAGCAGGCACGCAGCGCGCTCGGCCTCGGGCATCGCCTCGAGCGCCTCGAGCGTGATCGCCGAGGCCAGCGTCAGCGGACCGCTGGCCAGCCGTCGCAGGCCCACCAGGTGGGCGCCGCAGCCCAGCGTCTCGCCGATGTCCTCGGCCAGCGTCCGGACGTAGGTGCCCTTGGAACAGCGAACGTCGATTGTCGCCGTCTCCGGGCTTTCATGCTGCCAATCCACGATGTCCAGCGTGTGAATCGTCACCTCGCGCGCGGCGCGCTCGATCTCCACGCCGTCACGGGCGTACTCGTACAGCGCCTTGCCCTCGTGCTTGAGGGCGGAGTACATCGGCGGCACCTGGCGGATCGGGCCCGTCCAGCGGGCGCAGGCGGCTTCCAGCGCAGCCCGGTCGACCTGCACCGGGCGCGTGCGCAGCACCTCGCCCTCGGCGTCGCCGGTGCGCGTGGTGACGCCCAGCCGCAACACGGCGCGATAGGCCTTGTCGGCATCGAGGCTGACCTGGGCGAACTTGGTGGCCGCGCCGAAGCACAGCGGCAGCAGGCCGGTGGCCAGGGGATCGAGCGTGCCGGTGTGGCCGGCCTTTTCCGCGCGCAGCAGCCACTTGGCCTTCTGCAGCGCGTCGTTGGACGACAGGCCTGGCGGCTTGTCCAGCAGCAGCACGCCGTGCACCGGTCGGCGCTGCACGCGCACGCGCGCGGGACGCGGCGCGCGCGCGGGGGCGGCGGCGTCGTTCGCGGCGGTGGCTTGCAGCTCGGTCATGGGCGCTCAGTCCTCGGCCTTGCCCGCCTCGTCGGCCGGCGGCGCGTCTTCCCTGGCGCGCGTCGCATTGGCCTTCAGGATCATCGCGTTGAGCTCGGCCGCGCGCTCGGTGGTGCGGTCGAAATGGAAGTGCAGCGTGGGCACCGTGTGGATGGCCAGGCGCTTGAACAGCCCGTTGCGCAGGAAGCCGGCGGCCTCGTTGAGCGCGACCTCGCTCTCGGCCGGATCGCCGATCAGCAGCGAGAAGAAGATCTTCGCGTGCGCATAGTCGGGCGTGACCTCCACCGCATTGATGGTGATCATGCCCAGGCGCGGATCCTTCAGCTCGCGGATCAGCTCGGCCAGGTCGCGCTGGATCTGGTCGGCCACGCGGAAACCGCGATTCGGAATGCTTCGTTGCTTGTGTCGCATGATCTTTTTCCTGACCTCTCAAGTGAAAAGCCCCGCCAACTTTCTGGCGGGGCTTCTGCACAGGTGAAGTGCATCCCGCCTTACAGCGTTCGGGCCACTTCCTTGATCTCGAAGAACTCGAGCTGGTCGCCTTCCTTGACGTCGTTGTAGTTCTTGATCGTCAGGCCGCACTCGAAGCCCTCGCGCACTTCGCGCACGTCGTCCTTCATGCGGCGCAGCGAATCGAGTTCGCCGGTGTAGACCACCACGTTGTCGCGCAGCAGGCGCACGCGCGAGCTGCGGCGCACGATGCCGGAGGTGACCATGCAACCCGCGATGTTCGTCTTGGACACCGTGAAGATCGCGCGGATCTCGGCCGCACCGACGACTTCCTCGCGCTGTTCCGGCGCCAGCATGCCCGTCATCGCGGCCTTCACCTCGTCGACGGCGTCATAGATGATGTCGTAGTAGCGCAGGTCGACGCCGTTGTTCTCCGCGAGCTTGCGCGCGCCGGAGTCCGCCCGGACGTTGAAGCCGATGATGACGGCCTTGGAGGCGATCGCCAGGTTGACGTCGGACTCGCTGATGCCGCCGACTGCCGAGTGCACGATCTGCACCTTGACCTCGTCGGTCGACAGCTTGAGCAGCGAGGAGCCCAGCGCTTCCTGCGAGCCCTGCACGTCGGCCTTGATGATGATCGGCAGCACCTGGACGTCGCCGCCGGACATGCCGTCGAACAGCGTCTCCATCTTGACCTTGGCCTGGCGCGCGAACTTGACGTCGCGGTACTTGCCCTGGCGGAACGTCGCGATCTCGCGCGCACGGCGCTCGTCGGTCAGCACCATGAACTCGTCGCCGGCCTGCGGCACTTCCGTCAGGCCCTGGATCTCGACCGGGATGGACGGGCCGGCCTCGTTGGCCGCCTTGCCGTCCTCGTCGATCATCGCGCGGACGCGGCCGTAGCTCGACCCCGCCAGCACGATGTCGCCGCGCTTGAGCGTGCCGGTCTGCACCAGCACGGTGGCCACCGGGCCGCGGCCCTTGTCGAGGCGGGCTTCGATGACGAGACCCTGCGCCGCGGCTTCTTCCGGGGCCTTGAGCTCGAGCACTTCGGCCTGCAGCAGCACCTGTTCCAGCAGCTCGTCGACGCCCTGGCCGGTCTTGGCCGAGACGGGGACGAACGGCGAATCGCCGCCGAACTCTTCCGGCACGACCTCTTCGGCCACGAGCTCGTTCTTCACGCGCTCGGCATTGGCGTCGGGCTTGTCGATCTTGTTGATCGCCACGACGATGGGCACGCCCGCCGCCTTCGCGTGGTGGATGGCTTCCTTGGTCTGCGGCATGACGCCGTCGTCGGCCGCCACGACCAGGATGACGATGTCGGTGGCCTTCGCACCGCGGGCGCGCATGGCCGTGAAGGCCGCGTGACCCGGGGTGTCGAGGAAGGTGATCATGCCGCGCGGGGTTTCCACGTGGTACGCACCGATGTGCTGCGTGATGCCGCCGGCTTCGCCGGATGCGACGCGGGCGCGGCGGATGTAGTCCAGCAGCGAGGTCTTGCCGTGGTCGACGTGACCCATGACCGTGACCACCGGGGCGCGCGGCAGCAGTTCGCCGACGACCTGCGCGGCCTTTTCTTCCTCGCTGAACGCTTCCGGATCGTCCAGCTTGGCGGTGACCGCCTTGTGGCCCATCTCCTCGACCACGATCATCGCGGTCTCCTGGTCGAGCTGCTGGTTGATGGTGACCATCTGGCCCAGCTTCATCATCTGCTTGATGACTTCGGAGGCCTTGACGGACATCTTGTGCGCCAGGTCGGCCACGGAGATGGTTTCCGGCACGTGCACTTCCTGCACCACGGCTTCCGTCGGCGCCTGGAAGGTGCTCGAGCCCGAATCGCGGTCGCGGCCACGCGCGCCGCCACGCGGTGCGCGCCAGCCCGGACGACCGGCGCCCGTGGCAGCCCCCGCGGGCGCGCGGCCCTTGCCGGCCTCGCCCCGCTTCTTGCTGGAATCGTCGGCCCAGCTGGAGGAAAGCTTCTCGGACTTGACGGCCTTCTTGTCGCCCGGCTTGGCGCCGGCCGGCGTCGCCGCGGCGCCCGGGGCGGCCTTGGCCTTGTGGATGGTGCCCTTGATGCCGGCGGCATCCGCGGCCTTCGGGGCTTCCACCGGCTTGGGCGCCGTCATCACCTTCTTGGGCGCCGACATCATGGCGCGGATGGCGGCCGCCTCGGCCTCGGCGGCCTTGCGGCGCGCCTGCAGGTCGTTCATGCGCTTGGATTCTTCCTCGGCGGCGTCGGCCGCCTTGATCACGCGCACCTGGCGCACAGGCTCAGGCGGCGGCGCGACCGGCGCTTCAGGGACCGGGGCCGGCGCCGGCGCGGGAGCGGCGGCCGCAGCAGCCGCCTCGCGTGCCGCCGCATCCTTGGCCGACTTGGTCATCGGAACCTTCGGCTTGGCGGCTTCCGCCGCGGCGCGCTCGGCATCGGCCGCGAGCTTTTCCGCCAGCGCCTTCTCGGCAGCTGCGGCGGCCGCTGCGGCACGTTCCGCGGCCTCGGCGCGCACGCGCGCCTCCTCGGCCTCGCGCAGGCGGCGCTTCTCGGCAAGCTCCTCTTCCTGCTTGCGCATCAGTTCGGCCTGCGCGCGCGCCTCTTCCTCGCGCCGGGCCAGTTCGGCTTCCTGCGCGGCGGCGGCGGCCGCGGCGGCCTGCTCGTCCGTCGCGGAATCGTCGCGCTGGACGAACGTGCGCTTCTTGCGCACCTCGACCTGGATCGTGCGGGCCTTGCCGCTCGCGTCCGCCTGCTTGATCTCGCTGGTCGACTTGCGGGTCAGCGTGATCTTCTTGCGTTCGCCCCCGTTCGTGCCGTGCGCGGTGCGCAAGTAGTCGAGCAGCCGCTCCTTGTCTGCGTCGTTCAGCGCGTCATCGGTGGTCGCCTTGGCGACGCCAGCGGACTGCAGCTGTTCGAGCAGCGTTGCGGCGGGGCGATTCAGCTCCGCTGCAAACTGGGCGACGGTGGTCACTGCCATTTCGGGAATTCCTTGCTCGGTGTTCCGGGCGTTCGTGTATTACGGATGACTTCGTTGGTGCGCGCGCATCAGGTATTGAACCAGTGCTCGCGGGCCTTCATGATCAGCGCCTTGGCGGCCGCCTCGTCGACGCCGGTCATCTCCACCAGCTCGTCGACCGCCAGGTCGGCCAGGTCGTCGCGCTTGTGCACGCCGCCCTCGGCCAGCTTGCCGATGAGGTCGGGCGTGAGGCCGTCGAGGTCGCGCAGCTCCTGCGAGACTTCCTCGATGCCTTCCTCGCGCTTGATCTCCATCGTCAGCAGCGCGTCCTTGGCCCGGGTGCGCAGCTCGTTGACCGTGTCCTCGTCGAAGCCTTCGATCTCCAGCATCTCCTGCAGCGGCACGTAGGCCACCTGCTCGAGGCTGGTGAAGCCTTCCTCGATCAGGATGTCGGCGACTTCCTCGTCGACGTCCAGCTTGTCGACGAACAGCGCGCGCACGCCGCCCGATTCCTCGGCCTGCTTGGCCTGGGATTCCTCGGCCGTCATGATGTTGATGCGCCAGCCGGTGAGATCCGACGCGAGGCGCACGTTCTGGCCTCCGCGGCCGATGGCGATCGCGAGGTTCTCCTCGTCGACGACCACGTCCATCGCGTGCTTCTCCTCGTCGACGACGATCGAGACCACGTTGGCCGGCGCCAGCGCGCCGATGACGAACTGGGCCGGATCCTCGCTCCACAGCACGATGTCGACGCGCTCGCCGGCGAGCTCGTTGGTGACCGCGGTCACGCGCGAGCCGCGCACGCCCACGCAGGTGCCGATCGGGTCGACGCGCTTGTCGTGCGACAGCACGGCGATCTTGGCGCGCGAGCCGGCGTCGCGTGCACAGCTCTTGATCTCGAGCAGGCCCTGCTCGATCTCGGGCACTTCCTGCGCGAACAGCTCCACCATGAAGCCGGGCGCGCTGCGGGACAACATGATCTGGGGACCGCGGGCCTGGGAATCAACCCCGGCGATGAACGCACGCACGCGGTCGCCCGAACGCAGGTTTTCCTTCGGGATCATCTCGCTGCGCTTGAGGCGGCCTTCGACGCGGCCCTGCTCGACGATGATGTCGCCCTTGTCCAGGCGCTTGACCGTGCCCGTGAAGATGCGCTCGCCGCGCGACAGGAAGTCGTTGAGCAGCTGCTCGCGCTCGGCGTCGCGGATCTTCTGCAGGATGACCTGCTTGGCGGCCTGCGCGCCGATGCGGCCGATCGGCACCGAGTCGATCGGCTCCTCGATGTAGTCGTCGACCTCGATGTCGGGGATCTGTTCCTGCGCCTCGAACAGCAGGATCTCGGCGTCGGGGATCTGCAGGCCGGCCTCGTTGGGCACCACGTGCCAGCGACGGAAGGTCTCGTAGTCGCCCGTCTCGCGGTCGACCGCCACGCGGATGTCCACATCGACACCGTGAAGCTTCTTGGTGGCCGAGGCGAGCGCCGATTCGACCGCGCCGAACACGAGGTCGCGTTCGACGGTCTTCTCGCGCGAGATCGCGTCCACCAACATGAGCATTTCGCGGTTCATTCTTCTTGACCTCCGTCGTCGGATTGATCGCCGGCCTCGGGCACGGCGGCGAGGTCCGCCTTGCGGCGGCGCCCCTTGAAGTCGATCACCGGCTTGAGCCGGGCTTCCTGCAATTCATCGAGCGTAAAGTCGAGCACCTGCTCGACCTGCTTGACCCCGGCCTTCGCCTGCGTCTTGCTGACCGGCGGCGCCGGCAGCACCAGGCTCCAGCCCCCGTCGCGCGCCAGCAGCTCGCCCACGAACTTCTTGCGCGACTGGAACGGCTGCTTCAGGATGACCTCGATCTGCTCGCCCACGAAGCGCCTGAAATCGCGCTCGCCCCGCAGCGGACGATCCAGGCCCGGCGAGGAGACCTCGAGCCGGCTGTAGTCCGCATTCTCGACCTCGAGCACATATTGCAGCTGTCGCGTGACAGCTTCGCAATCCTCGACCAGGACGAACTCCGACTCCCCCGTCGTGTACGCCTGGCCGGGCCTGCGGTCGATCGTGACGCGCAGGAGTCCACCGCCGAGGCGCTCGACGTCCACCAGGTCGTATCCCAACCCGGTGACGGTGCGTTCGACGGCCGACATCCAGCCAGAGGTGTTCGTGGGTCCTGTCAAAAGTGGTTCTGAGGTTCGAAAGTTGAAACGGAGGGCCAAAAAGCCGCAAAGGCCCCTGAGGACCCTTGCAACTTGCAATCGACGCCGTGGCTTTTGCAGGCCACGTCGCCGTAGAGTTCTTCTCGCTGCGGTACCGTGCACGGCGGACTTATTTCACGGCGCAAACGCCGCGGCAAAAAAAATGGGCAGAAGAAAAATCCGCCCACCTCTTCCACGCGTCAGCCATCTCGTCGGATCTCGCCGAACCCGGGAGATTCTCCAGGCGTCGACAGCGAAACCGCAGTGTCCAGTACATCAGCGAAGCTCGTATTATAGCCCGCAACAGGTGTACCCGCAAGGATTGCGGTGCGACAATCACCATACTAGCAACATACGGAGACCGCATGGGATTCCTCGCCGGCAAGCGCCTGCTCATCACGGGCGTATTGAACAACCGCTCGATCGCCTACGGCGTCGCGCGCGCCTGCCATCGCGAAGGCGCCGAACTCGCCTTCAGTTACGTCGGTGAGCGCTTCAAGGAGCGCATCGCGGAATACGCCGCCGAATTCGGCTCGAAACTGATCTTCGACTGCGACGTCGGCTCCGACGAGCAGATCGCCGGCCTGGCCGACGGTCTCAAGGCGGCCTGGCCCGAGGGTTTCGACGGTTTCGTGCACTCCATCGGCTTCGCCCCGCGCGAGGCGATCGCCGGCGACTTCCTGGAAGGCCTGTCGCGCGAGAGCTTCCGCATCGCCCACGACATCTCCGCCTACAGCTTCCCGGCACTGGCCAAGGCCACCCTGCCGCTGCTGCGCCCCAACAGCGCCCTGCTGACGATGACCTACCTCGGCGCCGTGCGCGCCGTGCCGGCCTACAACACCATGGGCCTGGCCAAGGCCTCGCTGGAGGCCAGCGTGCGCTACCTGGCGTCCAGCGTGGGCCCCAAGGGCATTCGCGTCAACGGCATCTCGGCCGGCCCGATCAAGACGCTGGCCGCCTCGGGCATCAAGGGCTTCGGCAAGCTGCTGGGCGTGTTCGAGGAGAACTCGCCGCTGCGCCGCACCGTCACGATCGAGGACGTGGGCAACGTCGCCGCCTTCCTGCTGTCGGACCTGGCGTCGGGCATGACCGGCGAGATCTCGTACGTCGATGCCGGCTTCAGCCAGGTGATGGGCGGCGGGGCGGCACTGCTGGGCGAGTGACCTGTCCGCTTCCGGCCTGCGGAACGCGCCTTCCGGGCGCGTTTTTCGTTCGTGGGCGGCGTGTTTCGTGCCGGCCTGGTCCGAGCAGGGGTCGGTGGGGGACTCTTTCCGGCTCGTGCCCACCTTTGCCCTTCGGGCAAATTCCTTCCTTGACCTCGCCGGAAAGAGTCCCCCACCGCCCTTCGCTGGTGACAGCCAGGCGGGGAGCCAAATACGGGCTCGCCATTTTTAAAGGGGCTTTGGCATCGACGGGCCGTCGAGGCCGCGTCGACACCCGCGGCCAGCGCCTCGGCAGGGAGCCGGGCCTGACGCGAAAGACGTGCCAGCGCGCCAAGGCTCCTTCTCGTGATGGACGACGATCGGCGTCGGACCGCTCCGCCGACAACGAGGCGGCCCGCGTTCGGGACGCCTGCCGATGCACGGTAGACAACGTCGCGCAGCGCCGTCTCAGCCCCGCGGCGCGAAGCGCCGCGGATCGTCGGTCACGAGAAGGAGCGCCCGCGGGCCGGCCCGCGTTTCGCGTCAGGCCCGACGGCGTGTGGCCACGCTGGCCGCGGGGATCGGCGCGGCCTCGATGGGCCGCCGATGCCAAAGCCCCTCCAAATACGGCGCCGTGTTTGGCTCCCCGCCAAGGCGCCGCCAGCGAAGGGCGGTGGGGGATTCTTCCTGGCGAGGTTAAGGAAGGAATTTGGCCGAAGGCCAAAGGGGGGACACGAGCCAGGAAGAGTCCCCCACCGCCCCTGCTCAGACCAGGCCGGCACGAAACCCCGCGCCAATCACCCCACCACCCAACGACCCAACCAGCCAGCCAGAAATCAGAGCTCGTCCAACGCCCGAGCAGCCCCGATCAGCGCCGGCGACGTCTCCGCGTGGATCAGCCACGTCGGGATCGCGTCCAGGTAGCCGCGGAAGCGGCCCTTGGCGATGAAGCGCTCGCGGAAGGCGGAGCGGTCGATCCAGTCGCCCAGGCGCGGCACGATGCCGCCGCCGATGTAGACCCCGCCGCGCGCGCCCAGCGTCAGCGCGAGGTTGCCCGCGACGCTGCCCAGGAAGGCGAAGAACAGCTCGATCACCTCGACGCAGCGCGCGTCGCTGCCCGCCATGGCGGCGGCGGTGACGCCGGCCGGGTCGAGGCTGGCGGCGACCGCGCCGTCGATCTTGCACAGCGCCTCGTACATGGCGACCAGCCCTGCGCCCTGCAGCGCGCGCTCGGCCGAGGCATGCCCGAAGCGCTCGCGCAGCACGGCGACCACCGCATCCTCGCGCGCGTTGGCCGAGGCCAGGCTCACGTGGCCGCCCTCGCCGCCCAGCGGCACCAGGTGGCCCGCGGTGTCGTACAACAGGCCCGAGACGCCCAGCCCGGTGCCCGGCCCCAGCAGCCCGATGGCGGCCTTGGGGTCGGCGATGCCCGCCGTGCCGATGCGCCGCAGGTGCTCGGCCTGCAGCGACGGCAGCGACAGCGCGAGCGCGGTGAAATCGTTGATGAACAGCAGGCGATCCAGGCCCAGTTCCACGCGAAGCGCCTCGATCGAGAACGCCCACGGCGAGTTCGTCATGCGCAGGAAGTCGCCGACGATCGGGTTGGCGATGCCCACGGCGCCCTGGCGCGGCTTCGGCCCGGCCACCTGCTCGAGGTAGGCCTTCATGGCGCCGTCGATGTTGGCGTGGTCCGAGACCGCGTACGTCCGGACCTGCGACGGCTGCGCGCCGGGCGCTTCCTGCAGGGCGAAGCGGGCGTTGGTGCCGCCGACGTCGCCCATCAGGCGCGGGAAGCTGGAGGTGTTGACAGCCGACATGGACCGGAGGATCTCCCTGGATTTTCAGGTGGGCGTGGGCAAAGCACCGCCCACATTCGCGACAAAAGCCGTGAATGTAGTTTACCTACTCATCCAGATCAACTGCGACGCATCAAATACCGGATCCCCGGTACGCGGCCACGGCCCTCGAACGGAGGACGCAGGCCGCGGTCGTAGTCTGCATACACCTTTACGCTCGATTAACGCGAGCTTTCCGATCGCAGCTCGAAGATCTTCACCGAGCGGGCCGGCAGCCTGACGGTGGCGCCCAACTTGACCTGCTTGCCGGCCAGCACGTCGCGCGCGTTGGCCGGCGTCTTCAGCACCTCGGCGAAACGCGCCAGGTCCAGCGTCGTTTCGGCCTGGTTCTTGTTGATCACCACCATCACCGTCGAATCGGCATCGTGGCGGAACCACGCGTAGGTGCCGTTCTCCGGCACGAAATGCACCAGCTTGCCATGGTGGATGGTGGACTGCGTCTTGCGCCAGTTCAGCAGCGTGCGCACGAAGGACTGCATGTCCTTCTGCTTCGCGCTGAGGCCCTTGCCGGTGAAGGCGTCGACCTTGTCGCCCGCCCAGCCGCCGGGGAAATCCTGGCGCGCCTTGCCGTCGTCGCGCACCGTGGGGCTGGTCATGAGCACCTCGGTGCCGTAGTACAGCTGCGGCACGCGCGGCATCGTCATCACGTAGGCCAGCGCCATCTTCGTGAGGCCGACGTCCTCCTTGAGCACGCTGAACAGGCGCGGCAGGTCGTGGTTGCCCTCGAACAGCACCATCTTTTCCGGGTGCGGATAGAGCACGTCGTTGACCAGGCCCTCGTACAGGTCCATCAGGCCCGCGTGCAGGTCGTCGGTGTCGCTGGCCAGCGCCTTGCGCAGCGTGCCGTTCAGCGGGAAGTCCATCGCGCTCGGCAAGGGCGTGCCCCGGGCGTCGCGGCCGCCGCCGAGCCAGTGCATCAGCACCGTGGGCTGCGCGGTCCACTCCTCGCCGACGATGTTCAGGTTCGGGTACTCCTGCATCACGCGGCGCGTCCACTCCTGCAGGAAGGCCTGGTCGGAATAGCCCCACGTGTCCACGCGCAGGCCCGACAGCCCGGCGTACTCGACCCACCAGATGGCGTTCTGGATCTGGTACGTGGCCAGGAACGGGTTGCGCTGGTTCATGTCGGGCATGTTCGGGCCGAACCAGCCGTCGGTGTAGATCCGCGCGTCGGCACGCGACGCGTACGGGTCGCTCGCGGTCGTGCGCGCGTGCTGCGTCTGCACGAACCGGCCGTCGAAGCCGATCCAGTCCGGCGCCGGCATGTCATGCATCCACCAGTGCTCGGAGCCGATGTGGTTCAGCACCACGTCCATGATCACGCCCATGCCCTTGGCGCGCGCCGCCTCCACCATGCGGCGGTAGTCCTCGTTCGTGCCGAAGCGCGGGTCGATCCTGTACGTGTCGGTGGCGGCGTACCCGTGGTACGAGTAGCGCGGCTGCCTGTTCTCGGTCAGCGGCGTCGGCCACAGCATGGTCACGCCGAGGTCGCGGAAGTACTCGAGGTGGTCGACGATGCCCTGGATGTCGCCGCCGTGGCGGCCGGCCTCGTCGTCGGACCGGTTGGCCGGGTCGCCATAGCCCGGCACGTCGTCGTTGGCCGGATTGCCGTTGGCGAAGCGGTCGGGCACCAGGTTCAGGATGACGTCGGACGAATCGAAGCCGCGGCGCTGCGCCGAGCCCGGTGTGCGCTCGCGCAGCTCGAACGGCGCGTGAAAACGCTCGTCGCCGTGGCTGAAGACGATGTCGACGCGGCCCGGCGTCGCATCGGGCGCGATGCGCAGGTCGATGAACAGGTAGTTCGGGTTGGCCACGCGCGACACCGACTCGATGCGCACGCTCTTGGCTGACGCGTCGCCGATCTGCGGTGCGGCGTCGGCGATGCGCGGGCCGTGCACGAGCAGCTGCAGCTTGTCGCTCTTCATGCCCACCCACCAGAACGCGGGCTCGATGCGTTCGATCTGCGTGGGCATGGGCGGCACGTCGGGCGCCGCGGCGTTCGCCCCGAGGGAGGAGGCGGCCAGCAGGACGGCGGCGGAGAGTTGGCGGGGATGGTGCATGCGTGAGGCTCTCGGAGAAACGTTTCAGCGCGCGACGAAGACGACGGCGGCGCGGGCGGGGACGGTGAATCGGCCGCTCGCGTCGTCCGCCACCGCTTCCCTGGCGATGCGGGTGTCGGCGGCGTGCGCGGCGAGGTGGACGGGATGCAGGCGCCAGTGACGGCCCTTCAGTTCGGGCAGCTCGAGGGCGTGCGGCTGCCGGTCGACGTTGAGGACGACCAGCACCGCACCGAACTTCGCCGCCGCCAGGCCGTGGCCGTCGATCAGCGCGGCGACGACCGTGGGCTCCTGCGACGGGCCGCTGGCCGGGAAGCTGACGCGCCGGCGCACGTCGTCGGCGCTGGCGAGGTGGAACAGCGGCGTGCTGGCGCGGATGCGCAGCAGGTCGCGGAACGCCGCGCTCGTCCAGGCGATGTCGGCGGGCGCCGGCTTGAGCGATGGGTCGGCCAGCAGCGGGCGCTCGACCTCCCACAGCGCGCCGTTGTCCTGCTTCGGCGGCAGGCCGGCGCCGAAGCCGTTGTCTCGGCCCGTCCAGTCGAGGCGGTTGAACCAGTCGCCGGAGTCGAAGCTGTTCCTGTCGAAGGACTTCGAGCGCAGCAGGTCGACGCCCGCGTGGAAGTACGCCACGCCCTGGCTGAACGCGACCACGGCCGCGCCCAGGATCTGCACGCGGGCCCGGTCGGCGCCCGAGGTGGCCAGGGGCAGCTTCAGCACGTCGTTGTCGAACAGCGTCTGGTTGTCGTGGTTCTCGACGTAGTTGACGGCCTCGCCGGGCTGGCTCGCATAGCCCGCGGGCTGGCTGCCGTACGGGATCTTCGCGGCGGTCGTGGACTGGCCGCGCCACGTGGTCAGCGGCATGTCGCGCAGCGAGCCGGCCAGCCCCACGCGGATCATGTCGGCGGCCGTCAGGAGGTCCTCGCGCGTGGCGTGTGAGACGCCATTCGGGTCGTAGTACGCGCCGTTGATCCAGCCCTGGTCGGTGCGCAGGTGCGAGCTGTCGGTGGACGAGCCGCCGCGCACGGCGTCGCGCGCGCGGTCGCTGAAGGTGCCGATGCCCGTGCCGTTCAACGACAGCTGCGACGCCTGCACGAAGCGCGCGCCGTCGGCCACCTCGCCGAAGTTCCAGCCCTCGCCGATCAGCGGGATCGCGCGGCCGGTGGCGGCCTTCAGCCGGCGCTGCAGCGCCTCCATCACGGCGCGCGGCTGGTGGCCCATCAGGTCGAAGCGGAACGAGTCGACGTGGTACTGCACGGCCCACTGCGTCACCGAGTCGACGAGCAGCTTGCCCATCATCAGGTTCTCGGTGGCCGTGTTGTCGCAGCACGTGGAGTGCTCGATGCCGCCGTCGGCGTCGAGCCGCTGGTAGTAGCCCGGCACGACGCGATCGAGCACCGACTGCGGCTGCTGGCCGCTCGTGCTGGTGTGGTTGTAGACGACATCCATGCCCACGCGCAGGCCGGCGCGGTGCAGGCCCTGCACCATCGAGCGGAACTCGCGCACGCGCACCGGGCCGTCGTTCGCGTCGCTGGCGTAGCTGCCCTCGGGCGCGTCGTAGTGGAACGGGTCGTAGCCCCAGTTGAAGCAGTCGGTGGCCGCGCCTGCGGCCACGGCCGCCTGCTGCGTCTCGTCGGCCGGCCCGCCCGCGATCTCCGGCGTCGTGCAGCCGCGCTCCGGGACGCTGGCGATGTCGAACACCGGCAGCAGGTGCACGTCGGTCAGCCCGGCCTGCGCGAGGCGCCGCAGGTGGCGCATGCCGGCGCTGTTGGCGTCGGTGAACGCGAGGTACTTGCCGCGGTGCGCCGCGGGCACGCTGGCGTCGCCGACGGAGAAGTCGCGCAGGTGCAGCTCGTAGATCGCCATGTCGGTCGAACGCTTCACAGTGGCGGGCGCGGCGTCGCGGCGCCAGTCGCGCGGTTGCGTGTCGGCATCGTCCAGCGTGCCGAGCCAGGTACGGCGCGAGTCGGCGTTCAGGCTCACCGCGTACGGGTCGGTGACGCGGTTGCGCACGAGGCCCGTGCCGGCCACGAACACGTCGACGAGATAGCCGTAGTAGCGGCCCGCCTGCTGGCCGCGGATTTCGCCGCGCCACGCGCCGGTGGCGTCGTCGCGCTGCAAGTCGACGACGCCGCTCGAGCCGCCCTCGGCGTCCGGGTAGACGCAGGCGTGCACGGCCTGCGCCGTCGGTGCCCACAGCGCCAGGCGCATGCCGTCCGCCGTGCGCGTCGCGCCCAGGTCGTCGAGGCCGCCGGCGGAGGCGTACAGGTCGTCGAGCGCACCGGCGACCTGCAACGCGCTGGCGGACAGCACGCGGCCCTGCTCGTCCTCGCGCACGACCAGTGCCTGCCCGCGCAGCGCGCGCGCGACACGGGCGCGGTCACCTGCGCGCAGGAGCACGCCGTCGGCCACGTACTTGAAGCGCTGCGCCAGCGCCGCCGGTACCGGCGCGGTGGACGGCGCGAGCTCCAGCGTGTCGTCGGCCCCCGTGACCGGCTGGCCGGGCTGGGCGACCAGCCCGCCGCGGGCCGACGAGACGAGCACGTAGCGCCCTTGCGCCGGCGCGCCCGGCCACCGAAGGAGCGACTGCGACAGCCACACCGCGCGCGCCGGCACGCCCGCCGTCTCGGCCGCCGGCGCCAGCGTCGTGGCGAACGCCGGGGCGTCGCAGGCTTGCGCGAGGGCCGGGTCGGCGGCGGCCGCCGATCCCATGCCGGCCGCGAGCAGGACGCCGGCTGCGAGCTGGGCGCGAATCCTTGTCGTCGCCATCACGTAGTTTTGCTTCACAAACGTGTTGTCTCTGTACTCTCAGGAAGGAATGCTACATGCTATTCCAATGCGCTTTCAATGTTGCGCATGGGTTTCCCTCATCCATTCTGTTCTTGTGTTGGATTTATGATGTACTTTGACTACAGACTCCGACAACTTCGAGACTCGCCACCATGATCCGTCCGTTCCGCACCCTGCCCGCTGCCCTCGCCCTGGCCAGCGCCGCGCTGCTGGGCGCCTGCGCCACGTCGGCGGGCCCGGGCGTGGACGTCTCCCCGGTGCGGCAGGTGCTGCGGCCGGCCCCGCTGCCCTCCGGCTGGGAGCACGGCGCCTTCATGGAAGTGTTCGTGCGCAGCTACCAGGACAGCAACGGCGACGGCATCGGCGACCTGCGCGGCCTCGCGCAGCGCCTGCCCTACCTGCAGGCGCTCGGCATCCGCGGCCTGTGGCTCATGCCGGTCAACGCCAGCAGCGATCACGACCACGGCTACGCGGTGACGGACTACCGCGCCCTCGAGCCCGCGTACGGCACGATGGCCGACTTCGACGAACTGGTGCGCCAGGCCCACGCGCACGGCATCGGCATCGTGATCGACTACGTCATCAACCACAGCTCGTGGAAGAACCCGTTGTTCGAGCAGTCGGCGTCGTCGAAGGCCAACCCCTGGCGCGACTGGTACGTGTGGGCGGACGCCAAGCCCACCGGCTGGAGCATCTTCGACATCGACCCGTGGAACCCGACTCCCGACGGCGCCTACTTCAGCCAGTTCGGCAAGGAGATGCCCGACTTCAACCTGCGCAACCCGGCGGTCGTGCAGTACCACCTGGACAGCCTGCGCTTCTGGATCAACCACGGCGTCGACGGCTTCCGCATCGACGCGGTGGGCCACCTGTTCGAGAACGGCCCGCAGGGCTGGAGCCTGCAGCCCGAGAACTACGCGTTCATGGCCAGGCTGCGCCATGAGCTCGACATCGACCACCCGCACGTCATGGTGTGCGAGTCGCCCGGCGACCCGGCGGGCTTCGCGCGCCAGGACGCCTGCGGCGCGTCGTTCGCGTTCGGCCACAGCGACGCACTGGTCAAGGCCGGGCGCGGCGACGCGCAGGCGATCCACGACGTCGCCGACTACTTCCTGCACGCGCCCGACACCATGGCCACGATGGTGTCCAACCACGACCACTTCGCCGGCCAGCGGCTGTGGGACGCGATGGGCGGCGACCCGGCGCGCGTGCGCGTCGCCGCCGCGGCCTACCTGCTGCAGCCCGGAACCCCCTACGTCTACTACGGCGAGGAGCTGGGCATGTCCGCGGCCGCCACGGAAGACGCCGACGGCAAGCTGCGCGGCCCCATGAGCTGGACGCCGTTCGGCGGCTTCAGCAGCGGCACGCCCTACCGCCCGGCCTCGACCAACCTGGCCACGCACAATGCCGAATCCGAGGCGCGCGCGCCGGACTCGATGCTGGCGTTCTACACCGCGCTGCTCCGTCTGCGCAACACGCACTCGTCGATCGCCACCGGCCGCTACGTGGCGCCGCGCGTCGACGGCCGCACGATGAGCTTCCAGCGCGTGGACGCGAACGAGCACACCGTCGTCGTCATCAACTACGGCGATGCCGCCGGCAGCGCCGCGCTCGCGGGCCTGCCGGCGAACGCGCGATTGCAGCGCCTGTACCCCGCGGTCGCCGGCGGGGACGCCGCGGTTTCGGCCGGCGGCAGCCTGTCGGTGCCGGCCGCGCCCTTGTCGGTGCAGGTGTTTCTCGTGTCGCGATGACACGAAGCGGACGCCGGCCAGCAACATGAGGCGGCGTCCTCCAGCCGCTTTCTGACAGGACTGTCAGCGGGACAGGTAAAGTTTTTCGAAAGCCTCGTGCGCCCTCTGGAAACAGGTGCGCCGTTTGCTATGGTGTCGCGCGGTCGAGGACGGGCGCGAAGTGACGCTCGCCCGTTCAGCGCACGACCGATGCCAAACACCGCGCCGGCCGCCCCTGCCCGTGCGAACGAGGACCGTGATGGAACAACAACGACAGCCGGCCGGCACCGCGCCGGTGGCCCCCGACAAGAAACGCCGCTGGGTCGGCACGACGATCGCCGTGCTGCTGATCGCCGGCCTCGGCGCGCTGGCCTGGCACCTCACGCATCCTGCCGCCGGCGGCCGCGGCGCGACGGCGGGGGGGCCCCCGGGGCCGGGCGGACCGGGCGGGCCGGGTGGCCGGCGCGGCGGGCCGAGCGCCACGACCGTGGGCGTCGCCACCGTGACGCACGCGGACATCCCGGTCTACGTCGATGCGCTCGGCACCGTCACGCCCTCGGCCACGGTCACCGTCACGCCGCAGGTCTCGGGCGTGCTGACCAAGGTGCCGTTCCAGGAAGGCCAGATGGTCAGGACGGGCCAATTGCTGGCAACGATCGAGCCGCGTCCGTTCGAGCTCGCGCTGATGCAGGCCCAGGGCCAGCTGCAGAAGGACGAGGCGCAGCTCGATGCCGCCAAGGTCACGCTCGATCGCTACCAGACGCTGTTGAAGCAGGACTCGATCGCGCGCCAGGACGTCGACACCCAGGCCGCCCTCGTCAAGCAGCTGCAAGGCACCGTGCTGGGCGACCAGGCCGCCGTCGGCACCGCCAAGCTGAACCTGCAGTGGACGCGCATCACCGCACCGGTGAGCGGCCGCGTGGGCCTGCGCTCGGTGGACGTCGGCAACCTCGTGTCCTCGGGCACGTCCACCGGCATCACGACGATCACCGAGCTCGCGCCGATCGACGTCGAGTTCGCGATCCCGCAGGACCGCATCCCCCAGTTGCAGGCGCGCATCGCCGCCGGGGCGGTGCTCGCCGTCTCCGCACTGGACCGCACGCGCACGCAGCTGCTGGACACGGGCGTGTTCCTGTCGTTGAACAATGCCTCGGACACGCAGACCGGCACCGTGCGCGCCAAGGCCCGCTTCACCAACGCGCGCAACGCGCTGTTCCCGAGCCAGTTCGTCAACGTGCGCATCCTGCTGGACACGCTCAAGGACGCCGTCGTCGTACCCATCACCGCGCTGCGCCATGGTCCCAGCGGCGACTTCGTCTACCTGCTGGGCGACGACCGCACGGTCTCGCAGGTGAACGTGACGCAAGGGCTCTCCACCGTCGACACCGTGCAGATCACCCAGGGCCTGGAGCCCGGCGAACGCGTGATCACCGAAGGCGGCGACCGCCTGAAGGACGGCGCGAAGGTGCAACTGCCCGGCGACGCCGCCTCGGGGCCGCGCCGCGGCGCCAGCGGGGCGAGCGGCGCCGGCAGGGGCGCTTCGGGCGGGCATGGCGGACGCCATCGGCGTGACGGCGCGGAGGGTGGCGCGGCCGCGCCCGCGGACGGCGCGAGCCACGCGCATCCCGCCCGCGACGACGCGAGCGCGGGCACGAGCGGCACGGCGGCCCCTGCGGCCGAGGGCGCCAGCCGCGCGCATCGCTGGCGCGAGGGCGCCAGCGCGCCGGCCGATGGCGCGAGCGGGGCCCGTCGCCACCGCGCGAGCGAGGCGCAATCGTGACGGGCGCCCACGCCTGCCTTGACCCGGTGCACGCCGCGCGATGAGCCCGTCCCGTCCCTTCATCCAGCGACCGGTCGCGACATCGCTGCTGATGCTGGCGATCGTCCTGGCGGGCATCGTCGGCTTCCGCTTCCTGCCGCTGTCGGCGCTGCCGCAGGTGGACTACCCCACCATCCAGGTGCAGACGCTGTACCCGGGCGGCAGCCCGGAGGTGATGAGCCGCACCGTCACCGCGCCGCTGGAAAAGCAGTTCGGCAACATGTCGGGCCTCGCGCGCATGGGCTCCACCAGCGCGGCGGGCGTGTCGCTCATCACGCTGCAGTTCAATCTCGGCCTGTCGCTCGACATCGCCGAGCAGGAGGTGCAGGCCGCCATCAACGCGGGCAACTCGCTGCTGCCGGCCGACCTGCCCGCGCCGCCGGTCTACGCCAAGGTCAACCCGGCCGACGCGCCGGTGATGACGCTGGCCGTCAGCTCGAAGTCCATGCCGCTGACGGACGTGCAGAACCTCGTCAACACGCGGCTCGCGCAGAAGATCAGCCAGGTCTCGGGCGTCGGCCTGGTCACGCTCGCGGGCGGCCAGCGGCCCGCCAAGCGCATCCAGGCCGACACGCGCGCGATGGCGGCGTACGGCATCGACCTGTCGGCCGTGAAGACGGCGATCGCCAACGCCAATGCCAACAGCGCCAAGGGCAGCTTCGACGGCGCGTCGCGCTCGTACGCGATCAACGCGAACGACCAGCTCGTCTCGGTCGACGACTACAGGAACCTCATCGTCAGCTACCGGAACGGCGCGCCGGTGCGGCTGTCCGACATCGCCCAGGTGGTCGACAGCGCCGAGAACCTGCGCCTGGCCGCCTGGGCCGACGACACGCCCGCCATCATCGTCAACGTGCAGCGCCAGCCCGGGGCCAACGTGATCCAGACGGTGGACGCGATCAAGCGGCAGCTGCCGCAGCTGCAGGCGGGACTGCCCGCCGCGCTGGAGGTGCGCATCCTCAGCGACCGCACCGCCGGCATCCGCGCATCGGTGGAGCACGTCGAGTTCGAGCTGGTGCTCGCCGTCGTGCTGGTCACGCTGGTGATCTTCGCGTTCCTGCACAGCTGGCGCGCCACGGTGATCGCCAGCCTGTCGGTGCCGATCTCGCTGGTCGGCACCTGCGGCGCGATGTACCTGCTCGGCTACAGCCTCAACAACCTGAGCCTGATGTCGCTGACGATCGCCACCGGCTTCGTGGTCGACGACGCGATCGTGATGATCGAGAACATCTCGCGCTACATCGAGGACGGCGAGAGGCCGATGGCCGCCGCGATCAAGGGCGCCACGCAGATCGGCTTCACGATCGTGTCGCTGACCGTCTCGCTGATCGCGGTGCTGATCCCGCTGCTGTTCATGGGCGACGTGGTCGGCCGGCTGTTCCGCGAGTTCGCGGTGACGCTGGCGATCACGATCCTGATCTCGGCGGTGGTCTCGCTCACGCTGGTGCCGATGATGTCGGGCCGCATGCTCAAGCGCGAGGAGAGGCCGCACGGCTACGGGCTGAAGTTCCAGCACGCCTTCGACCGGATCGTCGCGGGCTACGACCGCGGCCTCGTTTGGGTGCTGGACCACCAGGCGACCACGCTGCTGGCCGCGCTGGCCACCCTCGCGCTGACGGTGCTGCTGTACGTGTTCATCCCCAAGGGCCTGTTCCCGACGCAGGACACCGGACAGCTGCAGGTGCGCGTCCAGAGCGCCGAGACGGTCAGCTTCGAGCGCATGTCCAGCCTGCAGCGCCAGGCGGCGCGCGCGATGCTGCAGGATCCGGCGGTCGACAACATCGCCTCCATCGTGGGCGTGGACGGCGCCAACAACACGATGCTCAACGCCGGCACGATGCTCGTGAACATCAAGCGCGGCGCGAGCGGTTCGCAGGAGGAGATCATGAACCGGCTGCGCGAGCGCGCGCAGGCGGTGGCCGGCGTGACGCTGTACCTGCAGCCCACGCAGGACCTCACCATCGACTCCGACACCGGGCCCACGCAGTACCGCGTCTCGCTGGAAGGGGCCGACGACGCGACGGTCGCGCTGTGGGCCGACAGGCTGGTCGATCGCCTGCGCAGCGATGCGAAGGTGCGCAACGTCGTCACGGACGTCGGCCAGACCGGCCTGGCGGTCGAGGTCGACGTCGACCGCGACACCGCCTCGCGCCTGGGCATCAGCGCCGCGACGGTGGACGACGCCCTCTACAGCGCCTACGGCCAGCGCATCGTCTCGACCATCTTCACCGAGACCAACCAGTACCGCGTGATCCTGGAGGCCCGGCCCGACCAGGCGCGCACGCCCGCGTCCATCGGCGACCTGCGCGTGCTCACCACCAGCGGCCAGGCCACGCCGCTGTCGGCCTTCGCGACGATCCGCGAGGTGCAGTCGCCGCTGCAGATCACGCACGTGGCGCAGTACCCCGCCGCGACGGTCGGCTTCGACACCGCCGACGGCACGTCGCTGGGCACGGCGGTCGATTCGATCCGCCAGGCGGCCAGGGACATCGCCCTGCCCTCGTCGGTGACGATGACGCCGCTGGGTGCCGCCGGCGCCTACGAGAAATCGCTGTCCAACCAGCTGTGGCTGATCCTGGCGGCCGTCATCTGCGTCTACATCGTGCTGGGCGTGCTCTACGAGAGCTACGTGCATCCGCTGACGATCCTGTCGACGCTGCCCTCGGCCGGCGTCGGCGCGCTGCTGGCGCTGCTGATCGGCGGGCAGGATCTCGGCGTGATCGGCATCATCGGCATCATCCTGCTGATCGGCATCGTCAAGAAGAACGCGATCATGATGATCGACTTCGCCATCGACGCCGAACGCGGCGAGGGCAAGGCTCCGCGCGAGGCCATCCACCAGGCGGCGCTGCTGCGCCTGCGCCCGATCCTGATGACGACGTTCGCCGCGCTGTTCGCCGCCGTCCCGCTGATGTTCGGCTGGGGCGAAGGCAAGGAACTGCGCCATCCGCTGGGCCTGTCGATCTTCGGCGGCCTGCTGGTGAGCCAGCTGCTGACGCTGTTCACGACGCCGGTGATCTACCTGTGGTTCGATCGCCTGGGCCGCCGCATGCGCGCGCGCTTCGGCGGCAACGACGATGACGACGACGAGCCGGCGCCGCAGCGGGCGCTCGAGGCGCCGCCGGTGCCGCCGCAGATCGCGTTCGACCCCGATGCGCCGCATCCGGCGCCGGGAGCGGGGCCATGAACCTGTCGTCGCCCTTCGTCCGGCGCCCGATCGCGACGGTGCTGCTGACCGCCGGCGTCGCGCTGGCGGGCATCGCCGGCTTCTTCGTGCTGCCGGTCGCGCCGCTGCCGCAGGTCGACTACCCGGCCATCTCCGTGTCGGCCAGCATCCCGGGCGCCAGCCCCGACACCATGGCCAACAGCGTGGCCACGCCGCTGGAGCGCCGCCTGGGCACGATCTCCGGCGTCAACGAGATCACGTCCAGCTCGGGCACCGGCTCCACGCGCGTGAGCCTGCAGTTCGACCTGAACCGCGACATCGACGGCGCCGCGCGCGAGGTGCAGGCCGCGATCAACGCCGCGCGAGTCGACCTGCCCGCCACGCTCAAGAGCAACCCGACCTACCGCAAGGCCAACCCGTCGGACTCGCCGATCATCATCCTGGCGCTGACCTCGAAGACGCGCACGCCGCAGCAGATCTACGACGCGGTCTCCAACATCGTGCAGCAGAAGGTGGCGCAGGTGCAGGGCGTGGGCGACGTCGAGATCGGCGGCGGTTCGCTGCCGGCGGTGCGCATCGACGTCAACCTGCTGGCGCTCAACGACCTCGGCATCCCGGCCGAGGACGTGCGCGCCGCGATCCAGGCCTCCAACGCGACGCGGCCCAAGGGCAGCATCGAGGACGGCGTGCAGCGGCTGCAGATCTACACGCAGCAGCCGGGACACACCGCCGCCGAATACCGGAACCTGACCGTGGCATGGCGCAACGGCGCGGCGGTCAGGCTATCGGACATCGCCAACGTCACCGACGGGCCCGAGGACGTGCGCACGCTGGGCCTGTTCAACGGCAGCCCCGCCGTGATCGTCATCGTCACGCGCCAGCCCGGCGCCAACATCATCGACACCGTCGACGGCGTGCGCGCGCTGGTGCCCGAGCTGAAGGCGCAGTTGCCCAGCGACATCGAGCTGCAGGTCGCCTCGGACTCCACCAATTCGATCCGCGCGTCGCTGCGCGAGGTCGAGGCGACGCTGCTGATCTCCGTGGCGCTGGTGGTGCTGGTGGTGGGCGTGTTCCTGCACAGCCTGCGCGCCACGCTGGTGCCCGGCATCGCGACGGTGGTGTCGCTGCTGGGCACCTTCGGCGTGATGTACCTCCTGAACTTCAGCCTCGACAACCTCAGCCTGATGGCGCTGACGGTGGCGACGGGCTTCGTGGTCGACGACGCGATCGTCGTGCTGGAGAACACCAGCCGCCACATCGAGCAGGGCATGGACCGCTTCCAGGCCGCGCTGCTCGGCGCGCGCGAGGTCGGCTTCACCGTGCTGTCGATCAGCCTGTCGCTGATCGCCGTGTTCATCCCCCTGCTGTTCATGGGCGGCCAGCCGGGCCGGCTGTTCCGAGAGTTCGCCGTCACGCTGTCGGCGGCGGTGATGATCTCGCTGGTCGTCTCGCTGACGACGACGCCGATGATGTGCGCCTGGCTGCTCGATCGCAACAAGGCGGGCGCGAAGAAGGCGCACCGGCCCAAGGGCCGCTTCACCCGCGTGACCGAGCGCGCGTTCGACGGGCTGCTGCACGTCTACGAGCGTGCGCTCGACTGGGCGCTCGACGCGAAGTGGTCGGTGATGGCGGTGCTGTGTGCCGTGGTCGCCCTCAACGTGTGGCTGTTCATCGCAGTGCCCAAGGGCTTCTTCCCGCAGCAGGACTCGGGCCAGGTCATCGGCGGCATGCGCGCCGACCAGAGCATCTCGTTCGACCAGATGCAGGCCAAGCTGCGCCAGCTGGTGGACATCATCCACGCGGACCCGGCCGTCGACACGGTCGTCGGCTTCACCGGCGGCTCGCGCGCGGGCGGCGGCTTCATGTTCGTCAACTTGAAGCCCAAGGGCCACGGCGCGGGCAAGCGCATGGACGGCGGCCAGGCCGTGATCGCGCGGCTGCGGCCGCAGCTGGCCAAGGTGACGGGCATCAGCCTGTTCCTCAACCCCGTGCAGGACCTGCGCATGGGCGGGCGCCAGAGCAACTCGACCTACCAGTACACGCTCAAGTCCGACAACCAGGCCGACCTCGCGACGTGGGCGACGAAGCTCGCCGACGCGATGAAGAACGAGGAGGCTCTGACCGACATCGACACCGACCAGCAGGAGAACGGCGTCGAGGCCTTCGTCACGATCGACCGCGACGCGGCGGCGCGCCAGGGCATGACCAACAAGGACGTCGACAACGCGCTGTACGATGCGTTCGGCCAGCGCCAGGTCGCCACGATCTACGACGCGTTGAACCAGTACCACGTCGTGATGGAGGCGAGCCCCCAGTTCACGCAGACGCCGCTGTCGCTCAAGGACGTGCAGGTGCCGGGCAGCGGCGGCAACGCGGCGCCGGTCAACGGCGCGGCCAGCGCCGCGGCCGCGGCGTCGACGGCCACCGTCAGCGCCAACCCGGGCTCGCGCGACGCCTCCACCGGCGCCACGGTCAACACCAGCGCCCACACGATGGTGCCGCTGTCGACGATCGCGTCGTTCAGCGAATCGGCGGCGCGCGCCAGCGTCAACCACCAGGACGGCGAGCTGGCGACGACCGTCTCGTACAACCTGGCCGACGGCTACTCGCTGTCCGACGCCAAGGCCGCGATCGAGCACGCGGAGGCCTCGATCCACATGCCGATCAACGTGCGCGGCAGCTCGCAGGGCACGGCGGCGGCGGCGCAGCAGAACGACAACCAGCAGCCGCTGCTGATCCTGGCGGCGATCGTCGTGATCTACATCGTGCTGGGCGTGTTGTACGAGAGCCTCGTGCACCCGCTGACGGTGCTGTCGACGCTGCCATCGGCCGGCGTCGGCGCGGTGCTGGCGCTGATGCTGTTCGGCATGGAGTTCTCGCTGATCGCGCTGATCGGCGTGTTCCTGCTGATCGGCATCGTCAAGAAGAACGCGATCCTGATCATCGACTTCGCGCTGGAGGCCGAGCGCTCGCGCGGGCTCTCGGCGCACGACGCCGTGCGCGAGGCCTGCCGCCTGCGCTTCCGCCCGATCCTGATGACGACGCTGGCCGCCGCGCTCGGCGCGCTGCCGCTGGCCATCGGCTTCGGCGAGGGCTCGGAGCTGCGCCAGCCGCTGGGGATCGCGATCATCGGCGGCCTGATCGCCAGCCAGCTGCTGACGCTGCTGACCACGCCGGTGGTCTACCTGCTGCTGGACTCGTGGCGGCGGCGCGGCCCCGACGAACAGCTGCTGAGCCGTCACGCGTCCGATCCGGACACTCCCGACCCGAACCACCCCCTCCCGTCCCACGCCGCCGCCGCGGCCACGGGGAATTGACGATGACCATGGGCACTCCCCTTCCCTTCCTGCCCGCGCGTGCCTCGCGCGCGAGCGCGCCCTCCCGCGTGACGCGCGTGACGCGGGCCACGCTCGCGGTCGCGGGCCTGTGCGCGCTGGGCGCATGCACGACGCTCGTGCCCTCGCAGAAGCCCGAGGCGCCGGCCGCGCCCCGCTTCCTCGAGACCCCGCCCGGCTGGATGGCCGCCGCGCCGGCCGACACGCTGTCGCGCGGGCCGTGGTGGACGCTGTTCGGCGACCCGGTGCTGGACCAGCTGGCCCCGCAGGTGGCGGTGTCGAACCAGAACGTCGCGGCCGCGGCGGCCGCCGTCGAGGAATCGCATGCCGCCGTGCGCGAGCAGCGCGCCGCGTTCTTCCCCACGCTGTCGCTGGACGCCGGCGTCACGCGCTCGGGCGTGGGCGGCAAGACGAGTTCGACGGCGTCCTCGGGCGTCACCGTCTCCACGCCCAGGACCAGCACGAAGTTCTCGCTGGGCCTGGGGGCGAGCTGGGAGCCCGACCTGTGGGGCCGCGTCACCAACTCCGTGTCGGCCGCCAGCGCGAGCGCGCAGGCCAGCGAGGCCGACCTCGCCAACGCCACGCTGTCGGCTCAGGCCACCTTCGTCACCGACTACCTCTCGGTGCGCGAGGCCGACGCCGAGATCGCCACGCTGCAGGCCACCATCGAGGGCTACCGGCGCGCGCTGCAGATCACGCAGAACCGCTACGCCGCCGCCATCGCGCAGAAGAGCGACGTGCTGCAGGCGCAGACGACGCTCGCGAACGCGCAGGCCGACCTCGCGCAGCTGCGCCAGCAGCGCGCCCAGCTGTTCCACGCGATGGCCGTCCTCGCCGGCCAGGCGCCGGCCACGTTCACGCTGCCGGCCGGCGACTGGAACGCCACCACCGTCCCCGCCATTCCCGTGGGCGTGCCGTCCGACCTGCTGCAACGCCGGCCCGACATCGCGTCGGCCGAGCGCAAGGTGGCCGCCGCCAACGCCGACATCGGCGTCGCGCGCGCCGCGTACTTCCCGTCGCTGACGCTCAGCGCCGACGGTTCGCAGGGTTCGACGCGGCTGTCCGACCTGTTCAACGCGTCCTCGTTCGCGTGGTCGCTGGGCGTGTCGCTGGCCGAGACGATCTTCGACGGCGGCGCCCGCACGGCGCGCGTCGAGGAGGCGCAGGCCGCATGGAAGCAGGCCGTCGCGCAATATCGCCAGACCGTGCTGGAGGCGTTCTCCGCAGTCGAGGACCAGCTCTCCGCCGCGGCGTCCCTGGAGGAGCAGCAGGCGCTGCGCCGCGTGGCCTCGCAGGCGGCCGACCAGACCGAGCAGGAAATGCAGAACCGCTACAAGCAGGGCCTGGTCGCCTACACGGACGTCGTGACGGCGCAGGCCTCGGCGCTGAGCGCCCGGCGGGCGCTGATGCAGGTCTCGCTGAACCGCCAGACGGCGGCGATCGACATGGTGTCGGCGCTCGGCGGCGGGTGGTCGGTGGAGAAGCTGTCGAAGGACTGAGGCCCGACGGGCCGGTACTCAAGGACCGAAGCCTGCCCCGCCGATCCGGGGTCAGGCATTGCCTTGATTCGCGCTCGGCGTCTTCTCGTTCGCGGAGCAAGCAGCGCGAACGAAGGAGATGCCAGACCCCTCGCGCTCGCCGCGCCCGGCGGCGGCTGGTGGTGGAGAAGCTGTCGAAGGGGTGAGTACCGGCGCGCCGATACGCAAGGGGTCTGGCATCTCCTCGAATCGCGCTGGCACGTCGCCACCGGCTGTTCAGCACGTCGCGATTCGAGGCCCTGCCTGACCCCGAATCGAAGCCTGCCCCGTGAATCCGGGGTCAGGCATCGCCTTCGTTCGCGCTCGGCGTCTTCTCGTTCGCGGAGCAAGCAGCGCGAACGAAGGAGATGCCAGGCCCCTCGCGCACAGGCGCCGCGGGCGCCAGGATCTCAGGGCAGGTGCACCAGCCCGATCGGCGCGCGCCCGCTCGCCGCGCTGATCAGCCCCAGCACGCGGCCCGGCTCGCTGCCCAGCATCGACCAGTCGAAGCGCCAGGACCAGTTCTGGTCGCCCACGGTGCCGGGCGTGTTCATGCGGTGCGCGCTGCCCAGGCCCAGCACGTCCTGCAGCTGGAACACGGCCACGTTGGCTACCGAGTTGCAGCAGGCGCGGATCATCGCCCAGTGGATGTCGTCGCCGCCGCTGGCGAGGTAGCTGCCGACGTAGGCCCGCTCGTGCGGACTGGCGTTGTCCCACCAGCCGCGCGCGGTGTCGTTGTCGTGCGTGCCGGTGTACGCGATCGTGTTGCGCACGTAGTTGTGCGGCAGGAACTCGTTGCCTGCATCGCCGCCGAAGCCGAACTGCAGGATGCGCATGCCGGGGTAGCCCAGGCCGTCGCGCAGGTCGTACACGTCCTGCGTGATGAAGCCGAGGTCCTCCGCCACGATGGGCAGCGGGCCGAGTGCCTTGGCGATGGCATCGAACAGCGGCTTGCCCGGGCCGGCGCGCCAGGTGCCTTCGCGCGCCGTGGGGCACGACGCCGGGATCTCGTAGTAGCCGGCGAAGCCGCGGAAATGGTCGATGCGGAACACGTCGGCCTGTTCCAGCGCCCGGCTCACGCGCGCCGTCCACCAGGCGAAGTCCTCCTTGGCCATGCGATCCCAGTGGTACAGCGGATTGCCCCAGCGCTGGCCGTCGACCGCCATCGCGTCGGGCGGGCAGCCAGCCACGACCGTGGGCTGGAAGTGCTCGTCGAGCGTGTAGAGGTCGGGCCGCGCCCACACGTCGGCGCTGTGATGCGCGACGAAGATTGGCAGGTCGCCCATGATGGAGACGCCGCGGTCGTTGGCGTACTTCTTGACGGCCGACAGCTGCGCGTCGAACTGCCACTGCACGAACTGCCAGAACGCGATCTCGCCGGCGTGCTGCGTGCGCGCGGCCGCGAGCGCGGCCGGCGTGCGACGCTGCAGGCCGCCGTCCCACTCCCACCAGGGCTTGTAGCCGGATGTCGTCTCCAGCGCCATGAACAGCGCGTAGTCGTCCAGCCACGACGCGTGCTTCGCGCACCAGGCGGCGTGCGCGGCGCGCTCGGCCGCATCGGCCTTCGCCGCGAAACCCTGCGCCGCGGCGCGCAGCTGCGCGATGCGCCACGGGATGACCTTGCCGTAGTCCACGCGATGCGGATCGAACCCGCCTTCGGGCAGCACCGGTTCAGCGATCCAGCCCTTGGCCACCAGCGGCTCCAGCGCCACCATCAGCGGGCTGCCCGCGAAGGCCGAGACGCTCTGGTACGGCGAGTTGCCCGGGCCGATCGGGGCGGTGGGCAGCAGTTGCCAGATCGACTGCCCGGCCGCGGCGAGCCAGTCGACGAACTGGAACGCGGCGGGGCCGAAGTCGCCGATGCCGTGCGGGCCTGGCAAGGAGGTGGTGTGCAGCAGCACGCCGGCGGAGCGCTTGTGGAGGTCGATGGTCATGGTTTCTGCCTGAGCACGACCAGCGAGCGCGCCGGCACGTGCAGGGATTGGGTGAGGACGGTGTCGGGAAAGACTTCGGCGCGCAGCTCGAAGCTGGAGTCGAGCGCCAGCTGCCAGAAGCCGGCGGGCAGGCGGAAGTCGAGCGCGCGATCCTCGCCGTTGAAGATCACGAGCAGCGCGGGGTCGAGCGGCGGCGCGGCGCTGGGCGCGGGGTCGATGCGGCAGGCGAACGACTGCGCCTTCTCGTCGTGCCAGTCGGCGGCGGCCATCTCGTGGCCATGCGGGCTCAGCCAGGCCAGGCGCGGCGCGCCCGCGGCCGCGGTGGAGCGCCAGTCCGTCGGCCGCAACGTGGCGTGCGCGCGCCGCAGGGCCAGGACCTCGGCGACGAAGCGCTGGAACGCGGTGTCGGCCGTCGACCAGTCGAGCCAGGTGAGCGGGCCGTCATGGCAGTACGCGTTGTTGTTGCCCTGCTGGCTGTTGCCGATCTCGTCGCCCGCGCACAGCATCGGCGTGCCCTGCGCGAGCAGCAGCGTGGCCATCATCGCGCGGCGCACGCGGCCGCGCTGGTCGAGGATGCGCGGGTCGTCCGTCGGGCCCTCGACGCCGAAGCTGGCGCTCGGCTCGCCGTCGCGGCCGTCGCGGTTGCCTTCGCCGTTGGCCTCGTTGTGCTTGCGGTCGTGGCTGGTGAGGTCGGCCAGGGTGTAGCCGTCGTGCACGGCGATGAAGTTGACCGACGCCAGCGGCGTGCGCTGGCCGTGGTTGAACAGGTCGCTCGACGCCGTGAAGCGGCGCGCGAGCTCGCCGCGCCCCACCGCCTGCGGCGTGCCGGAAAACAGCCAGTAGCGGCGCACGGTGTCGCGGAACTTGTCGTTCCACTCGAGCCAGCGGCCCGGGAAGCGGCCGACCTGGTAGCCGTCGGGCGCGGCGTCCCAGGGTTCGGCGATCAGGTGCACGCGCGCGAGGATCGGGTCCTGGCGCAGCGCGACGAAGAACGGCGCGTCCGGCTGGAAGCCCTGCCTCGTGCGCCCGAGCACCGGCGCGAGGTCGAAGCGAAAGCCGTCGACGCCCATCTCCTGCACCCAGTAGCGCAACGAATCCAGCACGAACTGCGTGACCTGCGGATGCGCCACGTTGACGGTGTTGCCGCAGCCGGTGAGGTTCTCCAGCCGGCCGGCGTCGCCGGGCATCGGACGGTACCAGTTCGCGTTGTCCAGGCCGCGGAAGCTGATCGTCGGGCCGGCCTCGTTGCCCTCGGGCGTGTGGTTGTAGACGACGTCCAGCACCACTTCCAGTCCGTGCGCGTGCAGCGTCTCGACCATCGCGCGGAACTCCGCGTTGACGGCCGACGGGTCGTCCGGCGTCATGGACAGCCGCGGATCGGGGCAGAAGAAGCCCAGCGTGTTGTAGCCCCAGTAGTTCGTCAGGCCGCGGCCGCCGAGCGCCGGCTCGTCGAGGTGGTACTGCACCGGCAGCAGCGACAGCGTCGTCACGCCCAGCGCCTTGAAGTGTGCGATGGCAGCGGGATGCGCGAGGCCGGCGTACGTTCCGCGCAGCGGCGGCGGCACGCCGTCCAGCTGCTTGCTGAAGCCCTTGACGTGCACCTCGTACAGCACGACGTCGGCCGGCGCCACGCGCGGCGCGTTCAGCCAGCCGCGCGCCGGCGCGGCCGCGGGCGCGACGCGGGCCTTCAGCGCGATCGCGGCGTTGTCACGCGTGTCGAAGGACTGCGGCCCCTCGGGATGCCCCAGCTGGTAGCCGTGGTGCTCGGGCCGCCATTCGAAGCGGCCCACGATCTCGCGGGCGCACGGGTCGAGCAGCAGCTTGTGCGCATTGAAGCGATGGCCATTGCACGGATCGTAGGGGCCGTGGGCGCGCAGGCCGTAGACCTGTCCCGCCGCCACGCCGGGCAGGAAGCCGTGGAACACGCCGTCGTGCGGGCCGTGCAGCTCGTAGCGCCGCAGCTCGGCGCGCCCGCCGGCGTCGAACAGGCACAGCTCGATGCGCTGCGCGTTGTGCGAGAACACCGCGAAGTTGACGCCGCCATCGCGCGCGTGCGCGCCCATCGGCTCGCAGCGGCCCGGCTGCGCGGTGGCGGGAAGAGACTGCATGGGAAGCGCGTCAGCCGGGAACGAGGTAGATCGTGGCCAGCGGCGGGACGACCAGCATGATGGATTGCGCGCGGCCATGCGACGGCACGGGCGTGACGGGCAGCACCGCCGATGCGTTGCCGACGTTGCCGCCACCGTAGTGCGACGAATCTGTGTTGAGCACCTCGCGCCAGCCGGTGGGCCCGTCGGGCACGCCGAGGCGCCAGCCGAACTGCGGCACCGGCGTCATGTTGCTCACCGAGATCATCATGTGGCCGTCCGCGTCGCGGCGCACCCAGGCGAGCAGCGAATGCGTGGCCTCGGTCGATTCCAGCCAGTCGAAGCCGAAGCCGTCGCAGTCCTGGCGATGCATCGCCGGCAGCTCGCGGTAGACGCGGTTCAGGTCCCGCACCAGCTGGCGCACGCCGGCGTTGCGCGCGTTGTTCAACAGGTGCCACGGCAGCTCGGCGTCGTGGTTCCACTCGCTGTCCTGCGCGAACTCCTGGCCCATGAACAGCAGCTTCTTGCCGGGGTGCGCCCACATGAAGCCGTAGTACGCGCGCAGGTTGGCGAAGCGCTGCCAGTCGTCGCCCGGCATCTTGCCGATCAGCGAGCCCTTGCCGTGCACCACCTCGTCGTGCGACAGCGGCAGCAGGAAGTTCTCGCTGAACGCGTAGACCAGGCCGAACGTGAGCTTCTCGTGGTGCCAGCGGCGCTGCACGTGGGGTTGGCGCATGTACTGCAGCGTGTCGTGCATCCAGCCCATGTTCCACTTGAAATGGAAGCCCAGGCCGCCCGCGTAGGTGGGCTCGGTGACGTTGGGGAACGTCGTCGACTCCTCGGCCATCGTCACCGCGCCGGGCGCCTCGGTGCCCAGCACCTCGTTGATGTGCTTGAGCAGCGAGATCGCCTCGAGGTTCTCGCGCCCGCCGTAGCGGTTGGGCAGCCACTCGCCCGAGGTGCGGCTGTAGTCGCGGTAGATCATCGACGCGACGGCGTCGACGCGCAGGCCGTCGACGCCGTAGCGGTCGATCCAGTACAGCGCGCTGCCGGCCAGGAAGTTGCGCACCTCCGGGCGGCCGAAGTTGTAGATGTAGGTGTTCCAGTCGCGGTGGAAGCCCTCGCGCGGATCCTCGTACTCGTACAGCGCCGTGCCGTCGAAGCGTGCCAGGCCGTGGGCGTCGACCGGGAAATGCGCCGGCACCCAGTCGAGGATGACGCCGATGCCCTTGGCGTGGCAGGCGTCGACGAAGCGCGCGAAGCCCTCGGGCGGGCCGAAGCGCGCCGTGGGCGCGAACAGGCCCAGCGTCTGGTAGCCCCACGAGCCGTCGAACGGGAACTCGGTGATGGGCATCAGCTCCACGTGCGTGAAGCCGAGGTCGGCGACGTAGGCCGGCAGTTCGGCGGCCAGCTCGTCCCAGGTCTTGAAGCCGCCGTTGACGTGGCGCCGCCACGAGCCCAGGTGCACCTCGTAGATGGACACCGGCGCATGGCGGTCGTTCATGCCCGCCCGCGAGGCCGGCAGCTCGCGCCGCGGCGGCATCGCGGCCACCAGGCTGGCGCTGTCGGGGCGCAGCTGCGCGGCGCGCGCGTAGGGGTCGGCCTTGAGCGGCTGCAGCGCGTCGTCGGGGCCGACGATCTCGTACTTGTAGCGATCGCCCTCGACCAGGTGCGGGACGAAGATCTCCCACACGCCCGAGCCGCCGCGCGAGCGCATGGGGTGGCGGCGGCCGTCCCAGTTGTTGAAGTCGCCCACGACGCTGACGCGGCGCGCGTTGGGCGCCCACACGGCGAAGCGCACGCCGGCAACGGCGTGCGCGCCCTCGCCGAGCGTGGCGGGCAGCGCGCCCAGCACCTCGTAGGGCCGCAGGTGCTTGCCCTCGGCCAGGAAATGCAGGTCGTCGTCGGCAATGAGCGGGCCGTACGCGTACGGGTCGGCGTACACGCCCTCCGCGCCGGAATCCCAGCGCACGCGCAGCCGGTAGTCGAAGCGCTCCTTGCGGCCCGCGATCGGTCCTTCGAACACGTCGCCGCCGCTGCGGCGCTCGAGCTTGGCGACGAACGCGCCCCCGGCGTCCAGAACCTCGACGGCCACCGCGTGCGGCAGGAACGCGTGCACCCAGAGCCGGCCCTTCGGGTCGGCATGCATGCCCAGCACCGAGAACGGATCCGGGTGGCGTGCGCGCACCAGCGCGCTCAGGTCGTCATCGGACAACATGGGCGACAGCTCCCGCAATGATCATCCCTCGACCGGCGAGCGCGGCGGCCACTCCCCCGAGGGGTGGCTGCTGCCGGGCCCGGGTGCCGCCCGGCGCGGCGCCCGCAGGACAGGGGCAGAGGCATGAAGGGACATGGCACTCAGCGCGCCTTCGGCTCCGCCCACACGTGCTGGATGTACTCGGCGATCGTGCGATCGGTGCTGAACGCGCCCATGCCCGCGATGTTGCGCAGCGCACGCTCGGCCCAGGCCTGCGGCTGGCGATACAGCGCGTCGACCTGCTCCTGCGCGTGGACGTAGTCCGCGAAGTCGGCGAGCAGCATGTATGGATCGCGGTGCAGCAGGGGCTGGACGAGCGAGCGGTAGCGATCGGGCTCGCCCCAGGAGAACACCCCGCCGCCGATGGCGTCGAGGACTTGTTGGAGTGCTTGGCTTTCTTCCGCATACAGACGCGGATCGTATCCCCAGCTCTTCATCTTCGCGACGGCATCCGTCCTCAGGCCGAACACGAACATGTTCTGAACGCCCATCGCCTCGGCCATCTCGATGTTGGCGCCGTCCCAGGTGCCGATGGTCAGGGCGCCGTTCAGCGCGAACTTCATGTTGCCGGTGCCCGAGGCCTCGGTGCCGGCGGTGGAGATCTGCTCGCTCAGGTCCGCGGCCGGCAGGATCACCTCGGCCAGGCTGACGCCGTAGTTCGGCAGGAACACCACCTTGAGCTTGTTGCCGACGCGCGGATCGGCGTTGACGACGCGCGCCACGTCGTGGATCAGCTGGATGGTCAGCTTGGCCGCGTGGTAGGCCGAGGCCGCCTTGCCGGCGAACACGACGGTGCGCGGCACCCAGTCGGCGTCGGGGTTGGCGACGATGGCCTGGTAGCGCGCCACCACGTGCAGCACGTTGAGCAGCTGGCGCTTGTACTCGTGGATGCGCTTGATCTGCACGTCGAACAGGCTGTCCGGCGAGATCGTGACGCCGAAGTCGCGCCGCACGCGCTCGGCCAGGCGCTCCTTGTTGGCGCGCTTGACCTGCAGGAACTCCCGCCCGATGTCCGGGTCGCCAGCCTTGGCGGCCAGCGCCTTCAGGCCGTCGAGGTTCGCCCGCCAGCCGGTGCCGACGTGGCGGTCCAGCAGCTCGCTCAGGCCCGGGTTGGCCTGCATCAGCCAGCGCCGCGGCGTCACGCCGTTGGTGATGTTGAGGAAGCGCTGAGGGAACATCACGGCGAAATCGGCGAAGATCGTCTCGACCATCAGGCGCGAGTGCAGCGCCGACACGCCGTTGACCTTGTGCGAGGCGACGATCGCCAGCGAGGCCATGCGCACGCGGCGCTCGCCGTTCTCGTCGATCAGCGACAGGCGCGCGATCAGGCCTGTGTCCCCCGGGAACCGCGCGCCGACCTCGTCGAGGAAGCGGCGGTTGATCTCGTAGACGATCTCGAGGTGGCGCGGCAGCAGTTCCTCGAACATGCGCACCGGCCACGTCTCCAGCGCCTCGGGCATCAGCGTGTGGTTGGTGTAGCTGACGGCCTGCGTCGTGACGGCCCAGGCCTCGTCCCAGCCCATGTGGAACTCGTCCAGCAGGATGCGCATCAGCTCCGCGGGCGCGAGCGCCGGGTGCGTGTCGTTCAGGTGGACGGCATTGTGGCGGCCGAAGGTGTCGATCTCGGCGTGCTCGCGCAGGTGGCGCGCGATCATGTCCTGCAGCGAGGCGCTGCACAGGAAGAACTCCTGCTTCAGGCGCAGCTGGCGGCCGGCGGCGGTCGAGTCGTCGGGGTACAGCACCCAGTTGAGCGTGTCGGCGGCCTCGTAGTGCTGCCCGGCGGCCAGGTGCTCGCCGCGGCAGAACATCGCGAAGTCGATCGGGCGCGACGGCTGCGCATGCCACTGGCGCAGCGTGGACACGCGCTGCGTGGCATGGCCCGGCACCACGAAGTCGCACGCCTGCGCGACGACCTCCTCGGCCGGCTTCCACGCGCGGCGGCCGCCGGAGCTCTCGACGACGCCGCCGAAGCCCACCGGGTAGCGCAGCTCGGGCCGCACGAATTCCCAGGGGTTGCCGTGCTTGAGCCATTCGTCGGGCAGCTCGACCTGCCGGCCCTCCTGGATGGCCTGCGCGAACATGCCGTGCGCATACCGCAGGCCGTATCCGAAGGACGGCAGCTCCAGCGTCGCGAACGAGTCGAGGAAGCAGGCGGCGAGGCGGCCGAGGCCGCCGTTGCCCAGCGCCGCGTCGGGCTCCTGTTCCAGCACGTCGGCCAGCGCCGCCGCGCCGGCGCGCGTGCCGAGCGCAGCCTCGAGCGAGTCCTCGAGGCCCATCACGGACAGCGCGTTGCGAAGCGCGCGTCCCATCAGGAACTCCATCGACAGGTAGTGCACGCGGCGCGCGCCGCGCGGACGCTTCGCGTCGGCCGCCTGCGTGGCGGCCCAGCGGTCGGCGAGCAATGGCCGGCAGGCGACGACGGCGGCCCGCAGGCAGGCGTCGGGCGACGGCGCGTCGCTGCGTTGCGAGAGTTCGCGCTTCCAGGCGGTGGTGAATTCTTGGGTCAAGGCAGGGTCTGCTTTGTCGCCTGCGCGCGCGCCGACGGGCTCGTGCGCCGGAGCGGCGACGGTGGTCTTGCTCATTGCGAAAGGATCCTTCTGGCAGAACCGGACGGCAGCGCTGTGACGCTGGTCGCCCGACTGAACAACAACAGTATCGCGTTTCACGGTGAGTTTGTGTAGTTCTCCTACAGAGGGTTATCCCTGAGCGACAACAAAATCACGGTCTTACGAGGCAGGAACACGTTGTACTTAATGTAGTTTCGCATTGATCGGTAGACAAGGTGACTGTATATTCTCTACATTCCCGGCCCAAGCGCCGCCCCAAGGCCGCGCGGTGACTACCCCAAGAGACAAGCAAGCGGTCGTGGCGCACGATCCGCCCGAGGAGACGAAACAAGTGGCTCACGTACAGCTCGTGAAGGTGCAGAAGGCGTTCGGAGACATCCAGATCCTGCGCGATATCGACCTCGAGATCCGCGACGGCGAATTCATGGTGTTCGTCGGTCCCTCGGGCAGCGGCAAGTCCACCTTGCTGCGCACCATTGCCGGACTGGAGGACATCACCGGCGGCACGCTGTCCATCGGCGGCAAGGTCGTCAACGACCTGCCCCCGGCCGACCGCGGCATCGCGATGGTGTTCCAGTCGTACGCCCTGTACCCGCACATGAACCTGTACGACAACATGGCGTTCGGCCTCAAGATCGCCAAGGTCGACAAAGGCGAGATCCACCGCCTGGTGCACCAGGCCGCCAGGATCCTCAACATCGAGCACCTGCTCGATCGCAAGCCCAAGGCGCTGTCGGGCGGACAGCGCCAGCGCGTGGCCATCGGCCGCGCGATCGTGCGCAAGCCCGAGGTCTTCCTGTTCGACGAGCCGCTGTCCAACCTCGACGCCGCCCTGCGCGTGCGCATGCGCTACGAGTTCGCGAAGCTGCACGAGGACCTGAAGACCACGATGATCTACGTCACCCACGACCAGGTCGAGGCCATGACGCTGGCCGACCGCATCGTGGTGCTGGCCGCCGGCCGCATCGAGCAGGTCGGCTCGCCGCTGGCGCTCTACGAGCATCCGGACAACGTCTTCGTCGCCGGCTTCATCGGCTCGCCCAAGATGAACTTCCTGGAGGCCACGGTCGCCAGCGCCGACAGCGGCGCCGCCGTCGTCAGGCTGCAGAGCGGCGCGCAGATCCGCTGCGTGGTCGACGCGTCGCGCGCGGCCGTCGGCGACAAGGTGACGCTGGGGGTGCGCCCCGAGCACTTCGAGGCCGCTGCCCCGGGGGCGACGGACAACGTCATCGCCACCAGCGTCACCTTCGTCGAGTCGCTGGGCTCGACGACCCACGCCTACTGCGACTTTCCCGGCGCGGCCGAGACGCTCGTCTGCGAACTCGACGGCGCGACGCGCCTGCGCAACGGCGCGCCGCTGTCGCTGGCCATTCCCGCCGCGCGCACCTACCTGTTCGACGCCGCGGGCCAGGCCTTCCGCCGCCACGTCGCCGAAGAACAGCAAGAGGCCGCATGAGCCGCCGCCCTGCACTGCGCCGCATCGCGGCGTGCGTCGTCGCGGGCGCACTCGCCAGCTCGTCCGTCGCGCAGGCCGCCGAAGCGCTGAAGCTGCTGGTCTGGATCAACCCCGACAAGGGCTACAACGGACTGCAGAAGGTCGGCGACCGGTACCAGGCCGACACCGGCGTGGCGGTCACCGTGCAGCACCCCGACGACGCGCCGTCGAAGTTCCAGGCGGCCGCCGGCGCCGGCAAGGGTCCCGACATCTTCTGCTGGCCGCACGACCGCGCCGGAGAGTGGGCCAAGTCCGGCCTGATCGTGCCGATCAAGCCGCGCCAGGCGGTGCACGACCAGATCGAGGATTCGGCCTGGGAGGCGTTCAGGTACCAGGGCCGCCTCTGGGGCTACCCGCTGTCGATCGAGGCCATCGGCCTGATCTGGAACAAGGCGCTGCTCAAGGCGCCACCCCGGACCTGGGACGAGGTCGTCGCCATCGACAAGGACCTGTCGGCGCGGGGCAGGAAGGCCATCCTCTGGGACTACAACAAGAGCTTCTTCAGCTGGCCCCTGCTGGCCGGCTCGGGCGGCACGATCTTCGGCCGCAAGCCCGACGGCAGCCTCGACACCGACGTCGTGGGCGTCAACGCCCCCGGGGCCGTGCAGGCCATGACCATGCTGCAGGGCCTGATCAGGAGCGGCGTGCTGCCCAAGGGCGCGGGCTACTCCGAGATGGAGGGCGCGTTCAACCGCGGCGAGATCGCGATGATGATCTCGGGGCCGTGGGCCTGGGACAACGTGAAGAAGAGCCACATCGACTTCGGCGTCGCGCCCATCCCCTCGGTCAACGGCCACGATCCCAAGCCCTTCGTGGGCGTGCTGGGCTGCATGATCGCGGCGCCCAGCAGGAACAAGGATCTCGCGCGCGACTTCCTCGAGCACTACGTGCTGACGCTGGACGGCCTGCGCACCATCAACGCCGACGTGCCGCTGGGCACGCCCGCCAACAAGGCCTACTTCGCCGAGCTCAGGAGCGACCCGCACATCGCCGCCACGATGGACAACGCCCGCCGCGGCGAGCCGGTGCCCAACATTCCCGAGGTCGGCAAGTTCTGGACGGCCATGGATGCCGCGTTCGAAGCCGTGACCAACATGCGCCAGTCGCCGCAGGACGCCCTCGATGGCGCCAAGGCGCGCATCCTCGTCAAATGACCACCGCGATGAATTCGTTCGACTTCAAGCGCGCCGCGGGCGCGGGCATCGCTGCGCTGGCGGGCCTCGTGGGCCTGTGGCTCGTCCACGCCATCTACGCCGCCGGCCAGCCGGTGCTCGCCATCGCCGCGCTCGCCCTGTTCGGCGCCGGGCTGTACGTCTACGTCTCGCGTGCCGCGCTGGCCTGGCGCTACCTGTTCCCCGGCGTCGTGGGCATGCTGCTGTTCGTGGCGTTCCCGCTGGTCTACACGATGTGGATCGGCTTCACGAACTACTCGTCCACGCACCTGCTCAGCCAGGCCCGTGTGAAGGCCTACCTGCTGGAGCAGACGGTGCCCGACGAGGATCACTCGCTGGAGTTCACGCTGCATCCGGACGGCGACAGGATGCGCCTGGTGCTGGCGCCGCAGGATGCGGCATCGGGTGCGCAGCGCTTCGTGTCGCCACCGCTGCGATTGAAGGGCGCCGACGCGGCGACAGCGACGATGGCCGCCCTGCCCGCCGGGCAGCCCCTGGCGCCGGCGCTGTCCACGCGCGAGCAGCTCGGCCACCGCGACGCGCTGCTGGCCCTCAAGCTGCAGATGCCCGACGGCCGCCAGCTGGTCTACACCGGCGTCCACGAGTTCGGCCCGTCGGCCGCCGTCTGGCGCGCCAACCCCGACGACTCGCTGACGCGCGTCGACGACGGCAAGACCTACCGGCCCGACACCGACGCCGGCTTCTACGTCGCGACCGACGGCGAGCGACTGCAGCCCGGGTTCAAGGTGGCGGTGGGCTTCGCGAACTACGCGCGCATGCTGGCCGACCAGGAGTTCCGCGGCCCGTTCATCTCGATCTTCGTATGGACGGTGGTCTTCGCGGCGCTGTCGGTGGCGTTCTCGCTGGCCATCGGCTGCGCGCTGGCCGTGCTGCTGAACTGGGAGGCGCTGCGCTTGCGCACGCTGTACCGCACGCTGCTGTTCCTGCCGTACGCGGTGCCGGGCTTCATCTCCATCCTCGTCTTCAAGGGCCTGTTCAACCAGAACTTCGGCGAGATCAACGGCATCCTGAACGCGGTCTTCGGCATCAAGCCGGCCTGGTTCGCCGACCCGCTGCTGGCGCGCACGATGATGCTGGTGGTCAATACCTGGCTCGGGTATCCGTATTTCCTGGTGCTGTGCACGGGCCTGCTCAAGGCGATCCCGGTCGACCTGTACGAGGCCTCGGCCATCGCGGGCGCCAGGCCGCTGACCAACTTCTTCAGGATCACCGCGCCGCTGATCGTCAAGCCGCTGTCGCCGCTGATCATCTCGGCCTTCGCCTACAACTTCAACAACTTCGTGCTGGTCTCGCTGCTGACCAACGGCCGGCCCGACTTCCTCAACACGAAGATCCCGGCCGGCACCACCGACATCCTCGTGTCCTACACCTACCGCATCGCGTTCCTCGACTCGGGCCAGAACTTCGGCCTGGCCGCGGCGATCTCGACGGTGATCTTCTTCCTCGTCGCGCTGCTGTCGTACGCGAACCTGCGCGTCGCCGCGCGCAACGCAAGAAAGGCTTGAGTCCGCCATGGCCATCGTCACCGGCAAGAACCAGCGCTGGCGCGTGTTCGGCGCGCACGCGGCGCTCGTCGCGCTGATCGTCGTCACGCTGTTCCCGCTGGCGGCCGTGATCTCGATCTCGCTGCGCCCCGGCAACTTCGCCAACGGCTCGCTGATCCCGCGCGAGATCAGTCTCGAGCACTGGAAGCTGGCACTCGGGTTCGACGTCACCACCGCCGACGGCGTGGTCGTGCACCCGCCGTTCCCCGTGCTGCTGTGGCTGTGGAACTCGATCAAGGTCGCCACGCTCGCCTCGGCGCTGATCGTGGCGATCTCCACCACCGCGGCCTACGCGTTCGCGCGCCTGAAGTTCGCGTTCAAGCTGCCCATCCTCAACAGCATGCTGCTGCTGCAGATGTTCCCGCCCGTGCTGGCGCTGGTGGCGATCTATGCGATCTTCGAGACGATCGGCAACTACGTCCCCGGCCTCGGCCTGGAGACGCACGGCGGCCTGGTCGTGGCCTACCTCGGCGGCGTGGCGACGCACGTCTGGACGATCCGCGGCTACTTCGAGACGATCCCCGTCGAGATCGAGGAATGCGCCAAGGTCGACGGCGCCAGCCACTTCCAGGCCTTCCTGCGCGTGCTGCTGCCGATGGCCGTGCCCATCCTGATGGTCGTCTTCGTTCTGGCCTTCGTCGGCACCATCATCGAGTACCCCGTCGCGTCGATCCTGCTGCGCGAGGAGAACAACCTGACGCTGGCCGTCGGCTCCAAGTACTACCTGGCCGACCAGAAGTACCTGTGGGGCGACTTCGCCGCGGCGGCCGTGCTGTCGGGACTGCCGATCACGGTGGTGTTCCTCGCGGCGCAGCGCTGGATCGTATCGGGGCTCACCGCCGGGGGCGTCAAGGAATGAGGCGGCGCCCGCTCGTCATCGCGTTGGCGAGCGCGCTGTGCGCGTCGGCCGCCCTGCCGTCGATCGCGCAGCCGGCCGCGCCGCCATCGGCCTACGCCAACGGTTTCGACGAGGCCCTCGCCGGCGTGTTCGAGGCCCGCGAGAAGGACTGGCGCGACGGCGCCGTCGTCTACCAGGTCCATGTCGACCGCTTCGCGCCGCCGGCCGACCTGCAGGCCAAGCGTTCGCTGTATCCCGCGCCCGGGAAGCTGCACGCCTGGACCGACCTGCCCGCGCACGGCAGCTACCTGCCCGAGGCCAAGGTCTGGAGCCACGAGATCGACTTCTGGGGCGGCGACCTGAACAGCCTGCGCGGCAAGCTCGACTACGTCCAGGGCCTGGGCGCCGACGTCCTGTACCTGAACCCGATCGCCCTCGCCTACACCAACCACAAGTACGACTCGCTGGACTACCGCGTCGTCTCGCCCGAGTACGGCACGCGCGACGACGCCCGCGCGCTCGCGCGTGACGTGCACGCGCGCGGCATGAAGATCGTGCTGGACGGCGTGTTCAACCACATGGGCCGCAATGCGCCGGTGTTCAGGCAGGCGCAATCCGATCCGAAGAGCCGCTACCGCGACTGGTTCGTGTTCGGCCCGCAGTACGCCGGCGGCGCGCGGTCGTGGGCGCTGGCCGAGAACCTGCCCGAGCTCAACCTCGAGAACCCGGCCGTGCGCGACGACCTGTGGAACGGCCACGACTCCGTGGTGCGCGGCTGGCTGCGCGACGGCATCGACGGCTGGCGCCTGGACGTCGCGTTCGACATCGGCTTCCGCTACCTCGGCGAGCTGACGCAGGCCGCGCACGCGGAAAAGCCCGGCTCGCTGGTGGTCGGCGAGATCGCCAACTTCCCCAGGGAGTGGTTCCCGTCGGTCGATGGCCTCATCCACTTCACGCTGCGCCGGGTGATCCTCGGTGTGGCCGCGGGACGCATCGATCCTGTGACGGGCCAGCAGATGATCGCGCGCATCGTGCAGGACGCCGACTACGAGCACCTCCTGAAGTCCTGGGTCTACCTCGACAACCACGACACGCCGCGCCTGGCCACCGCCCTGCCCGACCCGCGCGCACGCCGCCTCGCGCAGGTGCTGCAGTTCACGCTGCCCGGTTCGCCCGACCTCTACTACGGCACCGAGCTCGACATGCCCGGCGGCGACGACCCCGAGATGCGCGCCCCGATGCGCTGGGACCTCGTCAAGCCGGACAACGCCGTGCTGGACTGGACACGGCGCTTGATCGCACTGCACAAGGACAACCGCGCCCTGCGCATCGGCAACTACCGGGCGATCACGTCGGCCAGGCTGATGGGCTTCGAGCGCTGGACCGATCGCGCGGCCGACACCGTCGTCGTGCTGCTGAACTCGTCGGACCAGCCCGTCACCGACACAGTGCTGGTGGCCAACTCCAAGCTGATGGACGGCTCGCGCATGGTCAACCTGCTGGCCGACAAGGCCGACCCCGCCACGCCCGCCGACGTGCACCTGTCCGCCGCGCTGATGCACGTCACCCTGCCCGCGCACGGGTTCGTCGTCCTCAAGCCCGACGTCGCGCCGCCGGGCGGCTACACCAACTACAAACGCGTCCAATGAAGTTCCGATTCGCCCGCCGCGCACTCGCGCTCTCCCTCGCCGCGGGCGCCGCGCAGGTCCCGGCCGCCGACTGCGGCCCCGACCCGCTGGCCGGACGCGAGCTCTACGTGCGCGGCACGCCCAATGGCTGGCGGGCCGAGGACGATGCCGCGATGCGCTGGCTGTGCGACCACTGGGAGTTCGTCGGCCCGCTGCACGGCGAGCACAGCTTCAAGATCGGCGACGAGGACTGGAGCGCCGACGCCGATCTCGGTGTCGCGCCCGGTACGCCCGCCCTGGCCTCCGGCGCCGCGACGCCGATGCAGCGCAAGGGCGAGCCGGTCAAGCACCGCTTCGACGGCATGAGCCGCGTGACGCTGGCGCCCGCCGCGACACCGGACGGCACGCCGGTGCTGACGATCGTCGACCTGCCGGCCGGCACGCCGCCCCCGCCGCCCCCGCCCTCCATCACCGATCCGCTGGCGCTGAGCGTGTCCTTCGATTCGCGCAGGGCGGCGGACAAGGCGCCCTTCGGCGCGGTCGCGGCCGGCACCGACGTCGCGTTCTCGCTGGGCGCGCTGCCGGGCGTTTCTCAGGCGACCCTCGTCATCGAGAGGCGCCGGCTCGAAGGCGACCAGACGACGCTCGACTACACCGAGCTCGCGCGCGTGCCGCTCGCGCGCGCGGCCGCAGGCGCCGACGGGCGCGAGCGCTGGAGCAGCCACTTCCGGTTCGATGCCCCGGCCGTCTACGGCTACTGGTTCGAGCTGAAGATCGGCGAGCGCACGCTCGTCTTCGAGAACAACGCGACGCCGATCTACTGGACGCGCGAACGCGGCGCCGGCGGCGCGGGCGTCATCGCCGAGGTCCCGCATTCGGCCAGGCGCATCCGCCGCTTCCGCCAGACGGTCTACGCGCCCTACGCTGTGCCCGCCTGGGCGCAGGACGCCGTCTACTACTACATCTTCCCCGAGCGCTTCCGCAACGGCGACCCGCGCAACGACCCGAAGCCCGGCGTCGACAAGTTCCACGACAAGACGGTGGAGTTCCACGCGGACTGGAACGACAAGCCCTGGCGCCCGCACAGCGGCGACGGCAGCGACGACGAATACAGCAACGACTTCTTCGGCGGCGACATCGCCGGCATCATCGAGAAGCTGGACTACATCCGGTCGGTCGGGGCGAACACGCTGTACATCACGCCGATGTTCACCGCGGCCAGCAACCACAAGTACGACACCGCCGACTGGAAGCAAATCGACCCGCACTTCGGCACGAACGACGACTTCGCGCGCCTGTGCCGCGAGGCCGCGAAGCGCGGGATCCGCGTGCTGCCCGACGCGTCGCTGAACCACTCCGGCGCCGACTCCATCTACTTCGACCGCTACGGCACGCGCGGTGGCCACGGCGCCTTCGAGGGCGGCAAGATCAATCCGGCATCGCCGTGGGCCAGCTGGTACACGTTCGACGCGTCGCAGAAGGAAGCGGACAAGCAGTACAAGGGCTGGCTCGACGTCTCCGACCTGCCCGAGCTGAACAAGGCCGACCCGTCGTACCGTGCTTTCGCGTACGGCGCGCCCGATTCCGTCACGCGCACGTGGCTGCGCGCCGGCGCCTCCGGCTGGCGCATGGACGTCGCGCCCTGGGTGCCCGACGACTTCTGGCGCGGCTGGCGCACGGTGGTCAAGGAGACGAAGCCCGACGCGCTCGCCGTCTCCGAGACCTGGTGGGAGGCCTCCAAGTTCTTCCTCGGCGACGAGTTCGACTCGACGATGAACTACATCTTCCGCAACGCCGTGCTGGCCTACGCCAACGGCGGCGACGCGGCCCTGATGGTGGCCAATCTCGAGGAGATGCGCGAGGCGTATCCGCCGCAGACCTTCGCCGCGCTGATGAACCTGCTGTCCACGCACGACGCGGCACGTTCGCTGCACGTGCTGGGCGACGTCGGCGGCGAGGCGACGCCCGGCGCGGTCGCGCTCGCCAAGCAGAAGATGCGGCTGGCGGTGTTCTTCCAGATGACGTATCCCGGCTCGCCTGCCATCTACTACGGCGACGAGGTGGGCCTGACGGGCGGCGACGATCCGTACAACCGCGGCACCTACCCCTGGGCCGACCGCGGCGGCCATCCCGACCGCGCGCTGCTGGCCGACTTCCGGCGCCTGACCGCGCTGCGGCGCGATCTGCCGGTGCTGCGCCACGGCACGCTGCTGGCGCCGCTGCACGTCGACGAGCACGTGGTGGTGCTGGCCCGACACGACGCGGGCGACTGGGCCATCACCGCGACCAACAACGGCGACGCGCCGCGCACGCTCACGATCGCGTTGCCCGACGGGGCGCCGGCCACCGGCTGGACGGACGCACTCGCCAAGGCGCCAGCGACGGTCGATGCCCGCACCCGCACGCTGACGCTGATGCTGCCGGCGCGCTTCGGCGTGGTGGTCGGCACGAGGCCCACGAAGGCCCTTGGCCGCTGACACGCCCGCACGAGACGGCTGGCCATGAACTGGGACGACGGCGACGGCCGCTTCTTCCGCCCCGACCCGGCGATCACGCGCGTGCCGCTGCCTTTCGGCAACGAGGTGGTGGTGATCGACGACGTGCTGCTCGATCCCGACGGCCTCGTCGAATGGGCGCGCAGGCGCTCCTTCCACACGCCGGACTTCCCCTATCCCGGCGTGATCGTCGAGGGCCCGAAGGCGCTGTCGGAGCGCCTGGCCGACTTCTTCGCGCAACACGCGCGCGGCCGCCTGGGCGCGCGCCGCACGCTCGCGCACGACGTGCGGCTGTCGATGGTCAGCACGCCACCCGCCGCGCTCGACCCGCGCCAGTGGCAGTGCCACCGCGACCGTGTGTCGACGGACCCGTCCGTGCTGTACGTGGGCTCGGTGCTGTACCTGTTCCGCGACCCGGCCCTCGGCGGCACCAGCTTCTACGTGCCGCGCCAGTCGCCGAGCGCGACCGACAGGATCCAGTACGACAGCCAGACGATGAGCCCGGCGCAGTTCTCGGCGCGCTACGGCCTGCAGCCGGGCTACATGGACGGCAGCAACGCGTTCTTCGAGTGCGTGGCGCGCGTGCCCGCGGCGTGGAACCGCATGATCGTGTACGACGCCGGGTTCTTCCACTCCGGCGACATCGGCCGGCCGGACCGGCTGACCACCGATCCGTCGACGGCGCGGCTGACGCTCAACGGCTTCTTCACCTGCCGGCGCCAGGCGCGCTGACGATGGCGCGCCGCCCGGCGCGCCGCGGTCAGTTGCAGTCGTCGATCACGGTCGGCGAGTTGCCCTTCATCTGGGCCTGGCAGCGGGCCGAGTTGCGCGCCTGGTCGCGCAGGGCGCCCGCCTTGCGGCGCGCCTCGTCGGAGGCGTACTTCTGCGCGTTGTCGAGATCGGCCTGCAGGTTGGGCGCCTTGGCGGGACGGGTGATCGTGGTCACGTTGTCGTCGCCGGGCTTCAGGAAGGTCCAGAAGCTCTCCTTGGCGCCGCTGGGCCACACGGCGGTGACCACGGGCGTGCGGATCTGGCCATTGGCATCGGCATTGCCGTAGGTGCGCATCACCGGCGCGATGCCGATCTGCTGGCCGTTCTCGAACAGCGTGGCGCCGAGCGGCGAGGTCTCGTAGGTCAGCCTGGCGGGACGCGGCTCGGTCGCGCAACCGGCGAGCGCCAGCGTCGCGGCAGCGAGCGTGGCGAGCGCCAGGCCGGACATCGTCTTCATCATTTCGTCTTCCCCTTTGGTTGTCAGACGGCCCGCACCGGGGCCGCGGCGCAGTGATCGGCGATGAACTTCTCGTGCGGCGGCATCACGTCGACGCAGGCCCCGATCACGCCGGCGACCTCGTCGAGGTACTGGGCGATCTCCTGCTCGCCGAGCAGGTCGGTGAGCGGGTGATAGCTGCGCGGTCGCACGCGCTGGCCATGCAGCACCTGGATCCAGCTCGTCTTGGCGAACAGCTCGTCGCCGTCGCGGAACACGCGGCCGTCGGCCGCGAACAGCTCCATGCGCTTGCGCAGCTGCTCCGGCACCTCCATCTCGCGGCAGTAGTTCCAGAACGGCGTGTCGTTGCGCTCGGTGGCCTTGTAGTGGAGGATGATGAAGTCGCGCACCCACTCGTACTCGAGCCGCATCATGCGGTTGAACTGTTCGGTGACCGCCTCGTCGAAGCCGTTCGACGGGAAGTACGTGAGCAGGTGCGCGATGGCCATCTGCACCAGGTGGATGCTGGTGGATTCCAGCGGCTCGATGAAGCCCGAGGCGAGGCCGACGGCCACCACGTTCTTGTTCCACGACTTCATGCGGCGCCCGGGCTGGAAGCGCAGCGGGCGCGGCTCGGCCAGCGGCGCGCCATCGAGGTTGCCCAGCAGGATGGCGGTGGCCTCGTCGTCGCTCATGAACCTGCTGGAGTACACATGGCCGTTGCCCACGCGATGCTGCAGCGGGATGCGCCATTGCCAGCCGGCGCCGCGCGCGGTGCAGCGCGTGAACGGCGTCAGCGGCCCCGCAGCGGCCGCGCTCGGCACCGCCACCGCGCGATCGCACGGCAGCCAGTGCGACCAGTCCTCGAAGCCGCTCTTGAGCGTGCCCTCGATCAACAGCGCGCGGAAGCCCGAGCAGTCGATGAACAGGCCGCCCTCGATGACCTGCCCCGACTGCAGCGTGACCGACTCGACGAACCCGTCGCCTTCGCGCTGCTGCACGCTGGTGATGCGGCCCTCGACGCGCTTGACGCCGCGCTGCTCGGCGTACTTGCGCAGGTAGCGCGCGTAGAGGGACGCGTCGAACTGGAACGCGTAGCGGATGTGGGACAGCGGCGACTTGGGCATGTCCATGCGCGGGCGCATGAACTTGTTCTGCGCGCAGGCCATCGCGTTGATCGAGAAGGCCTCGAGCTCGGGCGCCTTGCCGGCCAGGTACTGCTTGAGCCAGTACTGGTGGAAGTCGACCGTCCACACCTCCTGGCCCAGCGAGCCGAAGCTGTGGATGTAGCGATCGCCCAGGCGCGCCCAATTCACGAACTCGATGCCCAGCTTGAACGTGGCCTGCGTCTCGCGGACGAACTCGTCCTCGTCGATCTGCAGCATCGTGTTGAACAGCGAGATCATCGGGATCGTGGACTCGCCGACGCCGACGGTGCCGATCTCCTCGGACTCGACGAGCGTGATGTCGTACCCGCCCCGCAACACCTGCGACATCGCCGCCGCGGTCATCCAGCCGGACGTCCCGCCGCCGACGATCACCACGTCCAGCTTGCCGGGTTCATTCATGAGGAAGACTCCTGGCGAGGCGCGTCACCCGGCCTCGCCGCAAATTGAAAAAACCCCTGCTGACCTGCGCCGCGCAAGGGTTTCGTGCGCGCTGTCGCACAACTGTACGACAGCGCGGGTGCGCAGGCTTACAGCTTGTAAGAGATGCGCAGGTCGACCGAGCCGCCCGTCTTGTTGGGGTGCACGGTGCCGTCGGCGCCGATCTCCTGGTAGACCGGCTTGTTCAGGTTGTTGCCCTCGAGGCGCACGCCCAGGCCCTTCAGCCAGCCGCTCTGCACCTCGTAGCCCACCTGCGCCGACAGCCAGCGCTGCGGCAGGATGTAGACCAGCGTCGGGTAGCCGCCCACCGTGCTGTTGGCCACGCTGCCGATGTACTCCGAGCGGTAGTTCTCGGCGACGAAGGCGCTGAAGCCGCCGCGCTCGTAGTAGGCCATCAGCTTCTTGTTCAGGTGCGACAGGCCGGGCAGGCCGATCGTGCCCGAGGCCGCCGCCTGCGTCGGATTCAGGCCGATCGTGTTGGGCGCGCGCACCGAGCTCGTCGTGTCGGAGAAGCTGCCGTTGAGGCCGAAGCCCGCCAGCCAGGGCGAGAACATGCTGAACGGGATCTGCGCGGTCAGCTCGAAGCCCTTCAGGTTGCCGCCGCTGCCGTTGACGGTGGTCACGAACTGGCCGATGTAGCCGAAGCCCGGCGCGGGCTGCACGCCCAGGCGCTGCGCCGCGGTGGTGAAGTCGTAGTCCTTCTCGTAGTCGGTGACGATGTACGTATCGAGCTTCTTGTAGAACACGGCACCGCTGACGTAGCCTTCCTTGTCCGCGAAGTACTTCTCGTACGACAGGTCCAGCGACTTCGCCTTGAAGGGCTTCAGGTACGGATTGCCCGAGCTGCCGGTCAGGATCGTGCAGTTGACGGTCGAGCCGTCCGGCTGCAGGCACTTCGCCTGGTTGTTCTGCGACACCGTGAACGAGTTGCGCATGTCCGTCATGGTCGGACGCGCCAGCTCGATGCCGGCGCCGAAGCGCAGCAGGTTGCCGTTGCCCAGGTCGCCCGTCAGGTTCACCGACGGCAGCAGGTTGCCGTAGCGGGTGCCGCTGGTCGTCTGCGTGCTCGACGGATTGGTCAGCGTCACGCTCGAGCTGGCATTGGCCTGGTAGCCGGCCGAAGACTGGTCGGTGTAGACATATTGCAGCCCGATGTTGCCGCGCACCGGCACCTTGCCCATCTCGGTGTCGACGTCGAGCTTGCCGTACACGGTGCTGACGTTTTCCTTGACGCTCCAGGTCTTGGACAGGATGTCGTCGTTGTACTTGTGCTGCAGCGTCGCGCCGGGCCACAGGTCGGGCGTCGGGTCGAAGGTCAGCATGTCGAGACCGGAGCCGCCGATGTCGTGTTCGACATAGGAGCCGGCCGGGAACGCGATGGGGTCGAAGCCGCCACCGGTGGTCGAGACGATCAGGGCCTCGTCGGTGATGCGATCCTTCGTGCGCTTGGTGATGTTGGCGCCGAACTGGGCGTCGCTGAACATGCCCCCGGGCAGGTCGTGCGTGAAGTCGAGGCGGACGGCGTCGATCTTGTCGACCGTCGTCGGCCCCTTGTCGTAGCCGGCCTGCGCCGCGTTGGCGCCGGACCAGCCGGTCTGGTCACGGATGACGATGGTGCCCGGCGTCGTGTAGGCGGACGGGTTGCCCACGCTCAGATGCGGCACGCCGAAGCCGTTGGGCGTCGTGAAGTTGAGCGCGTCGGTGCTGGTGATGCCGGCGTAGGCCTCGATGTCGCGCTCCACGCGCTTGGCCGAGTTGTGGCTGACGTCGCCGACGACGCGCCAGGTGTCGGACAGCTTGACGCTGTTGCGCCAGCCGAAGGACTGCAGGGTGTCGTTGTCGGAGATGTTCTCCGAGTAGTCGATCAGGCCGTTCGGGTTGGCGCCGAGCGGGATCGTGCCGGACGTGATCACGTTGTTGCTGATCGTCGCGTTGCTGATGTCCCCGCCCATGCCGAACTTGACTGCGGCGTTCTTCGTCGACGTCAGGATCTTCGCGTGGTAGAAGTCGATCTCGCTGGTGAAGTTGGCGTTGGGCTTGAACTCGAGCACGCCGGCGATGCCGTCGCGATCGTCGCGGCGGTGCGTGTTCTGCATGCTGATGCCGCCGCCGAAGGCCGGCAGGTTCACGGCGGTGAACGGCGTGCCGTCGGTCGTCGTGCCGTTGTGCTTGCCGTCGCCCCAGTTGCCGCCGCCGACCTCGTTGGTGCGGCCGAACTTGTGCACGAAGCCGAGCGCCAGGCCGATCTTGCGGTCCGCGAACTGGTCGACGTAGATCAGCGAGTAGCGGTTGCCGTGGCCCAGGTTGTGCAGGCCGATGTTGGTCTTGTCCTTCTGGTAGCTGATCGCCACCTGGCGGCCGGGCATCATCAGCGGATCGATCAGCTTGTTGTCGATCGTGCCGGCCAGGCCCGCGGTCATCAGGCTCGCGTCACCCGTCTTGTACACGGTGGCGCCCGCGATCAGCTCGGCCGGGTAGACGCTGAGGTCGTCGGCGCGGCTGTCGCCGGTGCTGGTCTGCTCACGGCCGTTGAGCAGGTAGCCGTTGAAATCGGGGCCGAGGCCGCGGATGCTGACGTTGGTGGCTTCGCCGTTCTTGTCGCGCTGCGCGGTCACGCCGGGCAGGCGCGCCAGCGATTCGGCGATCGTCGTGTCGGGCAGCTTGCCGATGTCTTCCGCCGAGATCGCTTCGACGATCTGGTCGGAGTTCTTCTTCACCGAGATGGCGGCCTCGATGCCGCGGCGGATGCCGGTGACGACGACCTGCTGCGTGTCGGAGGCCGCGCCGGAGGCGGCTGCACCCGGGGCGGGCGCGGAGGCGGCCGGCTCAGCCTGCGCGTAGGCCCCCGTCGCGGCGAAGGCGATGTATGCCCCTGCGACGGCCTGGCCCGCGAACACCATGGTCGGCTTGAGCTTGAAAGAAGCGGCCGAACGCTTACCCGTTGAGTTTTTCACCAGCATGTCTCCTAAGTTCTGCGAATGACGCGGAGTGCGCCACCGTCGATACGCAGTGTTTGTAGTCAAACGACCCCCACTTGCGAAGAGTCGAAAATCGGATGTATTAAAACTAGATCACCAGATTCTCGACTGAAGTTTACTGATCTTTTACGTGCCTGCAAGGGGGCCACCTAGGCAAAACGCCTCGTTTTTGCACAAACGATACGGGTATAAACACGGGGGTCCCGGTCCGTGGACACGGCGGAGTGCTGGTTCACCCCAGGACGCAGATGTAGCGCAATTACTTATCGTCGGGAAGTTTTGTAGCTGCCGTAGGGCAGCACGGGCGACGTGCCGCCGATGGAACCGTTTCCGCCGCCCGCGAAAACTCGCTCCGCAGGCCCGACAATCAGCGCATGAACGCGGAAAGCACCCACGAAGTGAAAGACAGCCCCTGGTCCCCGGCCTCCGCCTCGGAGCCGCGACTGCTCGCCGACATCGGCGCCACCTACGCGCGCTTCTGCGTGGAGGATGCGCCCGGCCACTTCAATCACGTGGTGGTCTACCCGTGCGCCGACTTCGCCGGCTTCGCCGACGTGGTGCAGGCTTACCTGCGCAGCCTCGAGGGCACGCCGCCGCGGCACGCTGCCATCGCCATCGCCAACCCGATCAACGGCGACGCGGTGCAGATGACCAACCGCGACTGGGCGTTCTCGATCGAGCGCGTGCGCCAGGATCTCGGGCTGGCCACCCTGCTCGTCGTCAACAACTTCACCGCGCTGGCGATGGCCCTGCCCGGCCTGCAGCACGGGCAGCGGGTGCAGGTGGGCGGCGGCGAGGCGCAGCCCGACGGCGCGATCGCGCTGCTGGGGCCGGGCACTGGCCTGGGCGTGTCGGGCCTGGTGCCGGCCGAGGATCGCTGGTCGACGCTGGCCACCGAGGGCGGCCATGTCAGCTTCGCCCCGAACGACGAGCGCGAGCTCAAGGTGCTGCAGCACACCTGGAAGCACCTGTCGCACGTGTCGGCCGAGCGCCTGATCTCCGGTCCCGGCATCGAGCTGATCCACGAGGCGCTCACCTCGGGCACCGCCCAGGGCGGCCAGCGCCTGACCACCGCCGAGATCGTGCGCCGCGCGGTCGCGCGTGCCGATGCGGCCAGCGTCGACGCGATCGACTGCTTCTGCGGCATGCTGGGCTCGTTCGCGTCCAACCTCGCGCTCACCCTCGGCGCCACCGGCGGCGTCTACATCGGAGGCGGCATCGTGCCGCGCCTGGGCGAACTGTTCGAGCGCTCGCAGTTCCGCGCCCGCTTCGAGGCCAAGGGCCGCTTCTCGACGTGGCTCGCGAAGATCCCGACCTATGTGCTGACGGCCGACAACCCGGCCTTCCGCGGCCTGTCGCTGCTGCTGGCCGAGCATGTGCCCGACACCAGCTCCCACAGCCCGCTGCTCGATCGCGTGCGCAGCGCGCGCGACACGCTCACGCCGGCCGAACGCCGCGTGGCCGACGTCGTGCTGGGCAACCCGCGCTCGCTGCTGAACGACGCCATCGCCGTGATCGCGGCCCAGGCCGAGGTCAGCCAGCCCACCGTCATCCGCTTCTGCCGCTCGCTCGGCTTCGAGGGACTGGCCGACTTCAAGCTCAAGCTCGCGTCCGGCCTGACCGGCACGATCCCCGTGCTGCGCAGCCAGGTGCGGCGCGGCGAGCCGACGGCCGATCTCAGCGCCAAGGTGCTGGACAACACGATCTCGGCGATCGTGCACTTCCGCGAGTCGCTGAACTCGGCGGCCATCGACCGCGCCATCAACCTGCTGCGCGCGGCGCGCCGCGTCGAGATCTTCGCCTGCGGCAACTCCGCCGTCGTCGCGCTCGATGCCCAGCACAAGCTGCTGCGCTTCCGCATCCCGGCCATCTCGCAGACCGACACCTCGCTGCAGGGCCTGGCCGCCGAGATGCTGGCGCCGGGCGACGTGGCCGTCTTCATCTCGAGCTCGGGCCAGACGGCCGAGCTCGTGCGCGCCGCCGGCATCGCGATCGAGCGCGGCGCCGGCGTCATCGCCATCACCGCCAGCCAGTCGCGCCTGGCGCGCCTGGCCACGGTGTGCATCGGTCTCGACCACGCCGAGGACAGCTCCACCTTCCTGTCGATGGTCGCGCGCATCCTGCAGCTGCTCGTGATCGACATCATGTCGGTGGGACTGGCCGTCCAGCGCGACCCGAACCCGGCGCGTCCCGACGCCGCCAGCGACGGCGGCAACCGCAACGCGCCGGCGCCGGGCGTGCGCATCTCGCACCTGAGCTGACGCGGGCGCACGCCCGCGTCACGCCCGCGAGGCCGTCATCCTGCGCGAAGTCGCAGGATCCACCCCCGCCGGGCCGCGATCAGCACGCGGGCCCGCGCCTGCGCGCGCACGGACGTCAGTGCGCCGGCACGTCGCGCACGCAATCCACGAAGTAGTGCTTGCGCCCGAAGTTGTCTTCCTCGATCACCAGGCCGTGCACGTCGGTGTCGAAGCCGGGGAAGCGCTCGTTGAACTCGCGCACGAACTGCAGGTACGCGAGGATCTTGCGGTTGAAGCGCTCGCCCGGGATCAGCAGCGGGATGCCCGGCGGGTACGGCGTCAGCAGCGACGTGGTGATGCGGCCTTCCAGCGCGTCGATGGCCACGCGCTCGGTGTCGCGGTGGGCGATGCGCGCATAGGCTTCCGAGGGCTTCATCGCCGGCTGCAGGTCCGACAGGTACATGTCGGTGGTCAGGCGCGCGATGTCGCCCTGCGTGTAGACCTCGTGGATCGCCTGGCACAGGTCGCGCAGGCCCATGCGCTCGTAGCGCGGGTGCGCCGCGCTGAACTCCGGCAGGATGCGCCACAGCTGCGCGTTCTTGTCGTAGTCGTCCTTGAACTGCTGCAGCGTGGCCAGCAGCGTGTTCCAGCGTCCCTTGGTGATGCCGATCGTGAACATGATGAAGAACGAGTACAGGCCCGTCTTCTCCACCACGATGCCGTGCTCGGCCAGGTACTTGGTGACGATGGACGCGGGGATGCCGCGCTTGTCGAAATCGCCGTTGACGCCCAGGCCCGGCGTGATGATGGTGCTCTTGATCGGGTCGAGCATGTTGAAGCCCGGCGCCAGGTTCCCGAAGCCGTGCCAGTCCTCGCCGGCCTCGAGCACCCAGTCCTTGGCCTCGCCCACGCCGTCCTCGGCCAGCTTCTCGGGGCCCCACACCTTGAACCACCAGCCGCCCTCGAGCTCGGCGTCGATCTTGCGCATGGCGCGGCGGAAGTCGAGCGCCTCCTTCAGGCTCTCCTCGACCAGCGCGGTGCCACCCGGCTCCTCCATCATCGCCGCGGCGACGTCGCACGACGCGATGATCGCGTACTGTGGCGACGTCGACGTGTGCATCAGGTAGGCCTCGTTGAACAGGTGGCGGTCGAGCTTGCGCGTCTGCGAGTCCTGCACCAGCACCTGCGAAGCCTGCGACAGGCCGGCCAGCAGCTTGTGCGTGGACTGCGTGGCGTAGACCATCGCCTCCTTCGGACGCTGGCGCGCCTTGCCCATCGCGTGGTAGACGCTGTAGAAGTCGTGGAAGGCCGCGTGCGGCAGCCAAGCCTCGTCGAAGTGCAGCGTGTCGATCCAGCCGTCGACCAGGCCCTTGATCGTCTCGGTGTTGTAGACGACGCCGTCGTACGTGCTCTGCGTGAGCGTCATGATGCGCGGCTTGACCGTCTTCACGTCGACGCCGGCCAGCAGCGGGTTGGCGGCGATCTTGCGCTCGATCGCCTCGCGCGTGAACTCCGACTGCGGGATCGGCCCGATGATGCCGTAGTGGTTGCGCGTGGGCGTCATGAAGACGGGGATCGCGCCGCACATGATGATCGAGTGCAGGATCGACTTGTGGCAGTTGCGGTCGACCACCACCACGTCGCCGGGCGCCACCGTGTGGTGCCACACCATCTTGTTGGACGTGCTGGTGCCGTTGGTGACGAAGAAGCAGTGGTCGGCGTTGAAGATGCGCGCGGCGTTGCGCTCGGAGTCCGCCACCGGACCGGTGTGGTCGAGCAGCTGGCCGAGCTCCTCCACCGAATTGCAGACGTCGGCGCGCAGCATGTTCTCGCCGAAGAACTGGTGGAACATCTGGCCGACCGGGCTCTTGAGGAACGCGACGCCGCCCGAGTGGCCCGGGCAGTGCCACGAGTACGAGCCGTCGGCCGCGTAGTCCATCAGCGCCTTGAAGAACGGGGGCGCCACGCCGTCGAGGTAGCTGGTGGCCTCGCGGATGATGTGGCGCGCCACGAACTCCGGCGTGTCCTCGAACATGTGGATGAAGCCGTGCAGCTCGCGCAGGATGTCGTTGGGGATGTGCTGCGACGTGCGCGTCTCGCCGTACAGGTAGATCGGGATCTCCGGGTTCCTGGAGCGGATCTCGACGATGAACTTGCGCAGGCTCAGCACCGCCGGATCGAGCTCGGGGCCCGGCGTGAACTCCTCGTCGTCGATCGATAGGATGAACGCCGATGCGCGGCTCTGCTGTTGCGCGAACTGCGACAGGTCGCCGTAGCTGGTCACGCCCAGCACCTCGATGCCCTCCTTCTCGATCGCCGCGGCAAGCGCGCGGATGCCCAGGCCCGAGGTGTTCTCGGAACGGAAGTCCTCGTCGATGATGACGATCGGGAAGCGGAAGCGAAGCATGGCACGAGGCCCGCTCGGAGGGCGGGCGTGGCGGGGTGGAAAACGGGCGAAGCGCGAAGTGTAGGGCCGAACGCTTTCCGCGCAATGTCAATCGGGCCATCTCCCGGCACAACCCCCGCCCGGCGACCCGAATCCGCAACAAACGCCCTGCCCAGCCCTGGCCGGTGTCTCGACAGCGTCATGGCACTGGACAGACCCGGGCGTTCATCAGCTAGAATAGCCGGCTACCCCGGAAGGGTGGATGAGCGGTTTAAGTCGCATGCCTGGAAAGCATGTGTAGGTTAATAGCCTACCGCGGGTTCGAATCCCGCCCCTTCCGCCAGACCGGAGCCCCGAGCAGTCGACTTGCTTGGGGCTTTTTGCATTCCCGACCGGCAGCTTGTGCGCGCAGTGCCGCGTCGCGCGGGTGGTGACATCTGCCGCAACGCGCGGGGCGCCACCCTCGAATCGGCGGCGTGCGTTCCGCCGGGGCCGTGCGAGAGAGCAGCGACTGCCCGCGGTCGGCGGCCGTCCGCGTCTGCTCAGGCGGTCGGCTCGTGGTCTGCGTAGTCGCCCGGAATCAGCATCCCGACGATGTCCTCGGCGGGCCCGACGGCGACGTAGACCTTGGGGTCGTCCGTCAAGGACAGCGGCAGCACGAAGGCTTCGGCGCCGGTCGCGTCGAGCAGCGCCCGGACGGCGTCGACGACATCCTGCTCGAGCCTGGCGCGGGTCTCGTCGCTGGTCATGAGGTTCTCCGTTGACCGATGCCTCGCCGGCGCCCTCAGGCCCAGGGCGCGCCGTAGTGCTCGTGGACGGCCCGGCTGTACGCCTCGTCGTAGCTCGGCCGTGCGTCGATCGGATGGCGCGGCGCGTCGCCCAGCTGTTCCTTCTCGAGCGGCACGACGTAGCCGGCCTTGTCGACGTCGTAGCGCAGCATGCTCCACGGCAGCGGGTAGCGGTCGGCCCCCATGCCGAGGATGCCGCCGAACTCCATCACCGCGTAGCGGATCCGGCCCGTGCGCTTGTCGATGACGAGATAGTCGATGGTGCCGAGCGAGTCGCCGGCGGGATTGAAGACGTCCGTGCCGGTGACGCGGTCGGACGTGATGACGGGATTCGACGAGAGGACGGTCTGCATGGCGTTGCTCGCTTGAGGAACGGCGCGATCGATCGCCGCGCCCTGCCCCGTCGACGGCATGCCGCGTACCCGCGACTCGCGCCGCGTCGGTCAGCGCCGCGGCCGACCGGCGTCGCCCCGCCCCTCGCGCAGCCCGTGCTCGCGCTCGCGCTGGCGCAGCACGTCGATCATCACGTTGAACGTCCGGCCCAGCGCGCCGATCTCGTCCCCGCTCGTCACGCGCACCCGGGCCGCGTCGTAGTCGCCGCGCTTGAGCGCGTCGGCCGCGTGCGTGAGCGCCTGGACGGGCCGGCTGATGCTGCGCGCGAACACGATGGCCAGCAGCACGAAGAAGGTACCCACGGCGGCCATGCTGAGCAGCAGTTGCACGAAGATCAGGCGCAGCGGCGCCTCGAAGCTGTCGCGCGACTCCGTCACGCCCACCACCCAGTCGACGCCGGCCACCGGGGCGAAGCCCGCGACCTCGCGCGTCTTCGAGATCGACGACTGGTAGTCGATCGTGCCTTCGGAACGCGCCCCGATCATCGCGCCGGCGAGCGTGGGCATGCCGAGGCTGTCCACGTGCTTGATGCGGAAGCGCTGGTCGGCCGCGATGCGCTCCTGGGCCTGCGGCCGCAGGTCGGCGAGACTGTGGAAGCGCAGCCTCTCGATGCGGTGGTGGATGAGCACGCCGTCGCCATCGACGAGGAACGGCTCCTGGTTCATGTTGCGCACGCCGTCGACGATCGCGTCGATCGCCTCCGCGCGCAGCCGCAGCGTGACGACGCCGATCGCCTGGCCGTCGCGCAACACGGGGTACGCGATGTAGACGCCCGCGCGCCCGGCGACCGAGCCCACGATGATGCTGGTGATGAACGAGTGCCCGCCCATCGCCACCTTGAAGTACTCGCGGAAGGCGTAGTTGCCACCGACGACCTCGGGCGCGGTCGAGACCAGCGCCGTGCCGCGCGCGTCCATCAGCGTGAGCAGGTGCAGGTCGGGGTTGGTGCCGACGATGCTCGCCAGGCGCGCGAGCAGCAGGGCTCGCTTGTCGGCGTCGGCGGGATGGGCCAGCAGGTCGGAGACGTCGGGGCCCGCGGCGACGAAGGCCGTGACCTTGCGGCTGTCCTCGACGAGCTGCGACAGCCGCCCCGACGTGGCCAGCGCCAGGCGCTCCAGGTTGCGCCGCTCGGAGTTCGCCAGCGCGTCGACGTTCTGCGTGTAGTTGTACCAGGCGGTGATGCTCATGGGCAGCACGGCGGCGAGCACCAGCGCCATCACCATCTTGACCACCAGCGGCCATGACGTCGGGCGCAGCGCGCGATGGGCCAGCACCCGCGCGACGATCCCGCGTCCCGCGCCCGGCGCGTCGGCGTCGCCGGCCAGTGCTTCCTGCAGGCCCAGGCTCGACGCGTGCGCCGCGAACAGCGCGCGGCGGAACGTGCCGACGTCGCGCGGGCGGTCCTCGGGCCGCACCTGCAGCGCCCAGTCGATGGCGCGCAGGAAGTCCGGGCCGAAGCGGCCGGCGCCGGCCTCCTCGGCGCTCACGTCGCCCTGCGGCGAGCGCTTGCGTTCCATCGCGTCGCGGGGCCGCTTGCCCGAGACCATCCAGTACAGCGTCGCGCCCATGGCGTAGAGATCGGTCCAGGGGCCCTGGTTGTCGCCCAGGTACTGCTCGATGGGCGCGTAGCCGGGCGTGAGCATGCTGGGCGCGTCGGGCAGGTCGCCGGCGGCCGGACGCGCGGCGCCGAAATCGAGCAGCACGAAGCTGCCGTCGGACTCGCGTACGCAGATGTTGCCGGGCTTGATGTCCCGGTGCAGCACGCCGGTGCGGTGGACCAGCGCGAGTCCGTCCAGCAGCGGGTTCAGCAGCATCACGAGGTCGGCCTCGGTGATGCCCGGCGCGGGCTGCTGCGAAGGGGGAACGCTGTCGGGCGCGGGTTGCGGCACGGCGCGGCACTGCTCGGCCCACCAGTTCAGCAGCGGACTGCCGCGCTCGTAGTCCATCACCATGTAGGCGGTGCGATTGGCCTCGAAGAAGCGCGCCACCCGCACGATGTTGGCGTGGCGGAAGGTGGCCAGCGTGCGGGCCTCGACGAGGAACTGGTCGAGGCCGTCCAGCAGCGTCGAGGCCACCTCGAGGCTGCGCGGGCGCACCGTGCTGTCGGTGGTGCGGATCGCGAATTCGGCGGGCAGGTATTCCTTGATCGCGACCTGGGTGTCGAGGTTGACGTCGGTGGCGAGGTAGGTGATGCCGAAGCTGCCCTGCCCCAGCACGTCGTCGATGCGGTACTCGTGCAGGCGGTGGCCGGGCGCCAGCGCGATCGGCGCGAGGACGCGCCGCGTGCCTGAGCCCGAACCTGTGCCCGTGCCCGTGCCCGTGCCGGTACCGGTACTGCCGGACGGCGGCGACGGGTGGGTCGACGGCGCGGGCGACCCACCGCGCGAGCCGGTGTCATGCGCGAACTCCGGTCGCGCGGCGGCCGGGACGCTGGCGGGCGCCACGCGGGTGGCATCGGGGTCGGCATCGCGGCGGATGGTGGCGGCGTCGGGGCCCGGTTCCGGAAGGATGCGCGCCGCGCCCGGCTCGGCATCGCGCCGGATGGTGGCGGCATCGGGGCCGGCGCCCGGGAGGACGCGCGCCGCGCCCGGGTCCGGGGCACGGCGGATGGTGGCGGCGTCGCGACCCGTCTCCGGGAGCACGCGGGTGGCCTCGGCGTCCGGGACACGGCGGATCGTGGTCGCATCGGGGCCCGTCCACGGACGCGTCGCGGCGACGTCGGCATCGTGCCGCATCAGCGTGCCGTCGTCGTCGGCGGGCGGGCCAGCGTGGCCAGCGTGAAACTTGGCATGGAATTTCTCCATGAAGCGCGGTCTCCCCGGAATTGCGGCTGCTACGATAGTTCAAACGCCCCGCCGTGCACAGGATGTTTGCCCGCCACATCCAACAATCCCTCGCTTTCGCCAACATCGTGCGCCTCATCGGGGTCGCGGCGGTCGTCGCGCTGTTCGGCACGGGCATGTGCGGCTTCCTCGGCTACTACAAGTTCAAGTCGGCGGTCGAGGCCGCGGCGCGATCGCGCATGAGCGTGCCGGCCGCGTCTGTGCGCGCCGGCGCCGAGGCCGCGCTGTCGCTGGGCGTGCCGCTCGCCGGCGAGACGCGCGCCCTGCTGCAGCGCGAACGCTCGGCCGACCCGGAGATCGTCGAGATCGCCGTCGTCGATGTCGCCGGCCGGACGCTGCTGCGCACCGACGCCGACCTCGCCGCCCCGCCGCCCGCGGAGGTGGACGAAGTGCACATGCCGATGCGCAACAGCTTCGACCAGCCGCTGGGCGACGTCGTCGTCCGCTACGCGGGCACGTCCTCGCGCGACGCGCTGGCGCGCATGCGCGCGCGGCTCGCCGCGATCGTGGCGACGGGCTGGGCCGGCACCACGCTGCTGGCGGCCGCCGGCGTCGCGCTGGTGGCGCGGCGCGGGCCGGCGCCGCGATGAGCCCCGCGGGCCCCGAGCCGCAGCGCCTGCAGCCCCGGCTCGTCGCGACGATCCTGGCCGCGGTGATGCTGGGCATGCTGGGCGTGACGTGGGCGACCCAGCACGCGTTCCAGGACCTGCTGCGGCCGGAGCTGCAGCGCAAGGCGGGCGTGGTGGGCGGCTCGGTCGGCGAGCTGGTCGGCAAGGCCCTCGACCACGGACTCGCGCTGCCCGAGCTCGCCGGGGTGCCCGCGCACCTGGATGCCGTCCGCCGCGAGCATCGCGAACTGGCATGGATCGCGTTGCGCGACGACGCCGGCGCCGTGCTGTTTTCCAGCGGCCGCGACGACGGCACGCGCGGCGTCGCGGTGCCCGTCGTCGCCCGGGGCCGGCCGGTGGGCGTCGTCGAGGCGCAGGTCGGCGACGCCTGGATCCGGCACATCCTGCGCGAGGCCGCGCTCGATCTCGGCGTGGTGTTCGTCGTCGCGATCTTCCTCACGCGCGAGCTGCTGCACACCTTCGTGGGCATGGGCGCGGCGGCGTCCGCGGGCGCGGCGGACGGCGCGACCGTGCTCGCGCGGCTGCGCCTGCCGCTGTTCCTGTTCATGCTGGCCGAGGAATCGACGCGCGCCTTCCTGCCCGGGTTCGCGAAGGCCCTGGCGCCGGCCGGCTCGGCGCTGTCGCCCGACCTGCTCGCCGCGCTGCCCATCGTCGTCTTCATGCTCGTGGTGGCGCTGGGCCAGCCCGTCCTGGCCACCTGGAGCGAGCGCGCCGGCGCGCGCCGCATCCTGCTGCGCGGCGCGCTGCTGGGCGTCGCCGGATCGGCCGGCGCGGCGCTCGCCACCCACGTCGGCACGTTCATCGCCTGGCGAGGGCTGTGCGGCCTGGGCTACGGCATGGTCTTCGTCGCCGGACAGGGCCTCGTGCTGCAGCACACGACGGCGGCCGGACGCACGCGCGGCTTCGCGCTGTTCGTCGGCGCGATCATGGCGGCGGCGGTGTGCGGGCCGCCGATCGGCGGCATGCTCGCGGAACACGTCGGGCCGCGCGCGGGCTTCGGGCTGGCCGCCGCGATCGCCGCCGCGGCCTGGCTCGCCGCCCGCGGGCTGCCGCCCGACGGCGGCCAGGCGAGCACCGTGCCGCCCGCGCCGGCACCGCGCGACTACGCCCGCGTGTTCGCGCAAGGCCGCTTCCTGTGGGTGACCGCGCTCGCGGCGGTGCCTGCCAAGCTGATCCTCGCGGGCTCCGTGTTCTACCTCGTTCCCTTGTACGTGGCGGCGGCGGGCGCATCGCCGTCGGTGGTCGGGCGCGCCATGATGCTGTATGCCGTGGCGCTCGTGCTGGTGCTGCCGCGGGCCACGCACTGGGTCGAGCGCGGCGTGCCGCTCGCGCGCATGGTGGGTGCGGGGCTGTGCGTGTCCGCGCTCGGCGGCTTCGCGCTGCTGGCGGGCGACGGGGTGCTGCCCGTCTACCTCGTGACGGCGCTGCTGGGCCTCGGCCAGGGCCTGTCGATCGCCGCGCAGAGCAGCCTGCTGTCGCAGGTCTGCGCCGCGGAGATCGCGGCTCACGGCAGCGGGCCGGCGTTCGGCGCCTATCGACTGCTCGAGCGCCTGGGCAACGCCTCGGGGCCGATCGTCGCCGGCGCGTTCGCGATGCTGGCCGGGCCCTCGTCGGCGTTCGTGGCGATGGCCGTCCTCGTTCTGGCCTGCGGCCTGTCGTTCCTGCTGCTGGCGCGCAGGGCCGCGCGATGAAGCGGCGCGACGTCCTCGCCCTCGCGCTGCAGGGCGCCGCAGCTCAGGCCATCGCCGCCGCCGCCATCCGTGCCACGCCCGCGCCGTGGCGCATCTTCGCGGTGACCTACCGCGGCCGCACCGACGTCGAGCGCGGCTTCGCCGACTACTTCGCCGTGCGCGGCCTGCCGGTCGAGATCACGTGGCGCGACATCGCGCTCGATCCGGCGCGCCTGCCCGCGCTGGTGGACGAGATCCGGCGCGAGCGCCCTCACCTCGTCCACACCTGGGGCACCGGCGTGACGCTGGGCATCGCCGGGCGCTGGGACGCGCCCGACGACGGCCGCCACGTGCGTGACCTTCCCGTCGTCTTCAGCCTCGTCGCGGCCCCGGTGGGCGCGGGCATCGTGCCCGACATTCGCGCTCCGGGCCGGCCCGTCACCGGCGTCAGCCACGTCGCCAGCCTCGCGGTGCAGTTGCAGACGATGGCGAGCTACCGGCCCTTCCGCGCCGTGGGCATGCTCCATTCGCCCAACGAGCCGAACTCGGCGGCCGTGCTGAAGGAACTGCAGGCGCTGGGACGCCAGCGCGGCATCGCGGTGCTGGCGCGGCCGTTCCACGTCAACGCCAGCGGGCAGCCGATCCCCGGCGGCGCGCCCGAGCTCGTGCGCCAGCTGCGATCCGACGGCGCCGAGTGGCTCTACATGCCGCCGGACTCGTTCCTGTCGACGCAGGCGCGCGATGTCGTCGTGCCGGCTGCCCACGCGCTGGGCCTGCCGGCGTTCGCGTCCACCGAGCACCTGATGTCGGCGGGCGCGCTGCTGGGGCTCGTCAGCCGCTACTACAACGTCGGCCAGTTCGCGGCCTACAAGGCGGAGCGGATCCTGGCCGGCAAGGCCCCGGCCGACCGGATCCCCGTCGAGACCCTGACCCGCTTCTCGCTGCAGATCGACCTGGGCGCGGCACGCCGCCTGGGCGTCCTGCCGCCACTCGAGATGTTCAACTACGCCGAGCTGATCGGCGATGCCAGCAAAGTGAGCCTTCCATGACGACCCGCCCGCTGCCGCCCGGCCACCACCTGCGCGTGCTCACGGCCGCCGACCTGCCGGCGCTGCACCGGCTGCACGAGGCCGTACGGGGTGCGCTGCCCGATCCCGCCATGTTCCGCCTGTTCGGCGGCGCGGAGAAATTCCTCGCCGACCACCTCGCCGCGCGCGGCTGCAGCCTGGGCGTGTTCGCGGACGGCGACCTCGTCGCCTACGGATCGCTGACGCGGCCTGCGCCCGACGACCTGGACAACTACGCCGTCGACATGGGGTGGCCACGCGCGCGTGCGGGCCGCGTGGCGCTGCTGTCGGCGGCGATGGTCCATCCGTCGCACCGCGTGCAGGGCCTGCACCGCGTGCTGATCGCGCGGCGCATCGAGCTCGCGCGCGAGCTCGGCGCGCCCGAACTGCTGGTGCGCGCGGCACCGGCCAACGCCGTGTCGCGCCGCACCCTGCTGTCGCACGGCTTCGCCGTCGCCTGGCTGGGCGTGCAGCGCGAGGGCTCTCTGCGGCACGTGCTCTGGCGGCCGATCGACGCGCCGGCCTGGACGGCGCCGGCATCGGGCGAGCCGGCGCTCGCCTGGGCCGCCGCGGACGACCTCGCGGAGCAGCAGCGGCTGCTGCGCGAGGGCTGGCTCGGCGTGCACATGGGCGAGGACGATTCCGCGCTCGGGTTCGCACGGGCCACCGCGGCGGCGGCCTGATGTCCGCGAGTCCGTGACGAACCCAGCCTCGGCTGGCGCGCCGCCGCGGACCCGGTGGCGGTGTCCCGGCCTGACGCGACCACGACCGCCCGACCCTGCTGCGGCGCGCCGAGCGGTGGGCCGTCCCGTCGAGCGCCGCGCTCACAGCCAGCGCAGCACGCCGCCGTGATGCGAGCAGGTGCCGCGCCGATGCGCGCTGAAGCTGAAGCTGCCGTCGCGGCATTGCGCCGAGGCGCCGGCGGGCGCGGCGCCTGTGTCGGTGTGGGCCGGTGAGTGCACCACGGCGCCGTCGATGTTGCGGTAGTGGCCGTCCTCGACGAGCTGCGGCGCGGCCGAGGCGACGCTCGCGGCCACGGCCGCTGCGGACGCCGCATGGGACGGCTTGCCCATCACCGGCGCGGGTGCAAGCCACGCGGCGAACGCGCACGCCAGCACGGCGCGGCGGGCGCGGGTCAGGCCGGTGCGCGGCATGGCCGGCGGCAGGATCGGTCGTTCAGCGGCATGCGTCGCGGTCACGCGAAGTGGGGGCGACGCCAGCGTAGTCGCATGGTCGAGCGACGGACGCCTCGTGCCGTGGCGCCCGCGGCAGCGACGTGACGGAATTCACCGCTTTCGTGCCCCGCCCTGCCCGCGCGCAGGCACGATGCCGGTTCATGCGCTGTTCCGTCCAGCGCCGGCCGCTGGCGGCTGGACGGGCGTGAGACACTTCCCTTCAGGCCCGGCCCGCCGGTGCAGGGCGCGCCGGGGCTCCGGCGGCATGAGGGCAACGAAGCAGGCCACGAGGATCGAGGGCAGATGCAATTCGAGGGCGCCGTGGAGCGCAGCGCCACACTCCGTCAGGCAGGGTCGCCGAAGGTGTTGATGGCGATCGGCCTGGTCGTGATCGCCGCCTGGACGCTCGCCGCGCTGAACCCGACCTCCGACTGGGCATGGAAGCTCGACAGCTTCCACTGGACGTTCGCCTTCTGCGCGGCCGCCTGGATCGCCCGCAGTGCCGCGGACGTCCCGGACCCGGCCCTGCGACGCGTGCGGCGTCGTTTCGCCCTCGGACTGGCGCTGCTGGCCGCGGGCCAGCTCGCGTGGGATGCGCTGCAGTTCGCCGGCTGGAACCCGTTTCCCGGGCTTCCCAACCTGCTGTTCCTGCTGCTGAGTCCGTGCTTCGTCCTCGGTTTCGCCGCGATGGCGGACGACGCGGTGCCGCGCTCGACGTGGACATCGGCGCTGCTGGACGTCGTGGGCTGCGCGCTGGCCGTGCTGGCCTTCACGCTGGCGCTGTACCTGCCGCACGTCGCGCGGCAGACCACGCTGCAATTCACGGCACTCACCGCCTACCCGGTCCTGCTGTTCACGGCCGCGGCCACCGGCCTGGTCGTCCAGTTGCACCTGCGCCAGCGTCCGACGGCCGCGACGCTGGCGCTGGTGGGCGGACTGGCCGGCTACGGGGCGCTGTGGCTGGCGTGGGACCTGGCATTCCTCGATGGCCGCATGCAGGCGGGCTCGGCGATGGGCCTCGTCTTCTCGCTGTTCCCGCTGCTGCTGGGCTGGGGCGCCTCGCGTTGGCAGCCCGCGCGCGACGCCAGCCCGCGCCACGACCGCCTGTGCGAGGCGCTGCTGCGCCAGATTCCGCTCGCCATGGTGGCCTTCACGTCGGCGGCTGCGGGCTTCATCGCGCTCGGCGATCGCGTGCCGCTGGAGGCGCGCCCGCCGCTGCGCGTGCTGGTGGTGCTCGTGATCGTGTGCGCCATCGTGCGCCAGACGCAGCAGCTGCGCGATCGCGACAGCCTGCTCGCCGCGGAGCGCGCCGTCGCCGAGGGCCAGGCCAAGCTGCAGCACCTGGCGCACCACGACCCGCTCACCGGCCTGCCCAATCGCATGCTGCTGCGCGATCGCGTGACGCAGGCGCTGGCCACGGCCACGCGGCGGGGCGAGAAAGTGGCGCTGATGTTCATCGACCTCGACCGCTTCAAGGAGGTCAACGACACGCTGGGCCATGCGGTGGGCGATGCGCTGCTGTGCCACGTGGCCGCGGAGTTCTCGCAGCTGCTGCGCGAGGAGGACACCGTCTGCCGCCAGGGCGGCGACGAGTTCGCGATCGTGCTGACCGCCATTGACTCCCCCGCCAACGCCGCGCAGGCGGTCGAGCGCGTGATGACGCTGTCGAACCGGCGCGCGACGATCGCCGGGCACGACCTGCCGATGTCGATGTCGGTGGGCATCGCCATGTTCCCGCAGGACGGCGAGGACTTCGACGGCCTGATGCAGTGCGCCGACACCGCGATGTACCGCGCCAAGGCCGCAGGCCGCAACGCCTACCGCTTCTACGACCCGCAGATGAACGTCGAGGCCGGCGAGCGTTCGCGCCTGCGCTGGCTGCTGGGCCACGCGATCGAGCGCAACGAGCTGCACCTGGTGTTCCAGCCCTACGTCAACCTGCGCGGCGGCGAGCTCGCGGGGGCGGAGGCGCTGCTGCGCTGGACGTCGGCCGAGCTCGGGCCCGTCGGCCCCGACCAGTTCATCCCGGTGGCCGAGGACGGCGGCCAGATCGTCGAGATCGGTTCCTGGGTGCTGCGCCAGGCCTGCGCGCAGGCGGCGCAATGGCTGCGCCAGGGGCTGGTCGTGCCCAGCGTCGCGGTCAACCTGTCGATCCTGCAGTTCCGCCACGGCGACCTGGTGCAGCAGGTGGCCGACGCGCTGCGCGAGACCGGCCTGCCGCCGCGGCATCTCGAGCTGGAGATCACCGAGTCGGTGCTGATGAACGACACCGACCGCGTGCTCGCCATCGCCGACAGCCTCAAGGCGCTCGGAGTGCGACTGGCCATCGACGACTTCGGCACGGGCTATTCGAGCCTGGCCTACCTGCAGCGCCTGAACGTTGACAAGCTCAAGATCGACCGCTCGTTCGTGCGCAATGCGTCCACGGGCAAGGGATCGACGGCCATCGTGCGCGCCATCGTCGACATGGCGCGTGCGCTGGACCTGGCGGTGGTGGCCGAGGGCGTGGAGACGCCCGCCGAACGCGATTTCCTGGTCGGCACCCAGTGCGCGATGGGCCAGGGCTGGCTGTTCGCCCGCCCGATGGCCTCCGACCGCTTCGAGGCGTGGGTGCAGGAACACGCCACGCCAGCCGCCGCCAGCGTGGCCGGCTGACGCCGCACGCACGCCGGCCGGGGCTCGTCATTTGCCCGTATTGACGACCGGGCGCCCGTGGCGCGTAATCGGCAGGCGCACGCTCCTTCAGGAGGCCAGCCATGTACGACCAGCTCGACCAGATGCCCGCCATCGACGAGATCGAGGATCGCCCCGGCCAGCGACGTCCGCGCGGCATGCCGGACCCGCTGTTCTACGCCTGCTGCTGCGCGCTGGCGCTGCTGCCCGCGTCGCTGGTGGCGGTGCTGCTGCACAACCTGATCGGCGACCCGTTCGTGTTCCTCGCCGCGGTCGTGGTGTCGGTCTGGGTCATCACGACCGTGGCGCTCGTCAAGATCGCCGGCCCGCTGCTGCGTTGCCGCGCGATCGTCGCCGCCGGCGGCCTCGTCTCCGTGGCGATGTGCTCGCTGTTCCTGATCGACTGACGCGGCGCGTCAGCGCGGCGCAGAGGCGATCGACCGGCCCTGCAGTCTAGGGAGGCGCGCTGGCGCGATCGCGTCGGCGCATGAGGCATCATCCGGGGCTTTCCGTCCTGCCCCTGCGCATCGTCCATGCATGTCCGCCTGCCGCGCCTGTCGCCGTCGATCGCCGCCGTCCTCGCGCTGGCCTGCCACGCCGCCGGCGCCACCGACGTGGTCGCCGCGTCGACGCCGGTCGCACTGACCGACGCCACGGTGCAGGTCGGCACGCGCAGCGTGCGCCTGCCGCCGGGCGACTGGACGCTGGTGCACACGAAGGAATTCCATCCGCCGATGGCGCGCGACGTCGACGTCATGACGGCCTGGGTCGTGCTGCTGCGCGACGGCCGTTTCGGCATGGCGATGCAGCTGTCGCTGCCGGTGGCCGACATGCGCAAGGACCGGCGGCTGGCCGACAACCCCTGCACCGCACGCGACGGCGTGCTGCGCGGCGACTACTCGCACGGCGAATCGGAGATGGAATGCCTGGCGGTGTTCGGGCACCACGACCTGCAGCAGATCCTGCGCCAGCGCGCGCCGCGCATCGAGCACTGGCTGGGCAGGCGCGCCGGCAAGGTCGACGACGGCGTCGAGGTGACCTATTCGCACCGCGAAGGCCGCATGCTGGGCCGCGTCGCGTTCTACTTTCCGGCGAGCGATTTCGCGAGCGACGACGACGCCGCCCGCTGGGCCGCGGCGGTGCGCGCCACGTTCGAGCCGCTGGTCGAGCGCAAGGTGGCCGAGGTGACCCTGCCGCCGCTGCCCACGTCGCCCGCGGGCGACACGCCCGCCAAGCCGTGACGCGCGCCAGGCGCGTCCGGCGCGCTCACTGGCGCGCGTCCGCGCCCGCGCGCACGTGCGAGCGTTGCGCGAGCAAGGTGCGGGTGGGCGCGTGGTCGATGTTGCGCGCGGCCTCGATCGCCTGTTCGCGCGTGGCGCCATTGAGCATCAGGTAGCGTGCGTACGACCCGAGCGCGTCGTCGGCGGCGACGCTGCGCGGCGCGTCCGCGGCGGCCTTGACTTCGACGGGGGACGGCCGGCCAGTCTGGGCGTTGGCGGCGACGGAGAAGAAGGCGGCCGCGATGGTGGCGGCGGCGACGAGAACGGTCTTTTGCATGGCGAGGCTCCGGGGTGTTGAGGACGGGCCCCACGACGGGGCCGTCCACTCCAGATCGAGCCCGGTCGCCGCCGGACAAGGCCGCCATCCGTCAATGCACCATTGCGGAATCAGCAATGGTCGTCGCGCCAAGAAAAAAGCGGCCGATGGCCGCTCTCGATGCCGGCGGGCATGCCGCCCGCCCGATTCGCTCGCCGCGGGTCAGTGCCCGATGCCCTGGTGGTTCACGACGTTCTGCGAACCGTTGTCGAGCATCTTGTTCTGGAGGGCCTGGCGATCGGCCTCCGTCGGTTCCGCCTCGCAGACCGAGTGGATCATGTTGCTGCCCATCGACGTCTCCTTGCGGCAGACGACCTTGGTCTGCGGCGTCAGCTGCGTGTTCGAGCTGGCGACCACCGTCGGCGACTGCACGCTGACCAGGCCGTCGTTCTGGGACGCGCAGCCGCCCAGGACGAGCAAGGCTGCAGCCACGGAAATGGAGATATTGCGCATTTGAAGGCTCCCTGAAAATTTGCGGAAAGCTCATCTTATGCGGGTTCGTGGTATCGCCTGTTCCGGGTATTCGATGATTCAAATGCTCGTCCCACGCCTGTCGAGTTGCACCCGGCCGGCGATACCGCCTGCCGTTTCCGAGCCTCATGAAAAAAGGGGCCCCGAGGAGCCCCTTCGTCGGATGCGCGTGCCGCTCAGTTGAGAGCGACCTGCTTGCCGTCCTTGTAGGCGTAGAACGTCATCGCCGGGTTCTTCAGTTCGCCGTCGGCTTCGAACTGGACGCGGGTGGTCACGCCCTTGTAGTCGGTCTTGGCCAGGAACGGCAGGTAGACCTTCGGGTCGGCCGAGCCGGCGCGCTTCATCGCGTCGACCAGCACCATCGTCGCGTCGTAGGTGTACGGCGAGTAGACCTGGAAGTCGCCCGGGAACTTGGCGTCGTAGCGCTTCTTCCATTCCGTGCCGCCAGGCATCTTGGCGATGGACACGCCGCCTTGCGCGCACACCACGTTGCCCAGCGTCTTGGCGCCGCCGGCCAGTTCCATCAGCTTCTCGGTGCAGATGCCGTCGCCGCCGAAGAACTTGACGTTGGTCATGCCCAGCGTCTCGATCTGGCGCAGCATCGGGCCGGCCTGCGGGTCCATGCCGCCGTAGAAGATGCCGTCCGGGTTCTTGGACTTGATGGCCGTCAGGATCGACATGAAGTCGGTGGCCTTGTCGTTGGTGTACTGCTCGCTGACGATCTCGATGCCACGCGCAGCCGCGGCCTTCTTGAACACTTCGGCGACGCCCTGGCCGTAGGCGGTGCGGTCGTCGATGACCGCGACGCGCTTGAGCTTGAGGGCGTCCGCGGCGTACAGCGCCAGGCCGGAACCGAGCGCGTTGTCGTTGGCCAGCAGGCGGAACACGTTGCTGAAGCCCTGCTTGGTCAGCGCGGGATTGGTGGCCGACGGGGTGATCTCGGGCAGGCCGCACGCGTTGTAGATCTTGGACGCCGGAATGGTGGTGCCGGAGTTCAGGTGGCCGACGACGCCGTTGACCTTCTGGTCGCACAGCTTCTGGGCGGCGGCGGTGCCCTGCTTCGGATCGGCCGCGTCGTCTTCGGCGACCAGCTCGAACTTGGCGTGCTTGCCGCCGATCATGACGTTGGCCTTGTTCAGGTCTTCCACGGCCATCCGGGCGCCGTTCTCGTTGTCCTTGCCGTAGTGGGCCTGGGAACCCGAGACGGGACCGACGTGGCCGATGCGGACCGTGATGTCGTCGGCGAAGGCCGCGCCGGCGCTCAGCGCGATGGCGGCCGCAACGATCGAGTTCAGTTTCACTTGCATGTACAAACCTCCGGTTGGGGGAAAGTTGAGTGTGGGAATGGATGACCTCAACGGCCGTGAAGATACTCCAAATTCACGCCCACTCTCCACGGGGAACACCTCATTTCGCCGAATGAACAACGGACATTCGAGCCGTCCCTAGACGATTCTCAAGCGCCTCGTTTCCAGGCCCTGATCCAACGCGCGGACCGCCCGCCAGTTGACAGCCCGAACCCGTGCACCGGCGCCCCGCCGCGGGGCCCGCGCACCCGCTCGCGGTGCGTCGCTGATTGACGACATGGCGTTCGCGCGCGCATGAAAAAGGCGGCCCGCAGGCCGCCTTCCGACTGGGATACCGAACGTCGCGCTCAGGCGAAGTTGGCTTCCGCGAAGTCCCAGTTCGCCAGCGAGTTCAGGTAGGTCTCGACGAACTTGGGGCGCAGGTTGCGGTGGTCGATGTAGTACGCGTGCTCCCACACATCCACAGTGAACAGCGCCTTGTCGGCGGTGGTCAGCGGCGTACCGGCGGCGCCCATGTTGACGATGTCGACGCTGCCGTCGCCCTTCTTCACCAGCCACGTCCAGCCCGAGCCGAAGTTGCCGACGGCCGACTTCTGGAACGCTTCCTTGAAGGCGGCGAACGAGCCCCACTTCGCGTTGATCGCGTCGGCCAGCGCGCCCTTGGGCTCGCCGCCGCCGTTGGGCTTCATGCAGTTCCAGAAGAAGGTGTGGTTCCAGATCTGCGCGGCGTTGTTGTAGATCGGGCCCGAGGCCTTCTTGATGATCTCCTCCAGCGACAGCGACTCGAACTCGGTGCCCTTCTGCAGGTTGTTCAGCTGCGTGACGTAGGCGTTGTGGTGCTTGTCATGGTGGTATTCCAGCGTCTCGCGGCTCATGTGAGGAGCGAGGGCATCGTGCGAGTACGGCAGCGGCGGCAGCGTGTGTTCCATGGATCGAGTCCTTTCTGGCTTTCTGGCTTGTTTGAATGCGAGGGGCGCGTCAACCGCGTCGGCGCCGTGCACGCCCTCGACGGAAACGATTGTAGGCAGCACTTGCGCCGCGAGCCACGAACCGGGGCTAATCCCCGGCTCGCGGCGGATTCATCCGGCTGACTTGTCGTCGAGCTGGACACCCTCCACGCGCAGGTCGGCGCGGCCGTCATGCAGCACGGCGACGACGTCCTGGCCCGCCTGCAGCGCGGCGGCCGAGACCAGCGCATGGCCCTCGCGCGACTCCAGCAGCGTGTAGCCGCGCTCGAGCACGCGCCGCGGGTCGAGGTTGGCCAGCGCCTGTTCATGGCGGCGCAGCACGTCGGCGTGGCGCGCGAGGGTGCGCTCGGCCGCGCGCGCGAAACGGGCGCCGAGCGCCCGATGCGCCTCGCCGCGTGCGTCGAGCAGGCGCTGGCCGGCATGCGCCAGCCGCAGGCCCAGCGACTCGTGCGTGCGCGCCAGCGCCTGGGTGCGCGTGCGCAACGCCGCCGCATGGCGCGCCTGCAGCCGTTGCAGGCGCTCGCGCCAGGCGCCGAGCGCTTGCGCCGGGCGCGCGAGGCGCGCGGCGGCGGTGTCCAGCCGCTGCGCGTGCGCCTGCAGGCGCTGCTCGACGCGCAGGCTCAGGCGGCGCGCCGACGCGGTCAGCGCCTCCAGCACAGCCGACCGTTCGACCGCGACCGCCTCCGCGGCGGCGGTGGGCGTGGCCGCGCGCAGGTCGGCCACCAGGTCGACCAGCGTGACGTCGGTCTCATGGCCGACGCCGCTGACCACCGGGCGCGACATCCCGTCGAGCGCACGCACGACACGCTCGTCGTTGAACGCCCACAGGTCCTCCAGCGAGCCGCCGCCCCGGCACACGAGCAGCGCGTCGATCTCGTCGCGCTGCTCGACCTGCGCCAGCGCCGCCACCAGCGCTGCCGGCGCGTCGGCGCCCTGCACCAGGCTCGGGTAGACGATCACGCGGACATGCGGCGCGCGGCGCGCGAGCGTGGCCACGACATCGTGCAGGGCGGCGCCCGCCAGCGACGTGACGACGCCCACGGTGCGCACGAACGGCGGCAGCGGCCGCTTGCGTGCCGGGTCGAACAGGCCCTCGGCGGCGAGCCGCGCGCGCAGCCGCACGAACTCCTCGTACAGCTGCCCCGCGCCGAGGCGCTGCATCGACTCGACGACCATCTGCAGCTCGCCGCGCGCCTCGTAGACGGCCAGGCGGCCGCGCAGTTCCACCTGCAGCCCGTCCTGCAGCGGCACGTTGCTGAGCGACGCCGCGCGCCGGAACATGGCGCAGCGCAGCGCGCCGGTGCCGCCCGACGCGTCCTTCAGCGTGAAGTAGCAATGGCCGCTGGACGCGCGCGTGCAGCCGCTCAGTTCGCCGCGCACCGTGACGGCGCCGAAGCGCGCGGCGAGCGCGTCGCCCGCGGCCAGCAGCAGCGCCGAGACGCTCCAGGCCTGCGGCCGCGCGGGCGGCGCGGCGGGGCCCGGTCCCGCGCCGGACGATTCGAAGCCGGGCACCGCGAACGGGTCGGCCATCAACACCTCTCCCCGTCGCAAATCGAGGGGACAAACCCTAGTACTCCACAAGTCCGCAGAGTGTGAGCAGAGGTACGAATCGCGGTCACGGCGCTGTCACTATCACATAAGTGATTGATTTGAATCACTTTTCTTTTGCCTATTTTTTAGGCAAGCCAATCGGGAGGGCCGGAAATGGCGGCTTGCGGGCCCGCCACGGCCGGTTACCCACAAAGTTTTCCACAGATCGTGTGGATGGGTGGACAAGCAGCCGGCCGGACGCCGCGCGGGGTTCGCGGCGTCCTCGCCGCTTCACGTCGTGTTGCAAAGATCTTGCCGCGACGACGGTGCCGCCGCGGGATTGGAGCACGGCTTCTCAAGCCATAATCCGCGCTTGCGTTTCGCGAGTGCGAAGGCCTTGCCGTCCGGCCTGTCGGCACTCGTCCAATCACATGTCGAAGGGGTTGAATTGCTCAAGATCGTACAAGAGGCCGGCTGGCCGATCTGGCCGCTGATTCTTTGCTCGATTGCCGCGGTGGCGCTCATCGTGGAGCGCTTCATGGCGCTGCGCACCGCGCGCGTCGCGCCGGGCTATCTGCTCGGCGAGGTGATCGCCGTCACGCGCAACGGCCTGCCCTCGCAGGACGTCATCACCAAGCTGGCCGAGAACTCGCTGCTGGGCGGCGTGCTCGCCTCGGGCCTGAAGCTGCTGAGCGTCGACCCGCGCGTCGGCGAAGTGCAGCTGCGCCAGACCTTCGAAGGCGCCGGCCGCGACGCCGCCCACAAGATGGATCGCTACCTCAATGCGCTCGGTTCGATCGCCGCCGCCGCACCGCTGCTGGGCCTGTTCGGCACCGTGGTCGGCATGATCGAGATCTTCGGCTCGCAGGGCACCGGCGCCACCAACCCGGCCGAGCTCGCGCACGGCATCTCCACCGCGCTGTACAACACCGCGGCCGGCCTGGTGGTGGCCATTCCGTCGCTGCTGTTCTACCGCTACTTCCGCGGCCGCGTCGACGACTACCTGCACACGCTGGAGCAGTCGTCCGAACAGCTGCTGACGCAACTCGTGCGCGTCACCTCGGGCCGCCAGCCGGTCGGCACGAAATGAACTTCCGTAAGCCCCGCCCGGAGGATCCGGAGATCAACCTCATCCCGTTCATCGACGTGCTGCTGGTGATCCTGATCTTCCTGATGCTGTCGACGACGTACTCGAAGTTCACCGAGCTGTCGGTGACGCTGCCGAGCGCCAACGCAGACGCGTCGCGCGACCGGCCCGCCGAGATCATCGTGGCGGTGGCCGCCGACGGCCGCTACACGGTCGACCACCAGGCCGTGGACGGCCGCAACGTCGATGCGCTCACACAGGCGCTGCGCACGGCCGCCGAGACGCGCAAGGAGCCCTTCCTGATCATCTCGGCCGACGCGATGTCGACCCACCAGGCGGTGATCAACGTGATGGACGCCGCACGCCGCGCGGGCCTGTCGCGCATGACCTTCGCCGCCCAGACCGCCAGCGGCGGCACGTCGCCCTGACGCCCTGCCCTCCGCCGCGCGCGGAGGGACGCCGATGCCCGCCGCGTTCTCCCGCCTCCTGCAGCGCCACTGGTGGCGCCCCACCCTCACGCCGCTGACGGCCGCGCTCGCGCCGCTGGGCGCGCTCGTGGGTGCCGTCGCCGCGCGCCGCCGCGCGGGCGCGCACGCGCAGCCGCTGCCGGTTCCGGTGCTCGTCGTCGGCAACGTGATCGTCGGCGGCGCCGGCAAGACGCCCACGGTCATCGCGCTGGTCGCGCTGCTGCGGTCGTGGGGGCGGCGTCCCGGCATCGTCAGCCGCGGGCACGGCCGCGCCGACGACGGCGTGCAACTGCTCGACGCCGCCACGCCGCCTGCCGCCGCGACGCCGGCGGCGTTCGGCGACGAGCCGCTGTTGATGCATCGCCGCACCGGCGCACCGGTGGCCGTGGCACGGCAGCGCCGCGCGGCCGCACTGCGGCTGCTCGAGGCGCATCCCGAGGTCGACGTCATCGTCGCCGACGACGGATTGCAGCACCACGGCCTCGCGCGCGACATCGAGCTGGTGGTGTTCGACGGGCGCGGCATCGGCAACGGCCGGCCGCTTCCCGCGGGACCGCTGCGCGAGCGCGCCGACGCGATCGCGCCGGCGGGGCCGGACGCACCTCCCCGCTTCATCCTCGTCAACGGCCGCTGGCCCGCGCCGCCGGCGCTGGGGTTGCCCGCCCCGCGCGAGCGCTGCTTCGAGGCCGTGCGCGCGCTCGGGGGCGCCGTGGCGCTGGAGGACTGGGCGCGCGGCGCAGCCGCGACGCGCGAAGCGCTGCACGCGTTGCGTGCTCGCCCCGTGCTCGCGGCGGCGGGCATCGGCGACCCCGAACGCTTCTTCGCGATGCTCGAGTCCGAGGGCCTGTCCCTCCGGCGGCGGCCGCTGCCGGACCATGCGGACTTCGCCACGCTGCCGTGGCCCGCGGACACCCCCGACGTGATCGTCACCGAGAAGGACGCGGTCAAGCTCGCCGGCCGCGCGCTCGGCCGCACGCGCGTGTGGGTCGCCACGTTAGACTTCGGGTTGCCCGACGCCCTCGTCGCTGCGCTGCGCGAGGCGCTCGCCCGGCGCAGCCCATCCGCCTGAACTCCCTGCTCGCGCCGGCAGCACCGGCCTTCCCACCATGACCATCGACCATCGACTCACCGCCATGCTCGTGTGCCCGATCTGCAAGGGGCCGCTCGAAGCCGGCCGCGATGCCGAAGGACGGCTCGTCGAGCTCGAGTGCGCGGCCGACAAGCTGGCCTTCCCGATCCATGACGGCATTCCGGTGATGCTGGAGAGCGAGGCACGCCCCCTGGCCACCACCGCCACACCGGCGTCGCCGCTGGCTTCCTGAGAGGCCGCGCCGTGACCTTCAGCGTCCTCGTCCCGGCGCGCATGGCGTCGACCCGGCTGCCTGGCAAGCCGCTGGCCGACATCGGCGGCCTGCCGATGGTGGTTCGCGTCGCACGCCAGGCCGCGCGCTCCGGCGCGCTGCGCGTGGTGGTCGCCGCCGACGACGCGCGCGTGCTCGAGGCCTGCCGCCAGCATGGCGTCGAGGCCGTGATGACGCGCGCCGACCACGCCAGCGGCAGCGACCGCCTCGCCGAGGCCTGCACGCTGCTGGGCCTGGACGGCACCGACATCGTCGTCAACGTGCAGGGCGACGAGCCGCTGATCGATCACGCCCTGATCCGCCAGTGCGCGGGCCTGCTCGAGACCGACGGCGAGGCCGTCGTCGCCACCGCGGCGCACGCGATCGACGACGCCGCCGACCTCACGAACCCCAACGTGGTCAAGGTGGTGCTGGACGCGAAGTTCCGCGCGCTGTACTTCAGCCGCGCACCGCTGCCGTGGTGGCGCGATGCCTCCACGGCGGGCCACCCCGCGCTGCCGCGGGCCGGCGCGCAGGACATCGGCGCCCTGCGCCATATCGGCCTGTACGCCTATCGCGCGGGCTACCTGCGCACGTTCCCCACGCTGGCGATGGCGCCGCTGGAGCGGCTCGAGTCGCTCGAGCAGTTGCGCGTGCTGTGGCACGGCGAGCGCATCGTGGTGCATGTCGCGACCCATGCGCCGCCGGGCGGCGTCGACACCCCCGAAGATCTGACACGCGTGCGCGCGCTGCTGGCCCCGGCGAACGACTGACGGGCCAGGCCCCGCGCCGCGCGCAAAACAGGCGGTTGTCATCGGAGTTCCACGCTGGTGCAGTAAGGCCCTGCAAGGGTGCGCATGATATTCTGTCGAGTAATTCCGGCTCACCAGGCCACCCGATATTGCGGCGACGCCCGAGCCGGTATCGGGCGGGCGCCATCAAGAATTTCCGACTCCAAAGGCAAGCGATGAGATTGATTCTTCTGGGCGCCCCCGGCGCAGGCAAGGGAACGCAGGCGGCGTTCATCTGCCAGAAATACGGCATTCCGCAGATCTCCACCGGCGACATGCTGCGCGCCGCGGTGAAGGCGGGCACGCCGCTGGGGTTGGCCGCCAAGCAGGTGATGGACGGCGGCGGCCTGGTGAGCGACGACCTGATCATCTCGCTGGTCAAGGAGCGCATCGCCCAGCCGGATTGCGCCAAGGGCTTCCTGTTCGACGGCTTCCCGCGCACCATCCCGCAGGCCGACGCCATGAAGGCCGCGGGGGTCAAGCTCGACCTCGTGCTGGAGATCGACGTGCCCGACGCCGCGATCGTCGAGCGCATGAGCGGCCGCCGCGTGCATGCGGCCTCGGGCCGCACGTACCACATCCACAACAACCCGCCCAAGGTCGAAGGCAAGGACGACGTCACCAGCGAGCCGCTGACCCAGCGCCCGGACGACGCCGAGGACATCGTGCGCAAGCGCCTGTCCACGTACCACGAGCAGACCGAGCCGCTGGTGGCGTACTACGAGAAGTGGGCCGCCACGGGCGACCCCCAGGCACCGCGCTGCCGCAAGATCAGCGGCACCGGCAGCGTCGACGAGATCACCAGGCGTGCGCTGAACGCCCTGGAGAACTGAGCGCCGGCGCTCGCGCCACCCGCACAGGCCCGCGCCGGCGACGTCGCGGGCCTTGTCGTTTCCGGGCCGGCCGTCCGCGCGGCGCGCGCGCGTCGTCCCCTTTGCCGCGCGCGCCGTTCGAGCGACAATTGACGTTTACGTTAACGTCAATCACGCCGGCCGCGCCTTCCGCGGCGCCGATGCCGGCACTGGAGCAAGCATGGAAATCTCGGGCAAGGTATTCATCGTCACGGGCGCGGCCTCGGGCCTGGGCGAAGGCACGGCGCGCATGCTGGTGGCCAACGGCGCCAAGGTGGTGCTGGCCGACCTGCAGGAAGAGCGTGGCCAGGCCGTCGCGGCCGAACTGGGCCAGACCTTCGTGCGCTGCGACGTCACGCAGGAAGCCGACGGCCGCCGCGTGGTCGACGCCGCCAGGGGCCTGGGCAAGCTGATGGGCCTGGTCAACTGCGCCGGCATCGCGCCCGCGTCGCGCACCGTCGGCAAGACCGGCGCGCACGCGCTCGACCTCTTCACCAAGGTGATCTCGATCAACCTGATCGGCAGCTTCAACATGATCCGCCTGGCGGCCGAGGCGATGAGCGCCAACGAGCCCGAGTCGACCGGCGAGCGCGGCGTGCTGATCAGCACCGCCAGCGTGGCCGCGTACGACGGCCAGATCGGCCAGGCCGCCTATGCCGCCAGCAAGGGCGGCGTGGTGGGCATGACCCTGCCGATCGCGCGCGACCTGGCCAAGACGGGCATCCGCAACATGACCATCGCCCCGGGCATCTTCGGCACGCCGATGCTGTTCGGCATGCCGCAGGAGGTGCAGGACGCGCTGGCGGCCAGCGTGCCCTTCCCCAGCCGCCTGGGCACGCCCGGCGACTTCGCCAAGCTGGTGCACCAGATCGTCACCAACGAGATGCTCAATGGCGAAGTGATCCGCCTCGACGGCGCGATCCGCCTGGCGCCGCGCTGAGGCTCGCACGCCGGGGCGTGCGCGGTGCGCACCGGTGCGCGCTCGCGACGCCGCGCACGACGCGCCATGACGCTCCAATGAACGACGGCCCGGGGACACGCCCGCGGCCGTTTTCTTTTGGGCGCATGGATCGCACCGCCCAAGTGAAAAGGGCACGAACCACCCGGAGGTGATTCGCGCCCTTGCGCGAAAGAGGCCGGACGCCTTGCGGCATCCGGTCTTGCACGAGTTCCTTAGAAGGAGTACGTGCCGCGCGCGTAGTACGTACGGCCCGTCGGGTCGTAGTAGCGCGGGTCGTAGCCCTGCTGGAACAGGCCGGAGAACGTGGTGTACGGCGGCAGGCGGTCGGCCAGGTTCTTGACACCGACCGTGAACGAGAAGCCCTTGGGCATCGCGTACGTCGCGTACAGGTCTTCCGTCCAGTAGGCGCTGACCTTGCGGTACGGGTCGTGCGCCGGGTCGTCGTTGTTGTCGCGGTACCCCGACTTCTCGTGGATGGCCATGCCCACCGAGATCGGGGCCAGGTTCCAGTCGACCATCAGGTTGTGCTGCCAGCGGAACACCGGGTTGCCACCTTGCGCCGAGAAGATGCCGACGTTCTGGTAGTACTGGCCGCCCGGGGCGAGCTGGAACTGGTACGAGTGCACCCAGGTGCTCTGCAGTTCGAAGTTGAAGCGACCCAGCGCGCCGGCGTTGGCCTTGTAGCCCAGCGCGATGTCCACGCCGTTGGTCTTGACCGCGCCGATGTTCTGGTTCAGCTCGTCGACGTAGCCGCAGTTCGGGCACTGCTGCGGATTCTGCGACAGCAGGCCGTTCACGTAGTGGAAGTTGCCGGGGAACTGGGCGTAGCCGCCCGGCGTGTACAGCAGCGAGTCGGGCAGGACACCGACTTCCTTGGTGATCTGGATGTTGTAGAAGTCGAATTCGGCCGTGAAGTTGTTGAATGGCTCGAGCACCAGGCCCAGCGTCGCGTTCTTGGACTTTTCCGCCTTCAGGTTCGGGTTGCCGCCGAGCTTGTCGACGAACTGGATCTTGCTGGGCGAGCTGCAGACCAGGCTGGCGTCATAGCCGTTCAGCGGAACGCCCTTCGGGCAATTGACCGGATCGTTCACGCCGCTGTTGGAGTTCGTGAACGTCTGGGCGGCGTTCAGCTCGTACAGCGACGGCGCACGGAAGCCCGTGGAGAACGAACCGCGCACCAGCACCGCCTTGGCGGGCTGGAAGCGGAAGCTCACCTTCGGATTGGTCGTGTTGCCGAAGTCGCTGTAGTGGTCGTAGCGGAGCGCGGCCGTCACGTCCAGGCTCTTGATGATCGGCACGTTCAGTTCCGCGTAGCCCGCGTAGACCTTGCGGCTGCCAGCGTTGTACGTCGCGGGGTCGATACCGGTACTGGCGATCACCTGCGCCGCGTAAGCCGTGTTGGCTCGGTTCAGGAACGTTTCATCGCGATACTCGCCGCCGATGGCGATCGCGGCCGGACGGCCGGCGTGCAGCCAGTCACCCAGGTCACGGCTCGCGTGGCCGTCGAGGTCCTTCACCGTACCGGTGCCGAACTGCAGCACGCCGTTCTTCTGGGCGCTCGTCAGGACCGCCGCGCCGGCGGCGGACTGAGGACCGAACGGGTTGATCGCCGGATTCAGCACGTTCCAGCCGTACGTGGCGGAAGTCGGGTCGGTGTCGACCGGAGCGAGGACGTTCTCGTCCGAGTAGCCGTGGACGAGGTAGTCCTGGGTGCGCGTCTGGTTCAGCGTGGCGGCGATGTCGTAGTCCCAGTCGCCGACCGTGCCTTCCATCGAGGCCGTGAAGCGACCCTGCGTGGTGGTGTTGTCGTCTTCGCGGAAGCCGTTGACCGTATCGCGGAAGCGCAGGCCGATGCGGCCTTCGTTGCCGGTCAGCGGCGCGCCGGTGACGGGGTCCGTGGAGTGCGTCCAGAACGAGGCGGGATAGGAATCGACCTGGTTGGGGCCCAGGGCCGTGATGCCAGCCGGCAGCGGCGTGATGCCCTTGCCCGGGTAGTACGGGCTGCTCGGGTCCATGAAGATCGACACGTACGGAACCGGCGCGATCTTCGCGTTGACCTTGCTCTGGGCGACGAAGGCCTCGAGCTTGAACGTGTTGTTCTGGTTGACCTTGAACGAAGCGCTCAGCAGGCCGGACAGGCGCTGCGAGGCAGGAACGTAGTCGACGAACGTGTTCGTGTCTTCGCCGCACTTCTCGGTGCCCGTCAGGACCAGGGACGGGTCCGTGCAGCCGGCCGCGCCTGCGAAGGGCGTATACGGCGTCGCGCCCGAACCGCCGTTGACATAGGCCAGCGCCGGGAACGTCGTGCCCGAGGTGGCGTTGTGCGGGGCCAGGTGGCGATCGCCCGCCTTGATGGCCGCCTGCTTCTGGAAGCCGGCGAACGCAAACACGTTCAGGCCGTCCTTCTCCAGGTCGCCGGCACCGAAGCCGATCTGGGCTTCGTGCTGGGAACCGCCCGGGTGCTGGGGCGCATCCACGCCGAGCGTGATCGAGCCGCCGCGGTAATCGCGACGGGTAATGAAGTTGATCACGCCCGCGATGGCGTCCGTGCCGTACAGGGCGGACGCGCCGTCGCGCAGCACTTCGACGCGCTCGATGGCGGCGAACGGGATGGTGTTGATGTCGGGAGCGGATGCCGTGAACGCGCTGTTGGCGATGCGGCGGCCGTTGAGCAGCACCAGGGTCTTGTTGGCGCCGAGGCCGCGCATGTCGGCGTACGAACCGCCACCGGTACCGGCGCCGACGGCTTGCGACGAGCTCTGCTGGACCTGGACCGAGCTGACCTGCTGGAGAACCTGCTCGACGCTGGTGACACCGGCCTTCTTCAGTTCTTCAGCGGTGATGACGGTGACAGGGACGGACGTCTCGGCGTCAACGCGCTTGATGGACGAGCCCGTGATTTCCACGCGCTGAACGGTGGTGTCCTGGGCAAAAGCGCCCGGGGCGACGGCCAGAACGCCGGTGCCGAAAGCCATGAGAAGACCGGTGCAGATCTTCGTACGTTGGAACATGGGGTTCCCTCCTGAGGGGGTGGAAAGGTTGATCGATAGACCCAGCCTGACAAGCGCGTCACGTGCCGGTTTGTGAACGGCTGTTGGCGCACCAATAAAGCTTGTCAAAATATTGTCCATGAACGGCGCGTCGAGCTCACCACTTGAAACGTGTTCCGAACGTTTTCCCTAAGCAAACTGTTGCGAGAATGCAGCGAAATCCGAATCTTTCCCAGCGCACGAGCAACACGGTTTGCCCGGTCGGCGCATGACGGAATAACTGCCTAACACGGCGGCGCGCATCCGCCTCGTGAAACTCCGCCGGCAGTGTGCGAAGAATCCGGTTTTCGCATTTGCCGCATACCCCGGCCGCGCCACCGTCCGGGCGGCCGCGCGGGTTCCCTAGACAGGATTGGTCAGACCGGCAGGTCCAGGCGGGGCACGGCGTCGATGAGCGCGCGCGTGTAGTCCTGGCGCGGGTGTTCCAGCACGGACACGCTGTCGCCCTGCTCGACGATTCGCCCGGCGCGCATCACGGCGACGCGATCGGCGATGTACTCGACCACGCCGATGTTGTGGGTGATGAAGAGGTACGAGACGCCGAGCTGTTGCTGCAGGTCGTGCAGCAGGTTCAGGATCTGCGCCTGCACCGAGACGTCGAGCGCCGACGTGGGCTCGTCGCAGACGATGAGCTTGGGCTGCACCGCGAGCGCACGCGCGATCGCGATGCGCTGGCGCTGGCCGCCGGAGAACTCGTGCGGGTAGCGGCCGAGCGCGTCGCGCCGCAGGCCGACCTGGTCGACCAGGCCCTCGATGCGCCGGCGCCGCGCCGCGGCGTCGACCTCGGGTTGCAGCGCGATCATGCCCTCGTCCAGGATCTCGGCGACGCGCATGCGCGGGTTCAGCGACGCGAACGGATCCTGGAAGATGATCTGGATGTCGCGCCGCGCCTGGATCAGCGCATGGCCCGACAGCTCGAACAGGTTGCGCCCGCGCAGCAGCGCCTGCCCCTCGAAGGTGGCGATGCCGCGCAGCAGCTGCACCACGGCCTTGCCGGTGGTGGTCTTGCCGCAGCCCGACTCGCCCACCAGCGCGAGCGTCTCGCCCTCGCCGACCGTGAACGAGACGTCGTCCACCGCGTCGAAGAAGCGCTTGCCACGCTGCAGCAGGCCCTTGCGGATCGGGAAGCGCACGCGCAGGTTGCGCACCTCCAGCAGCGGGACGGCCGTCGACGACACCGGGGCGGCCGGGGGCCGCGCCGCCTCGACGCGGGGCGCGGCGCCCACCGGCGGTGCGCTCGCCGCACCGGGGGCGAACAGCAGGCAGCGCACGGCATGCAGGTCGCCCGACTGCTCGCGGCCGTTGATCCCGGCCAGCTCGGGCACCACGCTCGCGCAATGCGCCATCACGCGGTCGCAGCGGGGCGCGAAACGGCAGCCGGAGAACGACTGGGTCAGCATGGGAACGGTACCCGGTATCGCCTGCAGCGGCTGGCCGCGCCGGCGCGCGTCGGGCAGCGCGCGCAGCAGCGCCCGCGCGTACGGGTGCTTGGGGCTGGCGAAGAACTCGTCGGCGCGGGCCACCTCGATGATCTGGCCCGCGTACATCAGCGCCACGCGGTGCGCCATGCCCTTGACCACCGCCAGGTCGTGCGTGATCAGCAGCAGGCCCAGGCCCTGCTCCTGCTGCAGTTGCCTGAGCAGGTCCAGCACCTGCGCCTGGATCGTGACGTCGAGCGCCGTCGTCGGCTCGTCGGCGACCAGGAAGTCGGGCTCGGTGGCCAGCGTCATCGCGATCATCACGCGCTGCTTCTGGCCGCCGCTCATGCGGAACGGATAGTCGTCGATGCGGCGCTCGGGCTCGGGGATGCCGACGCGGCGCAGCCAGTCGACCGCCTTCTGGCGCGCCGGCGCGCCGCGCAGGCTCGTGTGCGCCTCGATCGCCTCGACCAGCTGCGCGCCGATCTTCATGACCGGGTTCAGGCTGGTCGAAGGCTCCTGGAAGATCATTCCGATGCGCCCGCCGCGCACCGCGCGCATGCCCGCCTCGGGCAGCGCCAGCAGGTCGTCGCGGTCGAGGCGGATGTCGCCGCCGGTGATGCGCCCGTTCTCCGGCAGCAGCCGCATCAGCGCGAGCGCGGTCATGCTCTTGCCGCAGCCGGACTCGCCGACGAGCGCGAAGGTCTCGCCGCGCTGGATGGCCAGCGTCAGGCCGTCGATGGCCTTGACGAGGCCGTGCTCGGCGTCGAGCGCCACCTTCAGGTCCTGGGTCTGCAGCATCGCATCAGCCTTGGTTCTGCGCCGGGGCGGCGCGCTTGCGCGTGATGGGCAGGCGCGGGCGGAACGCGCGGGCGCGCGGGTCGAACGCGTCGCGCACGCCGTCGGCGAACAGGTTGATCGCCAGCACCAGCGCCACCATGAAGCCGAACGCGGCGGCGAAGCTCCACCACACCACGGGGTCGAGGCTCATCTCCTTGCGCGCCAGGTTGATCATGCCGCCGAAGCTGTTCATCGACGGGTCGACGCCCACGCCGACGTACGACAGCACGGCCTCGTACAGGATCAACGACGAGAAGTCGAGCACGGTGACGATGAGCATCAGGTGCGCGACGTTGGGAAAGACGTGGCGCAGCATGATGCGCGCCGACGAGACGCCGAACGCGTTGGCCGCCTGCACGAAGTCGAGCTCGCGCAGCTTCATCGTCTCCGCGCGCAGCAGCCGGCACAGGCCGGCCCAGCCGGACAGGCCCAGCACCGAGCAGAGCAGGAACAGCTTGACGTCGGCGCGCTCGACACCCGTCTCGAACATGTCCGGGTGCTTGTCGAGGTACACCTGCACCATCAGCACGCAGGCCGCGATCAGCAGGATGTTGGGCACCGACGAGAGCACGGTGTAGAAGTACTGGATGACCTCGTCGGCCCAGCCGCGGAAGTAGCCGGCCATGATGCCCAGCACGACCGCCAGCGGCAGCGTCGCGATGGTGGCGAGCGAGCCGATGACGAACGCGGTGCGGATGCTCTTGAGCGCCTGGTAGAGCACGTCGTTGCCCGTCGTGTCGGTGCCGAACACGTGGTACGCGCCCATCAGCGACACGACGATGCCGACGAGCGTGGCCATCACGGTCAGCGTCCACAGCGCGGCGCGCCACGGGATATCGCCTTCCCTGTTCCACACGCTGGCCGCCGTCTCGACGAAGCCGGCGCGGCGCGCGCGCGCCAGCAGGCCGAACAGGACGATGGCCGTGGCCGCGGCCAGGCCCAGGCCGAACAGCAGGCCGGTGAACCCGCGCGACAGCAGGTCGCTGCGCCACTGGTGCTGCGGATCCGACAGGTGCGCCCCGCCGTGCTTCAGGCGCGGCGCCATGCGCACCAGGCGGCCGTTGACGGACACCGTCTCCAGCCGCAGGGCTTCGTAGTCGAGGGGCCGCGAATAGCTCGTCTCGCGCGACTGCACCAGGTCCGCCAGCGCGAGGTCCAGCAGCGAATGCGCCTGCACCTCGTACTGCACGGCGTCGGCCGCGCTGCCGGCCGCGGCCGCCAGGCGACTGCGGTAGTGCACGCTGTCGGCCACGGTCACCGCCAGGCACAGCGCGAGCACGAACGCCGAACACATCGCCGGCGCCTCGCGGAACACGCGGCGCCAGCTCGCCGACAGCCCCGGCGAACGCACGACGGCCACGCCGTAGACGACGCAGAAGGCGACCAGCGCCCAGACGGTGAGGTCCGTCCACAGGAACACGAACTTGAACATGGCGGCTCAGCCCAGGCGGACCCGGGGGTCGACCCAGGTGTAGGCGACGTCGATCAGCACGAACGTCGCGATGTACAGCAGCGATCCGACGAACACCATCGTGCGCACGACCGCGAAGTCCTGCTTGGAGATCGCGTCGATCACGTAGGCGCCCAGCCCGGGCAGGCCGAAGAAGCTCTCGAACACGAGGCTGCCGAGGAAGACGTACGGCAGGTAGGAGCCCGCGCTGGTGACGATGGGCAGCAGCGCGTTGCGCAGCACGTGGCGGAACAGCACCACCGTCTCGGACAGGCCCTTGGCGCGCGCGGTGCGCACGTAGTCCTTGCCGATCTCCTCGAGGAACATCGCCCGGTACAGGCGCGCCTCCGTGCCCAGGCGCGACAGCAGCGCCAGCATGACGGGCAGCACCAGGAACTTGACCACGCTCAGCCCCGGCTCGTAGCCCGAGATCGGCGCGATGCGCAGCAGGCGCGAGAACAGGAACTGCCCGACGATGATGTAGAACAGGCTCGAGATCGACAGCATCAGGACGCAGGCGACGACGCCCCAGAAATCGAGTCGCGTGTGCCGGAACATCACCAGCAGCAGCGCGAACGCCGTGCTCGCGAACACCTGCAGGACGAACAGCGGCAGCGCCAGTTGCACGCTGACGCCCATGCGCCGCGCCACTTCCGGCCCGATGTCGCCGGCGCTCTCCGCGTCCGCGCGGCCGAAGTGCAGCTCGAACAGCGACACCGACCGCTCCCAGAAGATCGTCTCCGTCAAGCGCTGCGTGCCCTGCTTGGCGTCGTTGACGTACAGCGGCTTGTCGTAGCCGCGCTCGACCTTCCAGCGATCGATCAGGTCCTGCGTGACGTGCTTGCCGCCGATGTTCAGGCGCGCCATGTCGTCGGGCGTGTTGACCGTGAAGAACAGGAAGAACGTGAGCAGGTTCACGCCCAGCAGGATGAGCGCGCCGTAGAGGATGCGCCGGACGAGGTAGGACACCATGGGGATTTCTCTCAGGCGGCGAGGACTTCGCCGCGCGCGTTCAGGCGTTCGCGCCGCTTGAAGCTGCGGGCGGCCAGCAGGAGCAGGCCGGCAAGCGCCAGCGTCAGCAGGACCATCGGCCACCAGACGGGCTTGTTCCACTCCGCCTGGCGGCGCACGCGCTCGTCGACGTCGACCCGCAGGTAGCGTCCGTGGTCGCGGATCAGGATGGCCGGCTTTGAGTTGTAGACCCAGTGCTGCACGGCGGCCGACGCGTAGGGGAAGTAGCCCCAGGACCAGGGCGCGTCCTTCTGCAGGATGGCCACCATCTGGTCGATCAGCGCCTGCTTCTGCGGGCCGTCCGACAGGCTCTTCATCTTGGTGAACAACGCGTCGTACTCGGGGTTCTGGTAGTTCGACTGGTTCTCGCCGTCCGACACGCTCTTGGAGTTGGGGCCGTAGAACAGGATCAGGAAGTTCTCGGCATCCGGGTAGTCGGCATTCCAGCCGGTCCAGAACACCTGGTGCTTGCCCTTGCGGATCTTGTCCTGGAACTGGTTGTTGTCGGTGGCACGCACCTCGAGCTGGATGTTGAGCTTGGCGAACTGGCGCACCACCCAGTCGATCTCCACCTTGCGCTCGGGCGTGGGCAGCGCGTAGTAGTCGTAGTTGAGCACCAGGGGACGGCCCGTCTCGACGTCCCGGCCATCGGGATAGCCGGCCTCGACCATCAGCTTGCGCGCCTCGTCGAGCGAGCGGCGCACGGGGATGCCGTTGACGAGCCGGTGGGTCACCGGGTTGACGCCCTCCGGCGTCTTCTCGCGCGAACCGAAGATGCCGGTGGGGATCGGCCCCATCGCCGTGGCGCCGGCGCGGTTGGGGAAGACCTTGGCGTACTCCTCCCAGTCGATGGCGATCGAGATCGCGTCGCGCAGCTTGCGGTGGCGCTCGTCTTCCTGCGGGGTGCGGCCCTTGCCGATCACCGGGTCGATCATGTTGAAGCCGATCGTGTAGCTGTTGACGTCGTCGAAGCGGTCGAGGCGGAAGCCCTTCTCGTCGTAGTCCTTGCGGATCTCCTCCGAGTTCTGCTTCTCCACGACGTATTCCAGGCCCTTGTCCGTGCGCTCGAACACCTCGAGGTCGTAGTAGCCCTGGCGGAACTTCGCGCGCTGCGGCACCTGTTCGCGCTCGCCGACGATCACGATCTTGTCGACGAACGGGGTCTTCCTGCCGCAGTCGTCGAGCAGGCCCGCTTCCTTGTCCCCCGCCGAGCCCTCGCACGGATACGGTTCGCCGCGGTAGTTCGGATTGCGCAGCATCACCTGGCGGCGATCCTGGTGGTACTCGGCGAGCATGAACGGCCCGGTGCCCACCGGCCAGATGTCGTACGTGAGGCCGTTGGCGGCCATGCCGGGCTGCGCGTAGAACTCCTCGGCCTCCCACGGCACCGGCGCCATGAAGGTCGTCGCCATCCAGAAGCTCCACTGCGGATAGCGGCCCTTGATGCGCACGCGGAAGGTGTACTTGTCGGGCGCGGACGCGCCTTCGAGCGGGAACTTGCGGAAGTCGAGGAACGGCCGGTCGAGGCTCGCGGGATCGAGGCCGGCGCGCAGTCGGGCGTCCTCGCGCTTGATGACGGCGCCGTACTCCTTCAGGCCGAGCACGTACTCGGAGAAGATGCCGTAGATCGGCGTCGTGATGCGCGGCGTGGCGTGGCGCTTGAGCGCATAGACGAAGTCGTCGGCCACCAGTTCGCGCGTGCCCTGCTTCTCGAACTCGAGCGGCGACGAGCGGCCGCGCAGCTCGCCCGGCTTGAGGTCGTGATAGAGGAACTTGCCGCTGGCGTCCCTGGCGAACGCGGGGTGCGGCTGGTACAGGATGCCGTGCTTGATGTGCACGTCGTAGACGCTCTCGGCCACCTGCTCGCTGGGCGCGTCCTCGGGCAGCACCTTGCCGTCCTTGTCGAGGTAGACCGGCTTGGCGACGTCCTGCGCCGCCTTGCCGATCAGCGTGTACGGGCGCTTGAGGTAGTGGTAGCCGTACGGCGGCTCGTAGATCTGGTACGTGAAGGTGGTGTCGTTGGACCAGTAGGACGCCACCGAATCCATGTGCCGGGGCGAGCCCTCCTGCATCGCGCTGAAGAGGGTGTTGTGACCGGCGGCGCCGCTCTCCCAGGGGCTGTTGTCGCAACCGGCCAGCGACACCAGCATCCCGCCCGCGACCAGCCACGCGGCGGCGCACCAACGACCAAAAACACCGCGCATGCGGATCTCCACGACGACGGTGGCGACGCCGGGCGGGATGACCGCGCCGGCTCGCCAACAAAACAAAACCGCCTCCGGCGACCACGGCTTTTGCCCGAGGCCGCGCGAGGCGTTTGTGACAATTTTATAGAGGCCGGGCCGGGCACCCCCTAGGGGTTTTCAGCCCTTGCTGCAGCGCAGCAAGCAAGGCCCGGGCCCGCTTTCGCGGCGAACCGGCATGGCCTGACTAGACAAGTCAGTACAAGCTGACCCGGTGGGCCCGGGATCAGTGGTCGTGATGGTGGCCCGCGTGGTCGTGGCCGTGATCCTCGGCGTCGCCCTCGTGGCGGTGATGCGCATGGCCTTCCTGCCAGCCCAGGAACGCGTCGCGTCCCTGCACCGCGAGGTGGGCCTTGACGCCGAACGGCACGGTCACCTTGGTGGGCACGTGGCCGAACGGGAAGCCGGTGAGGATCGGCACGTCCACCAGCGAGCGCAGGTGCGCCACCACCGTCTTCAGGTTGAAGCCGCGATCCAGCGGCGACTTCTTCCAGTCGCTGAACTCCGCCAGCAGGATCGCCTTCTGCGACGCCAGCACGCCGGCCTGGTGCAGCTGCAGCAGCATGCGCTCGACGCGGTACGGATGCTCGGCCACGTCCTCCAGCATCAGCACCCCGCCCTTGACCTTCGGCCAGTGCGGCGTGCCCAGCAGCGAGCACAGCATCGCGAGATTGCCGCCCCAGGTCAGGCCCCGCACGTCCAGGCCGTCGAAGCCCGCCTCGGTGCGAAAGCCCACCGCCTCGAGCGCGCCGGACATCGCCTCGGCGAAGCAGTCGGGCGTGACCTCGTCGAGCTCGTCGCGCCCGAAGTCGTCGCACGCGAGCGGCCCCCACCACGTGGGCGCCTTGCGGTGCGCGAGCAGGCCCATCTGCAGCGCCGTCAGGTCGCTGTAGCCGACCCAGCGCGTCCCGGACTCGACGCTCCTGGCGAGCAGCTTCCAGTCGAGGCGATCGAGCAGGCGCGTCAGGCCGTAGCCGCCGCGTGACGCGAGCGCGACGTCCGGGCGTGCGCGCGCGACACGGTGGATGGCCTCGAGGCGCAGGTCGTCGTCGCCGCCGAAGCGCTGGTGCTTCGCGAGCGCGGCCTCGTCGATCGAGACGTCGAAGCCGAACGTCACCAGGCGCTTCGCGGCGAGCTTCAGCGGCGCGGCCTTGGCGAGCACGCCGGAGGGGGTGTAGATGGTCAGCGGCGTCATGCGGGCGCTCCTCGAGCGTCTGGCGGAACAGGGGAATCGGGTTCGATCTCGACGGCCACGCCGACCGGGATCGGGTCGTCGACGGTGACGTCGGCGACGGGGATGGCGTCGTCCTCGGCGGGCCCGCGGCGCGCGGCCTGGCGGGCCTTGTGCGCGGCGCGGCGCTCGGCGAAGAAGTCGCGCAGCATGGCGCCGCACTCGGCCTCCATGCAGCCGCCGACGACGGTGGTGTGGTGGTTGAGCTGCGGCAGCGCGAACAGGTCGACGACGGAGCCCGCGGCACCCGTCTTCGGGTCGCGCGCGCCGAACACGACGCGCTTGAAGCGCGCATGCATCAGCGCCATCGCGCACATCGCGCACGGTTCCAGCGTGACGACCAGCGTGCAATCGGGCAGGCGGTAGTTGTCCAGCAGCTGGGCCGCGTGGCGCAGCGCCACGAGCTCGGCGTGGGCGGTCGGATCGGTGGTGGTGATGGGCCGGTTGTAGCCGGTGGCGATCACCTGCGGCAGGCCGTCCGCGTCATCGCGCAGGATCACGGCGCCCACGGGCACCTCGCCCACCAGCCACGCGTTCTGCGCCTGGTCGAGCGCCTGGCGCATCGCGCGTTCCTCGGCCGGCGTGAACGCGGCCGCCCGTGACGGGTCGGTGTCGGATTCCAAGACGGCGGGATCGGTCAACGCGCCTGGTCGGCGGCGCTCGCCGCCTGGTCGGCCGTGTGCTGGGCATCGGCCTTCATGGCCTGGTCGAGCTCGCGCTGGTACTGCGACACCACCTGCCTGGGCGTGCCGTCCTGCGGCATCGACGCGGCGCCGGTCGCAGCGGCCGACGACGGCAGGAAGCGCTTGTTCGCCTGCAGCTGGCTGCGCATGGCCAAGGCGACGATGGCCAGAACGATCAGCAGCGATCCGAGCGTCAGAAAGGCTCTCATGGCGGGTGGGCAGATGCAAAGGGCGAAACCCGCATTATCGTCGCTGGCCGAGCGACGGCGCCCTGCCCGAGGCGCTCCCGCGACCGGCGGCTGCGCCCGACGGACACGCGGTGCGCCGCCGAGGGCATCCGCGGCACGGGCTCAGTGCGCGGACGCCGCCTCTCCGGCGATGCCGTCCAGCCGGGCGACCGCGTCGGCCGGCAGCTGGAGATCGACCGCCGCCAGGTTCTCGCGCAGGTGCGCGACCGACGAGGTGCCGGGGATCAACAGCAGGTTCGGCGATCGCTGTAGCAGCCAGGCCAGCGCCACCTGCATCGGCGTCGCCGCGAGTGCGCGCGCGACGTCGGACAGCGCCGTCGACTGCAGCGGCGTGAAGCCGCCCAGCGGGAAGAACGGCACGTAGGGCACGCCGTCGCGGGCCAGGTCGGCGACCAGCGCCTCGTCGGACCGGTGCGCCAGGTTGTACATGTTCTGCACGCACGCGATCGGGCAGATCCTGCGGCCGTCGATCACCTGCCGGTGCGTCACGTTGCTCAGGCCGATGTGCTTGATCAGGCCCTGGCGGCGCAACTCCGCCAGCGCCGTCAGCGGTTCTTCCAGCGAGCCCTCCTTCGGGCCGTGGACGTCCAGCATGCTGCGCAGGTTCACCACCTCGAGCACGTCGAGGCCGAGGTTGCGCAGGTTCTCCTCGATCGCCTGCCTCAGCGCCGCAGGAGACAGCGCGGGCAGCCAGCCGCCCTGGGCGTCGCGCCGCGCACCCACCTTGGTGACGATCACCAGGCTGTCACGATACGGATGCAGCGCCTCGCGGATGATCTGGTTGGTGACATGCGGGCCGTAGAAGTCGCTGGTGTCGATGTGATCCACGCCCTGCGCCACCGCCTCGCGCAGCACGGCGAGCGCGGCGGCGCGATCCTTCGGCGGCCCGAAGACGCCGGGGCCGGCGAGTTGCATGGCGCCGTAGCCCAGGCGCTTGACGGCGCGGTCGCCGAGGTTGAAGGTGCCGGCCCTGGAGAGATCGGTCATGGTGCTTCCTTGTGTTGGAGAGGGGGTGGCAGTCAATGTACCGAGTCGATCGCTGCACGATAAGATGCTTCAATCCATACGGGTTGTACCGAAAATCGAACAATGGCAACGGATCTGGGCGACCTGCAGGCGCTGGTGGCCGTCGTGCGCGCCGGCGGCTTCCGCGAGGCCGCTCGCGCCAGCGGCAGCAGCGCGTCCACGCTCAGCGAAGCGGTCCGCCGGCTCGAAAGCCGGCTCGCCGTGCGCCTGCTCACCCGCACCACGCGCAGCATCACGCTGACCGAGGCCGGCGCGCGCCTGCTCGAACGCCTCGGTCCGGCGCTGGACGAGGTGGAGGCGGCGCTCGACGTCGTCAACGGCTTTCGCGACCGCCCGGCGGGCACGTTGAGGCTCAACGTGCCCGTCAGCGCGTCGCGCCTGGTGCTGCCGGGCATCGTGCCCGGGTTCCTGGCCGCCTTCCCGGACATCCGGCTCGAGGTCAACGCCGAGGAAAGCCTGGTCGACGTGTTCGCTGCCGGCTGCGACGCCGGCATCCGCTACGAGGAGCGCCTCGAGCAGGACATGATCGCCGTCCCGATCGGCCCGCGGCTGCAGCGGGCCGTCACGGCCGCCTCGCCGGCCTACCTCGCCCGCCGGGGACGGCCGGCGCATCCGCGCGACCTGCTGGACCATGCCTGCCTGCGCGGACGCTTCGCCAGCGGCGCGTTGACGCCATGGGAGTTCGAGAAGGACGGCGAGGTGCTCCACGTCGAGGTCAACGGGCCGCTCGTCGTGCGCGTCGGCGCGACCACCGACCTCGCCGTCGACGCGGCGCTGGCCGGGGTCGGCATCATCCACCTGTTCGAGCAATGGCTGCAGCCGCATCTGGACAGCGGCGCACTCGAGCCCGTCCTGCAGGACTGGGTCCGGCCGTTCACCGGACCGTTCCTCTACTACCCGAGCCGCCGCCACATGCCCGCGCCGCTGCGCGCGTTCGTCGACTTCATCGGCCGCGACGCGTCCCGCGCAAGCGAAGGCCCCGGCCCCGAGACCCGTTGAGCCTGCCGCCACGCAGGACTTCCGGCCGCGCCGGCACGAGTTCGAACCGACGCGCTCCTTCACGCGAGGCGCGCCGGATACCGATACGGGGTAGGGCATCCTTCTGCCACGTCGGCGCGTGAGCCGGCTCTGAACTTCCGATCAGGCGACGGTCGCGAACCGTCGCCTGTGGGGAGTTCTCCATGGACGCCAAATGCTGGCGAATCGCTGCATTTATTCGAACGTGCTGGCGGCCACAGGCTCCTAATATCCAGCGCACGACATACCGCCACGTCGATCGTTCGCGATCGGCGCGAGCGGGCGCAAGAACCCAGGCGCAGCCCCAGGTCCGATGTCCGGAGCAAGCAGACATGGCCAGCCAGCCAACCGAATCCGCCGATACCCCTGACCCTACCGCCGCGTCGACAGCGCCGGCGACCTTGCTGCTCGTGGACGACGAACCGTCGATCCTGAGCGCGCTGCGTCGCCTGTTCCGGCCCCAGGGCTACCGCGTGCTGACGGCCGAGGGCGGGCAGGCCGCGCTGGATCTCCTGCAGGGCGAGGCCGTCGATCTCGTGATCTCGGACATGCGCATGCCCGGCATGGACGGCGCCCAGTTCCTCGAACGCGTCCGGCGGATTCAACCCGACACGGCGCGCATCCTGCTGACGGGGTATGCCGACATCGCCTCCACGATCGCGGCGATCAACGATGGCGGGATCGATCGCTACATCGCCAAGCCCTGGGACGACAACGACATCCAGCTCGTCGTCAAGGAGGCGCTCGCACGGCACAGCCTCGAGATGCGAAACCGGGAGCTGACCGAGCTCACCGGCCGCCAGAACGAGGAGCTGCGCACGCTGAACGCCAGCCTCGAGCAGCGCGTTCGCAGCCGTACCGCCGAGATCGAGCAGATCAACGACATGCTCAACGTGGCCTACGCCGAGCTGAAGTCCAACTTCATGCTCTCGATGCAGATCTTCGCCGGCCTGATGGAGCTCCGCCACAACGGCATGTCCGGACACTCCCGGCGCGTCGCTGCCTGGGCCAAGAAGGTCTGCGCCCGGCTGAAGCTGGACGAGCGGGCGACGCACGACATCCACGTGGCGGCGCTGCTGCACGACATCGGCAAGATCGGCTTCCCCGACAGCCTGCTGAGCAAGCCCGTCTCGCTGATGTCGCCGGAGGAGACCACGCGCTATCGCAAGCACCCGCTCAACGCCGAGGCCGCGCTGATGCCGCTGGTCCAGCTGCAGGGGGTCGCCAAGTTCATCCGCTCGCAGCACGAACGCTACGACGGCAACGGGTTCCCGGACGGGCTCGAAGGCGAGGAGATCCCGCTGGGCGCTCGCGTCCTGGCACCGATCATCGACTACGAGACCTTGCTGGCCGGCACGCTGGCCGAGCGTCGCTTCTCGCCCGAGGATGCGGCCGCGAGCATCCGGCGCGGCGCGGGCACCCGCTACGACGACAAGGTCGTCGAGGCCTTGCTCGACGTCCTGAAGGAACCGCTCGAGGAAGACCGGGACGATCGCTGCATCCCGGCCCTCGACCTGGCGCCCGGCATGGTCCTGTCGCGCGACCTGGTGAGCCCGCAGGGCACGCTGCTGCTCGCGGCCGGCTACGTCTTCGACGCGCGGGTGGTGCGCCAGGTGCGCGAATACGCGCAGCGCGAAGGCGCCAGATTGACCCTCCATGTCCGCCGCGAGACGGTTGCGACAACCCAACCCTGAAGCTCGGGAGCCCGGCATGAATCGCATCCTCCTGGTCGACGACGAGATCGGCGTGCTGAACGCCCTGTCGCGCGTCCTCAAATTGAGCCCTCTCGTCGTCCGCGGCGAGGAAGTGCGCCCGCGCATCGACGCGTTCACCTCGCCTGCGGAGGCGCTCGCGCGCGCCGCGACGACGGCATACGACCTGGTGATCTCCGATTTCCGCATGCCGGAGATGGACGGCGTCGCCGTCCTGCGCACGATGCGCGACCTGCAGCCGGACTGCGCGCGCGTCATCCTCTCGGGCTACACCGACCTCAACGGCCTGATCGCCGCGATCAACGAAGCGCGCATCGACCGCTTCATCGCCAAGCCGTGGAACGACTTCGAGCTGATCACCGCGTTGTCCAAGATCCTCGAGATCCGGGCGCTGCGCATGGAGAACGAGGCGCTCGCCGACGAGAAGCGCTGCGAGCGCGGCGAGCTGACGCCGGCCGACCTCGAGATGAAGCGGCTGGAACTGCAGGAGCCCGGCATCACCCAGGTGCAGTGGGGCGCGGACGGCTCGATCGTCATCGACATGGGCGAGGACGCGCAATGACCCACGCGGACCCGACGCTGGTGGAGGCGATCGCCGCCGCCGGCGATCCGCCCGACGCCGTCTGCAACGCGATCCTGCGCGCGCTGAACGTCCCCGCGTTCCTGCATCGCGGCGACCGCCTCCTGTGCTGCAACGCGGCCCTGGGCCGCCTGCTCGGCCTGTCCGAGGAGCAGCTCCATGCGATGCGTCCGGCCGAACTGGCAGTGGCGGACATGCGCGAGCGCATGCAGGAGTACGGCAACGCCTGCCTGACGACCGACCCGGAACCCGCCGCCACGGAGATGACGCTGTGCACCGCCACCGGCGAGGCGCGGTTCGTCGAACTCACGGCGCGGCGCCTGGACATCGATGGCCGGCCCGCCGTGGTGTCGACATGCCAGGACTTGAGCGACATGCGCCACGTCCAGATCAGCCTGCTCAACACGAGCCAGGTCCTCAACCAGATCCTCGACAGCGACCCTGTCCCGACCTTCGTCATCGACGCCGAACACCGCGTCACCCACTGGAACCGCGCCTGCGAGCAGCTGACCGGCCGCGACTGGTGGGACATGCAGGGCGTGCAGGAGAAGGGTCCGATCTTCTACGGCAAGGACCGGCCGCTGCTGTGCGATCACATCGTCGACGGCACGGACGCCGCGGCCCTCGAGGCGCTGTATCCCGGCCGGATCCGCGCCTCGCGGGTGAGCGAAGGCGCCTACGAAGCCGAGGGCTTCTTCCCGGCTTTCGGCGAGCGCGGCCGCTGGCTGTCGTTCACGGCCGCGCCGCTGCGCGAGCCGGGCGGGCGCGTCGTCGGTGCGATCGAGACCCTGCAGGACGTGACCGAGCGGCGCAACGCGCAAGAGGAGCTGACGCGCCATCGCAACCAGCTCGAGGTGCTGGTCGAGGAACGAACGGCAGAGCTCCACAGCACGCACCGGGAGCTTTCCGCGTTCATGGAGAACGCGAGCGTCGGCATCCTGGCCGTCACCGACGGCCGGGTCGTCCGCCACAACAAGAAGTTCGCCGAGATGTTCCTGCCGGAAGGACAGAGCGCGGTCGGGCGCGCGACCGCCGATTTCTTCTGCTCCGGCGCGGAATACGACGAGTTCTCGCGCATCGCGTTTCCCTGCCTGGCCGATGCGCGTCCGTTCCAGCACGAGACGACGCTGCGCCACGTCGATGGCAAGCGCCTGTGGGTGCAGATGATCGGCTACGTCTCGAACACCGACGAGCCCGCGGCCGGCGCGTGGTGGCTGCTCCAGGATCGCAGCGAGGTCAGGCGGGCGCAGGAAGCGCTCGAGTCGAACTACGAGCGACTGAAGGAGACGAACCACCGGCTCGAAGAGGCACAGAACCAGCTCCTGCAGTCCGAGAAGATGGCCTCGATCGGCCAGCTCGCCGCGGGCGTGGCCCACGAGATCAACAATCCGATCGGCTTCGTCAACTCGAATCTCAATTCGCTGAAGCACTACGTGGACGACCTGCTCGCGCTCATCGCGCAGTACGAGTCGGCGCAGGCCGAACTGCCCGCCCCCACCGTGCAGCGCATCGAGGCGGCCAAGCGCAAGGCGGACCTCGAGTACATGCTCGAGGACCTGCCGGTGCTGCTGCGCGAAAGCGCCGACGGCCTCGCCCGGGTCAAGCGCATCGTCCAGGACCTGAAGGACTTCTCGCGCGTCGACAACTCGGACTGGGCGGAGGCCGACCTGAACGCCGGCCTGGACTCGACCCTCAACGTGGTGTTCAACGAGGTCAAGTACAAGGCCGAGGTCGTGAAGAACTACGGCGCCCTGCCCCCGGTGCGCTGCCTGATGGCGCAGCTCAACCAGGTCTTCATGAACTTCATCGTCAACGCGACCCACGCGATCGAATCGCGCGGCACGATCACGCTGGCCACCGGCCAGGTGGACGACTGGGCCTGGGTGGAGGTGGCGGACACCGGTTGCGGCATGAGCCTCGAGGTGCAGCATCGCATCTTCGAGCCCTTCTTCACGACCAAGCCCGTCGGCAAGGGAACGGGCCTGGGCCTGTCGCTGTCGTTCTCCATCGTCCAGAAGCACCACGGCGTGATCCGCGTGCGCTCGGCGCCGGGCCAAGGCAGCGCGTTCCGGGTCTGGATACCGATCATGCAGGACGGCCAGGAGGACGTACCGCCGCTGCCGGCCCAGGCACAGCTCGAGGCCAGGAGCGCGGGATGACGCTGGCCGAAGTCGGCGCCCCGGGCGCGCCAGCGAGCATCGACAGCGTCCTGCTGGATCACGTCCATGCGGGCGTCTGCGTCATCGGCGGCACGCGCTTCATGTATGTGAACCGCTGCCTTGCAGGAATGCTCGGCCACGAGGTCGCGCACATGCTCGCCGGCATGGAACCGATCAGCATCGTGCATCCGGACGACCGCTCGCTCGTGCGCGAGACGGTGCGCCGTCGCGACGATGGAGAGATCACCGCGCCGTACGACATCCGCCTCATCGGCAACGGGGGCAAGGTGCTGCACGCGCGCGTCTGCGGCGTCTACATCAACTTCGGCGGCCGGCGCGCGAGCCTCGTGACGATGACGGACATCAGCGAGGTCAAGCGGGCGCTGCACGCGGCGGACTGGCAGGCCCGCATGCTCTCGCTGACCGAGGATCTCTGCCAGGGCGCGTCGATGGAGATCGAGCTGCAGCGCGACCGCGTGGTGACCTCGCCCGGACTGTGGGCCCTGCTCGGGCGGTCTCCGACGAGCGTGGTGCTGTCGCGCCGCACCCTGCTGTCGTTCGTGCCGCGGCCGGAACGGCGGGGCATCATCGCGGCCTGGCGCGAGGCGGTGCCCGGGCAGCCGTTCGAGCTGCAACATTCGCTGCGGCGCGCCGACGGGCGCGCCTGCCTCGTGCATCAGCGCGGCTACGTCGAGACGTCGCCCGATGGCGGAACGCGGCGCGGCATCGCCATCCTCCAGGACGTCACCGTGCAGCGCGACGTGGAACGGCGCCTGCACGAGATCGCGAACACCGACGTCCTGACCGGCCTGCCGAGCCGCGCGCGCTTGCTGGAACACATCGATCGGCGCCTTCGCGCGGGCGAAGCGTCGGTGACGCTGCTCGTCATCGAGCTTCCTCAGATCGCGCAGTTGAAGCAGGGCCTGGGCTTCGAGGCCAGCGACTGTCTCGCCGGTCTCGTCGGTGCACGCCTGCGGGCGGCGCTGCCGGAGGCGGACGGGTTGGCGCGCCTGAGCGGCGGCGAGTTCGTGCTGGCCGTCTGGGACGATGCCGCCTCCGACATCGGCCAGGTCATCTCGGCCCGGGCACGCGTCATCGCGAGCGCGCTCAGTGAAGCCTTCGAGGTCGCCTCCACGCGGGTCTTCGTCACCTTCGCGATCGGCGCCGCCCGCGCGCCGGACGACGGCGACAGCGCGCCCGTCCTGCTGTCCGCGGCGCTGGTGGCGTTGAAGTCCGCGATGGCCGCGGGGCCGGGCCAGGTCCGCATGGCGACATCCCGTGGCAACGAAGGCGCCCTGCGCCAGCTGGCGATCGAGTGGGCGCTGCGCCAGGCGATCTCGAACGACGAGCTGTCGCTGGTGTACCAGCCGCAGGTCGAGCTGCGCTACGGTGCGATCCAGGGCGTCGAGGCCCTGCTGCGCTGGGAGTCGGCCACGCTCGGCCCGGTTCCACCGACGGAGTTCGTGTCCGTCGCCGAGCGGAGCGGCCAGATCGTCGCCATCGGCGAATGGGTGCTGCGCACGGCCTGCGCCCAGATCGCCGCGTGGCAGCGCGAAGGCCACGCGCACCTGCGGGTGCACGTGAACGTCTCCGCCGCCCAGCTGGCGCGCGGGGACCTGGCCGAACGCGTCCAGGCCATCCTGCTCGAGACGGGCGCACGACCCAACCATCTCGGCATCGAGCTCACCGAGAGCATGCTGGCCGCGGACGTGGCCAAGGCGGCGCGCGCGCTCGCGACGCTGCGCGCGATCGGCGTCGAGATCTCGCTCGACGATTTCGGCACGGGCTACTCCAACCTCAGCAGCCTGCGCGCGCTTCCGATCGACGTGATCAAGATCGATCGCTCGTACGTGCACGACGTGCTCGCCTCGCCCACCGAGGTGTCGATGACCCGGGCCGTCATCACGATGGCCCACAGCCTGCAGATGCGCGTCATCGCGGAAGGCGTCGAATCCGAAGGCCAGCTCGCGCTGCTGCTCGCGCACCAGTGCGACGCCATCCAGGGCTTCTATTTCAGCCATCCCGTTTCCGCCGGGGCCATCTCGTCGCTCCTGCACGAGAACCGACGCCTGCCCGCCAGCATGTTCGACCGCCCTCCGCGTCGACGCACGCTGCTCCTCGTCGACGACGAGGAGAACATCCTCGCCTCGCTCAAGCGCCTGCTGCGGCGCGGCGACTATCACATCGTCACCGCGACCAGCGCCGCCGAGGGCCTGCAGCGGCTCGCGGAGATCGACGTCGACGTCATCGTCTCCGACCAGCGCATGCCCAACATGACGGGCGTCGAATTCCTGCGCCGCGCGAAGGACCTCTATCCGCACACGGTGCGCATCGTGCTGTCCGGCTACACCGAGCTGCAGTCCATCACCGACGCGATCAACGAAGGCGCGATCTACAAGTTCCTCACGAAGCCGTGGGAAGACGACCTGCTGCGCGCGAACATCGAGGAGGCCTTCCGCCAGAAGGAGCTCGCGGACGAGAACCGCCGCCTCGACCAGCAGGTGCGGTCGGCCAACACCGAGCTGGCGGATCTGAACCAGCGCCTGCAGGCCGCGCTCGCGCGGCAGCACGAGGAACTGAGCGTGGTCGAGGACCGCGGGCGCCACGCCATGGAGGTCCTCTACAGCGTGCCCCTGCCTCTCGTCGGCTTCGACATCGACGGCTTGATCGCCTTCGCGAACCAGGACGCCGAGGCGCTGCTGCCCGGCCTGCGTTCGCTCGTCGGCAGCTACGCCCAGGATGCCCTGCCCGCGGAATTCCAGCCGCTGGCCGACTTGCGCGATGGCGGCGCCGTCGAGGTCGCGCGCGATGGTCACGTCTATCGATGCAGCTGCCGAGCCATCGACGACCGCGGAGGCGGGCGGGGAACGCTCGTGGCCGTGGTGCCACTCTTGACGGTCGCCGCATGAGCGCCCGTGGTCGCACACAAATCAGGGAAGAACATGATGATTGAACAAACGCCGCGCCAGCCCGTCGTGAACCCGCCGGGCGCGCCACTGGCGGAGCCGCCCGAGGCGGCGGCCCGCGTCGATCGCGTCGAATGGCTGTTCCGCGATTCATTGCGTCGCAGCCAGGTGCATCCGCTGATGGAGCTGCTGCGCCGCTACCGCGACCAGGAGGGCGCATGACCAGCGCCGTCGCCCCCATGCGCCTCGAGAAGCTGCGTGAACTGCCGTCGCTGCCCCAGGTGATCATCGACCTGCAGGCCGCGATGTCGCGCGAGGATGTCTCGATCGACGCCATCGCCGACACGGTGTCGCTGGACCAGGCGCTCGCGGCCAAGGCCCTGCGTGTGGCCAACTGTTCGTTCTACGGCGTCCCGGGCCGCGTCGTGTCGATTCGCCAGGCGATCGGGATGCTCGGCTTGCGCAGCGTCTCCACCGTCCTCACGATCGCGGCGGTGAGCCAGAGCATTCCGCGGCCTTCCTGCCCGGGCTTCGAGATGGAGCGCTATTGGCGCCATTCCGTGGCGGTGGCGCTGTGCGCCCGCAACATCGCGCGCGCGCTGCGTCTGGACGCCGACGTCGCCTTCACGGCCGGCCTGCTGCACGATCTCGGCCGGCTCGCGCTTGCCAGCCAGGTGCCGGCCAGCCTGGCCGCGGCCCTGCGGCTGCGCGACGAGCTCGACTGCACCATGCTGGAAGCCGAGCGCGCCACCTTGGGATCCGATCACGCGGTGCTGGGCTCGCAGGTGGCCGCGCGCTGGCACTTCGGTCCGGCGATCGTCGAGGCCATCCGCCTCCACCATGAGCCGCCGGCGGCGTCGCAGGCCACCATGACGGACGTCATCCACATCGCCGACAGCATGGCCCACGCGCTCGACCTGGCGGGCGACCCGAACGAGATGGTGCCGCCGCTCGACCCGACGGCATGGAACCGCACGGGCCTCACGCAAGGCCAGATGCTGCTGATCCTCGAAGGCACCGAAACCGAGGTGGACGGTCTCTGCGAGGCATTGGCCGTCTGACGCGCCGCCGCACGCGGCCGGCCTCGCGCGGCCGAGGTCGCGCGGGATCGGCTCGCCGACCCCTGTCGAGTCCATGTCGCCGGCCTGCCCCGGTCCCGGCGAGAAGAAATTCTCGCGGATGGCCCGATTCGACTCGAAGCCATTGCATCGCCCTGCGATGCGAGTCAGCATGAATGAATCAACCACCGAGAAGGTGTTCCCAGCAATGATGCCGTCGACAGTTGACGTGACAGCCGCTCACGGCGGCGCCGAGCCGGCGGCGGCCGCGAGCAAGACCCTGCTTTGCGTCGACGATGAACTGTCCGTTCTCTCGGCGCTCAAGCGGACCCTGCGCTCCCGCGACCTCACGATCGTCACCGCGACGAGCGGCGCGCAGGCGCTCGAAGTGATGGCCGAGCTCCCGGTCGACCTCGTGATCTCGGACATGCGCATGCCCGGCATGGATGGCGCCCAATTGCTGGAGCACATCTGCCGTGACTGGCCGGACACGGTGCGCATCCTGCTGACGGGCTATTCCGACGCGACGGCCACGATCCGCGCCGTGAACCACGGCCGCATCTTTCGCTACCTGCAAAAGCCCTGGGACGAACGGGAACTCGCCGAGTCGGTGCGGGAGGGGCTGGCGCTGCGTGCGCGCCTGAAGGACGAAGCGCGGCTTCTCGGCATGGGCGCGACCCAGGCGGCGCAGTTGCGCCAGCTCAACGACGAGCTGCAGCAGCTGCAGGAACAGCATGCCGCGGATCGCCAGCAATCGGACGCCGCCCGCCAGCGCCGCTACCTGCAGTCGGTGAAGGTGCTCACGAACCTGCTCGAGGTCCGCTGCACCGGCTTGTTCGAGCACGGCCGCCGAGTCGCGGCGCTCGCGCGCGACCTGGCCAGGGCCATGGAACTGCCTTCGGAAGCCGTCCTCGACGTCTTCGTCGCGGGGCTGCTGCACGACATCGGCCTCATCGGCCTGCCTGACCACGCGCTGTCGCGTCTCGACGGCAACGGCACGTCGGAGGAAGACGGAATCTACCGGGAACATTCCCGGCTCTCCGCCAGGGCGCTGGCGGCGATGGAAGACATGCTGCCGGTGGCCGCGCTCATCGAGGCGCACCACGAGCACTTCGATGGCCGGGGCTTTCCCTGCGGGACGGCCGGCGCGGACACCCCGCTCGGCGCCCGCATCCTCGCGCTCGCCGATGCCGTCGACGATCTCACGCACGGGCGGTCCGGGCTCGCGCGCCTCGGCACCGAGGACTTGGCCGAACGACTGGCCGCGGGACGCGGAACGCACTTCGATCCGGCCGTTCTCGACACCTGGATCCGCCTGTCCCGATCGAAGGCGTGCTGACGGCGTGCCATCGGCGGCGCTGCCGCGATGCGGCATGGCCCGCCGTCAGGCGGCCTGGAGCGGAGACGCCTGCGAGGCCTGCCTGACCGGCAGCCAGACGCGAAACGTCGTTCCCGCGCCCGGTTGGCTGTCGACGTCGATGCGCCCGCCATGCCGGCGCACGATGCTGTAGGACAGCGACAGGCCGAGCCCGGTGCCCTGGCCGACGGGCTTGGTCGTGAAGAACGGATCGAAGATGCGGCCCAGCACCTCCGGTGCCATGCCGGAGCCCGTGTCGGTGAAGGCGATGCACACCTCGTCGCCGACGGTCTCGGCGACGATCGTGATGGTGCCGCGTTCGGCGATCGCATGGGCCGCGTTGACCAGCAGGTTCATGAACACCTGGTTCAGCTGCGATGGCATGCATTCGATCTCGGGCAGCGCGCCGTAGCGCTTGACCACCTCGGCCTTGTACTTGATCTCGTTGCGCACGACATTGAGGGTGCTCTCGAGACCACGGACGAGATCGGCGGTCTGCCACTCGTTCTCGCCCACGCGCGAGAAGTCCTTGAGATCCTGCACGATGCGCTTGACGCGATCGAGGCCGTCGCCGGACTCGACCAGCAGCTGCCCGACGTCCTCCTTGACGAAGTCGAGCTCGGCGTCCTCCTTCACCCGACGCAGGTGCGCAAGCTGCGCGCCATCGGCCAGCAGCGGCTCGGCGGCCTCGTAGGCGTCGATCACGCCGAAGACGTCCGTCATGTAGCGCTCGAGCGACCTGAAGTTGGACAGCACGAATCCGATGGGATTGTTGATCTCGTGCGCGACACCGGCCGCGAGCTGGCCGATCGACGCCATCTTCTCGGCCTGCATGGCCTGGTGGCGGGCGGCCTCCAGCTTGTCGATGAGTTCCCGCTGCTCCGCGCGCTTGACCTCCAGTTCGGCCACCTTGGAATCGAGGTCGGCGGTTCGCTGGACGACGCGCAGCTCCAGCTCACGCCTGTAGACCTCCAGCTCCTGCTCGCTGCGCTTGCGTGCGTCGATGTCGACGAGGTGTCCCTGCCAGATCCTGCCCGGGACGCCGCCGCGCCGGTCGGCCAGCGCGGCGAACCAGCGGTCGCGCCCGTCGGCGGTCCGGAGACGGCACTCGAGGTCGATGCGCGTGGACGGCCCGTGCAGCGCCGCGACCAGGACGGGCAGGCTGTCCGGCGCGACGGTGTCCGTGCTGAAGCCCCCCGAGCGCCAGACCTCCACCGGGTGCCCGAGCAACCCGACGATCTGCGGGCCGATGAATGTCATGAGCTCGCGCTCGGCATCGAACTCCCAGGCCACCACGTTCGTCGACTCGACCAGGCTTCGATAGCGTTCCTCGCTGACGCCGAGCGCGGCCCGTGCCGCCTGGAGCTCGTCGAAGTCGCGCTTGAGGGAGGCCCGCATCGAGTTGAGCGCCCGCACGAGAACGTCGAAGTCGTCGTCCGCGTGCGGGCCCCGGCGCAGCTCGATCGGCTCGGTGAGGTGCTCCGCGCGGGCGGCCGAGCGCGCGAGATCCGACAAGGGATGGCTCACCAGGCCGCGGAAGATGAGCAGCATCATGAACGAGACGAGGAAGATCTCGCCGCCCTTGGACGCCAGCGTGAGGACGGCGTCGCCGAAGAGCTCGTCGTAGACGCCGGCCAGCGAAGCCCGGATCGTCAGCGCGCCGAGTTCGACCCGCGGGCCGGGTCCGCTGTCGGGCGACCAGATGCGGATGACGCGAACGATGGCGCCCGATCCCCTTTCACCCGCCTCGGCGACCCTCCTTCCATGAACATCGACGAAGTCCGCCGACGACATGTCGGGCAGCGCGACGATGTCCGCCAGCTCGGCCTTCAGTTGCCGCAGGTCGAGGTTCCATACCGAGGAGGTCAGCGCCGAAGTGGAGGACCGCTCGATCTCGGCGAGGCGCCGCTCGATCTGCGCCACGTCGCGGCGATAGTTCACCACCAGCTGCGTCCCGCCCGACAGGAGAGCGAGCCCGAAGCTGCAGAGGAGCATCCAGGCGATCACCCGTCGGCCGAGGGCGTTCTCGACGGCGAACCGTATGGCTCCAGCCGGTGCGGCCAGCCACGAAGGCAATCGACCGATGACGTGTCGTGAGAGCGGAATCATGAACATCCGGGACTCGTGCCCGCGGCGACGAGGAAGGGCCGCGCCGCGCGGCGCCCTGACCATTGTTTCGACGCCCCCGCCGGTGAATCGAGGGGCACCGGCTCGAGTCCGGCCGCGTCAATTCGGAGGAATGTCACGCTTCGGGTCGTACCACATGCCGGCATCGCCCAGCGGCGTCGCCTTGGGCAGCAGCGGATTGGGGATCCGGATCACGCGCCGTTCGCTCATCCGCGCCTGCTCGATGGCACTGCGGTTGTACTTCCAGAAGATCCGGTCGAAGCTGCCGTCCGCGCGCATGCGTCTCAGGCCTCGCTCGATCCGCGCTGCCAGCGCCGTGTCGGCACGATTGCAGAAGAAGTAGTACGGCCACGGGTAATAGAGCAGCAGCCCGCGCTCGACGGCCAGGTCACGCACCTCGTCCCGGCGTGCGGCGCGCTCGCGGAAGGCCTCGCCGACGCCGCGCGGAAACAGGTCGAAGCGATCGTTGGCCACCATGCGGAAGAGATCGTCGTAAGGCGCCGTCGAGACCCGGATGCCGGCCGCCTGGTAGACCGCCACGTCTCCCCAGCCGATCCCCTGCCCGATCGTCAGCCGCTTCAGGTCGGCGAAGGCCGCCACGCGATCGAACTCCGCTTGGCGCCGTCGATCGATGAGCGCCACGCGATATCCGAGCAGTCCCTTGCGGAGTTCGAACCGGACGGGCAGCAGCTCCCGCTCCTTCTGCTCCGACGTGGAGCTCCAGACGACATTGGCCTCGCCGCCGCCGTCGCGGATCTCCGCCAGGTAACGCGCCTCGTTCACGTAGCGGCTGCTCGCGGCGAGCGTGTACGGGCCCTCGTCGGCGGCGGTCTCGTCGAGCGCGGTCCTGAGGATCTCCTTCAGATCGTCGAAGCGGGTGTCGTCGCGCGATTCGGTGGCGGGATAGACGACCCGCAGGGGCGGCGCGCCCTCGGCGACGCCCGCGCAGAGCAACAGGCACAGCATCAGCGATCGAACCGGCATCGGCAGCGTTCCCTCAAGCGATTTGTCAAGGGTCGCGCCGTGTCGGCGCAGACAGCCCTGCCGTGATATCGGAGGCATCCGCGCCCGGCTTGAGACCACCCGCGTCGGGAGACCTCGACCCGGTTCAGGGCGCCCGGGGACGCCCGCGCGCTACAGTGGGACGATGTGCTCGAACTACCGCCCCGTCACCCGCATGGACCGCCTGCTGACGTTCTTCGGCGTCGAGCGCGGCAGGGACGAGGATCCGCACGACGTCTTCCCCACCGACCTCGCGCCGTTCATCCGGCTGTCGATCGAGGGCCAGGAAGGCGGCCGGCCGGCATTGGTGGCCGAGGACGGCAGCTTCGGCCTGCTGCCCCACTTCGCGACCGAGCTCAGCTTCGGCCGCCGCACCTACAACGCGCGCGGCGAGACGATCCACTCGCTCGCGAGCTTCCGCCATGCCTGGGCCGCCGGCCAGCGCTGCATCATCCCGGCCGAGGCGATCTACGAGCCCTGCTACGAGAGCGGCCAGGCCGTGCGCTGGCGCATCTTCCAGGAGGGCGAGGTGCCGCTGGGCATCGCGGGCATCTACCGGCGCTGGCGCAACCCGAAGGGCGGCGAGCTCTTCACCTTCGCGATGGTGACCGTCAACGGCGATGCGCATCCCCTCTACAAGCGCATGCACAAGCCCGGCGAGGAAAAGCGCATGGTCGTCATCCTGGACCCCGAGGAATACCTGCCGTGGCTGACCTGCGGCGTGATCGAGGCGAAGCGCTACTTCCGGCCATGGACCGGCAGCCTGCTGGGCGAGCCGGCGCCGCTCGCGCGTGCGCCCAAGGTCATGGCCGACCCGCCGCCCAAGGACGAGATCAAGCCGCCACCGCCTCCGAAGCCGACGCCCCCGCCCCCGCCTCCGCCACCGGCGCAAGGCGACCTGTTCTGACAGGCGCCCGAAAGCAGGGGCGGGATCGCCCATCGCGCGATCGCAACGCAGCCTTCCGCGTCACCCGCTCAATCCCCAACGGCCCAGGATCTCGTGTTCATGCTCGCCGTGAAGACTGTCGATCAGGACCAGCTCATGCACGCACCATCGCACGGGTTCGATGGCCGTCGTGGCGATGCGGCGGCCGCGCCACGAGATCGTCATGTGCGGCGCGATGCGTTGCCGCGCGACGCGCTCGCCGGTGTTCGCGAGCGCGATGCCCAACGCCTCGTGCAGCGCATGAATATCGGCCTCGTCGCTGCTGGTGAACACCCACGGATTGTCGCGTCCGCCGAAGGTAGCGACATGATCGAAGACGACGTCGAACGGCGGCCGTCGTGACGCCGCTGCCGCCCCGGCGCGGCGCCAACGATCGACCTCGTCCCGCGGCAGCGCCCCGACATGGACGCCGAGCGCGTGCAGCGTCACGTGCAGTCGATCGGCGTCCACTGCGCTGCCCGCGAAGCCCACGCCGTCCTCGACCTGCCGGCCGCGGGCGTGCAGGCCAGCCGCGTCCGACCGCTGCGGCAACAGCCCGTAGAACACCGAGTGCAGGCGGTCAGGCGCATCAGCCGCAGGCAGCGGCGGCTCGGGCGACAGCACGCCAAGACCGCCGGGCGGCTCATCGAACAACGAACATTGGCGGAGCATCACAATCCTCGACGCAAGCATCGCAGCGGGCTTACCGCAATGACTGTATGTTCATACAGCCTCCAGGCAATGTCAACCACCGGCACCAAGCGCCCATGAAAAACGGGCCCGAAGGCCCGCCGTTCACTCCCACTCGATCGTCGCGGGCGGCTTGCTCGACACGTCGTAGGTCACGCGGTTGATGCCGCGCACCTCGTTGATGATGCGGCCCGACACCTTCTTGAGCAGGCCGTAGGGCAGCTCGGCCCAGTCGGCGGTCATGAAGTCGCTGGTCTGCACGGCGCGCAGCGCCACGACGTAGTCGTAGGTGCGGCCGTCGCCCATCACGCCCACGCTCTTGACGGGCAGGAACACCGTGAACGCCTGGCTGGTGAGGTCGTACCAGCTCTTGCCGGTGGCCTCGTCCTTCCAGTTGCGCAGCTCCTCGATGAAGATGGCGTCGGCGCGGCGCAGCAGGTCGGCATAATTCTTCTTCACCTCGCCGAGGATGCGCACGCCCAGGCCCGGGCCCGGGAACGGGTGGCGGTACACCATCTCGGGCGGCAGGCCGAGCGCCACGCCGAGTTCGCGCACCTCGTCCTTGAACAGGTCGCGCAGCGGCTCCAGCAGCTTCAGGCCCAGCTGCTCGGGCAGGCCGCCGACGTTGTGGTGGCTCTTGATCGTGGTGGCCTTCTTGGTCTTGGCGCTGCCGGACTCGACGACGTCCGGATAGATCGTGCCCTGCGCGAGCCACTGCGCGCCCTTGTGTCCGCCGCCGCCCGCCTTCAACCTGGCGGCCTCGGCCTTGAAGACCTCGACGAACTCGCGGCCGATGATCTTGCGCTTCTGCTCGGGGTCGGAGACGCCCGCCAGATGGCCCAGGAACTGCGCGCTCGCGTCGACATGGATGACACGCGCGTGCAGCCGGCCCTCGAACATGTCCATCACCATCTTGCCTTCGTCCAGCCGCAGCAGGCCGTGGTCGACGAACACGCAGGTGAGCTGGTCGCCGATCGCGCGATGGATCAGCGCCGCGGCCACGCTGGAATCGACGCCGCCGGACAGGCCCAGGATGACCTCCTCGTCGCCCACCTGCTCGCGGATGCGCTTGACGGCTTCCTCGACGTGGCCGGTCATGACCCAGTCGGCCTTGCAGCCGGCGATGCCCAGCACGAAGCGCTCGAGCAGCTGCTTGCCCTGCACCGTGTGCGTGACCTCGGGATGGAACTGCACGCCGTAGTAGCCGCGCGATTCGTCGGCGATGCCGGCGATCGGGCAGCTGGGCGTGCTGGCCATCAGCGAGAAGCCCGGCGGCAGCTTGGTGACCTTGTCGCCGTGGCTCATCCACACCTTGAGCATGCCGTGGCCTTCGGCGGTGCTGAAGTCCTCGATGCCCTCGAGCAGTTTCGTGTGGCCGTGCGCGCGCACCTCGGCGTAGCCGAACTCGCGGTGGTGGGAGGGCTCGACCTCGCCGCCGTTCTGCACGGTCATCGCGAACATGCCGTAGCAGATGCCCAGCACCGGCAGGCCCGACTCCCACACCGCCTTCGGCGCGCGCAGGTCGGCGTCCTCGTAGGTGCTCGCATGGCTGCCAGACAGGATGATGCCCTTGGCGCCGAACGAGCGGATGAACTCGTCGGAGACGTCGTTGGGATGGATCTCGCAGTACACGTGCGCCTCGCGCACGCGGCGCGCGATCAGTTGCGTGACCTGGGAGCCGAAATCGAGGATGAGGATCTTGTCGTGCATGGCGGCGTGGCGGATGGGAAAGAAGTCAGGAGCGGGCGGCGACGGGCGTGCCCGCCGAGTCGGCGTGCTGCCGGCGGAAGTGGAGGACGGTCATGGCCATGGCGCACAGCTGCAGCACGGCGCACAGGTAGTACGGCAGGCCCATGCGCCAGTCGCCGCGCGGGGCGTCGGCCACGCTGCGCAGCAGCAGCGGCCCGATGACCGGTGCGAGGACGGCGGTGAGGCTGGACAGGCCGGCGACGGCGCCCATCGTCTGGCCCTGGGTCTTCGGGTCGGCCGCGTTGGCGACGAGGGTCTGCAGCGAGGCGCCGGCCGCGAAGCCCAGCACGTTGCACGCGATGACCGCGTACATCATCCAGCCCTGGGAGGCCGCGCCCCAGGCGACATAGGCCGCGGCCGAGGACACCAGCCCGGCGACGACGAGCCGCTGCACCGACATCAGCTTCGTGAGCCTGCCCACGAGCACGCCCTGCACCAGCACGGACATCGCGCCCACCGCGCAAAGCGACCAGCCGATCTGCTGCGGCTCCCAGCCGAACTTCAGCTGCGTGTACAGCGCCCAGGTGCCCTGCAGGATGAACTGCGCCAGCGACGCGAACGTGACCACGCCCAGCAGCGCGCCCATGCGCTTGAGCTGCGCCAGGTGCATCAGCGAGCCGATCGGGTTGGCGCGCGCCCAGCTGAACGGCTGGCGGCGCGCCGGCGGCAGCGACTCGGGCAGCACGAAGAAGCCGTACAGCCAGTTCGTGACGGCCAGGCCGCCGGCCACGAAGAACGGCAGCCGCAGGCTGATGCCGCCCAGCACGCCGCCCAGCACCGGGCCGAGGATGAAGCCGAGGCCGAACATCGCGCCCAGCATGCCGAAGCGCTTGGCGCGCTCCTCGGGCGGCGTGATGTCGGCGACGTAGGCGTTGGCGACCGCGATGTTGGCCTGCAGGGCGCCGCTGACCAGGCGCACGGCGATCAGCATCCACAGCGCGGTGGCCAGCGCCGTGACGAAGAAGCTCAGCGCGAGGCCGCTGAAGCCGATCAGCAGCACCGGGCGGCGGCCGAAGCGGTCGGACAGCGCGCCCAGGATGGGCGAGCCGATGAAGTTGGCGAAGCCGAAGGCCATCGCGACCCACGCGTACGCCCCCACCTGCGCCGCGGCCGTCGTCTCGAACGAGGCCACCAGCTTGGGCAGCACCGGGATGATCAGGCCGATCGAGATCATGTCGATCAGCACCGTCGCCATGATGAACGGCATGGCGGCCTGGCGCCTGGCGGGGACGGATCCGGCGTCGGGGGTCTGGTCTTCGCTCACGGTGGCCGAGTTGATGAAGTTGTCTCCGTGCCCGCCGTCTGCCGCGGCGGATCGTCGAAGGGGTTGTCCGAAGCGCAACCGCCCGGCGAACCGGGCGGCTGTGGTCACGGGGGCCAGGTCGCCCCGCGGCCGGAGGTTGTCAGTCTGCCCGGTAGTTCGGGGCTTCCTTCGTGATCTGCACGTCGTGCACGTGGCTCTCGCGGATGCCGGCCGAGGTGATCTCGACGAACTCCGCCTTGCTGCGCATGTCGTCGATCGTCGGGCAACCGCAGTAGCCCATCGCCGCGCGCAGGCCGCCGGCCATCTGGAACAGGATCGAGACGACCGAGCCCTTGTACGGGACGCGGCCCTCGATGCCCTCGGGCACCAGCTTGTCGGCGTTGGGCTGGTCGTCGGCTTCCTGGAAGTAGCGGTCGGCCGAGCCGGCCTTCATCGCGCCGATGGAGCCCATGCCGCGGTAGCTCTTGTAGCTGCGGCCCTGGAACAGGATGACCTCGCCCGGCGCCTCTTCGGTGCCGGCGAACATGCCGCCCATCATCACGGTGCTGGCGCCCGCGGCGATGGCCTTGGCGATGTCGCCCGAGTAGCGGATGCCGCCGTCGCCGATCAGCGGCACGCCCGTGCCCTGCAGCGCGGTGGCCACGTTGTCGATGGCCATGACCTGCGGCACGCCCACGCCCGCGACGATGCGGGTGGTGCAGATCGAACCGGGGCCGATGCCCACCTTCACGGCGTCGGCGCCGGCTTCGGCCAGCGCCAGCGCGGCGGCGCCCGTGGCGATGTTGCCGCCGATGACGTCGACCTGCGGGAAGTTCTTCTTGACCCACTTGACGCGGTCGATCACGCCCTGGCTGTGGCCGTGCGCGGTGTCGACGACGATGGCGTCGACGCCGGCCTTGGCCAGCAGCTCGACGCGCTCCTCGGTGCCCTCGCCCACGCCCACCGCGGCGGCGACGCGCAGCTTGCCGTGCGAATCGCGCGCGGCGTTGGGGAAGGTGTTCTGCTTGGTGATGTCCTTGACCGTGAACAGGCCGCGCAGTTCGAACGCGTCGTTGACGACCAGCACGCGCTCGAGCTTGTGGCGGTGCATCAGTTCCTTGGCCACCGCCAGCGACGTGCCCTCGGGCACGGTGATCAGGCGCTCCTGCGGCGTCATGATCTCGCGCACCGGCGCGTCCATGCGGGTCTCGAAGCGGAGATCGCGGTTGGTGACGATGCCGACGACGCGGCCGTTGTCGACCACCGGGAAACCCGAGACGCCGTGCAGCCTGGACAGCTCGACGACGTCGCGCACGCGCGCGCCCGGGGCGATGGTGACGGGGTCGCGCAGCAGGCCCGATTCGTAGCGCTTGACGCGCGCCACCTCGGCGGCCTGCTGCATCGCCGTGAGGTTCTTGTGGATGACGCCGATGCCGCCTTCCTGTGCGATCGCGATCGCCAGGCGGGCCTCCGTCACGGTATCCATGGCCGCCGAGACGACGGGCAGGTTCAGGATGATGTTGCGGGTGAAATGGGTCCGCAGGCTGGTGTCGCGGGGCAACACCTGGGAATATGCCGGCACCAACAACACGTCGTCGAAGGTGAGCGCTTTGCCTAGAAGGCGCATGGGGGAAGCTCCAGACGCAAAAGCGGATTATACGCACCGCGACCGCCTTGCTCGGCCGGGGTCGGGCGAATCCCCTTGCACCCCGGCGCCCATCGACCGGCTTGCTTGCGATTTGTCACCACTGCAGAGCACTACACTGGCCGGTGGCGCTGCCGATGACACGAGAATGTCAACGTACCGCACCGGCACCGCGTTGGGTCCACAACACTCGATACGCCCGCACATCGTCCGGGCGCCAAACTCCATGCAAAAGACCGTCCTGTCCCTCGCCGCCTGCGCGCTGGCGCTCGCCGCCGCCGGCGCCCACGCCCAGGCTCTCTGGAAGTGGCGCGACGCCTCCGGTCAACTGCACATCAGCGACAAGGCACCGCCCCCCGGCACGCCGGCCAAGGACGTCCTCGCCGCGCCTCCCGGCGGCGTGCTGCCGCCGCCGGCCTCGCTGGTCGCCAAGCCCGCTTCCGCGGCTGAGGCCCCGGCGGCCAGCGGCACCGCCGCGGAATCCGCGCTGGACAGGAAGAAGAAGGCCGTCGACCAGGAGAAGGCGGAAAAGGAAAAGGCCGAGCGCGCCAAGATCGAGGCGAGCAACGCGGCGATCCGCAAGGACAACTGCGCGCGCGCCCAGAGCACGCTGCGGACCTTGCAGGCCGGCGGCCGCGCGGCGCGCATGAACGACAAGGGCGAGCGCGAATACCTCGACGACGCCGCGCGCGCCGACGAGACCAAGCGCGCCCAGGACGCCATCGCGGCCAACTGCGGCCCCGCGCCCGCAAGCCGCTGAGCGGCGCGCGGCCGATGGCCCGCGTCCCTTCAGCGCGAATGCAGCCTCAGCGTCAGCGCTTGCGCCCGGCGTAGCCGCGGCGGCGCAGCGCGTCGATCCCGCCCGCCGCTTCGTAGCGCACCCGGCGCGCGGCCATCGGATCGATCTGCAGGTCGCGCAGCACTTCCACGCGATCGCCGTCGCGCAGCGCGTGGGCCAGCGCCCTGCCCTTGCTCCACACCGCGGCCGACAAGCCCGCCGCCGCGAACGCGGCGTCGCCCAGCGCGGCGCTGGCCAGCGCCGCCCAGCCGGTGGCCGCGATCGCGTCCGCCACCGTCGCGCCCTCGGGCAGGCGGAGTGCCACGTCCAGCGTCTGGCGCGCCGACGGGCTCCAGACCACCTGCACGGCGATCTCAGCGCTCACCATAGACCTGCGCGGCGCGCTTGACGAAGGAATCGACGAAGGTGTTGGCCACCTGGTCGAACACCGGGCTCAGCACCGCCTCGAACACGCGGTTGGAGAACGCGTAGGCGAGGTCGAACTCCACCTTGCAGGCGACGGGTTCGTCCGGGTTGGGCGGCTGCGCCGGGTCGGACTTCTTCAGCGGCTTGAACTGCCAGACGCCGTCGAGGTTCGAGAACGGGCCGTCCACCAGCTTGAGTTTGACGAGTTCGCCCTGCACCTGCTCGTTGCGCGTCGTGAACGACTGGCGCACACCCGCGTACGACAGGCCCAGCCGCGCGGTCATGCCCGCGGGCGTGCCCGTTGCCGGGTCGGCCTCGTGCTGCTCGAGGATCGCGCTGGATTCGCACCATGGCAGGAACTTGGGATAGGACTCCACGTCGACGACCAATTCGTACATTTCGCGGGCGGAGTACCACAGCAGGACGGACTTCTTGACGTGCTTCATACAATGGAAGAATTTTAAGCGCCCCATGCCCGCCCTCATCGCCGAGAACCGCCGCGCGCGGTTCGAATACCACATCGAAGAGACGTACGAGGCCGGCCTTGTCCTGCAAGGCTGGGAGGTCAAGGCCATCCGTGCCGGCCAGGTGCAGCTGACCGACGGCTACGTCGTCATCCGCAACGGCGAGCTGCACATGATCGGCTGCCGCATCAACGCGCTGCGTTCGGCCTCCACGCACGTGAACCCGGAAGCCGATCGCACCAAGAAGCTGCTGATGAAGGGCGAGGAGATCCGGCGCCTGATCGGCAAGGTCGAGCAGCGCGGCTTCACGATGGTGCCGCTGAACCTGCACTTCAAGGGCAGCTACGTGAAGGCGGACATCGCACTGGCCAAGGGCAAGGCCGACCACGACAAGCGCAACACGATCAAGGAGCGCGACTGGGAGCGCGAGAAGGGGCGGTTGATGCGGCACAAGGTGACCGGACCGGCAAAGGGCTGAACGAAGCGGCAACGCCTTCGGCCCGGCCATCCTGTGCGCAGCGAAGCGGAGTCGCAGGATGCACCCCTGCCGCGACACCTCCGGCCCGCCTCGCCGGCCGCCATCGCGTCGCCCACCGGCCACGGAGACCGCGCGGCGCGTGGATCCTGCGACTGCGCGCAGGATGACGCCCTTGGCGTCCCCGGACACTGCCCCCCGCCGCACACTGCCTCTGCCGGACGCCCTCCCGGCACCGTCATCCTGCGCGCAGCGAAGCGAAGCCGCGGGATGACGCTTTCCTTTACGGCGCCCCCAGCCTGCCCAGCGCCGCCTCGAGATCACGGATCAGGTCCTGCGGATCCTCCAGCCCGATCGACAGCCGCACCAGCGTGCCCGGGTACGCGCCCACGCGGCCCGAGTCCGGGCGGTATGGCACCGCGAGGCTCATCGGCCCGGCCCACGACCAGCCGATGCCGAACAGCCGCAGGTCGTCGACGAAGCGATCGATGCGATCCGGCTCGTACGCCGGGTCGAAGGCCAGCGTCAGCAGGCCCGCCGCCGCGCGGCATTGCGCGGCCCAGTGCTCGTGGCCCGGCGACCCCGGCGTGGCCGGATGCAGCACGCGCGCGAATTCGCGGCGGCCCAGCGCCCACTGCGCGATCCTGCGCGTCGACGCGTCCTGTGCCGCGTAGCGCAGCGCCACGGTCTGCAGGCCGCGCAGCACCAGCTCGACGTCGTTGGGGCCCACGCCGAGGCCGAGGCGGCAGTGGCTCAGCGCCAGCTGGTCGTGCAGCGCCTGCGAGCGCGTGACGACCGCGCCCATCATCACGTCGGCACCGCCGGACGGGTACTTGGTCAGCGCGTGGATCGTGAGGTCGACGCCGAGCGCGGGCGTCGCGCCGGGATCGAGGTCGAAGGCGTCGAACGCGATGCCGCTGCCCCAGGTGTTGTCGAGCGCCACCGTCGCCTGCGGCGCGTGCGCGCGCACGGTGCGCACGAGGCCGCGCAGGTCGGGGAACTCGAGGGTGACCGAGCCCGGCGGCTCGATCCACACCAGCCTGACGTCCGCGCCGAGCGCGGCGCGCAGCGACTCGGCGTCCATCGGATCGTAGAAGCGGTGCCCGATGCCCCAGCGCGCCAGCTCGTGCGCCGCCAGGCTCTTGTTCGGGAAATAGGCGTTCGTGGGGATCAGCACCGTGTCGCCGCTGGACAGCAGCGACTGGTCGACCAGCGCGATGGCGGCCAGGCCGCTGGGTACCAGCATCGCGTGGCTGCCGCCCTCCAGCGTGGCGAGGCGGGCCTCCAGCGTGAACGTGGTCGGCGTGCCGTGCAACCCGTAGGTGTACGTGTTCTTGTCCAGCCAGTGGCTGGCCCGCATCGCGGCGACGTCCTTGAACAGCACCGTCGACGCCCGGTGCAGCGCCGGCGCGACTGCGGCGAAGCCGGGCGCGGGCACGTAGTCGTGATGGATCTGCTGGGTGGACTTCGCGTCCCCGGACGAATCGCCGCGCATGTCAGATCGGCAGTGCGACCAGGTCGTGGCCCTCGGTGGCGACGATGCGGGCGCGCGTGAACTCGCCCACCTTCAGCTGCTTGGACACCTTCTCCGGCGGCAGCAGGCGCACGAGGCCGTCGATCTCCGGCGCGTCGGCATACGAGCGGCCGACGCCGCCCTTCCTGCCCAGCATCGGCGCCTTGTCGACCAGCACCTGCATCGTGGCGCCGACGCGGCGCTGCAGCTTGGCCGTGGACACTTCCTCGGCCACGGCCATGAAGCGCGCGCGGCGCTCCTCGCGCAATGCCTGCGGCAGCTGGTCGGCCAGCTCGTTGGCGGTCGCGCCCTCCACCGGCGAGTACGCGAAGCAGCCCGCGCGGTCGATCTGCGCCTCGCGCACGAAGTCCAGCAGCGTCTCGAACTCCTGCTCCGTCTCGCCGGGGAAGCCGGCGATGAAGGTGCTGCGGATCACCAGCTCGGGGCACTTCGCGCGCCATTCCTGGATGCGCTCCAGCGTGCGCTCGCCGGTGCCGGGACGCTTCATGCGCTTGAGCACCGCGGGATGGGCGTGCTGGAACGGGATGTCGAGGTAGGGCAGGACGTGGCCCGAGGCCATCAGGTCGATCACGTTGTCGACGTGCGGGTACGGGTACACGTAATGCAGGCGGACCCAGGCACCGTACTTCGCGGCCAGGTCGCCGAGCCGCTCGCAGAGATCGAGCATGCGCGTCTTCACCGGCTTGCCGTCCCAGAAGCCGGTGCGGTACTGGATATCGACGCCGTAGGCCGAGGTGTCCTGGCTCACCACCAGCAGTTCCTTGACGCCCGCCTCGAACAGGCGCTGCGCCTCGCCCAGCACGTCGCCGATCGGCCGCGAGACCAGGTCGCCGCGCATGCTCGGGATGATGCAGAACGTGCAGCGGTGGTTGCAGCCCTCGCTGATCTTGAGGTAGGCGTAGTGGCGCGGCGTGAGCTTGATGCCCTGCGGCGGCACGAGATCGACGAACGGGTCGTGCGGCTTGGGCACGTGCAGGTGCACCGCGTCCATCACCTCCTGCGTGGCGTGCGGGCCCGTGACGGCCAGCACCTTCGGATGCACCTCGCGGATCAGGTTGTTGCCGCCGGCCTTGCCCGGCTTGGCGCCCAGGCAGCCGGTGACGATCACCTTGCCGTTCTCGGCGAGCGCCTCGCCGATCGCGTCCAGGCTCTCCTTGACCGCGTCGTCGATGAAGCCGCAGGTGTTGACGACCACCAGGTCGGCGCCCGAATAGCTCTTGCTGGTGCCGTAGCCCTCGGCGCGCAGCTGCGTGAGGATGAGTTCGGAGTCGGTGAGCGCCTTCGGACAGCCCAGCGAAGTGAAGGCGATAGTCGGCACTTTCGCGCCGTCAGGAGTGGTGTAAGTCTTTGATTCCATTGATGTTTCTCGCAGTGGAACCGCCCACAGCCAAACGTTTGATTGTAACAGCACCCGAAGAACGCTATCTAGACTCTGGTAGTTGGCCTACCGCCGCGGCCTCGGTTCAAACAATGGCCTTCGGTTCGCCCAAGGACACTGTTCCTGAACTCCTCTGGACCGAGCCGCGCGTGGGAGGCCAGCGTGTCGAAAGCTGGGAGAGGTTCGCTACGACCAAACAAACTGCTTGTTCGCCGCCTACGCGAAGCGCTGGTTGGTCCGGCGCAGAAATCGAGGACACTCTTCGCGCGAACGCCGCGGCAATCCGATCTCACTATGTCCCTCATCGCGCGCCTGCTGATTGCCATCCTCGCCGGAATATTCGGTCTGATGATGCTTGCGTTTGCTTCGCAAGCCGACCCGGACAAGGCATGGATGTCCTATCTCTTCGGAGCCTTCTGCTTCGCGATCGCAATCGTCTGCTTCCTGCGAGGCCGAGCCGCGCACTTCGTTGGAGGGCTGATTGCAACCGGCGTCGTTGGTGCGGGGCTCGCTTATTTCGTCGGCATGCTGATACACGGGCCCGTCTTCACGGGCAGACGAAGCGACACTTCGATCATCAACGCGGTACTGTTTCTCTTGGTGTTCGGATTCCCGGCAACCAAATACCTGCTGGCAACCAGGTTTGGCTTCGTCCCTCTTCCCAAACCGCTGAGCCGACAAGCGTTCGTCGCCTTCGACGATATCGGCGTGCGGATGCGAACACCCGACGGCGACGATGAGCGATGGAACCGGGCCTTCGGGTGGTCGGAAATCGTTCGGGTCTGCTTCCGCGACGAGGGCCTCGCTCAATCCGACTTGTTGTTCCTCGAGTTGAGAGGCAAGTCGGAGCCAGTCGTCGTTCCGACCGAGGCAACAGGCGGTTCAGCGCTATTTGGCGAACTGGCGACGCGCGGCCTCTTTCCGGAAGACGTGTGGCGCAAAGCCATCGGAGAGACCGGGGGCGGCACGTACTGCTGGCCGCCTCACGACGAGGCCGCCGCTCGCTGATCAGACAATGCCAGAGTTCCTCGGGTTGTTCAAGGGCAAGACGATATCCCGGGTCGACCCCACGGTCGGCGCGCCGATCGTGCGCCGGACGGCGTTGCCCGCCGCGTTCACGACGCCGCCGGCGCCAGCCTATCCACCCGTGCGCCACCTGGGCGGGGACGCGCTCCCGCCCGCGGGCAGGCTGGCGCCGAACGACTGGTCGCAAGGCCTGCCCTTCAGGTTCGTAGACACGCTGCAGGTCACGGCCGACGCGGTGCTGGTGCTGTTCCATTCCGACAAGGAGCGCCTCGGCCCGCAGCGCTACGCGAACCGCACCGACCACCTGGTGCTGTTCTCGAGCGCCCACCGCGACGGCGTGGCAGTGCTCACGCTGGGCATCGACGACGGCAACGTGCGCCAGTGGGGCCTGGTCGGCAAGACGCTCCGGCTGAAGACCTCCGACGATCGCGGCGCCAAGCCACGCGAAGCCATCTGGTCGCTGGACCTCGCCAAACTGCTCTGATCCAGCTGACGGGCCGTGGGATGCGTACCATGGTGGCGTTCAGCATTCCCTCCAGCCCGCCATGTGCCGCAACATTCGCACCCTGTTCAACTTCGATCCCCCGGCCACCGAGGTCGAGATCCGCGACGCCTCGCTGCAGTTCGTACGCAAGCTCAGTGGCTTCACCGTCCCCAGCAAGGCGAACGAGGCGGCTTTCGAGCGCGCCGTCGAGGACGTCGCCGCGGCGGCGCGCACGCTGATCGCCTCGATGGTGACGACCGCGCCGCCGCACGACCGGGCGATCGAGGCCAGCAAGGCGCGGGCGCGGTCGGCGGCGCGCTTCGGGGCGCGCGGCTGAGGCTTGCGGCGAGCGCCGGCCGCCGCTCAGGCGGTGCGCGGCAGCTCGCTTTCCAGGATCCCGAACACCGTGCGTGCGGTGCCCTCGCGCGTGTGGCCCGCGTAGCGCCGCGCGAAGGCCTGCGCCTGCTGCCTGAACGCCGGCTCCGTCAGCAGGCGCGTCAACAGGCCCGCGTATTCCGCCGTCGACGCCCGGCCGGGCACCACCAAGCCGGCGCCGTACGCCTGCAGGCGCAGGCCGGCCAGGTACTGCTCGTTGTAGTGCGGCAGCACGAGGACGGGCACGCCGGCAAGCAGGCAGTTGGGGATCGTGCCCGAGCCGTTGGTGATGGCGAGGTCGGCTGCGGGCAGAAGCGCCGCCATGTCGACCGCGCCGGGCACGAAACGCACGCGCGGGAAGCGCGCGGGCCAGCCTTCCGGCAGGCCGGGCATCGCGCAGATCACCTCGGCCGTGCCGGACTGCAGTGCCGCCAGCAGCTCTTCGCAGCTGGGCACTTCGGGGCGCAGGTACGCGAAGATGCGCCGGGCGGCGTCGCCCTGCCAGTCGACGCGCGCCTGGCGGCCCAGCGCATACATCGGGCCGACGTAGCGTCCCTGCCGGCGTGGCGCGAACGGGTCGAGTTCCTCGAAGGTGGTCAGCACCTGCTCGCCCTGCGCATAGAGGTCGTGCAGCGACGCGATCGGCGCGGCGCCGACACCGTCAAGCGCCACGCCGACGCTGGCGACGAAGCGATCCTCGGCTTCCTGCAGCGCATGCCGGGGCGCGTTCGCAAAGAATCCCGGGCTGGGCACCCCGGGCGCGGGCACCATGAAGCCCGAGCCGAGGATCATCGCCGGCAGGCCCAGCGCGTGCGCGGCGAGCAGCGCGGAGGGCGCGTAATCGTGGACGACCGCGTCGACTCCCATCAGGCGCATCAACGACATCCACCCGCGCAGCACCGCCCGCAGCCCTTCTGCGTCCTCGTAGCCTTCGCGCAGCAGCATGTCCGCGAAGCTCACCGGCGGCGCGTTGATGCGGCCGCTTCGCAGCAGCGGCGCCTGCAGCAGCGCGAAGTCCTCGCCGGCGAGTTCGCGCGCGACCCCGCGCAGGTCGCGCACCGCCCAGATGACTTCGTGGCCCGCGTCGCGGCAGGCCCGGGCGAGCGGCAGGTCGCGCGCGATGTGGCCGAGATTGCGGCCGAATTCCCAGGCGATCAGGACGCGGGCCATGCGCACGCCTCCCCACGACGACGGTTCATCCGGACTCTGTCAGCGCTTGGCCGGAGGGAACCCCGGGATCGGGAACATCGCCTCGCCCGGCTTGGAGATCTGCTCCTGCATCTGCTCGAACAGCTTGCGCGACTGCTCGAGGTAGCTGCCCATCAGGTTCTGCATCATCGGCGCCTGGCCGCTCATGAACTTGGCCCAGCCGTCGGGCGTCAGCGCCGTGGCGTCGTACAGGCCCTTGCCGCCCTCGGCGAAGCGGGCCTGCATGTCGGCCAGCGCGGCGAGGTTCTTCTCCAGGTACGAGCCCATCACGCCCTGCATCGCGTGGCCATAGAAGCGGATGATCTGCGCCAGCATCTGGGTGTTGAACATGGGCATGCCGCCGGTCTCCTCCTCGAGGATGATCTGCAGCAGGATGGAGCGCGTGAGGTCGTCGCCCGTCTTGGCGTCGCGCACCTCGAAGGCCGCGCCCTCGAGCACCATCTTCTTGACGTCGGCCAGCGTGATGTACGAGCTGGTCAGCGTGTCGTAGAGCCGGCGGTTGGGGTACTTCTTGAGGATGCGCAGGCCCTCGGGCGCTGCCGGATCGGCGCTGGCCTTGGTGGTGCGACGCGTCGTGACCATGGAGTGTTCCCGGTGGATTGATGTGCTCATCCGATTCTAGAGGCGGCCCGCTGCGGTGCAGCAAGGGGAATCCCCGGCCGACGCGCACAGGGTCTTCGCAAGGCCTGTACGCTGGCGGGAGCACTCTCTCCGACCAAGACCATCCATGAGCACCGACCAACGCATCGAGCACGACGCCTGGGGCGACATCCCCGTCCCGGCCGACCACCTGTGGGGCGCGCAGACGCAACGCTCCATCGAGCACTTCGCCATCTCCACCGAGCGCATGCCGCCCGAGCTGCTGCAGGCCCTCGCGCTGGTCAAGAGCGCGGCGGCGCGCGTCAACGAGCGCACCGGCCGGCTGCCCGCCGCGAAGGCCGACGCCATCGCGCGCGCCGCGGCCGAGGTGATCGAGGGCCGCTGGGACGCGGAGTTCCCGCTGTCGGTCTGGCAGACCGGCTCGGGCACGCAGAGCAACATGAACATGAACGAGGTGCTGGCCAACCGCGCCTCGCAGCTGCTGGGCGGCCCGACGGGCCTGAAGCGCCTGGTGCACCCGAACGACGAGGTCAACCTCGGCCAGTCGTCCAACGACGTGTTCCCGACCGCGATGCACGTGGCCGCCGTGCAGGGCCTCGCGCAGCACGTCATCCCGGCGCTGCAGGGCCTGCGCGCCACGCTGGACGCCAAGGCGAAGGCGTTCGACGGCATCGTCAAGATCGGCCGCACCCACCTGCAGGACGCGACGCCGCTGACGCTGGGCCAGGAGATCTCCGGCTGGGTCGCGCAGCTCGATCACGCCGAACGCGCGCTGCACGCCGCGCTGCCGGAGCTGCGCGAGCTGGCGCTGGGCGGTACGGCCGTGGGTACCGGCCTGAACACGCCCGCCTCGTTCGGCGCCGACGTGGCGGCCGAACTCGATCGCATGACCGGCCTGGGCTTCGTCACGGCGCCCAACAAGTTCGCCGCGCTCGCCGCGCACGACGCGATCGTGCGCGCGCACGGCGCGCTCAAGGCGCTCGCGGCGGCGCTGACCAAGATCGCCAACGACGTGCGCTGGCTCGCGAGCGGCCCGCGCAGCGGCCTGGGCGAGCTGCAGATCCCCGAGAACGAGCCGGGCAGCTCCATCATGCCGGGCAAGGTCAACCCGACGCAATGCGAGGCGCTGACGATGCTGTGCTGCCAGGTGATCGGCAACGACGTCGCGGTGGGCATGGCCGGCGCCAGCGGCAACTTCGAGCTCAATGTCTACAAGCCGGTGATGATCCACAACCTGTTGCAGAGCGTGCGGCTGCTTGACGACGGCATGCGCGGCTTCGACCGGCATTGCGCGCAGGGCATCGAGCCGCACCGCGAGCGCATCGCCGAACTGATGCAGAACTCGCTGATGCTGGTGACGGCCCTGAACCCGCACATCGGCTACGACGCGGCGGCGCAGATCGCGCGCACCGCGCATGCCAAGGGCCTGAGGCTACGCGACGCGGCGATCGCCTCCGGCAAGCTGACCGGCGAGCAGTTCGACGCCTGGGTGCGCGCCGAGGACATGGTGCGTCCGGACTGACGCGCCTCGCGCGCGCACCCATGTGCGTGACGCGCCGCGAGCGGGCATCGGCAAACGTGACGGCAGCGGCCGAGAGGACCGGAGCGTCCACTCGCGCGCCAGCGCGCGGCGCTGCGTGACCGGGCCTCCCGCGCGATCGGCCGATCGTCCCTCGCACGCCGTTTGCCCGACGGTGTCCACCGAGCCCCCAGCTCGACAGGAGACACCGCCATGGACGAACCGCGCCTCAGCCGTCGACGCCTGCTCACTGCGGGCGCCGTGATCGGTGCCGTGCCCGTCGCCACCGCCGCCGCGGCCCTTGGTGGCCGCGAGGTGCCGGACAAGGAGGGTCGCGCCAACGCCCCCGTCGGCGTGGACAGCACCTCCGGCTGGAGCTGGTTCACCGAGGCCGAGGCCGCTTTCGTGACCGCCGCCGTCGGCCGCCTGATCCCGGCCGACGACCTCGGCCCGGGCGCCGTCGAGGCCGGCGTGCCCGTGTTCATCGACCGCCAGCTCGCGGGCCCCTACGGCCGCGGCGAACGCTGGTACATGCAGGGCCCGTGGGGACCGGGCACGCCCACGCAGGGCTGGCAGACGCGGCTCACGCCGGCCGGCCTGTATCGCGCGGCGATCCGGTCCATCGACGCGGTCGTCGCACACCAAGGCAAGGCCGCCACGTTCGCCAGGCTCGCGGCCGCCGACCAGGACACTTTCCTCAAGGCGCTCGAAAGCGGCGACGCGAAGCTCGATGGCGTCGACGCCAAGGACTTCTTCCAGCAGCTGCTGCAGAACACCCTCGAGGGCTTCTGGAGCGACCCGATCTACGGCGGCAACCGCGACATGGCGGGCTGGAAGCTGATCGGCTTTCCGGGGGCGCGCTACGACCACTCGGACTTCGTCGCCAGGCACGGCGAGAAGTACCCGCTGCCGCCGGTGGGCATCCGCGGCCGCGTCGAGTGGACGAGGAGTTGACATGGCCAGGAAGCTTCCCCCGGTCGACGCGTTGCTGGTGGGCTTCGGCTGGACCGGCGCGATCATGGCGAAGGAACTGACCAACGCCGGCATCGACGTGCTGGCACTCGAGCGCGGCGCCTGGGCCGACACCTCGCGCGAGTTCGCCACCACGTTCGCGCAGGACGAGCTGCGCTACTACTGGCGCCACGACCTGTTCCAGGCCGCCGCGCACGACACCCAGACGATCCGCAACGACGCCAGCCAGGTGGCGCTGCCGATGCGCAAGCTCGGCTCCTACCTGCCCGGCACCAACGTGGGCGGCGCCGGCGTGCACTGGAACGGCCAGACCTGGCGCTTCCTGCCCACCGACTTCGTCGCACGCAGCCACAACGTGCAGCGCTACGGCGCCGCGGCGATTCCCGACACGATGACCATCCAGGACTGGGGCATCACCTACGACGAGCTCGAGCCGCACTACGACATGTTCGAGCGCGTGTGCGGCATCAGCGGCAAGGCGGGCAACCTGCGCGGCGAGATCCAGGCCGGCGGCAACCCCTTCGAGGGCGTGCGCCAGAACGAGTACCCCAACCCGCCGATGGCCATGAGCTATCCCCCGACGCTGTTCGCCGAGGCGGCCAGGGGCCTGGGCCTGCATCCGTTCCCGCAGCCGTCGGCCAACATGTCGCGTGCCTACGTCAACCCGTACGGCGTGCGCCTGGAGGCCTGCACCTACTGCGGCTTCTGCGAGAAGTTCGCCTGCGGCAACTACTCGAAGGCCAGCGCGCAGACCACGATCCTGCCGGTGCTGATGAAGAAGGCGAACTTCCGGCTGCGCACCGAATGCGAGGTGATGAAGGTCAACCTCGACTCGAGCGGCAAGCGCGCGGTCAGCGTGAGCTACGTCGACGCGTCGGGCGAGGAGTACGAGCAGCCGGCCGACCTGATCGTGCTGTGCTCGTACATCCTGAACAACGTGCGCCTGCTGCTGCTCTCGGGCATCGGGGCGCCCTACGACCCGCAGACGGGCCAGGGTGTCATCGGCCGGAACTACGCCTACCAGATCACGTCGTCGGTGAACCTGTTCTTCGACGACAAGGTCCTCAACCCGTTCATCGGCGCCGGCGCGCACGGCATGCTGGTCGACGAGTGGAACGGCGACAACTTCGACCACTCGGGGCTCGGCTTCATCGGCGGCGGCTTCCTCGGCGTGGTGCAGACCGGCGCGCGCCCGATCGAGACGCACCCGGTGCCCGAGGGCACGCCCAAGTGGGGCAGCGCGTTCAAGAAGGCCATCGCGGCCAACTACCTGAAGTCGATGAGCATCGCGACGCACGGCGCGGTGATGAGCCATCGCGGCAACTTCCTCGACCTGGACCCGACCTACCGCGACGTCTATGGCCGCCCGCTGCTGCGCATGACGTTCGACTTCACCGACAACGAGCACAGGATGTCGGACTACCTCACCGACCGGGCGGTCGACATCGCCCGCGCGATGAAGCCGCGCGAGCTGGCGATCAACCGGCGCAAGGGCAGCTGGGACGTGGTGCCGTACCAGACCACGCACAACACCGGCGGCGCGATCATGGGCGACGACCCGCGCACCAGCGCGCTCAACAAGTACCTGCAGTCGTGGGACGTGTCCAACGTGTTCGTGATGGGCTCGGGCGCCTTCCCGCAGAACCCCGGCTACAACCCGACCGGCACCGTCGGGGCCCTCGCCTACCACTCGGCGGCCGCGATCACGCAGCGCTACCTCAAGGCGCCCGGCGCACTGGTGTAGCGATGCGCACGCATCCCCTCGTCGCGCTGGCCGTCGTCGCGGCCACCATCACCACCGTCGCCGCGGTGGGCCAGTCCATCCCCGTGCCGCCGCCACCGCCGCTGAAGAAGGCCCATCACGCCGACGCGGCGCTGGACGCGCGGCCGGCCGCGTCGACGGCGGTGCCGAAATGGCTGATCGCGCCCGCGGCGTCGGCGGCCTCGGGCGCCGACGCAGCAGCGTCGGCCAACGCCATCCCGCGCCCCGCCGCCGACGCCTCGGCGGTCGAGCGCGGGCGCTACCTCGCCGCCGCCGGCGACTGCGCCGGCTGCCACACCACCGCGGGCGGTACGCCCTACGCCGGCGGACGGGCGCTGGCCACGCCGTTCGGGACCGTGCTGTCGGCCAATCTCACGCCCGATGCCACGGGCCTCAAGGGCTGGAACGCCGACCAGTTCTACCGTGCGATGCACGAGGGCATCGACGACGAGGGCAAGCACCTGTACCCGGCGTTCCCGTACAACTACTTCGCGCGCATGCCGCGCGCCGACACCGACGCGCTGTTCGCCTACCTGCAATCGCTGCCGCCCGTGGCGCACCAGGTCGACCGCAACCAGCTGCCCTTCCCGTTCAACATCCGCGCGCTGGTCGCGGTGTGGAACATGCTGTACCTCGACAAGGCCGAGTTCAAGCCCGATCCCGCGCATGACGCGCAGTGGAACCGCGGCGCCTACCTGGTCGAGGGCCCCGGCCACTGCGCCGCCTGCCACACGCCCAAGACGGTGCTGGGCGGCCCCAGGGGCGGCCACGACTTCCAGGGCGGCGCGTTCGCCACCTGGTTCGCACCCGACCTCACGCCCAACGGGCGCACCGGCCTGGGCGGCTGGACGCGCGACGAAGTCGTGCAATTCCTGCGCGCCGGCCGCAACGCGCATGCCGCGGCCACCGGCGAGATGGGACTCGTCGTGCAGGACTCCACCTCGCTGCTGGCCGACGACGACCTGCAGGCGATCGCGAGCTACCTGGCCGACCGCCCCGCGTCGCCGGCGGCCACGATGACGCCGCCCGACACCGCCGTCATGAAAGCCGGCGAGGCGATCTTCGTCGACCAGTGCTCGGCCTGCCACCGGATGCGCGGCCAGGGCCAGACGCTCGCGTTCCCGCCGCTCGCGCGCTCGGCCAACCTGCAGCAGTCCGACCCGACCACCGCACTGCACATCATCCTCGCGGGCGCGCAGGCCGCCCCCACACGCGCGCAGCCCACCGGCTTCACGATGCCCGCGTTCGCGTGGAAGCTCGACGACAAGCAGGTGGCGGCCGTCGCGACCTACGTGCGCAACGAATGGGGCAACGCGGCGCCCGCCGTCTCGCCCGACCAGGTGGCCCGGCTGCGCGACAAGCTGAGCTTCGACGCGCACACCGACGGCCACACGAAGTCGACGCCGATGACCCACCCCGGGCCCAACACGCTGGGCGCGGCGGACACCGACAGCCGCGACAACGGCGGCGCCCAGGCCGGCCGCGCGGCACCGGCGAGTGACCCGGCCGCGAGCGGGCCGTCCAAGAGCGCCTCCGGCGCCGACCAGGCGCAGGGGCCGGGCTGAGCGGCGGCGCTCAGGCCTGCGGCTGCAGGGTCTTGACGACGCGCTGCTCGCCGTGCTCGCCGGCGCCGTTGCTGGACGAGTGGTTCTCCGCGCGCAGGGCCACCAGGCGGTCGCCCAGCACGGCGTAGGTCGTGCTCCAGTCGTCGACGGCGTCGAAGCTGACGACGATGAAGGCGCGACCCTTGACGGTGACGTGCGTCTCGCTGGCCAGGGGCGTGCCGTCGGCGCCGATCCACACCGACAACGTGCCGTCGAACTCCTTGACGTACTTGCGCTGCTCCGGCGGCAGCTTGTCGACCGGGATCGAGAAGCTCAGCAGACGCGCGGGCTTGCCGTTCCAGGTGTCGGCCTTCTCGCCCTTGAACTGCGCCTCCTCGACGCGGCGCGAGAGCGCCGACGCGGCCGACGTCATCGGCACGATCTCGCTCGAGTCGAGCTTGCCGATCGCCCAGACCGTGGGGGTCTTCGCCTTCGGATCGCGCACGAGCTGGCGCTGTTCGCTGTCCATGCGCGCGAGCGTGTCGCGGCCATACAGCACCTGCAGCCCGCGCGCCCCGTCCTCCACGCCGATGCTGGCCTCGCCCTGCTTGTCGATCGCCTCCCCGCCGTCGCCGTGCCGGTCGAAGGTCTTCACGTCCAGCGTCGCCTTCAGCGGCGTCAGCGCCTGCAGCCGCGCGAGCGCCCCCTTGAGGTCGGCCAGCCCGTCGGCATGGGCCAGGGGCGCGGCGAGCAGCGCGCAGGTGGCGGCGAAGCGGGTGAAGGCGGTGAATGGCTTCATCGGAGCGGCAGCGAGGTTGGCAACGGAGGCGCCATCGTAGCGGGCACGTGTTGCATGTCCGTTGCTCGTCGCCTGCGAAGCCTGCGCCAAAAGAAAAAGCCCCGAACAACTCGCGTCGTTCGGGGCTGACCTTGAATGAAGCGAACCTGCTTGCAGGTTGCACTGTCGTGCGTTCGCCAAATTCTTACCTGGCCTCTTGTACCGGTACACCCTCTTGCGTGGTTTCCCGTGGGGCCTTGCCATCACTCGCCATCAGGCGAATGCGACATGGATTTGGTAGGCGCGATTGGACTCGAACCAACGACCCCCACCATGTCAAGGTGGTGCTCTAACCAGCTGAGCTACGCGCCTGCAAGACCGCTATTATGGCATGAAATTTATTGGGCATACAAGTCCCCTCGCGTCAGCGGCACAGGTTGCGCATACGGACGTGCGTCGGGACGGCGCGAGGCCAGGATCTGGTGGATGCCCGTGCCGCCCGATTCGAACTCCAGTGCGCTCGCCGCCATGTACAGCCGCCACACGCGGTACGTGGCCTCGCTCACGTGACGCACGGCCTCGTCGTGGTTGGCCTCCAGGCGGGCGACCCAGTGGCGCAGCGTCCGCGCGTAGTGCTGGCGCAGGTTCTCGACGTCGTGGATCTCGAAGCCCGCGCGCTCCATGCCGGCCTGGATGCTGCTGACGCGATCGAGCTCGCCGTCGGGGAACACGTAGCGGTTGATGAACTCGGTGTCGACGCTCGGCGTCCAGCCCTCCTCCTCGTGCGTGATGCCGTGGTTCAGGAACAGCCCGTTCGGCTTGAGCACGCGGTGCACCGTGGCGTGGTACGTGGGCAGGTTGGCCAAGCCGACGTGCTCGAACATGCCGACGCTCGACACCGTGTCGTAGACGCCCTGGCCTTCGAGCGCGCGGTAGTCCCGCAGTTCGACGGTGACGCGATCCTGCAGGCCTTCGGCGGCGATGCGCGACTGCGCCTCCGCGAGCTGCTCCTTGCTGAGGGTGATGCCGTGGGCGTGCACGCCGTAATGCTTGGCGGCCCAGATCACCAGCGCGCCCCAGCCGCAGCCGATGTCCAGGTGCCGGCCACCCGGCTTGAGCCGGAGCTTGCGGCAGATGTGGTCGAGCTTGTTGCCCTGCGCCTGCTCGAGGCTGTCGTCGGCCTCGTGGAAATACGCGCAGGAATACACCATGCGCTCGTCGAGGAACAGCTTGTAGAAGGCGTTGGAGACGTCGTAGTGGTGCGAGATGGCCGCACGGTCGCTGTCCAACGAGTGGTCGTGCGTGAATTGCGTCGTGGCGGGCGGCTCGCCGGCGGGCGAGACCGCGCCGACCGGGGCGAACTTCAGGCGCAGCGCGTCCAGCAGCAGCGCGAAGCGCTCGCGGCCGCTGAGCGTCAGGTTCTGGAAGTGGTGCTTCAGCCCGAGCGCCTCGTACAGGTCGCCCTCGACGTCGAGCCGTCCGCGGAAATACGCATCCGCCAGCGGGATGGGGCCGCGCTTGAGGACCAGGTCGCGCAGCACGCCGGGATCACGCAGGATCAGCGTGAAGCGGGACGTGCCCTGGCCGAAGCTGTGCGTGACGCCGTCCCACAGTCGCAGCGCAGCGGCCGTGGACACGGAGCTGAGCAGGCGGCGGACGATGCGATCGGCGGCTTCGGTGATGCCGGGGTCGATGCCGGACGCCGGCAGCGTCGAGGACGATGTGCGAGCCATGGGTTCTCCGAACGACAGGGTTTGAAGGCGGAACTGCAGGGCAAGACCGGCGCCCACGCGCCATGTCGGAACGGGGGGCCGTCGCTGAAAATCCTATCGTCGCCGAAAAAGGCCAGTCCGGCATGAGGATTTCCTCATGGTCCGGCCCCCACCACCCCGCCGGTGCGGCCTCAGCGGCCCGCGCCGGCCGGCATGAACAGACCCACCATCGCCAGCGCCAGCACGATGCCGCCGACGACGATCCAGGCGATGTTGGCCAGGCCGAAGCGCGCATTGCGGTCATGGCCCGGCGCGAGTTGCGCGTCGATCCGGTTGGCGTAGGCCTGGATCGGCAGCGTGAACAGCGGCGCTCCGAGGGAAATCGCCCAGACCGGATCCGGCAGCCGCCAGCACAGCGTGACGATGATCCATGCGACCGCCAGGAAGCCGGCCGGCGGCGCGTCGGGCACCTTCGCCGCGACGCCCATCTTCTCGATGCGCGTGAACAGCGCCCAGCAGAAGATCACGCCGAAGAAGGCGCGCGCGGCCGGCAGGATGTCCGAGTGCTCCACGCGGCGGATCGCGACCCAGTGCTTGTAGGCCCAGTACAGCTCGTACAGGCCAAGCGTGCAGATCGACAGCACGAGCAGCTTGGGCAGCGAGACGGCGAACAGCGGCGGCAGCTCCGCCGCGGCGTCCCCCCCGGGCGAATCGACGACGAGGCTGCGAGGCGGCGCATAGGGGTTCTGGTCCATCGGCGTCATTGTCGGGCAGCGTCCGCGGCGCGCGCGCCGGTGGTTTCCCGCCGGGCGGTCAGCGACGGCGCGCCGAGTCCACGCCGCCCACCTTCGCGACCAGGCCCAGCACCTGGCCCAGGCGCTCGGTGCTGTCGATCTCCACCGTGAACGTCATGAACGCGCGGCGGTCGCCGATGCCCTTGGTGGACTGCGAGGCCACGCCGATCACGTTGACGCGCTGCTTGGCCAGCACGTCGGAGATGTCGCGCAGCAGGCCCTGGCGGTCCTGCGCCTCGACGACGATGTCCACGGCGTAGACGTCCTTGCCGGGACGGCCCTCGACGGCCGTCAGCCCCCATTCGACGGGAATGACGCGCTCGGGATTGGTCTCGGACATGTGGCGGAAGTTGACGCAGTCCAGCCGGTGCACCGCGACGCCCTTGCCGCGCGTGACGTAGCCGCCGATCGCGTCGGGCGGCGCCGGGCGGCAGCAGCTCGCCAGCGTCGTCAGCAGCGAGTCGATGCCCACCACCAGCACGCCGCCGGCCGCGCCGCCGGTGCGGGGGCGCTTGAGCTGGATCGGCTCGTCGGGCGCGGGCGGCTCCGCGGGGCGCAGCAGGTTCTCGATGTTGCGCAGCGAGTATTCGTCCTTGCCGACGACCTCGAACAGCGCCTGCGCGTCGTCGAAGCCCAGCTTGCCGGCGAGCTCCTCGAGGCTCGTGGCGGTGCGGCCCTCGCGCTGCAGCAGCTTCTCGACCAGCTCGCGGCCCTTGGCCACCGTCTGCGCATGCTGCAGCGCGTTGAACCAGGCGCGCACCTTGGCGCGGGCGCGCGGGCTCTGCAGGAAATGCAGCTCGGGGTTGAGCCAGTCCATCGACGGGCCGCCCTCGCGCACGGTGACGATCTCCACCGTCTGCCCGTTACGCAGCGGCGTCTGCAGCGGCACCATCACGCCGTCCACTCGCGCGCCGCGGCAGCGGTGGCCGACGTCGGTGTGCAGCGCGTAGGCGAAGTCCACCGGCGTGCCGCCCGCGGGCAGCTCGATCACGCTGGCCTGCGGCGTGAAGACGTAGATGCGATCCTCGAAACCGGGCGCGTCGACCGGCGCGTCCTCGCCGCCGGCGGCCGGCAACGCGTGGGCGCCGGGCTCGGCGACGAAGTCGCGCTCCCACGCCAGCAGCTGGCGCAGCACCGCCTTGCGCGCCTGCGCGACCTGGTCCTCGAACGCGCCCGCGGCGCTGACGCCCGCGTAGCCTTTGCTGCCGGCCTCCTTGTAGGCCCAGTGCGCCGCGACGCCGTGCTCGGCGTGCTCGTGCATCTCGCGGGTGCGGATCTGCACCTCGAACGCCCGGCCCTTGTCGTCCTTGACGACGGTGTGCAGCGACTGGTAGCCGTTGGCCTTGGGCTTGGCGATGTAGTCGTCGAACTCGCCGTCGACGGCGCGGTAGCGCTCGTTGACGCGGCCGAGTGCGGCGTAGCAGTCGGCCACGCTGTCGACGATCACGCGCACCGCGCGGATGTCGAAGACGTGATCGAAGTCGAGCTCCTTGCCGCGCATCTTCTTCCAGATGCTGTAGATGTGCTTGGGCCGGCCCTGGATGTCGGCGTGGATGCCGGACTCGGCCAGCATGCGCTCGAGCTGCGTGCGGAAGGCGACGATGCCTGCCTCGCGCTCGACCCGGCGCTCGTCCAGCAGCCTCGCGACGCGCTTGTATTCGCCGGGCTCGAGGAAGCGGAACGACAGGTCCTCCAGCTCCCACTTGATCTGCCAGATGCCCAGCCGGTTGGCCAGCGGGGCGAACACCTGCTGCGACTCGCGCGCGAGCTCGGGCGGGCACGGCGTGCGGCTGGACGCGTGCCAGCGCAGCGTCTGCAGCCGCGAGGCCAGGCGCAGCAGCACCACGCGCAGGTCGCGCGAGAACGCCAGCAGCATCTTGCGCACGCGCTCGGTCTGCAGGGCGCGCTTCTGCGTGTCCCCGTCCTTGCCGACCTGCGCCTCCCGCGCGTTGCGCTGGATCTTGACCAGCTTGCGCGTGAGGTCCACCAGGCTCGCGTACGACGGCCCGAACGCCTTGGTCACCACCTCGATCGGCCGCTGCAGGCCGTCGCCCGCATAGACGAGCCAGGCCGCGGCCTGCATCGCCGGCGTGGCGCCGAGGTCGGCCAGGATCTGCGCGACGCCCTGGGCATGGGACATGGCGGGCTCGCCGCTGTCCAGCAGGCGCCCGACCAGCAGCGGTTCCGCGAAGGCCCGCGCGCGCGCCAGCGCAAGGTCGCCGCGCGCGTCGGGCTCGCCCGGCTCGCTCTCGCTGCCCGCGTGCGGCTCGGCGGCCGCAGCCGCCATGTCGACGTCGGCGATGCGCACGATGGCCGGCGCGTCGTCGACCGCGACGTTGCTCGCCTGGGTCTTCATGGCGATGCGGACAGCAGGAAATCGCGCACCACGGCCACCTGGTCGGCATGCACCAGCGTGGGCGCATGGCCCACCCCGGCGATCTCGTGCACGCGGGCGCGCGGCCCGCGCTGCGCCATGGCGAGCGCGGTCGCGCGCGACAGCAGGTCGGACTCGGCACCGCGCAGCACCAGCGTCGGGCAACGGATCGCGTCGTACGACTGCCACAGCATCGCCTCGCCCGCGGCGGCCAGCTCCGGCGTCACCGACTTGAATGCAGCGGCGATGGCCGGGTCGTAGTGCGGCTTCCAGCCGTCGCCGTCGGACACCAGCTGCGGGCGGGTCAGCGCCAGCCACTCCTCGCGCGTATGCGGGCCGAAGCCCAGCGAGATCGCGCGCAGCGCGTCGGCGGCCTCGTCCAGCGTCTTCCAGTGCACCGGCACGCCGACATAGCCGCCGATGCGCACGAGCGCCGCGTACTCGATGGCGGGGCCCACGTCGTTCAGGACGAGCCTGCGGATGGGCGACTCCGGCAGCGCCGCGAGCCCCATCCCGATCAGCCCGCCCATGGACGTGCCCACCCAGTGCACTTCGCGCGCGTCCAGGCGCGCGAGCAGCGTGACCATGTCGGCCACGTAGGCGGGGATGGCGTACGACGCCGGGTTCTTCAGCCAGTCGGATTCGCCGCGCCCCACCACGTCCGGGCAGACGACGCGGTACTCGCCGGCCATGGCGCGGGCGAGCGTGTCGAAGTCGCGGCCCTGGCGCGTCAGCCCGTGCACGCACACCAGCACCTTCGGGTTGGCGGCGTCGCCCCACTCCCAATAGGCCATGTGGTGCAGGCCCTCGGGGGCGAGGCATTGCACGTGGCGCAGGCGGGGCTGGGAGGGCGTGACGTCGGTCATGGCGGGATCGTAGCAAGCGCGGCCGAGTCCGGCCGGGCTCGCGTGCGAAAACCGCGACGGCCGCCGAGCCGGCTACTTCGTCAGCTGGACGCTGCCGTTGACGTTGGCGGTGACGGTGCCCGAGCCGGCCTCGACGGGCAGCGGCGCGATGTCGGCGCTGGACATCGCGCGCGCCTTCATCGCGTACGGCCGCGGCGGCTGGTTGTTGTCGACGTTGACGTTGACTTCGCGGATCGAGAACGCACCGTAGCCGAACGACTTCGCGTAGTCCGCGGCCTTCGCGCGGAAGCGCGCGATCGCCTGGGCGGCGAGCTCGCCCTCGACCTTCTCGCGCGCCTCGCGCGAGACGCTGTAGTCGAGACTGCCCACGGTCATCGACTGCACCTTGCCGGCGAGCTCGGCGATGGTGCCCATGTCGCGGCCCTGCACGACGAGCGAGGTCGTGCCCGTCCAGCCGTTGACCACGCCCTTGTTGTTGAATCGCGGCTGCAGCGAGAAGCCGCCGCCCTGCACTTCCACATGGCCGTCCGGTTTCGCGACCGCGCGCGCCTGCGCCAGCGCGGCGCCGAGCGCCTCCTTCAGCGCGGCCTGCACGGCGTTGGCGTCGGTGCCCTCCTTGCTGGTGCTGAACTGGACGGTGATCCAGTCGTTGGGCACCTGGACCTGGGCGCTGCTGGCCAGCGTGACCACGCCTTCGGGGTCCTTCGGCGCCACCACAACCGGCACCACGGGCATCGCGGCGGACTGCGCGGCCGCCGCCATCGGCAAGGCGAGCAAGGTGGCCAGCAGGCTGGCGGGCGCGAGGACGATCAGGGTTTTCTTCATGGTCGGGTTCATGCGTGGATGATGCCCATTGAACGGCCGAGGGCCGCAAAAGGGGTGACGGGAACACGGCTATCGCGCTTCTGGCAAATTTGTAACAGAACTAAAAGGTCGGGCTGAAAAACGTGTCAACCGCGTTTTTGCCCCGCAGAATCGAGCCTGTTACATATTTGTTGGAGCCATCCATGTCGGCAGTCCCAGGCACCCGCCAAGATCGCATCGTCGTCCTCGACGATGACGCCCGCATCCGCGACCTGCTGCGCCGCTACCTCAGCCAGGAAGGCTTCGATGTCCTGCTGGCCGAGGACGGCAAGGCGCTCAACCGCCTGATGACGCGGGAGAACATCGACCTGATCGTGCTCGACCTGATGCTGCCGGGCGAGGACGGCCTGTCGATCTGCCGCCGCCTGCGCGCCGCCGGCGACCGCACGCCCATCATCATGCTCACCGCCAAGGTGGAGGACGTCGACCGCATCGTCGGCCTCGAGGTGGGCGCCGACGACTACCTGCCCAAGCCCTTCAACCCGCGCGAGCTGCTGGCCCGCGTGCACGCGGTGCTGCGCCGCCGCCCGCCGCAGGAGGCGCCCGGCGCCCCGGCCAAGGATGCGCAGGTGGTGCAGTTCGGCGACTTCGAGTTCGACCTGTCGCTGCGCCGCCTCACCAAGGACGGCGAGCCGATCGCGCTGACCACCGGCGAGTTCTCGATGCTCAAGGCGCTCGTTCGCCATCCGCGCCAGCCGCTGTCGCGCGACAAGCTCGCCCAGCTCGCGCGCGGCCGCGACTTCGAGCCCTTCGACCGCAGCCTCGATGTGCAGATCTCGCGCCTGCGCAAGATGATCGAGCCCGATCCGTCGAACCCGCGCTACATCCAGACCGTGTGGGGCGTGGGCTACGTGTTCGTCCCCAGCGAAACGGCCTGACCACCTTCAGCAGAAGCCGGGGATGGACCGCAAGCACCTGTCGCTGAGTCTCTTCTGGCGCACGTTCTTCCTGCTGTCGCTGCTGCTGACCGGCGGCGTGATCGCCTGGGTGCAGACGCTGCGCCAGCTCGAATTCGAACCGCGCGCGGTCGTGGCCGCCCAGCAGATCGCCAGCCTCGTGAACCTGTCGCGCGGCGCGATGAAGAACGTGGACGGCATCACGCGCATCGCGCTGATGAAGTCGATGACCGACCAGGAGGCCGTGCGGGTGCTCCCGCGCGAACCGACCGACCGCTGGGATCCGTACGAGGTCGACGCCTTCACCCGCCGCATCGCGGCCGAACTGCGCGTGCGCCTGGGCGAAGGTACCGTCGTCGCGCGCTCGGTCAACGGCCAGGACGCGCTGTGGGTCGGCTTCACGATCGATGACGACCGCTACTGGCTGCAGGCCGAGTCCGCGCGCGTCACGCCGCTCACCTCGAGCACCTGGTTCGTGTGGGTGGGCATCGCCATCCTGGCCACCATCATCGGCTCGGCCACCATCGCGGGCCTGATCAACCGGCCGTTGAAGGACCTGTCCACGGCCACCGCGCGCATCCGCGAGGGCGAGTACGACATCCGGCTGGACGAACGCGTCGGCACGCCCGAGGTGCGCGCCGTCAACATCGGCTTCAACCGCATGGCGCGCGACCTCGCCAAGGTCGAACAGGACCGCACGGTGATGCTGGCCGGCATCTCGCACGACCTGCGCACGCCACTGGCGCGCATCCGCCTCGAGGCCGAGATCAGCGTGCCCGACGAGGAGGCGCGCAGCCACATCGCCGAGGACATCGACCAGCTCGACGCGATCATCGACAAGTTCATGGACTACGCGCGACCGGGCGTGACGCGCCTGGAGCCGGTGCCGCTGGCCGCGGTGGTCGAGCGCGAGGCGCTGGCCTTCCGCGACGCCAGCCAGATCCGCATCGCGATCCAGCTGTCGCCCGTCTCGCGCGTGCTGGGCGATCCGATCGAGCTCGGACGCGTGTTCGCCAACCTGTTCGAGAACGCGCGCCGCTACGGCCGCCCTTCGGACACGGTGCCCGCCGAGGTGCAGGTGGGCCAGTTGCAGGCCGGGCCGTGGATCATCGTGACCGTGCGCGATCGCGGCCCCGGCGTGCCGGTGGAGAAGCTCGCGCAGCTCACCACGCCGTTCTTCCGCGGCGACACGGCGCGCACGTCGGCCACCGGCGCGGGCCTGGGCCTGGCGGTCGTGAAGAAGTCGATCCAGCGCATGGGCGGCAGCCTCGAGATGACCAACGCGCCCGAGGGCGGGCTGGTCGCGCACGTGCGCCTGCGCCGCGTCGAAGCGACCTGACGACCCCGCATTCGCGGTCGCGCAGAAACGGGCGCATGGATTGCCCGTTCCGTTGCATCACGACAACGGAGAGAGTCCGATGACAACCAGACTTCTCAACATCTCGCTGGCCGCGGCCGCCCTCGCCTGCTGCGGCGCCGCGATGGCCGACGTCACGTTCTACGAGTACGACAACTACGGCGGCCGCACATTCACCGTGCATGATCCGATCGACAACTTCCAGCGCATCGGCTTCAACGATCGCGCGTCGTCCGTCGTCGTCACCGGGCGGCCCTGGGAGGTCTGCGACGACGCGGGCTTCCGCGGCCACTGCTACATCCTGCGGCCCGGCAACTATCCGTCGCTCAGCTCGATGGGCCTGAACGAGCGCATCTCGTCGGCGCGCTGGGTCGACCGCAACGGCCAGTTCGCGCAGGATCGCTGGGCGCCGCAGCCCCTGCCTGGCCAGGTCACGTTCTATGCGCGGGACAACTTCCGCGGACCGTCGTTCAGCACCACCTCGGACATCGGCGACCTGGGCAGCGTCGGCTTCAACGACCGCGCGTCGTCGCTGGTCGTCGCGGGCGATCGCTGGGAGGCCTGCGACAACCCGGGCTACAGCGGCCACTGCGTCTACCTGCGTCCGGGCAACTACCCCAACCTCCAGGCCATGGGCATGGACAACAGCATCACGTCGGTCCGGCTGATGCCCGCCGACGTGCCGGTGGCCGACGCCGGCTGGGCGCCGCCGGCGCCGCCCGCGTACGACGCGCGCCGCCGTCCGCAGGAACAGCTGTTCCAGGCCCAGGTGATCGCGACGCGGGCGGTCTACGGCACGCCGACGCAGCGCTGCTGGGTCGAGCAGGCCGAGGTGCGCGACAACCGCAACCAGGTCGGCGGCACCGTGATCGGCGGCATCCTCGGCGGCATCCTGGGCCACCAGGTGGCGCGCGGCCATGGCGCGGTCGCGGCCGGCGCCATCGGCGGCGCGCTGGTGGGCAACGCGATCGGCAGCGCCAACAGCGGCACCCGCATCGAGGACGTCCAGCGCTGCAGCACGGAGCCGGCCTCGGGCCCGCCGCAGTTCTGGGACACGGTCTACACGTTCAACGGCGTCGAGCACCATGTGCAGACGACGGCGCCGGCCGGTGCCACGATCCTCGTGAACCAGTACGGCGAACCGCGCATCTGAGGCCACCCGGTGCGCACTTGGACGGCGGCTGCGGCCGCCGTCGCTCGTCTCAGCGCGGCGCGAGCGGCCGCTGCCGCGCGGCGAGCAACGCGCCGAGCGCCAGCACGATCGTCGAGAACACGAAGCCGCGGCGCAGTCCGCCGGGTCCGTCCGCCAACAGGCCCGACAGGCTCGGACCGAGGATCTGGCCCAGCGCGAACACGATCGTGAACGCGCCGATGCCTGCGGCCCACGCAGGCGGCGCCAGGTTGTGGCGCACGAACGCGGTGGTCGACGCCACCACCGACAGGAAGCTGGAGCCGAACAGCACGCACGACAGCGCCACCATCGCCGGCTGCGTGCCGAGCACGGGCAGCAGCGTGGCCACCGCCAGGATCGCGTTGAGCTGTGCCAGCGGTCGTCCGCCCCGGTGGCGCTGCAGAAGCCCGGCCCAGATCCACGACGACGCCACCGTGCAGGCGCCCAGCAGCCCGAAGAACGCGGCCACCCGGGCCGGCGACAAGCCCTGGTCGCGCAGCAGCGTGACGATGAAGGTCATGTAGCCGATGTAGCCGAAGCCGAACATCAGGTAGCCGACCAGCAGCGCGCCCATCGGGGCCCACGGGGCGCGCGTGCGCCCGGCGGACGGCGCGTCCGGGCCGGTGGGCACGAGCGCGCGCGACGCACGCGTCACGCCCCAGGTCGCGAGCGTGCAGGCGAGCGACACGACACCCAGCGCCACCCAGGCGCCGCGCCACGGCAGCGGCGGCACGATGGCCGTCGCCCCGAGGATGCCCAGCCCCGCGCCGCCGTAGTACAGGCCGACCACGAGCCCGGGATGCGGCGCGCGCGCCGAGAGCCGCGTCGCCAGCAGCCCGCCGCCGACGAAGGTGGCTGCGCTGGCCACGCCCGCCAGGGTTCGCAATGCATACAGCAGCGCATCGCTGGTGGCGAAGGCGTGGGCGACGAGGATGGCCGCGGTGGCCAGGCCGCCGGCCGTGGCCACGCGCAGCGCGTCGTGGCGCGCGAACCAGCGCCGCGCCAGCAGCGCGCCCGCCAGGTAGCCCGCGGCGTTGGCGGTGTTCATCGCGCCGGCGGTGAAGTAGCTCCAGTGCAGCTGCGCGCGCATCGGCGGCAGCAGCAGCGCGTACGAGAAGCGCGCCAGCCCCAGCGAGACGGCTGCCGCGAGCGCCAGCGCGAACGCCAGCACGATGGGCGTGCGGGCGAGCGGCTGCGTGGGGGCGGTCACGGGTCGAGTATCCCCGCGGACGAGCGTGCGCGTCCGGCGGAAGGGCATCGAATCCCGCTCCTCTCGTCTAGACAAGCTGCGGCGGGACATCGGGCCGTTTTCCGTCGAGAATAGCGGGCTTACCCGCAGTTCGCCCTTCCCGGAACCGACATGACCACCATCCTCCAGAACCTGCCCGCCCAGCAAAAGGTCGGCATCGCCTTCTCCGGCGGCCTCGACACCAGCGCCGCGCTGCACTGGATGCGCCTGAAGGGCGCGATCCCCTACGCCTACACCGCGAACCTGGGCCAGCCCGACGAGCCGGACTACGAGGAGATCCCGCGCAAGGCGATGCAGTACGGCGCCGAGAAGGCCCGCCTGATCGACTGCCGCGCGCAGCTGGTGGCCGAGGGCATCGCCGCGCTGCAGAGCGGCGCGTTCCACATCTCGACGGCCGGCGTCACCTACTTCAACACCACGCCGCTGGGCCGGGCCGTGACCGGCACGATGCTGGTCGCCGCGATGAAGGAGGACGACGTCCACATCTGGGGCGACGGCAGCACCTTCAAGGGCAACGACATCGAGCGCTTCTACCGCTACGGCCTGCTCGCCAACCCATCGCTCAAGATCTACAAGCCGTGGCTGGACCAGGTGTTCATCGACGAGCTCGGCGGCCGCACCGAGATGTCCGAATTCCTGAACAAGGCGGGCTTCGGCTACAAGATGTCGGTGGAGAAGGCGTATTCGACCGACTCCAACATGCTGGGCGCCACGCACGAGGCCAAGGATCTGGAGCACCTGAACTCCGGCATCAAGATTGTGCAGCCCATCATGGGCGTCGCGTTCTGGCGCGACGACGTCGCCGTCAAGGCCGAGGAGGTGCGCGTGCGCTTCCACGAGGGCATGCCCGTTGCGCTCAATGGCAAGGACTACGCCGACCCGGTCGAGCTGATGATGGAGGCCAACCGCATCGGCGGCCGCCACGGCCTGGGCATGAGCGACCAGATCGAGAACCGCATCATCGAGGCCAAGAGCCGCGGCATCTACGAGGCCCCGGGCCTGGCGCTGCTGTTCGCCGCGTACGAACGCCTGGTGACCGGCATCCACAACGAGGACACCATCGCGCAGTACCGCGACAACGGCCGCGCCCTCGGCCGCCTGCTGTACCAGGGCCGCTGGTTCGACTCGCAGGCGCTGATGCTGCGCGAGACGGCGCAGCGCTGGGTGGCGCGCGCCATCACCGGCGAGGTGACGCTGGAGCTGCGCCGTGGCAACGACTACTCGATCCTGAACACCGAGTCGCCCAACCTCACGTACAAGCCCGAGCGCCTGACGATGGAAAAGGGCGAGCTGAGCTTCACGCCGGCAGACCGCATCGGCCAGCTGACGATGCGCAACCTCGACATCCAGGACACGCGCGAGAAGCTGATGACCTACGCCAAGGCCGGCCTGCTGGGCTCGGGCACGGGCGCGGAGATGCTCAAGCTGGGCGAGTGATCACGTTGCACGCTGGTTGAACGACGCGGCCTGCGGGCCGCGTCTTCGTTGGCGCGCAGCGAGAAAGACGCCTCGGCCGGGGTGGATCCTGCGACTGCGCGCAGGATGACGGCATTGCTGGCTGCCACCTTGGCAAGTCATCCTGCGCGCAGTCGCAGGATCCACCTCCGCCAGGGCGCGGCCCGGCGGGCGATACTGCATGCCGTATCCACAGCCGGTCATGCCGCAGATGAACTTCCCATTGCCTTTCGTGTTGCTGGCGCTGGCGATCGTGCTGGTCTGGTTGCCGCCCCGCCCTCTCGTCGGACGTGCGGCGCCGGCATGGACGCTGGCATGCGACCTCGCCTTGCTGGCGGGCCTGGGCCTGTTCGGGTCGCCGTCCGTGCTCGATCCCGCCGCACTGCTTCCCCTGGCCGTGCTGGCTGCACTGGCGTGGGGTGGCGTCGCAGCACCGCGCTGGCGCGGCGCGTTCGTCGCACTGGCCGGCCTGCTCGCGCTCGCGATGTCGCTGCACCTGCTGCTCGGCTTCCACCCCGTGCCGCTGTTCCGCGACGTCCGCCTGACGCCCGATGCCGCGCCGTTCTCCCTGTCCTTGAACTTCGACAAGGCCGCGGCGGGTGTCGTGCTGCTCGGCGCGTTCTGCGCGCGTGCGACATCGTGGCGCCAATTCGGCTCGCAGTTGCCGACGATCGCCGTGTCCGCCGTGGTCACGGGATCGGTCTCGATCGGCATCGCGCTTGCGGCCGGCTACGTCCGCTTCGCGCCGAAATGGCCCGACGCCGCGCCGGCCTTCCTGCTCGCCAACCTGCTCTTCACCTGCGTCGCGGAGGAGGCGTTCTTCCGCGGGCTGATCCAGGAACGGCTGATGCGCCTGGCCGAGGCGCGCCGGCAACCCGCGTGGAACTGGATCGCGATCGTCGTCTCGACCGTCCTGTTCGGCCTCGCGCACGCGGGCGGCGGCGCCACCTGGCTGCTGGTGGCCACTGTCGCAGGCCTGGGCTACGCCCTGGTCTACGCACGGACGCGCACGATCGAGGGGGCGATCCTGGTGCACTTCGTCGTCAACGCCGTGCACTTCCTCGGGTTCACGTATCCGCGCCTGGCCTGAGCGCGGCCGCGGCGTCCGGCCGACGGGCGGGAACGCCGTTTGATGCGAGGGCGCGGCGCGGGCCACGTCGGGTGCCCGCCGGGAGCCCGCATGCCGCCACGCCTGACCGTCCTGCTCGTCCTGCTCGTCCTGTGCGCACTGCTAGCCGCGACGGCGCACGCCGACCCCGCGCGGATCGACGCGGTCGTGGCGCAGTCGTCCTGTGCGAGCCACAAGTGGCCCGGCCGCGGCATCGCCCCGCGCGGCTATGTGCGGGGCATGGGCCGCGCCTACGCCAAGGCCTGGTGCGACCTGCGGCGTCCGACATCGGTGGCCAGCCGCCTGGCAGGCACGGACTTCGACGCGGCCACGGACGCCCTCGCCCACTATGGCCGCGCCGGCGGGTCGCCGCAGGACCGGCTGCGCGCGCTGTACGCGCTGGCGCTGGGCGAAGGCATGCGCGAGAGCACGGGCAACGCGTCGACCGGCTTCAACCGCGGCGTGCGCCACGCCTCCTCCCAGGACGCCGAGGCCGGACTGTTCCAGGTGATGCCCAACTCGCTGGACGACTCGCCGTGGCTGGGCGAGCTCTACGACCAGTACCGCTCGCAACCGTCGTGGTGCCTGCGCGAGGTGTTCATGGCAGGCGCGAAGGATCGCCGCCAGCCCGTCATCGGGAAGGGCCCCGACGCGGAGTTCCAGCGCTTCACCAAGGCCTGTCCCGCGTTCGCCGTCGACTACGCGACGATCGTGCTGCGCACCGACATGCGCAAGTTCCCGCCCGTGCGCCACCGCAAGGCCCAGCTGACGCAGGCCTGCGTGGCGATGTTCGCGGAGGTCGAGCGCGTGGCCGCGGACGACTGCGGCGACCCGGTCGCGCCCGGGTCTCGCATGCCCGCAACGCTCAGCGAGTCTCGATCCGCTGCAACAGGCACACCGCCCGCGTCTCGATCGCCTTCAGCTCGCCCACCGGCCCCATCTTCTCGGCCGTCTTCGCCTTCACGTTGACGACGTCGACCGGCAGGCCCAGCGTCTCGGCGAGGCGGGCGCGCATCGCGTCGATGTGAGGCCCCAGCCTGGGTCTTTGCGCGACGATGGTGGAGTCGACGTTGACCGGCTCCCAGCCGGCGGCGCGCACGCGGCGCACGCATTCGGCCAGCAGGGCGATCGAGTCGGCGCCCTTGAAGGCGGCGTCGGTGTCCGGGAAGTGGCGGCCGATGTCGCCCAGGCCCGCGGCGCCGAACAGCGCGTCGGTGATGGCGTGGCACAGCGCGTCGGCGTCGGAGTGGCCCAGCAGGCCGTGCGTGTGCGGGATGGCGACGCCCCCCAAAATCAGCGGGCGGCCCTCGACGAGCTGGTGGGTGTCCCAGCCTTCGCCGATGCGAAAGGGAATGGTCATGCGGGAGCTTTCGGTGCGTGCGGTGCGCGGCTGAGCAGCAGGCGTTCCGCCAACGCGAAGTCCTCCGGCCAGGTCACCTTCAGGTTCTCGAAGTCGCCGCGGACCAGGCGCGGCGCGAGGCCCGCGGCCTCGATGGCGCTGGCCTCGTCGGTGATCCGCAGTGACGGGTGCGCGAAGCCGGAGCGCAGCGCGTCGCGCAGCACGCCGAGACGAAACATCTGCGGCGTCTGCGCCGCCCACATGCGCTCGCGCGGCACCGTCTCGCCCACGCGTTCGCCCGCATCGGCGCGCTTGAGCGTATCGGGCAGCGGCAGCGCCAGCAGGCCGCCGACGGCGTCGTCGCGGCATTCGGTGATCAGGCGGCGGATGGACTCGGGGTGGACCAGGCAGCGCGCGGCGTCGTGCACCAGCACCCAGTCGGTGGGCAACGCGCCGCGCGCGAGCAGGTCGTGCAGGCCCGCGTAGACCGTCTCCGCGCGCGTGGCGCCGCCGACGTTGGCGCGCCAGCACGCGGCGGCCGCCTCGGCGTCGCCCTCGCCGGCCAGCGCGGCGAATTGCGTGTCGCCGGGGGACAGCACCACCAGCGTGCCGTCGAGCTCGCGCACGCGGCCCAGTGCCTCCAGCGTCCACAGCACCAGCGCGCGGCCGGCGAGCGACTCGTACTGCTTCGGGCCGGCGGCGCCGGAGCGCGAGCCGGAGCCGGCACAGGGCACCAGCGCGAAGAAGCGCTGGCGGCCGGCGGGATGGGTGAACGAATCACCGCGCTGGGGACTGGTCATGGGGGAGATTCTAGAATCGTCGCGTTCCCGGCTCGCTTCCACGAGCGCCACGCCTTGCCGGCGCCCTTCTTGCCGGTGTCAGGTCCTGCCTTTTGCCATCGACCGCCTGCGCGACCGCAAAAGGCAAGACCCGACACCGCCGGAAGACGCGTCCAAGGCGTGTCGTCATTTCCGCTCCCGTCATGCAACTGCCCTCGCTCGCTCCCGGACAACGCTTCACCCTGCCCCGCCCGCCCGGTGCGGCCGATGCGCTGCTGATCGCCCGCCTCGCGTCCGAGCGCGCGGCACGGGGCCAGTTGACGCTGGTCGTGTGCGCCGAGCCGGCCGACAGCCAGCGCCTGGCCGACGAACTGCCGTTCTTCGCACCGCACCTGCGCGTGGCCATCTTCCCCGACTGGGAGACGCTGCCCTACGACCAGTTCTCGCCGCACCAGGACCTCGTCTCCGAGCGCCTGGCCACGCTGTGGCGGCTCTACCGCAAGAGCCAGGGTCTCTCGAGCGCCAACACCGGCGCGCCCGTCGCGGCGCCCAAGGGCAAGGGCGCGCCCGATCCCACGCGCAGCGTCGATGCCAACAAGGAGGACGACGAGGGCGTCGACGTCGTGCTGCTGCCCGCCAGCACGGCGCTGACGCGCCTGGCGCCGCCGTCGTTCCTCGCGGCCACCACGTTCAACTTCAAGCAGAAGTCGCGGCTGGACGAGGCGGCGCTGCGCGCGCAGCTGACGCTGGCGGGCTACTCGCACGTGAGCTCGGTGGTCTCGCCCGGCGAGTACGCGGTGCGTGGCGGCCTGATCGACCTGTTTCCGATGGGCTCGAACGTGCCCTACCGCGTCGACCTGTTCGACAACGAGGTCGACTCGATCCGCACCTTCGACCCCGACACCCAGCGCAGCCTCTACCCGGTGCCGCAGGTGCGCCTGCTGCCGGGCCGCGAGTTCGCGCTCGACGAGGCCGCGCGCAAGGCCTTCCGCGTGCGCTGGCGCGAGCGCATCGAGGGCGACCCGACCAAGGCGCGGCTGTACAAGGACATGGGCAACGGCATCGCCGGCGGCGGCATCGAGTACTACCTGCCGCTGTTCTTCGACGAGACGGCGACGATCTTCGACTACCTGCCCGGGTCCGCCACCCTCGTGCTGCACGGCGCCGTCGACGAAGCCCTTCAGCGCTTCTGGACGGACACGCGCGAGCGCCACCGCTTCCTCAAGGCCGACCCCGACCGCCCCATCCTGCCGCCCGAGGACATCTTCCTGAAGGACGACCAGTTCTTCGATCGCACGCGCGCGTTCGCGGCGCTCTCGTTGAGGCCGCCGGGATCGCGAGGGACGGCGGGCAGCGAGGATCACATCCGAGCCGATCCGAGCGCCCCCTCGGGGGGCAGCGACGGGACGAGCGAGGGGGCCGTCGTGTCTTGGGCCAGGCCACTGCCGGACGTCAGCGTCGAGCGCGGCGCCACGGCTCCGATGGCCCGCCTGCAAAGGCACATCGACGCGACGCCCTACCGCATCCTGCTGGTGGCCGACAGCGAAGGCCGGCGCGAGACGCTGCTGGACATGCTGCGCGACCACCAGATCGAGCCGGTGAGCGTCGGCACGCTGGCCGAGTTCGAGGCCGGCGACGAGAAGGTCGCCATCACCGCGGCGCCGATCAGCGAGGGCTTCTTCTGGTTCGAGCCGGACGCGCAGCGCACGATCCAGTTCATCACCGAGAACGAGCTGTTCGCCACCGGCGCCACGCCGCGCAAGCGCCGGCGCGGGCAGGAGCAGACCAGCAGCGTCGACGCGCTGATCAAGGATCTCTCGGAGCTCAAGCTGGGCGACCCGGTGGTGCACGCGAGCCACGGCATCGGCCGCTACCAGGGCCTCGTCAACATCGACCTGGGCGAGGGGCCCAGCGAGTTCCTGCATCTCGAGTACGCCGACAAGGCCACGCTGTACGTGCCCGTCGCGCAGCTGGCGCTGATCAGCCGCTACACGGGCGTGTCGGCGGAGGAGGCGCCGCTGCACAAGCTGGGCTCGGGCCAGTGGGACAAGGCGCGCCGCAAGGCCGCCGAACAGGTACGCGACGCCGCGGCCGAACTGCTGAACCTGTACGCCCGCCGCGCCGCGCGCGACGGCCACTCGCACCGCTTCTCGCCGCACGACTACGAGGCCTTCGCCACCAGCTTCGGCTTCGAGGAGACGCCCGACCAGCGCGCCGCGATCCACGCGGTCATCCAGGACCTCGTCAGTCCCAAGCCGATGGACCGCCTGGTCTGCGGCGACGTGGGCTTCGGCAAGACGGAGGTGGCGCTGCGCGCCGCGTTCGTGGCGGTGCACGGCGGCAAGCAGGTGGCGCTGCTCGCGCCCACCACGCTGCTGGCCGAGCAGCACTTCCAGACGATCTCGAGCCGCTTCGGCCAGTGGCCGGTGAAGGTGGCGGAGATGTCGCGCTTCCGCACCGCCAAGGAGATCAAGACGGCGATGGAGGGCCTGGCGGACGGCACGATCGACATCATCGTCGGCACGCACAAGCTGCTGTCGGCCGACGTCAAGTTCAAGCGCCTGGGACTGCTGATCATCGACGAGGAGCACCGCTTCGGCGTGCGCCACAAGGAGGCGATGAAGGCGCTGCGTGCGGAAGTCGACGTGCTCACGCTCACCGCCACGCCGATTCCGCGCACGCTGGGCATGGCGCTGGAAGGCCTGCGAGACCTGTCGGTGATCGCCACCGCGCCGCAGCGGCGCCTGGCCATCAAGACCTTCGTGCGCAACGAGAGCCTGGGCACGATCCGCGAGGCCGTGCTGCGCGAGCTCAAGCGTGGCGGCCAGGTCTACTTCCTGCACAACGAGGTCGAGACGATCCCCAACCGCCTCGAGAAGCTGCAGCAGCTGCTGCCCGAGGCGCGCATCGCGATCGCGCACGGCCAGATGCCCGAGCGCGAGCTCGAATCGGTGATGCGCGACTTCGTCGCCCAGCGCATCAACGTGCTGCTGTGCTCCACCATCATCGAGACGGGCATCGACGTGCCCACCGCCAACACCATCGTCATCAGCCGTGCCGACAAGTTCGGCCTGGCGCAGCTGCACCAGCTGCGCGGACGCGTCGGCCGCTCGCACCACCAGGCCTATGCCTACCTGATGGTGCCCGACGTCGAGGGCCTGACCAAGCAGGCCGCGCAGCGCCTGGACGCCATCCAGGCGATGGAGGAGCTCGGCTCGGGCTTCTACCTGGCGATGCACGACCTCGAGATCCGCGGCGCCGGCGAGGTGCTGGGCGAGAACCAGAGCGGCAACATGATGGAGGTCGGCTTCCAGCTGTACAACGACATGCTGGCCGAGGCCGTGCGCGCGCTGAAGTCCGGCCAGGAGCCCGACCTGCTGTCGCCCACCGGCGCGTTCGGCGGCGGCATCGACATCAAGCTGCACGCCCCCGCCCTGCTGCCCGACGCCTACTGCGGCGACGTGCAGACGCGGCTGTCGCTGTACAAGCGCCTGGCCACCGCCGAGCGCCCCGAGACGCTGGACGCGCTGCTGGAGGAGATCACCGACCGCTTCGGCAAGCTGCCCCCGCAGGGCCAGGCGCTGTTCGACACGCATCGCCTGCGCATCCTGGCCAGGAGCTACGGCGTGCTGAAGGTGGATGCGAACCCGAAGGTCATGAACATCACGTTCAGGCCCAACCCGCCGGTCGACCCGATGCGCATCATCGAGCTGGTGCAGAAGAACAAGAGCGTCAAGCTGGCCGGCAACGACCGCCTGCGCATCGACCGCGAGATCGCGGAGCCGCGCGACCGCGCGCAGTACGTGCGCGACCTGCTGCGCTCGCTGGGGCCGCCGAAGACCCAGGCGGCCTGACCGCGGCAGCGGGGCGGAGAAAGGGGTCTGGCATCGTCCGGGTGCGAGGGCTCTGGCATCTCCTTCGTCCGCGCCGCGGCCTCGATCGGAGCGCGCCGCTCGTCGCGGACGAAGGCAATGCCTGACCACGGATCGTCAGCGCGGCCGGGGCCACGGGGGCCGGGGTCAGGCATTGCCTCGAATCGCGCTCGACAGGCCGGCTGGCGGCAACGTCCCGGCGCGACTCGAGGAGATGCCGGACCCCTCGCAGCGGCCGCCCCTCGCAGCGGGCCGTCCCTCGCAGCGGGCGGCCCCTCGCTGCGTCCAGCCGCCACTCCGGTCCGTTGCGCCAACGGCCCGATTCCCGCGGGCCAGGCGCATGCCATGAGCCAGCAGCCGGGCGACAATCGGCCCATGAACCCGGCTTCCCTTTCGTCCGTCATCGTCGTCGCCCTGCTTCTCCTCGCCGCGCTCGTCGCCGGCGTGGTGGCCGGGCTGCTGATCGCCCGCCCGCGCACGCAGGCCGCGGTCGATGCCGCATTGGCGCAGGCCGGCCATGCCAGGGAACTGGAACTCGCGCAGGCCCGCGAGCGCCTGCGCGCGGGCGAGCAGGCTGCGGCCGCGGCCCAGGCCGAGCTGGAACGTTCGCGAACGGAAACCCGCATCGCCCGCGAGGAGGCGGCGACGGCCCGCGAAACGGTGCTGCGCGCCGCCGCCGGCGAGGCGCAGAAGAACCAGCAGGTCGCCTCGCTGAACGAGCGCGTCGCCGACCTCGAGCAGAAGGCGCGCGACGCCGCGGCCCAGCTCGAGGCGCGCAACGTCGCGCTGCAGACGGCGCACGCCGAGCTCGCGCACGCGCGCACCCGCGCCGACGCGGAACGCGTGAACGCGCAGGAGAAGCTTCAGCTGCTCACCGAGGCGAAGACCGAGCTGTCCAACCAGTTCAAGGCGCTGGCCAACGAGATCCTCGAGGAGAAGGCCAAGCGCTTCGCAGAGCAGAACCAGCAGAACCTGGGCACCCTGCTCGACCCGCTGCGCACGCAGTTGAACGAGTTCAAGGGCAAGGTCGAGGAGGTCTACGTCAAGGAAGGCCAGGAGCGCTTCGCGCTGACCGAGCAGGTCAAGCAGCTGATGGAGCTGAACAAGACCCTCAGCAAGGACGCCGTCAACCTGACCAACGCCCTCAAGGGCTCGGCCAAGACGCAGGGCAACTGGGGCGAGCTGATCCTGGAGCGCGTACTGGAGGCGTCCGGCCTCGAGAAGGGCCGCGTCTACCACGTGCAGGTGAGCCAGCGCGACGCCGAGGGCAACCTGCAGCAGCCCGACGTCGTCATCGACCTGCCGCAGGAGCGCAAGCTGGTGGTCGACGCGAAGGTCTCGCTGCTCGCCTACGACCGCTACGCCTCGGCGGCCTCCGACGAGGAGCGCGTGCCGGCGGTGCGCCAGCACCTGGACTCGGTCCGCGCGCACATCAAGGGCCTGTCGGCGAAGAACTACCAGGCGCTGTACGGCGTGAAGTCGCTCGACATGGTGGTGATGTTCGTGCCGATCGAGCCGGCCTTCATGCTGGCCGTCACCAGCGACGAGTCCCTGTTCATGGAGGCCTGGCAGCGCAACGTGCTGCTGGTCAGCCCGTCGACGCTGCTGTTCGTCGTGCGCACCATCGCCCACCTGTGGCGCCAGGAGGCGCAGACGCGCAACGCGCAGGACATCGCCAAGCGCGGCGCCGAGCTCTACGACAAGCTGGCCGCGTTCGTCGGCGACCTGCAGAAGGTGGGGTCCAAGCTGAAGGATGCCCAGTCGGCGTACGAGGACGCGGAAAGGCGCCTGTCCACCGGCAAGGGCAACGTCATCCGCCAGGCGGAGATGCTCAAGGACCTGGGCGTGAAGTCGACCAAGGCGCTGCCGGGCGCGCTGGTCGACGCCTCGGGCGGTGGCGACGAGGCGCCGCCGGCGTCCGCCGCGCTGCCGCCGTCCCTGTCGTTGTTCGACGAAGCGCCGGAGCCGGACGCGCCGCTGAACTGAATTCGGCCGATGCGGTGCCGGAGGAACGCCGGTCGAACGACCCGCCCTACGTGGCGCCGGCCGATGCGGGCGACGCCGCCGTGCGCATCAGGATCTTGCCCACCGTCGCATGCACGTCGTCCGGATCGGTCGGCTTGACGAGGTGGGCGGCGAAGCCGGCGGCCATCGAGCGCGCCACGTCCTCGGCGCTGCCGAAGCCGCTGAGCGCGATCAGCGGGGCGCGCGGGGACAACGCGGGGCCCAGGTCGAGACCCGAGCCGTCGGGCAGGCCCAGGTCGGTGACGACCACGTCGAAGGCGCCGCGCTCGCCCGCGGCCATCGCGGCGCGCAGGTTGGGCGCGTGCGTGACCTCGTAGCCCATGAACTCGAGCGACATCGTCATCGCGCAGGCGGCGTCCTCGTTGTCCTCGACCAGCAGCATGCGCACCGGGCGGGACGCGGCGCGGTCCGGCGCGGGGGCGGCCGGCTGGGCGGCGACGGCGTCTGGCGCATCGATGGTGTCCAGCCGCAGCGTGAAGGTCGCGCCGCGACCCGGGCCGTCGCTGCTGACGCACAGGTCGCCGCCGTGCTGAAGCACCAGGCCCTGGGCGATCGCCAGGCCCAGGCCGAGGCCGCCGAACTGGCGCGCGATGTCGCCGTTGGCCTGCTCGAAGGCCGAAAAGATCGCGCCGATGGCACTCTCGTCGATGCCGATCCCGTCATCGACGCAGCGCAGGCGCAGCCGGCCGCCGTCGTCGTCGACCGCGATGCGGATGTGGCCGCCGGCCGGCGTGAACTTGACCGCGTTGCGCACGAGATTCCACAGTACCTGCTGCAGGCGCGCCGCGTCGCCGTCGACGATGCCGCGGCTCGCGTCCCAGTGCACCGTGAGCTCGATCTGCTTCTCGTCGACCGTCTCCTGCACCATCTCGACGACCACGTCGATGATCTTGCGCATGTCCACCGGCGCTCGCCGCAGCGACAGCTTGCCCGCGGAGATCGCCGTGAGGTCGAGCAGGTCCTCGATGAGCCGGGCCTCCAGCAGCACGTTGCGCCGGATCATCGGCAGCAGCTCCGACAGCTCCGGCGGCACCGCGACGTTCTTCTGCAGCGTCTGCGCCGCCGCGGCGATCGGCAGCAGCGGGGTGCGCAGCTCGTGCGAGAGCACCGCGAGGAAGCGATCCTTGGCGCGATTGGCGCGCTCGGCCTCCTCCTTGGCCTGCAGCAGCGCGGCGGCCGACTCGAAGGTGGTCGTCACGTCGCGCAGCAGCTTGCAGAAGCCGCTGACCTCGCCGTCCTCGTCGCGCAGCACCGTCAGCGCGCCCTCGGCGCGCAGGCGCGTGCCGTCGGCGCGCACCAGCCAGCGCGCATCCACGACGCTGCCGCGCGCGGTGGCCGCCTCGAAGTCGTCGCGCACCACGCCGGCGGCGCGATCCTCGGGCGTGTAGATGGCCGAGATGTGGCGCCCGATCATCTCGGTGCGCACGTAGCCGAAGATCAGGCTGGCGGCTTGGTTCCAGTCGCGGATGCTGCCGTCGACGTCCAGCAGGATCACGCCGTAGCCGCTCAGGCCGTCGACGACGCGTGCGTAGATCGTGTCGGCCTCGCGCAGCTGGCGCTCCGCGCGCACGCGCGCCGCGCGTTCGGCGCGTTCGCGCAGGGCGCGCTCGATCACCAGCGGCAGCCGGCCCAGGCGGTCCTTGCTGACGTAGTCGGTGGCACCGCGCTTGAGCAGGTCGACGGCGTTCTCCTCGCCGATCACGCCGGAGACGAAGATGAACGGCAGGTCCGGCGCCACCGCCTTGCAGTGGTCGAGCGCCCGCGCGCCGCCGTAGCCAGCCAGCTCGACGTCCGACAGCACCATGTCGAACGCCTCCGAGGCGAGCGCCTGCGCGAACGAGCGCTCGTCACCGACCAGCCGCACCTGCAGGTTCGCCTGCGACTGCGAATAGGCCTGGGCCAGCGCCGCCCGGATCAGCTCGGCATCGGATGCCGAGTCCTCCAGCACGAGGATGCGCACCGGCGCGATGGTGTCGAGTTCGCTCATGCAGATCGATCGACGCGGCGGGCCGCCCGGGCCCAGGCTGGCCTGGCGTCCGGCCGCCGTTGCAGCAGGAAATTCCGCGCCAGGCGAAGGTCGTGCGGCCGGGCGCCGAAATCGACGGCCGACGACTCGCGCCTGGCGACCGCCGGGTTTCCCATGCGCCGGGCGTCCCGCACGCGCAGGCGCGCGCGAGGCGGGACGGCGCCGGGCCTCCGGACGGGTTCGTTCGCACTGGAATCCAGGTCGGAAGGTCGGAGGTTCATGGGTCGCATCGAGAGGCCGGGCCGGCGAACGGCCGCGGGCCGGCATCGCCGCCTCGCGGACGATGCAGCAGCGCCCGGCCGGTTCCGGCTGTCGTGGCGGCGGTGCCAGCAAACGACGTGCCGGACCGACGGCTGCCGTCAGTGGCGCCGAGCCTCCGCCACCCGCTCCAGCCAGTACGACGCCTGGCCCATCGCCCGCTCGGCGCCCGGCTGCTGCGCGGCCAGCAGCGCCAGCGCATCGGAGATCAACTGCTCCAGGCGCGGCGAGCCCAGCGTCAAGGCCGCCGTGCGGCAGGCGTCGGCCTTCTGTGCGAAGGCGGTGCGCGCCTGGACGCCGGCGGCGGGCGACGCGAGCTCCAGGGCGAGTCCGGTCAAGGCCTGGATCTGCTGCCGGAACGCCGCGACGTAGCGCGCATGCCGCTCGACGTCGATGCGCAGCCGGGAAACCGCGGCATCGACCGGTTCGAGGATGCCCGCATCGAGCTGGGCCAGGACGCGCCGGATGCGGCCGACGGTGTCGGCACCGACCGGCTTGACGATGAAGCCCTGCAGATCGGCGCGGGTGGCGCCCAGCACCGTGTCGCGGTCGGCGGTCGAGGTGATCAGCATGGCCGGCACGCGCTTGAGCGCCGGGGCGGCGCGCAGCCGCGCCACCAGTTCCAGGCCGTCGGGCGGCGGCATGCGCACGTCCAGGCAGATCAGGTCGAAGTGCCGGTCGCCGGACAGGCACTGCCAGGCGGCGGCGCCGTCCTCCACGAGCACGAGCTCGGCGTCGCCGCACTGGCGCAGCACGTCTTCCATGGCGAGGCGGGAGACGAGGTCGTCGTCGGCGGCCAGGATACGCATGTCGACCCTCCGTTGCAGGAGGCCAAGCGTATCAGTGCGCGGTCATCCAGTCGTCAATGCTTTCCTGGAGCGCGGCCCAGTGGCGTTCGACCGCGGCGTCGTCGCCGATGTCGCACGCGTGCTCGAGGCCGCCCGCGTCGTCGGCCATCGGGTCGCTGTGGATGTAGAACGCGCTGCCCTTGATGTTGTGCGCGATGCGTGCGGCGCGGCCGAAGTCGCGCCGCGTGATCGCGTCGGCGAGCTCGGCCAGCAGGCGCGGCGTCTCGGCGCGGAAGGCGTCGGCGAGGCGCTCGGACAGCGAGCGCACGGCCGGTGCGGCCGGCGGCGGCTTGGCCGCGGCGTCCGCCAGCACGGCCTCGGCGGCGTCGACGGACGCGGCGTCGGGTTCGTTGTCCAGGAACAGCGCGTCGAGCGCGGCGGTCGAGCCGCCGGCCATCGCCATGGTGTCCAGCAGCGGTCGCAGCTCGCGGCCACGCGCACGCAACGCGGCCACTGTGCGATGCAGCGCCTGCGCCAGCAGCCGCTCGTCCACCGGCTTGGACAGGAAGTCGTCCATGCCGGCGGCCAGGCACAGCTCGCGGTCGTTGCCGGTGGCGTTGGCGGTGAGCGCGATCATGCGGATGGCGGGATCGAGCACCCAGGTCTCGTCGATGCCGCCGGCGCGGATCGCGCGCGCGGCCGCGAGGCCGTCCATGACCGGCATGCGGCCGTCCATCAGGATGACGTCGAAGTTCTCCTCGGCGCAGCGCTGCACCGCCTGCAGGCCGTTCTCGACGAAGCTGACGTCGTGGCCCAGGCCCTGCACGAAGGCCTGCACGATGACGCGATTGGTGTGGCCGTCCTCGGCGCACAGCACGTTCAGGCGGCAGTCGAAGGCGGGAACGGCCTGCTCGGGCACCGTCGCCACCGGCGAACCGAGCGCCACCGGCAACTGCACGCGGAACGTGCTGCCCACGCCGACCGCGCTGCGCAGCGAGATCTCGCCGGCCATGCCCTCGACCAGCGCGCGGGTGATCGTCAGGCCCAGGCCGGTGCCCCCGTACTTGCGCGTGGTGGTGACGTCCGCCTGCTCGAAGCTGCTGAACAGGCGCTGCTGGGCCTCGTGCGAGATGCCGATGCCCGTGTCCTCGACCTCGATCTCCAGCAGCAGCCGGCCGGTCTCGGTCGCCACGCAGGTGACGCGCAGCTCCACGGTGCCGACCTCGGTGAACTTGAGCGCGTTGCCGATCAGGTTGAGCAGGATCTGGCGCAGCCGCATCGGGTCGCCGCGCAGCCACTGCGGCACGTTCGGGTCGACGTGGCTCAGCAGCGACAGGCCCTCTTCCTGGGCGCGCAGGTCGAGCAGCTCGACCAGCGACTGCACCATCTCGCGCAGGTCGAAGTCGACCGACTCGAAACCCATCTTGCCGGCCTCGATCTTCGAGAAGTCGAGGATGTCGTTGATGATGGCCAGCAGCGCCTCGGCATTGCCGAGCGCCAGCGACACGCGCGAGCGCGACTGCGCCGGCATCGCCTCGCGCAGCCCCAGCTGCAGCATGCCGATGATGCCCGACAGCGGCGTGCGCAGCTCGTGGCTCATCGTCGCCAGGAACAGCGATTTCGCGCGCGTCGCCTCCTCGGCCTTGTCGCGTGCCAGGCGCAGCGCCTCCTCCTGGCGCTTGTGGGTGCGCGCATCGCGCATGAACGCGGTGGCGGCCCAGCCGCGATCGTTGCGGTAGGCCGTCAGCGACAGCTCCACCGGCAGCCGGCGGCCGCCGGCGTCGAGCGCGTCGAGCTCGGTCACGGTGCCGGAGAAGAGCTCGTCGTTGGCGTCGCACAGCGCGGCGATGCCGCCGGTGGCGGCCACCAGCTTGGGCAGCGGAAGGATCTCGGTGACCGGCCGGCCCAGCGCCTCGGCGGCGCTGCGGCCGAACAGCCGCTCGGCCGCCGGGTTCCAGTACGACAGCGCCCCGCCCTCGTCGAAGCTGATGACGGCGTCGGTGGCGGCCTGCAGCATCAGCTCGACGCGCTCCTGCTGGGCGCGGAATGCCAGCTCGCCAGCCAGCCGGCGCTGCTGCTGCACGACGACGTTGACGATCAGCGTCAGCGATGACACGCTCAGCAGGAACAGGAACAGCGAGGCGGTATGCGTGGCCGGGTCGGCGCTGGCGCTGCCCGGCGCGGTGAGCTGCAGCGTGATGGTGATGAGGCCGCAGGCCATCACGGCGGAATGCACGAACAGCGGCGGGAACTTGATCGCGGCCCACACCAGTAGCGGGAGCGCCAGGAAGCCGACCACGTGCACCGGCACGTTCCAGCCGCGCGTGATGATCCAGCCCAGCACGCTGGCGGCGATGCTGCACAGTACGAACCACACCTGCTCGCGCGTGAACTGCAGCACCGGCGGCAGCCGCGAGCCCTCGTGCAAGGGCGCCCGTGCGACCGCCGGGCGGGGCGCGCGCGGCGCGCTCCGCCGTTCGAACGCGAACGTGGTCTGCGGCAGGCGTCGCGCGTCGGGGTGGAAGCGCGCGTCGAGCCAGCGCGCCCATGAGAACAGCGCCGGCATGCAGATCAGGCAGCCGAACACGTCGCCGATCATCGACTCGACCCAGTAGCCCGACCAGCCGTGCTCGATGCAATGCCGGGTGCCGGCCAGTCCACAGTAGCCCGCCGTGCCGCCGGCACCGTTGGCGAAGGCGTACAGCACGCCCAGGCTCGTCATCACCATCACGGCACGCACGGTGTCGAGCTTGCCGCTGAAGCCGAGCCGCACGGCCGCGCGGCGCACCAGCGCGGCCGAAGCCAGCATCGACAGCGGCTCGACGAACGCCCAGCGGTCGTGCACCCAGCCATGCGAGCTGCCGTTGGCGACGAAATCGTAGGCGATGTAGGCGGCCGCGCCGATCAGGCTGGCCGGGCCGTACAGGATGCCGGCCACGCAGGCGAGCGCCGCGGGCGGCCACACGGGCGTCAGGTAGCCGTTGCCGCCGAGCGCGAAGACGAAGCCCAGTCGCGCCGCCAGCGCGTACAGCAGCATGACGCTGAGCATCAGCATCAGTTCGCGACGGAATTTCTGGGACTGCAAGCTCAGGACGCTTTCAGGACGCCGGCCAACCCGGGAAGTGTGCCGCCCGCGCGCCTGCGCGGGTGGCCGATTGTCCCGCGTATTTCACGGCCCGTGGCGGGAAATGCGTGCAAATCGACGCGTCGCGAAGACAGCTGTCCGCGGAGCCGAAGCCTCGCCGGCGCCGTCGACTTAAAATCGTCACCTTCCCATCGCCCGACTCCCATGCGTCCTGCCCTTCCGAGCGGCCTCGTCGTCCGCGGCTTCACCCCGCCGCTGCGCCTCGCCGACTTCCGCCTCGCGGCGTTCGACATGGACTCCACGCTGATCAACATCGAGTGCATCGACGAGATCGCCGCGGCCGTGGGCCTGAAGGCCGAGGTGGCCGCCATCACGGAAGCCACGATGCGCGGCGAGATCGCCGACTTCAAGGAGAGCCTGCGCCGCCGCGTGGCGCTGCTCCAAGGCGTCGAGGAGAAGTGGCTGCACGAGATCTGGGAGCACCGGCTCGAGCTCAACCCGGGCGTCGAGACCTTCCTGAAGGCTCTGCGCGACGCCGGGCTGAAGACGCTGCTGGTCTCCGGCGGCTTCACCTTCTTCAGCGATCGCGTCGCCCAGCGGCTGGCGATCGACTACACGCGCGCCAACGTGCTCGAGATCGTCGGCGGCCGCCTCACCGGCCGTGTCGTCGAGCAGCCGTGGGGCGACATCTGCGACGGCGCGGAGAAGCAGCGCATGCTGCTGCAGACCTGCCAGGCGCTCGGGATCCTGCCCGCGCACGCGATCGCCGTGGGCGACGGCTCGAACGACCTGCCGATGATGGCCGAGGCCGGCCTGTCGATCGCGTTCCACGCCAAGCCGGCGGTGCGCGAGAAGGCCATGCTGGCAATCAACGAAGGCGGGATGGACGACGCGCTGGCCGTCCTGCGCTGACCGGGACGACGCGGCTCAGGCCGCCTGCGCGTCCTGCGCGCCGCCGTCGAGCGACGCGTACCACTGCGCGTAGGGCGAGTTCTTGACCAGCGTGCGGTTCAGGTCGGGCGCCCCGTCCTTCCACCACACCCGTCCGCGTTCGCCGAGCCCGATCTGGGCCAGGGCGACGCTGCGGCGCGCGTCGACGATCGCAGACTCGTCGCCGGCAAGCTTGGCCGCCCTGAGGGCGCGGCGGCCATTGAGCAGCTCGCGCATGTAGCGGATCTTGCGTTCCGCCGGGAGCGTCGGGTTCGCCGCGCGCCAGAGGCGCCCTTGCACAACGATGTAGCGGCCGTCCGGCGTCGTCAGCTCCGAAGTCATCCCCGCAATCTAGCCCACGCCGCCGCGGTGCTTGATGCCAAAAGCAACCGGAATACCCCGTCGCGCAACAGCTTGATACAGCTGGCGGCCGCATCGAGGGTTTCCGTCAACGACTCAGCTGTTCCCAGGCCTTGTCCAGCCGCTTGACGCTCACCGGCTGGGGCGTACGGAGCTCCTGCGCGAACAGGCTCACGCGCAGCTCCTCGAGCAGCCAGCGGTATTCCGCCAGCCGCGCGTCGACGGCGCCCTTGCGCTCGGCCAGCGTGCGCAGGTAGCGCTGTTCGACCGGCCGCAGCTCGGCCAGGCGCTGGCTGTCGCGCGCCGGGTCGGCGCGCAGCTTGTCCAGCCGCAGCGTGATGCCCTTGAGGTAGCGCGGCAGGTGCTGCAGCTGCGCCCACGGCGTCGCCTGGATGAAGCGCTTGCCCATCAGGCGCTGCAGCTGCGCGGTGACGTCGTCGACGACCTCCTTGGGCGGGCGCGCATCCTTGAGCTTGCGCGCGGCCGCGGCGTACTCCACCAGCACCGCATGGCCCTGGCGCGCCACTTCCTGCGCGATCAGGTTCAGGCGGCTGCGGCCCTGCTCGAGGCGGCGCTTGAACTCGGCCTCGTCGGTGGGCAGCGGCTCCTCGAGGAACGCGCGGTCGATCGCGACGTCGATGATCTGCTCGCGCAACTCCTCGGCGGTGCCCAGCGGCATGTACAGCACCGACATCTTCGTCAGGTCGGGGATGTTGCGCTCGAGGAAGCGGATCGGCTCCTTCAACTGCAGCGCGAGCAGCCGGCGCAGTCCGGCGCGGTGCTTGGCGGCGGCGACGTCGGGCTCGTCGAACACCTCGATCTCGACGTGCGCGCCCTTGTCGATCAGCGCCGGGAAGCCGATCAGCGTCTGGCCGCCCTTGGCGATCTCCATCAGCTCGGGCAGCTGGCCGAACGACCACGTCGTGTACTTCGTCGCGGCCTGCATGGCGGGCGGCGGCGGCGCGGCCACGCGAGCGACGATGCCCTTGCCCGCCGGCGCACTCGCCTCCGGCACCGCGGGGGCCGGTGCGGCCGCGGGCAGCTTCAGCGCCGCCAGGGCCTGGAACGCCGAACGCGCCTGCCCGCCCAGCTCCGACTTCAGCGCCGCGAGGTTGCGTCCCATGCCCAGCTGGCGCCCGTGCTCGTCGACCACGCGGAAGTTCATGAAGTGGTGCGGCGACAGGGTCTCGAGCTTGAAGTCGCCCCGCTGCACCGCGATCTGCGTGCGCTCCCGGACGGCCTTGAGCAGCACCTCCAGCAGCTCGCCCTGGGCGAACTCGTGCGTGGCGACGAACTCCGCCACGAACTCCGGCAGCGGCACCAGGCGCGAGCGCGGGCGCTGGTGCAGGCTCTTGACCAGCCCCAGCACCTTGGCCTCCAGCATGCCCGGCACCAGCCAGTCGACGCGTTCGGCGTTGACCTGGTTGAGCGCGTAGATCGGCACCGTCACCGTCAGGCCGTCCTTGGCGTCGCCCGGCTCGTGGAGGTAGACGACGGCGCAGTCGACGCCGCCCAGGCGGATCGTCTTCGGGAACGACGCGGTGGTGATGCCGGCGGCCTCGTGGCGCATCAGCTCGTCGCGCGTGAGCATCAGCAGCCTGGGGTTCCGGCGCGACTCCTCGCGGTACCACTTCTCGAACGTCGCGCCGCTGACGACGCCGGCGGGGATCTGCTGGTCGTAGAACGCGTGGATCAGCTCGTCGTCCACCAGCACGTCCTGGCGGCGCGACTTGTGCTCGAGATCCTGCACCTGCGACACCATCTTCGCGTTGTGCGCGAGGAACGGCAGGCGCGTCTCCCACTCGCCGTTGACGAGCGCCTCGCGGATGAAGATCTCGCGCGCCACGGCCGGGTCGACGAGCCCGAAGTTCACGCGCCGGTTCTGGTAGACGACGATGCCGTACAGCGTGGCGCGCTCCAGGGCGATCACCTCGGCGGCCTTCTTCTCCCAGTGCGGCTCCAGCAGCTGGGTCTTGAGCAGGTGCCCGGCGATGCCCGGGATCCATTGCGGCTCGATGGCGGCGATGCCGCGGCCGTACAGGCGCGTGGTCTCGACGAGCTCGGACACGACGATCCAGCGCCCCGGCTTCTTCGACAGGTGCGCGCCCGGGTGGCGCCAGAACCGGATGCCGCGCGCGCCGAGGTACCAGTCCTCCTCCTCGCTCTTCAGGCCGAGGTTGCCCAGCAGGCCGGCCAGCATCGCCAGGTGCACCTGGTCGTAGTTCGCGGGCACGGTGTTCAGGTGCCAGCCGTGGTCGTTGACGACGGTCAGCAGCTGCGAATGGATGTCGCGCCACTCGCGCACGCGGCGCACGCTGACGAAGTTCTCGCGCAGCAGCTGCTCGTAGCGGCGGTTGCTGAGCTTGTGCGTCGGCGCCGCCTTGGCCGCAGGGGCGTTCGCCTGTGCCCCCCCGTGACGCGCATGCGCGGAAGCGCCGCGCGGGGGGCGCGGGGCGATCTGCACGGCGTCCACGTCGATCTCGGCCTGCCCGCCGCGCGACACCTCCAGCCATTTCCACAGCTTGAGGTAGCCCATGAACTCCGAGCGCTCGTCGTCGAACTTCTTGTGCTTCTCATCGGCGGCCTGCTGCTGCTCCAGCGGCCGGTCGCGCACGTCCTGGCCCGACAGCGCCGACGCGATGACGAGCACCTCGGTCAGGCAATGGCGCTCGCGCGCCTCGATGATCATGCGGCCCACGCGCGGGTCGAGCGGCAGCTTCGCGAGCTCGGCGCCCATGGGCGTCAGCTCGTTGGCGTCGTCGACCGCGTTGAGCTCGCCCAGCAGCGCATAGCCGTCGGCGATCGCCTTGCGCGGCGGCTCCTCGAGGAACGGGAAGTCCTCCACCGCGCCGAAGCGCAGGCTCTTCATGCGCAGGATGACGCCCGCCAGCGACGAGCGCAGGATCTCGGGGTCGGTGAATTTCGGCCGGCCCTCGAAGTCCTTCTCGTCGAACAGGCGGATGCAGGTGCCGTTGGAGACGCGGCCGCAGCGGCCTGCGCGCTGGTTGCACGCGGCCTGGCTGATCGGCTCGATCTGCAGCTGCTCGACCTTGTTGCGGTAGCTGTAGCGCTTGACGCGCGCCAGGCCCGAGTCGACCACGTAGCGGATGCCGGGCACGGTCAGCGAGGTCTCGGCCACGTTCGTCGTGAGCACGATGCGCGGCGCGGCGCCCTGCTCGAACACGCGGTCCTGCTCGGCCTGCGACAGCCGCGCGAACAGCGGCAGGATCTCGACACCCGGCGGATGGTGGCCGCGCAGCTTCTCGGCGGCCTCGCGGATCTCGCGTTCGCCCGGCAGGAACACGAGCACGTCGCCCGGACCGCTGCGCCACAGCTCGTCGACGGCGTCGACGATGGCCTCGTTCAGGCCGTACTCGCGCGACTCCTCGAAGGGCCGCCAGCGCTGTTCGACCGGGAACAGGCGGCCGCTGACCATGATCACGGGCGCCGGCCCGCGGGACGACTCGAAGTGCTTCGCGAAGCGGTCGGCGTCGATCGTGGCCGAGGTGACGATCACCTTCAGTTCGGGCCGGCGCGGCAGGATCTGGCGCAGGTAGCCCAGCAGGAAGTCGATGTTGAGGCTGCGCTCGTGCGCCTCGTCGATGATCAGCGTGTCGTAGGCCTTGAGCAGCGGATCCGTCTGGGTCTCGGCCAGCAGGATGCCGTCCGTCATCAGCTTGACCGAGGCGCCCGGCTGCAGGCGGTCCTGGAAGCGCACCTTGTAGCCGACCACGTCGCCGAGCGGGGAGTTCAGTTCGAAGGCGATGCGCTTGGCCACGCTGGAGGCCGCGATGCGGCGCGGCTGCGTGTGGCCGATCAGCCCGCCCCCGTTGCCGCGCCCGCGCCCCATCTCGAGCACGATCTTGGGCAACTGGGTGGTCTTGCCGGAGCCCGTCTCGCCGCAGACGATGACGACCTGGTGCTCGGCGAGCGCGCGCGCGATCTCCTCGCGCCGGCCCGACACGGGCAGCGATTCCGGGAAGGTGATCTCCGGCACCGGGTTGGCCGGCGCCGGCGCGGCGCGCGGCCCCCGCTCGGCGCGGTCGGCACGATCGGGACGGGGAGGACGCGGCGCGCGGGGCGCGGCGGGCGGTGCGGGAGGACGGACGGGCGAATTCACGAGGGACGGGATTATCTCGCGGCGGCGACGATGGGGCGGTGTCAGGTCTTGCCTTTTGCGCGGCCCCGGTGAAAGTGGCGGGGTCAGGCCTTGATTCGTTGCGTTGCGCCGGCAGGCATGCCCGGAGTGCGCGATTCGAGACTGGCCTCCGACGAGGTGTCGAGCACGCCACGGCGCCGACCCCGCGAACTGCAGAAACGTCGTGCTCGCTCCATATGGGATTGACCCCGTGCGGCACAATGCCGGGCTGACACTTTCGGCGTCTCCCCATCCACACCGCAATGAGCCTGGACCTCGTCTTCCCTCACACCTTCGTGCCCTGGTTCCGCGCGGTGGCGCCCCACATCCACGCGTACCACGGCAAGACCTTCGTCGTCGCCATGACCGGCGAGGGCATCGCGGCAGGCAAGCTCAACGCCCTGGTGCAGGACCTGGCCATCCTGCACGCGATGGGCATGAAGCTGGTGCTGGTGCACGGCTTCCGGCCGCAGGTCAACGAGCAGCTCAAGGCCAAGAACCACCCCGCGCGCTACAGCCACGGCGTGCGCATCACCGACGAGGTGGCGCTCGACTGCGCGCAGGAGGCCGCCGGCCAGCTGCGCTTCGAGATCGAGGCCGCGTTCTCGCAGGGCCTGCCCAACACGCCGATGGCCAACGCCACCGTGCGCGTCGTCTCGGGCAACTTCCTCACCGCCAGGCCCGTGGGCATCGTCGACGGCGTGGACTTCATGCACAGCGGCGTGGTCCGCAAGGTGGACTCCGCCGCCATCCGCAGCGCGATCGGCTCCGGCGCCGTCGTGCTGCTGTCGCCGTTCGGCTTCTCGCCCACCGGCGAGGCCTTCAATCTCACGATGGAAGAGGTGGCCACGTCCACCGCCGTCGCGCTGCAGGCCGACAAGCTGCTGTTCCTGACCGAGGTGGCCGGCATCCACGAGGTGCCCGGCGACCCCGAGACCCCGGTCGACACCGAGCTGGCGCTGGCGGAGGCCGAGCGCCTGGTCGCCAGCCTGCCCGCGCCGGCCAGCCCGCTGGACATCGGCTTCTACCTGCAGCATTGCGTCAAGGCCTGCCAGGGCGGCGTCGAGCGCTCGCACATCCTGCCGTTCTCCGTCGATGGCGCGCTGCTGATGGAAGTCTTCACGCACGACGGCATCGGCACCATGGTCGTCGACGAGAAGCTGGAGAGCCTGCGCGAGGCCACGGCCGACGACGTCGGCGGCATCCTGCAGCTGATCGAGCCGTTCGAACGCGACGGCACGCTGGTCAAGCGCAGCCGCACGGAAATCGAGCGAGACATCGCCACTTATACGGTCATCGAGCACGACGGAATCATTTTCGGCTGCGCGGCCCTGTATCCGTATCCGGAAGCCGGAACCGCCGAATGCGCCGCACTCACGGTATCGCCGCAGGTTCAGGGCCAGGGCGACGGCGACCGGATTCTCAAGCGAATCGAACATCGCGCAAAGGCGCTCGGCCTGAAGTCGATATTCGTGCTCACCACCCGCACGATGCATTGGTTCATCAAACGCGGCTTCGAACAGGTCGACCCCGAATGGTTGCCCGAAGCGCGCAAGAAGAAATACAACTGGGATCGACGTTCGCAGGTACTCGTGAAGAAACTGGCCTGAACCGCGACCCGAAAACCGTCCCGAATCCACCGCGCGGCCTCCGGTCGCGCGCACCTCTCGAACAAGGAGTCCCCATGGCACGCACCGTCCAATGCGTCTACCTCAAGCGCGAGGCCGAAGGCCTCGACTTCCCGGTCTACCCGGGCGAGCTCGGCAAGCGCATCTACGACAACGTCAGCAAGGAGGCGTTCGAAGCCTGGAAACGGCACCAGACGATGCTCGTCAACGAGAATCGCCTGAACCTCGCCGATGCCCGGGCCCGCCAATATCTGGCGCGCCAGATGGAAAACTTCTTCTTCGGCGGCGGCGCGGAACAACCCGCCGGCTACGTGCCACCGGCAGCCTGACCGAGACTTTTCTCATCCTCGGCTTGCATTTCCGCGCAGGTGCAAGCAATATTCAAGGCAGCCGCGGTGTATATTCACATCCCAGCCGCCGTGCGCGTGCAAAGTGTCACGCACCAGCGCCGCGTCGGAGTTTCTCGTTGCGTATTTCGCGATAAGATGTTTCGATTGTCGAATTGAGACGAGGTTTTGAGACATGTCTTCCCTGCAGGATCTTCTGGCCCAGAAGGCCGATATCGACCGCCAGATTTCCGAGGCACGCCGACATGAGCGCAACGAGGCCATTTCCAAGGTCCGCGCGCTGATGGCCGAGCACGGGTTGACCGCCGCGGACCTCGTCGCCAAGACGTCCGGCCCGCGCGCCAGCACCAGCGGCCGCAAGGTCGCCGCCAAGTACCGCGACCCGGTCAGCGGCCAGACCTGGACCGGCCGCGGCCTGAAGCCGAAGTGGCTCGCGGCCGCGCTGGAATCGGGCAAGCAGCTGACCGACTTCGCCGTCTGATCGAGCCCCTGCCGGACGCCCGTCCGGCCCGTCGCGAGCGCCTCCGGGGCGCTCGTTTCGTTTGCGCGCCCGCCCCGCGCTCTCCGCAGTCCCGGCCTAAACTCGTGTCGTGATCCCCGGCCAATTCGTCCAAGACCTGCTCGCCCGCGTCGACATCGTCGAGCTGGTGGGGCGCTCCGTCACGCTGAAGAAGGCGGGCATCAACTACAAGGGCCTGTGCCCGTTCCACGGCGAGAAGTCGCCCAGCTTCATCGTCAGCCCCACCCGGCAGACCTACCACTGCTTCGGCTGCGGCGTCCACGGCGACGCCATCCGCTTCCTCGTCGAGCAGCACGGCATGGGCTTCGTCGACGCCGTGACCGACCTGGCGCAGCTGGTGGGCATGCCGGTGCCCGAGGACAACGCCTCGCCCGAGGAACGCGCCGAGGCCGCGCGCAGGAAGGCGCAGGTCACGACGCTGACCGAGCTGCTGGCCAAGGCGGCCGACCATTACAAGCAGCAGCTCAAGGCCTCGCCGCGCGCCATCGACTACCTCAAGGGCCGCGGCCTCAGCGGCGAGATCGCGGCACGCTTCGCGCTCGGCTTCGCGCCGGACGGCTGGCGCACGCTGGCCAGCTGCTTCCCGCGCTACGACGACCCGCTGCTGGTCGAGTCGGGCATGGTGATCGTCTCGGGCGACGACCCGGCCACGCAGAAGCGCTACGACCGCTTCCGCGACCGCATCATGTTCCCGATCCGCAACGTCAAGGGCGAGGTGATCGCCTTCGGCGGCCGCGTGCTGGACAAGGGCGAGCCCAAGTACCTGAACTCGCCGGAGACCCCCGTCTTCAGCAAGGGCCGCGAACTCTACGGGCTGTTCGAGGCCCGCCAGGGCCTGCGCGACAAGGGCTACGTGCTGGTGACCGAGGGCTACATGGACGTGGTCGCGCTGGCTCAGCTCGGCTTCCCGAACGCCGTGGCCACGCTTGGCACGGCCTGCACGGCCGAGCACGTGCACAAGCTGCTGCGCTTCACCGACAAGGTGATCTTCAGCTTCGACGGCGACGCTGCCGGCCGCCGCGCCGCGGGCCGGGCGCTCGAGGCCGCCCTGCCCCACGCCACCGACACGCGCAGCTTCCGCTTCCTGTTCCTGCCCAGGGAGCACGATCCCGACAGCTACGTGCGCGAGCACGGCGCGAAGGCCTTCGAGCAATACGTCCAGGACGCGCTGCCGCTGTCGCAGCAGCTGGTCGAGGTGGCGCAGCACGACTGCGACATGGCCACCGCCGAGGGCCGGGCGCGCATGCTGGCGCAGGCCAGGCCGCTGTGGAGCGCCCTCCCGGAAGGCGCGCTGCAGATGCAGTTGCTGGGCGAGCTGGCGATCAAGGCGGGGCTGCCGCTGGCCGACCTGCAGACGCTGTGGAAGACCGACGCCCCGCGCGCCCGCCGGCCCGCGCGCGACCGCGACGCCGACGACGGCGCGCCCTGGCACGACGTCCCGCCGGATCTCGACGAGGCCAACGCCCAGGCGAGCGGTGCCGGCCACGGCGCGCCCCCGCGCGAGGCCCAGGGCGGCGGCCGCTTCGGCGGCAAGCCGCGCCGCTTCGACAGCCGGCCCATGAACCCGAAATGGGCGGCGCGCCAGCGCGAGGAGGCCGAGCTGGAGGCGCAGCGCCGCCAGCCGCGCGCGGCGCCACGCACGGCCGAGAGCCGGGCGGTCCAGATGCTGTTCGGCCACGCCGAGTACTGGGAGCGACTGTCCGCCGACGAGCACGCGCTGATGCACGGCCTGCCCGCGCCGTACGGCCCGCTGGTCGCCTGGCTGGAGCGCGACCACTCGGAGCACGGTCCGCGTCCCTGGGCCGTCCTGAGCCACGCCTTGCGCGACGATCCCGAGCTGGGCGCCGAGGCCCTGGCGATCGCCGATGGCGACGCGGAGCCGGGCGCCACTTTCGAGGACTTCCGCCGCAACGTCGACAAGATCCTCGACCGCGAGCTGCGCGCGCAGACGCAGGCGCTGATCGCCCGTGCCGCCTCGGATCCGGACGCGCTGCGACGCTACCGGGAGGTCTTCAGGCACTGGGAAGAGGTGAAGGCTCGACTGTCGTCCCAACGTGCCGAAGAGTGAGGAAGACGCCCCGTGCGGCGCGGTGCGCCGGGACGGCCGTGGTGTTTTTCATTGGCATTTGAGGTATAATCCGATATCCCACTCAGCGGCAACCTGTGACGTGCAGTGAGAGCGACTGACTCCGGGCCCCGGCCACCCTCGACAAGGGCATCTCCATCGGCCACCTTCATCCCGCAAGAGTTGCTTCATCCAGACCCCGTCCACGTCACTTTGCCTGCCGGTGTCCCGTCGTGTCGCACGCGAAGGGAAATTCATCGCTTGCCTTCTTTTTCAGCTGCTTGCCCGTATATATCGCGGGCCAGTCGAAATTGACGCGGGCGACGCTGCCGGGCGGCCTGGGGCCACATTCATTCAAGGAAACGCATGACTGCCAAGAAGAGCGCTGATACTGCCAAGACGACCGCCGCCGCGAAGGCGGCCGCCGAGAAGCCTGTCGTCGAGAAGAAGGCGGTGTCCGCTGCTGCCACGAAGGCGGCCGCGAAGGCGCCCGCGGCCAAGGCCGAGAAGGCGGCGCCCGCGAGCAAGACCGCGGCAGCCAAGACCACCAAGGCGGCGGCCAAGACGGCCGCGCCGGAGGCCAAGGGCAAGAAGGGCAAGAAGGACGAGGCGGTCGCCAAGCCGCCGTTCGAGGACGACGCGGACGTCGAGGCCGATCTCGAGGGCGAGGTCGAGGCCGACGGGGTCGACGAAGTCGTCGAGGACGCCGGCGAGGTCAAGGCCAAGGTCAAGCCGCTGCGCATGAAGGTCTCGCGCGCCAAGGAGCGCGCGCTGATGCGCGAGTTCGGCCTGGACGAGACGCAGCTCACCGAAGAGGAAGTCGCCAAGCGCCGCCACGAGCTGAAGACGCTCATCAAGATGGGCAAGACGCGTGGCTTCCTGACGCACCAGGAAATCAACGACCACCTGCCGGAGAAGCTGGTCGACAACGAAATCCTCGAGGCCATCGTCTCGATGCTCAACGACATGGGCATCGCCGTCTACGAGCAGGCGCCCGACGCCGCCACGCTGCTGATCTCGGGCCAGACCCAGTCCGGCGCGACGGAAGAGGAAGCGGAAGAGGCGGCCGAGGCCGCGCTGTCGACCGTCGACTCCGAATTCGGCCGCACCACCGACCCGGTGCGCATGTACATGCGCGAGATGGGCTCGGTCGAGCTGCTCACGCGCGAGGGCGAGATCGAGATCGCCAAGCGCATCGAAGGCGGCCTGCAGGCCATGATGCAGGCGATCTCCGCGTCGCCGACCACCATCGCCGAGATCCTGCTGGTGGCCGACAGGATCGCCAAGGGCGAGATGCAGATCTCCGAGGCCGTCGACGGCTTCGTCTCCGACGACGAGGCGGACGACTACGTCGCGGAAGAGGACTTCGACGAATTCGACGAGGAAGACGACGACGACGGCGCCGGCGGCTCCAAGGCGCTCACCAAGAAGCTCGAGGAGCTCAAGGCCCAGGCCCTGACCAAGTTCGGCGAGCTCAGCACGCACTTCGACAAGATGCGCAAGGCCTTCGAGAAGGACGGCTACCGCTCGCCCTCGTACGACAGGGCCCAGGAAGCGCTGACCGGCGACCTGATGAAGATCCGCTTCACCGTCAAGACCATCGAGCGCCTGTGCTCGATCCTGCGCGGCCAGGTGGACGACGTGCGCCGCTACGAGCGCGAGATCCGCAAGATCGTGGTCGACAAGTGCGGCATGCCGCAGGAGCACTTCATCAAGACGTTCCCGACCAACTCGCTCAACCTGCACTGGGCCGAGAAGGAGATCGCCGGCAACCGCTCGTACAGCGTGGTGATGAACCGCAACCTGCCGGCCATCCAGGAACTGCAGCAGAAGCTGATCGACCTGCAGGCGCGCGCCGTGGTGCCCATCGAGCACCTGAAGGACATCAACCGCAAGATGAACGAGGGCGAGAAGGCCTCGCGCGACGCGAAGAAGGAGATGATCGAGGCCAACCTGCGCCTGGTGATCTCCATCGCGAAGAAGTACACCAACCGCGGCCTGCAGTTCCTCGACCTGATCCAGGAAGGCAACATCGGCCTGATGAAGGCGGTGGACAAGTTCGAATATCGCCGCGGCTACAAGTTCTCGACCTACGCCACGTGGTGGATCCGCCAGGCCATCACGCGCTCGATCGCGGACCAGGCCCGCACGATCCGCATCCCGGTGCACATGATCGAGACGATCAACAAGATGAACCGCATCTCGCGCCAGCACCTGCAGGAGTTCGGCTTCGAGCCGGACGCGCCGACGCTGGCCGAGAAGATGGAGATGCCCGAGGACAAGATCCGCAAGATCATGAAGATCGCCAAGGAGCCGATCTCCATGGAAACGCCGATCGGGGACGACGACGACTCCCACCTGGGCGACTTCATCGAGGACACGAACAACCTCGCCCCGGTGGAGGCCGCGATGCACGCCGGCCTGCGCGACGTGGTCAAGGACATCCTCGACAGCCTGACGCCGCGCGAGGCCAAGGTGCTGCGCATGCGCTTCGGCATCGAGATGTCCACCGACCACACGCTGGAGGAAGTGGGCAAGCAGTTCGACGTCACGCGCGAGCGCATCCGCCAGATCGAGGCCAAGGCGATCCGCAAGCTCAAGCACCCGAGCCGGTCGGACAAGCTGCGCACCTACCTGGACAACCTCTGACAGACATGACAGCCCCCAGGTCGCTTCGCTCCCAGCCCTCGAGGGGCGCTCAGGCCGCCCCGGGCGGCCGCGCGCCGGCCTGAGGTAGATCAGCATGTCCGCCATCCAGCGTCGTGCCGTCGTCTTCGCCGATCTGCGCGGCAGCACCGCGCTGTACGAGTTGCTCGGCAACACCGACGCGTCCCAGATCGTCACGGAGACGGTCGACGCGATCTCGCGGCGCGTGCCCGCCACGGGCGGCATCGTCGTCAAGACGCTGGGCGACGGCCTGATGGCCGTGTTCCCGACGGCCGCCCAGGCCGTCGAGGCGGCCGACCAGATGCACGAGGAGATCGACATCGTGATGCGGCGGCGCGACGCGCTGACCGGCTTCACGGAGGCGCGCCTGCAGCTGCAGGTGTGCATCGCGCTCGGCGAGACGGTGGAGGTCAGCGGCGACTACTTCGGCGACGCCGTCAACGTGGCCGCGCGCCTGCTCGACCACGCCGGCGACAACGAGACGCTCGTCACCGCCGACGTCCTGCGTGCCCTGCCCCTCGATTCGCGCGACATGTTCCGCAGCCTCGACCTCGTGCGCCTGCGCGGGCGCGTCGAGCCCGTCGAGGTGCACCTGCTCTCGCGCCGCGGCATGGACACGGCCCCCACCCTGGTGGGCGGCGGCCCGCTCATGGGCATGGCGGGCCCCGACGCCGTCATCCTCACCTGGGGCAACAAGGTGCGCCGCTTCACGGCCAGCGACATGCCCGTGGTCATCGGCCGCGCCGCGGCCTCCGACATGCAGGTGGACGACGCGCGCGTGTCGCGCTCGCACTGCCGCATCGACATGATCGGCGCCACGCTGCAGCTGTCCGACCTGAGCATCAACGGCACCTTCGTGCGCTTCACCAGCGAGGACGAGGTGCTGAGCCTGCGCCGCGGCAGCTGCACGCTGCATGGCAGCGGCGAAGTGGGCCTGAGCGGCTCGCCGGAGGATCCCGGCGTCGCCGCGATGCAGTTCGAGGTCCTGCACGCGCCGCTGCGGCGCGACGACGAGTACGACCTCCTGTCGCCCATCATCGCGCCGCCGTCCCGTCGATGAGCCCGCCCGGCCGCCCGAAGGGCGAATGCCCCCGCCTGGCGGGGCGGCGCGCAGCGCCAGGGGTGCCTCTATGAGCGCCGCCCCGCGCGCGCACGCGCACGACGCCGGCGACAAGGTCGGCGTCCTGCTCGTCAACCTCGGCACGCCCGACGCGCCGACCACCGCGGCCCTGCGGCGCTACCTGGCGCAGTTCCTGTCCGACCCGCGCGTGGTGGAGATTCCGCGCGCGCTGTGGTGGCTGATCCTGCACGGCGTCATCCTGCGCGTGCGGCCGCGCAGCTCCGCCGCCAAGTACCGCCAGGTCTGGCTGCGCGAGGGCTCGCCGCTGGCCGTGTGGACCGCGCGCCAGGCCAACATGCTGCGCAGCTACGTCGGCGAGCGCGGCGCGCTGGTCGAGGTGCGCTGGGCGATGCGCTACGGCCAGCCGGCCATCGCGGCCGAGCTCGACGCGCTGTGCGCCGCCGGCTGCACCCGCATCCTCGTGCTGCCGGCCTACCCGCAGTACTCGGCGGCCACCACCGCCAGCGTGCTCGACGACGTGGGCGCCTGGATGCGTCGCACCCGCCGCCTGCCCGAACTGCGCTTCGTCAACCACTACCACGACGACCCCGGCTACATCGAGGCGCTCGCCGCCCAGGTGCGCAAGCACTGGCAGCGCGAGGGCCGCGGGCGCAAGCTGGTGATGAGTTTCCACGGCATGCCGGCGCGCACGCTGCAGCTCGGCGACCCCTACCACTGCGAGTGCCTGAAGACGGCCCGCCTGCTGGCCGAGAAGCTCCAGCTCGACGACGACGCCTGGCGCGTCACCTTCCAGAGCCGATTCGGCCGCGCCGAATGGCTGCAGCCCTACACCGAGCCGACGCTGCGCGCGCTGGCCAAGGGCGGCGCCGAGGGCGTCGACGTCATCTGCCCCGGTTTCGCGGCCGACTGCCTCGAGACGCTGGAGGAGATCGCGATCGAGGCCAAGGCCGCGTTCCTGGCCGCCGGCGGCAAGGCCTTCCACTACATCCCCTGCCTCAACAACAGCCCGGAAGGCATGAAGGCGATGGCCGGCGTGGCGCTGCGGCACTTGCAGGGATGGGATACCACCCCCATGTCGAAGGAAGCCCTCCAGCAACGCCGCGCCCGCGCCATCGCGCACGGCGCCACCGAATAGCCGATGTCCCGCCATTCCTCGCCCTCGGAAGCCCCCGCAGCCGCCGCCGACATGCGGCTCGACAAGTGGCTGTGGGTCGCGCGCTTCTACAAGACGCGCAGCCTGGCCGCCGAGGAGATCGAGAAGGGCCGCGTGCAGGTCAACGGCCAGGCCGCCAAGCCGGCCCGCTCGGTGCGGGTCAACGACCGCATCGAGATCCGCCAGCCCGGCACGGTCCGTGAATTGCTGGTCCTCGGCCTGGGCGCGATGCGGGGGCCGGCGACGGTGGCCCGCACGCTGTACCAGGAGACCGAAGCCAGCATCCGGGCCGCCCAGCAGGCCGCGGAGGCGCGCAAGTTCGGCGTCGAACCAGCGCATGCGCAGGAAACCGGCCGCCCGACCAAGCGCGATCGCCGCGACCTCGTCGACTGGCAGCGCTGGAGCGCCTCGGTCGACGACGACCGCTAGCAACCCCCGCCGCCCGGCGCCAGGCCGGCAAAAAAAATGCTGGACGGCCTCTTGAAACCCGCACGGCCGTCTCCATGTCACCGCGCAACGCGACCGTAAAACCCTGACCACGACATGAATACGGAAGACCAAACCCCGCAAAGCCCGCTGCAACCGCCGGTTGACGACGGCGCCGCCAACCTCGACGTCGGCCTCGGCGGCGACGCAGCCCGCATCGCCGAACTGGAGGCCAAGGTGGCCGAGCTGACCGACGCCAGCCTGCGCGCGCAGGCCGAGGCGCAGAACGCGCGCCGCCGCGCCGACGAGGAAGTGGCCAAGGCGCGCAAGTTCGCCGTCGAGGGCTTCGCCGACAGCCTGCTGCCCGTCAAGGACAGCCTGGAGGCGGCCATCGCGATGCCCGGCGCCGCCGTCGAACAGGTGCTCGAGGGCGTGCACGCCACGCTGCGCCAGCTCTCGGCCGCGCTCGAGCGCAACAAGGTCGCCCAGATCAACCCGCCCGCGGGCACCAAGTTCGACCCGCACCAGCACCAGGCCATCTCGATGGTGCCGGCCGAGCAGGAGGCCAACACGGTCGTGACCGTGCTGCAGAAGGGCTACCTGATCGCCGACCGCGTGCTGCGTCCGGCGCTCGTCACCGTCTCGGCGCCGAAGTGACGCCCGCAGCGGCTTCGGATGTCCTTTTCGAGCTCGAAACGCCCTTGAACGCGCATTTCGCCCTTGAATAAGACCGCCTCAGCCGCATCTCGAAAACAACACAGATTCCAGCTTCAACCGCATCGCAGGAGAAACCGACATGGGACGAATCATCGGCATTGACCTGGGCACCACGAACTCGTGCGTGTCCGTCATGGAAGGCAACTCGACCAAGGTGATCGAGAACTCGGAAGGCGCCCGCACGACGCCGTCCATCATCGCCTACCAGGAAGACGGCGAAGTGCTGGTCGGCGCGTCCGCCAAGCGCCAGGCCGTCACCAACCCGAAGAACACCCTGTATGCGGTCAAGCGCCTGATCGGGCGCAAGTTCACCGAGAAGGAAGTCCAGAAGGACATCGACCTGATGCCCTACAAGATCACCGCGGCCGACAACGGCGACGCGTGGGTCGAGGTGCGCGGCAAGAAGCTCGCGCCGCAGCAGGTCAGCGCCGAGGTGCTTCGCAAGATGAAGAAGACGGCCGAGGACTACCTCGGCGAGGAAGTGACCGAAGCCGTCATCACGGTGCCCGCGTACTTCAACGACAGCCAGCGCCAGGCCACCAAGGACGCCGGCCGCATCGCGGGCCTGGACGTCAAGCGCATCATCAACGAGCCGACCGCCGCGGCGCTCGCGTTCGGCCTCGACAAGCACGGCAAGGGCGACCGCAAGATCGCCGTCTATGACCTGGGCGGCGGCACGTTCGACATCTCGATCATCGAGATCGCCGACGTCGACGGCGAGATGCAGTTCGAGGTGCTGTCCACCAACGGCGACACCTTCCTGGGCGGCGAGGACTTCGACCAGCGCATCATCGACTTCATCGTCTCCGAGTTCAAGAAGGAACAGGGCGTCGACCTGACCAAGGACGTGCTGGCCCTGCAGCGCCTGAAGGAAGCCGCCGAGAAGGCCAAGATCGAGCTGTCCAGCCAGACGCAGACCGACGTCAACCTGCCCTACATCACGGCCGACGCCTCGGGTCCGAAGCACCTGAACATCAAGCTGACGCGCGCCAAGCTCGAGTCGCTGGTGGAAGACCTCATCGAGCGCACGATCGACCCGTGCCGCATCGCCATCAAGGACGCGGGCGTCAAGGCCGGCGACATCAACGACGTCATCCTGGTCGGCGGCATGACCCGCATGCCCAAGGTGCAGGACAAGGTCAAGGAGTTCTTCGGCAAGGATCCGCGCAAGGACGTGAATCCGGACGAAGCCGTGGCCGTCGGCGCCGCCATCCAGGGCCAGGTGCTCTCGGGCGACCGCAAGGACGTGCTTCTGCTGGACGTCACCCCGCTGTCGCTGGGCATCGAGACGCTGGGCGGCGTGATGACCAAGATGATCAAGAAGAACACCACGATCCCGACCAAGTTCAGCCAGGTGTTCTCGACCGCCGACGACAACCAGCCGGCCGTCACGATCAAGGTCTACCAGGGCGAGCGCGAGCTGGCCTCGGGCAACAAGAGCCTGGGCGAGTTCAACCTCGAGGGCATCCCGCCGTCGCCGCGCGGCACGCCGCAGATCGAGGTGACCTTCGACATCGACGCCAACGGCATCCTGCACGTGGGCGCGAAGGACAAGGCCACCGGCAAGGAGAACAAGATCACCATCAAGGCGAACTCGGGCCTGACCGAGGACGAGATCCAGAAGATGGTGCGCGACGCGGAAGTCAACGCCGCCGAGGACGCCAAGAAGGTGGAACTCGTGTCGGCGCGCAACCAGGGCGACGCGATGGTGCACTCGGTTCGCAAGAGCCTGGCCGAGCACGGCGACAAGCTGGAAGCCTCCGAGAAGGAAGCCATCGAGTCCGCGCTGAAGGACGTCGAGGAAGCGATCAAGGGCGACGACAAGGCCGCGATCGAGGCCAAGACCGAAAGCCTGATGACGGCCAGCCAGAAGCTGGGCGAGAAGGTCTACGCCGACCAGCAGGCCGCGCAGGCGGCGGCCGGTGCGGCGGCGGGCGGCGGCGCCCACGCGCAGGCCGAGCCGCAGGCCGCGCATGCCGGCGACGACAACGTGGTCGACGCCGACTTCAAGGAAGTCAAGAAGAGCTGAAGCACGGCTTCGGCGAACGGCCGGTGACTTGCGAGGCGCACGCGCCTTGTGGGCCGCCGGCCTTTCTCGCTATCAGATCGACGCGATCCGGATGCGTTTCCGCACGCCTCCGGCGCTGCCCCTGCGCGAATTCCGGCGCGCTGAAGAGACAATTGCCCCATGAGCAAACGCGATTACTACGAAGTCCTTGGCTTGACGAAGGGTGCGTCCGACGACGACATCAAGAAGGCCTATCGCAAGCTCGCGATGAAGCACCACCCCGACCGCAACCAGGGTGACGGTGCCAAGGCGTCCGAGGAGAAGTTCAAGGAGGCCAAGGAGGCCTACGAGATGCTCTCCGACCCGCAGAAGAAGGCCGCGTACGACCAGTACGGCCACGCGGGCGTGGATCCCAACATGGGCCACGGCGCCGGCGAAGGCTTCGGCGGCTTCGCGGAAGCGTTCGGCGACATCTTCGGCGACATCTTCGGCGGCGGCCGCCGTCCGGGCGGCGCCGGCGGCAAGCAGGTCTATCGCGGCAACGACCTCAGCTACGCGATGGAGATCACGCTGGAGGAGGCCGCGGCCGGCAAGGACACGCAGATCCGCGTGCCCAGCTGGGAGAACTGCGAGACCTGCAAGGGCTCGGGCGCCAAGCCCGGCACCTCGCCCAAGACCTGTCCCACCTGCTCGGGCCAGGGCACGGTGCACATGCGCCAGGGCTTCTTCTCGATCCAGCAGACCTGCCCCAACTGCCACGGCACCGGCAAGATCATCCCCGAGCCCTGCCCCACCTGCTCGGGCCAGGGCCGCATCAAGAAGACCAAGACGCTGGAAGTCAAGATCCCGGCCGGCATCAACGAAGGCATGCGCATCCGCTCGTCGGGCAACGGCGAGCCGGGCCCCAACGGCGGCCCGCCGGGCGATCTCTACATCGAGATCCGCATCAAGCAGCACGATATCTTCGAGCGCGACGGCGACGATCTGCACTGCACGGTGCCGGTGCCCATGACGCAGGCCGCACTCGGCGGCACGATCGAGGTGCCGACGCTGAGCGGCAAGGTGGAGATCGAGCTGCCGGAGGGAACGCAGCACGGCAAGACCTTCCGCCTGCGCGGCAAGGGCATCAAGGGCATCCGCTCGAGCTACCCGGGCGACCTGTACTGCCACGTGACGATCGAGACGCCGATCAAGCTCACCGAGCACCAGCGCAAGCTGCTCAAGGAGCTCGACGAATCGCTGCGCAAGGGCGGCGACAGGCACTCGCCGAATTCCAAGAGCTGGACGGACCGGGTCAAGGACCTGTTCAAGTAGATCCGAAAGCCGCCCTCCAGGCGGCTTTTTTTCGCCTTTCGCATGCATGCGGACCGCAGGGTGGGTCGTTGGACCCGCGCTGGCGGCGCCACGCGCCGGCCTCGAACGCCGCAGGGCGACAAGCTGGGGTCGAGCGCCCCTGCCTACCGCACGCGACTCGCGCCGATCGACAGCCACGCACCTGGCGACTTTTCTTCGTCCGGGCCCGACCCGGCGCAGCCGCCCCATCAAGTTTTCCCTACAGCTGGCCGATATCCCATCGACGGGCGTGCCTCTTGCGCCTGATCGGGTAGTCGCGTCATGAAGAGTGTCCCGTCGGAGATGAAACCAGGCCTGCCAGCCGCCTTCGGCGGTGGCGGGGGCGGTTTCGACACGGCCCTGGTCAGCTGCACGGCGCTGGTCATCGACGCCAATCCGACCGCCCGCAGCATCCAGGCCGCGCAGCTGCGCGACCTCGGCGTGGGCACCATCGTGCAGTGCGGCCGCGTGCAGGACGCCCGCCGCCAGCTCGAGGCGCGCGAGTTCGACATCGTGCTGTGCGAGCAGGACTTCCATGGCGGCAACTATTCCGGCCAGGACCTGCTCAACGACCTGCGCCGCGCCCAGCTGCTGCCGTTCTCCACCGTCTTCGTCATGGTGACCTCGGAGGCGAGCTATGCCGCCGTCGCCGAGGCCGCCGAATCGGCGCTGGACAGCTACCTGCTCAAGCCGCACACGGCGCATGCGCTCGCCGAGCGCATCCGGCAGGCGCGCCACCGCAAGAAGATCCTCAAGGACATCTTCATCGCCATCGACGAGGGCCAGTTCGACCTCGCCGCGCAGTTGTGCGTGCGCCGCTTCGAGGTCAAGGGGGCCTACTGGCTGTACGCCGCGCGCATCGGTGCCGAGCTGCTGCTGCGCGTGAACAAGCACGACGAGGCGCGCGTGCTGTACGAGGCCGTGATCGCCACGCAGGCCCTGCCCTGGGCGCGCCTGGGCGTGGCGCGTGCCCAGATTGAATCGGGCGCGGCCCCGGCCGGCCGCCGGACGCTGGAGAGCCTGATCGCCGACCAGCCGGGCTTCGCCGACGCCTACGACGTGATGGGGCGCGTGCAGGTCGACCAAGGCCAGTTCGCCGAGGCGCTGGCCACGTACCGCACGGCCACGCAGCTCACGCCGGGCTCGATCAGCCGCCTGCAGCGCCAGGGCATGCTGGCGTTCTATCTCGGCGAGAACGACGAGGCCACCAAGGCGCTCGAACGCGCGACGCTGATGGGCATCAGCTCGAAGATGTTCGACTTCCAGACCGTCGTGCTGCTGGCCGTCACCCGCTTCACCGCGCGCGATTCCAAGGGGCTCCAGCGCTGCCTGGACAACATGCGGCATGCGCTGGAGAAGACGCCCGGGAGCGTGCGCCTGCAGCGATTCATGCGTGTCATCGCCATCTTCAACCTGATGCTGCAGCGCCAGGTGGCCCAGGTGGTGGCCGACATCCGCGCGATGGCACAGGACATCCGGCAGGGCGACTTCGACTTCGAGGCCGCCTCCAACATGGTGGCGATGCTGTCTTACCTCACGGCGGCGGAGCTGCAGCTGGACGACGCCGAAGGCTGGATCGACACGCTGGCGCTGCGCTTCTGCACGACGCGCAGCTTGTCGGAGCTGCTGGCGCGCGCGGGCCAGGCCCACGAGCCCTTCGCCAAGCGCATCCGCGAACAGCACGACGCCATCACCGCACTGGCGGAACAGGCGATCTCGCACAGCCTGGCCGGCGAGCCGCGCGCCGCCGCGAAATCGCTGCTCGCCGCCGGCGCACGCACGATGAACGCCAAGCTGATCGACATCGCGCGCATGGTGTTGACGCGCCATGCCGACAAGATCGCCGACGCCGCCGACCTGGCCGGCATGGCCGACGAACTGAAGAAGCGCTATGGCGGCAGTGTCGCCATCGCCCCGCTGGCGGCCGACAACGGACGGCAGTCGGGCGGCCTGGTGCTGCGGGCGCGCGACAAGGACGTCCCCGGCGACAAGGACGCCGCGGGCGCCGCGGAGGCCGGGGCCGTTCCAGGTGACGAGGGCGAGCCCTCTTCCGCCAGCGCCGCATAGAACGGCCACGGACGGCGCACGACGGCGGCCGGCCGGAGTTCGCAGGGTCGAGTCAAAACAGGCTCCCTTGTCGATCGTCGCCGGCCGAATCGGCCTGCCGCGCCGGGGCGCGCACCCGCGGCAACGGCTCGGGCGGCACGAACCTGCTCATGTCCAGCGGCTGGCGCTCGCGGCTGTAGCCCAGGCGCTTGACCGCCATCTCGAAGCGGTCGCGCAGCAGTTGCGCCCAGGTGCCGGTGCCGCGCATGCGGGTGCCGAATTCGGCGTCGTAGTCCTTGCCGCCGCGCATGTCGCGGATGCGCGCCATCACGCGCTCGGCGCGATCCGGGAAGTGCGCGTCCAGCCATTGCTGGAACAGCGGGTTGACCTCCCAGGGCAGGCGCACCACCGTGCTGAATGCGGTGCGCGCACCGGCGTCGCGCGCCGCGGCGAGGATGCGCTCGAGCTCGGGCTCGTTGATGAACGGGATCATCGGCGACGCGCTCACGCCCACGGGCACGCCCGCGCGCGAGAGCGTCTCGATGGTGCGCAGCCGGCGGTGCGGCGCCGCGGCGCGCGGCTCCATGATGCGCGCCAGGCCGCTGTCCAGCGTGGTGAGCGACATGTAGACCACGGCCAGCCCTTCGCGTCCCATCTCGCCCACGAGATCGAGATCGCGCTCGACGCCCGAGGACTTCGTGACGATCGCGAAGCCGTGCCGCGTCTCGGTGAGCACCTGGATGACGCCCCGCGTGATGCCCAGGTGGCGTTCGACCGGCTGGTAGGCGTCGGTGGCCGAGCCGATGTTGATGTGCAGCGGCCGGTAGCCCGGCCTGGCCAGCGTCTCGCGCAGCCGCTCGGCGGCGTTGACCTTGGCGATGATGCGGGTCTCGAAATCGAGGCCGGGCGACAGGTTGAGGTAGCTGTGCGTCGGGCGCGCGAAACAATAGATGCAGCCGTGCTCGCAGCCGCGGTACGGGTTGATGGCGACGTCGAAGTCGATGTCGGGCGAATCGTTGGTGCTGAGGATGCGCCGGCAGTGCTCCTCGACGACCGTGGTGCCGGGCGCCAGGTGTTCCTCCTGCGCCACCTGGTCGAGCGCGCCCCAGCCGTCGTCGACCACCTCCCGGGCGTCCTTCTCGAAGCGGTGCGCGATGGCCCAGGCCGTGCCGCGGCCCTTCAGCAGGGGCGCCGGCCCGGGCGCGGCGCCGGCATCGGCCGGATCGACCGCGCGGAAGCCGCCGCCGGCAGGGGCGAGCGGGAGGGGGGCGATGGGGATCACGCGGCGTTGCGGCATACTGTGAATATATACAGTCACCCATTTTGATGCAATCGGAACCCGGCAGTCGCGCGATCATTGGCCCGGAACATCGATTGCTGCGCCCTGACCACTTGTCCACCTCACTCCCCCCCTCTCCGTCCGGCGACCTGCCGACCCCTGGGCGTCTCTTCCGGGACCGCCGTGCGATGCCGCGCCCGGAACCCGGCGCCGCCCATTCCGCCGAGGCCGACCTCCCCGTGGGCGCGGCGCTGCGGCGCCACTGGCCCGAATACGCCATCGAGGGCGGATTCCTGTTCGTGTTCGTGCTGGTCGCGGGCGTCGTCTCCGCATGGCTGCAGGCCACGGGCGCAGGCGCGCCGGCCCTGCATCGGCTGATGTCGGGCCTGGTCATCGGCGGCCTGCTGATGGCGATGATCTATTCGCCCTGGGGCCGCCGCTCCGGCGCGCACATGAACCCGGCCATCACGCTGGCCTACCTGCGCCTCGGCAAGGTCGGTCGCTGGGACGGCCTGTTCTACATCCTGGCCCAGGCCGCGGGCGGGTTCGCGGCCGTCCTGCTGCTGCAGGGCGGCGCGCTGCTGCCGCCGGCCACGCCACCCGCCTCGCTCGCGGCCACCCTCGGGCCCGCGAACGCCTGGCTGGCCTTCGCGACGCAGTTCGTGCTGTCCACGGTGGCGATGCTGCTGATCCTGTTCACCAGCAACCATGCCAGCTTCTTCCGCTGGACGGGCGTGGTGGTCGGCCTGCTGGTGATGCTGGTGGTGGCCTGCGTGTCGCCGCTGGCAGGCTTCGGCATGAACGCGGCGCAGCTGCTCGCCGTCGACGCTTCCGGCGACCCGGGCCTGCTGCGCTGGCTCAACCTGCTGCCGCCGCTGCTGGGCATGCAGGCGGCCATCGAGGTCTATCGCCTGTTCACCGGGCGTTCCCAGGTGCTGTGCGCGAAGCTCGCGCACAACACCCACGGCCGCTGCATCTTCCGCTGCATGCATCCGTACCAGACGCGCGCGCTGGCGATCGAGGCGATCCGGCGACGCACCGGACACTGAGGGCCGCCGCACGCGCGGCGGTCGAGGATCCAGCAACCGCCAGTGGACGCTGCGCCCCGTGCGGGAGCGGCGAGCGCGGCTCAGGCCGGCAGGATCACCGAGCCGATGGCCACGCTCGCGAAGCCGAGCCAGCAGGCGCTGCAGAACAGCGCGTCCTGCAGGTCGCGATCGGTGCGCAGCAGGTGCAGCGTGTCGAGAAGATGCGATTTCATGGGCCGCAGTCTGAGCGTCGACCGCGACGGTTCCGTGACAGCGTTGGCCACCCGGATCAACGCATGAACTAGTTCACGCAAGTCGCGCCGCGGCGGCACGCACGGCGGCTTCAGGCCGGCACGAGATGGTCGTCGACGACACCGCCGGCGATGACGCTGCGGTTGCGGCCGTGGTGCTTGGCGTCGTAGAGCGCCGCATCGGCGCGCGCCAGCACGGTTTCCGGCGACTCGTCGCGGCGCCACGTGGCGATGCCCGCGGACACGCTGACGGCCGGCGCCTGCTCGCCCAGCACCGCGCGCCAGTCGTGCGCGGCCACCGCATGGCGGATGCGCTCGACGACGCTGCGGGCGGCCTCCGGCGTGGGCGTCGCGGGCATCAGCAGCACGAACTCCTCGCCGCCGTAGCGGGCGAACAGGTCGCTGGCGCGCAGCTCGGCGCGCGCCAGGTCGCAGAACGCCTTGAGCACGGCGTCGCCGCCGGCGTGGCCGTGCCCGTCGTTGATCGCCTTGAACCAGTCGAGGTCGAAGATCGCGGCGGAGAACGCGGCGTCCGAGCGGCGTGCGCGCTCGCGCTCGTCGGCCAGCGCGCCCATCAGGTGCCGCCGGTTGAACGCGCCGGTCAGCTCGTCGTGCGTGGCCAGGACCTGGTTGCGCTCGAGCAGCACGGTCAGCTGCTTGTTCTTCTCCGACAGCTGCTCGCGCAGGCGGCTGAACTGCGCGCCGGTGACCGCCAGGCGCCGCACGCCCATGAAGAAGAACAGCCACACGATGGCGATGTTGAGGGCGGTCGGCGTGGGGCTGCCGAAGCGCTCGCGGCCCGCGAACAGCGCGAGCCCCGTGGTCAGGCCGTAGGCCAGCCACAGCCAGGTGAACTGGCGCGGCGTGAGCGCGACCATCGCGTAGCTGCAGGTGATCAGCGTCGAGGCCAGGAACACGATCCACAGTGTCGGGATCGCGATCAGGAACGCGAGCTGGACGACGAAGTTGACGGCCAGCTGCGCGTGCAGCAGCCGCGCGTCGCCGAGCCGCAGCACCCAGCCGCGCGCCACCGCGAGCGCGAACAGGCCGGTGGTCACGAGGCTCGCGACGGCGAACGCCGCGGCCAACGGCCACGTCGTCGCGCCCGAGGCCGCGAACAGGCCGATCACGACCGACTGCAGCAGCGAGTTCACCACCGACAGCAGCGTCATCTGCAGCCGGTGGCGCTGCAGGCGAGCCTGCTTCGACTCGCTCATGCGCACTCCTCGCGAGGGCGCGTGCCAGCTGCCGCGCAGGATGCGCGGTGCTCGGCCGTGGGAAGCAAGGTCATGGCGCTTCTTTCGGAAGCACATGCGGTCACTTGAGGCCGGGTCGCGATTTCCCTACGCCTGAACAATCGTCCATCGCCACTGCGCGACGCGCTCACGGACAGGTGCCGATGACGTAGTAGTTCGTGCCCGTCTGCTTGAGCGTGGTCGTCACGTACAGGTTCCACAGGCCCATGTTCTGGTTGGACCCGTTCGCGTACGCGTAGCCGCCGGACTGGTGCGCCCGGCCGGCCTGCACGTGCGCGTAGTTGTTCGCGGTGTAGCAGGTCGCGGCGGTGCCGGTGGTCGTGCCGCTTGCCGCGCTCGACGGCGCACTCTCGATGCCGTTCGAGTCGAGATCGGTCACCGTCCACGAATAGGTGGTCGCCGGCGCCAGTCCGGTGTCGACGAACGACGTGGCCGTCACGATGGACGCGTTCACCTTCGCGCCGTTGCGGTAGACGTCGTAGCCGTTCGCGCCGCTCACCGCGTTCCAGGCGATCGTCATCGAGCTCGCCGTGGCGTTGGACGTGCCCACACCCGTGGGCGCCGGGAGGGCTCCGCCACCGCCACCGCCGGTGCCGCCCGCCGAGACGGCGTCGACCATCGCCTTGATCGCCTTCATCTGCACGCCGGCCTTCTGCGCGAACGTCGTGCCGTACCAGCCGATCCAGTCCCAGCAGCCGTTCGGGTTGGCCAGGCTGCCGCTGGCCGCGGTCGAGTGCGTGCCGTTGTCCACCTGCGTCTGCGGGAACAGCACGATGATGTGGTTGGTGTCGGCCCAGCGCGTGTAGCCGGTGTTCTGGATGAAGTCCGCGCCGACCTGCGCGTAGTTCTGCAGGCAGCCGTGCAGCGCCACGTGCAGGCGGCAGCTGGCGCCACCGGCGCACGACGCGGGCACGTAGATCCAGCCGGTGGCCGCCATGCCGGCGTTGCCCGCGGTGTACGGCGTCTGGTCGAACTGGATGTAGTTGGCGCTCGCGGGCGCGTCGTTGCGCGCGTTGAGCGTGCCGTAGAACTGCTTGAGCATTGCGCCCGCGCCGTCGAAGCCGCAGTTGCTGATGTAGGGCGAGGCGGCCGTGCCGCACGCGTTGTCGCCCGAGCCCGCGAAGTCGGTGGGGAACGTGTGGTTGGCGCCCGACTGCTGGTTCCAGGACAGGTCGGCCGCCGTCACGCCGTTGTTGGCGTACTGCGTCTTCACGGCGTTCATCGGGTTCGGGCCGACGGTGGTGTCGGCGCTGCCGACCCACAGGAAGACCTTCTGCCGCCCGACGTTGGACAGCGCGTCGTCGTTCGTGCCGCTCCAGTTCGTGAGGTCCGCCTGCATCGTGTTCAGCTGCGACGCGCTGATGGACGCGTTGTACATGCAGGCGGTGTAGTTGTTGTGGCCCGCGCACATGTACGGGCCGCCGGCGAACACGCCCACGCCCATGAAGTTGGACGAGTAGGCGTAGCCGAGCTGGTTGGCCATGAACGCGCCGGACGACAGGCCGGACACGCTGATCTGCGTCTTGTCGACGTTGAGCGACGGCAGCGGCGAGGCCGCCTGCGCGGCGAACGCGGCCGCCGCGAGGGAGGATGCGGCCCAGTGAGCGAACGAGGACATCGGAGTCTCCAGGTTGTCGTGCCAAAGGAAGTTCGCCGTGCGCGTGCGCCGGCGTGCATGCCGCATCGCTGCCTGCGTTGGGCCCGACGCGGGGAGCCCATTGAACTCAGGTTGCGGCGCGCCGCACACCGGGGATTCCCGGTCGACAACGCGATTTGTGCGTCGACGTTCAGCCCGTTGAACGAGCGGCGTGGCAGGCCTCGCGATGCAGGGGTTTGCACTGACGAGATCACGCGTCTTGCAGGCCCGGGTGCACGCGACTTACGCTGCCCCGATCCGCGTCGCGGCCCGAGACGTCCTCCGCATGCCATGAAGGATTCCGCTCCATGACCTCACCGTTGCTCGCCCATCGCACCGCGCTCGTCACCGGCGCCGCCCAAGGCATCGGCCTGGCGATCGCCGCGCGCCTGGCCGCCGCCGGCGCGCGCGTCGTGCTGCACGACCTGCCGGGTTCGCCGCACGCCGACGAGGCGCTCGCGGCGCTGCGCGACGCGGGCGCCGGCGACGCCTGCTTCATCGGCGCCGACCTGCGCGCGGGCGATCGCATCGACGCGCTGATGGACGAGGCCCTGCGCTGGCATGGCGGCATCGACATCCTCGTCAACAACGCCGGCATCCAGGCCACCGCTCCCCTCGTCGACATGCCGCCGCAACGCTGGGACGACATCGTCGCCGTCAACCTGTCGGCGGCCTTCCACACGATGCGCCGCGCGCTGCCCGGCATGCTCGCGCGCGGCTACGGGCGCGTCGTCAACATCGCGTCCGTGCACGGCCTGGTGGCCTCGCGCGAGAAGGCGCCCTACGTGGCCGCGAAGTTCGGGCTGGTCGGCCTCACGCGCGTGGCCGCGCTCGAGTGCGCGTCCGCGGGCACGCGCGCGAGCGGCGGCATCACCGCCAACTGCATCGCCCCGGGCTGGACCGAGACGAGCCTGATCGAGCCGCAGGTCCTGCAGCGCGCGCAGGCCGTCGGCGGCGACCGCGAGGCTGGCGTGCGCGAGCTGCTGCGCGAGAAGCAGCCGAGCCAGCGCATGTCGCTGCCGTCCGAGATCGCGGAGCTCGCCTGCATGCTGTGCCAGCCCTGGGCGCACAACATCAACGGCACGACCCTGCCCGTGGACGGCGGCTGGACGGCGCAGTGAGCGGCTGGCGCGGGCGCGAGCGCGCTCAGGCCGCGAGGTTCGGCGGCGTGTCGGCGATGAGCTTGCGCACCAGGCCCGTGGCCGTGTCGACGCCGTGCTTGCGCAGCAGGCGGCTGCGGTAGATCTCCACCGTGCGGTGGCTCAACCCCAGGCGGCGCGCGACGAGCTTGCTGGTCAGGCCTTCGACCAGGAGGGCCCCGATCTCGCGCTCGCGCGGTGTCAGGTCGACGGCGATCGGCCGCGTGGCCGAGATGTCCTGCAGCGACCAGATCGCCGCCGCGTGCGGACGCGAGCGGTCCAACGCGTGACCCCACACGTGGCACCAGAACAGGCTGCCGTCGCCGGGCCGCCGCATCACGCGCTCGTCGGCGTAGCCGCCCGTCTCGGAGCTGCTGACGGCCGTGGCGATGCGGCGGCCGGTTCGCTCGAATTCCTCGGGCGTGGGAAACAGGATCTCGAACGAGCGGCCCACCACGGCCTCGCGCTGCGTGCGGAAGATCGCGAGGAACCGGAGGTTGCAGTCGACGATGATGCGCTCGCGCGTGAGCGCGCACGCCATCGGCGAGAGCTCGAACACGCTGCGGTAGTCGAGCGTGAGCTCGGGGGAACGGTTCGCGCCGGCGGTGGGAGTCGGGGTCATGCGTTGCCTCCAGGTGCGAGCGGCGTCCGGGACCATCCCGGCACCGCCTCGTCGATTCAATGGATCGGGTAGCCGCGCGGCGGCCGGCCGCCGATGCGCCGCGTCAGGCGGCGTGCGGTGTCCAGCAGCGCCACGCGATGGCGTTCGAGGGCGTCGGCGTCGAGCGTGGACTTGTTGATGCACATGGCCACGCCCGCCACCACGTTGCCGCCGGCGTCGAAGGCCGGCGCGCCGAACGACAGCACGCCGGCGCGCACGCCTTCGTCGTCGATGCTGTAGCCGCGCCGGCGGATCGCCGCGAGTTCATCGAACAGCGCGCGCGTGTCGGCCGGACCGCGCCCCGTCAGCGTCGACAGCGGGCCCGGCGGGAACAGGCGCTCGAGCACGGTATCGGGCTGGTACGCGAGCATCGCCTTGCCGCTGCCCGACAGCCAGGCCGGCAGCCGCACGCCCACGTTGAACGCGAGGCCCAGCGGGCGCGGGCTGTTGCGCACCGCCACGTAGACGGCATCGGTGCCGTTGAGCACCGACAGGATGACCGACTCGTCGGCCGAATGGCTCTCGGCGTCCCACATCGCCCCGAACTCGTGGGCGACGCTGGTGCCCGCGATGAAGGCCTCGGCCAGGCCCATCACCCGGGCGCCGATCGAGAAGCCGCCCCCCTCGCCGCTGCGCTTCAGGTAGCCATGGTGCAGCAGCGTGTTGCACAGCCCGTGCACCGAGCTCTTGGGCAGGCCGAGCTCGGCCGCGAGGCCGCTGGCCGACATCGGCTGGCGCTGCAACGCCACGCGCTCCAGCAGTGCCAGCGCGCGCACGACGGCCGGCACGAGCGGCGGCGCCAGGGGCTCGTCTTCGGCAACAGGAGCGTGGCCGGGCGCCAGGAGGTTGTTCACGCGTTTCCTCGTCGAATCGTTCAGCCGGCTGAACGGTGTTCAGCGGGATAGACAGTCTACGCGGCGAGCGCCCGAAACGGGTGCGCGCCGAGGCCGTTTGCGGGAAAGTACGGAGACGCGCACCGGTCGCGTCAACCCGCGGCTTCGCGCTCGATCGCCCGGCCTGCCGGCGGCGCCAGCCAGCGGAAGACGACGGCCAGGGCGGCGGCGGCGTAGACCATGCCGCCGAACATCCACATGATCAGCGCGCCGACCTGCTGGTCCTCCAGGGCCGTCAGTCCCCACGGCGGCGGCTCGTCGGTGGCGTACCACGGCTCGGGCGCGAAGGTCAGCAGCAGTCCGAGCGCGTTCATCTGCAGCATCGTGGTGACCAGCAGCGCCAGCGCGGTACCCTGGTGGTTGCGGCGCCGGCTGCCGAACACGGCCCACCAGAACAGCAGTGCCGACAGGAAGAAGGATGCGTGCTGCAGCGCGTGGATCGACGGGTTGGCGAGCGCCGCGAGGAACGGCGCCGGCACGTGCCACAGCCACAGCGCCGCCGCATGGAGCCACCACGCGCGCACGGGCGCCGCCAGCCAGCGCCATCCCGCGGCGACGCTCGCCAGCGCACGGACGCCGCGGCGCCGGAGCGCCCACGACCAGGCCTCGTAGGTGCGGGAGGCCGCCAGCAACGGCGCCGCCACGATCATCAGCATCTCGTGCTGGCCCATGTGCACGGCGAACGAGCGGTCGGACAGGACGTCCACGCGCGAGTACAGCGCCACCGCGACCGTGGCCCAGCCCGCGCCGAACGCCACCGCCTCGCGCACCCGGATCCCGCGCCCGACACCGGCGCGCCGCCAGAGCCGCGCCACGCCGGTCGCATAGCCCGACAAACTGACGGCCAGCAGCGCGGCGACCAGGACCTGGAGCGCGTCCGGACGCGACGCATCGCCGCCCACGTGGTGCGCGAACGCCGCCGACGGCAGCGCCGCGAGCAGCGCGGCCATCAACGCACGCATGGCCCGATCACCCAGGTGGGCAACGACATCGCGGCGATGACGAGCGCCGACAGCGCCGCCGAGCCGACGGCCAGGCCGGCGAGGAACGAGGCGCGTTCGCCGGCGGCGGCGTGCGGCGTCCGGGTCTCCTTCCACTCGCGCCATGCCGACGGCAGCGTCGCGACGGCCGCGACGAAGAACGCGACATGCACCGCATGCACGGCGGCCGGTTGTCCGCGTGCGCAGGCCCAGCCGATCACCGCGAACGCGATCACCTGGTCGGCCAGCGCGAGCGCGGGTGCGAGCAGGAGGGCCGGCCAGATGCGCATCGCCTGCTCCGTCAGAACCGCGGCGCCCAGTACACGACCGCGTAGATCGGGACCCAGGTCACGACGATGAAGACCCAGTAGCCGCAGTTCTCGGCGATGTCGACGAAGCGCTTGCCCTCCAGCGGCTGCTTGAACAAGACCGCCGTCAGCACCATCGTGTCGACGACGTCCGTGACGAGGTTGAAGGTGTGCAGCCCCATCAGCATCCAGATCACGGACCCGTACGCGCCGTCGTCCCAGCGAACGTTCAGGACGGTGAACTCCATGGCGCGGATGGCGCACAGCGCCAGGCCGCACAGCGAGCCGAGCACGAGCGTCAGGCGGACCACCGGCAGGTCGTGGTCGATCGCGGCGCGGTCCGCGAACCAGTTCGGGATGGCGCTCAGGAGGATGATCACGAGGTTGAACGTGCCCCAGCCCAGGTCGGGCGCCGCACCGCCCGCGGGCCACGCCTGCGACAGGCTGCGCAGGTAGAAGTACACGACGATCATGAAGCCGAACGCGGTGCCTTCGATGGCGCACATGGCGACCGTGCCCCACCACATCAGGCTGCGCGTGCCGAAGCCGTAGCTCGGCAGCACGGACACGTCGAGCTCGTCGCCGCGCGGCACGGCGGGGACGCTCGCCGGAGTCGCTTCGCGCCGGGTGCCGTGCGTCATGGCCGCTTCTCCACCTCGAGTTCGGCGTCGGCCTCCTCCTTCGTGGGCCAATACCAGGCGATGAACGCGATCGTCGGCGGGAGCAGGCCGATCAGCATGCCCTTGTTCGAGAAGATCGACCAGACGAGCCAGAACCCGACCGTGAAGGCCGCGACGATCGGCCACGGGCTCGGCGTCGGATACAGATAGCGCACGTCGGGCAGCGCGTCGAGCACCGTGGTCACGAGGCCCTCGCGCAGCTTCGTCGACAGCCCCGTCACCCAGCGCGGGCCGGAGGCCGGCGGTGACCACAGCGGCTCGGCCGAGGCGACGACGGGAATGCGTTCGAAGTTGTAGGCCGCCGGCGGGGAGGACGCCGCCCATTCGAGCGTCGCGCCGCCCCAGGGGTCGGGCTCGGCCGCACGGCCTTTCCACAACGCGCGCACGATGTTGAGCACGAACAGGGCCATGCTCACGTCCTCGATCATGGCGCCCACCCAGGACACGAAGTTGAGCGGCCCCCAGCCGGTGTCGGCCGTGTAGGTGTAGATCCGCCGCGGCATGCCGTGCAGCCCGAGCACGTGCAGCGGGAAGAAGGTGAGGTTGAAGCCGATCGACAGCAGCCAGAACTGCCAGCGCCCCAGGCGCTCGTCGAGCATCCGTCCGTAGACCTTGGGGAACCAGTAGTAGATGGCACCGAACAGCGGGTACAGCGCGCCGCCGATCAGCACGTAGTGCAGGTGGGCGACGACGAAGTAGGTGTCGTGCACCTGCAGGTCCAGCGGCACCGACCCCAGCATGATGCCCGTGAGCCCGCCGATCATGAGCGTCGCGAAGAAGCCGGCGATGAACAGCATCGGCGTCTTCAGCACCAGGCGTCCGCCGGCGATCGTGGCGATCCAGCAGAACAGCTGCACCGCCGACGGAATGGCGATCATGAAGCTCATCGCCGTGAAGAAGCTCTTGCCGAGCTCGGGCAGGTTGGTCGCGTACATGTGATGCACCCACAGCCCGAACGACAGGAAGCCCGTCGAGATCAGCGACAGCACGATCGCGCGGTGCCCGAACATCGGACGGCGCGCGAAGGTCGGGATGATGGCCGAGATCATCCCGAGCGCCGGGACGAAGATGAAGTAGACCTCGGGGTGCCCGAAGTACCAGAACATGTGCTGCCACAGCAGCGCGTCGCCGCCTTCGGCGGGATTGAAGAAGTGCGTGCCGGCCATGCGGTCGAACTGCACCAGGTTCGCGCCCAGCATGACGGTGGGCATCGCGAAGATGATCATGACCGAGCTCACCAGCGTGGCCCACACGAACAGGGGCATGCGCAGCAGCGACATGCCGGGCGCGCGCATCTTCAGCGCCGTCGTCGCGAGGTCGACCGCCAGCATCAGGCCCGTCGCCTCGGTGAAGTTGACCAGCACGTTCCAGAAGTCGGAACGCTTGCCGAAGCCGTACTCGGGCCCCGCCAGCGGGACGTACGAGAACCACCCCGCGTCGGCCCCGGTGTTGCATGCGAACCCGGCGAACAGCGTCAGGCCGCCGATGAGGTAGATCCAGTACGAACAGGCGCTCATGCGGGGGAAGGCCGTGTTGCGCGTGCCGACCATGAGCGGCAGCAAGTACAGCGCGACGCCCTGCATCACCGGCACGGCGAACAGGAACATCATCGTCGTGCCGTGCATCGTGAAGACCTGGTTGTACAGGTCGGGGCCGACGAGCGTCTTGCCCGGCTCGGACAGCTGGTGCCGCATCAGGCCGCCGAGCACGCCGCCGGCGAAGAAGAACAGCAGCGCGGTGATGACGAAGCGCCGCGCGATCGCCTTGTGGTCGAGGGTGCAGATCCAGCCCTTCAAGGTCGGCGGGTCGCTCCACGCCCGGGCGAGCTCGGCCCGCGCGTGCGCGTCGGGTCCGGAGGATGCTTCGGCCATGCGCGCCTCTCAGGTGAGGGTCTCGAGATACGCCACCAGCGCCGCGAGGTCGTCGGGCGGCAGGAAGTGCGACGGCATGTTGGCGCCGGGCTTGAGCTTCTGCGGGTCCTCGATCCAGCGCGCGAGCGCTTGCGGCGAGTTCGCGATGCTGCCCGCACCGATGTGCGAGCGACTGGCGAAGTGCGTCAGGTCGGGGCCGCGGCGGCCCTGCGCGCTCGTGCCCTGCACCGCGTGGCACAGCATGCAGCTGCCGGTCAGGAACAGCTCGCGCCCGCGCACGGCGTCGGCCGCCTGCGGCTCCGGCGCCGAGGCGCGCTCGTGCTCCGCCCATTGCGCGTAGCGATCCGGCGGCAAGGCGACGACGTCGTAGGCCATGAACGCGTGCTGCAGGCCGCAGAACTCGGCGCAGCGGCCCACGAAGCGGCCGGGTCGGTCGGCACGGAACTCGATCGTCGTGCTGCGCCCCGGGATGAGGTCCTTCTTGCCATGCAGGTTCGGCACCCAGAAGCTGTGGATGACGTCGTCGGCCTCCAGCGTGACCACCACCGGGCGGCCGACCGGGATGACGAGCTCGTTCGCGGTGGCGAACACGTGGTCGGCCCGGGCGTCCTCGTAGACCATCTCCCACCACCACTGGTGCGCGGTCACCCGGATCGACAGCGCATCGCCGCGCGGAAGCCGCTCCAGCGCGCGATCGGTGAGGACGCTGACCTCGAGCAGCCCGACCAGGAGGACCGACGACAGCAGCGTCGCGCTGCCGACCAGCACGCGCAGGGCGCGATCCTTGCGCGGCGGCGGGTCGCCTGCAGCGCGGGCCGCGCGATGCGAGCGCCAGAGCGCGAGGCCCAGCGCCGCCATGACGCCGATGAAGACCGCCACGCACAGCCACAGGCTGATCCACCAGAGGCGGGCGATCCAGGCGGCCTGCGGGCCCGCCGCGTCGAGGGCGTCGCTCATCACCGCTTGTCCTCGGGCCGCGTGGGCTCGCGCAGTTCCTCGGGCTCGGCGCCGTGGAGCTCGTCGCCGCGATTGGGGGCGGCATCGCTGGGCACCAGGCCCGACAGCGAGCGCACGTAGGCGACGATCTGCCAGGCCTGTTCCTCGGGGATGCGGCCGCGGAAGGCCGGCATGCCGTTCGGGCGGCCGTCCATCAGCGTGGTGAAGATGTCGCCCGGCGTCTTGCCGTAGGTCCAGCCGGCGTCCATGAGCGCCGGCCCGCTGCCGCCACCACCTTGCGCATGGCAGCCGATGCAGTTGAACCAGCGGTACCAGCGCTTGCCCTGGGCGAGCGTCCAGGCGCTGCGTTCGTCGTAGCCGCCCGCGGCCGCGCGCTCCTGCAGGCCCCTGCCCGGCGGCCCGGCGGTGAACGAGGCGAGCGCGCCGGCCCGGGTGCGCGCGTCGGGCGCGACGGGGGCCTTGTCGAATCGCCGCGCCTCGCGCTCGCATCCCGGCATGGCGAGCAGGACCGCCGCCAGCGCCGTCGCGGCGCCGGCCTTACGGGAGACGGAAGACATAGAGCATGCCTCCTCGCGATGTCGCCGCGGGCAGATCCTTCATGGCCTCGACGAAGCCGCCGGCGGCCGTGCCGTCGCGCGTGTCCAGGTCGTTGGACACGACGAGGCCCGCCCAACCGCCGACGCCCGCAAGGACGGCGATGCACTGGTGCCCGTCGCCGTCCGTGAAGGACACGGGCTGCCCCACGATGCCCGAGGCCGTCCTGAACTTCCACAGCTCCTTGCCGCTGCGCGCATCGACCGCCTTGAACCAGCCGTCCATCGTGCCGTAGAACACGAGGTCGCCGGCGGTGGCGAGCGCCCCGCTCCAGATGGGGAACGCTTCCCTGGCCGTCCACGCCTTGCGCCGCGCGACCGGATCCCAGGCCGCCAGTTCGCCGCGCGGGGCGCCGGGCGCGCGATGCATCCGCGCCTGCGCGCCGAGGTAGGGCGTGCCGCTCACGTGGCCGACCTCGTACAGGCTCGCGTCCTCGCACAGGTTCTGGTGCGGCAGGTAGAGCAGGCCCGTGCGCGGCGACCAGGCGCTGGGCTGCCAGTTCTTGGCGCCCGCCGAACCGGGGCAGATCTCGCGCGCCACGCGGTCGATGCCCGGCTCCTTGCTCGCGTCGTAGCGCAGCGCCCCGGTGGCCGGGTCGACGCCGTGCGAGGTGGTGACGAAGACGTAGGGATCGGCGGACAGCAGCTCGCCGGTGGCGCGATCCATCACGTAGACGTAGCCGTTGCGGTCGGGATGCAGCAGGACATGCCGCGTCCGGCCGCCGATCGCCAGGTCGACGAGCACGCTCTCGTTGCCGCCGTCGTAGCGATGGCGGTCGTGCGGGCTGGTCTGGTACACCCAGACCGCCTCGCCGGAATCGGGGCGGCGCGCGAACAGCGCGCTCGTCCACTTGTTGTCGCCGGGCCGCTGGACGGGGTTGCGCGGCGCCGGGCTGCCGGTGCCGTGGTACACGAGATCGAGCTGCGCGTCGTACGAGATCCAGCCGCTGACCGTCCCGCCGCCGATCTGCCAGGCCTGCGGCGGCCAGGTGGAGACACCGAGATCCTTGCCGCGATCGCCGGCATAGAACGGCGCGAAGCCGGGCCCGATCCGCACGTCGGCGTCCGGGCCGGTGCTCCAGGCGCGCCAGCGTTCCGCGCCCGTCGCGACGTCGAGGGCGGCGATGAAGCCGCGCACGCCGAAGTCGTCGCCGTCGTTGCCGACCAGCAGCTTGTCGCGCACCACGATCGGTGCCATTGTCATCGACTGGCCGGTCGAGAACTCGCCGAGGCTCCTGCGCCAGAGCTCCCGGCCCGTGCGGGCGTCGAGCGCCAGCACCTGGTTGTCGAGCGTGCAGAAGAACAGGCGCCCGTCGGCATAGACCGCGCCGCGGTTGACGACATCGCAGCAGGCGACGCCGCGCGCTCCGGGGTTGGCCTTGGGGTCGAACGTCCAGAGCAGCTTGTGCCCGGATCCGGACAGGTCGAACGCGAGGACGCGGTTCGGGAACGCCGTGACGACGAACATCGCGCGGTCGGCGACGATCGGCGCGCCCTCCTCGCCCTTGTCCGTCGAGGTCGAGAAGTTCCAGGCGGGCCGCAGCTTCGCCACGTTGGACACCGTGATCTCCGCCAGCGGGCTGTAGCGCGTGTTGGCCTCGTCATGCGCCGCCATGGGCCAGTCGCCCGGGCTCGCGGCGACCAGCGCGGCCTGCGCGATCGCGCCGGCCGCCATGGTCAAGCGTGCGGCGATGCGTGCGACCTGAACGGGAGGAGACACCTGTCACCCATGATTGGCGTAGTGGCGTCGCACGGCAAGGCTCGTGCCGGGGTTGCGCGCGTGCGTGCCGCGGGACGCCATGGTCCGGCAGGCGTCGCGTTGCCCATCGGCGGCAGGTCGCGTCGACATGGCCCGCCGGAGTCGCCGGCAAGCGTCGCCTCGGACGCATCGCAGGGCCGCCTTGCGACGGCGGCCGCTCACCGCGCAGCCGCGGCCGCACCGAGCAGCAGCACCAGCAGGCCCGTTCCCAGGGCCACCCGGATCGACGCGGCGTCGGCGAGCGAGAGCGCGAACGGGGATGCCAGCATCCACGCGCCCAGGCCGACGATGCCGCATTCGACCCAGGGCCGCCCGATGACGGCCGCAGCAATGGCGACGACCACCAGGCAGGTACCGACGATCACCGCATTGGCCACGGCGGGCTGCACCATGGCATAGCCGGCCAGCCATGGCGAGACGAGGATCGCCAGGCCGACCGCGGCGCTCAGCGGATCCTGCCAGTGTCTCGGGGCGATCATGATCTCAGGCCGCCTGGTGGAACGGCAGCTCGCGCGCCGCGGTGCGGGCATCGAGGATGCGCCGGGCGCTCGCCACGTCCTCGAGGGTTCCATGCACGATGACCAGGAAGCGATCGGCGAGCACGTCGGACTCGTAGCGCAGGGCCTGGTGGTGCGGCACGCCCACGCTGGCCAGGGCCGCCGAGAGCGCGGAGACGCCGCCGACGACCGCGGCGCCTTCGAAGGCAGCGATGAGCGCCGCGGCGAAGGGCCCGGCCGCGGCGACGATGCCGAACGGTGGCATCACGAACACCGCCGAGCCCAGCAGGAGCGCCCAGGCGGCGCCCCAGAAGCCGCCCGTGGCGCCCCAGGCGCGCACCCGGTCGCCGAGGTCGTAGAAGCCATGCGGGTGATCGTCGGCGCAGCCGCCCTTGCCGAAGACGGACAGCTTGTGCATGTCGAATCCGCCGCGCGCCAGCGCGTTCATCGCGGCTTCGGCCGCCGAGCGGGTGTCGTAGACGCCGATCACGGGGTCGGCCGGGGTGGCGGGTTCGTTCATCGGAGGGTCTCCTGCCGAGTTCAAGGATGCCGCGCATGTCCCGCGCAGCCGTTGTCCATCCGTTCGATCACGCCGGCGCGGCGGCGAGATCCTCGAATTGCTCGAAGGCCGCCAACGCATCGGCGCTGTACATCAGCGACGGGCCACCGCCCATGTAGACGGCGACCGCCAGGGCTTCCTCGACCTCGGCCCGCGTCGCGCCGAGCGCGACCAGCGCCTGGGCATGGAAGCCGATGCAGCCGTCGCAGTGCGCCGCCACGCCCAGCGCGAGCGCGATCAGTTCCTTGAACCTGGACGTCAGCGCGCCCGCGGCCATGGCCGACTGCGCCAGCTGGTTGAAGGCTTGCATCGTGCCGGGCTGGCTGCGCCGCATCGGCGCCAGCGTCGTCGAGATCTCGCGCGTGCGTTGGGGATAGGAGGTCGAGGCTGAAGTCATGGTTGGAGGATGCCGGGCCGGCGAGACGGGGGCCTTGCGCCAGCGCAAGCCCTGTTGGCGGATGCGCGACTGGCCCGCGACGGCCGCGAGGGATCCGAAACGCGGACGGGTGTCGACGACCTGGTCGCGTTGCAGCTGGGTGCCGCCCGCGCGCGCGATTGCCGCGATCGCGCACCGCAGGCGCGCTTCGACGGGGACACGGCGGTCAGTCCCGCGTCACCCACCAGATGACGAACTTGCCGACGGCGAGGACCATGACCACGATGGCAACGGTCGCCGCGCTGATCAGCAGCTGCAGGTCGGATGGAAACAGGGTCATGGCGTTGGTGCCTCGCGTCAAGCGACGAATTCGTCGGTGTGATCCAGGTCGCGCGCCGGCATCCGCGGGCGCAGCAGCAGTTCGACGCCGAGGCGCGACTGCTCGAGGAGGTCCGGCGCGCCTGCATGCAGCCCGCCGTCGCCGCGGCGCGCACCCGGCCTCAGGCGCCAGCCGAGCGCGGCCAGCGCGTCATGGCCAATCTAGGCGCCGCATCGGGGGCGGGCTTGACGGCGCTCAATGCGCCGGGGACCGGTGCGCGCGCACCGGGGAAAAGACGCCCGAACCTTGATCTCGCGCAACGGCGCCATGCGGTGGCGCACGGGTCGCGTGCCGCCTCGTTGACGCTGCACAACGCCAGTCGCTCGCGTCGGCGCCATGCTGCTCGAGCGAACTTCAGGAGGACACCATGCAATTGAATGTCGGAACCGTCGACCGCGCCGCGCGGGTCGCAACCGGGCTCGCATTGATCGTCGCCGCGTCTGCACAGGCGCTGGGTCCGTGGGCCTGGATCGGCATCGTGCCGCTCGTCACCGGCGTCGTCGGGAGTTGCCCTCTCTATGCCGTGCTCGGGATCGACACCTGCCGCGTGCCGCCGGGTTGAGACCGGGAGCAGCGGCCGGCGGGACCGGCCGCCCGAGGCAGCTGGCCGGTGCCGTGGCTCCCGACGGGACGCCGGCGCGTCGCATGCGCCGCTTGCGCTCGCTCAAGGCGTTCGCGTCGCGTCCCGCAAGAATCCGGACCCTATCGCCGGAGTGCCCGCCATGACCTACCGCACCGTGCTGCTGCACCTTCACGACCATGCGCGCTCCGCGGCCTGCGCCGCGTATGCGGCCAGGCTCGCCCACGGGTTCCAGGCGCGGCTGATCGGACTGTCCTGTCATGCGCCGCCACCCCGGCACGCCCACCAGGCCGCCCCGATGATCGGCGGCGACCCGATCGCCGTGGATCTGCGCAAGGCCGAGAAACGCGCCGAGGAACGCGCGGTCGAATTCGAGCGACAGTGCGCGTTGGCGGGCCTGGCGGGTTTCGAAACCGTGCGCGATGACGGCGAACCCGCCTCGGCCGTCGTCGCGCACGCGCTGGGCGCGGATCTCGTCGTCATCGGCCAGCCGGACCCGGACGATCCCGGCTACCACGAGCACCGCGCGCTCGTCGACACCGTGCTACAGAAGTGCCCGCGCCCCGTGCTCGTCGTGCCTTGCGCGGGCGAGTTCCAGCCGGAGTTCGACACCGTGCTCGTCGCCTGGGACGACAGCGTCGAGGCCGCGCACGCGACGTCCGCTGCGTTGCCGTTGATCGAGCGGGCGCGTGCCGTCCACCTGATCCGCCTGCGCCATCCCGGCCACGAAAGCGCGCTGCCCCTGCAGGCCAGCGTGGACCGCGCCGCGACCTGGCTGGCCTGCCACGGCTCCGAGGTGCAAGGCCGGGTCGTCACCAACGCCCTTCCCGTCGGCGAGGCCCTGCTGTCGGAGCTCGCCGACTCGGGCGCGAACCTGCTCGTGATGGGCGCCTGGGGACACCGGCGCGCCGTCGAGCGCCTGTTGGGGGGTGCCACACGAACGCTGGTCGACAGCATGACCGCGCCCGTGCTGTTCGCTCACTGATGGATCCGATCCTCGAAGGCGGCGAACACCACGGCCTTCGGATCCACCACGCTCCACCTGGACGGCGGCCCGGTCGCATGGCAGCCACCTGGTCGGCCTGGCGGCGACCGGCACGCGTTGTTCGAGACCGGCCTGGGCGCCGGGATGCACGAGCCGGAGGCGACGACCGCGACCCCTGCCCGGCTGGCGGACTGCGCGCGCAGCGGGCTGTCGGCGGGCCGTCAGGCGATGTCCGCGACCTTGGCCGCTGACCTGGGCGAACCCGCCGCGCGCTCCTCTTCCACCGCCGCCAGGTCGACGCTCTGCTGGTACTCGGGGACGCTCGCAGGCCACTTGAGCTGCTCCTCGACGGCCTGGCGCAGCGAGTCCGCGGATTCCGGCTCGCCATGCGTCACGTACACATGGCGCGGCGGCGTCGGCAAGGCGCCGAGCCAGGCCAGCAGCTCGTCGCGATCGGCATGCGATGACAGGCCCTCCACACTCGCCACCTCGGCGCGCACCGGCACCCATCGTCCATGCATGCGCACCGATCGCGCGCCCGCCACGAGGGCCGCCCCGCGCGTGCCCATGGCCTGGTAGCCCACGAACAGCAGCGTGTTGGCCGGGAGCGGTGCGAACGCCTCGATGTGCTGGACGACGCGCCCGCCGGTGGCCATGCCGCTGGCCGAGACGATGATGGCGGGATAGCGCAGGGAAGCCAGCCCGCGCGACTCCTCGACGCCATTGACGAAGCGCACCCCGCGCCACAGGTCGGCGCAGCCGGCCTCGTCCAGCCGGTGCTGCCCCGGGTGGCTGCGATAGAGCGCCGTCGCGTCGGTGGCCATCGGGCTGTCGAGGAAGACGGGGACGTCGGGGATCTGCCCCGAGTCCTTCAACCGGCGCAGCGCCAGCAGCAGGAGTTGCGCACGGCCGATCGCGAACGCCGGCACGATCACGTGGCCGCCGCGCGCGACCGTGCGATTGACCACCTCCGCCAGCGCGGTCAGCGGGTTCGACCGCTCGTGCAGGCGATTGCCGTAGGTCGACTCGACGACCACGAGGTCGGCGGGTTCCGGCGGTGCGGGCGGCTTCATGAGCAGGTCGTCGCTGCGTCCCAGGTCGCCGGAGAACAGGACGCTGCCGGCCTCCGTCTGCAGGTGCACGCTGGCGGCGCCGAGGATGTGGCCGGCCTCGCGAAAGCGCACGAAGAGTCCCGGCAGCGCCTCCACCATCTCGTCGAAGCGGTGCGACCGGAACAGCGGCAGCGTCGCCCGGGCCCGGGCTTCGGTGTAGAGTGGCAGCGCCGGCTGGTGCTTGCTGGTGCCGTGGCGGTTGGCATAGGCCGCCTCCTCTTCCTGCAGGTGCCCGGAGTCGGGCAGCAGCAGGCCGCAGAGTTGCGTCGTGGCCTGCGTCGCATGGATCATTCCGCGAAAGCCCTGCTCCACGAGCCGGGGCAGGTAGCCGCTGTGGTCGATGTGCGCGTGCGTCAGGACGACGGCGTCGATGGACGCCGGATCGACGGGCAGCGGCGCCCAGTTGCGCAGCCGCAGTTGCTTCAATCCCTGGAACAGGCCGCAATCGACGAGCACGCGGCGGCGTCCGTGCTCGACGAGATAGCGCGAGCCGGTCACCGTGCCGGTGGCACCGAGGAAAGTCAGTTTCATGGCAACTCCACGCAGGAAGGGTCGGCGCATGGACGAAGCGGTCGCCGCGCAGGAATGTGGCCGGACGGGGCCGGGCTGGCGAAGCCCGGCTCGCACGCCGGGCCGGGCCGTGGCATCACTGCAGCGCGGCGGACGGCGCCAGGGCGTCCTGCACGAAATCGGCGAGCGCCTCGGTGTCGGGAATCACGATCTCGCGCCGCGCGTTGTCGGCAAACGTGATCAGCCCCTCGCGCGCGAGGCGGGACAGCGCGCGGCTGACCGTCTCCAGCGTGAGGCCCAGGTAGTTGCCGACTTCCGCGCGTGTCATGCGCAGCGTGATCTGGTCGGTGCGCAGCCCGCGGCAGGCCAGCGCGGCAGCCCAGTCGTGCAGGAAGTCCGCGACGCGGGCGTCCGCGGGCAGCGTGCAGACGGACATCAGCGAGCTGCGGTCGCGCGCGAGCTCGCGGCCCATCGCCTCGTGGAACGATGTCATCATCCCGGGGCGGACCGCGCAGGCCTGCACGAGCGCGGCGTAGGGGACGGCCCAGACCTCGCCGGTGTCCAGCGCCACCGCGTCGCAGTGGTGCGCGGCATCGGCGATGCCGTCCAGGCCGAGCCAGTCGCCGCGAAACTTGACGCTCACGATCTGCTCGCGGCCGTCGCGCGTCAGGTTGACGATCTTGTAGGCACCGGTGCTGGCGACGAACAGGTGCGTGAAACGCTGCCCGGCCTGATGGACGATGTCGCCCGCACGCACGACACGGCGCTGGACCTCGACGCTGGCCTGGATCAGCCCCAGGCGTTCGGCGATCCGTTGCGCATGGGCCGCTTCCCGCTGCGCATGCGGCCGTGGTTGACGAGGCGTCGCGCGGTGGACTGCCTGGGAAGGCGCGGGCGAAGAGGCGGTGCTGGCGATGGCAGTGTCGGAGAGCATGTCGTCGTCCTGCTGGTGGAAGGATGCCTCACGATAAGGTGCTCGAGGCAGCCGCGTGCCAATGCGCCGTGTCGTCGGGTGACGGTGTGTGAACGGGGTGTGACGGACGTCGAGACCGCGCGCCCGACGACACGGCGCTTGATGGATCGCAAGCTGGGGCACCGCCGGCCACCTAACCTGTCGCATCGGTTTCATCCTTCGTCCCGCGTCCGCGCCGCCACCATGTGCCCCGCCCAAGCCAAGCCAACGTCCGCGCCGGACGACGCCGGCCGCGCATTGGTCGAGACCGCGCGGCGGTTGCGAGCGGCCCTGGCCGCGGCCCCGGCGGCACCCCTGCGGGGTCGCCACGTCGCCATCGCGGCGGACCGCCATGACAAGCCCTCCGCCCGGCTGTTCGAGCGTGCCGCGACGTCGCTCGGCGCACGCGTGTCCCACATCGGCGCCGGTGCCCTCGCCGTGGCTCCGCAGCGGCGGGACACCGCGGCCCGTCTCCTCGGCAGCCTCTACGACGCCATCGATTTCATCCCGCTTCCGCCCGAGCGGGCCGAATCGCTGCAACAGGCCGCGGGCGTGCCCGTCTTCGCCGACCTCGGCGGCGAGCACAGCCCGCTGCTCGCGCTCGTGACGGCGCAGGCCTCGCCGGCGGATCGCGAAGCGGAATTGCTGGCGCTGATGCAGGCCGTGCTCGTCGACGCGATGCGCTGAGGGCAGCACGGGCCGCCGCGGCGGGCGGCCGCCGTCGCTGCGGGACGATGGCCATCCTCCATCGACGGCGTGACGCCTTCAGAACCGGTAGCCCGCCCCGAGCGACAGCAGCCAGGGATCGACCTTGAAGCTGCCCACCTTCACGCCGGCGGAGCGGACGTCGGTGCGGATCTGCACCCACTTCGCATCGGCGTTGATGAGCCAGCCGCCGGGCAGCGGGATGTCCACGCCGGCCTGCAGCGCGGCGCCGAAGCTGTTCTGCTTGATGGACGGTTGCAGCGCCTGCGTGGTCGCGGCGTCGAAGTGCACGTCGGAGAAATGCGTCCAGTTCACGCCGAGGCCGGCATAGGGACGCACCGGCAGGCCGGTCAGGTGGTATTGCAGCGTCAGCACCGGCGGCAGGTGCTTCAGCGAGCCGATGGGCGTGCCACCGGCCGAGATCGTCTGCTTCTGCGGATAGGTCAGCACGAGCTCGGTGGCCAGGTTCGGCGTGAAGAAGCGCGTGATGTCCAGCTCGGGCAGCACCTTGTCGTTGATCGACAGGTCGAGGCCGGTGCTGTCCTTGTTGGCGGACTGCAGATACGTGCCGCGCACGCGGACGATCCAGTCGCCCGTGTCGAAGGGCGCCTGGGCACAGGCGATGGCGGGAGCGATGGCGGCGGTGGCGATCAGGAGTCGGGCGGTGCGTGACATGAGGGCTTCTGGCTTGTTGGTGGAGCCCTCATTGCATCGCCCGCGCCCGCGCCGCGCCTTGTCCTGAGACAAGATGGACGGCACGGCGCGGCGCCGCCGCAACACCCGCGCTAGTGGGACATGAGCACCGGAACGGTCATGCTCTCCATGACGGTGCGCGTGGCGCCGCCCAACAGCCGCTCGGCGAGGCGCCCGTGGCCCCAGCAGCCCATCACGAGCAGGTCGGCGCCGACGTCGGCAGCGTGCGAGAGCAGCGCGTTGCCGATGTCCGAGGTCGGATAGCGCACGTGGCCGCCCGCGCGGATGCCATGCCGCTCGAGCCATTGCACGACGCCCTGCGCGGGCGACTGGTCGATGCGGCCGCTCGATGCGGCCTGCGTATCGAACACGACGACGTGCACCGTCTGCGCACGCCTGAGCAGCGGCAGCGCATCGGCCACCGCACGCGCGGCACCGTGGCTGCCGTCCCAGGCCACCAGCACGGTCCCGCCAAAGTCGTCGAAGCGCCCGGCATAGGGCAGCAGCAGCGTGGGCCGCGGGCTGCGCAGGACGACGCCGTCGACCACCTCGCGGCGCCGCGCCGCCCCGTCCTCGGACGGGTCGGGCTGGCCCAGGATCACCAGGTCGTGCAGGCCGGCGCGCTTGAGGATCGCGCGATCCGCGTCCTCGATCTCGTCGACCTCGGTCTGGAACGACGCCAGCTCGAGCTGGTCGCACAAGCGGCGGAAGCGCTGCTCGCGCGCGACGGCCTCGCGCTGCGCCGCCTCCAGTTCCACCGTCAGGGGATCGACGAAGCCGCCCATCGCCACGGCCAGCCCGGCGCCGGTGGTCACCGGCCGGTGGCACGAGAGCCCGTCGACATGGCTGCCCAGGCGTTGCGCGAACCGGGCGGCCTGCTGGTTGCGGACGTCGGCGCGCGCGTCGTCGTCGAGGAACGTCAGGATCGTCGGATAGGTCATGGAAGAAGCTCCCGCGGGGTTGAGACGAGCGGATTCTGGGGAGTCGGCCGCGGCTTCGGCTTGCGTTGCCGCAAGGCGGTCCGTCCTCCCTGGACTGACGCGGATCAATGCCGATGCGCGGGCCTTTGGCTATCTTGATCGGGCCGCGCCATTCCGCCGGCGTCCGACCCATGAAAGAAGCGACCCCGACATGACCACCCGCCGTGCCTTCATCCAGATCCTTCCCCTCGCCGGTGCCGCCGCGCTCTGCGCCAACGCGGCCTGGGCCGCGGGCGCACCCCCGGTCGATCCGAAGGACCCGCAGGCCGTCGCGCTGGGCTACGTGGCCGATGCGACGAAGGCCGACAAGGCCAAGTTCCCGCGCTACGCCGCCGGCCAGGCGTGCGGCAGCTGCCAGCTCTACCAGGGCAAGCCGGCGGACGCCTCCGCGCCCTGCGCGCTGTTCGGCGGCAAGCAGGTGGGCGCCAAGGCCTGGTGCAGCGCGTACGTGAAGAAGGCCTGAGCGCCGGGCGGGCCTGCCCGCGGGGGCGACCTAGCTCCCGCGCGGCTCGAAGGCCGCCGCCACCACGTCCACCAGGTGGCGTCCGTGCGGCGTCAGCTCCACGCCCTCCTCGTCGAGCTCGACCAGCCCCGCCCCGACCAGGGGCTCGAGCTCGTGCAGCGCCCGCGCGAGGACCTGGCGCGCCTCCACCAGTTGCGACAGCGCGATCGCCTCGAAATCCAGGCGCCCGTGGCAGACCAGCGACGCCACCGCGGCGCGGGCGGCCCGCGCCTGCGGCGACGCCAGGGCCCGGGTCGCCACCGACAGTCCGCCGCGCTCGACCGCCGCGGCATGAAGGTCGGTCCCGCAGCGATTGCGATGGAACGTCGTGCCCAGGCGCCCGAAGGTGCCCGGCCCGACCGCCAGCGTTCCCGCCGCCGCCGCCGGCGCCAGGCCGTCGACTTCCAGGTGGAGCCGCCCGCGGTGAGAGGCGTTCATGAGCGGATCGTCGCCCCGCGCGAACAGGCCGGCCGCCACATGGTGATAGCCGCTGGCCGCCAGGACGTCCACGGCCAGGGCATGCAACGCGCCGCGCCGGGCGCGCGGCGACGCCGGCCGCGACGCGTCCCGGCACGCCGCCTCGCCCGCCGGCACGATACGGGCACGGGTTCCGAGGTCGACGCGCGCGATCCCGGCGCGCGCCAGCGTCCGCACATACGTCCGCAGGCCGTCGGCGTCCATGCCGGGCTGCGCGCAGTCGATCGCGATGGACACGGCCAGGAGCTCGCCGGCGCGGCCGAGACTGATCGGATCGGGCCGCGCGCCGGTCAGCAACAGGCGCGCACTGCCCGCAGCGCGCCATTCCCGCACGGTGGGCAGGTCGATGCGCGACGCTTCGACGCACACCTGCGCGTCCGCCGCACGGAATCGCCGGCGGATGGCGTCCATCGCGTCCGGCAGCCGCCGGTCGCCTGCGGTCATGCCGTCGCCCGCCTGGAAGGTGACGCGCGCGATGCGCTGCGGCGTCCCGAGCCGCACGGCGAGCACGGCGATCTCGCGCAGCACCGCCGCCATGGAACGTCCGGCGCCCGCGCAGCGCGTGCACGGCAGGCGGACCAGCATGTGCAGCGCCAGCGCGCGCGCCGGCCCGCCGGACGCCCCGCGCGAGGCCAGCATCTCGCCGAACGCCTCCGGCGCCATCGCGTGCGCGAAGGCTTCCGCCGGCGGCAACGCCAGGTTGCGCGGCGCGATCCGGTCGAAGCGGGCGAACAGCGCCGGCGGCGGCGCGGGGTCGGGCGGCTCTTGCAGGAGGAGCGAGTGCATGAGGACGATCCTCGCGACGGCGCATCGGGCTGCATTGATCTGGCGCAAGCTCGATTAGCAGCGACGTCCGAACAATCGAGGTGTTGAGCCAAGTCAGATTCCGCCATGACGATAACCCTGCCCAGTGCCGTCCCTCCCGTCGACAACGCCTGCCACCACCAGGTCGGCTGCTCCAGCTGCGGCCTGCGCCAGCTGTGCCTGCCCGATGGCTTCAGCGACGAGGAGATGCGACGGCTGGACCAGCTCGTCTCCAGCCGGCGCAGCCTCCGGCGCGGCGAGGCGCTGTTCCGGGACGGCGACCCGTTCCACGGCATCTTCGCGGTGCGCGCCGGCTTCTTCAAGACCGCCACCACCAGCGTGGACGGCCGCGAGCGGGTGACCGGCTTCCAGATGGGCGGCGAACTCCTCGGGCTGGACGGCTTCGACGACGAGACGCACCGCTGCGACGCGGTCGCCCTCGAGAGCTCGCAGGTCTGCTTCATCCCCCAGGATGCCCTCGAAGCGCTGTCGCGCACGCTGCCGGCACTCCAGCGCCAGCTCCATCGCATCTTGAGCCGCGAGATCGTGCGGGAGCACGGCGTCATGACGCTGCTCAGCGGCATGCGCGCGGAGGAGCGCGTCGCCGCGTTCCTCGTCAACCTGGCCCTGCGGCTGAAGGCGCGGGGCTTCTCGCCGTCGGCGTTCGTGCTGCGCATGACGCGCCAGGAGATCGGCAGCTACCTCGGCCTGCAGCTGGAGACGGTCAGCCGCTGCTTCTCGCGCCTGCACGACGAGCACGTCCTCGACGTGCGTCAGCGCGACGTCCGCATCCTCGACACGCAGGCCCTGCAGGACCTGGTCGGCGGCACCTCGGCATGAAGGACTGAGGCGATGGCCGAGACGGCGGCGTCGACGCTGCGCATCACCGGCATGCACTGCGCCGCCTGCGCGGACACGGTCGAGGCCGCGCTGCGCCGGGTGCCCGGCGTCGTCGCCGCCAGCGTGAGCGCCGCCGCGCAGGCCGCCGAGGTGCGCTGGGACCCGGCGCGCGTCGGCGCGGAGGCCATCGCGTCCGCCGTGCGCGCCGCGGGCTACGAGGCCCAACCCGATACGACGGCGGCGGCGCGCGCGGCGCGCAGGCGCGAGGCGCGCGTCGCGCTGTGGCGCCTGTTCGTCGCCGGCCTGTGCGCGATGCAGATCATGATGCTGGCCGAACCCGTGTACCTCGCGGCGCCGGGCGAGGTCGCGCCGGAATATCGGCGTCTGCTCGACTGGGGCGAGTGGGTGCTGTCGCTGCCGGTGCTGCTGTTCTCCGCCGCGCCCATGTTCGCCGGCGCCTGGCGCAGCGTGAAGTCGCGCCGCATCGGCATGGACGTGCCGGTGGCGCTCGGCATCGCGATCGCGTTCGTCGCGAGCAGCGCCGTCGCCTTCGGTCCCGCCGACGGCCTGCTCCGCCACGAGGTGTACTTCGACTCGCTCTCGATGTTCGTCACGTTCCTGCTGGCCGGCCGCTATCTCGAGATGTCGGCGCGCCACCGCGCCGAGGCGACGCTGGAACAGGCGACGTCGCGGCTTCCCGCCCGGGCGACACGCATCGCCGCGGACGGCGCGGCGGTCGATGTCCCGCTGGAGGCGCTGGACGTCGGAGACCGGCTGCGGGTGCCGGTGGGCGAGGCGTTCCCGGCCGACGGTCGCATCGTCCACGGCTCGACCGCCGTCGATGAATCGCTGCTGAGCGGTGAGTCGCGCGCCGCGCCCAAGGCCGCCGGCGATGCCGTCGTCGCGGGCAGCCTCAACGTCGGTTCCGCGGTGGACATGATCGCGGAGCGGCTGGGCGCCGACACCCGCGCCGAAGCGATCGCCGCCCTGATGCGCGCGGCGCGCACGCAGCGCCCCGCCCTGCTCGCCGTCGCCGACCGCTGGGCCGCGCCCTTCGTCTGGTGCGTCCTCGCCCTGTCGCTCGGCGCCTTCCTGGCCTGGATGCGCACCGACCCGGATCGCGCCGTCGAGGCCGCCATCGCGGTGCTCATCGTCACCTGCCCCTGCGCCCTGTCGCTGGCGGCCCCGACCGCCCTGCTGGCCGCCGCGTCGCGGATGGGCCGTGGCGGACTGCTCGTGCGCGACATCGACGCGATCGCGCGGCTCGCCCGCGTGCGCACGCTGTTCGTCGACAAGACGGGCACGCTGACCACCGGCGAGCCGGCCTGCACGCGCTTGCGGCCGCTGGGCTCCGCCCGGTGGCTGTCCCTGGTCCAGATCGGCGGGAAGGCCGCCTCGCTCGCCGCCTGGTCGTCGCATCCGCTGTCGCGCGCCCTCCATCGCCACTGGACGGCCGACGCCACGGCCTGGCGCGACATCGAGGAGACGGCTGGCCGGGGCATCGCCGCGCGCGACGAAGGCGGCGACCTCTGGCGTCTCGGATCCAGCGAGTGGATCGGATGCGCCCCCGTCGAAGGCGGCGACGTGGTCCTGGCCCGCGGCGACACCCCGCTCGCGGCCTTCGGCTTCAGCGAGTCGCTGCGCGACGATGCCGCCTCCGCGGTCCGCCGGCTGCGCGGCGACGGCGTGTCGCTGCGCCTGTTGTCGGGCGACGACCCGTCGCGCGTGCGCGAGGTGGCGTCCGCGCTCGACATCGACGACGCGCGCGGCGGCCTGTCGCCCGAGGACAAGCTCGCCGCGCTGACCCGGGCGCAGGACGCCGGCGAATGCGTCGCGATGATCGGCGACGGCATCAACGACGCCCCGGTGCTGGCGCGCGCGGACGTCGCCATCGCGATGGGTGCAGGCGCGGCGCTCGCGCGCTCGCAGGCCGATGCGATCCTGCTGTCCAACCGCCTCGGCGATGTCGCCGATGCACGCGCCCTCGCGCGGCGGGCGCTGTGCGTCGTCAACCAGAACCTCGCGTGGGCAGCCGCCTACAACGCGACCTGCGTCCCGCTCGCGCTCAGCGGCCACCTGCCCGCCTGGGCGGCCGGCCTGGGCATGGCCGCGAGCTCGCTGCTGGTCGTCCTCAATTCGATGCGCCTGAGCCGCTGAGCCCCATGGAAAGCCTCTACCTGCTCGTGCCGCTGTCCGCCCTGCTCGTGCTGGCACTGCTGGGCCTGTTCGGATGGGCCCTCGATGCCGGCCAGTTCGACGATCTCGAGCGCGAAGGTCACCGGATCTTGACCGAGCCGGACTCGCCGGTTGATGCCGATCAAGGGTGTTCGCCCGCGCCTTCGGAAGAATGAGGCCACTCCCAGCGTGGGCTGGGTTGGACTGGAGATTCCGATGGGCAACACATCCGTGACGGCGCCGCCAGAGGCGGTCTACGACGACCAGGCGGTGCGCCTGTTCTCGATCGCGGCGGTCGTCTGGGGCGTGGTCGGCATGCTGGTGGGCGTCTACATCGCGGCCGAGCTCGCGTGGCCGGACATCAACTTCGGCATCCCCTGGCTCAGCTATGGGCGCCTGCGGCCGCTGCATACCAACGCCGTCATCTTCGCGTTCGGCGGCTGCGCGCTCATGGCCACCAGCTACTACGTCGTGCAGCGCACCTGCCAGGTCCGGCTGTTCTCGTCGACCCTGGGGACCCTGCACTTCTGGGGCTACCAGGCCGTCATCGTCCTGGCCGCGCTCACGCTGCCGCTGGGCATCACGCGCGGCAAGGAGTACGCCGAGCTCGAATGGCCGATCGCGCTGCTGCTGACCGTGGTGTGGGTGATCTACGCGGTCAACTTCTTCGGCACCATCGGCATCCGCAAGGTGCGCCACATCTACGTGGCCAACTGGTTCTACGGCGCGTTCATCATCGCCGTGGCCTTGCTGCATGTCGTCAACGCGGCCAGCATCCCGGCGAGCCTCTGGAAGAGCTACTCGGTGTACTCGGGCGTGCAGGATGCGATGGTGCAGTGGTGGTACGGCCACAACGCGGTGGGCTTCTTCCTGACCGCGGGCTTCCTCGGGATGATGTACTACTTCATCCCCAAGCAGGCCGAGCGTCCCGTCTACAGCTACCGCCTGTCGATCGTGCACTTCTGGGCACTGATCTTCACCTACATGTGGGCGGGCCCGCACCACCTGCACTACACCGCGCTGCCCGACTGGGTGCAGAGCGTCGGGATGATGTTCTCGCTGGTGCTGCTGGCGCCCAGCTGGGGCGGGATGATCAACGGGATCATGACCCTGTCGGGTGCCTGGCACAAGCTGCGCGACGACCCGATCATGAAGTTCCTGATCGTGAGCCTGTCGTTCTACGGCATGTCGACCTTCGAAGGCCCGATGATGTCGATCAAGACGGTCAACTCGCTGTCGCACTACACGGACTGGGGCATCGCCCACGTGCATTCGGGCGCGCTCGGCTGGGTCGGCCTGATCACGATGGGGTCGCTGTACTACCTCGTGCCGCGCATGTTCGGCCGGCAGCAGATGCACAGCGTGCGCGCGATCGAGCTGCACTTCTGGATCGCCACCATCGGCATCGTGCTGTACATCGCCTCGATGTGGAGCGCCGGTGTGATGGAAGGCGTCATGTGGCGCAGCATCAACAACGACGGCACGCTGGCGTACAGCTTCGCCGAAGTGGTCAAGGCGACCTTCCCGTTCTACGTGGTGCGCTTCTGCGGCGGCCTGCTCTACCTGAGCGGCATGCTGGTCATGGCCTGGAACGTCTGGAAGACCGCGACCGGCAGCAGCTATCGCCCGGTGCGCATCCCGCTGGCCGTCGCGAGCGCCTGAGCCTTCAAAGGAAAACACACCATGGCAAACGACTCCACGGCGACCAAGCCCGGGTTCTCGCACGCGGCGATCGAGACGAACAACTTCCTCATGATCGTGCTGATCCTCGTGGTCGTCGCGGTCGGGGGGCTGGTCGAGATCGTCCCGCTGTTCTTCCAGAAGTCGACCACGCAGCCGGTCGAGGGCCTGAAGCCCTACACCGCGCTGCAGCTGGCCGGCCGCGACGTCTACATCCGCGAGGGCTGCTACGGCTGCCACTCGCAGATGATCCGCCCGCTGCGTGCGGAGACCCTGCGCTACGGCCACTACTCGATGGCGGGCGAATCGGTCTACGACCACCCGTTCCAGTGGGGCAGCAAGCGCACCGGCCCGGACCTGGCCCGCGTCGGCAGCAAGTACAGCGACGAGTGGCACCGCATGCACCTGAACAACCCGCGCGACCTGGTGCCCGAGTCCAACATGCCGGCGTACTCGTGGCTGGCCGACGGCAAGGTGGATCCGGCGGCCATGGCGCCCCGCATGACCGCGCTGCGGCGCGTCGGCGTGCCCTACACCGATGCCGAGATCGCCGGTGCGTCCTCGGAGGTCGAGGGCAAGACGGACCTCGACGCGCTCGTGGCGTACCTCCAGGTGCTCGGCACCTCGGTCAAGTGAGGTGATGCCATGGATCTCGATGCCATCCGCTACGCCGTGACCGTGCTGTCCTTCGTCCTGTTCGCCGGCATCGTCGCGTGGGCGCTGTCGCCGCGCAACCGCGCCGCGTTCGACGAGGCCCGCCAGCTGCCCTTCCTCGATTCCGGAGACCCGCAATGAGCGACTTCTTCTCGGCCGGATGGTCGGTCTACATCGCCGTGGTGACGGTGGCGAGCCTGCTGGGCTGCCTCGCCCTGCTGATCATCACGAGCCGCGCCCGCGTCAATCCGAAGAACGACACGGGCCACACCTGGGATCACGACCTGCGCGAACTGAACAACCCGATGCCGCGCTGGTGGGTCGTGCTGTTCATCGCCACGATCGTGTTCGCCTTCGGATACCTGGCGCTCTATCCCGGCCTGGGCAGCTCGAAGGGGCTGCTGGGGTGGTCCAGCGCCAGGGCGTACAACGAGGAGCAGGCCACCGCAAGCACGCAGTTGTCCGCGGTCTATGCGCGCTATGCCGCCATGAGCGCGCCGGACCTGGCCCGCGACAAGGGCGCCATGGCGATCGGCGAACGCCTGTTCATCAACAACTGCTCGGGCTGCCACGGCTCGGACGCCCGCGGCGGCAAGGGATTTCCCAACCTGACCGACGGCGACTGGCTCTATGGCGGCAGCCCGGAGACGATCGTCCAGACCATCACGCAGGGCCGCCAGGGCATGATGCCGTCGATGGCGGCGGCCGTCGGCAGCCCGCAGGACATCGACAACGTCGCCAACTACGTCCTGAGCCTGTCCAACAGCCCGCACGACGTCGCGGCGGCGGCTGCCGGCCAGGCGAAGTTCGTGGTCTGCGCCGGTTGCCACGGCATGGACGCCAAGGGCAACCCCGCCGTCGGCGCACCCAACCTCACCGACGACACCTGGCTGCACGGCTCAGGCAAGGCCGCCATCGTGCGCATGATCCAGAACGGCAAGACCAACGTCATGCCCGCCCAGGAACACCGGCTCGCGCCGGAGCAGATCCACGTGGTCGGCGCGTACGTCTGGAGCCTGTCGCATGGGGGCCCGGCAAAGTGACCAGGAGCATGCGGCGATGACCGTCGACCCCGCCGTCCCGGCGCCCGTGCGCCGGCCGGTGATCCCGATCGCCGTCGAGCCGGCGGTCGGGCTTTATCGCGCGGAGAAGAAGATCCATCCGCGCGAGATCCGCGGGCGCTTCACCACGTGGCGCTGGCTGTTCGTCGCGCTCACGCAGCTGGCGTTCTACGGGCTGCCCTGGCTGCAGCTCCATGGCCGCCAGGCCGTGTTGTTCGACCTCGCGACCCGCCGCTTCTACCTGTTCGGGCTGGTGCTCTACCCGCAGGATTTCTTCTACCTGGCGATCCTGCTGATCGTCAGCGCCTACGGCCTGTTCCTGTTCACCGCGGTCGCGGGGCGCCTGTGGTGCGGCTTCGCCTGCCCGCAGACGGTCTACACCGAGCTATTCCTGTGGATCGAGCGGCGCTTCGAGGGCGACCGCAGCGCCCGCCTGCGGCTGGATGCGTCGCCCTGGACCGTCGACAAGACCTGGCGCAAGGCCGGCAAGCAGGCGAGCTGGGTCGCGCTGGCCTTGTGGACCGGCTTCACCTTCGTCGGCTTCTTCACGCCGATCCGCACGCTGGTGCGCGAGAGCACGGGCCTGTCCTTCGGCGCCTGGGAGTGGTTCTGGATCCTGTTCTACGGGTTCGCCACCTACGGCAACGCGGGCTGGATGCGCGAGCAGGTCTGCAAGTACATGTGCCCGTACGCGCGCTTCCAGAGCGCGATGTTCGACCGCGACACCATGATCGTCACGTACGACGGCGCGCGCGGCGAGCCGCGCGGGGCGCGCCCGAAGTCGCTGGCACATGCCGACCTCGCCGCCGCCGGCAAGGGCGAATGCATCGACTGCACGCTGTGCGTCCAGGTCTGCCCGACCGGCATCGACATCCGCAAGGGCCTGCAATACGAATGCATCGGCTGCGCCGCCTGCATCGACGCCTGCGACGGCGTGATGGACAAGGTGAACTACCCGCGCGGCCTGATCCGCTTCGCCACCGAGAACGGCCTGGAGCAGCATTGGAGCGGGCAGCAGATGCTGCGCCGCGTGTTCCGGCCGCGCGTGCTGCTGTATGGCGCGGTATTGCTGGCGATCGTCGCGACGGTGGCCGCCAGCCTGGCGCTGCGGCGGCCGTACCGCGTCGACGTCCTGCGCGACCGCGGCTCGCTGGCGCGCGAAGTCCAGGGCGGGCGCATCGAGAACGTCTACCGGCTGCAGGTCATGAACGCGAGCGAATCGGCCCAGCACTTCCAGGTGTCGGTCGAAGGCCTGGACGGCATCGCCATCGCTTCCGAGCCCGCGCTCGACGTCGACGCCACCGGTGAACGCTCGCTGGCCGTGCGTGTCCAGCTCCCGGTCGCGACCGCCGAGGCCGCGGGCGCCGGCATCCGGCCGATCCGCTTCGTGGTGCGTCGCGACGGCGACGACCGCACCCCGCTCGTGGAGCGATCCACGTTCGTCATTCCCCGTTGAACCCGGAGTTCGCCATGGCCCTTCCCGCCACGCTCGCCCCCGCCGCTCCCTTGCCCTGGTGGCGTTTCTTCACGGGCTGGCTCGCGTTCGGACTGCCCGTGGTGGCGGTCGTCGCGGCCTCGCTGTCCGCCGTGATCGCCGTGCGCGGCGCGGATCCGGTCGTCGACGCCCATCGCCCCGCCGCGCACCAGGCCGCGGACGACCAGGCCGAGCACGGGCCGCAGGCGCAGGCGCGGCTGCCGGCGGAGTTCGCGCGCAACCACGCCTCGATGCGCAAGTGATCCCATCCAGGCCCCGGCCGACGACAGGAGGCGAGACGATGCGATTCCGGACCTTGACCATCCTCTGGCCCTCGTTCCTGATGGCGGGCGTGCTCGACGGCATCGTGTTCTCGCTCGTCGACCCCGCGGACAGCCAGCTGGTGCGCTTCGCGCCCGACGTGTCTCCGCAGGGCATCTACACCATCGGCTTCCTCGTGTTCTGGTCGGTGATCTCGTGCGCCAGCGGCATGACGGCGCTGCTGGTGGTGGAGCAGGACGACGACGTCGCGCATTGATGCGCCGCAAGCGCCCGGCGCGCCTGCGGCCGCAACATGGCGGCATGACCGACACGCCCGCCGCCATCGCCGTCGAATCGGCACCGCCCAGGGAGGCCGCGCACCGGCCGACGCAGCACGCGGCCGCGCGCTACACGACCTATCCGATGGCCGGGCATTTCGACGCGCGCTTCGGCGCAGCGCATCTGACCGCGGCGCTGTCCGCGCGGCGCGTCGCGTCGCAGACGGTGTGCACGCCCCTGGCCGTGCAGGTCCTGATCCCCTTCCACGACGCCCCGCGCCACGGCACGCACGCGCGCGCCGACGCGCACCGCCGCGAGCGCGACGCGTCCTACCTCGACGCCCTGGAGCGCGAGGTGGCGCTGGTCGTCGAACAGGTCGGCCCCTGCCGCACCGTCTCCCGCCTGCACCTGGGCGGCGGCTCTCCAGGTGGCCTCAGCGAAGCGCACCTGGCCCGATTGCTGGGCCTGCTGCGGCGCAACTTCCACCTGGAGCCGGACGTCGAGGTGGCGATCGACATCGACCCGGCCGCCTTCGACGCGGGGCGCCTCGCGCACCTGCGCGAGCTCGGCGTCGGCGACGTCATCCTGACTCTTGCGGGCGCAGCCCGGGCAACGCTCGATCACGTCGCTGACCTGATGAGCGCGGCCCGAGGGCTCGCCTTCGCGGGGATCGACGTCGAGCTCGCCGACGACATCCCGATCGCGGCGCGCACGCTCGCCGACGTCGCCGCCTTGCGGCCCGACAGGATCGCCCTGGGCGCGTGCGAGCGACGGCCTGTGCGCGCGAATCCCGCGCCCGTGGCCGACGACGAGACGGCCCGGGCGGTGCTCGGCTCGGAGGCGCTGTCCTGCCTGGCCGCCGCCGGCTACGAGGCCATCGGCTTGGGCCGGTTCGCGCTCCGCGGAAACGTCCTCGCCGCCGCGCGGCGCGAAGGCGGTCCCGATGTGACCTCGCAGGTCCCTCGGGCGCAGTTCGATCGGGACGTGCTGGGCCTGGGCGTGGCCGCCATCGGCCGCATCGGCGACTGCCTGTACCAGAACGCCCGCACGCTGGCCGCCTACCATGGCGCGCTCGAGCACGACCGGCTCCCCGTGACGCACGGCCATGTCGTCGACGCCGACGATGCGCTCCGGGGCGATGTCATCGAGGGCCTGATGTCGCGCGGGCGCGTCGACTTCGCGCACATCCTGGCCCGCCACGGCGTCGACCTGCGCTCCGCCTTCGCCGCCGAGATCGCGCGCCTGGCGCCGTTCGTCGTGCGCGGCCTGGTCGAACTGCATGGCGATCGCATCGTCGTGACGCCGGCTGGACGGCACGCGGCGGACGAGATCGCCGCCGTGTTCGATCGCTACCTGCACGAGCGTGTCGGGCCCGCGCGGCCTGGACGCGCCGTCCGGTGAACGCCGCACTGGTCATCGCGGGGCTGACGCTGGGCGCGGCGTCCGCACCGCATTGCGCCCTGATGTGCGGCGCCCCGTGTGCCGCGGTCACGCGCGGCGCGCGCCGCGAGACCCTCCTGTTCCAGGCGGGCCGGCTGGCCGGCTACGCCGCGGCCGGCGCCGTCGCCGCGAGCGCCGTCGCCCTCCTGGGCGCCTGGGCGCGGGCGACACCCTGGCTGGCGCCTCTGTGGACGCTCACGCAACTGGCGTTCCTCGCGCTCGGCCTGTGGTGGCTCGCGACGGGGCGCATGCCCGCCCGGCTCTTGCGCGACGGAACGGCGCCGGCCCCGGCCGCGCGCCCGCGAGTCGCGTGGCGCGCCGCGGGCGCGGGTCTCGCCTGGGTGGCGTGGCCGTGCGGCGTGCTGCAGGGCGCCCTGCTGCTGGCTTCGCTCGGCGGCGATGCGCTCGCCGGTGCCGCCGTGATGGCCGCCTTCGCGCTGGCCTCGGCGCCGGCGTTGCTGGCGGCGCCCGCCCTGTGGACGGCATGGCGCCGCATCGCGGGACGCGGACGCGCCGCCGCAGAGGTGCTGGGATATCGCGTTGCAGGCGCGGCGCTGACCGCGACCGCCTCGCTGGCCTTGTTCCACACGCTGCGCGATCGCATCGCGGCGCTGTGCCAGGTTTGACGCAGCGTCGCGCTCCGGCGTTTCAGCGCTCCACGAACGCGCGCTCGATCACGTAGGTGCCGGGCACCGTCATGTTGCCTTCGCTGAAGCCGCGCGCCTCCAGGACGGCCCGGGTGTCGGCCAGCATCGCGGGGCTGCCGCAGATCATGCACCGGTCGTGCGCCGGGTCGAACGCCGGCAGGCCGAGGTCCGCCGCGAGGCGACCGCTCGCGACGAGCTCCGGGATGCGCCCCTGGCGCATGAACGGCTCGCGCGTGACCGTCGGGCAATAGACGAGTGCCGACCGGACGGCCTCGCCGAGGTATTCGTCCTGGGGCAGGTCGTCACGCAGGAGGCCGGCATAGGCGAGATCGCGCACGCGTCGCACGCCATGGACGACGACGACGCGTTCGTAGCGCCCGTAAGTCTCGAGGTCGCGCACGATGCTGAGGAACGGCGCAAGACCGGTGCCGGTGGCCAGCAGCCACAGCGTCCTCCCCGGCAACAGGTTGCGCAGCACGAGCGTGCCGGTGGGCTTGTTGCCCACCAGCACCCTGTAGCCGGGGCGCAGGTGCTGCAGCCGGGAGGTCAACGCGCCATCGGGCACCTTGATGCTGAAGAACTCCAGCTCGGACGCATAGGGCGAACTGGCGATGCTGTAGGCCCGCATCAGCAGGCGCCCGTCGACCGCCAGCCCGATCATCACGAACTGGCCGCTGTCGAAGCGGAACCCCGGTTCGCGGGTGGCGGTGAACGAGAACAGGCGTTCCGTCCAGTGGCGGACGGACAGGACGGTGGCTTGCGCGAATGCGCCCATCGGGTATGGCTCCAGAGTGTGTCCACAGCGTGCGCCCGACGCCGCCCCGGCGCCTTGCCCCTGCGCAAGAGATCGGGACGACAGCCAGGTCATCCGCGCGACCGGAGCGTCTGGTTTGACAGCGGTCAATCCGTCCGGCCGACATCGCGCTACCTTGTGAGCCATGAGCCACGCCACACCTTCCCGGTCCGGCGCGGACACGGATGCACCGGACAGCCCTCCCGGAGCGGGATCCTTGCGCCCGCTGCACGACGCCTGGCGCGTGCTCTGGGCCGCACCTGCACTCGTCATGGTCGCCCTGCGCATCACCGCGCCCGACGCCTGGGCGGCCCTGGCGCTCCTGGTCGCCTCGATCGCCGTCATGAACGCCGATGCCCTCGCACGATGGATCGGCAGGGGCGCCAGGCGCCCGCCCACCCGCCTCGAAGACGCCGGCGCGCACGCGGCCAGCGACTGAGTCGCCGGGCCGCGTCGCCGATCGGTGCGTCATGTTCCGCCTCGCCCGACTCCTCTCACCGGCCGTGCACCTGGCCTGCACGTTCGCCCTCCTCGGCTGCGTGTCGACGGGCGGGCGCGACACCGAGGCACGCCGGGCACACGACCTCGTCAACGCCTCCACCGTCACGCTCGCCACGTTCGGCGAGAGCGACGAGCACCCGGACGTCCGGCAGCAGCTTCGCGATGCGTGCGCCGTGATGATCTTTCCGCACGTCGGCAGCGCCAGCTTCCTGTTCGGCGGGTCCGTCGGCGCCGGCATCCTGCTCGTCCGCGACGCGCCCTCCGGCCAGTGGGTCGGGCCGGCGTTCTACGCGCTCGACGAGGCCAGCGTGGGTCCCCAGGTCGGGCTCGCCCGGCGCGAACTCATCGTCGTCATGCACCGCTGCGGCGGCCTCGACGGGCTGCGCGACGAGCGGGCCTCGCTGCGGATCGGCACCTCGTTGACCGCCGAGGCGGCGGAACGCGGGCGCGGCGTCGAGGTGGCGCACGACGTGCGGGCGTACTCGCGCATCGACGGGCTGTACGTCGGCGCCGCGCTCCAGATGGCCGTGCTCAGGCCGCGCAAGTCGCTGTCCGACGCCTACTACCTGCAGCCGCTGACGGTCGCGCAGATCCTGTCGCCGGATCGCCCGTGCAGCGAACCGCTGTCGCGCGAGATCCGCTACATGATCGAGTCCGCGACGAAATAGGCGCAGCGGGCTGGCGGCAGCTCAGTGCGCGAACAGGGCCGGCACGCCGAGGTCGTCGAGCACCTCGCGGGTCGCGCCTCCCAGCAGCCGCTCCACGACGCGCGGCCTGCCCCAGGCGCCCATCACGAGCAGCTGGGCACCCATCGCCTTCGCGTCGAACAGCAGCGCCTGGCCGACCTGTCGATCGACGGGGGCGAGCCGCACCTGCACCGCCAGTCCGTGTCGCGTCAGCCACGCGACGGCGCGCGCGATGTCGACGGGCATCGGCATGTCGGAGGCCGCGCCGCGCGGCAGCACGCGAACGAGGTCGACCGATGTCGCCCGCCGCAGCAGGGGCAGCGCCGCGGCCGCGGCACGGGCAGCGCCGGGGCTGCCGTCCCACGCGACCACCGCCTTGCCCTGGCCGGGCTCGAAACGCCCGGGCCGCGGCAGGACGAGCACCGGACGTGCATTGGCCACGAGCACGGCGTCGATCAAGGCACGCTGCGCGGCCCGGCGCGGCCGCGCGGATTCGGGGGCGCCCATCATCACGAGGTCGCTGCCCAGGGCGTGGGAACACAGCGCAGCCGCGGCCGGCGCGCCGTCGCGGATGGCGTCGAACGTCGCGAGGCCGGCCTGCCGGCAATGTCGCAGGAAGGTCGATTCGCGTTCGAGCGCGGCATCCTCCATCTCGCGCATGCGCGTCGTCAGCGGATCGCCCTCCGCGAAGGCGGGCGGCGCGCCCAGGTCGACCGAGAGGTGGTGGCAGGACAGGCCGACGAGCCGCGCGTCGAACAGCCGTGCCAGGGCGGCGGCGTATGCGGACCGCGCATCGACGTCCGGGCCTTCGTCGATGTGCAGCAAGATACTGCGATAGGTCATGGCACCTCCTGTGCAGGTCGATTCTTCGCCAGGTGAACGAGCCGGGGCTTGCGCCAGCGCAGGTCGTCCGGACTCACACTTGCGGGTACAGCGGGGCTTCGTGCAGCACCTCCCACGCCGTGAGCGTCCCGCGCCAGTAGGGACGCCGTCGACCCGCGATCGTCCAGGCCACTTCCCCGGCCGTCGGCACGAGGACGTCGCCGCGACGCTGCCAGTCCGACCAGTGGCCGACCCAGGAGGTGTCGACGAACCCGCGCCCCACCTTGCGCGGCCGGTTGCCTTCGACCGATCGCACCAGGCCGTCCGCACCGAAGGCGAAGCGCAGGGTCGCCGACACGCCCGCCGCGGCGAGCTCGGCATCGGCGTGGTCGGCATCGACCGCTCTCCAGCGCAAGCCGGGGCAGGCCGCCAATGCCCAGGGGGCCTGGACGGCCTCCGCCAGCCAACGCATCAGCTCGCCCCGCGCGATGGCCTCCGAGCCGCGGGCGGATCCCAAGGGCACGAGGCCCCACAGCCACGCGCCCAGCTCGCCCCGGCCCCGCACATAGGCGTCGACGACGTCGATCGACAGGCCCAGCGCGCCAGGGACCTGTGCGGCCCACACGAAGCCGGGCGCGCGAGCCGCCGTCCACTGGCGTGAATGCAGCGGCCACCACGCGTCCTTGTCGAGGGAGCGGTTGAGCGTGGCGCGGTGGCCGAGGCGAACGGCCATGGGCGTGGCGGCGGCCCGTCCCGCCGCCAGCTCGAGGTACCGCGCCACCGGCGGCGGCAGCGGCGGTGCGCCTGCCGCACGCGCCGCGTCCGGCACGGCCGCGGTCGACCAGAAGTCGGCGAGCAGGACGCGAAGGCAAGCCGGGCCCGGCCGCAGCGCCAAGGCCCTCGAAAGCAGTGGCGGCATGCCCTCAGGCCGTGGCCTGGCCGCCGTCGATCGCCTTGGCCAGCAGCACCGGGACGGTCGTGCGGCGCACCACCAGTTCGGCGTCGCTGCCGAGCGTCAGGCGCTTCAGGCCGCGGCGGCCATGCGTGCCCATGACGACCAGGTCGCAACGCTGCGCGGCGATCTGGTCGAGGATGACGTCGCACACCGGCGTCGCACCGCCGTCGACGACCGTCATCTCGCACTTCACGCCGTCCTTCGCGGCGATGGCCACCGCCTCCTGCGCCAGCCCCTGGCCGGTCTTCATGAGGATCTCGGCGAGTTCGCCGTAGTTCACGTAGGCCTCGCCGCCCATCAGCAGCGGCAGTTCGCTGACCACGTGCAGGACGACGAGCGCGGCGCCGGAGTCGGCCGCGAGGTCGACGGCCTCGCGCAGGCCGGCGCGCGACGGCGCGCTGCCGTCGTAGGGAACGAGGATGCGTTTGTACATGTCCGGACTCCTGCGCCGGATCGCCCCGGCCGGCGTCGCGCCAACTCGCCGCGACGATCCGATTCTTCGCGGTGGCGCGACATCGGCCTTGCGTTCGCGCAATGGCGCCACAGGTGTTCGACGCCTTGCTCCAGCGCAAGGCGGGCCGGGCGCGGCGGCACCAGACTGGGCGATCCATGCCGGCCGACTCCCGTGCTGTCGTGGACGAGCCGCGCCCGCCGCCCTGTCCGTCGAGAGAGCGACACGATGAGAATCGATCATGACTACGGCACGGCCCCGGCCTGCGCGCGCCGCAGCGGCGCCCGCGAGTTGCCGGGCCACGTGAGGACGCTGCCCGAGCTGCTGTCGTGGCGCTCGGCCCTCACGCCCTGGCGCCCCGCCTACGCCGAATACGATGCCGCCGCGGACGACTGGCGCGAGACGTCCTGGCGCGAGGCATCGGACGCCGTGCACCGGCACGTGCGGGCGCTGAGCGCCCTCGGCGTCGGCGAGCACGCACGCATCGGCATCCTCTTGCCGAACGGCTGCGCGACGGTCTGCATCGACCTGGCCACGCTGGCCGGCGGCTGGGTGCCCGTTCCCATGCACGCACTCGACAACCCGGCCAGCATCGCCTACATCGTCAGCGACACGGCCGCGGAGGTGCTGTTCGTGGAGACCCAGGCGCAGTGGGCGGACATCCGGGCGGCCGGGCTCGTGGCGCCGTCGCTGCACGCCGTCATCGTCCGGCGTGGCGAGGTCGCGCAGCCGGCAGATGGCCAGGGTCCCCGGTTGCTGAGCTTCGAGGCGTGGCTGCGCATGGCGGACGACGGCGCGACGCCGCACGCCACCGCGCCGAAGGCGACCGACCTCGCGGCCATCGTGTACACGTCCGGCACGACCGGCCGCCCGAAGGGCGTCATGCTGACCCACGCCAACGTGATGTCCAACGTGCGCGCCTGCCTGGCCCGGTTCGAGGCGCGCGAGGACGACCGCTTCCTGTCGTTCCTGCCGCTGTCGCACACCTTCGAACGCACGGCCGGCTACTACCTGCCCATCGCGGCCGGCGCGTGCGTGGCGTTCGCGCGTTCGGTCGACCAGTTGCCTTCCGACCTGCGGCGCGTCAGGCCGACGATCCTGGTGTCGGTGCCGCGCGTCTACGAGAAGGCGCAGGCGCGCATCGACGCCACGCTGGCGCGCTCGATGATGGCGCGCGCGGCCTTCCGTTGCGCAGTGGCGGCGGGCTGGCGGCGCCACCTCCGCCAGCAGGGCGCGCCGGGCGCCTGCCAGTTGTCGCAGCCGCTGGACGATCTCTGCAGCCGCCTGCTCGATGCCCGCGTCGGGCAGCCGCTGCGCGAGCAGTTCGGCGGCCGCCTGCGCGTGGCCGTGAGCGGCGGCGCCGCGCTGGCGCCCGCCATCGCGCGCAACTTCATCGGCCTGGGCGTGGAGATCGTCCAGGGCTACGGCATGACCGAGACCTCGCCCGTGGTGGCGGCCAACGCGCCGGGCGACAACGACCCGTCGACCGTCGGCCGGCCGCTCTGCGGCGTCGAGCTGCGCATCGGGGAGCAGCGCGAGGTGCAGGTTCGCGGGCCCAACGTGATGCGCGGCTACTGGAACCGCCCGGAGGACAGCGCACGCGCCTTCGTCGACGGCTGGCTCCGCACGGGCGACCAGGCCGAGATCGTCGACGGACGCCTGCGCATCCTCGGCCGGATCAAGGACATCATCGTCACGGCCACCGGCGAGAAGATCGCGCCGCTCGACGTGGAACAGGCGCTGATGGCCGATCCGCTGATCGAGCAGGCCTGCGTGTTCGGCGAAGGCCGGCCCTTCATCGGCTGCGTGCTGCAGCTGGAAGCGTCGCGGTGGAGGACGCTTGCCCGGGAGCTCGAGCTGGATCCGGACGCGACGGGATCGCTGAGCGACTTCGAGGCCCTGCGCGCCGTGGAGGCCAGGATGAAGACGGCCACGGCCTCCCTGCCGCGCCACGGCCAGCCGCGCCGGGCCATCCTGACGCTCGATCCGTGGACGACGGCCAGCGGGCTCCTGACGCCCACGCTCAAGCTCAAGCGCAAGAACATCGAATCCCGTTTCGCGGAGCAGATCGCGGCGCTCTACGGCCGCTGACGAGGCCGGTCAGGCCGCTTCCGCGCTCGCGGGCGCCAGGCTCAGCGCGAAGCGCAGCACCCCGCTCTCGCGGGACGACTCCTGCACGAAGCCGAAGTCGTGCGCGAGCGCCCGCATCGCCTCGTTGTCGTGCAGCACGTCGCCGACGATGCGGCTCGTGCCGCGTCGCCGCAACCAGTCCACCAGTCGACCGAGGAGCAACTGGCCGAGGCCGTGGTGGCGCAGGTCGCTGCGTACCAGGATCGCGAATTCCGCCTCGATGTTGTCGGGATCGCACACGGCGCGCACGACACCGAGGATCTCGTCGCGTCCGCCGCCGTCCGCGACGGCGACGAACGCCATCTCGCGTGCGTAGTCGATCTGCACGAGGCGTGCGATCTCGCTTCGCGGCAGCGTGCGGCGCGCGCTGAAGAAGCGCAGTCGCAGGTCCTCGGGCTGGACGCGATCGAGGAAGGCACGATGCAGGGCCTCGTCCTCGGGGCGGATCGGCCGCACGACCAGGTCGCGGCCCGCCCATTCGAGATGCGACACCAGCTCCTGCGGATACGGCAGGATCGCGAAATTGCGGACGCCGGCCGGCGCCGCCGCGCTCAGGCGCGCCCGCGCATCGAGGGCCAGCACGCCCTGCTCGTCCGCCCACAGCGGATTGACGTCGAGTTCCGCCAGTTCGGGCAGGTCGGCCTGCATCCTCGACAGGGCGACGAGCGTGTCGGCCACCGCCTCCACGCGCGCCGGCGGACGATCGCGCCAGCCTGCGAGCAGGCGCGATACGCGTGTGCGGCCGATCGCCTCGCCCGCCAGCACGCGATTGAGCGGCGGCAGCGCGATCGCGCGGTCGCCGAGCACCTCGACGGCGGTGCCGCCCTGCCCCACCATGAGCACGGGGCCGAAGGTGGCATCGACGCTCGCGCCGACGATCAGTTCCTGTGCATGGGGACGGCGCGCCATCCGTTGCACGCTGAAGCCCGACAGGGTGGCCTGCGGACGGGTCGAGAGCAGTGTCGCGAGCATCGCGTCCGCGGCCCGGCGCAGGGCGGCTTCGTCGGCGATGTCGAGCATGACCCCCCCCGCATCGGACTTGTGCGTGATGTCGGGCGACAGGATCTTCAAGGCCACCGGGAATCCGATCTCGCGTGCCGCGGCAACCGCGGCCTCGGCCGTGGGCATCGTCCGTCGCGTCACGACTACCGGGATGCCGTAAGCGGCCAGCAGCCGCTTGGCCTCGACCTCGTCGAGCAGCGTGCGGCCCTCCGCCAGCGCCGCGGCCACGACGGCGCGGGCCTCGTCGACACGAGGCTCGGGCGTGTCGCCGGGCGCCGGCGCCTCGAGCAGCAGCGCCTGGTTGCGGCGGTACTGCGCCAGCATCCCGAAGGCGCGCACGGCCTGCTCCGGCGTGTCGTGGCAGGACAGTCCGGCCGCCTCGAATTCATGCCGCGCCTGCGCGACCGATCCGGCGCCGACCCAGCAGGCCAGCACGCGATCGCGCCTGGGCTGCAGCAAGGGCAGGCAGGCGCGCGCGATCGCGCTGCTGTCGACGATGGCCGTCGGAGCATGCATGAACAGCAGCGTCCCGGTGTCGGGCGCATCGAGCAGCACCTCCAGCGCATCGACGTAGCGCTGCACCGGCGCGTCGCCGATGATGTCGACGGGGTTGGCATGCGACCACGTCGACGGCAGCCGGGCGGACAACGCGGCCAGCGTCGCGTCCGAGAGTTCGGGCAGCGCGATGCCTTCGCGGGCCGCGGCGTCCGCGGCGACCACGCCGGCACCGCCGCCGTTCGTGAACAGGGTCAGGCCCTTGTCCGTCGTGCCGGTCAGGCGCGTGAGCGTATCGGCGCCCAGGAACAGCTCGTCGAGCGTGTCCACGCGCAGGACGCCGGCGCGGCGCAGGGCCGCGTCGAAGACGATGTCCGCTCCGGCCAGCGCGCCCGTATGCGACGCGGCGGCCCGCACGCCGGCCCCCGCCCTGCCCGCCTTCACCACGATCACCGGCTTGTTGCGCGCCGCGGCGCGCGCCGCGGACATGAACTTGCGCGGCGCCTCGATCGACTCGATGTAGAGCAGGATCGCCCGCGTGCGCGCATCGCTGGCCAGGTGGTCGAGCAGGTCGCCGAAGTCGACATCCATGTGCTCGCCCAGCGAAACGAGACTGGAGAAGCCCACGCCACGCGACTTGGCCCAGTCCAGCACCGCCGTCAGCAGCGCGCCGGACTGCGTGACGAACGCCAGCTCGCCGGCCGGCGCGTCGGTATGCGCGAAGCTGGCGTTCAGGCGCAGGTGCGGCGACAGCAGGCCGACGCAGTTGGGCCCGAGCAGGCGCATCAGGCCGGGCCGTGCGGCCTCCTGCATGCGCGCCTTGTCCGCCGCGCTCAGGCCCGCCGTCATGATGATCGCGGCGCGCGTCCCGCGCAGGGCGAGCTCGGCGATGGTGTCGACGACCGCGGCCGGCGGCACGCAGACGATGGCGAGATCGACCGGCTCCGGCAGGTCGGCGCAGCGCGCGAACACCGTCGCGCCTTCGAGTTCACGATGCGCCGGATTGACCGCGAACACCTCGCCGGCGAAGCCGCCGGCGCGCAGGTTGCGCCAGACGGTCGCGCCCACTGTCGCGGGCCGGTCGGAGGCACCCACCACCACCACCGACCGCGGCGCGAACAGCGCATCGAGGTTGCGGATGCTCATCGCGTCCTCCGCGCATTCCGGAGGGCGTCGTCGTGGGGCGCGGCGGTATCGCGCATGGCGGAGTCCCTGGGGCTGTGGTGTCGCCCGTCACGATAGGCGCCTGGCGCGCGCGACCCTTGCGCGATCGCAAGCCGGACGACGGCGGCCGGCACGGCTCGCCATCGATCGCGCCGGCGATCGCCTGAGCGGCGGCCGCGGCCATGTCGAACACCGCCATCGCCCGCATTGCCCGGGGACCGGGGCGGCCGGCCCCGTCACGGCGAGATGTTGACCAGCCGCAAGGGCGTTCGCCGGCGCACGCCCTAACGTGGCTGCATGCCGCCAGTCGCACGGGCTGGCATGAACCGGGAGCCCGCATGAAGATCCTTTTCGCCGTCGACGGCAGCGACTACACCCGCCGCGCCCTGGACTACCTCGCCACGCACGACTGGCTGCGCCAGGGCAACGCGCTCACCGTGTTCGCCGTCGTGCTTGCGGTCCCGCACCGGGCGGCGGCCATGGCCGGCCCGAACCTGACTCGCGCCTACTATCACGACGACGCGGAGGTGGCCCTGCGGCCGGTGCGCGAGGCCTTCGCCATCGGCGGCACCCAGGCCGAGTTCGCGTGGGAGATCGGCCATCCGGCCGAGGCGATCGCCAGCAAGGCCACGCGGGAAGGCTTCGACCTCGTCGTCATGGGCTCGCATGGACATGGCGCGCTGGCCAACGTCGTGCTCGGTTCGGTGGCGACCAAGGTGCTGGCGCGCTGCAAGGTGCCGGTGCTCCTGGTCCGGTGAGGCCTACGGCCGCCGGGCTGAACCAGCGTGTCCACCGCCACCTGGACGCACACGACGGACCGGCCCATCGTTGATGCGCAATTGGCGCCAGCGTGTTGACTCCATCGCCACTGGCTCCGCGACGAAGGAGCACGAGCAGATCAAGGCCGATCAGCAATGCTCCCGCGATGGCGGCATGGGCGCGTCGACGGTACGGACGCTCCGGATGCGGTATAGCAGTTCTACCCCCGACAGTGCGGTAACGGCGCGGCTGTCGGGAACGTGAACCGACCATCTTTCGGACAGGACAATGGTGCTCAGAAGCAGGCCGGCCAATGGGGTCGCCAGCCGGTCTCGCGCTTCTGTTGAGGGTCTCCCGGAAATTCCCAAATACAAGTACCGCATCGCGGCGCCGATCTGCGAAAACGGGTTCTCCAGCGACGGCAAATGCTTTCACCTGCTTACAATTCGCCTAGCAGTCCTGCGCGCCGCCTTCGTGGCAAGCCACCAGCAGGCCATCTGTACGGGAGCGCAGTCGACCACGAGAGGCTGCAGATATGGGAGCGTTGTATGGCGTCGTCTATAAAGGGGCCCGAAAACCTGGCCGCAAGGTCTGCGATCACGAGGTTGTTCGACGACACGCGTCGGAGGCTAGTCGAGACCGGAACTCGGAATCGGCTCGTGCACGTCAATCGCGCCAACACCCGAGGCAACGTACTGAACGTCGTCAACGAGCGATCGGACGACGTCCATGCAATCCTCTCTTCGGCCAAGGCCATGCGCTTCCTGGCCCTCGGTCGTGACAAGGATGAGGGGCCGGGCGCCATCACTTTCCCTGATGCTGGCAACGACGGCTTTGACGACGCTCGCTACCAGGATCTTCAGCTGGAGACCCGGCTGGGTCCGGATGCGCTCCAGAAGAAGCTTCTAAAAATCGCTCGCGAAGCGCAGACGGTCGAGGAGGAGTCGGGGGTCAATATCCTGTACCTGGCGCTCGGCTTCCTGACTTGGTTCGAAGACGTGTCGTCCAGCGTCCCCCGGGAGGCCCCGCTGGTGTTGCTCCCGGCAGAACTGGTACGCAACGCCAGGACATCGACATATGACCTCCGGATGCGCGAGGAAGACCTGGTCACCAACCTGCCGCTCCAGCAGCGCCTACTCGACGACTTCGGGATCGAACTGCCCGAGCTTGAGGTAGGCGACGAGTGGTCACCGAGCGACTACTTTGCGAAAGTAGCAGACGTCATCGCGCAGCGCCAGCGGTGGAAGATCGATGCAGACGCCATGCAACTGGGCTTCTTCAGCTTCAACAAGCTGCTGATGTTCAAAGATTTGGCGGTCGATTCGTGGCCGGACGGTGCCTTGGCAGATCATGCGCTCACCCGGGGCCTGCTATACGAAGGCTTCATGCCGGAACCGTCCTTGTTCGGTGGGGAACAGCCCCTAGACCATCTGCTTCCGCCGGACAAGCAGTTCCACGTCGTCGATGCCGATGCGTCGCAGGCCGAGGTCATCGAAGAAGTTCGCGCTGGACGAAATCTGGTCGTGCAGGGGCCGCCGGGGACCGGCAAGAGCCAGACGATCACCAACATCATCGCTGCGGCGGCCAAGGAGGGCCGCCGCGTGCTCTTCCTGGCGGAGAAGATGGCGGCGCTCTCAGTCGTCCATGACCGCTTGGTCAAGGTCGGCTTGCGCGACATCTGCCTCGAACTGCACTCTCGCAATGCGAACAAGAAGGCCGTGCTGGCGGAGCTTGCCCGGACGTTGTCGCAGGCGACGACCATCCCGGAGATGCCGGACGCGCCCGTGGCGTTGCTGAACGCGCGCGACCAGCTCAACGATATCGCGGCAGCGCTGCACAAGCCCATTGGCCTGACGGGCGAGACGCCATATGTCGTCATCGGACGGCAGGCCAGATTCATGGGCGCCGCGCATGCACCTCCGACGCTGGATACGGCATCGCTGGCGACGATGAGCCGTGAGGACGAGACGAGGCTGGCCCAGGCATTGGAGCACTACGGCGAGCGCCTCGTCGCCGAAGGCTCCGGCAGCGCCCATATCTTCGAGGGCGCCAGGAATCTAGATCTGCAGCCGGTCGAACTGGAGCGGCTGACGCCGCGCCTCGCCGAGGTGCGGCGGGCGGCAGATAACTTGCGGGAAGTCTTGAACGACGCTCTTCTCGCCGTAGGGTCCACTGCTCCGAGAGTGCTGGCGACGACCGCGCCTACGGAGGATCTGGTCACTCACCTCTCCGCTTTGCCGGGAAGTGCCGTCGATGACGCCCGAGCGCTGCTCGCTTTGCCGAATGGCGCGCGCCTGCGCGAGCTCCTACTTGCCGGAGCAACGTGGCGTAGCAAGCGGGGCGAGGCCGAGCTCCTGTTCGTCGAGGCCGCTTTTTCGCAGCCCGCGGCGGCCATGCGGGCACCGTTGGTCGCTGGGACGCAATCGTTCTTAGCTCGCTGGGGGGGCGCGTATCGCGGGGCCTCGAAGGAGTTGGCCGGTCTGCTTCGCGGCGCCATTCCCAAGTCGGCAGCCGCCCGTGTCGCCCTCGTCGATCGGCTGATGGCCGTTGCGACGGCGAAGGCGGCGTGGGAGTCTGACCGCGAATACGCCGCACGCGTCCTCGGCGACGCGTGGCGCGGGGAGCACACGGACTTCACGCGCCTGCTGGCTGTGTCCGATTGGTGCGACAAGGCTCGCGCCTCCAAGCTGGGCGCGACTCACGAGGGCCTGCTAGCGCTAGCGGCGCGATCAGATGAGCTCGCCAGGATCCGTGAAGCACTCCGACGCGTCGTTGAGACCGCGCGCGCCGGCCTCCGGTCGATGATCGAGGCGCTTGATCTTGACCTCACCACGATCGGCGCCAACGACATCGAGTGCGTCGATCTTGCGTCGGTCGCGAGTCGCTTCGGCTCGATGGCCGAGGCCCCCGGACGCTACAACTCCTGGGTCCAACTCGCGCGCCTGCGCCGCGTGATCGACGAAGCCGGCCTGGAGAGCCTCGGTGCTCGAATGCGATCGGGCGAATTGGATGGCCGCTCGGCGCAAGTCGAGTTGCAGTACGCCCGAGCGGAAGCGCTCTGGGAACGGACGTTGCAGGAATCTCCCGTCCTGCGCAGCCTCGCTACCATCGATCGTCACGATCTGGTGCAGCGGTTCGCTGGCCTGGAGCGTTCGCGGCTCAAGGAGAACGTGACGACCATCCTGTCGGCCCACTTGGCGCAAGTGCCACAGGGCGCTCAGGGCGAGATGAAGATCATCCGCGGCGAGATGGCGAAGAAGCGTGGCCACCTAGCGGTGCGTCGTCTCTTCGAACGCGCGGGTACCGCAGTTCAGCGCATCAAGCCAGTGCTGCTGATGAGCCCGATCTCAGTTGCACAGTTCTTACCGCCGGGAAAGCTGGATTTCGACCTGCTGGTCATCGATGAGGCGTCGCAGGTGCGGCCAGAGGACGCGTTGGGTGCGATTGCCCGAGCGGGCCAGATCGTCGTCGTCGGTGACAACAAGCAACTGCCGCCGTCCTCCTTCTTCGATCGCGTGCTCGAGGACGACGAGGACGACCAGGAGGGGGACGACGAAGATCTCGGTCCGGATCTCCTGGGTGGCGCGGCCAAGCTCGGATCCATGGAGAGCATCCTGACGCTCTGCGAAGCGCGTGGGCTCGCCTCGAGAATGTTGAGATGGCATTACCGGTCGCGCGATCCGTCCCTTATCGCGGTGTCGAATCAAGAGTTCTACGACGGCGGCCTCGTCTTGCCGCCTTCGCCGTTGCAACAGGATGACGCCTATGGTCTGTGCTTCACGCGAGTCGACGGTGCATATGACAAGGGCGGCAAGCGAGACAACCGCAAGGAGGGCGATGCGATCGTTGCAAGAGTCGCGGAGCATGCCCGGAACCATCCCACGCTGTCGCTGGGCATCGTCACATTCTCGTTCGCGCAACGCAACCTGATCACCGAGTTGCTGGAGCTCGCTCGGCGCACCAACGCCGTCCTCGATGTCTTCCTTCGTGAAGGCCAAGCGGAGGATGTCTTCGTCAAGAACATCGAGAACGTCCAGGGGGACGAACGCGACGTGATCCTGGTCAGCGTCGGTTACGGGCCGACGACACCGGGCGGCAGGCTATCGAGCATGTCCTTCGGGCCCGTGAACGGCGAAGGCGGCGAGAGGCGCCTCAACGTTCTGTTCACGCGCGCGCGGGTGCGCTGCGAGGTGTTCGCCTCATTCGACCCGGGTGACATCGACGTGAACCGCACGTCTGGCGTCGGCCCGCGAATCTTGAAGCGCTTCCTCGAATTCGCGAAGCATGGGCAGACCGAGGACAGTTCGCCGACGGGACTGGAAGCGGACACCCCTTTCGAGGAAGACGTCGCGGAGGCAATCCGTCGGCACGGATTCCTGGCCGACCCGCAGGTCGGCTCGGCTGGCTTCCGCATCGACATCGGCGTCCGCCATCCCGACAAGCCGTCGACCTACCTGCTCGCCGTGGAATGCGATGGCGCAACCTACCACAGCGCGCTCTGGGCACGCGAACGGGATCGCTTGCGCCAGGATGTGCTTGAACATCTGGGATGGCGCTTCCATCGAGTGTGGAGCAGCGACTGGTTCTACGACCGGGCAACCGAGACGGAGAGACTGCTCGCTGCGCTGGCATCCGCTCGAGAAGCGGCTGACGCGGGAATCCGGATCAGCGGCGCGAACCAGACGCGGCCTGCTTCGGTACCTGAAATCGAACCGGGCCCTATGGACATCGAAATTCCTGAACGGGTGGAACGGCAGATGCCGCCTTACAGGCGAGCGATTTTCCAGACCGGTAGCTACCAGGAACCTCACGAAGTGGCGATCACCGCGCTCTCTGGACTCGTGTATCGCATCGTTGATGCGGAGGGGCCGGTACACGTAGAGGAAGTCGCGCGACGTTTGGCCGCATGCTACGGGAAGGAAAAGGCGGGATCACGAATCCTCAGCGTGACGCAGGCGGCGTTGAGCAGTTTGTTGCAACAGGACGGGAGGATGCGGACGGACGATGGATTCTGGTTCACTGCGACTCAGGCGGACGCACCGCCTGTACGCGACCGAAGTGCGGAAAGTGGTGCAACGCTAAAGGCAGCTTCGATCTCCATCTTGGAGATCGATGCGGCGTTGCGAATCGCGCGAGAGGACAATGCGGGAGGCGACGACGCAGAACTTGTGCGTGCCGCGGCGAGATTGATGGGATTTCGGCGGGTGGGATCCGAGCTACACGCGCGAATATCCGGTCGAATCGACGTTTGACCTCGAGTCCCTAGACCTGGACTTCACAGGTAACGTCGCCACGCCTCGGCCAGCAGACTGCTCGTGAACTTCAGCAAGAAGCTTGCCTCACCGGGACGAACATGAATTTCTTCGACGCAGTGACATTCACTTGGACAGTCCGCTCCACCGCGTTAGAGCCTAAGGACACAGGAGCCTCCTCGAGCAAGATGCGTACGTGCGGTTCGTACTCTGCAGGCATCGCGCCGGTGAAAGGCGATGCACCCAGCGCATTCGATTCAATGACCTGCTTGAGGCTCGTGCTGGCGGTGCGGGCCGCGATTTCGAGCGGTGTTGTTCTGGCATCCGGTACGCGAAAGCGGCCCTGATTCCGACGGCCAGGGACTGACGGAGCCCCTACCAGTCCAATGGGGCCCCTGGCAAGCGTGCCGTTGCCCCATCCTGTGCTACGTCCACGAGAAAACCGCTTATCGAGCGTCGACCAAGACGCCTGCTTCCAGCGCGCAGGTCTCAAACATTTCCACTGGCTCTTCTTCCGTTCCCAACCTTCCCAACCTGCAAGGTCGGAAAGCGGCGCCCAAGGATGCAGCGTGTCATACAGCTGACTTAGTACTCTCCAGGCCCCTGGTAGTCGGGCGCCAGGTTCTCGAATTTCGTCCACTGCCGCAGGAAGGCCAGCTTGGTCGTGCCCACCGGGCCGTTACGCTGCTTGGCAATGATGATCTCGGCCACGCCCGGCTCCTTGGATTCCTTGTTGTAGTACTCGTCGCGGTAGATGAACATGATGATGTCGGCGTCCTGCTCGATGGCGCCGGATTCGCGCAAGTCGGACATCATCGGGCGCTTGTCCGGGCGCGATTCCACGCTTCGGTTCAGCTGCGACAGCGCGATCACCGGGCAGTGCAATTCCTTGGCGAGCGCCTTGAGGCCGCGCGAGATCTCGGAGATCTCCGTGGCGCGGTTCTCGCCGTCGCCGGAACCGGCCATCAGCTGCAGGTAGTCGATGACGATCAGGCCCAGCTGGCCGCACTGGCGCGCCTGGCGGCGGGCGCGCGCGCGCAGCTCGGGCGAGGTCAGCGCAGGCGTCTCGTCGATGAACACGGCAGACTTCGACAGCCGTTCCACGGCCTCGGTCAGCCGGCCCCATTCGTCGTTGTCGAGGCGGCCCGTGCGCAGGTGCTGCTGGTCGATGCGGCCTTGCGAGCCGACCAGGCGCAGCGCGAGCTGGGCGGCGCCCATTTCCATCGAGAACACGACGACCGGCAGGCCTTCGTTGACGGAGACGTTCTCGGCGATGTTCAGCGCGAACGCCGTCTTGCCCATCGACGGGCGCGCGGCCAGGATGATCAGGTCGCCCGGCTGCAGGCCGGCGGTGTTGCGGTCCAGGTCGTAGAAGCCGGTGCGCACGCCGGTGACGTCCTCGGCGCCGTTCTCGGCCAGCTCGGTGACGCGGTCGATCAGCTGCACCGCGAGCTGGTCCATGCTGAAGAAGCCCTGCTTGGAGCGGTTGCCCTCCTCGCCGATCTTGAAGATCTTGCCCTCGGCCTCGTCCAGGATCTGGCTGACGGCGCGGCCCTGCGGATTGAACGCGTTGGTGGCGATCTCGTCGGAGGCGGCGATCAGCTTGCGCAGGATGGCGCGCTCGCGCACGATCTCCGCGTAGCGGCGCATGTTGGCCGCGCTCGGCACGCTCTGCGCCAGCTGGTTCAGGTAGGTCAGGCCGCCCGAGTCCTCCACCTTGCCGGCCATCTGCAGGTGCTCGTAGACGGTGATGACGTCGGCGGGCTTGCTGGCGCCGATCAGCGCGCCGATGGCGCCGAAAATCAGCTTGTGCTCGAAGCGGTAGAAGTCGTCGGCCGTGATGATGTCGGCCGCGCGGTCCCATGCGCCGTTGTCCAGCAGCAGGCCGCCCAGCACGCTCTGCTCGGCCTCGATGGATTGCGGCGGGACGCGCAGCTTGGCGACCTCGTCGTCGCGGGCCTGGCCGCGGTTGGGCAGTGCGGAGTCAAAGACAGTCGTCATGTGTCGTCGATCTTAAAGGCGTCCCGGACAAGCACTGTGGACAAGCTTGTGGACAGCCTGGGGAGCTTGATGGGACAAGCCGTTTTTTCGTGTCGCCAATGAAAAAGGGCCGACGCGAGTCGGCCCTTTCGGGGCTGCGGGCGGGCACGCGGCCCGCTGCGAAGCTTCAGTCTTGCTCGGCGACGACCTGCACCGTCACGTCGACGACGACGTCGGTGTGGGCGGCGATCGAGACGGCGTGCTCGCCGACGGTCTTCAGCGGACCGTTGGGCAGGCGCACCTGCGACTTGGCGACTTCGTAGCCGTTCTTGGTCAGCGCTTCGGCGATGTCGGCATTGGTGACCGAGCCGAACAGGCGGCCGTCGACGCCGGCCTTCTGCGAGATGCGCACGGTCTTGCCGGCCAGCTTCTCGCCGAACGCTTGCGCGGTGGACAGCTTCTCGGCGGCGGCCTTTTCCAGCTCGGCGCGGCGGTCTTCGAATTCCTTGATCGCGGCCGCGGTGGCGCGGCGCGCCACGCGGGTCGGGATCAGGAAGTTGCGCGCGTAGCCGTCCTTGACCTTGACGACGTCGCCCAGGTTACCGAGGTTGGCGACCTTTTCCAGCAGGATGATTTGCATGGGTCGTTTCTCCTCAGACCTTGTGTTGATCGCTGTACGGCAGCAGCGCCAGGAAGCGGGCGCGCTTGATGGCCGTGGTCAGCTGGCGCTGGTAGAACGCGCGCGTGCCGGTCAGGCGAGCCGGCGTGATCTTGCCGTTCTCACCCACGAAATCGCGCAGGGTATCGACATCCTTGTAGTCGATGTGATCGACCTTGGCGACGGTGAAGCGGCAGAAGCGCTTGCGGCGGAACAGCAGCGATTGCTGGTTGCGCTTCGGACGCTTGTCCTTGGAAAAACGAGACTTCGGCGGGGGCATGTTGATGACCTCTGAAATGTGTTCCGAACGATTGGAAGGGGTGACGGGCAGTCAGGCGTCGACCTCGGTGACGTGGAAGACAAGGCCCTTCGCGTTTCGCGAGGGAGCGAGGAATCCGGCGTAGCTGGCGACCTGTCCCAGGGGAAGGGTCGCGACCTTGCGCGTGATCTCGCCGATCGCCACCGCACGGATCGTCAGGACGACCTTGCGCGGCTGCTTGTCTTCGAGCACCTCGGACTCGTGCTTCAGGCTCAGGTCGAGCGCTGGAAGTCCGGCCGGGGTGTACCGGGTCGCACCGCGTTCCACCAGCTCCGCAGAGAGAATCAGACGATTCATCGCTGCTCAGCGGCGGGGCGCGGCGGTTGCCTTCAGGCCGTCGCCTCCTGCGACGATGCCGACTTGCGGGCTTCTTCCTTCTCCACGGCCTTCATCATGACGGACGGGGCGGTGTCGGCCTTGTCGCGCAGCACGGTGAGGTGGCGCAGGACGGCATCGTTGAAGCGGAAACCGGTTTCCAGTTCGGCCAGGGCTTCCTTTCCGCACTCGATGTTGAGGCAGATGTAGTGCGCCTTGGCGAGCTTCTGGATCGTGTAGGCCAGCTGGCGGCGGCCCCAGTCTTCCAGTCGGACCACCTTGCCACCGGAGTTGGTGACGAGGGCCTTGTAGCGTTCCAGCATGGCCGGAACCTGTTCGCTTTGATCCGGATGGATCAGCAGAACGATTTCATAGTGACGCATGAACACTCCTTGTGGATTTCCAGCCTGGCTGGAATGAAGCCGCCCCGACAGCGTCAACTAGAGGGCTGGAACGTCCGGAATGACGATTCAGCCACGGGTGCGGCAAGGAAAGCCGATGATTATAGCCCAACCAGCCCGGTTTGGGGAAGGTCGGAGAGCGAGGCGATCCGGGCGCCTGCTGTCGGGCAGGCAGCGCCGATCGCGGTGCGGAGGGGTCTGGCTCCGCCCGACATGCGCCTCCGGGGACGCCTGTCGCGCCTCGGGGCGGTGCCTGACCCCGCATCGGCCAAGCGACGCGCGGCAAGATGGGGCACCACCTCGCAAGCGGGGTCAGGCACCGCCCGGAAGCGAAGTGGCGTTGCGGGACACGTCGTCCAGGCGGAGCCAGACCCCTTCGGGGGCGGCCCGGGCGCTCGGCCGAGGACGGCTTACTTGCGGGCGGCCAGCGCCGTCCAGGTCTCGACCACCGTGTCCGGGTTCAGCGAGATCGACACGATGCCCTCGTCGGCCAGCCAGGCCGCGAAGTCCGGGTGGTCGCTCGGGCCCTGGCCGCAGATGCCGACGTACTTGCCGGTGGCGCGGCAGGCGTTGATGGCGCGCGAGATCATCGCCTTGACGGCCGGGTCGCGCTCGTCGAAGTCCTCGGCGAGTTGCTCCAGGCCGGAATCGCGGTCCAGGCCGAGGGTGAGCTGGGTCAGGTCGTTGGAGCCGATGGACATGCCGTCGAAGTGCTCCAGGAACTGGTCGGCCAGGATGGCGTTGCTGGGCACCTCGCACATCATGATCACGCGCAGGCCGTCGGCGCCGCGCTTGAGGCCGCGCTCGGCGAGCATCGCCACCACGCGCTCGGCCTGGCGCACGGTGCGCACGAACGGCACCATGATCTCGACGTTGGTCAGGCCCATGTCGTGACGCACGCGGCGCAACGCCTCGCACTCCATCGCGAAGGCGTCGCTGAACTCGCCGCTGATGTAGCGCGACGCGCCACGGAAGCCCAGCATCGGGTTCTCCTCGTCGGGCTCGTAGCGCGATCCGCCGATCAGCTTCTTGTACTCGTTGGACTTGAAGTCCGACAGGCGCACGATGACCGGCTTGGGCCAGAACGCGGCGGCGATGGTGGCGATGCCCTCGGCGAGCTTGTCGACGTAGAACGCGCGCGGCGAGGCGTGGCCCCGGGCCACCGATTCGACGGCCTTCTTCAGGTCGACGTCGATGTTCGGGTAGTCGAGGATCGCCTTCGGGTGGACGCCGATGTTGTTGTTGATGATGAACTCCAGGCGCGCCAGGCCGACGCCGGAGTTGGGCAGCTGCGAGAAGTTGAACGCGAGCTGCGGGTTGCCCACGTTCATCATGATCTTGATGGCGCTGTAGGGCATCTCGCCGCGCACCACCTCGCTGACTTCCGTCTCGAGCAGGCCGTCGTAGACGAAGCCGGTGTCGCCCTCCGAGCAGACGACCGTGACCAGCGCGCCGTCATGCAGCACGTCGGTGGCGTCGCCGCAGCCGACCACGGCCGGGATGCCCAGCTCGCGCGCGATGATGGCCGCGTGGCAGGTGCGCCCGCCGCGGTTGGTGACGATGGCGCCCGCGCGCTTCATCACCGGCTCCCAGTTCGGGTCGGTCATGTCGGCCACGAGGACGTCGCCGGGCTGGACCTGGTCCATCTCGGAGACGTTGCGGCACACGCGCACGGGGCCGGTGCCGATCTTCTGGCCGATCGCGCGGCCCTCGACCAGCACGGTGCCCGAGCCCTTGAGCTTGTAGCGGTGCTCGGCCTGGCTGGCAGCGTTGCTCTTGACCGTCTCCGGACGCGCCTGGAGGATGTAGATCAGGCCGTCGCCGCCGTCCTTGCCCCATTCGATGTCCATCGGGCGGCCGTAGTGCTTCTCGATGATCATCGCGTACTTGGCGAGCTCGACGACGTCGGCGTCGTTCAGCGAATAGCGGTTGCGCTGCTCCGGCGGGGTGTCGACGGTGCGCACCAGCTTGCCGTCCCTGGCCTTCTCCTCGGCCGAGGCGAACTCCATGCGGATCAGCTTGGAGCCCAGCGTGCGGCGGATGATGGGGAACTTGCCGGCCGCCAGCGCCGGCTTGTGGACATAGAACTCGTCGGGGTTGACGGCGCCCTGCACCACCGTCTCGCCAAGGCCGTAGCTGGCCGTGATGAAGACGACGTCGGTGAAGCCGCTCTCGGTGTCGAGCGTGAACATGACGCCGGCGGCGCCGAGATCGGAACGCACCATGCGCTGCACCCCGGCCGACAGCGCGACCTCCGCGTCGGCGTAGCCCTTGTGCACGCGGTAGCTGATGGCGCGGTCGTTGTACAGCGAGGCGAACACCTCGCGCATCTTGTGCAGGACGGCGTCGATGCCGACGACGTTGAGGAAGGTCTCCTGCTGCCCGGCGAAGGACGCGTCGGGCATGTCCTCGGCCGTGGCCGACGAGCGCACCGCGAACGAGGCGTTCGGGTCGCTGGCGGACAGGCGCGCGAACTCCTCGCGCACGCCCTTCTCCAGTTCCGGCGGAAACGGCGCGTCCTCGATCCACTGGCGGATCTGGCGGCCGGCCTCGGCCAGCGCGCGCACGTCGTCGGTGTCGAGCGACTTCAGGCGCGCGGCGATGCGCTCCGTCAGGCCGCCGAAGGCCAGGAATTCGCGGAATGCGTGCGCGGTGGTGGCGAAGCCGCCGGGGACGCGGACGCCCGTGTTGGCCAGCTGGCTGATCATCTCGCCGAGGCTGGCGTTCTTGCCGCCGACGATGTCGACGTCGGTGTTCCTCAGCTCCTCGAATGGAATGACCAGTCGGGTGGCCAGTGCGGGGTTGGACATGAAAAAACTCCTTGATGATGGAAAACCGGGCTCCGGCCGTCCACGCGCCCGCAGGGCACGGTGTTCCAGGAGGGCACGTCGACCACGTGTTGTTCGAGTTGTCGGTCGAGGCGGGCCATGGAAACGGGACGTCCGGAAGATTTATGGTTCAGTTGACCGGGATTCTACGGAGGATCTGCCTATCATCGGGTAGGACAGACGCCCTAACGCCGCCAAGGCGACCTTGACAAATGCCCAATCGCACCGTTTTCTTCATTTCGGACGGCACCGGGATCACCGCCGAGACCTTCGGCAGTTCCATCCTGGCCCAGTTCCCGGGCAAGCCGCGCAAGGTGCGCCGGCCGTTCATCGACACCGTCGACAAGGCGCTCGGCGTCGTCGAGGAGATCAACCGCACGGCCGAACTGGAAGGCAGGAGGCCCATCGTCTTCCTCACGATGGCCACCGAGGACGTGCGCGACATGATCGCCGGCCCGGCCTGTGCCGGCGTCGTGATGGACATGTTCCGCACCTTCGTGGAACCGCTGGAACGCGAGTTCGGCATGAAGTCCAACCACCGGGTGGGCCGGTTCTCGGATGCCGCCAAGAGCGAGGAATACAACGAGCGCATCGAGGCGATCAACTTCTCGCTGGCGCACGACGACGGCCAGTCGGCCAAGAACCTGGCCTCGGCCGACGTGATCCTGGTGGGCGTCAGCCGCTGCGGCAAGACGCCCACCACGCTGTACCTGGCGATGCAGCACGGCATCAAGGCCGCCAACTACCCGCTGATCCCCGAGGACTTCGAGCGCGGGCAGTTCCCGTCGACGCTGACGCCGTTCAAGGCCAAGTGCTTCGGCCTGACCATCGACCCGGAACGCCTGACCCAGATCCGCAACGAACGGCGCCCGAACAGCAAGTACGCCGCGCTGGACAACTGCCGCTACGAGGTGCGCGAGGCCGAGGCGATGATGAAGCGCAACGGCATCTCGTGGCTGTCGTCGACGCACAAGTCGATCGAGGAGATCGCCGCGACCATCCTGCGCGACATCCGGCCCGACAAGTTGATCTACTGACACCCGCCGGCGCCGGACCGGCCTCCGGGTTAGCACCCCCTAGCTTGTTCGGCAAGCCATGGTTGACCACGTTGACGACTCGACCGTAAGGCCCTACAACCGTTCTCAGGGGGCTTGCGACCAGCGGCCCCGCACCGGATGGAGGGCCGGACGACAAGAACGACGGACGCGACGCGTCCGCACGCTGCCGGGACCGCGCCTCCAGACGGCCTCGAACCGTTTTTTGGAGTGTCCCGGCCTTGGCCATCCATCGCGCCCCGATTGCCGCGACCCTGCAGAACGCCTGGCTGAAGGCGCTGCAAGCCGCTGATGCGGCACTCGCGCGCAACCGCCTGCGCGAGGCGCGCAACGCCCTCACCGACGAAGTCGTCGCCGCCCTCGGCTCCGAGGGGGTCTATGTCACGTCCATCGACCGGCTTCTGGGCGCCGCGGCCCCGGCCTGGCTCGACGCCATCGCCGCCGCCCGCGCGCTGATCTCCGACCGCGTCACCGGCAAGCGCGTGCACTGGCACCGCTCCACTGCCTCGATCGATTTGGCACACGGCGAACTGCTGGCACGGCTGCCGGCCCTGTACCTGTTCGGGCTCGACGCGACGCTGTTGTCGATCGCGGAGCAGTACCTGCGCGTGCCCGTGGCCTACCACGGGGCCGTGCTGCGGCACTCGCCGGTGGACGGCCGCCAGGTCGGCCCCCGCCGCTGGCACCGCGACGCGGAAGACTTCCACGTGCTGCGCACGGTGCTCTACCTGAGCGACGTGACGGAGGATGGCGGCCCGTTCGAATACGTGCCGCGCGGCCTGCAGGACCAGGCCAGCCGCGCCATCGGCCGCAGCGGCATGTGCACCGACGACCGCATGGCCGCCAAGGTGCCGCGCGAGCAGTGGAAGCGTTGCGTCGGCCCGGCCGGCACCATCGTCATCGCGGACTCGGCCCAGGTCTTCCACCACGAGTCGCTGCAGCGCGACGCACCGCGCACGGTCCTGATGCTGGGCCACGCATCGCGCCGGCCGCGCTCCCGCGCGATCGCCCAGGCGCACTTCCCGGTGCAGCAGCATGCCGTCGCGCTCGATGCACTCGTCCCCCCGGCGTTGCGGCCCTGCGTGTTCGACTGGCGCCGCCCGGTGGCGTCCCTGCCCGGCGGCACGCCCGAAGCATCCACCTCGGTGCTGGGCGACTTCATGCCGGGCTAGGGTGCCTTCGAGCAAGTAGTCGCGCAGGCCGGGCGTGCCGTATCGCGCGTGCGTGCCTGCAGGGCAGCACAAGGGGTCCGCGACACGCGGGAACGCCCGCTGCCCACCCGGGCTCATGCCCCGCTACCGCAACCTGGACGGCCACTCGGGCGTCCTCCGCTACGAGACGACGCCCGATTCGATCACGCTGACCTTCGTCAACGGCGACCGCTACGAGTACACGCACGTGCGGCCCGGGCGCGAGGCCGTCGATCGCATGAAGGCGCTCGCCGCAGCGGGCCGCGGCCTGAGCACCTACGTCGCGCAGCACGTGCGCGAGCGTTACGCCCGCAAGCTGACCTGAGCGGCGCCCTGCCGTGCCGATTCGTACAGGCACATCGCCGCGGCGGCGGCCACGTTGAGCGATTCCTCGCCGCCCGGTTGCGCGATGCGCACGCGCAGCGTGCAGGCCGCCGTCACCCCCTCGCTCATGCCCTGACCTTCATGGCCGAACACCCAGGCGAGCGGGCGCGGCAGTGCCGTCTCGTGCAGCCACCGGGCGTCGCGCAGATGCGTGCCGACCACGGGCAGGCCCAGGGCGGCGACGTCCTCGATGGCCGAGCCTTCGACCAGCGCCAGCCCGAAATGCGCCCCCATGCCGGCGCGCAGCACCTTGGGCGACCACAGCGCGACGCTGCCCTTGAGCGCGACGACCTGCGAGAAGCCCATCGCGGACGCCGTGCGCAGGATGCTGCCGACGTTGCCGGGGTCCTGCAGGCGGTCCAGCACGACGGTGTCGCGGCCCGGCTGCGGCGCGGTCGCGGTGTCGGCCTCGATCAGGAAGCCGATGGGCGCCGGGGACTCCAGCCCGCTCAGCTCGCGCATGAGCGCGTCCGGAACGCACACGACCTCGGGCGCGCCGCGCGCGAGGGACTCCAGCGCCGGCCTGGCCCAGGCCGACTCGGTGACGATCGCCCGCAGCGGCACACGCCCGCGCTCCAGCAGCGCGCGGCACAGATGGTCGCCTTCCAGCCAGACCCGGCCCAGCTTGCGATACGCCGCGGGCTCGGCGAGCAGCCTGCGCAGGTCCTTGAACAGGTCGTTGTGGCGCGAGGTGACCTGGCGGACGACGGTGGTCATCCCTTGACCTCGCAGGTCCACCGCGCTGCCGCCAGGCGTACCGGCTCGAACGAGCGGCGATGCCACTCGCACGGGCCGTGCTCGTCGAGCGCCGCCAGGTGCGCCGCGGTGCTGTAGCCCTTGTGCGTGCCGAAGCCGTATTGCGGCCAGCGCAGCTCGTGCTCGACGCAGATGCGGTCGCGCGTGACCTTGGCCAGGATGGACGCCGCGGAGATGGAGGCGACGGTGGCGTCGCCGCCGATCACCGCCTCGGCGCGGATGCGGATCTTGGGCAGCCGGTTGCCGTCCACCAGCACCTTGTGCGGCGGCAGGCGCAGGCCCTCGACGGCGCGCTTCATCGCCAGCATGGTGGCGTGCAGGATGTTGAGCTCGTCGATCTCGGCGACGCTGGCCTCGGCCACGCAGAACGCCAGCGCCTTGGCGCGGATCTCGTCGAACAGGCGGTCGCGCTGCAGCGCGGTCAGCTGCTTCGAATCGTTCAGGCCCTTGATGCGCTGCAGGTCGTCGAGGATGACCGCGGCGGCCACCACCGGGCCGGCCAGCGGCCCGCGGCCGGCCTCGTCGACGCCCGCGACCAGGCCTTCGTTGGCGTCGAATCGCAACGCGATCTGCTCAGGCTTTGACGACTTGCGCGATGGCATCGGCGGAAAGCCGCACCGTGTCCCGGCGCAGCAGCTCATGGAGTTCGTTGAACCGGACGCGCACCGCCTCGCGGCGCGGCTCGTCGTCCAGCCACGCGATTGTCGCTCGCGCGAGCGCTTCCGGGGTGGCGTCTTCCTGCAAAAGTTCCGGCACGACGAACTCGCGGCACAGGACGTTGGGCAATCCGACCCACGGCTGCAGGCGCAGGCGCTTCATGCGCAGCGCGTTGAGCCAGCCGACGACGTAGGTGACGACCATCGGACGCTTGTACAGCGCCGCCTCCAGCGTGGCGGTGCCGCTGGCCACGACGGTGACGTCGCAGGCGGCCAGCGCCTCGTGCGAACGGCCTTCGAGCAGGTCGACCGGAACGCCGGGCGCGTGGCGCAGCAGCAGCGGCTCGACCAGCGAGCGCATGCCCGGGGCCACGGGCAGCACGAAGCGCAGGCCGGCGCGCTGGCGATGCAGGATGGCGGCAGCGGCGAGCACCCGCGGCGCGATCAGCTTGATCTCGGAGCGCCGGCTGCCGGGCAGCAGCGCCACCACCTGCGCCGTGTCGGGCAGGTTCAGCGCACGCCGCGCGGCGGCGCGGTCGGGCACCATCGGGATCACCTGCGCGAGCGGATGGCCCACGTAGGTGGCGCCGATGCCGTGTGCGCGCAGCAGTTCGGGCTCGAACGGGAACAGGCACAGCACGTGGTCGGCCGATTCGGCGATCGTCTTCACGCGCTCGGGGCGCCAGGCCCAGATCGACGGACAGACGAAGTGCACCGCGCGGATGCCGTTCTGGCGCAGCCGCTTCTCGAGCCCGAAGTTGAAGTCGGGCGCGTCGACGCCCACGAACACGTCGGGCCGCTGCGCGATCAGGCGGTCGCCGAGGGCGTTGCGGATGCCCACCAGCTCGCGATAGTTCAGCAGCACGTCGACGTAGCCGAACAGCGAGAGCTTGGACGCCGGCCACCAGGCGTCGAAGCCGAGATCGACCATCTTCGGGCCGCCGATGCCGGCCGCCGTCAACGCGGGCCAGCGCTGCTTCAGGCCCTGCAGCAGCAGGCTGGCGAGCAGGTCGCCCGAGGTCTCGCCGGCGACCATGCCCAGGCGCAGGGCCTCGGGCGCGGTCGCGGTCGTCTGCGCAGGCTCGGAGCTCATCGACGCCCGGTCAGCGCACCAGGCCACGCGTGGCCGACGCGATGAAATCCAGCATCGTGTCGATGTCGGCGTTCACGCGCGCGTCGTCGCCGCGCATCGCCTCGATCTCCGCCTTCGCGAGGTCCAGCGTCTGGTTCTTGCGGTACAGCGCCTTGTGCATGTTGCGGATCCCGGAGATCTGCTCCACCGTGAAGTCGCGCCGCTTCAGGCCCGTCAGGTTGACGGCGCGCAGCGCCATCGGGTTGCCCTCGGCCACCATGAACGGCGGCACGTCCTGCGACACGTGCGCCTGGAAGCCGATCATCGCGTGCGCGCCGATGTGGACGAACTGGTGCACGCCGGAGAGGCCGCCGACGACGGCCCAGTCGCCGACGTGCACGTGGCCGGCCAGCGTGACGCCGTTGGCCATCACCGTGCGGTCGCCGACGCGCACATCGTGGGCGATGTGCACGTAGGCCATGATCCAGTTGTCGGAGCCGACGCGCGTGACGCCCTCCTCCTTGTGCGTGCCCGTGTTGAGCGTGCAGAACTCGCGCACCGTGTTGCGGTCGCCGATGCGCAGCTCGGTGAGCTCGCCCTTGTGGCTCATGTCCTGCGGCATCGCGCCGATGGAGCCGAACTGGTAGAACGTGTTGTCGCGGCCGATGGTGGTGCGGCCCTCGATCACGCAGTGCGGACCCACCTTGGTGCCGGCGCCGATGCGCACGTGCGGACCGATGACGGCGTACGGCCCGACGCTGACGGTCGAATCGAGCTCGGCGGCCGGGTCGACGATCGCGGTCGGATGGATGTTGGTCATCGATGCTCCCCGCGCGAGCTCAGGGCCCGACCGAGCGCACGGTGCACATCAGCTCGGCCTCGACGGCCAGCTCGCCGTCGACCGTGGCGCGCGTCGAGTACTTGTAGATGTTGGCCTTCTTGCGCTCGATCTTCGACTCGAGGATCAGCTGGTCGCCCGGCTCCACCACGCGCTTGAAGCGCGCGCCGTCGATGCCCGCGAAGTAGTACAGGCGCGAGCCGTCCGACGTCTCGCCCTCGGACGCGAACGACAGCAGCGCCGAGGCCTGCGCCAGCGCTTCCAGCATCAGCACGCCCGGCATCACGGGGCGGTTCGGGAAGTGCCCGTTGAAGAATGGCTCGTTGATGGTCACGTTCTTGAGCGCCTTGATGCGCACGTCCTTCTCGAACTCGACGACGCGGTCGACGAGCAGGAACGGGTAGCGGTGCGGCAGCTTCTTGATGATCTGGTGGATGTCCATCAGCATGGCAGTCTCATTCTTTCTCTTGCGCCTTCTCGAGGGCGCGCACGCGCTCCCGGAGGGCATACAGGTTGCGCAGCGTGACTGCGTTCTTTTCCCAGCTGGCGTGCTCGTCGACGGGGAAGATGGCCGTGTAGACGCCCTTCTTGCGTAGCGAGTGCATCACCATCGTGGAGGCCGACACCGTCACGCCGTCGGCGATCTCGATGTGGCCCTGGATCATCGCGGCGCCGCCGATCATGACGTTGCGCCCGACCTTGGTCGAGCCGGCGATGCCCACGCAGGCCGCCATCACCGTGTGCGCGCCGATGTGGCAGTTGTGGCCGATCTGGATCTGGTTGTCGAGCTTGACGCCGTCCTCCAGCACGGTGTCCTCGAGCGCGCCGCGGTCCACGCAGGTGTTGGCGCCGATGTCGACGTCGTTGCCGATGCGCACGCCGCCGAGCTGCTCGATGCGTTCCCAGCGCCCTTGCGTCGGCGCGATGCCGAAGCCGTCGGCACCGATGACCGCCCCGCTCTGGAAGATGCAGCGCTCGCCCACGGTGCAGCCGGCCGCGATGGTGACGCGCGGATGCATCAGGCTGTCGGCGCCGATGGTCGAGCCCGCGCCCACGACGCAGTGCGCGCCGAGCTGCACGCGCTCGCCGATGACGGCGCCCGCCTCGACGACCGCGTGCGGGCCGATCGCGGCGCTGGCCGCGACGACGGCATCGGGCGCGACCCAGGCGGTCGGATGCACGCCGGCGGGCGGCACCGGGCGCAGGCGCCGAGCCCACCACTGGGTCAGGCGCGCGAAGTACAGGTAGGGGTCGTCGGTGACGACGAGGCTGCGGCCGGCGGGCGCAGCGGCGACGAGCGAGGGAGCGATGACGATGGCGCCGGCCGTGCTGGCCTCGAGCGCCTTCTGCAGGCGGGCCTGCGCCACGAACGTGATCGCATCGCCGCCCGCCGTCTCCAGCGGGGCGATGCGTGCGATCAGGTGCGAGGGGTCGCCCCGCAGTTCTCCGCCCAGCGCCGCAACGATCTCACCCAGGCGAACTGAGTTCATGTCGCGGGGTCCGGAAACTTACTTGCCGGCGTTCAGCGCGTCGATGACCTTCTTCGTCAGGTCGACGCGGGCACTGGCGTAGATGACCGGATCCTGGACGATCAGGTCGTAATGTTCCGACTCGGCGATCTGCTTGATCGTGCGGTTGGCGCGCTCGGCGATGCTGGAAAGTTCCTCGTTCTTGCGCTGGGTCAGGTCTTCCTGGAACTCGCGGTGCTTGCGCTGCAGGTCGCGATCGAGTTCGACGAGCTCGCGCTGGCGGCGCGTCTTCTCGGTCTCGGACAGCGTGGGGCCGTCGCGGTCGAGCTTCTCGGCCTGCGCGCGCAGCGCCGAGTTCTGGTCGTTCAGGTCCTTCTCGCGCTTGCTGAATTCGGCTTCCAGCTTGGCCTGGGAGCGCTTGGCGATGTCGGATTCGCGCACGACGCGTTCGCTGTTGACGTAGCCGATCTTCAGTTCCTGGCCGGAGGCAGACACCGCGACCGACGAAAAAGTGGCCAGCAGCAGGGCGTAAATCAATTTCATGGAACGTGCTTTCATCAAAACGCGGTACCGACTTGGAACTGGAACCGTTGAATTCTATCGTTTGGCTCGGCCCGGACAGGAAGGCCATAGCTCAGCTTGAAAGGTCCAACGGGGGACGTCCAGCTCAGGCCGAGGCCGGCCGAGGCCCGCAGCGAACCGAAGTCCATGTGGTTGCGCTCGGTCCAGACGTTGCCCGCGTCGAAGAACGCGAACAGGCGCAGGCTCTTGTCCTTGTCGGCGCCGGGTACCGGGATGTAGAGCTCGTTGTTGAGGTTGAACTTCTTGGCGCCGCCGATGAAGGCGCCGGTGGCGTCCACCGTGCCCTGCCCGAGGGAGCCCTGCTCGAACACCCGCACCGAGCCGAGGCCGCCGCCGTAGAAGTTCTTGAACACCGGGTAGCTCTTGCCGTTCAGGCCGGTGCCGTAGCCGACTTCGGCGTTGATGCCCAGCGAGAAGTGGTTGCCGAGATCGATGTACTGCGTCACCTGGCCGTTCAGGCGCGCGTACTGCACGTCGCCGAACAGCGAGAAGTCGGAGTTCAGGCGCACGTAGCGGCCCGAGGTCGGCGAGACGCCGCTGTCGCGCTCGTCGCGTGCCCAGCCCGCCGTGATCGGGAACGAGTTGGCGAAGGAGCCGAACTCGCCGACGAAGCGGTAGTAGCTGATGGGCACGCCCTGCAGCGTGCCGATGTGCGTCTGCTCGGCGCCGACGCCCACGTACACCGTGTCGAATTCGGAGTACGGCAGGCCGAACCGGATGTCCGCGCCCGGCGTCGACACCGCGTACGCATCGCCCGAGCTGTTGAGCGGGCGCGAGGTGCGGTAGTAGATGTCGAAGGTGCGCGAGATGCCGTCGTCGGTGAAGTACGGGTTGGTCTCGCTGATCGACAGGTTCTTGTTCGTGTGGGCCGTGCTGACGTCGAGCGAGACGTAGTTGCCCGTGCCGAACACGTTCTCCTTCTTGATCGAGCCCGTCAGCGAGATCTTGTCGGCCTGCGAGTAGCCGGCGGCCAGCGTCAGGTTGCCCGTGGGCTTCTCGACGACATTGACGGTGAGGTCGACCTGGTCGGGCGCGCCCGGCACGTCGTTCGTGTCGACGTCCACGCTGCTGAAGAAGCCCAGGCGGTCGACGCGGTCGCGCGACAGCTTGATCTTGGAGCCGTCGTACCACGCCGACTCGAACTGGCGGAACTCGCGGCGGATGACCTCGTCGCGCGTGATCGTGTTGCCCGACAGGTTGACGCGGCGCACGTACGCGCGGCGGCCCGGGTCGGCGGCCAGCACCAGCACCACCTGGCCCGTCTTGCGGTCGATCTGCGGCTGCGGCTCGACGTGCGCGAACGCGTAGCCGTAGGTGCCGAACAGGTCGGTGAACGCCTTGACCGTGGTCGTGACGTCGTCGCCGTGGTAGTTCGCGCCGGGCTTGACGTTGATCAGGTTCTTGAACTGCACCTCGCGGCCGAGGTAGTTGCCCTCCAGTCGCACGCCGGTGACGACGTAGGGCTGGCCCTCGGTGATCGTGATGGTGACGCTGATCGTCTGCTTGTCCGGCGAGATCGTGACCTGCGTGCCGGTGATGTCGAACTCGAGGTAGCCCTTGTTGAGGTAGAACGCGCGCAGCTTCTCGAGGTCGGCGTTGAGCTTGGTGCGCGAGTAGCGGTCGGACTTCGTGTACCACGTGAGCCAGCCGCCCGTGGTCAGGTCCATCTGGTCGATCAGCTTGGACTCGCTGAACGCCTTGGCGCCGATGATGCGGATGTCGCGGATGTGCGCGACGTCGCCCTCGGACACTTTGAAGGTGACGTTGACGCGGTTGCGCTCGAGCGGCGTGACGGTGGTGACGACCTCGGCCGCGTACAGGCTGTGGCCCAGGTACTGGCGCTTGATCTCCTGTTCCGCGCGGTCGACGATGGCCTTGTCGAACGGCAGGCCCTCGCCGATGCCGGCGTCCTTGAGCGCCTTGGTCAGCGTGTCCTTGTCGAACTCCTTGGTGCCCAGGAAGTTGACCGACGCGATGGTGGCGCGCTCGTCGACGATGACGACGACGACGTCGCCCTCGACGTCGATGCGCGCGTCCTTGAACAGGCCCGTCGCGAATAGCGCACGCAGCGCGGCGGCCGCCTTCTCGTCCGAATAGCTGTCGCCGACGCGGAACGGCAGCACCGAGAACACGCTGCCGGGGTCGGTGCGCTGCAGGCCTTCGACGCGGATGTCGCGGATCTGGAAGGGTTCGATCGCCAGGGCGGCGAGGGGCAGCGCGGCACCCGCGAGGATCACGCAGGCAGCGACAGGGCGCATCAAGCTCGGGAAGAGTGAAGACATCAGGTGTTTATTGCAGGCCCAGGAAGCGGACCGCGTCGTTGGAAAGGGCGAGGGTCATCAGCAGCAGGAGAATCAGAGCCCCGCCGCGCTGCAGCCAGATTTGCCACAGGTCGGAGACCGGGCGACCGGTCGCACCCTCGAACAGATAATACAGCAGCGTTCCTCCATCCAGCATCGGGACGGGCAGCAGGTTCAGCACCGCCAGACCGAGGCTGACCCTGGCCAGAAAGCTCACGAACCATGCGAAGCCCTGGTGCGCCGCAGCGTTCGCCGCGACGGCGATCGTGCCCGCGCCGCCGATGGCCTTGGTGGGCACCTTGCCGGTCAGGATCAGGCCGATCGTGCGCCAGGTGGACGCCGCCTGCTGCCAGGTCTGCTCGGCGCCGAGCGTGACCGCGTCGATCGGCGTGGCACTCACCACCTCGTGCAGCGACTCGACGCCCACGCGCGCCACCGGCTTGCCGTCGGGGCCCGGCTCCAGGCGCGCGGTCACCGGGAACGACAGCGTCCGTCCGGCGCGCAGCACCTCCCAGGTCATCGTGCGGGGCGTGCCGCCCTGCCCGCTCGCCTCGATCGCCGCGCGCTCGGCCGTCCAGTCGGCGATGGGCTTGCCGTCGATGCGCAGCACGACGTCGCCGGTGCGCAGGCCCGAATTCGCGGCCGCGCCGCCGGGGACCAGCCCGCCGACCTGCGCCTCGAGGGCGAGGCCCAGCGTCTTCGAACCGGGCTTGGGCGCGTTGAACGGATCGATCGTGTCGAGGGCCGCGGTCAGCGTTCGCGTGGCCGAACCGCCGGCCCGCGTGACGCGCAGCTGCAGCGGCTCGCGCTCGACCAGCGCCCCGTCGATCGCGCGCATGACGTCGTCCATCGAGCGCACGGTGCGGAAGTCGTCCTCGCCGGCGTCGGCGCCCTGCGCGGTGGCGACGATGCGGTCGCCGCGCTGCAGGCCGGCGTCCGCGAGCACGCTGCCGGCGGGCGGCGCGCCGACCACCGGCAGGGGCTGGTCGATGCCGTACCACTGCACGAACGAGTAGAGCGCGATCGCCAGGACCAGGTTGGCGAACGGACCGGCCGCGACGACCAGCGCGCGCTGGTACAGCGGGCGCTGGTTGAAGCAGCGCGGCAGCTCGGCCGGATCGACCGCGCCCTCGCGTTCGTCGAGCATCTTCACGTAGCCGCCCAGCGGGATCAGGCTGAGCGCGAATTCCGTGCGGTCGGCGCCGAAGCGGCGGCTCCACACGACGTTGCCGAAACCGATCGAGAACCGCAGCACCTTGACGCCGCAGGCCTTGGCGACGCGGTAGTGGCCGTACTCGTGGATGGGGATCAGGATCGCCAGCGTGACGAGGAACCAGAACAGCGTCTGCAGCAAGGCCATCATGCGTCCTTCGCCAGCTTGGCCACGTGGGCGCGCGCCGCATCACGCGCGCGGGCGTCGAGCGCGAGCAGCGCGTCGAGCGCGTGCGCGTCGTTCGCGGCGGGCAGCACCCGCTCGAGCGCCTGCGCGTTGACCTGGTGGATGCCCGGGAAGCTCAACCGGCCCGCGAGGAAGGCCTCGACGGCGATCTCGTTGGCGGCGTTGAGCACGGTGGTCGAGCCCGGCGCGGCGCGCAGCGCGGCCCACGACAGGTGCAGACCCGGGAAGCGCCGCTCGTCGGCCTCCTCGAAGGTGAGCGCGGCCATCTTCGTGAAGTCGAGCGCGTCGCAGCCCGATGTCATGCGCGACGGCCAGGCCATGCCGAAGGCGATCGGCCCCTTCATGTCGGGCGTGCCCAGCTGCGCCAGCACGGCGCCGTCGCGCGCGACCACCATCGAGTGGATGATGCTCTGCGGATGGATGACCACCTTGATGCGCTCGGGCGCGAGGCCGAACAGCCAGCGCGCCTCGATCACCTCGAGCGCCTTGTTCATCATCGTGGCCGAATCGACCGAGATCTTGCGGCCCATCACCCAGTTCGGATGCGCGCAGGCCTGGTCGGGCGTGACCGTCGCCAGCGAGGCCGGATCGCGCGTGCGGAACGGGCCGCCGGAGGCGGTCAGGACGATGTGGTCGACCGCGGCGTCCCAGTCGGCGGGGTTCGCCGGCAGGCACTGGAAGATGGCCGAGTGCTCGCTGTCGATCGGGATCAGCGTCGCCCCGCCCTGCTTGACGGCATCGACGAACAGCTGGCCGCCGACGACCAGGGCCTCCTTGTTGGCCAGCAGCAGGCGCTTGCCCGCGCGCGCGGCGGCGAGGCAGGCCGGCAGGCCCGCGGCGCCGACGATGGCGGCCATCACCTGGTCGACCTCGGGATGCGACGCGAGCTCCTCGAGCGCCTTCGCTCCGGCGAGCACCTCCGTGGCGATGCCGGCGGCCTTCACGCGCGCACCGAGTTCGTTGGCCGCGGCCGCGTCGGGCAGCGCGGCGTAGCGCGGGCGCCAGCGCACGATCTGCGCGAACAGGTCGTCCGTGCGGCGCTGGCCGGTGAGCGCGAACACCTCGAAGGTGCCGGGATGCAGCGCGATGACGTCGAGCGTGCTGGTGCCGATCGAGCCGGTCGAGCCGAGGATGCAGACGCGCTGGCGCCGGGTGGTGGAGGTCATCGCGGGATTCAGAGGGTCACCAGCGCGAGCGCGGCGGGAAACACGGGCAGCAGCGCGTCGATGCGGTCGAGGACGCCGCCATGGCCCGGCAGCAGCTGGCTGGAGTCCTTGATGCCGGCCGCGCGCTTGGCCAGCGATTCCACGAGGTCGCCGACGATGGCCAGCGCCACGAGCGCCACGAGCGCCACGACCAGGCCGGCGAGGCCGAGCCGGTCCCGCAGCAGCCAGAACAGGTTGCCGTGCGGGTGCACGGTCACGGCCACGACGACCAGCGCCAGCACGATCACCGAGACGAGCCCGCTGATCGCGCCCTCCCAGCTCTTGCCGGGGCTGATGGTCGGCGCGAGCTTGCGCCTGCCGAGCGCGCGGCCGCCGAAGTAGGCGAAGATGTCCGCGGCCCACACGAGCGCGCAGACGGTGGCCAGGTAGGCCAGGCCGCGCTCCCACGAGGCCATCAGCGCGGCCCAGGCGGCGTAGATCAGGATCCAGCCGAGGACGAAGCGCAGCGCGCGGCTGACCTTGCGGAACCCGTCGGGCCCGGCGCGCAGCGCCAGCGCGCCGCCCAGCACCCACAGCGCGGTGACGCCGCCCCAGGCCTCGGCGGGGATCGCGGCCTGGCCGATGCCCGCGCCGAGGGGCGCGATGGCCAGGCAGGCCAGGCCCAGCACGACGCCCGAGGCGATCGCGGCCGCCTTCGGGAGCCCGCACAGCCGGCCCCACTCCCAGCCGGCGGCCGCGATGAGGACGATGGTCAGCAGGGCGAACGGCAGCGGCGACCGGGCCATCACCGCCGGAATCAACAGCGCCAGCAGGACCAGCGCGGTGATCACGCGTTCACGCAGCATCGGGGCTCCCGGCCAGTGCGGCCGCTTCGGGTTTGACGCCGCCGAAGCGGCGGTCGCGCGAGGCGTAGACCTTGAATGCGCGGTCGAGTTCCGTCTCGTCGAAGTCCGGCCACAGGCAGTCGGTGAAATACAGCTCCGAGTACGCCACCTGCCACAGCAGGAAGTTGCTGATGCGCACTTCCCCGCCGGTGCGGATGAACAGGTCGGGATCGGACGCCTCGTGCTGCGCCATGTAGCGCGAGAGGCGTTCCTCGGTGAGCTGGTCGGCCGGCACGCCGTCGGCGATGGCACGCTGGCAGGCCTGCACGATGTCCCAGCGGCCGCCGTAGTTGAAGGCCACCCACACCGTGATGCGCGTGTTGTGCGCGGTGGTGCTCTCCGCGCGCTCCCACGCGTTGCGCACCGTCTGCGAGACCGCGGCGCGGTCGCCGATGATCTTCACGCGCACGCCGTCGCCGGCGATCTTGGTGAGGTAGCGCGTCATCGCGCTCAGCACCAGGCCCATCAGGCCCGAGACTTCCTCTTCCGGGCGCTTCCAGTTCTCCGACGAGAACGCGAACACGGTCAGGTGCTCGACGCCGCGGTTGGCGCACGCGTTGATGGTGGCCACCAGCGCATCGACGCCGTGCTTGTGCCCGAAGATGCGCGGCATGAAGCGCTTGCGCGCCCAGCGGCCGTTGCCGTCCATGACGATGGCCACGTGCCGCGGCACGTTGGGGTCGCGCGTCGAGGCCCCGGAGGAGGAGGCGGGCGGAGTCACGGCGCGCTTCAAACCGCGAGGATCTCTTGTTCCTTGGACTGCACGAGGTGGTCGACCTCGGCGATCGTGCGGTCGGTCAGTTTCTGGATCTCGTCCATCAGGCGACGCTCGTCGTCCTCGGTGATCTCCTTGTCCTTGAGCAGCTTCTTGCCGTGCTCGTTCGCCTCGCGGCGCAGGTTGCGCACGGCGACCTTGGCGTCCTCGCCCAGGCCCTTGACGACCTTGGTCAGATCCTTGCGGCGCTCCTCGGTCAGCGCGGGCATCGGCACGCGGATGATGTCGCCGGTGGTCGACGGGTTCAGGCCCAGATCCGACTCGCGGATGGCCTTCTCGACCTTCGAGATCATCGGCTTCTCCCACGGCTGAACGCCGATGGTGCGCGCGTCGAGCAGCGACAGCTGCGCCACCTGGCTCAGCGGCACCGGCGAGCCGTAGTACTCGACGTGGATCTGGTCCAGCATGCCGGGATGCGCGCGGCCGGTGCGGATCTTCTGCAGTTCGGCCTTGAACGCTTCGATGGATCGGCCCATCTTGGTCTGGGCGGTGTTCTTGATGTCGGCGGTACTCATGGTCTCTCCTCACTGGCACGCGCGCCGCCGCCGGCGCCGTGCTTCGAACACGTGTTCAGATCGGCTTCAGACGTGCACCAGCGTGCCTTCGTCCTCGCCCAGCACGACGCGCTTGAGCGCGCCCGGCTTGAAGATGCTGAACACCTTGATGGGCAGGTTCTGGTCGCGGCACAGCGCGAACGCCGTGGCGTCCATGACCTGCAGGTTCTTGCCGATGGCCTCGTCGAACGTGATCGACTGGTAGCGCGTGGCGTCGGGCACCTTCTTCGGGTCGGCCGTGTAGACGCCGTCGACCTTGGTGGCCTTGAGCACGATCTCGGCGCCCATCTCGGCCCCGCGCAGCGCGGCGGCGGTATCGGTGGTGAAGAACGGGTTGCCGGTGCCGGCCGCGAAGACGACGACCTTGCCCTCTTCGAGGTACTGCAGCGCCTTCGGACGCACGTAGGGCTCGACGACCTGCTCGATGGAGATCGCCGACATCACGCGGGCGACCATGCCTTCCTGGCGCATCGTGTCGGCCAGCGCGAGCGAGTTCATCACCGTCGCGAGCATGCCCATGTAGTCGGCCGTGGCGCGGTCCATGCCGACCGAGCCGCCGGCCACGCCGCGGAAGATGTTGCCGCCACCGATGACCACCGCCACCTCGGTGCCCAGGCGCGTGACTTCCTGCACCTCCTGCACCATGCGGACGATCGTGGCCCGGTTGATGCCGTAGGCGTCGTCGCCCATCAGCGCTTCGCCGGAAAGTTTCAGAAGGATGCGCTTGTACACCGGCATGGACGGAAGGCTCCCGTGGGCATTGGAATGTGGATTCGTCTCGCAGTGTAAGCCGGGGCCCGAAGGCCCCGACTCATCCTGCTTCGCTGTAAGTCAGCCCGGGCTGCTTACTGGCCGCGGGCGGCGGCCACCTGGGCAGCCACTTCGTCGGCGAAGTTGTCGACCTTCTTCTCGATGCCCTCGCCCACCACGTAGAGCGTGAAGCCCTTGATCGTCGTGTTGGCGGCCTTGAGCATCTGCTCGACGGTCTGCTTGTCGTTCTTCACGAAGGACTGGTTCAGCAGCGAGACTTCCTTCAGGTACTTCTGCACCGAGCCTTCGACCATCTTGGCGACGATGTCGGCCGGCTTGCCGGACTCGGCGGCCTTCTGCGTGGCGACCGAACGCTCGGTCTCGACCAGGTGGGCCGGGACGTCGGCCACCGACAGCGCCTTCGGCTTCATCGCGGCGACGTGCATCGCGACGTCCTTGGCGGCCGTGTCGTCGCCCTCGAACTGGACGACCACGCCGATGCGCGTGCCGTGCAGGTAGTGCGCCAGGCCCGCGTTCTCGACGCGCTGGAAGCGGCGGATGGACATGTTCTCGCCGATCTTGCCGACCAGCGCCAGGCGCACGGCATCGACGGTGGAGCCGTCGAGCTCGAGCGCGGACAGCGCGGCGACGTCGGCCGGGTTCTTCTCGACGACCAGCTTGGCCAGCTTGTTGGCGAAGGCGATGAAGTCGTCGTTCTTGGTGACGAAGTCGGTCTCGCAGTTGACTTCGATCATGGCGCCGACGTTGCCCGACACGTAGGCCGCGATCACGCCTTCGGCGGTGACGCGCGAGCCGGCGCCGGCCGCCTTCGTGCCCAGCTTGACGCGCAGGATCTCTTCGGCCTTGGCCAGGTCGCCGTCGGCCTCGGTCAGGGCCTTCTTGCAGAGCATCATCGGCGCGTCGGTCTTGGCGCGCAGTTCAGCCACCATGCTTGCGGTAATCGCGGGCATCTTCAAACTCCATCATCTGCGCCGGCCAGCGTACTGGCCGACAGTGAACAAATTGCTTCCGTCCTCGGCGCGGCGCGCGAATGTTGCGCTTTCGCCTCGCCTTGTGCAAAGGGGGCCTCGCAGCCCCCCTTGAACACAGACCCGTCACGCGACGGGTGGGGGTGATCAGCCTTCGGCGCCGACTTCGACGAATTCGTCGCCAGCGGCCGAGACCTGCTGCACCACGTCGGAGGTGGCGTTGGCCTTGCCTTCGAGCACGGCGTCAGCCACGGCCTTGGCGTACAGCGCCACGGCCTTGGCCGAGTCGTCGTTGCCCGGGATCACGTAGTCGATGCCGATCGGCGAGTGGTTGGTGTCGACGACGCCGATGACCGGGATGCCCAGCTTGTTGGCTTCCTGGATGGCGATCTTGTGGTAGCCGACGTCGATCACGAAGATCGCGTCCGGCAGCGCGGCCATGTCCTGGATGCCGCCGATGTCCTTCTCGAGCTTGATGCGCTCGCGCTCGAACATCAGCGCTTCCTTCTTGATCACGGCCAGCGTGCCGGAATCCTTGGCGGCCTGCATGTCCTTGAGCTTCTTGAGCGAACCCTTGACCGTCTTGAAGTTGGTCAGCATGCCGCCCAGCCAGCGCTGGTCGACATAGGGCATGCCGCAACGCTGGGCTTCCATGGCGACGACTTCGCGCGCCTGGCGCTTGGTGCCGACCATCAGGATCGTGCCGCGCTTGGACGCGAGGCTGCGGATGAACTTCAGCGCGTTCTCGAAAGCCGGCAGGGTCTTCTCGAGATTGATGATGTGGATCTTGTTGCGATGGCCGTAGATGAACGGGGCCATCTTGGGGTTCCAGAAGCGGGTCTGGTGTCCGAAATGGACGCCGGCTTCCAGCATTTCGCGCATGGATACAGACATGGAGTGCTCCAAAGGTTGGGTCTAGAATCCCGGCACACATTGCATCGAGCAACAGGACTTACGGTTTCTAACCGCCTGGATGCCTGTTCCAGCTCGACCACAACACCTTGATTGCCGGGTTCGCGTGTTTGGGATCGTTTCACTCTGAACCGACCCCGTTTTCACCGATCACCGTGCCGGGTTGTCGAAACAACCGCATGGCCACCGAGAAAAACCCAAAGAGTATAGCAGGCCAGACGCGGTCCTGCACCATTTCCACCTCCGCCCCGCACAATTCCTTCGCGGAGGCCGCCCGATGAGGATCGCCGTGATCGGCGCCGGCATGGCCGGTGTCGCGGCCGCCCAGGCGCTCGCCGCCGGCGGCCACGACGTGACGGTGTTCGAGCGCCGCTCCAGCGTCGCCGAGGAGTCCAGTTTCGCCCCCGCGGGCATCGCCGCGGCCGCGCTCGCCGCGCCCTGGCGTCCGGCGCCCGGCCGGCTGCAGGCCGGCAAGGCGGACGGCGCGAGCCGGCTGCACCCGGCCGGCGCCGCGTTCGCCGTGCCCGGCCTGCTGGGCAAGGGCGACGCCGCCGCCACCGCGCGGCGCGAGGCGCGCGCGCAGGCGCTGTTCCGGCTGCTGGCCGCGGGCGTCGCGCGCATCGACGAGCTCACCCGCGCGCTGGGCCTCGAGTTCGAGCGCGGCGACGGCCTGCTGCTGGTGCAGCCCGACGCCGCGCAGGCCACGCAGGCGATCGCGTGGCTGCAGGCGCTCGGCGAGACGGCCGAGTGGGCCGACGCCGCACGCCAGCGCCAGCTCGAACCCGGCCGCGCCCTGGCCGACGACGCGCCGAGCGCCGTCTGGCTGCCGAACGCGCGCGTGGGCAACCCGCGCGAATGGACGCAGCTGCTGCGCGCGCACGCGGTGCACCTGGGTGCGCGCTTCCTGTTCCAGCACACGGTGCAGTCGATCTCGGCCGACGCGAAGCCGGCCGTGCGCTTCGCGTCGGCGGACGGCCGGGGCGGCGAGGCGGCGTTCGACGCCATCGTCGTCTGCGCCGCGCTCGAGTCGGCGCGCCTGCTGGCGCCGCTGGGCATCGCGCTGCCGTGGAAGCCCGTGCGCGGCTATTCGGTCACGGTGGCGCAGCACGTGCGCGAGACGGCGCCCGACAGCGGTCCGCGCGCCGCGCTGCTGGACGTGCGCGCCGGCGTGTCGATCAGCCGCCTCGGCGCGCGCCTGCGCGTGGCCGGCGGGCACGAGCCGGTCTCCGTGGCGTCCGCGCCCAGCGATCCGGCCGCCCCGCCGACGAAGAGGCAGCTGCAGCCGCTGTACGACGCGGTCGACGGCGCCTTTCCCGGCGCGGCCAACTGGCAGCAGGCGCAGGTCTGGCAGGCGACGCGGGCGGCGCTGGCCGACGGCCTGCCCGCGGTGGGCGCCAGCGGCGTGCCGGGGGTCTGGCTCGACGTCGGCCATGCACATCACGGCTGGGCGCTGAGCCAGGCCAGCGCGGGCCTGCTGAGCCTGATGCTGGCCGGCGAACCGGCGCCGCCCGAGGCGGCCGCCCTCGCCCCGCAACGATTGCGTTAACCTGCTCCGATGACGCCGCGCCGCCTGCTCGAGAACTCCGACGACATCGCGTTGTTCGACGACGCGACGACGCGGCGGATCGAGCGGCGCGGCGCAGCCGGCCTGCCCCCGCACGCGCTGATGGCACGCGCCGGCCTCGCGCTGCTGCGGCTGGCGCGGGCCATCGCGCCGGCCGCGCGCGCGGCCTGGGTCGCGGCCGGCCCCGGCAACAACGGCGGCGACGGGCTCGTGCTGGCGACATGGCTGCATCGCGCCGGCATGGACGTGCGCGTCACGCTGGTCGGCCATCGCGCCGATCGCCCCCTGCCCGACGACGCGGCCTGGGCGCTGGCCGAGGCGCGCGCCGCCGGCGTCGCCATCGCCGCCGAACCACCGTCCGCAGCGGAACTCGAACGCGTCGACCTGGCCGTGGACGCGCTGCTGGGCGTGGGCCAGTCGCGCGCGCTCGACGGCGCCATGGCCGCCGCCGTCGCCCTGCTCGCCACACTGCGCTGCCCGGTGCTGGCCGTCGACGCGCCCAGCGGCCTGTCGACCGACACCGGCGCGCAGCTGGGCGACGCCGCCGTGCGCGCCACGCACACGCTGACGCTGCTCACGCCCAAGGCCGGCCTGTTCACCGGCAACGGCCGGGAGCTGGCCGGCGAGCTCTGGTTCGACGACCTCGGCGTCGCGCCGCAGGACGACGAGCCGGCGACGGCCTCGCTCACCGGCTGCCGCGCCGCGGGCGCGCTGCTGCCGCGGCGGCGCCACCTCGCCAACAAGGGCAGCTACGGCGACGTGCACGTGGCCGGCGGCGCGGCCGGCATGGTGGGCGCCCCGCTGCTGGCCGCGCACGCCGCCGCGCTCGCGGGCGCGGGGCGCGTGCTCGTGCACACGCACGCGAGCGATGCCGGCGGCGCGCTGCCGGTCGACGTCCGCCACCCCGAGCTGATGCTGCGCCCGATGGCCGAGCTGCAGGCTGCGCTGCGCGACAACCGCAAGGCCACGGTCGTGGCCGGCTGCGGCGGCGGGGATGCCGTCGCCGGCGAACTGCCCGCCTGCCTCGCGCACGCGGCGCGGCTGGTGCTCGACGCCGATGCATTGAACGCGATCGCGCGCGACGCGAGCCTGCGTGCGCTCCTGCGTGCGCGCGGGGCGCGGGCGAGCGCGACGATCCTGACCCCGCATCCGCTGGAGGCCGCGCGCCTGCTCGGCTGCGACGCGAAGCAGGTGCAGGCCGACCGGCTCGCCGCCGTGCGCGCGATCGCCGCGGACACCGGCGCCGTCGTCATCCTCAAGGGCTCCGGCACGCTGGTGGCCACGCCCGCCGGCCGCATCGCCGTCAACCCGACCGGCGACGCACGCCTGGCCACCGCCGGCACGGGCGACGTGCTGGCGGGCTGGACCGGCGGACTCTGGTCGGCACAGCCGTCCGGGGCCGACGCGATCGGACAGGCGTTCAGCGTGGCCCGCGCGGCGGCCTGGATCCACGGCCGCGCCTGTGACGTCGCGCCGGATGGGCGTCTGCCGCTGCTCGCCGGCGAGCTCGCCGCGCACATGGCGCGCGCCGTCCGATCCCTCCCGGACTGACGCGCCGCCTCGAGGCGCCAAGACGGATGCCCGGGGTCTGGCTCCGCCGCGGGGCGCCGCCGGAACGCAGCAGCGCATCGCGGCGGTGCCTGACCCCGAATCGTTCGGTCGTCGGCGAACGGCGACCTTCGGCGCGCCCAGGGCCTCGCAGCCGGGGTCAGGCACCGCCGGACACGCCACTGCGTTCCCGGGGGGCGGCCCGCGGCGGAGCCAGACCCCTTCCGGCGCGGCTTCCGCGCATCGGCGCGCGAGACGTCGGCGGCGTCCGCTCTCAGACAACCGTCGGCCCTGCGCAAGCCGGCCGAGCGGGCGGCGTGAGTTTGTGCCGTCGCGTCGCGAAGACCCTACAAGACAGCCGGATTCGCGCCGCTTTTCGGCCCAAAGCCGATCGACCGCTCCATCGATAGTTCCACCCAAACCGGAAATGGTTCGCGAACCCGGCTTAAGGGTTTGCATTCATTTGCCGACAAGTCCATTTGGAACCGTCCCGACTTCCCGCATGCCCACGACTCTCGCGACCCATGCCCCGCCCCTGCCGACGCCCGCGCACCGCGGCGCCGTGCGCAGGGCATCGGTCGCCGGAGCCCGAGAACGAATCCGACAGGCGCGGCCGCCCGTTGCCGACCGTCGCCCCTGAACTGAACACGCCCAGGAACAACAATGTCCCTCATCACCTCGCTGTCCACCTCGCAGATCGCCGCCCTGACTACGACGACGATCTCCGCTCTCGGAACGGCTGACTGGGCCGCCTTCAACACGGCGCAGATCCAGGCGCTCACGACCGCGCAGGTCGGAGCGATCTCGAGCACGGCCCTCTCGGCGATCGGCACGGCGCAGATCGCGGCGATGACGACGTCGGACTTCGCGGCACTGACCACCACCGGCCTGCACGGCCTGTCCTCGACGCAGATCGGCGCGCTGGGCACCGACCAGGTCGCCTCGCTCAGCTCGAACCAGTTCGCGTCGCTGGCCACCGCGCAGGTCGCCGCGCTGAGCACCGACCAGGTGGCCGGCCTGACGACCACCGAGGTGCACGCGCTCACGACGAACCAGACGGCCGCGCTCGGCACGGCCCAGGTCGCGTCGCTGACGACCGACCAGGTCGCCGCGATCTCGACGGCCGACCTGCGCGCGCTCACCACGTCCGCCTTCACGTCGCTGGGCTCCGACCAGCTCAACGCGCTGGGCACCAGCCAGATCCTCGCGCTGACGTCGCAGGAGATCACCGCGCTGACGACCACGCAGCTGAGCACGCTGGGCACCACCACGCTCGACTCGTTCGCCACGTCGCAGATCGCCAGCCTGACCTCCGCGCAGGTCGGCGCGCTGACCACCACGCAGGTGGCCAGCATGGGCACGCTGCAGATCGCCGCGCTGACCAGCGCGCAGATCGGCATGCTGTCGACGACGCAGGTGCAGTCGCTGACGACCACCGAGATCCTGGCCTTCGCCACGCAGCAGGCCGCCGCGCTGTCGACGGCGCAGATCGCCTCGCTGACCACCGACCAGGTCAGCGCGCTGAGCACGCGCGACCTGCGCGCGCTGGGCACCAACGCCATCGACGCCTTCACGTCGGCCCAGCTCAACGCGTTCACCACGGACCAGGTCGCCTCGCTGACGACCTCGCAGGTCGCCGCGCTGACCACGAGCCAGATCGCCAACCTCGCCACCGCCAGCCTCAACGCGCTGGTGACCGCGCAGTTCGCCGCGCTGAGCACTTCGCAGGTCGCCGCCCTGACCACCGCGCAGGTGCAGGCGCTCGCGACGGCCGACGTGGCCGCGATGAGCAGCAACCAGCTGCGTGCGTTCAACACCGACGACATCGTGGCCCTGACCACGGGCGATCTGGTCGCGCTGACCACGGCCCAGGCCGCCGCGCTGACCACTGCGCAGGTGCAGGCGCTGACCACCGACCAGGTCGCGATCCTGACCACCGCCGACATCGCCGTGCTCGGCACCGCCGCCGTCGGCGCGCTGACGACGACCCAGCTCGACGCGCTCGGCACGGCGCAGATGGGCGCGTTCACGACGGCGCAGGTCGCCGCGATGACGACGTCGCAGATCGCCAGCCTGAGCACCACCAACCTCGACGCCTTCGCCACCTCGCGCATCGCCGCGCTCACCACCGCGCAGGTCGCGGCGCTGACCACCGACCAGATCGCCAACCTCGGCACCGCCGACGTCGCCACCTTCAGCACCACGCAGCTGCGCGCGCTGAACACGGCCGACATCCAGGCCCTGACCACCGACGAGATCGCCGCGCTGAAGACCGCGCAGGCCAACGCGCTGTCGACCGCCCAGATCGCCGCGCTGACCACCGACCAGGTCGCCGCCCTCACCAGCGCCGACCTGCGCGCGCTCGGCACCGTTGCCGTCGATGCCCTGGGCACCGACCAGCTCAACGCGCTGACGACCAGCCAGGTCGCGGCCCTGACGACCGCGCAGATCGCCGCGCTGACGACAGCCCAGGTCGCCGGCCTGTCCACCACCAGCCTCGACGCGCTGACCACGCAGCAGTTCGCGGCCCTCACCACCACGCAGGTCGGTGCGCTGACGACCGACCAGGTCGTCGCGCTGACGACCGCCGAGCTCGCCGCCCTGACCACCGCGCAGGCCGCGGCCCTGAAGACGGCCGAGATCGCGGCGCTGACCACCGGCGAGCTCGCCGCGCTGTCCACGAACGACCTGCGGGCGCTGGGCACCACCGCCGTCAACGCGCTCGGTTCCGACCAGCTCAACGCGCTGTCCACCGCGCAGATGGCCGCGCTGACCACGACGCAGGTCGCCAGCCTGTCCACGACGCAGCTCGCCGCGCTCACGACGACCAACCTGGACGCGCTGGGCACCGCGCAGGTGGCCGCGCTGACCACCACCCAGGTGGCCAACCTCTCGACCGACCAGGTCGCCAACCTCTCCAGCGCCGACCTGGCCGCGCTCTCGGCCAACCAGATCCGGGCGCTGAACACCACCGAGATCCAGGCGCTGACCACGGCCGAGATCGCCGGCCTGACCACCGCCGCCGTCAACGCGTTGACCACGCAGCAGATCGCCGCGCTGACCACCGACCAGGTCGCCGCGCTGTCCACGAACGACCTGCGCGCGCTCGGCACGGTCGCCCTCGACAACTTCTCCACCGCGCAGCTCGACGCGCTGTCGACCGCCCAGATCGGCGCGCTGACGACCGCGCAGGTCGCCGCGCTGACCACGGCGCAGGTCGCGAGCCTGAGCACCACCAACCTCGACGCGCTGACCAGCGCCCAGATCGCCGCGCTGACGACGTCGCAGGTGGCCAACCTGACGACCGACCAGGTCGCCAACCTCACGACGGCCGACCTGGCCGCGCTGACGACCACGCAGATCCGCGCGCTCGGCACGGCCGAGATCCAGGCGCTGACGACCAGCGAGGTGGCCGGCCTGAGCACCGCCGCCGCCAACGCGCTGAGCACCACCCAGATCGCCGCGCTGACCACCGACCAGGTCGCCGCCATCGGCAGCGCCGACCTGCGCGCCCTCGGCACCGCTGCCATCGACGCCTTCACCTCGACCCAGCTGAACGCGCTGACGACCGACCAGGTCGCAGCCTTCACCACCGCCCAGGTCGCCTCGCTGACGACCGCGCAGGTCGCCAGCCTCGGCTCCGCCGTGCTGGACGCGCTGACCACGGCGCAGTTCGCCGCGCTCACGACGCTGCAGATCGGCGCGTTGACCACCGACCAGGTCGTCGCACTGACCACCACCGAGTTCGCCGCGCTGACCACGGCGCAGGCCGCGGCGCTCAAGACCGCCGAGATCGCCGCGCTGAGCACCGATGAACTGGCCGTGCTGTCGACCGCCGACCTGCGCGCCTTCGGCACCGCCGCCATCGCCGCGCTCGGCTCCGACCAGCTCAACGCCCTGTCGACGACCCAGATGGGCGCGCTGACCACCACGCAGGTGGCCAGCCTGTCGACCGCCCAGGTCGCGGCGCTGACGACCACCAACCTCGACGCGCTGAGCACCGCCCAGGTCGCCGCGCTGACGACCACGCAGGTCGCGAGCCTGGGTACCGACCAGGTCGCCAACCTGACCACGTCGGACCTCGCCGCGCTCGGCTCCAACCAGGTTCACGCCTTGACCTCCTCCGACATCCAGGCGCTGACGACCACGCAGGTCGCGGCCCTGACGACGGCCACGATCAATGCGCTGACCACCGCGCAGATCGCGAGCTTCACGACCGACCAGGTCGCCGCGATCAGCAGCGCCGACCTGCGTGCGCTCAACACCGTCTCGCTGGACGCGCTCACGTCCGACCAGCTCAACGCGCTGACCACCACGCAGCTGGGCGCGCTGTCCACCGCCGAAATCGCCGCGCTCACGACGAGCCAGGTCGCCAGCCTGTCGACCGCCAGCCTCGACGCGCTGTCGACGGCCCAGGTCGCCGCGCTCACGACGCGCGAGATCGGCGCGCTGACGACCGACCAGGTCGCCAACCTGACCACCACTGACGTCGCCGCCTTCACGACGACGCAGGTGCGCTCGTTCGGCAGCTCGGCGCTCGTCGCGCTGACCACCGACGAGATCGCCGCGCTGACCACGGCACAGGCCAACGCGCTGTCGACCGCCCAGGTCGCCGCGCTGACCACCGACCAGGTCGCGGCCCTGAGCTCCGCCGACCTGCGCGCCCTCGGCACCGCCGCCGTCGACGCACTGACCTCGAACCAGCTCAACGCGCTGACCACCGATCAGGTCGCGTCGCTGACGACGCAGCAGGTCGCCGCCCTGACGACGGCGCAGCTGTCGCACATCAACACGACCAACGTCGACGCGCTGACGACGGCGCAGTTCGCCGCGCTGTCGTCCACGCAGGTCGCCTCGCTGACCTCGGCCCAGATCACCGCGCCGCTGACCACCGCCCAGGTCGCAGCGATGACGACCACGCAGGCCGCCGCGCTGACCACGGCGCAGATCGGCAACCTGACGACGGACCTCGTCGCCGCCCTGACCACCGCCGACCTGCGTGCGCTCGGCACGACCCAGGTCGACGCGTTCGGCACCGACCAGCTCAATGCGCTGTCGTCGACGCAGATGGCCGCGCTGACGACCGCCCAGGTCGCCAACCTGACCACCAGCCAGCTCGCCGGACTGACGACGACCAACCTCGACGCGCTGACCACCGCGCAGTTCGCCGCGCTCAAGACTTCCGAAGTCGCCGCGCTGACGACCGACCAGGTCGCCAACCTCGAGACGGCCGACCTCGTCGCGCTGACCACCAGCCAGATCCGCGCGCTGACCAGCGGCGAGCTGCAGGCGCTGACGACGACGGAAGTCGCCGCGCTGACCACGGCCCAGGCGAACGCGCTGTCGACCGCCCAGCTGCAGTCGCTGACCACGGATCAGGTCGTCGCGCTGTCGACGGCCGATCTGCGCGCCCTCGGCACCGCCGCGGTCGACGCGCTGACCTCCACGCAGCTCAACGCGCTGACCACCGACCAGGTGGCCGCCTTCACCACGGCGCAGGTCGCCTCGCTGACGACCGCGCAGGTCGCCAGCCTCGGCTCCGCCGTGCTGGACGCGCTGACCACCGCGCAGTTCGCCGCGCTCACGACGCTGCAGGTCGGCGCGCTGACCACCGACCAGGTCGTCGCGCTGACCACCACCGAGTTCGCCGCGCTGACCACGGCGCAGGCCGCCGCGCTCAGGACCGCCGAGATCGCCGCGCTGACCACCGATGAACTGGCCGTGCTGTCGACCGCCGACCTGCGCGCCTTCGGCACCGCCGCGATCAATGCGCTGGGTTCCGACCAGCTGAACGCGTTGTCGACGGCCCAGATGGCCGCGCTGACCACCACGCAGGTGTCCAGCCTGACGACGGCGCAGGTGGCCGCGCTGACGACCACCAACCTCGACGCCCTGACGACGACGCAGTTCGCCGCGCTCACCACCCGGGAAATCGCCGCGCTGACGACTGACCAGGTCGCCAACCTGACGACGGCCGACCTGGCCGCGATGAGTTCCAGCCAGCTGCGCGCCCTGTCGACCGCCGACATCCAGGCCTTGACGACCACCGAGGTCGCCGC